>OJLY01000031.1_pt1 | contig 133411 bp, 114 predicted proteins | sample 1597031 | NCBI WGS metagenome assembly OJLY01 (sample SAMEA3904673, study PRJEB24821) | metagenome | biome: Builtin; feature: hospital; material: surface | place: USA | collected 2013-06-03
TTACATTCCGCTTAAAATATTATTAAATTATTCCGTGTTTACGGGTTCAGGTCAAATTGGGTCTTGTTTTTTTGGGCTTAATTGTGATGGTTGGTAGGGTTTGGAAATAAACCTGTGGTCCGTGCATAGTAAATAATAACATCAAACCATTTCTAATAGACTTCTCCACTACGGTCGAAGCAAGGGGGGAGTTGGAAGCTCTATAAGCTTCCTTCATTTTCCTTTTTATAGATCGAAGCGGAGATAGCTATTACGCAAACTGAAATCCTAAGACAGACTAAGAGCGACAATTTGCTATATTCGAAGGCTTGTGAAAATAAACCTGTGCTTCGCCCATAGTAAATAATAACATCAAAGCATTTCTAATAGGCTTCTCCAATACGGTCGAAGCAAGGGAGACGGTAGCTTTTTTACAAAAAGCTTCTATTAATCTCGCTTTGCTCGACCATTTTGCTCTGCATCAGACCTACCACCATCCATTCTATGAATGGGGTTAGGTCTTCGCATGGAGGCCGCTCAGCTACGGCATCAAGCTTTCCATCAAATCACTTCGTAATTTGGGACAAGCATAGACATGAGCCGCGGGGATTTTCTTTCTCGCTTCGCTGCGAACCGCTTCGCGGGACTCCTCAGCTACGGCATCAAGCCTACCAACCATTTGCTTCACAAATGGGGTTAGGCATAGATATGCGCCGGAGGGGCGTGACCCTTGTCTCGAGCGAAGTCGAGAGACCTATTACGAAAACTAAAATCCTAGCACAAACTCTAGAACGAGATGTTATTATATCCGAAGGCTTGTGAAAATAAACCTGTGCTTCACCCATAGTAAAAAAGATCACCTAAGTGGTACTAATAGGCTTCTCCACGTTGGTCGAAGCAAGGGAAGTAGTGGGAAGCTTTTTTATAAAAAGCTTCCTTCAATCCTCGCTTGCTCGACTCTCTTTCTACTAACCATGCCTTCTAACTATTTGTTTCATAAATGGGGCGTAGTTTCCTGTATTTGTTTATTTTCCCACAAAAAAATAGCCAATAGTCAGTGTTTTTACTGCTTTTGGCTATTTTTCTTTTTCTATTACTAGGATGTAGGGTGGGTTGTTGGGTCTGTTGGTGTAGGTTATTTTTAGGATGGAGTAGGTTTTGTTGTCTAGGCTTTCTAGGTAGCTTTCTAGGCTTTGGCTTTCTTTCCTTCCGGCTGGGTGGCCTGGGTAGATTGTTAGTATTATGCGGCCGCCTTTTTTTATAAGCTTTAGGGCCTTTTCTAGGCTTTTTAGGGTACTTTCTGCCTGGGTGGTTATGGTTTTGTCTGCTCCTGGCAAATAGCCTAGGTTGTAGATTATGAGGTCTACGGGGTCTTTTATATATTTATCTATTTGCTCGTGGCTTTTTAGAATGAAGGTGAATCTTTTATCTTCTCCTATTAGGGCCCTTGTTTCTTCTTCGGCTTGTTTTTGGATGTCGAAGGCTGTGAGGCTTTCTACTTGTGTGTTTTCTAGGATGAATTTACTGTCTTTTCCTGTACCTGCTGTCATGTCGATGGCTTTTTTTATGTCTTTTTTATCTAGGATTAGGTCTTTGACTAGGTCGACTATTCTTTTGGCCATTAGTAGCACTCCATGTTTTTTAGGTCTTTGCCGTCTATATTTCTGAAAAAGTCGGCACTGCTTGGGTTTTCTTTTCTGATGGGCATACCCATCCTGTGCATTTCGTTGAGTTTGAAGATCATGAGGTTGACGTTGACATCGTACATACTGGCTAGTTCGTTGTAGGTGTAGCCTTCTTTGACATCTTCTAGGAGGTTTTTCTCATCTAGGAGGAGGTGGGCTGCGAAGATATTTGCTTCTAGCTCCATCTCGTTGTTTATGTCAAAGATTTGATATTCTACCATGCCTTCTGCTGCGTAGGCCTGGTGGTAGATGTCATGGCCTAGCTCGTGGGCGAAGACCATGTTTAAAATCCTGTAGTCTACGTTTGGGTTGTAGAAGACGAAGCGGGAGTTTTTTATGATTTTGTACATGCCTAGAAGCTTGGTGTCGCTTTTGAAGGCTATGAGGTGGACTCCACGCTCTTTTAGGATTTCTTTGGGATTTCTGCTGTCATGTTTTTTGATTAGGTCAAGGGTATCCTCATAGATTTGATCGTATGAGTAGGCCATTATTCATCCTTTAGTCTGCCGTGCTTTTTGCTTTCTGATCTAGCTATATAGTAGGCTTCTGAGATGGCATCTAGGATGGCTTTTTTGTCTTCTTCTGGGATTTCTCCTCCTGCCATGAGTCCTATGACTCCGTCTACTAGGTCGCTTGCTTCTTTGCCGGCTTTTGGGCCGTAGTTTTCACGAGCTGTGAGGATGAAGTCTTCCTCATCTGTGACTAGGTAGTCGTGGCTGGTGTCTAGGGACTTGGCCAAAAGGTCGTAGGTCTTTCTATATCTAGGTTTGGATAAGCCTAGTTCGTATCTTGAGATGGTCTTTAGGGAGACATCTACCATATCTGCTAGCTCTTGTTGGGTTAGTCTTTTTTCTTCTCTTAGCTTTTTTAATTTAGTGGCGAAACTCATTTTTTCTCTCTTTCTAGACTTCTAGAGTCTAATATTTTTATTTTAGGCTTGACAAAGGACTCTTATTGTCCTATAATTATCTTAAGTCATTTATTGTCTTAATTATACATTAATAGTCTATGAAATTCAAGAGGAGTTGTTATGAAAAGAATTATCCTACATTCAGATATGAACGCCTGCTATGCTTCTATAGAGGCTAAGCTTAACCCTGCCCTTAAGGGCAAGGCTATGGCTGTGGCTGGCAATCCTAAAAATAGAAATGGCATCATCCTTGCCAAAAGCCAAAAGGCTAAGGAGATGGGGGTTCAGACTGGCGAGCCTATTTGGCAGGCCCTTAGCAAATGCAGGGACCTAATCCTGGTTCCTCCTCAATATGACCAGTATCTTAAGCACTCAAAGATGGCCAAGAAGATTTATTATGATTATACAAATCAGGTGGAATCTTTCGGTCTTGATGAGTGTTTTATAGATGTATCTGGCTCTACCAAGCTTTTTGGGTCAGGCCTTGATATAGCTAGGGAGATTTCTAGAAGGATGAAGGAGGAGGTGGGTCTTACGGTGAGTATTGGTGTTTCTTTTTGCAAGATTTTTGCCAAGCTTGGCTCAGATATGAAAAAGCCTGATGCCATCACTACAATTGACCAGGATAATTGGCAGGACCTTGTGTGGCCACTGGCTGTCGAGGAGATGGTCGGCATAGGCAGGGCGACTAAGGCTAAGCTTAATCGCATAGGCATTTACACCCTAGGAGAGCTTGCAAAGGCTCCTGTAAGCCTTTTAGAAAACCTGCTTGGGGTAAATGGGGTCTATCTTTGGACCTATGCCAATGGCAAGGACAGTCGCCCTGTAGTAGACATCAACCACAGGGATATCATTAAAACTATTGGTAATTCCTCTACCTGCAGGAGCGATCTGGTCAATAACGGCGAGGTTAAAAATGTCCTCCAAGAGTTGAGTTTTTCGGTATCAAGAAGGCTAAGGCAAGCCGGTCTTGAGGCTGGTGGGGTGGAAGTCTTTGTCAGAAATAAGGACTTATTTTCCCAGACCTTCCAGAAAGAATTGCCCCTAAACACCCAATCTTCCATAATCCTTGCCAAAGAGGCTCACGAGCTATTTATGGAAAAATACGACTGGGATACGCAAGTCAGGGCTGTGGGAATCAGGGCCATAAGGCTGATGAAAGAGGGATCTGGCAGCCAGCTTGATATGTTTTTAGACCATGAGAAGTATTTTAAAAGCGAATCCTGCGACAAGGCCCTTTATGAAATTAGGAAAAAATATGGAAAAGACGCCATAAGCTTTGCAGCCCTCACAAGAGACATTAAGCTTCCAAAAGAGATAAATGAGATAATAACTTTGCCAGCTAGGCATTTTAATAGTTAGAGACAAGCCTGTCCGGCTCTAGGAGGACCCGTGCGGAGCACTCGAGCGAAGCGAGATAGCCCCCGCGGCTCATGGAGCGGCCTCCATGGAATGGTCGAGCGAAGCGAGAAAAAACTGACCTTTCGGGGCCAGTTTTTTTATGAGAAAGTATTTATAAAGAAAGTGATTACTATAGGATTGGTGAGGTTAACTGCAATAGCTAATACTATTGGAAAGATAAACATGGCCACATCGGCTGGGCCCTTTTCTTCGATTATAGCTTCCATATTGGCCATGGCATTTGGGGTTTGGCCAAGGCCTACACCGCAGTGACCAGCTACCATGACTGCTGCATCATAGTCCCTGCCTAGGATGTTGAAGGTGACTAGGCTTGTGTATAGGCTGATGAAGATTGCCTGGGCTATCATTATTATGACCATAGGGCCGGCTAGGCTCATTATGGCTTTTAGGTTGAGATTGATTAGGGCTAGGGATAAAAATAGGCTTAGGGAAATATTGCCTACAGTATCAATATTTGTCATATTTATAGGCTTTCTTAGGCCATCGTAGATATTTCTTACGATTAGTCCTCCAAATTGGCAGCCTACATAATATGGGAAGTTGAGGCCTGTTAGGGCAAGGATTTTATTGATAAAAGTTCCTAAAAGGGCAGCAAGACCGATTATGATTATGGCCTGGGTGAGGGATTCTTGATTGATAAGGCTAGATATTTTCTTCTTATCAAGACCTGACTGAGAGCCCTTTGTCTTAAGGTCGTATTTATTAATAAGCCTTTTGGCTGTAGGGCCACCCACAAGAGATCCAGCAAGCAGGCCAAAGGTAGCAGAAGCAACTCCAATTGATGTGGACCCACTAGCTCCCAAATCTTCCATGATTTTGCCAAAGCTTATGGCTGAACCTATTCCGCCTGTCATGGATGTAGAGCCCATGGCTATGCCGTGGAGGGGATTTATGGCAAGGATTTTGGCAAGGGCGACTCCGATTATATTTTGGAGGGGCAAAAGGATTATTATAGCTAGGGCTAGCCTTATGCCAAGGGACCCAGACCTTTTAAGCATGGCAAAGGATGCTGAAAGGCCGATGGCTGTGAAAAATATATTCATAAAGAAGTCTTGGAGGATTTTATCAAATTCAAAATAGGCAAGACCAGCTTGGCCTAGGATAAAAACCACAAGGCTTATAAGAAGGCCGCCTATTACAGGGGCTGGGATAAAAAAGGTCCTAAGGAAGGAAAATTTCTTCTTTAGACCCATGCCTAGGATAAGGGCTATGATGGCAAGGCCCAGGCTTTGTAAGATGTCTAATTTTATATTCATAATGACTCCATTCTTATTTTATTAAGATATTATCCTTTTATTTCCCAAAGAAGCAATAGATTTTTTACTATATGAAGCGATTTGTGTACAAAATAGTATAATATATATAAGCCTTATTAGTTAAGGATGGATGCAGGTATGCCTGCATGCCTAATTTGAAAAAAATAGAGTTTTTGACTTTTTAATTTAGCCTGCTTTTTAGCAGGTTTTTTATTTAATAGGAATTTAAGTAAAATTTCAATAAAAAAGGCCCTTCTCCTTGAAATAGTATGGTCCTTTATAATATAATTAGATAATAGGAGAAGTGTATGAAAATTTTATTTTACTTAGCAGGATTTGCTTTATTTTATGCGATGATAGGCTATCCTCTTACTCTTTTGATTTTGGATAAGCTTATCAAAAGAAAAAACGACCAAGATTATTCTATCAAACCTAGCGTGTCGGTTATTATTTCTGCCTACAACGAAGAGGATGTCATAGAAAAAAAGCTTGAAAACATAATTCAAACTGACTATCCAGATTATGAAGTGATTATTGCAAATGACTCTTCTACAGATAGGACAGTTGAAATTTGTGAAGAATTTATTAGAAATAATCCTGACTATGATATCAGGGTAAACACTGTCAAAAACCATCTTGGCAAGACCAATGCCCAAAACGAGGCGGTGGAAGTGGCAAAGGGAGAGATTATTGTCTTTTCTGATGCCAATTCTATGTTTAAGTCAAATGCCATAAGTGAGCTTGTGTCTTATTTTGTAGATGATGATATAGAATATGTGTGCGGCTCTTTGATTTATCACGAAGATGATGAGATTTCATCTGTCGTAGCTGAAAATACCTATTGGAATTTTGAGCTTAAGATGAGAAAAATCGAATCAAATATCAAGACCATAACCAACGGCAATGGGGCAATCTATGCTGTTAGGAAAAAGGACTACAGGCATATTGATCTAGTCAATAGCCACGACTATGAGCTTCCTTTATATGCAGCCCTAAATCACAAGAGAGCCCTTTATAATCCAAAGGCTGTGGCTTTTGAGAAGGCCGGTCAAACTACAGCAGATGAATTTAAAAGAAAGGTCAGGATGCAAAGAAGGATTCTTACCAATATATTTACCAACCTCAAAAGGCTAAATATATTTGAATATGGATGGTTTTCATTTTTTACATTCAACCATAAGACTCTAAGATATTTGCAGGCCTTTTTTCATATAGTTTTATTGGTTACTAACTTCTTCCTACTAGGAGAGGGAGTATTCTACGGGTCATTTTTCTTGATGCAAATAGGTTTTTACGCCCTAGCAATAATTGGCCAATTATCAGGAGCAAAGAGCAAGATATTCTACTTCCCAAGATATTATTGCGCCATGATGCTTGCCCAAATAATAGGGGCCTACAGGGAGCTAAGAGGCTATTCTAAGCCAACTTGGGAAAAGGCGGAGACTACTAGAAAATAATGAATGTTGAAGTATTAATCTCTGCTATGAATGTGGAGAGTATTGATTTTTATAAGAAGTTTAATCTGGAAAGTGACGCCCTAATCATTAATCAGACTGATCACAACGGCTATGAAGAAATTGTTATAGATGATTTTAAGGTGAGGATGATATCGACAGATACTAGGGGTCTTGCCAGAAGCAGAAACCTAGGCCTACTTAATTCAGATGCTGATATAGTAATATTTGCCGATGATGATGAGGTCTTTGAAGAAGGATACCTAGCCAGGGTCAAGGATGGATTTATTTCCTATCCGGATGTTGATTTTTTCGTATTTAAGACAATAATTTATCAGGATGGTCGAGAGATTATAAAGGTTAAGGAAAATAAGAAGCTTGGCTTTTATAATTGCCTGACCTATGGTTCTGTACACTTTGCCTTTGATAGGAGGGCTGTGGCTAGGAAAAATATCTACCTCAATACTAATTTTGGAGCAGGAACAGAAAATGGTTCTGGGGAAGACTCAATATTTATCCTAGATTGCATTAGAAGCGGCCTAAAGGCAAGGACTAATACCGACCTTATAGCAAGAGTCTACAACGATGAGTCGACCTGGTTTGAGGGTTTTAATGAGAAGTTTTTCCTAGATAAGGGAAAGCTTGCCAGGGCCTTATTTCCAAAGGCCTATAGGCTTTATATAGAACAATTTTTAATAAGGCATCCTGAGATGTTAAGAAAAGTAGAAAAAAGTGCAGCACGCAAGCTCATGCTTGAAGGTGCTAGTCAATATGGAGGAGAAGATGGAAAATAAAAAATCGATGTTTCAAGCTACCTTGTCATCAATTATAGCCGGAATAATTGTGGCCATGCTTGTTTACTTTGGTCTGAATTTTGCAGGCTTTAAGGAATACAGGGCAAGTACAAAGCTTGTGACAAGTTCAGTAGAAAATTTAGATGAGGCAAATTCTGCAAATGACTTTGCAAATGTAATCAATTCTAATGCTATTAAACAAAGGACCTTGGATAATCTAAAGATAGATTGGTCCCTATCAAAATTAGATAGCAAGATGAAGATAAAGGCTCTTGATAATTCTGCAGTCGTTGACATATCAGTCACAGACACAAACAAGCTTAGGGCAGAAGATTTGGCAGATGAATATGCAGACCTTTCTGCAACAGTTATTAATAATATTTACAATACTGGTGCAAATGTAATGGAGTATTCTTATGAAAATGCCAAGGCTATTGACAATAGCCTAACTTATGCAGGTATTGCTGGTGGCCTAGGATTCTTACTTTACCTATTAGGATCTTTTGTATCAGTTAAAAGATATAATAACAAGCTTAAAAAACAAGAAAAGAAAGACTACAAGCAAAAAGAAAAAAAAGTTAAAAAGCAAGTAGAAAAAAACAAAAAAGAAATCAAAAAACAAGAAGAAATCAAGGAAGATATTAAGGAAGAAACCTTCACCCAACCTATCGAGAAGATAGAAGATAGAGAAGAAGACTTTGGTGAAACTAGAAAAATCGACAGAAATGCTATAGACTTGGCCAAAGAAGCGGTAGATGAGCAGGAAGATGAGGGAGAAGAAATAGTTTTTGCTTCACCTCTAAAAGAAGAAGCAAGCAAGGCTTCAAGCAAGCTAGAAATACTAGGCAAGCTTCCTAAGTATAAGATTGGAGATTTAGATGTTTAGAAGAAAAAAAGTAGACGAGAGAAGAGAGATACTTCTCCAAGCCTTCTACAATCTAGAAGATAAGCTAACAAGCAAGCTTGATCCAGCAGATGCTATAGTAGCCTTCACTGCGACAGATGATAAGACAAATAAGATAAATACAATCTTAGTAATGGGCGGCCACTTAGCAGAAGAAAACGAAAGAATCCTAGTAATAGATGCCAATCTCAGGGCTGATGAGCTTGAGGAGATGAAGGGCTACTATAACAAGAGGGGCTTTGTAGATTGCCTGCTAGGAGATTATGCCCTTGATGAAGTTTTGGTAAAGGAAAATGATAATCTCCACCTTCTTATGACAGGTAGGGTAGCTGATTATGAAGATATGTATCTAGAGCCATCAGCAATCAAAAGTTTTTTTGATGAGGCTATGGTAAAATACGACTATATCTTTGTAAACACAAAGGAAAATATTGACATAGCAGAGGCAAATGTATTTTGTGGCCTAGCTGATAAGACAGTAATCCTAACCAATGAAGAAGCAACCAGAACCTATCTCCTTGAAGAATCTGTTGACCAACTAGAAAGCGTAGGGGCCAAAATCCTTGGCGTGGTAGTTACAGATTATGAATACCAAAGCGATGAACTAGACGACTTATTTGGAGGCAATTAATGAAAAAAATCAAAACACTTTTGATCTTAGGTCTTGTAATTTTCTTAGCGTCTTGCCAAAATGATTCTTATGTATCAGTAAGACATCCCCAAGGAGAAGAAAGCCAAGTAGCAGAAGAGACAAACAGCGAAGATAAAAAGAAAGAAGAAGCTGACTTGCAAAAAGAAGTAGAAGAAGAAAAAGACCTTGGCAAAGACCTAGAAGAAGGGGTAGAAGTGATGGTAAAAGACAGTGTAAATATGAGGCTTGCTCCATCAGAAAACTCATCCATAGTAGCTGAAGTAGGACCAAATGATGAGATCCTAAACCTAGGCGAAACAGAAGGCTGGACAAGGGTAACAGTAAATGGCAAAACAGGTTATATAAGAAGTGACCTACTCATTAAAAAATAAATAACAAAGAAGGGTACTAAGCAAAAGAATAAATCTTAAAAAGGCTATAAGGCGTCTCCTTACTGGCTCAGAGAAGGTTTTATAATTCATAAGGCAAATATAAAAAATATTCTTTTAGCTTTAGGCCCTTATTTTTGTAAAAAAATTTAAAAGATATGTTATAATTAAAATAGAGAGGTTTAAATGATAATTGTATTTTTAAAAAATATCTTTATGCCAATCTTTGCGGTGACAGCTGTAATTAGCTTAATTAACTTCATAATCGATGGCAAAAGGATATATGCCTATGTCAGCATTGTGACAGCCCTACTTGCCGCAATAGCCCTATTTATATCGATTATAAGCCCGGCTAGTGATTTGTTTGTGCAATTATATTTATTGTTATTTTTATTATCAATATCCCTAGTCATTATGGCTTTAAAAAAACAAATCGATGCTTTTACCCTGATCGGTATAATTTTGATGGTTGTGATGTTGTATCTATTACTAAAATTCCCATTGGTATGAAAGAGGATTAAATGATTAATATCAAAAATTTAAGAAAAGTTTATGAAAATGGCTATGAAGCCTTAAAATCTGTCAATCTGGATATAGAAGAAGGAGCCCTTGTGACCCTTCTTGGTCCTTCTGGTTGTGGTAAGTCTACAATCCTAAATATTATAGCGGGTATACTTGACCCAACTGAGGGAGATATCCTATTTGATAATGATTCGATTGTAAATCTTCACCCAAAAGATCGTGATATAGGAATGGTATTTCAAAATTATGCCCTATATCCACATATGACAGTCCTTGAAAATATAATCTTTCCCCTAACTGTTGGTGAGCATAAGATTAAAAAGGAAGAAGCTATTAAAAGAGCCCAAAAATATATGGACCTTACCTACATTACAGATATAAAGGATAAGAAGCCTAGCCAAATATCTGGTGGTCAGCAACAAAGGGTGGCTATAGCTAGAGCTTTAGTTAAAAATCCTAAGACCCTACTTCTAGATGAGCCTTTAAGTAACCTTGATGCTAGGCTAAGGCTATCTATCAGAGAAGAAATCAGAAATATAGTAAAGTCTGTAGGTGTTACCACTGTATTTGTAACCCACGACCAAGAAGAAGCCCTATCAATTAGTGACTACATAGCCCTAATGGATAAGGGAGTCATCCAACAATTTGATAAGCCACAAAACCTATATCTAGAGCCTGCAAACCTCTTTGTAGCTAAATTTATAGGCAATCCTATAATAAACATTTACGATCTTGATAATACAAAAGATTCTATAAGCAGGGACAATCTATTTTTAGATAAATCAAAGCTTATCGAAGATAGAAAAAAGGCAAATCTTGATAAGGATACCTACCTAGTAGGAATTAGGCCTGAGCATTTCAAGCTTGATCCAAATGGGGACCTAGAAATAGAAGTAGAAACTAGGGAAATGATAGGTCGTTATATGATCTTGCATTTTAATATCCTAGGCCAGGCATCAAGGATGGTTGTCGATTCAGCCCTTGATATAAAAGATGGGGAAAAGATTAGAGTTTCAATTGATCATAAGGCAATCTATATATTTGAAGAAGATGGAAAGAGAGTCTACTAATGAAGAAAAAGTCCTCCTACAGGGCAGAAAAGACCAACAAGGCTTGGTTATACTTGCTTCCTGCCTTATTCTTTATACTGGTATTTAATGTATATCCACTTATTAGAACCTTCTACATGAGTGTTCACAACAATAACATCATGAATCCAACCTATGTTGGCTTTCAAAATTTCCCTATAGTCCTAAATGACAAGCTCTTTAGGCTGGCTATGAAAAATACCTTGATTTATTCGGTCACAGTCGTGCCTTTGTCTATAATCATTTCCATGTTTATAGCCCTAATCCTAAATGAGAAAATTAAGGGAGATAAGTTTTTTGAGACAATATTTTTTATACCTTACCTAACAAGTGTAATAGCTGTAGGTATCGTATTTAGGTATTTATTTAATGGCAAATATGGTTTTATCAACCACATGCTATCCTTTGTGGGTATAGGTCCAATTGATTTTTTAAACAATCCTGACTACAACATGCTAGCAGCCATTATATTTGGTGTGTGGAATGCCCTAGCCTTTAATATAATCGTAATCTTAGCTGGTCTTAGGGGAATAGATGAGTCTTATTATAAGATAGCCGATACCTTCGGGGCAAGCGGCTGGGAGCAATTTAAAAAGATAACCCTCCCACAGCTTACAAGCATAATTACATTTTTGTTTTTGACAAGTTTTATTTCAGCCTTTAAGGTTTATAACCAGATTTTCGCCCTCTTTAATGGCAAGGCAGGTGTGGGAAATAGGCTGATAACAGCAGTGTTTTATATTTATAGGAAGTTTTATGTGGAATATAGGTACGGCCAGGCCATGGCTGCAGCAGTCCTACTTTTTCTCTTCCTATTAGTCCTAACCTTTGCTCAAAGAAAAATAATAAAGATGATATCAAGGTAGGTTAAAATGAGAAAAGTATTAAAAGTTTTATCATTCATATTCATAATAATAATGGCAGCAGTAACCCTCTTCCCATTTTTGTACATGATATCATCATCATTAATGAGTTTTGGAGAGGTAACACAGATTCCGCCTAAGCTTTTACCAAAGGCCCCACAATTTGCAAACTATGTAGAGGCCATGAAGGCAGCTCCATTTGCAAGATATTTTGTAAACACAGTATTTGTATCCCTAATAAATACTATGGGAACTCTGATAACAACAGTACTTGCAGCCTTTGCCCTAAATTTCCTAAACTTTAAGGGGAAAACAGTCTTACAAAATTTCATGCTAGCCTTATTAATGGTTCCTTTTGAAATAATAATTTTCACCAATTATTCAACCATAGCCAAGCTAGGTCTATTAGATACCTACACAGCACTAATAATCCCATTTTTGGCATCAGTATTTTATATATTCTACCTAAAAGAATTTTTAAAATCTGTCCCAATGGAATTTTATAATGCAGCCAAGGTAGATGGGGCAAGCGACTTTGAATTTATAAGAAGGGTTATGATACCGATGTGTAAGCAAAACCTATTTACCATAGGCCTGCTTAACTTTATCACAGGTTGGAACTCATTCTTATGGCCAATCCTTGTTACAAATACAACAAAGATGAGATTAATCTCAAATGGTCTATCATCATTTGCCACAGAAGCAGGTCAATTAATCCACCTACAAATGGCAGCATCAACCATTACAATCTTACCAATCCTAATACTTTACTTTATCTTTAGGAAGCAAATCCTAAGAGGAGTATCATTTGGAGGTATAAAAGGTTAATCTTGAAAAAAATCCCTAGAGGGGTATATATTTATTGTAAGAACGTAGCTAAATAATTAGCCGAGAAGCACCTTTAAAAAGGAGAAATAAGGGGTAAAAATGAAAAAGAAATTATCATTATTAGCAGCGCTAGTCTTAAGTCTAGGAGTATTTTCAGCATGTGGATCTACATCAAACGAGGCTCCTAAAGAAGAGACTAAGGTAGAAGAATCTAAAAAAGCAGAAGATTCTAAAGAAGAAAAGGCAGAACCAGCCAAAGAAGGCCAAACAGAAATCAAATTCTGGCATGCAATGGGTGGCGGTCAAGGTGAAGCTCTAGAAGCAGTTGTAGCTGACTTTGAAAAAGAAAACCCAGATATAAAAGTAACACTTCAACACCAAGGTGGATATGGTGATCTTAACCAAATCCTAGTTGCAACCATGCAATCACCTAAAGACCTTCCAACTATAACTCAAGCTTATCCTGACTGGATGCTACAATTTAGCGAAGCAGGCATGGTAGCTGACCTAACAGATAGGGTAAAAGGCGAAGGTGGAATTGAAGATTATGATGACATCTTTGAAGGCGTAAGAAACGAAATCGAACAAGATGGTAAAATTATCGGCCTACCATTTAACAAATCAACAGAAGTTCTTTGGTACAACAAAGATATCTTTGATGAACTAAAACTAGAAAACCCAACAAACTTTGAAGAGCTAAAAGAAGTAGCTAAGAAAATCAAAGAAGAAAAAGGCATTCCAGCTTTCGGTTGGGACTCTCTATCAAACTTCTACGTAACCTACCTTAAAAACAAAGGTATAGACTTTGGTCCAGACTTAGATGTAACAAGTCCTGAGTCAATCGAAGCGGTTAATTATTACCTAGATGGTATCAAAGAAGGCTACTTCAGAATAGCAGGAACAGACCAATACCTATCAGGTCCATTTGCCAATGAACAACTAGCAGGCTATATTGGATCAAATGCTGGTGAAGTATATGTAAAAGAAGGTGTAGAAGATAAATTCACCTACGATGTAATGCCATATCCAGCTGATAAAGCTGTTCAACAAGGTACAAACGTATATATGTTTGAAGGTGCAAGCGATGAAGAAAAAGATGCATCATTCAAATTTATAAAATACCTAGCAAGCAAAGAAGCACAAATTAAATTTGGTCTAGCAACAGGCTACATGCCAGCTAGAAAGAGCGCTGTAGAAAGCGATGAATACAAAAATTCAGAGTCAAAAATAGCTCCAATCCTAGCACCAGCAAGTGAGAAATTATTCTCAAGACCACTTGTACCAGGCAGCCAACAAGCCTACAACGATATAGCAACAAAATTAGAAGAAATCCTATCAAACCCAGATGCTGACGTAAAAGCAGAAATGGAAGCATTCAAAGGTCAATTCGAAGCAGATTTCCAATAATAAAACAAGAGACCAGCGGCCAGCTGGTCTTTTTTAGATTTATATAATATTAGTAGTTTATGTATAAATGACGTTGTTGAAATATTAATATGTATAAGTATAATACTATTAACCATGATTTCGAAAATCATAGCATGGTTTGACCATAAAAAGACGAGCCCTCACGCTCGTCTTTTTATTTCTAGGCTAATTATCACCTATAATGCTATCTAGCCATTTGCAAATATAGTGACCAGTCCTCATTGCGCCGGAGGGCTAACTATTTACCGCGATAGCAAGAATGATTTCGAAAATCTCACTTTATTGAGATTTATAAAAAAATATATGTATTTTAACTATCAGTATTGAAACTTATTTTCCCACATATATAATAATAACAAGAAGTCTAGCAGACTTATATTTAGGGTTGGGTATTCGCAACCTGACTTTAGGACCAGCGACCAGCTGGTCTTTTATAGACAGTGATTGCTAAAAATATAACAATATTAGCCGAAAATGAAAAATCGTGCTATAATATAGGTAGAAAATTAAAGATATCGGCTTATACCGGTTGATAATAGGGACTTTTGTAGGTTTTGCTACAATAGTCCCTTTTTTAAAAAATATTTTGGAGGAGATATGGCAAGAATTAATGTAAATAATGAAATCAAGACCCTTAAGAAGGTTATGCTACACAGACCTGGAGATGAGCTTTTAAATCTTACCCCTAACCTACTAGATGAGCTTTTATTTGATGATATTCCTGATCTAGAAAAGGCCCAGGAAGAGCATGATGAATTTGCGAAGATTTTTAGGGATAATATGGTGGAAGTTGTTTATCTTGAAGACCTTATGGCTGAAACTCTTAGTGCAAATGATGGCCTTAGGGATAAGTTTTTAAAAGAATATTTGGATGAGGCAGGTCTTGTCAATGCTGATATTTTCAAGGAATCTAAGAATCTTTTAGAAAGCATTAAGGATAATAAAGAATTTGTGGAAAAAACTATGGCAGGCATTAGCCTTGCAGAAATTGATGCCTTTAACCATCTTAGAGATAGGGTTGTAAGCCACGAAAGATACACAGCTATAAATCCTATGCCAAACTTATACTTCACCAGAGACCCTTTTTCATCAATAGCAAATGGTGTTTCAATAAATGCTATGTATTCTGTAACTAGGTCTCGTGAGACTATCTATGCTGATTATATCTTCAAATACCATCCAGAATATAAGGATATCAAAGACTATTATGGCAGACATGAAGATAAGCACATAGAAGGTGGCGATATACTAAATATCAACGAAAACCTAGTCATGGTTGGTATTAGCCAGAGAACTGAAATCGACGCTATAGAAAAGCTTGCTAGAAATCTAATTTTTGATGAAAATAACGAAGTTAAGCAAGTTCTTGCTGTAAATATTCCAAATGAGAGGGCCTACATGCACCTTGATACGGTCTTTACCCAGATAGATTTTGATACCTTTACCTACCATCCAGGAATTATTTCAAGCTTCCATGCAGTAAGCTTTACATCAAAAAATGGAGATCTTGTAAGCGAGCAGATGGATAAGAGCCTAGATGACCTACTAAAAGATGCCCTTGGCCTTGATAAGATTAATCTCTTGCCATGTGGGGGAGGAGACCCAATTGCAGCCCTTCGTGAACAGTGGACAGATGGGTCAAACACCCTAGCTATTGCCCCAGGCAAGGTTATAGTCTATAAGAGAAATAATGTCACAAATAGGATGCTAGAATTAAATGATATAGAGGTTATAAGGCTAGATTCTTCAACCCTTACAGTCGGTAGGGGTGGTCCAAGATGTATGTCTATGCCACTTGTTAGAGATTAGGAAAAAGTGGGTATAAAATACTTAAGATAAGTATTATCTTAGAAAGGAAGTATCTTATGGGATTATTTAAAAAACTTGCAGCTATAGCGGCGGCAGATAAGATTACCGACGCTTTAAAAGATGATAAAAAGAAAAGAGGATCTAAAATGTTTAAAGAAAGCAACTACAAAGATAAACCAAATATTATTTCAAGAATAGCAAAGGGAGCCTTCCTAATAGGGGCAGGCGCCTACCTACTAAAGAAAAATAAAAAAGAAGTCAAAGAAGGTATTGAAAATGTCAAAGGCGGTGTAGACAGAGCTAAAGAAAAAGCCAACAGAGCCAAGGATGACTTTATAGATGCCTTTAATGGTGAGGAATTAGAATAAATTATTTAAAGAGCCCAGAATTATCAGAGATATTGAAAAAAATGGTGTTTTGGGTATAATAATATTAACCAAAGGGATATTAGTTCCATTGCGAACGAAAAAAGGACGAGTTGCCGCTCGTCCTTTTTTTGGCTAGTTATCATCTTTAAAATCAAGCTTCGCTTGACCACTCCGTGGAGGGTCTTCCAGGAGCCAGACGGGCTAGTTTCTAACCATTTGCAAATATAGTAACCACTTACATTTGCCATAACGGAAATCAAAAGGGATATTAGGAAATCCATTGCAAACACCCCCTTTCTGCTATCAGATTGGGTAATGATAACATATATATTATATCACATTTTTTCTAAAATAAATCTATAGCTAGGCTCACAGCCTTACTTTCCCAAGCTTAAATTCTTATAAAAAAATTTGCAAAACTTTTATTTATCTTCATTGACAAAGTATCTTTTTATGGGTATTATATAGGAAGTTTGGGGTCCTAGATCCCGAAAAATTTATGGAGGTATTTATGTCTAAAGAAAAGAAAATCTATCATATTGATGACAAGGTTCCAGCTAAATTACTATTGCCGCTATCTTTGCAACATACTTTTGCAATGTTTGGGGCATCTGTTTTAGTTCCTATTTTATTTCAAATTAATCCAGGAATCGTTCTTCTTATGAATGGTATCGGAACATTATTATTTATACTTATTACTAAAGGCAAGGCACCTGCTTATTTGGGTTCCTCATTTGCATTTTTAGCACCAGGTACAGCTATCATTGCAAAACAAGGATTTGAATATGCGCAAGGTGCCTTTGTTGTGGTCGGAATTTTGGGTTGTGTCATGGCCTACATCATCTATAAGTTTGGCATAAAATGGATAGATGTGGTCCTTCCGCCTGCTGCCATGGGTGCTGTTGTAGCCCTAATCGGTTTTGAGCTTGCAGGCAATACCGTCACAGGCGGGGCAATTGGCGCTAACCTTATGACAGATACAGCTAGCTCTAAGGACTTTATAGTTTTTGCTATTACCCTACTTACAGCTATCATCGGTTCTGTAGCCTTTAAGGGATTTTTCTCAACTATTCCTATCTTAATTGCTATAATTGTAGGTTATATTTCAGCTGTATTTTTCGATATGGTTGACTTTACACCAGTTCTTGAAGCTAAGCTATTTACTATGCCAAACTTCCACTTGGCTAAGTTTTCTGTAGAATCAATCCTTGCCATGCTTCCGGTAATACTTGTTATAACGAGCGAACACATTTCCCACCAAGTTGTAACTTCAAACATCGTCGGAAAGGACCTTCTAAAAGATCCGGGCCTACACAGGTCAATCTTTGCAGATAACTTCTCTACAGCCATTTCAGGTCTTGTAGGTGGTGTACCAACTACAACTTATGGTGAAAACATCGGGGTTATGGCTATTACTGGAGTTTATTCAGTACAAGTTATAGGAGGAGCTGCTGTAGTTTCAATCCTTATGGCCTTCTTTGGACCACTTGCAGCCTTCATCTCAACCATTCCAGGCAATGTCATCGGCGGGGTAACCTTCCTACTTTACGGAATGATCGGTACAAGCGGCATCAGGCTTTTGGTAGATCAAAGGATCGATTATTCAAAATCTATAAACCTAGTCCTAACATCAGTAATATTTATAGCTGGTCTTTCAGGCCTATCAATTAAGTTTGGGTCAATAAACCTATCAGGCATGGTTCTAGCATCTGTTGTAGCAGTTGTCCTATCAGCCTTTATGACTCTTTTAAGAAAATTAAACTTAACAAATCAATAAAATTAAGCAAGAAAAAATCCAAGACGATCCTTATGATCATCTTGGATTTTTTTAAATTAAAGACCAAATATTTCTGCACCTAGTTTTGTTTCAGCTGGATCTTTGCCTTCAAAGACTATAGCTTTGACATCCATTTGGTATTTTATATCTCCCCAAAGGATACCGCCTACAAACTTATCTCCATTTTTAAAGAGTTTGTAGATTTTTCCGTCTTTTTCGATTTTTTCTTCTTCAATACCTTCGCCAGAATTCATTCCTGCAGAAAATAGCTTGATATCACCAATCATTAGAGTTGAGAATGGTTTTGGTTTTTCATAAGTTCTATGTTCTCCAGTCATGTTGGCACCGGCAATCTTGCCCATTTCCATGCTGGCTGTCCAAAGTCCGATTGTGAAATTATCTATTTGAGCCACATCTCCTGCTGCATAGATGTCATAGCCTTCTACTTTTAGGTCTTCTCCTACTAGGATGCCCCTGTCTGTGGCTAGATCTGAGTTTTGGGCGATTTCTATATTAGATCTTACACCTGCTTGAATCATGATGGCATCAGCTTTGATTTCTGAATCATCTGATAGTTTTACTCCAACAACGTGGCCATCTTCGATTAGGATTTCCTTGGTATTTTTGCCTGTTAGGGTTTCAATTCCCATCTCATTTAGGGCCTTTTCTAATTTGCCTGAAAGGTCTCTGTCAAGCTGTCTAGCTAGTAGGTAATCAAAGGCTTCAATTACAAGGATATCAAGGCCAAGCTTGTGGGCTGAATCAGCAGCTTCTAGTCCTAGGATGCCACCGCCGATTATGACTAATTTTTTCTTATCTTTGACATAATTTTTAAATTCTACTAGGTCTTCTGAGCTTCTTATTGCAAAAACACCTTGGCTGTCAGCGTTTTTGATAGGTGGGATAAAGGCATGAGCTCCTGTTGCAATTAGAATCTTGCCATATTCTATCTCTTCTCCATCTTCAAGGTAGGCAAGCTTCTTGTCCTTATCTATTTTTACAACCTTTGTATTAAATCTTTCCTCTATGTGTCTGTCATTATACCAAGGGTCTTTCTTGACAAGGATTTCATCATCGTTAAAGTCCTTGGCAATTAGCTCTGATAGCCTTGTTCTCCAATAGGTATGACCCTTTTCATCAGATACTATGAGTATAGTCGCTGTATCTTCGTGTTTTCTAATTTCTTCTGCAGCTGATAGACCAGCTATACCATTTCCTATAATTAAATAATCGTACATTTACTATCCTTTCATATTTTGCTTATCTCTTATAATTATATCACTTTGATAAGATTATAACAACGATAAGAAGCTTTTATGGTATAATATTTCTATGAGAAGAGCAGAAATTAAAGATATAAACAAAATTGAATACATAATAGAAAATGCTAAAAAAGCCCTAAAAGAAGATGGTATAGACCAATGGCAGATTGGGTCTATGGATAGGGATTTTCTTTGTAATCAAATTATTAAAGGCAAGTCTTATGTCTACGAAGATAAGGGGGAGGTTAAGGCCTATGCATACCTTTCTGATGATAAGGAATCACCTTATAAAGACCTTGACCAGGATTTTAATGGGGAAAATTACATTACCATTCATACCTTTGCAGTGGATATTGAATCTAGGGAAAAGGGACTTGGTTCAAGATTTATGATGGAGATACTAAAGTATGGAATTTATTTAAATCTTGATAGCCTAAGGATAGATACCCACCATGATAATTTTAGGATGAGGTCTTTGTTAAATAAATATGGCTTTAAGAAAATTGGAAAAATTTCAATTGATGAAGAAGGTATAAAAAAACCGAGAATAGCCTATGAGTTGATGCTATGATTAATGAAAAGCAAGATATAATCATAAATAAGGCAAGGACTCCTGCTGCAGTAATCGCTGGCCCTGGCACTGGTAAAACCTTTACCATAGTCAAAAAAGTCGTAAGCCTTATAAAAAACGAGGGCTATCAGGCAAATAGAATTCTAATTACTACCTTCACCAAAAAGGCTGCCAAGGAGCTTTCTACAAGGATAATTTCAGAATTTAAAAACGAAGGAATAAGAGCCGAGCTTAAGGATATGATGATAGGAAATTTCCACTCCTTGGCTCTTGATTTTATGGAAAAATACCCAGTCCTTGATGAGAATTTCCTAGATAAGACCATCATAGATACGGTGATGGAGACCTATATAATCGAAAAAAATCTGGACCTTTACAAAAAAATCCCAGACTATGATATTTTTATAGACTACAACGACGTCTTTGCCATAAAAAATATCTACGAAGAAATAACAAACAAGCTCTACGACCCCCTAAAATTACTAGCAAGCGAGGACCCAAAAGAGGCCTTTGCTGGCAAAATTTTCCTCACTCATGAAAAAATATTAACAGACAGAAACCTAGTCAACTTCCAGATGATTTTAAGGGATTTTTATAGGCTCTTAGATGACCCAGTAAGGGGAGAAGAAATCAGGTCTGACATTGACTTTGTCATAGTCGATGAATACCAAGACACCAACCACATCCAGCAGGAGATTGCCTTTAAGCTAGTCAGGGATAAGGAAATCATGGTCTTTGGAGACGATGACCAGTCCCTATATGCCTTTAGGGGAGCAGATCCAAAAAACTTAACCAATTTTAGCGACAATTTCTTTAAGGCCAAGGGCTATAGGGCAAATATTTATAGGCTTGATATCAATTACAGGTCCAACCAGCATATACTAAATGGGGCGAGTGCTTGGCTTAAAAGCTTGGGTGCTAAGGATATAATAGATAAAAATCTCAGGGCCAAGGCTAAGGAATCTAATCCAAATACAATAGTTAGGGCCAGGGCCTATGAATATGGCAATCTATTAAAGGTTGTAAAAATTTTATCTGCCTATATAAATCTTGGCCAAATCGCCTTTTTATTCCCATCCTTGGGAAATGATTATGTAAACAATCTCCAAGCTTTTTTTGAAGCAAATGGCCTAAGGGTATTAAATAAGAAATCTGCTAAATATTTTGAAAGAAGCGAGATAAGGGCCCTTATCTTTATTCTAATGAAGCTAGTAGGTATTAGTCCATATTATGAAGACCCGGCCAATGCTTATGGCAGGGATGCTAAGGCAAAAATTGCCTATATGAATTATCTTTTTGACCTTAATAACGATTTGTCTATAGCCCAAAACAAAGAAATCATGGACTTTATAACTTCTAAAAATGGAGCTGATATACCTGTCACAAATCTTCTCTACCAAGCTTTAGGCCTTGATTATTTTAGAGCCTTTCTTATAAAAGATGAAAAGGAAATGGAAGCCTTAAGGGAGATTACAAATATTTCTGCCTTCATAGAAGCAGCAAGGGATTTTGATGAAATTTATGGAAGTGATAGGGGTGAAGATTATTACCAGGAATTTGTAGAAGCTTATATTTTCCACCTATACTCATCAAAGGCCATTGAAGAATTAAAAGACCTCGAAAGTCACAAGGATGCGGTAAATTTCATGACCATCCACCAGGCCAAGGGCCTTGAGTTTGATACAGTCTTTATATCTGGTCTTTATGATAAGCCAAGGGCAAATACCAATGATTTCCTAGCAAAGAGAGATCCAAAGGACTTTACTTTCGTAAAAGACTTTTATAGGAAATACTATACAGGCTTTACCAGGGCCAAAAACCTCCTGGTTTTGCTTGATAATAATAAAGATGTAAGGCTTGCAAATTTTGCAAAAAAATATCCTCCAAGCTCGATTTTAAAGACAATTGATTTTAAAAGAACCGAAGAAGAGAAGGAAAAGAAGACCCTAGCCTACACAACAGACATAGAAGTCTACAAGTCTTGTCCTTTATCCTACAGATTTATCAGAAAATTTGATTTTAAAGCCCTAAAGACAGAAGCCCTCTCCTTTGGTACCAATACCCACAAGCTTGCCGAATACATGGCCTTAAGGCCAGAAGATAAGGAAAAATTAGAAGCCTTTCTTAAGGATAATCCAAAATATAAGGAGCCTTTGGAGAATTTTTCTAAAAGAGACTTTGAAATAGATGCTGTAGAAGCAAATTATAAGCTAGATAGAAACTTCTACATTCTCCAGGGAAAGGTGGATATAGGCCTAAAAGACGGGTCAATTTTGGATATAAAAACAGGATCCTATAAGGAAGATTTTATCGAAGCCTACAAAAATCAGCTCATGACCTACAGACACCTAGTCAAGGCCACAGGCAAGGATGTCAACAAGATGTATCTTTATTTTATAGAAGAAGATAGGCTCATAGAAGTAGCCCCAACAGATTTTGATATAAATGAGATTGATAAGATTGCAAAGCTAATCGATGAAAACCTCACCCTAAGAAGGACTGAGGATGAGGATAAGTGCAAATTCTGCCAGATGAAGTATTTTTGCAAAAGAGATTGATAAAAGTCTACTATGTAATACAATATAGCTAGGTGATAAAATGATAGATTCGCAAATGTTAAAGGGATTGATCGATGGGATAATCCTGCACATAATCAAAAATAAGGAAACCTATGGCTATGAAATAATTGAAGAACTCAAGCTAAATGGTTTTTACAATATGACAGAAGGAACTGTCTACCCGATATTGACTAGGCTTATCAAAAAAGGCCTAATCCTAGGCACCTACAGGAAATCAGACATAGGTCCTAAGAGAAAATATTACTATATAACAGATCAGGGTAGGGACTATCTTGAGGATTTTTACAAATCATATGATAGTCTAAGCCAGGCCATGGCAAATATCCTAGAAAAGGGGAGAAAATGAGAGTCGACAAGATGATAGGCAATACCGGCCTTGATACCAGGAAAAATATAAAAAGAAATGCAAAAAAAGGAGCCCTAGTAATAAATGGCAATATAGTGAAGGATTCATCAACAAAGGTTGATCCTTATGTAGATGAAGTCTACTACATGGGCCATTTTGTAGAATATATAGAAAATATCCATCTAATGATGAATAAGCCAGCAGGCGTTTTATCAGCTACAAAAGATGAGGAAGAGACTGTAATTGACCTTTTGGATGATTTTTACCTAGATTATGACCTATCAATAACAGGTAGGTTAGATAAGGATACGACTGGCCTTTTAATTCTATCGACAGATGGTAAACTCATTCATAAGATAACAAGTCCAAATTCAAATATTACAAAGACCTATGAGGCCATCACAAGAGATCCAATTGATAAAAGCTTCATTGAGGAATTTAAAAATGGAGTCTATATAAAAGAAGACGATTACACAGCAAGGCCTGCCGATCTTGAAATACTAGAGCCAAACAAGGCCCTTGTTAAGGTTACAGAAGGTAAGTTTCACCTTGTTAAGAGGCTTTTTTCAAATCTAGGAAATGAAGTTACCAGCTTAAAAAGAATAGCTATAGGAGATTTAAAGCTTGACCCATATTTAGGTGAGGGTGATTATAGAGAACTTACTGAAGCTGAGTTAGAACTTTTTTCTTAGCTAAGATAATTTTATGAAAACACTTGCAAAAAATTAGTAAATGTGATAATATATTAATATGTTATAATAGATGAGAGAAACGAGCTTGATTAAGATTAGGCTCGTTTTGTGTGTTTTGAGGAGAGATATGCTAGATATAAGAGAAGAATTATATGAAAATCCAATAATAATGGCTATCAAAGATGGTAAAGACTTAAGAGAGAGTCTTAAGGAAGAATATTCAGATAATAAATTAGTTTTTGTATTATATGGCAATATAGAAAGTCTTCCTACCATAGTCAAGAAATTAAAGTCTAAGAATAAGATAGTCTTTGTTCACGAAGGCCTAATAGAAGGATTGTCATCATCTCGTTATTCACCTAGTTTTATCAAAAAATACACAGAAGCTGACGGAATAATTACAACAAGGGCACAAAATGCCTATGAAGCTAGGAAAATTGGCCTTAAGTCTGTCTTAAGATTTTTTCTCTTGGATAGCTTATCTTATGAAAGTGTCAAGGATACAATCAAGAACACTTCTGCTGATCTTCTAGAAATTTTGCCAGGTATAATGCCTAAAATCATCGAAGAAATTACAGGTTGGAGCCAGGTGCCACTTATTGGTGGAGGGCTCATCAGAGATAAGGAAGATGCTATGGCAGCCCTAAAGGCAGGGGCTATTGGAGTATCATCATCAAATACTAAAATTTGGAAAATGTAAGGATTGGTTATGACAAAATATATTATGGCATTAGATGCCGGAACAACAAGCAACAGGGCGATAATTTTTAATAAAAAGGGCGAGATAATATCTGTCGCCCAAAAAGAATTTACACAATTTTTCCCACATCCAGGCTGGGTAGAGCACGATGCTACAGAAATATGGTCCACTCAAATAGGTGTATGCACTGAGGCTATGGCAAAGCTTGGAATTGAGGCGAAAGATATTGAGGCCATTGGAATTACAAACCAAAGAGAAACAACCATAGTTTGGGAAAAGGACACTGGAAAACCTGTTTATAATGCAATCGTTTGGCAATGCAGAAGAACCGCAGACATGGCTGATAAGCTGGTTGAAGATGGCTACAGGGGCATGATTCAAGAAAAAACAGGCCTAGTTGTAGACCCATATTTCTCAGCTACAAAGATTAGATGGATTCTTGATCACATAGAAAACGGCCAAGAAAGAGCTGAAAATGGTGAATTACTCTTTGGTACAGTTGATACTTGGTTAGTTTATAACCTAACCCGTGGCAAAGTACACGTTACAGATTATTCAAATGCTTCAAGGACAATGATATTTAATATCCACACCTTAGAATGGGATGATGAACTTCTATCTATGCTTAATATTCCAAAATGCATGCTCCCAGAAGTCAAACCATCTTCTTATGTATATGGTACAACCTTCCCAGGCTACTTTGATGGCGAAATCAAGATAGCAGGTATAGCAGGTGACCAGCAAGCAGCCTTATTTGGTCAAACATGCTTTGAAAAAGGAGATGCTAAAAATACCTATGGTACAGGTGCCTTCCTACTAATGAATACTGGAGATGAAGCTGTAAAATCAGACAACGGCCTTGTAACAACAATTGCCTGGGGCCTTGAAGAAGGCAAGGTAGACTATGCCCTTGAAGGGTCAATCTTTGTTGCAGGCTCTGCCATCCAGTGGCTTAGAGATCAACTGAGGATAGTTGATGCTGCTGATGATACAGAATATATGGCCACAAAAGTAGATGATACAAATGGTTGCTATGTAGTGCCAGCCTTTACAGGACTTGGTGCTCCATATTGGGATCCTTATGCAAGGGGCACAATAATTGGCCTAAGTCGTGGCACAAATAAATACCACATAGTAAGGGCGACCCTAGAATCTCTTGCCTATCTTACAAATGATGTATTAGAGGCTATGCAAAGAGATGCAGGCCATGCCCTCCACGAACTAAAGGTAGATGGTGGTGCAAGTGCTAATAATTTCCTTATGCAATTTCAAGCAGACATGATCCAATCAAAGGTAGAAAGACCAAAAACACTTGAAACAACAGCCCTAGGAGCATCTTACCTAGCAGGTCTTGCTACAGGGTTCTATAAGGATAAGGATGAAATCAGAGAGTTTAGACTTGTTGATAAGGAATTTCAACCACAAATCTCCAAGGAAGAAAGAGATAAGAAGGATAGAAATTGGCAAAGAGCCATCGGCAGGTCATTTGACTGGGCCAAGCACTATGAAGAATAAATTTGATTGAAAATTTAAATTGTGATATAATCAAAGTAAGTTAATAAAACAGAGATAAGCGAGTAAAAGTATAGCTACTTTTGCTTGCTTTTTTTTATAGGATTTTTAAGGAGCAAAGATGTTTGATGTAATAATTATAGGTGGTGGAGTTGTTGGAGCGTCAGTAGCAGCCCACCTATCAAAGAAAAAAGGTAAATTTTTATTACTAGAAAAAAACGAAGATGTATGTACAGAAACAACTAAGGCCAATTCAGGCATCTGCCATGGCGGCTATGATGCAGAACCAGGCAGCCTAAAGGCAAAATTCAATATTTTAGGAAATCAAATGATGGATGAAGAAAGCAAGCTTTTTGCCTTCCCATATAAAAAAATTGGAAGTCTAGTTTTATGCCACGATGAAAAGGACTTAGACAAGCTAGAAGCCCTATACCAGCAAGGTCTAGAAAATGGTGTAAAGGGCATGAAAATCCTAAATAGAGATCAGACCCTAGAGCTTGAGAAAAACATCACTGAAGATGTGGTAGCTTCCCTATATTGCTCAGAAGCAGGCATCCTAGATCCATTTTTAATGAACATAGCCTATGCAGAAGTATCAAATATAAATGGGGTAGATTATAAATTCAACACAAAGGTAGAAAAAATCGAGAAAGCCCAAGACTACTGGATTCTACACACCGACAAGGGTGATTTTGAAACAAAGGCAGTGATAAACTGTGCAGGCCTCTATGCAGATGACCTACATAACCAAATTTCTGATACAAAATTCGAGATCAAGGCCAGACGAGGTGAATATCTTCTTCTAGATAAGGAAACATCAGGTTTTGTAAAACATGTAATGTTTAACCTTCCAACAGAAAAAGGCAAGGGAATCCTTGTTACACCAACAATTGATAACAACACCCTTGTAGGACCTACATCAGACTTTGTAGATGATAAAAACGACAGAAGGTCAACGAGAGAAAGACTTGAGGAAGTTATAGAAAAATCAAATCACACAGTAAAGGATGTACCAGTAAGAATGGTAATCACATCCTTCTCAGGTAACAGAGCTCACGAAATAGGCGGTGACTTTATAATTGGGGAAAGTGAAGAAGGCTTCTTTGACTGCGTGGGTATAGAATCTCCAGGCCTAACTTCATCTCCAGCCATAGGCAAATATATAGCAGACCTTGTAGGAGATAAATATGGCTTTTCAGAAAATAAAGACTTTACCTATGATAGAAAACCAATACCAAAGACATGTGAGATGAGCCTTGAAGAACACTCAGAGCTAATTAAGAAAAACAAACTATACGGCAAAATCATCTGCAGGTGTGAATCTGTAACAGAAGGTGAAATAGTAGATGCAATAAATAGGCCTCTAGGTGCAAGGACTGTAGATGGCATTAAAAGACGTGTAAGAGCAAGTGCTGGTAGGTGCCAAGGAGGATTCTGCCTTCCACATCTAATGGAAATCTTAGCCCGCGAACTAGGCGAGGATATGTCAGATGTAGTTAAAAACTCAAAAGAATCTTACTATGTAGACGGAAGAGTAAAGTAGGTGACTTATATGAAAAATTATGATTTAGTAGTAGTAGGCGGAGGACCTGCAGGCCTTGCAGCAGCAGCCAAGGCCTATGATTGTGGTATAGAAAAGATCTTAATTGTAGAAAGAGATAATAGGCTTGGTGGAATCCTTAACCAATGTATCCACAATGGTTTCGGCCTTCATAGGTTTAAAGAAGAATTAACAGGTCCAGAATATGCTGGAAGATTTGAAGATGAAGTGGCCAAGCGTGATATAGATGTAATGCTAAATACAATCGTAATGGACTTTAGCCATGATAAAACCCTAACCCTAATGAATGAAGAAAATGGCATGTTTCAAATAAGGCCAAAGGCAGTAATCCTAGCCATGGGTTGTAGGGAAAGACCAAGAGGAGCCCTAAACATACCAGGATCCCGTCCAGCAGGGGTATATTCAGCAGGTACAGCTCAAAAATTAGTAAACCTAGATGGCTTCATGCCAGGCAAAAAAGTGGTAATCCTAGGATCAGGCGATATAGGCCTAATTATGGCCAGACGTATGACCCTAGAAGGAGCAAAAGTCCAGTGTGTGGCAGAAATCATGCCATATTCAGGCGGACTTAAGAGAAATATTGTCCAATGTCTAGATGACTTTGATATTCCCCTATATTTTTCAACAACAATATCAGATATAGTAGGAGATGACAGGGTGGAAGGAGTTTACCTATCACAGGTAGATGACCATATGAAAGTAATTCCAGGCACTGAAAAATATGTAGAATGCGATGCCATCTTACTTTCAGTAGGCCTAATACCAGAAAATGAACTAAGTAGGGATGCAGAAATCAAAATGGACCCAAGGACAAAAGGCGCAGAAGTATCCGACAGGATGATGACATCAATAGATGGAGTCTTTGCAGCAGGAAACGTCCTCCACGTCCACGATCTAGTAGATTATGTAACAGAAGAAAGTGAACTAGCTGGAGAAAACGCAGCAGCCTACATAAAAGATGAATTTAAAGGAGAAGGTGAAAAGAAAATTCACCTTAGGCCAGGCAATGGAGTAACTTATACAGTGCCTCAATATATAGCTCCAAGCTCAATGAGAGATGAAGTAGTAATCAGATTTAGGGTAAATAACATCTACCCTAAATCACGCCTAGTACTTGAAGTAGACGGAAAAGAAGTAGCCCAAAAGAGAAAACTAGTATTTGCACCAGGTGAAATGGAAAATCTAGTCATAAAGAAAAGCGACCTAAATGAAAACAGCGAAAAAATCGAAGTAAGATTGGAGAGCTTATGATCAAAGAATTAACCTGCATAAATTGTCCTCTAGGCTGCACAGTCAGCGTTACAGTAGAAGATGGACAAATCACAAATATCACAGGCAATACTTGCAAGAGAGGCGAAGTATATGCTAGAAATGAACTAACAAACCCAGTAAGAACAGTAACTTCTACAGCAAGGGTAGACGGAGCAAAAGAATACCTTGTATCAGTCAAAACTGAAGAGGGTGTTCCAAAAGCAAAAATCATGGAAGTAATGAAAGAAATAAACAAGGCACACATAAAAGCCCCTGTAGCCATAGGTGATACAGTAATAGAAAATGTAGCAGGCACAGGAATAAGAGTAGTAGCCACATCCAAGGCTAGTTAAGATTTAAACAATCTAGTTTTTAAAAAATAACTTTAATAAAGAATGAAATTTCAATAAAAAAATACCGACAAAATTTCTTGCCGGTATTTTTTTAGTTGGATATTTCTTTTATAAATTTGTTTATATCAGCCTTGTTGACTCTTGTAATCCCAGAATGTTCTGAGTCAAAGCGGTCAGATTCTATTTTTTTGCCCTCTTCATCTTCCATGACTTCAATTACTCTAGATCTGCAAAATGATCCTTGGCAAAAGCCCATGCCGGCCCTGGTTCTTCTTTTGATTGAATCAAAGCTATTGCAAGGGATGCCTCGGTTCATAGCATCTCTTATTGTCCCTTCACTTACCTGTTCGCACCTGCAGACAAGCCTTTCTGGATTTCCTAGAGGAAGGTCTACTTTTTTTATGACTTTGTTAAAGTCCTCTAGTTCTTTATACTCAATAATCGCCTTCCTGTGAGGGTTAAAATCAGGGTCTTTTTCAAAGCTAAGTCCTAAATCTCTTAGGATATTTTCAATAATTCTTGCCACAGCAGGGGAGGCGGTGATGCCTGGAGATTGGATGCCAACTGCATTTATGAAGCCGCTTGTCTTAGTATTTTCGATTATGAAGTCCCCTGTAGATGAGGCTGGTCTTAGGCCTGTAAAGGACCTGATAAATTCTTTTAGGTTGATTACATCATCTTTTACAGATTTTTGAGCTAGTTTATAAATTTCAGCTAGCCTTTCTATGTGGGTGCTTTTATCTATTTCTTCTTCATCTATAGCATCTGGGCCTAGGAGAAGGTTGTTGTGGTAGGTCCTTGTAACAAGGATTCCCTTGGATTTTGGGCTTGGGGTTTGGAAAAGGACTTGCTTTATCCTAGAACCAGTGCCTTTTTGCATGATTAGGTATTCGCCAGATCTTGGATGGATGGTAAAGTCTGTTTCTGTAATCATCTTTGAGATTCTAGCCCCCTCAAGACCTGAGGCATTTATTACAAATCGTCCTTCAAATGACTTGCCAGTTTCAGTCCTTACAGTGAAAATGTCCTCATCCTTGCTAATATCTGATACTCTTTCTTCAAGCCTAAGCTGAACACCGTTTGAAATGGCGTTTTCCATGAGGGCTATCACATATTCGTAAGGTGAGCAAATGCCAGCACCCTTGCAATATAGGGCGGACCTAGCATTTTCTGACACATTTGGCTCGATTTCGCGAAGTTTTTTCTGATTAATAATTTCTATATCATCTAGGCCATTTTCAAGGCCTATAGCCATAAGCCTTTCAAGTTCCTTTTCATCTTCCTCATCAAATGCAAGGACGAGGGATCCATTTTTCAAAAATCCGAAATTTAATTCTTCATCAAGCTTCTTAAATTCTTTCCTGCCCTCATAGCAGATACGGCCCCTAAGCTCATGATGGGGCTCGGCATAGCCTCCATGAATTATGGCGGAATTGGCCTTTGAAGCGCCCATAGATACATCATTTTCCTTTTCTAGGACTAATACATCAAGCTTGTAGGCAGATAGCCTTCTAGCAATACTAGCTCCTGTGACACCTGCTCCTATAATTATAACATCATACATAAAAAATCCTTTCTAAAAGGGACAATATTTATTGTCCCTTTTACCTTGTTAGTTTATTTTATACTTGGAAATAAATGGTTGTATTTGCAACGGTCATTAGGGTTAGCAAGATCGCATTTATGAAGGATGGTAGATAAATATTTTTATTTTTATTATATAGATATTTAGTATTTATAAATGCAATGACTAGTGATGGAACTAATGCCACTAACAAGATGCCAGATAGGGCATCATTTGGATATAAGGCTACTCCTGTTGTAAAAAGTTTAGCATATTGAAGAACTAACCAAAGTAGAATTCCACCCATGTTAATAATACATGCATAGAAGTAAGATCTAAGCCCTGTTTTATTATTTGAGTTTATTATTGAACCTGCACCTGCTACTAAGTAGTAGATAAAGAATAGTGGCATATACTTAAGTGCAGATATTAAATGACTTGTTTCAAATGTTTTGAATGCTAATGACCAGATTCTAAAGTCTACTAATAAGGTTGCATCGATTATGAATAAAATTATATAAGAAACTAATGAGACAATTATAGCTATTATCAGAGATAGGAAAATTGTTCCTGGATTTCCTTTAAGTCCATATTCATATAGACCTACTCCTTTTTCATAATCTTTTCTTAAGAGGTATGAGTAAACATTAATTAGAATGCTTAACATTGCACAAATTAAGGCCCAAGTTACTATTCTATTGACTGTTGGTCCCTGAAAGACTGGTGAATCTTTAAAGACGTTAAATTTACTTAGAATAAATAAAACAATACTTGCACATAGACTTAAATAAGAACCTTTGCTCCAATAAATGTTTTTATATTCTTTGTTTAGAACTAGACCGATTACTGCTAATACAAACATAATTATTGAAATGAAGTTTATGCTCAACATTCCACTTGAGAATAATTTTCCTTCATAGACAGTTGAATATATTAAAGCTGGAAGTACTAGTCCAAATGCAAAGATAAGTTTGCTAGAGAATTTAGTCTCTAGACTTGTGTTTTCGATTGAAAGAGGAATACTAGCATCAGTTTTAATTTTTTTGAAAATTTTGAGATCTGATAAGAATCCTGCGAAGGCAATAAAGAAAATTGTAAAGCCAACAAGACCGATAAATTCAGAAGCCTCTTTGTACATCCAAGTTTGATTGTCGCTGCTTATTTCCTTTATTTTTTCTGATTTAAAACCATCGAAAGCTACATCATAGAAATCAATCATATCTTTAGTTGTTGCTTTAGAAAAGTGATTCCAAGGGTGTGTTTGATAAGGCTGATAAATTATTCTTTTTCCTTCAGATTTTACATCGTACCAGGTATCGCTCTTTGGATTTTCATTTTCTAGTATAGACTTTCCTTCATCAGTTTTAACATAGTCTTTTTTCACAACGCTGCCAGGTTGCCCTTCTTGGTTGAAGAAAAACTCATCAAATTGACCAGCGATTTTTCCTATGAACCTATCATCCATGGAATCTAATATCGCTTGATCTTCGATTCCAAGTATTTTTTGCCAAGTGTGGTCTGACCCAGCTGATAGTTGGGCGTATATTTTTTTAATACCAGTTTTCTTGAAATCTTCTTGGTCATACATAACAGCATTTGTTGTTGAAAAACCACCCATTGAGTGACCGCTTACTGCGATAACTCCGTTCTTATCCTTATCTTTTAGTACATAGTCTTGGTCATACATGTATTGAACTGCATCGTAAATCGATGTTGGCCAAAAAGACATGAACGAACCGGTGTTTTCGCTATTGCTCTTAGAATGTCCGTGGTCGTATTGGTCAAGAGCTAAGACAACATAACCACGTCTGGACATTTCAATAGCTGGTGCATCTTGCATTTCAGCTGAGTTTAAATATCCATGAGTAGTAACAAGTGTTGGCCTTGGATTTGTCTCATCGGCATCCTTAGGCTTATATAATAGACCTGATAATACCCCTTTTTCTGTATCGAAAGATATCCTTTTCACATCTACACTATGCCCTGAAGTATTAAAATAATTGGCTGATAGTGATCCTACAATAATCATAATTAAACTAATGACTATAGTGATTAGTAGTTTCCTACGGATTTTCATAAATAACTCCTTTGCTATAAAATATTTAGGATCATAGACAAAAAGAGAGCGATAAAAAATAAATCGCTCTCTTCTTCAAATTCTATGTAAACCTTTTCTATATTATATCATACAAAAATAATAAATTCAAGATGGGTATAAATCTAATTTCTTATGTATTTATCATCATTTGATCCTTTTATTTCTTGGCATTTGTGGACTTCCATTTTGACATCGTATTTTTCTCTTAATTTCATTATTTCGCCCATCATTGGTGATTGGTGGTGGATATCTAGGGCTTCTTGGTTTTCCCAGATGTCTAGAAGAAGAATCTCATCATCTTTTTCAAGGCTTTGATAGTATTCGTATTTTATATTTCCTTTTTGTGCCCTAATTCTATCTACTATTCCTTTTTCTGTCATTTCCTTGGCGAATTTCTTGCTGTCCTTGCCCTTATATAAAATATTAATCGTTAATGTCATAGTTTCCTCCTAGTAAATTTTTACCCAAATTTGAGTTATCAAATATTTTTTACATTTAAAAGGCTTTTTAATAGCTAATTTGGTTTATATTTTAACTTTTAAAAGTATATTATATGTAGGAAAATAGGAGAAATGATATGAAATGTGACCACTGTGGTGCAAATATTGAAGATGATAGCTTATTTTGTCCTGTTTGCGGCAATAAGCTAGAAAAAGAAGACAAGTCTGGTGCTGACTCGTCTAAAGAGAAAGTTAAAAAATCTAATATATTTGCAGAAAAGTTTAAAAAAATTAAAGATATGGCTAATCCTAAGCCAAAGCTTGAGGAGAAAGCTCCTAAAGCTTCGAATTTAAATGATAAGGGTCCTAGGAAGGATGAGCCTTTAAAAGCTAATAAGGCAGAAGCAAGCCCTCAAAAAGAGCCTATAAATAGGATGGATAAGTCAAGCAGAAGGTTTGAAAACTTGGGAGAGTCTAAGCAAAAAGCCAACCAAAGATCCCTTATTGAAGAAATCCAAGAAAAGGTATCTTTTAATAATGAAGCAAAAAAAGATGATTCACACCTTTATATTGACGAAAATAATAATATGGCCAAACAAGGTCTTGAGGAAAAGCTTGATAGGCTAATAGGTGATGAATCTGTTAAGCTATCAAATATAACTGTTTCTGCCGGTATAAGAAGGATTCAAGATAGAAATAGGAAGTTTGATAGGGAAAAATCTCTTGGAGACTTAAAGGATAGGACTGCAGGGGCCAGACCTCTTAAGGAAAAAAGTATTGTTCCTGTTGAAGAGATAAGTGATGGAGACCATAAAGCTGATGAAATTAAAAAAGATTCAGAATCTTTTAATCCAAAGAAATATTTCACAAATAGGAATATTATCTTAGTTGTAATAGCCTTATTGGTCGCACTTTTGGGAAGCCTTTTGTATATGAAGCTCCATAAGGTAGAAGATGTTGTCTTAAACCTAAGTGACTATATTACAATTTCCTATGAGGGTGAAGACGGCCAGGCTATACCAAAGGCAGGCATTGATAAAGATAAGCTGATTTCAGATTATCAGGATAAGATCAAATATATCTCAAGGAATAATAATAAGGATTCTTACCCAAGTCCAGCTCATGAATTTGCCGAAGACTTGACCAATAATGTCATCTTCCAATATTCAAAAGATTCTGGCCTATCAAATGGTGATGAGATAACTATTATGGCAAATCTAGATAATATAAAATTATCAGATAAGTACAATGTTCAGATAACATCAGCCTCAAAACCTGTGATAGTCGAAGGAGCAGGTGGAGTGGCAAGCGATGGTCAAAATGAAGATGGTAGTGTCGATCCTTTTGAATTTATAGATGTAAAATTTGAAGGACAAAGCCCGGATATAAGTTTGATAACAAGCTTAAAGGACGGAGCTCCAGAATACATGCACACAGTAGAGATATCTCCATCGAAAACAAGTGGAATCAGCGAAGGGGAAGAAATTGAGATTACACTTAATTATAGTCCAGATCAGATGACAAATAACTATGGTGTAAGTCTGAATCCAACAAAGAAGACCTTCACAGCTAGCCTAAGCAACGAGACAAGTGATGATAGCGACTCAAAATTCATAAAATCTACCAGCAGCCTTGATGAAAATCTCCTGGGAGAATTAAAGAACAAGGCAGGAGAGCTTATAAAACAGACAATCCTCTATAAAAATATAATAAATGTAGATAATGTCGAATACCTAGGCTCAGTTACTGGCTATAGCGATGACAAAAATGCAGAGATTAAAAATAGGGTCTACCTAATTTATGAAGTAAGCACATCAGAAAGACTAGCCGATATTAATTATCAAGGAAACTTTAAATATTACACTTTCGTAGAATTCCAAAACGTAAGCAAAAAAGCTGATGGAGATGGTAAATTCTTCACCGGAGGACCACTTACAACAGATAACCAAATATTCCATAAATTCTTCGTAGAAAGTGAATATAAGTATTATCAAATTGAATATCAAGGCTTCGGCTTCATTGACAAGGTCCTAGCACATGTGGGAAGTGCTCTAGAAGGCTTAAGTGTCACCCAAGATAATAAGACAGAAATGAACAAGCACTTTGTAACAGGCGATGGGGTCATCGGGGAATATCAAGCTGATAACCAAAGGCTATCCCTAAGAGATGATGGAAGCTTGGTATATCAAATAGATAAGGCGGTTCACACAGGCTCCTACAGTGTAGATGGAAATACAGTATCAGCAAGCATAAAGGGAGTAAATGTTGATACACCAATAACATTAACCTATGATAACGGAAGCCTAAAGGCCGACGAACAAGGAGAATTTAGACAAACAAGCTTCCAAAAAATAGAAAACTTTTAATCTTAAAAGGAAATATGGTCAAGCTGTATTTCCTTTTAAAATGCAAAATAAAAAGAGGGAATAAATGCAAAATAAAGAACTAAAATCAACTTATTATCAAGTTTATCTAGAAAGTTTCCTAGACTCAAATAACGATGGAATCGGGGATATGAATGGTCTAGCAAGTAAAATGTCAATCCTAGGCCAAGTAGGCTTTAACTACGTCTTTGTAAGCGATATTTTTGGCGAAAAAGACGGAAAAACTGACTTTAATCAAATAAATCCAATTTTAGGGGATGATAAGGCTATAGTCAATCTTTACTGGAAGGCAAAGAAAAATAGGATCAAAGTAATCCTAGACTTTGAAAGCAGGGACTTAATAGAAAGTTTTGGCCAAGATAATTTTATAGATGATTTTGAAAAAATAATAAAAAAATACCATGAATTAGGCATAAGAGGCATAAGAATCTTAGAAACAGATTATCTAAAAGAAATCTACCAAGATAAGTTTGAAGAAACCCTAAAAAATCTAAGGCAAATCTGTCTTGACCAAGAAATCCTATTTGTAGGAGAAATTGCCGATATAGATTTAATAAAAGATGACAATCTCCTAGATATGGTCTACTATTCAAAGGCAAGTGATCTCGTAGAAAAAAACTCCTACGGCAAATTTTATAGGCTCTTAGATAGCTTACAAAACAATATAAAGGATAAGGACATCCACTATGGTCTAGACCTTACAAATACATCGCACCCAAGAATAATGGATAAAATCCTAGGAGAAACAGGCAACACCCTAGCCCTATCAAAGGCTCTTGCCATAATGATGATAACAATGGGCATAGTTCCAATCTTCTACCAAGGCGAAGAAATAGAAGCCAAGGCAGAATATGAGCTAGATATAGAAAAGATAAAAGATTCAGAAATTAAAGAAGCCTATGAAAAATTCTTGAAAAGTGGCCTTGACAAAGACCAGGTCCTAGAGAAAATCAAAAGAGAAACAAACTTCTCAAGCAAGCTTGCCATGAGATGGGACCCTACAGCCCTGGGTGGATTTTCAAAGGTGGAAAATTATTATGGAGACATGATAAATCTAGATAATAATTACAAAGACTACCTAAAAGATGCCGATTCCTTTATCTTTTACCTAAACGAATTAATTATGCTGAGAAAAAGAGAATCAGCCTTTGGCCTAGGAGATTACGAAAAAATCTTCCTAGATGATTCAGTCTATGTCTATAAAAAATCATACAAGGATACAACTTATCTAATTCTAATAAATCTAACAGATGATTTTTACGAATTAGATGAAAAAATCTCAGATCTGATGGCAGAAGGGGAAGTCATCCTAAATAACAACCAAGACTACGAGACAGAAATCCTAGATGCCTACCAGGCCCTATTAATAAAATTATAAAATATTCATGAAATTAAAAAACACAAGCCTAAGCTCCTATGCTCAGCTTGTGTTTTTAAATTTGAAAATATTTTGGGATAGAATTGGCTAATTCCTGTCTTCTTCCGTCTTAAAAATTATCATCTTATTATCATCATTTAGGTAGAGATTGATGACTTTTCCTTCATCTAGGAATTTGTATTTGAAACCTGTGCCGAAATTTGATTGGTTGTTTTTAGTAGGTTTAGAAGTATCTTCAACTGCAGAATCAATCTCTCCATCAAAATCTGTCAGCTCATCGTAGATTTTCTTTTCTCCTGAATATAAATAGAGCTTATCATTAATAACGATCATAGGAATCTTACATTCTTATTAGACTCCTTATTAATTTCGTTGTTATTTGTACTATTAGAACAAGCTGTTATGGTAAAAATCGTTAAAAGTAGAAATAGAAATTTTTTCATAGATAGCTTCTTAATTCAATGATGATAACGATATCATGGTTATAAAAATATTATATTTTGAAAGTTAAAAAAGGCAAGAATCTCTTATGAATTTTAGATATGATTTAATTTTACAAACCATTACATGTAAAAATCCCCACCTTATTTACAAAGGGAAGAAGATTAAAATTAAGAAAGAGGGAAATAAGCACATATAGTTTGTTTTTTAACATAAAAAAAGACAATCATGAATGATTGTCTATCTTTATCTGGTCGTACGAAAACCCGTTTGCTTCGCAAACTCTTCCGTGCTGAGAAAACTGCTTACTTCGTAAGCTTTTCTTGCTACCGCACTGATTTTTCTCCTTAAACATCCAAACTCAATGGATGTTTAAGTGCACTAGTTTTCGGCATAAAGGCCCCAAATCAAGGGGCCTTTATGGCTAAAAGGATTACATCCTTTCACATATAGTTTAATTTTAAGCACAAAAAAAGACAATCACGAACGATTGCCTATTTTTTTTCTTGGTCGGGGTGAAAGGATTCGAACCTTCGACCTCATGTTCCCAAAACACGCGCGCTACCAAGCTGCGCCACACCCCGGTGACCACTGACTATTATAGTATACGATGTATAAACTAATTTGTCAAATATTTTTATCGATTTTTTTATTATTTTTATAAATAAGACTCTACTTGCCTTTCGGGTCTAAAATTATGATACCATATATTTTTTACTTTGTAAAATCTTAAGCATTTTTTCTTGTAAGATGACTTATTAAGATTATAATGAATGTATAGAAAGGATTATCATGGATACAATTAAGGAAGTTAAAAAAATTATAGATGATTCTAATAATATAGTATTTTTTGGAGGGGCTGGGGTTTCTACCGCATCAGGTGTGCCTGACTTTAGATCTGCTACTGGCCTTTATAATAGGGAGAATAACTCTGGTTATTCGCCTGAATATATGCTTAGCCATGAGTTTTTGGTTGATCATCCTGACCAGTTTATGACTTATTGCAAGGATAATCTTATGCTTGATGGTATTAAGCCAAATCCTGCCCATTATGCCCTAGCTAAGCTTGAGAAGATGGGTAAACTTAAGGCTGTGATTACTCAAAATGTGGATAGTCTCCACCAAGAGGCAGGTAGTCAAAATGTTATCGAGCTTCATGGCAATTTGAGAGATTATTATTGCACTAAGTGTGGGAAGAATTTTGACCTCGCCTATGTCAAATCTTTTGAAAAAGAGGCCCACTGTGATGAGTGTGGTGGTCTTGTTAGACCTGATATTGTTCTTTATGGTGAAGGTCTTGATCAAAATAATATTTCCTACGCTATTAATCTTATTGCTAATGCTGATGTTTTGATTATCGGCGGGACTAGCTTGGTTGTTTATCCAGCAGCTGGCCTTATAGATTTTTATAGGGGCCATAAGCTTATCCTTATAAATAAGGACCCTACTAGTAGGGATAGCCGTGCTGATTATGTTATAAATGGTGATATTGCCAAAGTTATGGAAGAGATTGTGGGTGATTAGGTGGAAAAAAGAAATGGAATTGATGAATATGGTATATTTTTAATTTGCCTGGCTATAGGTCTTCTTATCTTGGCTTATTTTACCAATTCATCTATTATTAATATCATATCCTCTCTTATTGTAATTTACGCTATATTTAGGTCAATGAGCGCTAATTCTATAAAGAGGAGCAAGGAAAATAGGATGTTTTTAGATAGTGTTATAAATCCTATCAAGGGCGTTTTTAATAGGGGAAATAAAAAGGATGGGGCCTATAAGTATGTAACCTGTCCATCCTGCGGACAGAAACTTAGGATTCCTAAAAACAAGGGCAAGATTAAGGTTAGGTGCCCAAAATGCAAGGAAAAGTTTGATGCTAAGAGCTAGATTTTTTAGAAATTTTTAGTTTTTTTAGAAATATAAATTAATTTAAAATTTAGCTTTATAGACTATTTAAATTTATTTAAAACGGATGTATAATTTCCATGAAAGGGGATTAATAATGTCAAGAATAATTGGAACAACAGCGATGGGCCTTAGGGCACCAATCATTAAAACAGGCGATGATTTAGTAGAAATTGTCACCAACATGGTTAAAGAAGTATCTAAAGAAGTTAAGTTTCACGACAGGGATGTAATTGCGGTTACTGAGTCTCTTTTGGCTAGAAGCCAAGGAAACTATGCAAATTCTGATCAAATAGCTAAGGATTTTGCTAATAAATTTGAGGCTGATGAGGTTGCGATTCTATTTCCTATCATTAGTAGAAATAGATTTTCTATTTTGCTTAAATCTTTTGCTAAATCTGGCAAAAAGCTTCACATTTGTCTATCCTATCCATCAGATGAAGTAGGTAACCTACTTATGGATGAGATGGATTTATTTAATTCTAATATAAATCCTTACAAGGATGTCCTTTCTCTTGAGGAATTTAGAGAGGTTGCTGGAGATTATAAGCACTTATTTACTGGTATGGATTATCCAGAATTTTACAAGGAACTTGCACCAAATTCTGAAATTCACTTTTTAAACAATCCGGTAGATGCTCTTAAATTTACAGACAATGTCTTAGTAAGCTCTATTCATAATAGAGAATTAGTTAAAAGACAACTTGTAGAAGCAGGTGGTAAGACTATCCTTAAGCTTGATGAGATACTTGATGGACCAGTAGATGGTTCAGGATACAATCCTTCTTATGGACTTTTAGGTTCTAACCTATCTACAGGTGAAGTTGTTAAGCTATTTCCTAGAGATGCTCAAGATTTTGTTGAAAGACTTCAAAAAAACATTATCGAAGTAGTTGGCAAAAATATTGAGGTTATGGTTTATGGCGATGGAGCTTTCAAAGATCCAGTGGGCCATATTTGGGAGTTAGCAGATCCAGTTGTATCACCAGGCTTTACAGAAGGTCTAAAGGGTACACCAAATGAGCTTAAATTAAAATATGTAGCTGACAATGAATTAACCGGTTTATCTAGCGAAGAAGCTGCAGAGAGATTTAAGAAGATGGTCAAAGAAAAGGACCAAAACACAGATAAGAATAAGACCCTAGGTACTACACCTAGACAAATTACTGACCTATTAGGTTCTCTATCAGACCTAATCTCAGGTTCAGGAGATAAGGGAACACCAGTAGTCCTAATCCAAGGCTACTTTGATAACTATTCAAACGACTAATAGAATATAAAAATTATAAATGAGCCAACTTTGCTTAAGATACCTAGCATAAAAGTTGGTTCATTGTATAATTGTAACATATACTAGACTTGTAAATATTTAATGATGGAGAAGAAAATTGAAAGACAACCAATCTTTTGACAATCAAGAAAGCAAACAGATGCAAGCCAAAAATGTAGATGAGAGAAATACTCTATCAAAGGAATACAGATTTTTTTGGATGAGTTTTGCATCAATACTAATGGCCTGTGGTACTCATTTTTTTAAATATCCAAACTCCTTTGTAATAGGTGGGGTAGAGGGTATGAGTATCATCACATCCATGTTTGTTCCCTTTACAAGGCCACAGATTACCCTATTCTATAACTTAGTTCTATTGGTAATTGGATTTTTTGTGATTGGCAAGAAATTTACCATAAGAACAGGTTATGTGGCCATACTTAATTCCCTAACAGCCTTGCTTTTAGCAAGAATTGTTCCCATTCATCAATCCCTAACTGGCAATAAGATGCTAGAATTAATCTTTACCCTCCTCATGTCATCAGTTGGATCAGCTATTTTATTTAATCTAGCTGCATCAAGTGGGGGTACTGATATAATAGCGATGATAATTAAAAAATACTCCTCTCTTCAGGTAGGAAAAGCCCTTCTAGTGGTAGATTCGCTTTTCACCATAGCAGCCATCAAGATATTCGGAGTTGAGATTGGATTATTTTCAATCCTAGGCTTGCTCATGAAGGGGATTTGCGTAGATGTAATGATAGGGTCAATGAATGAGGCCAAATTATTTATAATCATAAGCTCAAAGACAGAAGAGCTTGGCAAGTTTATAAAAGTAGACTTAAATAGGTCGGCAACTGTGATAAGTGCCAAGGGCCTATATGCAGGAAGTGATATTTCTGTATTCTTGTGTGTGACAAGCAAATTTGAACAGGCAAGATTTAGGTCCTTTATCAAAAAGGTTGACCCATATTGCTTTATAACTATATTAAATACTTCATCAATTATTGGAAAAGGCTGGTATTCATCAGATGATCAGCTAGATAGCGACTGATTTAGAAAGGAGGCTTAAGGCTATGAAAAAAATCTTACAAATATTCTTAATTGCTACCTTAAGCCTATCTTTTGTAGGCAAATCCTACGCCCAGGATGCTGAGTCTAAGGAAGAAACACAGCCAGTAAAGGAAGCAGAAGTTCAAAAGCCAGCTGATAAGATAAAAATAAAAGAAGATACTAAAACCCTCGAAGAAGAAAAGGTTCAACCCTTAAAAGAGCCCGTCAAAGAAGAAGTTAAAAAGCAGGGTGAAGCAAATAGTCCTGAAAGTGAAACTAAAGAGGGGCAAAGCCCAAAAGATGCAAATCCAAAGAAAGAAAAAGAGGCGGTGTCTGCAAGTGATGCTAGTAAAAAAGAAAATGCTGACTACGAAAAGGTCCAAAAAGCTGTAGATGATTTGGTTGAAAAGCTAGATAAGAATTCAAATCTTGCCAAGGCATTAGAAGAAGTCAAAGTTACAATCAAGGCTAATAATTCAAATACAAGCATTAGTTCAAGTCAAGTCAATAAAAAGACTGAGAAAGTGATAAAGGACTATAGCCAAAAGATACAAGAGGCCAAGACACCTAGCCAGAAAAGACAGCTTGAAAATGAAGCGGCAAATATGATTAAGTCAATAAGTATAGATGTAAGTGAAGATAATAAAGCTAATGCTCAATTGCCAGAAAAAGAAAGTGAAGAGCCTAAGAAAAGACTCACTAAAGAGGTAAAGGCCAACCATAATGACGATATAAGTAAGATTTATGCCCTAGCACCAGCAGAGGAAGAAGAAAGAGATTATCTAGGTTTTCTTAAAGAGCCTGTAATAATAGTAGCTGTAATTTTAATCATAAGCATACTTATATCAATTGGAATAGTAATTAGAAATAAAGAAAAAAATGATATAGATTCTTACTAAAAAAAGAGACCCTGTGGCCTCTATTTTAGTATTATTATTCTTGAGCTTCGAACATGTCTTTGCCAACTCCACATACTGGGCAAACCCAATCTTCTGGAAGTTGATCAAATTCTGTACCTGCTTCAATTCCGTTATCAACATCACCTTCTGCTGGATCGTAAATATATCCGCATGCTGTACAAACGTATTTCATTGAATGTCTCCTTTCATTTTTTCTTGTAATTACATTATACCCGTAAATTCTATAATGTAACAGAAAATTTCAATTCTGATTAAAATTTGTTATTTTTTCTGTAAATTTTAAAAATATGATATTAAAAATAAAAATCGGGTATGAAGTAGTTAGGAGAGGCTATGGAGATAATTAGGACGGTCATAAATTCTGACCTTAAAGATATAAAAAAATTTAGAGATAAGCTTTTAGCTTTGTTAGAAGATAGGGACTATGATCAGGATTATATCTTCAAGCTTAGGCTGATATTAGATGAATTGACGAGCAATTCTTATAAGCATGGCAATATGAAAGATAGGCTTAAACTTATAGAAATATGTGTCAAACTTACAGATACCTATTCATATATAAAGGTAAAAGACGAGGGTAGTGGAATTTGTAGGAAACAGACTGTCGATTTATTTGCAGAAAATGGCAGGGGAATCAGACTTGTTGAATCTTTGTCGGACAGGATAGTAGTTTGTGAAAATGCAATAGCTTGTCTAATATACATATGAAGTGCTTTGATATAATAAATTAAAAGCACTTTTTTTGTTGATAATTATTGATAATTAATTAACGTTAGGTATAATATATTGATAGAATTTGTTAGTAAGAAAGAAGGAAATATGTTAAGAGAAGATGTTAGAAATGTAGCAATTATTGCCCACGTAGACCACGGTAAGACAACCCTAGTAGATGGTCTTTTAAAAACATCAGGTTTATTCAGAGATAATGAAGAAGTAAAAGAGAGAGTCATGGACTCTGATACAATCGAAAAAGAACGTGGTATTACAATTCTTGCCAAAAATACAGCAGTATCCTATAAGGATATGAAAATAAATATTATAGATACACCAGGCCACGCCGACTTTGGTGGAGAGGTTGAGAGGGTTTTAAACATGGCTGAATCTGTTGTACTTGTAGTAGACAGCCACGAAGGCCCAATGCCACAAACTAAGTTTGTACTTAAAAAGGCTATAGAATTAGGTCTACCTGCCATCATTTGTATAAACAAGGTTGATAGGCCAGATGAAAGAATTGATGAGGTAGAAGATGAAATCCTAGATCTATTCATATCTTTAGATGCAGATGAATCCTACCTTGAAAGTCCTATTGTTTATGCATCAGCCAAAAATGGCTGGGCATCACTTGAAAAGGGCGTAGTCAAGGAAGATATGACAGACCTTCTAGATACAATTATAGAATACACACCAGCTTTTGAAGCGGAAGAAGATACAGGTTTTAAGGTCTTAGTTTCAACAACAGATTATAATGAATACCTAGGAACCATAGCTATAGGCAAGGTTGAATGCGGAATAATTAAGAAAAATGCTCAAGCGGTAATCACAAATTACAATGAGCCAGACAGGCTTGTAAAGGCCAAGGTAGTCACAATTTATGAATTTGACGGCTTAAGCAGGGTAGAAGTAGAAGAAGCGAAATTTGGTTCAATAGTAGCCCTATCAGGTATGGAAGATATAAATGTAGGTGATACAATCGGTACAGAAGGAGACCATGAACCAATTGAATTTACCAAAATATCAGAACCAACCCTAGCTATGACCTTTTCGGTAAATGACTCACCATTTGCAGGTCGTGATGGTAAATATGTTACTTCAAGACACCTTAGGGATAGGTTGCTTAAGGAAGCAGAAACAGATGTTTCCCTAAGAGTAGAGCCAACAGATACAACAGAAGCCTTTAAGGTATCAGGTAGGGGCGAGCTTCACTTATCAGTACTTATTGAAAACCTAAGACGTGAAGGCTATGAATTCCAAGTATCAAAACCTGAAGTAATGTTTAAGAGCGATGAAAATGGCAAAAAGCTAGAGCCAATTGAAATTGCAACAGTAGATGTAGATGAGGTATACACAGGATCAATTATAGATAAACTTGGCCGTAGGAAGGGTGAAATGATTGATATGCACCCATCATCATCAGGCTACACCAGACTTGTATTTAGAATACCAGCCAGAGGCCTTATAGGTTACAGGACAGAATTTATGACCGACACCAAGGGAACAGGCATCTTAAATACCGAATTTGAAGGTTATGATAGATACAAGGGCGACCTTGATAAGAGACAGCTAGGATCCCTAATAGCCACAGAAAAGGGAATAGCTACAGCCTACGGTCTAAATGCAGCCCAATCTAGGGGTCAATTATTCATCGAACCAGGTGAAGAAATCTATGAAGGCCTAATAGTAGGATCAAATGCCAAGGGTCTAGATATAGATGTAAACATCTGCAGAAAGAAAAAGATGACCAACACCAGGGCAAGCGGAAATGACGATGCCATCGTCCTTACACCAGCTAAAAAGATGAGTGTAGAAGAAATGATGGAATTTGTAGAAGAAGATGAACTAATCGAGGTTACACCACATAATCTAAGAATAAGAAAGAAAATATTAGACGCAACAAAGAGATATAAATCAAAAAAATAGGAGGATATAGATGGTAAATAAGTTTGAAAGAAGACTTAGCATTGAGCTTGTCTTCTTGGTAGTCATCTTATTTCTTCTAACTATCTCTCAAAGGTTTGTGGATTCATGGTTTTTTAACTTAAGCTGGTATATCGCCTTTATCCTAAGCTGGATATTGATGCTAGTTTTTAGTTTTTCAGTCCTCCTAGATAAAAATGCTAGAGGATATTCAATACTTACAGCCATAGTCACAAGCCTAGCCTTTGGGCTATTATCAATCCACGGTTTGTCAGCCTTGGCAAGATTTGTCAGGGTCTTGCCCACAAACCTAGCCGTAAACAACGAGTTTTTCATAGCTAATAATCAGCTGATATTTTATTCATGCTTGATAGTGGTTTACTTTTTCCACATGATAAACGCTCTCCTACATAGAAGGAAGGACCAAGAGTCTAAGGAAGAAATAAAAGAAGCTAGCGAGGAAGAGCTTAGGCAGAGAAGAGATGATAAGCTAAATGCAATAATAGCTGAGATCGATAGTCAGAAGAATTCAGATAAGCTTACAGATGAAGATAGGGAAATATTAAATACTCATCTTTTAGAAGAGGCTAAGAACAAGGAAGCGGAGGATAATTTATGAGCAAGCAAAACATATCATTGTCAGTAATCAAGAGACTTCCAAAATACTACAGGTATTTGGAAAGCATCAACGAAAAAGGAATAATCAGAGTATCTTCTAAAGAATTATCCGAGATAACAGGCCTTACAGCCAGCCAAATAAGACAAGATTTAAACCACTTCGGTTGCTTCGGCCAACAAGGCTATGGCTATAATGTAAAGGAATTAATTGGTGAATTATCAAAGATAATTGGAGTAGATAAAAGTTATAAGATAGTCCTAATAGGTTATGGTAATATAGGGCATGCCCTCTACCAATACAAGTCCTTTAGAGATCTAGGCTATGAATTTGAAGCAGTCTTTGATAAGGAAGAATTTACACACGAAGAATTAAAGGTGCAAAAAATCGATGACCTAGGAGACTTCCTAAAAAATAACAAGGTAGATATAGGTATAATAGCAACACCAAAAACAGTAGCCCAAGAAATAGCAGATATACTTTGCGAAGGCGGAATCAAAGGCATTTGGAACTTCTCGCCAGTAGACCTAAAGGTAAAAAATGGAGTGGTAATAGAATCAGTTCACCTAGATGAATCTCTATTTACCCTAACATATTTTATGAATTCACCAGAGGATTTTATATTTTAGATGAATGTAATAAGCGTATCAAACTTGGCCAAAGAATATCCCGGTAAGGAAATATTTTCTGGCCTAAGTTTTAATTTAGAAAAGGGGGACAAGGCAGGACTAGTTGGAATCAACGGGGCTGGCAAGTCTACCCTTTTTAATATATTAACAGGAAACTTAAGAGCAGATGAGGGGAAAGTCTTTATCCCCCAAGAAGTTAAAGTAGGCTATCTGGAGCAGATTTTAAGCATAGATAGCCATATGACAATCTATGAATATTGTCTAGCCATCTTTGATGATATGATAAGGCTTGAGGAAGAGATAAGAGAGCTTGAAAAAAAGATGAGCCAGGAAAAGGATGAAGAAAAACTTTCCCAGATAATGGATGAGTACACAAAAAAATCTGATCTTTTTCACCAGAAAAATGGCTACGCCATCAAAAGTGAGTTAGAAGGAACCCTAACAGCCATGGGCTTTGATAGGGAGGACTTTGATAAGGAAATATCTGTTTTATCAGGTGGCCAAAAGGCAAGGGTAGAGCTAGCAGGTCTTTTATTAGAAAAGCCAGACCTTCTCCTCTTAGATGAGCCAACCAACCACCTAGATATAAAGGCAATAAACTTCCTAGAAACCTTCATCAAAAACTACCAGGGCACAGTCATAATAATATCCCACGATAGGTATTTTTTAGATGCCACAGTAAATAAGATGATGGTCCTAGAATATGGAAGGCTTACATCCTATAATGGCAACTACACCAGCTTCATGACCCAGAGGAAAAAAGACAGGGACGTTTACCTCCACCAATACAAGAGCCAGCAAAAAGAAATCGAACGCCAAGAAGAAATCATCGACAGGCTCAAAAACCTGGGAGGCTCTAAGAGAAAAAGAGGTATATCCCAATCAAGGTCTAGGCAAAAACTCCTAGATAAGATGGAAAAAATGGAAAAGCCAATCGAACTACAGGACACCATGAGCCTTAAATTTAGCCCAAGAATCCAATCGGGCATGGATGTCCTAAAGGTAGATAAATTAGCCAAATCCTTTGACTATAGGGAGATTTTCAAAAATATTTCCTTTGATATTTATAGAAATGAAAGGGCAGCCATAATCGGAGATAATGGGGTAGGTAAGACCACGCTTTTTAAAATAATCCTCAAGGAAGAGATGCCGGATGCAGGCAATGTCAAGCTTGGCCAATCTGTAAACATAGGCTACTTTGACCAAGAGCAAAAATCTCTAAACTTAGAAAATACCATCTTTGATGAGATAAGAGAGGCTTACCCAAGGCTTACAAACTTTGAAATAAGGTCCTACCTTGCCAAATTTATGTTCTACGATGATGATGTCTTCAGAGAGATTAGCGAACTATCCGGTGGGGAAAGGGCTAGGATATCCCTCCTTAAGCTAATGATATCAGATTGTAACTTTATCCTCATGGATGAGCCAACTAACCACTTAGACATAGATTCCAAGGAAATTTTAGAAGATGCCATCCTAGATTTTGAGGGGACTCTTTTGATAATTTCCCACGACAGGTATTTCTTAAATAAAATCGCAAGCAAAATCCTAGATATGAAAAATGACCAGATTAATCTTTACCTAGGCAACTACGATTATTATAGGGAAAAGCTCAGGGAAGCAAGCCTGACAGATGAAGAAAGGCAAGTGGTAAGCAAGACTCAAATCAAAAAGGAAAGAAAAAAGGAAAAGCTAAAGAAAAGCGAAATTAAGGCCAAAAAGAACAAGATAAGAGACATAGAAAGGGAAATGAAGGAAACCGACCTTCTTATCAAAGACCTCACAAAAGAAAGCATGGCTGAGGGTTTTTACAACGACCAAGATAGGGTCGCCCAAGTTTTTAAAGAAATCAAAGATCTTGAGGAAAAAAGAGATGACCTTGATGAAGTATGGCTAGACCTTAATTTAGAATTAGAAGAAGATGATTAAAAGGAAAAAAACAAGGGTATTTATACCCTAAGGAGAAAAATATGGGAAAATTAATGAAATTTCTCTATTCTTTGATGTTAATAGTTTTAATCCTCTTAGGAGCCTTATTTTTGGCCTTTGGAATTGATGGCCAGGCTGTTTTTGAAGCCTTTGTCTACAATGAATATCTTTATAGACTAGTATCTAATGAAGCCTTTGTTCAATTCTTTTTCATGGCTGTAGGCATCTTACTCATAGGTTTTGCAATAGTTTTGCTTATTGTACTTAGACAAAATTCCAACAAGGGATTTGACGTCTTGATTGAAGATGAAAAGGGAAGTGTGCTTATAGCCCAAAGATCTCTAGAATCTTCGATAAAATCCTCGGTTAATAAGTTTTTAGGACTTGAAACCATAAAGGCAAGGGCTAAAATTATTGACAATCACAAGCTTGAAGCAAAAATCTTAGCAGATGACTATTCAGATCAAGCAATCGACAAGCTTGCCGAAAGAGTAAGAGAAGAGATAAAAACAAGCTTAAACAATCTTACAGGACTTGATGAAATAAAAATCGACCTAAAGATTGAAAAGAAGGAAAAGCAAAAAGAGAAGAGAGAATATGGAAGAAATTAACAAGGATACAAATCATACTATATATGATGTAGAGATGAGAAAGCTTGATAATAGAGAAAACAATAAAAAATTTCTTCTTGCTTTCTATCGATTAAACAAAGGGAAAATAAACTCTACAATCCTTAGCCTCATCACCCTTATTTGCCTATTTAACTTTGGTTTTTTCAAGACCTTGGGAATCTGGGTAGTGATGGTAATAGGCTATTTGATCGGAGCTTATTTTGATAAAGATGTAAGAGTGCTTCAAATAATTAGGAAAATTGTAAATTAAGGAGTAGACATGACAGATAATCTAAATAAAGAAATCAAAAAAGACCTAAATGATGGTAGAGAATTGGAATATGAAGAAAGCAAGCTTATCATAGAAGATAAGGTAGTTGCTAAGATTGCTAGAATTGCCATCAATCAAGTGGATGGTATTCTTGAAATGAAGGGTAATATTGCTGATTCTATCGGATCATTTTTTGGCTCCAGCGATAGGAGAACTGCAGGGGTTAATGTAGAAGTTGGAGAAAGAGAAGCAAAGATTAACCTAGATGTAATAATCGAATATGGCAAAAATGCTAGGGAAATCTTTAACAACATTAAAAGAGTAGTAAGTTCTAATGTTAGAGAGATGACTGGTCTTGAAGTAGTGACAATAAATGTGGATGTTGTGGATGTTCTAACAAGAAAAGAATACCAAGAAAAACAACAAGCAAATTCTGACGCTGACAAAAAGCAAAATAATTACTAAAAATAAGGCCTGCTAAGCGGGCCTCTTAGTATGGAGATAGAATATGAGAGATTTACTCGATAGCAAGACAAGACGTTACATATTTGTAGGATTTTGTCTAATAGCTATATATTTTGGATTTTTTTATATAGATAAGATTGGAGAATTTTTATCAAGGGCTTATCAGGTTTTTAGACCTCTAGTTTACGGATTGGTTATAGCCTTTATAATAAATCTTCCGGTCAATTTTTTTCACAATGACCTTTTATCAAGATTTGATGTTTTTAAGAAAAATAAAAACCTAAGCCTCACCCTATCTTTGGCAATTTCATGGATAATATTTTTTGCAATGGTGACAATAGTCCTAACAGTTTTAATACCAGAGCTTTCCAGGGCAATTACCAAGCTTAGCGAAAATATACCCGTATTTTTTGATTCGCTTGTAGATTTTTTGGATGATTACAAGTTTTTAGAAAAGGCCAGCCATATTTTAGAAACTAAGATTCAAAGTCTAGATTTAGATGGGATAAGCAGGACTGTGACAGGTTTCTTGCAAGATTTCCTAAATTCAGAATCAAATATACTAAATAAGACTGGATCAATTATAAATACCGTATCACAAGGAATCCTAGCCCTTGGTATCGGCTTTATTTTTTCAATATATGTTAGCCTAAATAGAAATGGACTAGCAGATGGGATAACAGGATTTATCTTTGCCCACCTTCCAATAGATGTAGCCAAAAATATAATCTATGTATCAAAACTATCCTATGCATCATTTTCAAGGTTTCTTGAAACTAAAATCTTATCATGCATTGCCCTAGGTGTGGCTTGCTTTATAGGAATGCTCATCCTAAGGTTGCCATCAGCTGGCATGATTTCAATTCTTATGGGAGCTTTTGATATTATTCCATACATTGGAGCATTTTCAGCAACAGCCATCGGTATGATTTTGATATTTATCTATTCGCCAGCCAAGGCTCTTATATTTTTGATATTTATCCTAATATTGCAACAAGTCCAACAACAGATATTTTATCCACTTGTAATAGGCAAGCACCAAGGCCTACCTGCTATTTGGATCTTTGTTTCAGTAGTAATAGGCGGGGGACTCTTCGGAGTCTTTGGTATGGTTGCCTTTATACCACTTGCGACTGTAATCTACACACTTGTGACAGATAATACCAAAAAGAAACTTAAAAACAAAAATATTAGCGAAGAAGAAATAGAAAATTTAAGGAAAAAGACTTACGAAGAAATAAGAGCAGAAAATTTAAAAGATATATAGAGAAAAGCTAGCGGCCTAGGCCTGCTAGCTTTTTATATAGAAAAATCTTCAAAAATTATTAGCAAATAGCCCGCATCCAAGCTAATTTTAAAATCGCATCCCTTAGTCTGATTAGAAACTCCCAGGCTATCATCAAGACTCATTTTATAAGAGTCTAGCTCATAGGCAAGACCGTCTATAGAAAGGATGGCCTCTTCATTTAGGGCAAAAATTGATACATAAAAATCTTTATCATTGAATTTATAAGAAAAGTTAGAATCTATGACAAAAATTTCCTTGCCCCTTGCCTTTAGAGAAATATTTACACCCTTTTTCTTAAAATGGAGGAGGGTTTTTATATTTGAAATCGTATGAGATTCTCGTCCTCCTAGGCCACCATAGATTATAATTTCCCTATAGCCCTTATCTATTGCAAGCCTTATGGCTGCGACTGTGTCTGTGAAGTCCTTAATAGGATTTAGGGCTATGATGTTTTTAAAATCAGGCCTATCTGTCGAATCAAAATCTCCTATGGCATAGTCAATTTTTATTTTCTCCATCTCCGCATAACGAAAGCCTTTATCAGCTGTAATCACCAAATCATTTTCACAAATTTCATCAAAAAAGCCGTCAAAATCTCCGCCAGCTATTATAAAACACCTTTTCATAATTACTCCTTTATTTTATTATAACATTTTCTTAACTATTATCACAATTAATGGTAAAATGAATATAAATTATAAAAAAGAAGGATGTAAGAATGAAAGAATTAGACAAGCAATCTAGGAACCTACTCAAGGTAGTTGTTATAGGAATTTTATTGTATTTTGGATTATTTTATATAGGAGAAGTGTCTAAGGCTTTTTCTACTCTCTATGCGGTCTTATCGCCCTTTATTATTGGCGGTGCCCTGGCCTTTATGATGAGCATTCCAACCAACTTTTTTGAGAGGAAGCTACATTCCCTTGATAAGAATTCTAAGCATGGAAAGCTTATATCAATTTCATCAATCCTCATATCATGGGTCTTGCTAATAGCCTTTCTAGTAATACTTATAAATATTTTGATTCCATCTATGGTTAAGATTGTTTATACCTTTTCTATAAGGTGGCCGGATTTTGTAAATTCAACCTATCATTTTCTAAAAAAACATGAATTGACAGAGCCTTACGCTAATAAATTCATGAATGCCTTTAGCGGTGTGGGTTGGTACAATGTTAGAAATGCTATCTTTTCATTTATAGATGGCAATGATGTTGACCTTTTCTCAAAGGCTACAGGATTTTTAAACTCAGTATCCAGTGGGGTTATTGGAATTTTTACAATGATAGTTTTCTCTATCTTTGTGCTAATTTATAAGAAAATGCTTAAGACAAATGGCACAAGACTTATCTATGCTTTGCTTAGCGAGGAAAGGGCTGACTATATCAATAAGGTCCTATCACTTTCCTATAACACATTCAAGGATTATGTATTTTCAAGGATGATATCAGTACTTTGCCTATCTGTCCTCACCTTTATAGGTATGAAGATATTTAAGATACCAAATGCGCCAATTATTTCGATAGTGGTCGGTATATCAGACCTTATACCAATTTTTGGTCCAATCTTTGGTACTGGATTTTCAGCAATATTGATTTTTGTTGAATCTCCATTTAAGGCTCTCATATTTTTAGCCTACAATGTTATCATTCAACAGATCCAAGAGAACCTAATCTTCCCTTATATAGCAGGCGATGCAATAGGCCTTCCTGCTGTTTGGGTAATGGCATCTGTAACTATAGGTGGATCCTTGTTTGGGATTTGGGGTATGCTAATATCAATACCAGTTGTATCAGTATTTTACACCCTCTATTTAGAAAAGATTAATAACAAGCTTAAGGAAAAGAACTTTGATGATGCTAAGATTAAAGAGAAGGAAGATAAAAGTTATACTATAGAGGAGATTGATATCGGAGATGAAGCTTAAAGAGAGTAATTATTTTGTCCCCGTCCTAAAGGAAGGTGCGACCTACTATGGTGGCCATCAGGAATGGCTTAAAGAACTTGGTTTATCCAAGTTTTTTAGGGATAGGGCCTGTGTGGTGACAGCCTTTACCAATGTATATTTTTACATGTTTGAAAGGGGACTTGTAGATTTTAAAACCTACAATGATATGCAATATAAATTTTATAGAAGGCTAAGACCCAAAGCAAATGGGGTTCCCACAGCCAGCTCTCTTCTTAGGAGGATAAGAATTTTAAATCATCAGATGAACCTAGGTTTATCCTACAGGATTCTTGAGGAAAACCTCCTAAAGAAGGTATCTTTAGAAAAAAAGATTGCTTTCATAGAAGAAGCCTTGGCTAAAGACTCTCCTGTTATCTTTATAAATTGGCTAAGCAGGGACATAGATATAATGAGCCACCACGGCCTAGTTATAACAGAGATGAATAAGAAAAATGATAAGCATGAACTAGTCGTATCAAGCTGGGGCAGAAGACATTCCTTCTACCTAGAAGATTTTGATAAGAGTCTAAGGACCTATACAGGCCTAATATATTTTGAAAGGAATATTTATGAATAAACAACAAAAAAGATTAGACAGATCATATGGCATAATCATGCCAATATTTTCACTGCCATCAAATTATGGTATCGGCACCTTTGGAAAGGCAGCCTATGACTTTGTAGATTATCTAAATGATTGTGGAGCCAAATACTGGCAAATCCTACCTCTAGGCCAAACCTCCTACGGAGATAGCCCTTACCAATCATTCTCATCCTTTGCAGGCAATCCATACTTCATAGACTTAGATATGTTAATAGAAGATGGACTTTTAGAAAAAGAAGACCTAGAAAATATAGATTTTGGTGGGAACGAAAGAGAAATAGACTATGCCAAACTCTACAATGTAAGATATAGGGTCTTAGAAATAGCTTATAAAAATGCTAAAGAAAAATACGCCAAGGAAATCAAAGAATTTAGAAAAGCGGAAGCTAATTGGCTAGAAGATTACGCCCTATTCATGGCTATTAAGAAAGATAACCTTGATAAGTCTTGGGAATTTTGGGATGAAGATCTTAGAAATAGAAAAAAATCTGCCCTAGATGAATTTAAAAAAGAAAATAAAGAATTAATAGATTTTTATGTCTATTTACAATACGAATTTTTTAAACAATGGAATAAATTAAAAGAATTTGCAAATAGGCATGAAATCGAGATAATAGGCGATCTTCCAATTTATGTAGCCTACGATTCTGCAGATGCTTGGGTTAATTATGAAATACTTAAACTTGATAAAGAAACAAAACGACCTATAGTAGTTGGGGGAGCACCACCAGATGATTATTCAGTAGATGGACAACTCTGGGGCAACCCTGTCTACCGCTGGGAATACATGAGGGATGTTGAAGGATTCGATTTTTGGAAAAGAAGGATTGGAGCCTGCCTCAAACTTTATGATATACTAAGACTAGATCACTTTAGAGGATTTGAAGCTTACTATGCCATACCAGCAACAGACGATACAGCAAGATACGGAAAATGGGAAAAGGGATTACCTTATGACTTCTTCGATGTAATCAAAGAAGCCTATCCAGATGCAAAATATATAGCAGAAGACTTAGGCTTTATAACAAAAGAAGTCGAAGATTTGATAAACCACTACGCCTTCCCAGGCATGAAGGTAATACAATTTGCCTTCGGTGATAATTTTGATAGCGAATATTTACCACACAATTACGAGAGAAACTCAATGGTATACGCATCAACCCACGACTCTGACACTCTTCAAGGATTCTTAGATAATGCTGACGAACATTTATTAGAACTTATAAGAACATATTTTGGAATCAGTGAAGATGAAAAGGATGAGAACATAAGAGAGATAATAGCAAGAAATCTTATGGCATCAGTATCAGATGTGTGCATGTTTGAAATCCAAGACCTATTTGGCCTTGGCAATGAGGCAAGGATAAATTGCCCAGGCATAGTAGGTGGAAACTGGGTATGGAGAGCGGTAGCAAGCGATTTTGATAAGGAAATTGCAGAAAAATACGAAACATTAGCAAAAATTTATGGGAGGATAAATGCATAAACTGATAAAAGGAAAATTTGCAGACCAGTATATGGAAAACCTACAAAGGATAACACTAAAAAGCTTTGAGGATACATCAGATAAGGACAGATACGATGCTCTTTGCGATACAATCATGGGACTAATTAACCAAGATTGGAGAGAAAGCAAACAAAAGGTAAGAAAAGCAAGAAAAGCCTACTACCTATCAGCAGAATTTTTAATTGGTAGATCTCTAGGAAATAACCTTATCAACCTAGGAATCTATGATGAAGTAAAAGAACTTTTAAATGAAATGGGCATAGACTTTGAAGAAATAGAAGACTATGAAGATGATGCAGCCCTTGGTAATGGTGGTCTAGGAAGACTAGCAGCATGCTTCATGGATTCAGCTGCCAGCCAAAAACTAAGCCTATATGGATACGGTGTTAGATATCGTGAAGGTATCTTTAAACAAGCAATCGAAAATGGCTTCCAAGTAGAATACGGCGATAGCTGGATAAAAGATGGTGACGGCTGGTCAATCAGAGTAGACTCTGATGCGAAAATAGTTAAATTTAGAGACCAACAAGTAAAGGCAGTACCATATGATATGCCAGTAGTTGGTTTTGAAAATGGTGTAGTAAACACACTTAGATTGTGGCAATCAGAACCATTTAGAGAATTTGACTTTGCTAAATTCAACAACTTCGAATATGACGATGCAGTAGCTGAGAAAAACAGGGCAGAAGACATCACAAGAGTCCTATATCCAAATGATATGCAAAGAGCAGGAAAGCTATTAAGATTAAAACAACAATACTTCTTCTGTTCAGCATCAATCCAAGATATGGTAGAAAAATACAAGAGAGACTTCCCAGAAGACCTCAAATTCGAAAACTTCGCAAGATATCACGTAATCCAACTAAACGATACCCACCCAATCATGGCAATTCCAGAGTTAGTAAGGGTATTAGTAGATGAAAATGGTATATACTTTGAAGATGCACTAGCAATAGCAAACAAGGTATTTGCCTTTACAAACCACACAGTCCTTCAAGAAGCCCTAGAAAAATGGTCATTTGACCTAATGGAAGAAGTAAGCCCAAGATGTCTAGAAATCGTAGAACAAATCGATAAGAAACTTGTAAAAGAATTCAAAGATAGAGGCTTCAGCGACAAGGCAATAGATCCATACAGAATCGTAACAGGCGATCTAGTACACATGGCAAACCTTGCAATCTATGTAGGATTTTCTGTAAATGGTGTAGCTGAAATCCACTCACAAATCTTAAAAGATGATACCTTCAAAGAATGGTATAAGGAAAGCCCAGAGAAATTCAACAACAAGACAAACGGAATCACACCAAGAAGATGGTTAGTATACGCTAATAGAGAGCTAACAAACTTCATTACAGAAAAATTAGGCACAGACGCTTGGAAAAAAGACCTAGCCATGCTAAAGGGTCTAGAAAAATTCTTAGATGATGAAGAAGTCCTAGATGAATTCTTATCAATCAAACAAACAAAGAAAGACCAACTAGCTAAATACATCCTAGAAAATGAAGGAATAAAAATTGACTCACATTCAATCTATGATATCCAAATCAAGAGAATCCACGAATACAAGAGACAACACCTTAACATCCTTCACATCATCCACCTATATCACAAACTAAAGAAAAACCCAGACCTAGACTTCACACCAACAACCTTTATCTTTGGTGGTAAGGCAGCTCCAGGATACTTTAGAGCAAAGGGAATGATTAAACTTGCAAACGAAGTAGCAAGAGTAGTAAACAACGATAAGGATGTAAATGACAAGCTAAAGGTTGTATTCGTACAAAACTACAGAGTAACCTACGCTGAAAAACTCTTCCCAGCAGCAGATGTAAGTGAACAAATTTCAACAGCTGGTAAGGAAGCAAGTGGTACAGGTAACATGAAATTCATGCTAAACGGTGCCCTAACCCTAGGAACCCTAGATGGTGCTAACGTAGAAATCTTTGAAGAAGCAGGCGAAGAAAATAACTACAGATTTGGTGCTACAGTAGAAGAATTAGCAGAAATAGCAGATTCTTACAATGCATTCGAATACTATAGCAAGGATGAAGACATCAAAGATGTAGTAGATTCCCTAGTAAGTGGAGAATTCAAAGACCAAGATTCTTACTACTTCCTAGATATCTATAACGAGCTAATCAAGCCACAAAATGGCGGTAGAGCTGACCAATACTACCTATTAAAAGATTTCGCATCTTATAAAGAAACACAGGCTAAATTAAACAAAGAATTTAGAAATAGAAAAGAATGGGCAAGAAAGTGCCTAAAGAATATCGCAAACGCTGGATTCTTCTCATCAGATAGAACAATCCTAGAATACGCAGACGATATTTGGAAAATAGACTAATAAAATGAATAAAGATGTAATATTAGGGATAATGATCCCTTTCATAGGAACAAGCTTAGGGGCTGCCTGTGTTTACATCATGAAAGGCGAGCTAAAAGAAAAGGTCCAAAAGGGCCTTTCTGGCTTTGCCGCAGGTGTAATGGTAGCAGCTTCAATCTGGTCATTAATAATGCCAGCTATGGACATGGTAGAAGATAAAATGGGAAAAATGAGCTGGATACCAGCAGCAGTAGGATTTCTTGTAGGAATCTTCTTCCTCCTATTTTTAGACAGCGTAATCCCTCACCAGCATATAGATAGCGACCATCCAGAAGGAATGAAGGCAGAAAGCCTCAGAAAAACAACTATGATGGTTTTAGCAGTAATCATACATAACATACCAGAGGGAATGGCAGTAGGAGTATCATTTGCAGGAGTCCTCTATGGCAACACCCACATGACAATGGCAGGAGCCATAGTCCTATCCATAGGAATAGCCATCCAAAACTTCCCAGAAGGAGCCATCATATCAATGCCTCTAAGGGCAGTAGGAGTAAATAAACACAAGGCATTTGGAATGGGAATATTTTCAGGTGCAGTAGAGCCAATCGCAGCAATTCTAACAATAATCCTATCCCACTACCTAGTTCCAATCCTACCTTATCTTCTAGCCTTCGCAGCAGGAGCCATGATGTATGTAGTAGTAGAAGAACTAGTCCCAGAAGCAACAGGTGAGGGCGAAGGCCACACCAACATAGGAACCCTTGGTTTTTCGGCAGGCTTTGTAGTAATGATGATCTTAGATGTAATGCTCGGATAAAATATAAGGAAACTCAGTGATGGGTTTCTTTTTTTGTTAGGAAATTTGTAGATTTTACTAATAAAATTTGTAATATATTTAGAAAATTTTATATTAAGTCACAATTGCTTGAATTCAATAGTATTATTGAAATAAATGTGATATAATAAGAGTAATTAGAAGAGAAAAAATTTATATATGAATTATATATAAGAAACACTTATATAGATTTCCTTAAAAAGGCCAAGTAAGTATATATTGCAAGAGTTAAGAAGTAAAGGCCTGATTATATTCTAGGAGGAAGAATGAAAAAGATAGTAAAAGATAAAATTCTAGGACTAGTTTTGCCTTTGATTATGGTACTTAGCATATTTATTCCTAGTATAAAAAGTTTTGCTAAATCAACTGAAGCTAAGCCAAATCCACCCAATACCGACAAAAAGTACAGGGTTGAGTTAAATATAAGCCATGTTGATGATAGAAAATCCGACACAGAAGACATAAAAGCAAATGCTAGGCAAGTTAAATATTTTAAATTGCCAAAAGATTATGAAAAAAGAGATCACTTGGAAGTAGCAAAGAGACTTCATGCCTTACCTATGGCAGAGGTTGAAAAAGAACTTGGAAAGGGAACTATATCAAATAAGTCTCTAATTTATGATGATGGCAAACTTACCGAAACTTTAAGCAAAGATAAGTTTGATAAGGAAAGAACCTTTGAAAAAATTGTATTAGAAAATCTAGAGCCTGGTTTCTATCTTATAAAAGAAACAGATGAGTCAAAAGATAAATATGATCAAAAATTGATAACAACTATTGAAGAAGTTTCAGCAAAGACTGTCGAAGATGGGCTTATGATAGTTAATATGAAGAAAACTGTCAAAAACCCGGAAACTTCAATAACTTTAATCAAGGTTGACCAAGATAATCCCAACAAGAAGCTAAACAAGGCAGAATTTAAACTTTATAAAAAAGAAGGAGATAAAAAAACTCCTGTTGCAGTTAAGGAAATAGTAAAAGGATCTTATACTTATGATCCTACTTCTAATCTTGAAAGTATTTTAACAACTTGGGACAATGGAAGTTTGACTGTTGAAAATTTACCTGAAGGTGAATTTATATTTGAAGAAGTAACTGCTCCTGCAGGTTATGAAAATAAAGATAATATTGGAAAAGTAACCGATCCATTTAAACCTGGTTCAGGAGAAGTGAAAGTTAAAAACAAAAGATACCCACTTCTTAAAAAAGTAGATGATAAGTCAGGCGAATACTTAAATGCTGCTGAATTTAAATTGTTTAAAAAGGATAATAACCCTGTAAAATTCAAATTAAATGCTAAGGGTGAATATGCCTATGATGAAAAGGGCGATTTAGAATTAGTAAGCACAGCTGGTCAAGGTTCTATCTTTGTAGAAGGACTACCAAATGGTGATTACTACTTCAAAGAGACAAAGGCCCCTGAAGGTTATAAGGCTGATACAGATAAAAAGTACGAATTTACCTATAAAGACGGTAAGATGATTACTAAAGAAAAAGACAATCAACCTTATTTAACTATACCTAACGCTAAGATACATTCAGATGTTGTAGTTACAAAGGGTGGTTATAAATTTGTTAAAACTGATAATACCGATAAGGCCAAAAGACTTGGCGGAGCTGTTTTCCAAGTACAAAAGATTGTAAATGGAGAATATGTGACAGTTCAAAGAGATGGCAAAAATTATCAGGTAACTTCAAATGATAAGGGAGAATTTTCTGTAAGTGACCTTGAATATGGCGACTATGCCTTAAGAGAGGTAAAAGCTCCTACAGGATTTAATCCAGAAAGTGCACCTATCAAATTTACAATTAAGGCTGGAAGTGATTCACAAGCGGCAATTTTCATAAAGAACTACCCAAATGTTACAATCACAACTGAAAAACCAACCACAAAAATCACAAGACAAAACACAGTTACAACAGATTACACACCTACAGGTGTGACTAAGATTATAAGAGGACCTATTGTCAAGACTGGTGATATTAGAATTTTGATTATGGCTGTTATTGGCCTAATACTCTTAATAACTGGTGTAAAATTAGTCAGGTCAGCAGAAAAACCTAGAATAGCATAGTAGATTTACTTAAGAGTAATCTTCTTTATAATCTATTAGAGGGGCTCTAAGTCAGATGGCTTACGCCCCTCTTTTATGAATGGAAAAACAATGGCGAAAAAAGACAAAAAAGCAAAAAAAGTAAATAAGAAAAAATCCAAGAAAGGTAAATGGATATTTAGGCTTATCTTCTTATTAGGCTTTATGGTTATGATGTATCCGCTTATTTCTAGGCTCTATTATCGTATAGAATCTAATGAGCAGGTTACAAGCTTCTCTGAAGGTGCCAAAAAGCTTGATACTAAGGAAATAGACAGGCGTATCAACCTTGCCAAGGCCTTCAACGAGTCCTTGTCAGGAAAGATTGCATCAGATCCTTATAGCCGTAAGAAACAAGAAGAAGGCCGTAAGGAATATGCTAGGATGCTAGAAGTAGAGGAGATGATTGGTACTGTCGATATACCAAAGATTAACCAAAAACTCCCTATCTATGCAGGTACTAGCGAGGATATCCTCCAAAAGGGCGTGGGCCATTTGGAAGGTACTTCCCTTCCAATCGGTGGTAATTCCACCCACACAGTCCTCACAGCCCACTCAGGCCTTCCAGAAGCGACCCTCTTTACCCATCTTAACCAGCTTGAGATAGGAGATAAATTCTATATAGAAAATATCGAGGGAATCATTGCCTACCAGGTAGACCAAATTAAGGTCATAGAGCCATCAAACTTTGATGACCTTCTTATAAGTCCAGGCCATGATTATGCGACACTTTTAACATGTACGCCGATAATGATTAACACTCACAGGCTTATTGTAAGGGGCCACAGGGTGCCTTATGTACCAGCAGTTGATGAGGAATTAATCAGAGAAAGCAGAAATAACTGGATATTTAGAATCCTCTTCTTTGCTTCACTTATCCTTATCCTTATCCTTATAATCCTAATCTTTAAGCTAAGAAGGGATAATAAGAAGTACTTTAAGAAGATTGCAGAGATATCTAAGAAAGGCTTTACAATTGTAAAACCAAAGGCAAAAAGTCAGGGAGACCTCTTTGATAATCTAGCGGCAGATGATGGAGATGACTATGACTAATCCGAAAAAGAAAAAGCCTAACAGGCTAATGTTTGTAGGCATCTTTCTTTTAGGTCTTTTGATTTTCTCCTATCCTTTGATAAGTCAAAAATATTATGAAATTCAAAAGGAAGATGAGGTTATAACCTTCGTTAAGGCAGCCAAGGCCCTCCCACCAGAAAATCTGGATAAGAGGATGGCTCTTGCAGAAGCCTATAACAGGACCCTAGACCCATCTAGGCTTGCAGACCCTTATACTGACATAGAAAAGGCAGCTAGGGTAGAATATGCAAGGATGCTTGAGGTAGAAGAGATGGTAGGCCATGTCAATATTCCAAAGATAGGCGTAGATATACCTATTCGTGCAGGATCTGCTGAAGATGTTTTGCAAAAAGGTGCAGGCCACTTGGAGGGGACTTCCCTTCCAATCGGTGGTAAATCTACCCATACAGTCATCACCGCTCATAGGGGCTTACCCAATGCCAAGCTTTTTAGAAACCTAGATCAGATGTCTTATGGAGATGTATTTTATATTACAAATATCAAAGAAACCATTGCCTATAAGGTGGATAAAATCCAGGTAGTAGAGCCATCTAATTTTGAGCCGGTTCTAGTAGTGGAAGGCCATGATTATGCGACACTTCTAACTTGTACACCCTATATGATCAACTCCCACAGGCTTTTAGTCAGAGGGGAGAGGATTCCTTATCAAGCAGCTATTGATGATGGTATAGCCAATACACCTAGGGCTAGGATTGACTTCTTTAGGATGGTTTTAGTAATGATACCTATAATACTTCTCCTAACCCTAACTCTCTTTAGAGAAAAGAAGAAAACAGACCACTTAAGTAAGGAGCTTAGAGAAATTGAAGAAAGAAATAAAACTAACTAAGAAATCATTTTTAGGATATATCTTTATTTTAGTTGGGCTGGCCCTCTTGACTAGTCCCCTAATACTCAGGTCATACCACGATATTAGCGCATCATCTGCCAAAAAAACTTTCGAAAAACAAGAGGCAGAAAAGAGTCAGGAGAAAATCGATGAAGAAAACAAAAAGGCCCTAGCTTATAATGAAATAATCAAGAACTCTGATATGAGCGTCCAAGACCCTTTTACAACAGATGATTATGAAAACGGCTATGATATGTTCACAAAAACAAACACACCTTTTGCCTACCTATCTATACCAAAACTTGATAAATACCTTCCCCTATATTTAGATGCTACAAAAGAGCATATTTCAAGGGGAGTAGCCCAGGTAGCAGGCACAGCCATACCAGTAGGTGGCAAGGGCACAAGATGCGCCATAGCAGGCCACAGGGGCTGGTGGGGCGATACTATGTTTTTATATGTAGATGAGCTAGAACAAGGCGACTACATCTACATCGAAAGAGCCAATCAAACAATGAGATATGTGGTAAGCGATAAGGAAGTCATAGGACCATATGATTGGGATAAGCTTGCCCCAAGAGAAGATATGGACATGATAACACTTTTGACATGTTCACCATTTTTACCACCTAGACCTGACAGGCTCCTTGTAAATGCTATTAGAGATGAATCAGGGCCAGCAGAAGAATTTAAACTTTCAGATGGCAGCCTAAAAGCAAGCCAAAACCAAGATGAAAAAGGCGACAAGCTCGTAAAAATCAGCAAAATAGCTACACTTATTGGAGCGATACTAGGAAGTATAGGCTTCATCTACACCCTAAGAAGATTTGCAAAGAGAATAAGGGTAACTTTGTAAAATTCTTAAAAATTTTAAATAAATTTAAAAGGCAGGATAGCTTTATAATAATATAAGCCATCCTGTTTTTATTATTCAAATATTTTCATATATATTAATTATTTTGTTATTTTATTTGCTATAAATATCTATTATTCGGACTTATTCTAATTTGTAGTAAGCACATCTATTAGTAATCTTGACTTATTATTCATATAAAAGTAAAATAAAAAGGAGTTGCTTCACTATAGTAGATTAGTGAATGAACGACCTAAAGATCAATTGTAAATTGGTTTGAATTTGAAAGGAATTTTATGAGTTTTATAGATAACCTTATATCGACAATCAACGGATATTTGTATTATCCAATCCTAATAATAATTTTACTAGGAACTGGCCTTTATTTTACCTTTAGAAGTGGCTTTATTCAATTTAGACTGCTTGGCGATGCCTTTAAGGTAATTGTAGAAAAACCTGAGCATGATGGGGATATTTCAAGCTTCCAGGCTCTTATGGTTTCTACCGCTTCTCGTGTAGGTACAGGAAATATAGTTGGCGTTGCCAATGCTATCTGCCTGGGAGGTCCTGGGGCTGTATTTTGGATGTGGATTATAGCTATAATCGGTGGTGCCTCAGCCTTTATCGAATCAACCCTGGCCCAAATATATAAGAGAAGGTCTGATGATGGCACTTCTTACGGTGGTCCATCCTATTATATTGAAAAGGGCCTTGGTTCTAGAAAGCTTGGAGTAATCTTTGCCATAGCTTTGATTATGACCTATGCCTTAGGCTTTAATATGCTTGCATCCTTTAACCTCCAAGATTCCTTTAGGGTCTATGGCTTTTATGACAAAAACACGACTCCTTGGATTATAGGAGGGCTCCTAGCCCTAGTTGCAGGTTACTGTATCCTTGGTGGTGGCAAGAGGATTATAAAGTTTACATCCTTTATAGTTCCTTTTATGGGCTCGATTTATGTATTAATGTCACTTGTCATGATTGTGATTAATTTTTCAAATATCCCAGCCATGTTTAAATTAATTCTAGACGATGCTTTTAATTTTAAGGCAATCTTTGGTGGAGTGGCAGGTTCTGCCCTTGTAGAGGGAATCAAGAGAGGCTTATATTCAAATGAGGCTGGTATGGGATCAGCTCCAAATGCTGCAGCAAGTGCTGTAGTAAGCCATCCTGTAAAGCAGGGTCTTGTGCAGATGATTTCAGTATTTCTTGATACCCTTGTAATTTGTACAGCTACAGCCTTTATGTCCCTTGTATCAGGTATTGTTCCTACAGAAGAACTTGCTGGCGCACCTCTAGTGCAAAACTCCCTAGCAACTGTATTTGGTTTATATGGCAATATTTTTATCACAGTATCTCTCGCCCTTTTTGCCTTTACAACTCTTCTGGGCAATCTTTACTATTGTGATTCATGTCTTTCTTATTTATTTAAGAAGACTCCGAATAAATATGTCATGATTTGCTTTAGGCTTATAGCAAGCCTAGTAATCTTTGTAGGCGCAGGCATGGAAATGAAATTTGTTTGGAACTTTGCAGACCTACTTATGGGAATTATGACAATAATCAATATATCCTCAATTTTGCTTTTGGGTGGTATATCTATAAAAGCCTTAAATGATTATATAGATCAAAGAAGCAAAGGCCAAGAGCCGGTATTTATGGCAAAAAATATAGGCCTAGATGAAAGCAAGCTAGATTATTGGAAATAGAAAATAATGCGCCAGGCCAGCCCTGGCTTTTTTCTTAGCAATTTATTAGTGCTAGCTAAGGCTTTTGTGATATAATATTAGTATTAGTAAATAGGAAGGTCCTATTAGAAAGGAAAAAATATGAAAAAAATAGGTAAATTTATTTTAAGTCTTTGCCTCATAGTAGGTATTGGCTTTGCAGGATTTATGCTAGGAACAAATATGGATATAGGCGGCAAGGGAAATATTAAGGCAAAGCAATTGACAAGCGAGATGGCTTCCCTTAAGGAATTGCTTGATAGAAATTTCCTTTTTGATTACGATGAGAACAAGCTCTATGAAGGCAGTCTAAAGGGTATGTTTGCAAACCTTGGCGATCCTTATACTGCTTATTATCCAAAAGAAGAGTTTTCTAAACTTATGGAAAATCTTGATGGCAGATACAAGGGTATCGGCATAAGTGTCTCTAATTCTAAAGAAGGCCTTATCAAGGTTATCCAAGTATTTGAAGGTTCTCCTGCCCAAGAAGCTGGCCTAAAATCAGGTGATTTTATAAAAGCTGTCGAAGGCAAAGACTTCGCAGGTAGTGAACTTGAAGAGGCTGTTGCCCTAATTAGAGGTGAAGCTGGCTCAAAGGTGAAGCTTAAGCTTTTAAGAGTAAGTGAAGAAAATCCAAAGGGCGAGGAAATAGATGTCGAAGTTGAAAGACGTGATGTGAAAGTAGATACAGTCAAGTCTCAAACCCTAGATTTAAAGGGAACTAAGATTGGCTACTTAAGATTAACTGCCTTTGACGATGTAACTTGGGATGATTTCAAAGACCAATATGCCAAACTTAAAAATGAGGGAATCCAAGGTCTTATCTTAGATTTAAGAAATAATCCGGGCGGTGCCCTAGATGTTTGCCTAAATATAGCAGATACCTTCCTTGATGAGGGAGTAGTAGTAACCACAGAAGATAAGGATGGCAATGTCGTAAGCGAGAAGTCAGATAAAGAATTTGACGATATTCCAATGGTTACCCTAATAAACGAAAACTCAGCTTCAGCTTCAGAAATCCTAGCAGGTGCCTTTAAAGATAGGGGCAGGGCTAAGATAGTTGGAGAAAAATCATTTGGTAAGGGAGTAGTTCAAAAGATATTCCCACTAGATAATGGCGCTGGTGCAAAGATTACAATTAGCGAATACAAGACACCAAATGGCGAGAAAATCAACAAAATTGGTGTTAAACCTGATGTAGAAGTAGAAAATAAAAACCCAAATTTAGACCTAAACGAAAATGATTTTACCAAAGATAATCAATTCCTAAAGGCTCTAACAGAACTTGTAAAAGAAATAGGAAACAAAAAATAGGGCAGTTATCTGTCCTTTTTTTAAAGGGGTAAGTATGAAAGAGACAATGACCTATAGGATAGGATCCATGCTTTGCAACAAAGAAGCTTTTCTAAGTTTTAAAAATTTGACAGGCCTTATGTTTGATGTATCCTTTATCCAATCTGATAAAATTGAAAAAAATCTAGATATGGAGAGAAAGGTGCGGCTAGTTTATTCCTGGGATATAGAAATAGATGAGCCTATAAAAGCAGGTGATGTTATAGAAATCACCTCAATTCCCACCAAGATAAAAAGATTTTATGCCTATAGAAATTTCCTTGTCAAAAAAGATGGGAAAGAAATAGCAAGGGCCTGTGCCAAACTTATCCTATTTGACAGGCTTAAAGGAAAACTAATCCCGATAGATGAAAACATTCAAAAAGCCTACGGGGAAGAAAAGCTAATCTATGCCGGCAAAGATTTTAAAAGGCCAAGTGATTTTGTAAATTCAAAACAAATTATAATTAGGCAGGCGGATTTTGATGAAAATAGCCATGTCAATAATGGTATTTATTTTGACTTTCTAAAAGAGATTGAAAATATTAGGGAAGATAGGATTTCTTATATAAAAATAATTTACAAAAATGAAATAAAAGACCAAAAAGAAATCAGCCTATCTTATAGAAATACTGAAAATGAAGTAGACTTTTCTATAGATTCAGAAAATACTAACCATAGCTACGGAGTGATTAGATATGTATAAGGAAAATTTTGGAAATATTCCAAACAAGGATAAGATAAGGTCCATAATGGATGAGGCCTTTGCCACAAATCCCACAAAATGGATAATCCATTCCCACTTAGTTGGCAAAACTTGCGAAAAAATTGCTAAAGAGATTGGCCTTGACCCAGATATAGCACTTGCTTGTGGGAGTCTTTATAATATTGGTAAGGGCCTTGGCTATAACAATATGGCTCATTTATTGGAAGGATACAGGTTTTTAAGAAGTGAATCATACTTTTTACCCGCCCGTATAGCCCTAGGATATGGCTTTGTCACAGATAGCATTGATTCTTATAATGGAGAGAAAAATGTATCTGAATTTGACTTAGATTTTATAGGCAAATTTCTTGAGAAAAGAGAGGAGACTCTCTATGAAAAGCTTGTAATTGTTGTGGATAATTATATTAAAAATGAATATTCAAGCCTTGCTGAGAAAAATGAGGTCGAAGTAGAATCAAGGAATCCAGAAATTAGCAAGATAATAGATAATTGGCAGAAAGATTTGGCAAAAATCCTTAGCAAGGAAATAGGATCCTATGTGCCTAGGAGAAGGTCTTACAAATTTCCCTATAATTTATTCGAAGATCAAAAATAATATTGCAAAATATGTATATTTGAGTATATTATAAATGAATTTATTTTATCAACCCAGGGAGGTCGCATGACCTCCTCAATTTTTTTTATGAGGACTTATGACAAAAAGAAAAATCAATCATATTCCATATGACAAACTAAAAAAATATATAGAAGACGAATCCATGACTGAAAGCCTGATGGAAAGGGCTGATGAGATCAGAAGGGCAAATTACGGCGACAAGGTCTATATCAGAGGCCTTATTGAGGTGTCAAACATCTGCAAAAATAATTGTTATTATTGCGGGATAAGAAGATCAAATGATCATGTCAACCGCTACAGGCTTGCCAAAGACGAAATCCTAAGATCGGCTGATTTTGGCTATGGGCTTGGTTTTAGGACCTTTGTCATGCAAGGGGGAGAAGACCCTAGCTTTAGCAGAGATTTTGTAGTCGATGCCATAAGAGAAATTAAAAATAAATACCCAGATACAGCTATAACCCTATCCCTAGGCGAAAGATCCTATGAAGACTACAAGGCCTTTTACGATGCGGGGGCTGACAGGTATCTTCTAAGACAGGAAACATCAAACCCAGACCACTATGCCAAAATCCACCCCAAAGAGATGAGCTTAGCGCATAGGCAAGAATGTCTTTATAATCTTAAAAAAATAGGCTACCAAGTTGGGGGAGGCTTCATGGTTGATAGTCCCTACCAGACTACAGATGATTTGATAAGAGATATCAGATTTTTAGAAGATTTAGAGCCGGATATGGTAGGAATTGGACCATTTTTGGTAAGTCACGATACACCCTTTAAGGACTTTAAGGATGGGTCTTTCACAAAGACCTTGAGAATGGTAGCAATCCTAAGGATAGTTTTTCCATACGCCCTAATACCAGCAACTACAGCCCTAGGCACCATAAATCCAAAGGGCAGAGAGCTAGGTCTTAAGGCAGGGGCCAATGTCCTCATGCCAAACCTATCTCCAGCAAAGGCCAAAAAGTCTTACAATCTTTATGACAATAAATTAAATACAGGCCTTGAAGCAGCGGAAGCCAAAAAGTCCCTCGAAAAGGAAATAGCAAGCTTTGGCTATCAGATAGTAACTGATAGGGGCGATGTTAGAGATAAGAATTAAAAAATCCATGATTTTTGGAATAAAACCAAAAGTCATGGATTTTTTTATGAATTTTATAATTTTTCCAGGAAGCCTTCCACATCTTCCTTGTTGGTCCTAAAAGTAGTTACAAGTCTGATTACTTTTTCATCATCTTCTTCAGACATAATTTCAAAGTAAGCAATCTTTGCCATTTTTTCATACTGGTTAGCAGATACCCTAAGGAAAACTTGGTTGGACTCAAATGGATAGGCAAGGTCATAGCCTTTTTCTACAAGGCCAGATGCGAGAAGTTTTGCCATCTCAAAGGCGACCTTGCTGCCTTTTAGGTAAAAGCCATCTTCAGAAAAGACCCTCTCCCACATAATTCCTTGAACAAAACCCTTGGCTAAGAGACTTCCCTTTTGCTTGATAAGGTTGATCAAATCTTTTTTAAGGTCTTTATTTTTTACAATCAAGGCCTCACCAAAGAGAAGACCAGCCTTGGTTCCTCCTAGATAAAAGATATCACACATCCTAGTCAAGTCTTTTAGGCTGTAGTCGCAATGATCACTTGCAAGGGCTGCCGCCATCCTAGCCCCATCTATAAAGAGATAAAGACCATTTTCCTTGCAGAAATCATAGATTTCTTCTATTTCCTTTTTCTTATAGACTGTTCCAAGCTCTGTAGTATTTGAAATATAGACCTTTTTAGGAACTGTAACATATTCTGTATTAAAAGATGCGTAGGCCTTTTTTAGATTTTCAAGATTAATTTTCCCATCTACTGACTCTATAAGCTCGATTTTAAGACCTGTAGCCTCAATTGACCCTGCTTCATGGCCCTCTATATGGCCGGTAGTGGCAGAAAGAATAGAATCTTGTTGTCGCATGCCAGCAGTCGCTCCAATGATATTGGTAGGGGTCCCTCCAGGAAGAAAGTAAATATCAACATCCTCATCCCCTAAAGCTTTTTTAATAAGGGTCTTGGCCTTATCAGAGTGATAGTCAAAGCCATAGCCAAGATTTTTCTCATCTATAGATTCTTTTAAAGCATCCAAGATTTCTGGATAGCAGATAGAATTATAATCATTAACAAAAAAATACATATAACCTCTTTCCTATAAATTTCACTTAGTTTTATTTCTTCTATTATAACATTTTTAAAAAAAATTAGATAAAATTTAATAAATAAGGTTTTCCTCTTAGTTATGTGAATGAGATTGATAATTTATATCAAACATTTCTAGTAAGTAGTATTGATATTCATTATCGGCTATGATATATTAATAGTACAAGGATATGACATCCTGATTTTAAAATATTGCAATAAAACTAAAATTATAGAGGAGAGATTATGCCTATTACATTTTATAGCATAGGTGATACTGTCGAAGTAATCAAACTTAAGGGCGATGAAAAGATCATAAAACACCTAAATAACCTAGGTTTTGCTAAAGGTAGAATAATTAAGCTTTTGAATTTTGATGGGGTCAACTACATATTTACTATTGATGATAATAGATTTGCCCTTAATAAAGAATTAGCTAGTAAGATAATTGTTAAGGAGGTAGCAGCCTAATGCCATTTTTAAATGAAGTGCCAGTAGGGGATACTGTAAAAGTTGTAAAACTTGAGGGCGATGGCCCTACAAAAAGAAGAATCATGGATATGGGAATTACAAAAAATACAGAAATTTTTGTAAGAAAACTTGCTCCACTAGGAGATCCTATCCAAATTAACCTAAGAGGTTATGAATTAAGTATTAGAAAAGAAGATGCGAAGAATATAAGAGTGGAAAAGATATGAGTATAAGAATAGCACTTGCTGGTAACCCAAACTCAGGTAAGACCACCCTATTTAATGCCCTAACAGGCTCAAATCAAAGGGTAGGTAACTGGCCAGGGGTTACTGTTGATAAAAAAGAAGGCGTATTAAAAGGCCACAAAGACGTAATAATAGAAGACTTGCCAGGTATTTATTCACTTTCTCCATATACAATGGAAGAAGTTGTTTCAAGAGAATATCTTATAAATGAAAGACCTGACCTAATAGTAAATCTAGTAGATGGTTCAAACCTAGTTAGAAACCTCTACCTTACAAGCCAACTAGCAGAGCTTGAAATCCCAATGGTTATATCCCTAAACATGATGGATATAGTTAAATCAAAGGGAGATAAGATTGACATCAAGGCCCTAGAAGAAAAATTAAACATTCCAATAGTTGAAACTATAGCAGCTAGGGAAAAGGGTGTTGATAAATTGATAGAAAAAATATTAGAAGTTGCAAAAGATGGTCAAAAACCAAAAGAAATGCTCTTTGATTCTGACCTAGAAGAAGCCCTTAAACCAATTGAAGCTGACTTAAAGCCAATAGTTGGCGAAGATTTATCTAGATATTATTCAATCAAGGCCTTCGAAAATGACGAAGAATCACTTGGCCATATCAAATTGACAGAAGAGCTAAAAACTAAGGTAGATCAGGCTAGAAATAAGCTGGAAAAAGAACTAGAAGATGATGCTGAATCAATCATCACCACAGCTAGATATGAAAGCTTAGCTAATCTTTCAAGCGATGTCCTAGTAAAGGCTCCACCAAAGGTAAGCTTAACAGATAAGGTTGATAAGATTGTAACCAATAGAATCTTAGGTCTACCAATCTTTGCCCTAGTAATGTTTTTGGTATTTTTCGGTGCAGTTTATGAACATTCACCAGGAACCATGGGCACAGATTTAGTAAATGGTTTCTTTGAAGATAACCTAATACCAGCAGTTGGAGCTTGGATGGAAGGCGCTAATGTAAACCCAGTTATTCAATCATTGATAACAGATGGAGCTCTTGCAGGTGTGGGAGCAGTACTTGGATTCTTACCACAAATGATGGTTCTATTTGCCCTATTATCAATCCTAGAAGATATAGGATATATGGCAAGGGTAGCCTTCATCATGGACAGACTCTTTAGAAGATTTGGTCTATCTGGTAAATCATTTATCCCAGCCATGGTTGCAACAGGATGTGGTGTACCTGGTGTCCAAGCATCAAGAACAATCGAAAATGAAAGAGATAGAAAGATTACAATCATGACATCTACTTTCATGCCTTGTTCAGCAAAATTACCAGTAATTGCCCTTATAGCAGGAGCATTTTTCCCAGAAAACAAAGCCTTGGTATCATTCTCGTTCTATATGATTGGTATAGCTTCAATTGTCTTTTCAGGAATTATCCTAAAGAAATTTAAGGCACTAGCAGATGAACCAGCACCATTTATTATGGAATTACCTCCATACCACGCACCAAGAGTAAAATCAGTTTTAACTGATGTTTATAATAAGTCTAAGGCCTATGTTAAGAGAGCTGGAACAATAATCTTTATATCAGCTGTTATAATTTGGTTCTTAACACACTTTGACTTCAGATTACACTTAATTGAAGAAAACTCAGAAGGATCAATCATAGCTGTATTAGGTTCCATAATCGGCGTAATCTTTAGACCAATAGGCTTTGGAAGCTGGCAATCAACAGTTGCAACAATATCAGGTTTCGTAGCAAAAGAGAACGTAGTTTCTACAATGGGAGTTGTTTTAGGTCTAGGTAGTGATGTTTCATCAGATACACCTGAGTTACTCCAAGCCTTCGGTGCCGCAATAGGAACACCTGTAGCAGGTTATTCATTCTTACTATTTAACATGCTCTGCATGCCATGTTTTGCAGCAGTAGGTGCTATCAAGACAGAAATGGATGATAATAAGTGGACAGCCATAACTATAGGCTATCAAATGGGCTTTGCTTATATAGTAAGCTTCATCTTCTATCAACTAGCAAGCTTCTTAGCTTATGGTAAATTTGGCATAGGAACAGTACTTGGACTAGTAGCCCTAATCTTCTTCATCTACATGGTAGTAAGAAAAGGAAGCTCTAGAAAAAACTTAGCCTACAACGAATCATTAGCCAAAGCTTAGATTAAAGGGAAGCTTGAAAGTAAGTCCTTAAACTAAACTTTCAAGTTTAAAATCATAAATCAAGTAAAAGCTTAAATTTAAGTCAGCCCCCTTTAAGGGGGGCGGGCTTATAAATGAAAGGAAGAAAAATGAATTTACCATCATGGATTATCCTAATCTTAGTACTTGCAGCATGTTCTTATATAATCTACTCAAGATTTATCAAGAAAACATCAGGTGATTGTGGAGGCTGTTCAGGATGTTCTAGCAACAATGATCACAAATCATGTTGCCACTAGGACTAGGCTAAAAATATTAAAAACGAAAATACAACAAAGATGCCAGGCATAAAGAAAAATATATAAGCCTATAATAGTTAATTTTAAAATTGACTAGAAAAGAAAAGTCAAATCTTAAAGGAATTAATAAATAGCCTTATGCTAAATTTCTGATGTCTAGGCTGGATACTTAATTTTTTTTGGAAGGCTTTTGATAAAAATTATCAATATCACATAAGCCTTCACAAGGCTCATCCCTTGACAATCAAATTTCTATTTCATTCTGATAGACTAAGTCAGGAAGAATCCGATAAAGATAGACTTAAATAGTATATAAATATGTCGAGGTGATGATCCAGATTAAACTTTATTTTTTTAAATAAAGTATGATATAGGTTATCATTATCATTATGATATCAAATATAAATCTTACCCGAAAGAAAAAGGGTACACATAGTTAGAATGTAACTAAAAAATATTAAAAATTTGGAGGAAAAAACAATGAGTAAAGTAGCAGTAGTATATTGGTCAGGAACAGGTAACACAGACATGATGGCAGATGAAATCACAGCCAAACTAAATGACCTAGGTCATGAAGCAGAAAAAATCTTTTCAGATAATTTCTCAGCTGATGATGTAGCAAATTATGATGGCTTTGCCTTTGGTTGCCCAGCTATGGGTTCAGAAGAGCTAGAAGATGGTTCATTTGAACCAATGTTTGAATCAGTAGAAGACAAACTTGCTGATAAACCAGTAGTCCTATTTGGTTCATACGAATGGGCAGATGGCGAATGGATGCAAAACTGGACATCTAGATGCCAAGATGACAATATCAACCTAGTAGCAGATGGTCTAATAGCTTATGATACTCCACAAGATGAAGATCTTGAAGCTTGCAGAAATCTTGCTGAAAGCCTAGCAAAAGCACTTTAAGCCATGGGTGAGTCCTATCTACTTAGCCACTGCACCCAAGTTCTAGCCAACATCAAGCCTGCCAACCTCTTCAGAATTGCAGGCAAGAGCAGGGAATATATCATAGACTTGTTAAAGGAATGGAATAAGAGATTTAATAAATTTGATATATATTTTAGACAGGTAGCAAAAAATGACAAGGGCTCACTGATATTTGTATATAGAAAAGATAAGTTACAAGCCTACCTAGCTGAAGATCAGATAAAAATATTCCTAAAGAGCCTAGACTATGAAGTTGAATCTCTTGATAAATGCTTATCATGCGTTATCAAAAAGCTATCATTAGGATATTTCCCCCATGAGATTGGATGCTTTTTAGGCTACCCATACGAAGATGTGGAAGGTTTTATCGCAAACAAGGGCCAAAACTACCTCTGCTGTGGATACTGGAAGGTCTACAGCCAAAAAGAAGAAAAAGAAAAACTCTTTGCCCTTTACGATAAAACAAGAAAGGCCTATATGGACACCTACATTAAAGGCCAAGATATAGATAAACTAGTAATTGTATAAAATCCTAAAAACGTAATATCATTGAATGTAAAAAAGACCTAAGAATTGTAATTTAGGTCTTTTTGCTTGGGTAAATTTATACAAAATACTTAGCCTGGGCCTTGTAGAGGTCGGAGTATTTATTTTTGTATTTCATGAGATTGTTGTGGCTATCGTAGGCTGCGATTTTCCCGTCATCTAAAAGGAGGATTTTGTCTGTAAACTTGGTTGAGCTCATCCTGTGGGAGATGAAAATTGCGGTTTTATCCTTAGTCATTTCGTTAAAATGTTCATAGACCTGGGCTTCTGCCAATGGGTCTAGGCTTGCTGTTGGCTCATCAAGGATTATAAATTCTGGCTTGTGGTAGATGGCCCTGGCTATGGCAAGTTTTTGCTTTTGGCCAAGGGATAGGTCTGTGGCATTTTCGTATATATCCTTGTTTAGATAGGTATCAAGGCCATTTTCAAGCGCTCTAACCCTCTCGTCCAGGTCTAATTCCTTTAAAATTTCGCTAACATTTTCCTCATCATAATCCATATTTCCAATAATATTTTCTTTTATTGTAAAAGGCATGATTGAAAAATCTTGGAAAACTCCGCTCATCTTCTCATAGAGGGAGGCCTTTGAAATATTTTTGATATTGACTCCATTGTATAAAATTTCTCCAGCATCGATATCAAAAAATCTTAGGAGAAGCTTAACAATAGTTGTCTTTCCTGCGTTATTTACACCTACAATAGAGATTTTCTCGCCCTTATTGATTTTAAAAGATATATCATCAATAATCTTTCTATCAGATCCTGGATAAGTGAAGGATACATTAATAAATTCTAGGCTTTCAAATTCTCCAGCTTCTTTTAAATTTTCTTCCTTGTCAGAATCTAGGATATAAAAATCATAGAGGGGCTCGAGGTTGACAAGGCTCATTATAAAGGCTGCTAGCTCAGAAAACATGGTCTGAAAGGCTGTCATGAAGTTTTCATTTGCAGCTATTATGGCAGAAAATGAACCAAAACTTATCTGTGGCCCGTAGGATGCTGATAGGGTTCTCATTGCTACATAGGTGTAGGATATTAGCCTTAGAATTGATTCTAAAAAGGTTTTGAGAGATCCCATATTTGCTTCATAGGCAAATTTATCTTCAAAGCCAGCCATCATCTCATCTAGATATCCCTTGGTTTTTGATTTCATAAGAGGTCCTAGGTCAAAAACCCTTATTTCCTTTTGATAGTGGGGACTTGCCATGAGGGAGAAATAATAGGAAAATCTCCTGTTTACATTTACAATCTCCAGGTCAAATTTGCTGGTGTAGGCAGCTTCTTTTCCATTTACAAAAATTATTAAGAGGGAAATAAATATTGAAAATGCGACCAAGTAAGGGGAGAAAGATATGATTACAAGGGCAGTTCCTATGATGGTTGCCACACTTGTTATTATATCCTTAAGGCATGACAGCAAGTTATGGATAGCTCCCATATTTATGGCAGCATTAGCCTTTTCCTTTAGGTCTAGGGTGTGAGGATTTTCTATATTTTGGTAAGTCAAATCCATGGCTTTTTTGGCAAGTTCAAAGGTCAGGTAATCATTAATCCCTTGGCGTCTTACAAATTCTTCCCTGTTTAAAAGTTTTTCAAGGCTTTCTAGGAAAATTTTTCCAACGACTAAAAGTATTACAATTTTTATAAAGTCGACTGCTGGCCTTGGGTCTGTGATTTGATTGATAAAAATCATTGGAACAAAGACATTGATCATAGTTGCAGCCGCAGGGGCCAAGGCATTTAGGATAATGACCGGTATATAAAGAGGATCGTTTTTTGCCGTGATTTTTGCAAAAAGCCAGAGGGCCTTTAATTTATTTTTCATTCTTTTCCTCCAAATAGTATTTTCTTTGGGATTCGTACATTTCCTTATAAAGACCATTTTGCCCTAAAAGTTCATCGTGAGTCCCATATTCAGTAATCTTTCCTCCATCAAGGAGCATAATTTTGTCACAAAATCTGGTAGATGCTAGTCTGTGGGAGATAAAAATTAGAGTCTTGTCTTTGCTGATTTCATCGAGGTCCCTATAAATTTTCTCTTCTGCAAGGGCATCAAGGGCAGCTGTTGGCTCATCCATTATTAATGCTCCAGCCGCCTTCTTATAAAGGGCTCTGGCTATGGCAAGTTTCTGATTTTCTCCTCCAGAAAAAAGTGTTCCATCGTCGTGGATATTTCGGGTCATTTGGGTGTTGATTCCCTTTGGTAATTGGTCGAGCTTATATCCTAAACCTGCCTTTTTTAGAGAATCGATAACTCTTTCTCTGTCGATATTCTTATCAGTCGCTGCCACATTTTCTGCAATAGAAACTGCAAGGGGTTCTACATTTTGTAGGACGGTGGCAAAGGCGGCATATCTTTCCTTAAGGTCAAGGTCATTGGCATTTATACCATTTATAAAAATTTCGCCTGCTGTTGGCTTATAAAGGCCAAGGATTAGGGAAACTATTGTGGATTTACCCGCTCCATTTACTCCAACTATAGCGACTTTCTCTTTTTCCTCAATCCTAAATGACAAGTTTTCTAGGACTTTTCTATCAGATAGGGGATAGGAAAAACTTACATTTCTAAATTCTATGGTCATTGGACCTGTGATTTTTTCCTTACCTGCCTTTGACTTTAAATCCGCTCTAATCATATCAAAACCATCGCTTACATAGAGGAGATTTGACCTGGTTTGGGCAATATTCATCACTAGATTTGAGATAACGGTGCTATAGATAGCCACGGAAGTGATGATTAAAGTTAGGTTTTTAAGGGTTATTTGATCTGCTAAAATTTTCCCTGTTAGGAAATAAAAGCAAAGAGCTTCGATTCCCACGAGGAGGACTGCAAGGACAGGGGATAAATACATTTCAGGCTTGATAAAGGTCCTTGAAATCTTAACTACATCAGCCACAAGGGGTCTAAAACCTGCTATAAACCTGTCCTTGAAGGAAAATACCCTAATATCCTTGGCAAAGCGAAAGTCGGATGCTTCCTTGTAATAGGCGTCAGTTTTTCTCCTAACCTTGTTAAGCTCTCCCATGTGGGCATGCCTATATTTGTCAGTATAGGTTCTAATCGCAATTTGGATTAGGATTGAAATTATGGCAAGGATAAAAATTAGGGGAGATAATTTTGCCATAATCACTGATATTATCACAAAGGAGATAAGATTTGCCAAAAGTTTATACATATCGTGGTAAATTCCTTCAAGACCTTGGACATTGTTAGAAAAAGGTTCAAAACCTCTGGAAAATTCTGCCATGAAGAGAGAATTTTCCCCAAGACCATAATCCATTTCCATGATAGGACCAGCAGCCTTGATGAAGGTGGATAGCCTTGTACCCATATAAGTCGAGTAAGTTCTACGCTCTATCTGGTTTGAAAGCATAGAACAGATGAAAATTATTAGGGCGTAGGCTGTAATTGTGACAATCATTGTCCTAAGGTCGGTGTTTTTTCCTATGAGATCAACTAGGTAATACATGATAAAGGCTTGAATTATAGGTATTAGGCCTGCTGTTATAGGGTAAATTATGAGGGATAATTTTATTTTGAGATTGTCCTTAAAAGGCTCATAGGCCATTTTTAGAAGGTCAAAATTTGATAATTTATCCGCTCTTAAGTATGATTTTATGACCTCTTCGTCATTTAAATTTTGGGCTAGGTTTTCTTTTAGGCTTTTAAGATTCTTTTGCATTTCTTTCCTCCCTTATGTCCTTAGAAAATTCGGTTAGTTCTTCTATTACTTTCTCAAAGCCAGGACGTCTTAAATAATAATAGGTCTTCCTGCCCTCAATGTAGGCACCGATAAAGCCGCATACGTGAAGCTGACTTATGTGATAAGATAAGGTGGCAGGTGTTATATAAAGCTTGTCAGAAAGCTCTTTGGCATAGTAGTTTTTTTCCTTAAGTAAATCTAGAATATCAATCCTTGTTGGGTCTCCTAGGATTTTGAGGTATTGGCTTAGGTGTTTTAGTTTATTTTCCTTTTTGACAAATTCTTTGCTAGAATAAATTCCAAATTTGATGAAAGCATCATCATAATCTTCTGATATGAATTGGATCATAGTCATATTCGGTGCAAGTATTAGGCCGTAGATATTAAGTGCCTCTTCTCTTTTCCTAAGAAAATCATTAAGACCAACTTGATTTATAAGGTTATAGACTTTTTTGCAATCATCTTTTTCTATATTTTCAAAATGATCTGCAAAAATTTCTTCAATCATAGGAAAATTATTTGCTAGAATTTCACAGATTTTCTCAAGAAGAGGATAGAGTCTATTATAAATTGATTTCTTATTAGAAAAAGATCTCAAAAGCTCCATAGAAAGCTTATCTTCATAGGGAAGAGTAGGGATAAGGCTTAGAAAATCAGATTTTAAAGCTTTTGCCGTCCATTCCTTTATATTTGTTGATTTTAAGCCTGAATCATTTATATCGACCCCGATAAATCTTAAGAAAGATAAATCAAATACAAGCTCAAAGAGGTCAAAGGTGAAATCTTTAATATCGAGGACATTGATGTTTTGGAAAATTCCTGCAAAGAAAGGCAGATAATTACCGTCATTTTCTGAAAAAATGTAGAAAAGATTTAAAATATCTTCGTTTTGATTATTGAAAAAATCCTCAAGATAAGGAAGAGATTCTTTTTTTATTTTTTTAACATAATCTATATAAGTATAGTTGCTATTAAAAGCGATATCAATAGAAGTTAAATTTAAATCCTGTGAGTAGTTAAATCCTGGGTAAGAATTTTCAAAGGAAAAGAAATCTTTATTCTTGGCTGTGAGGTAGTTGGTATAAAGATAGATCATAAGGCCAGCTTCATTTACAAGTAGGGGTTTTCTTATTAGTTTAAAGTCCTTAAATTTTTCCATATTAGCTCCTTTATTCGATTTGTATCTAATGGTAATTTTTATATTCGATATCTATTAACTTAATTATAAGACAAATTACATCTAACTTCAATAGGTCTATATTAGATATTAATCTAATAGATTATAGGAAAATTTTCCTTGACATTATTTCCTATAAGTTTTAAAATTGATGTATACAAGGGAGTTCTTTCTAAGATCTGAGAGGAGGTTATAAACCTCGACCTTACCTGATTTGGGTAATGCCAACGTAGGGATGTGTACAAATTTTACTCACTCTTATGAGAGCTTATTAAGACAGGCCTTGCTTGTCTTATTTTTTTGTAAATTTTTAAGAAAGGAAGATTCTTGCCGAAAATCGGCAAGCTTGCAAAAGGCAAGTAAAAATAATAAGCGTTAGATTGGGGGCACCACCTTTTATCGCTATAGAAAACAATGTAAGGAGATTTTAATGACAGAAATGAAAAAAGCATTGACCATTGCGGGTTCAGACTCCAGTGGAGGCGCCGGTATACAAGCAGACATCAAGACTATGACAGTCAATGGAGTTTTTGCTATGAGTGCGATCACAGCCCTAACTGCACAAAATACAACCGGCGTAAGTGACATTTTAGAAGCAAGTCCAGAATTTTTGAAAGAACAATTGGATTCGGTTTTTACGGATATTTTTCCAGATGCAGTTAAGATTGGCATGGTTTCATCAAGTGGCCTAATTGAGATAATTGCAGAAAGACTTATCTATTATAAGGCCAAAAATATTGTTGTAGACCCAGTCATGGTTGCAACAAGCGGGGCAAAATTATTACAAGATGATGCCATCAAAACCCTTGAAGATAAGCTCTTTCCACTTGCAGATGTCCTAACACCAAATATCCCAGAAGCAGAAATCCTAATCGGTAGGAAAATTACTTCTGTAGAAGATATGGAAGAGGCTGCCAAGGAGATTTCATCCAAATATAAGTGCGCAACTCTCTTAAAGGGCGGCCATGCCTTAAATGATGCCAATGACTACCTCTATGCAAAGGGGGAAGGTAAGTGGTTTGATGGTAAGAGAATTGACACAAATAATACCCACGGCACAGGATGCACTTTATCATCAGCAATCGCCTCTAACCTTGCCAAAGGATATCCAATGGATGAAGCAGTTCAAAAAGCCAAGGATTATATCTCAAAGGCCCTTGCCGCAGGACTAGATCTAGGAAAGGGCTCAGGCCCAATGAACCACGCCTTTGATATAAAAGAAGAATATAAGGAGGCCTATGATGAAAAAGACTTCTAATTTTGAAAACGGCCTCATCTGGTTTGGAGCTGGGGTTTCCATAGCGGAAATTATCACAGGTACCTATTTTGCACCACTTGGCTTTAAAAACGGACTTATGGCAATCCTCATCGGCCATTTGATAGGGGCAGTTCTCCTATATTTGGCAGGGATAATCGGAGGTATGAGCGAAAAATCAGCCATGGAGACAGTTAAGATGTCCTTTGGTCAAAAGGGCGGCCTATTTTTCGCCTTTCTAAATGTCCTCCAGCTTGTAGGATGGACTGCTATTATGATCTATGACGGGGCGATTTCAACATCCCACGTCTTTACTACAGGCCACATCCTTTGGGCTCTTGTTATTGGACTTTTAATCCTAGTTTGGATAAAAATTGGGATATCAAATCTTGGCAAGCTAAATACAGTTTCCATGTCACTTCTATTTATCCTAACTATTGTCCTTTCCTTTAAAATCCTAAAGGGAGTTGACTTTATGTCAAAAGCTACTGCAGATGCCATGAGCTTTGGCCTTGCTATTGAGCTTGCCATAGCCATGCCAATGTCTTGGATGCCACTTATTTCTGACTACACTAGAGAGGCAGAAGACCCAAAGGCTGCAACGCTCACATCAACTCTAACATACAGCCTTGTATCAATTTGGATGTATGTGATAGGAATGGGCATGGCCCTTCTTACAGAGGAAAGCGACATAGCCATGATTATGGTTAAATCAGGCCTAGGCCTTGCTGCCATGCTGATAATTATCTTATCTACAGTTACAACCACCTTCCTAGATGCTTATTCTGCAGGTATCTCAGCCGAATCCCTATCAAAAAAAGTGAACGGCCAAAAGATAGGCATAATTGTCACAATCATAGGCACAATCGGGGCGATAATTTTCCCAATGGATGATATAACAGACTTCCTCTACCTAATAGGTTCTGTTTTTGCTCCAATGATTGCAGTCCAAATAGCAGATTATTTTATACTTAAAAAAGATGTCACAAACTGCGACATCTATGTCAAAAATATGATAATTTGGCTAATTGGCTTTATCATCTATAGGATACTCCTAAAGATGGATATTTTTATAGGCTCAACCATAGCCTGCATAGTAATTGTCATAATCCTAAAAGTAATCGTAGAAAAATTAATAAAAGACTAAATAATTATAAGCAAAAACTGACCCAAAAGTTCAGTCAGATTGTAAAAAGTCTGGCTGACCTTAAAAGGTCAGTTTTTAAGTGGGTATTTTATTTAAAATCCCAAGAAGTTTTCTTATCTTCTTCGGTGATTTGCTTATAGACCTTGCAAGGGTTGCCGAAGGCTAGGCTATTATCAGGTATGTCCTTATTTACAAGGCTGCCTGCTCCTATTACTACATTTGAACCTATATTGACCCCTGGCATTACGGCCACATTTGCCCCAAACCAGACATCATCTTCGACTGTAATTGGGTGGGCATATTCAAGCCCCTTATTTCTCCTATCTTTATCTATAGGGTGGCCAGCTGTTGAAAAGGTACAATTTGGGGCGATAAAGACATTATCTCCAAAGCTCACCTTAGCTCCGTCAAGGATTATGAGATTGTGGTTAGCATAGAAATTTTCCCCAATAGAAATATTATAGCCATAATCGCAATAAAAAGGCCCAGTAAAGGAGAAATTCTTCTTAGTCTTTATCCCTAGGTCGTGGATGATTTCCCTAAGGGACTTCTCATCTGATGGAAGGGTTGTATTGTATTTAAAACAAAGGTCCTTGGCCCTTAGCCTGTCTATTTTTAATTCCTCATCGTAATTAGCATCATAAAGGATGCCCTTAAGCATTTTTTCTTTTTCAGTCATGGTTTTCCTTGTCAATTTCTCTTATAGATATGTCATAGAGGTCTTCGTAGAGGTAGGATTTGTCGATTCCTTTCATGAAAACTTCTCTATCTTCTATTTTATCTGTGAGTGCAGATTTTAAAAGATGTTTTATTTCAAGTGTGTTTATAACAGATCTCTCCATAGCGGAAAGATAGACAAACTTATCAATCTTGTCCCAATCGATGCATTTACCTAGGTTTTTCTTTAAGATAAGGTCAAGCCAAATCCTAATCGCCCTTCCGTTTCCCTCACGAAATGGGTGTGCTACGTTCATTTCTACATACTTATCAATAATCTCATCAAAGGTAGACTCGGGCATTTTTTCAATGATAGCAAGGTTGGACTCTAGAAAAAGAAGGGGGGCAAAGCGGAAGGAGCCCTTAGATATATTTACAGTCCTGATTTTTCCAGCAAAATCAAAGACATCTTGGAAGAGGTAGGCGTGGATATCTGCTAGGGATTTGAAAGTGCCCACTTCAAAATCATCTATAAGGCCAGTATCCCAAAGCTTGATGGCTCTTTTTTTGCTTAAATATTCTTCATTCTTATTCATAGTCCCTCCTTTTTTATAAATTATACTCTTAGCCAAGCAAAAAGCAGACCCTAGGGCCTGCTTATCTTTAGGCTAATTCCACCTTGTGGAAGTTTTTCTTGCCTTTTTTGATTATTATTCTATTATCTTCAAAGATTTCTTCTGTTACTTCAAAGGCTGGGTCTGTGATTTTTTCGTCGTTGATTGATACGCCGCCTTGTTGGACTGTTCTTCTTGCTTCACCGTTTGATTTGGTTAGGCCTACTTCTGTCATTAGGGCTAGAAGGCCTTTTGGTAGGTCAGATGCAGAAATTTGTGTGGTTGGCATGGCGCTTTCATCGCCTTTGCCTGAAAATAGGGCTCTTGCTGCGGATAGGGCTTCATCTGCCTTTTCCTTGCCATGAACTAGTTTTACTACTTCGTAGGCTAGGGTTTCTTTGGCCTTGTTGATTTCTGTTGCATCTGTTGCAGAACCTAGTCTCTTACATTCTGCTGTAGGTAGGAAGGTTAGTTGAAGGAGGAATTTTTCCACGTCCCTGTCATCGACATTTCTCATGTATTGGAACATTTCATATGGTGAAGTTTTCTCTTCATCTAGCCATACAGCTCCTTTTTGGCTCTTGCCCATCTTTACTCCATCAGCTGTTGTAAGAAGGGAGAAGGTCATGCCATAAGCCTTGCCATCTTCGTGTTTTTTGATTAAGTCTACTCCACCGATGATGTTTGACCATTGGTCAGATCCACCCATTTCAAGGGTTACGCCATTTTCTCTGTACATTTTCAAAAAGTCGTAAGATTGGAGAAGCATATAAGAAAATTCAAAGAAGGTTAGGCCGCCTGCTGCAAGTCTGTTTTTGTAGGCATCTTTTTTAAGCATTTCACCTACCAAGAACTCGCTTCCTACATCTCTTAAAAATTCTAGGAATTTAAGGTCAAGGAGCCAATCCTTGTTATTAAGCATGGTTGCCTTGCCGTCAGAAAAGTCCAAGAATCTTTGGAATTGCTTGTAGAAGCAGTCAGCATTGTGGTCGATTCTTTCAACTGTCATAACTTGGCGCATATCGCTTCTTCCAGATGGGTCACCGATTAGGGTTGTACCTCCACCAAGAAGGGCAACTGGCTTGTGGCCGTAGTTTTGCATGCGCATCATAACCATAATTTGGATAAGGTGACCAACTGTAAGTGAATCTGCTGTAGCATCAAAGCCACAGTAGAATTTTACAGAATCATTTGCAAGGATTTTCTTTAGTTCTTCTTCGTTGGTGGCTTGTTCATAGTAGCCACGATCTACCAGTTCATCAAAAATATTATCGTATTCTTTTTCGTAAGTAAATTTCATCTTTTTTCCTTTCTTAAAATAAGCACAAAAAAAGAGCATAAAAGCGCACGAATGCGGTACCAGCTTTTTTTATACTCTGCATATGGGACAGGCGCCCATATTCGCCTAAAACAAAATGAAAGTGTAAGTTCAGATAAGTTATTTCAAACCATCCTACTGGAATTCATTGTAAGTTTTATTCTTACATCTACTTAACGCCTGTAAATGTCTTTTGTCAAATATTGACAATTTAGCCTGATAATTTATTATTGAAATAACAAAATCGGGGTATATTTATAATAAGTAGATACGAGAAAAAAAGAAAGGAGATACCATGAAAAAGAAACTTATAGCATGTGCTCTTATGGTCGCCATGCTAATGCCAAATGTGAGTGTCTTTGCTGATTCTAACAAATACACAGGCGAGGGCTTTGGTAAGGGTGATTATTCTTATGAAGATGGGATGTATTTGCCAGCCCTATATCATTTTGGTGTGACAAAGGGCAGACAAGTACACCCATTTGGGGAAAGCAAGGTTGGAAAGATTTCTAAAGAAGAAAAGCAAGAAAATTTGGCAAGACCTAAGGTAAAAAACTTGATCAAGGCCTACAATTCTTTTTACCAAACCATCATAAAATGGTACAAATATGGTGATAAGAGAATCGACAGGTGGAAAGAAGTCAAAAATATGACAGATCCAGTTTTTGGTAAATTAAATAAGGAACAATTTTTTAAGATTTATACAACTGGAGCCATGACCCTCCAAAAAGTACGTGACTATTTTGATTATATGGGTCTAGTAGAAAGCGACTACACATATCAAGAGACACTTAAAATGATCGATAGGCCAGAGCTAAGTTTTGAAAATATAATCTCTTGCGGAGAAGGGGACGATATAAATTATAATCAAGGCATATCAAGCCCTAAATTAGATGCTCAAAGCAAAGAGCTTGCCGATAAGAATTTGGTAGACCTAGTAGAAAAAACCTTACAAGGAATAGGTGGTTATAAAATAGAAGCTCCTGTTGAAATCCTAGGCAAGTCTGACAAGGGAGCCTATGATGAAAGGCTATTTATTCAGACTTATCTGGTAAATGATAAGTCACAAATTCTCTTTCAAGTAGCAGGCAAAGGCTCTAAAGTTTTAAATGATTACAGGCTTCCTGATAAGAAAAAATCAAAAATTAATGGTCAAGATGTGATTTTATCAGCTTATACAGGTGGAAATTTATATAGGGCAGAGTTTAAAATTCTTGATAATGACTATGTCATAGAAACAAAAAACCTATCAGAAGATAATTTCTTGTGGACTGTAAAGAAAGTCATGGATAATATTGCAAATATATCAGCCCTATCATCAGTAAAGCTCGACTTTTAATAGTCGAGCTTTTTGAGTTGTCTAGATATCGATTTTAGCTGACATTGAAGTATCATATATAAAGAATTATTTATAGGAGATGACTAGATGACCAATAAGAAACCTTATTATATTACAACACCAATATATTATCCAAACTCCAATTTACATATAGGAAATACCTATACTTCAATAATTGCGGATGTTTTAAAAAGATATAAAAATTTGATGGGTTATGATGCTTATCTTGTTACAGGTACTGATGAGCATGGACAAAAGATTATGGAATCTGCCCATGCCCATGGCAAAGAGCCACAAGAATTTGTAGATAAAATCGCAGCTGAAACCATCAAATTATGGGAAAAGCTTGATATAAATTACGACACCTTTATCCGCTCTACTGGCAAGGACCACGAAAAGGATGTAGTAGATATCTTTAACAAACTTTATGAACAAGGAGATATCTACAAGGGTGAATACAAGGGTTATTATTGTACACCTTGTGAGACTTTTTGGACTGAAAGCCAATTAGAAGATGGTAAATGTCCAGATTGTGGCAGGGATGTAGAATATCAAGAAGAAGAAACATATTTCTTTAGACTATCAAAATATACAGATAAACTTAAAGAACTATTCAAAGACCATCCAGAATTTTTAGAGCCTAAGTTTAGGCAAAAGGAAATGCTTAATAACTTCATAGACAAGGGCCTTTCTGACCTATCTGTGACAAGGACTTCCTTTGATTGGGGAGTGGATGTCCCATTTGATAATAAACACGTTGTTTATGTGTGGATTGATGCCCTATCTTGCTACTTATCAGCAATTGGATTTGGAACTGACAAGGAGAAATTTGAGAAATATTGGCCAGCTAGCGTTCATTTAATCGGTAAGGATATAGTAAGATTCCATACCATTATTTGGCCAGCACTTTTGATGGCACTTGACCTTCCACTTCCAGAAAAAGTTTTTGCCCACGGTTGGATTTTATTTGAAAATGACAAGATGAGTAAGTCCAAGGGCAATATCATGTATCCAGAGCCATTAGTAGATCTTTATGGCAATGATGCTCTTAAATACTTCATGCTAAGAGAATTTAACTTTGGATCTGATGGGGACTTTTCTGCAAAGAAATTTATGGAAAGATACAATTCAGACCTTGTAAATGACCTTGGCAACCTTGTTTCTAGAACTACTTCAATGATTTCTAAATACAATGGCGGCATAATCGAAAAGGGCACAGAAACTGATAAATATGATGATGAATTGATTGCATTAGCTGGAAAAACCTACGAAGAATTTGTAAGACTTATGGATGAATTTAAATTCAACGAAGCCCTAGAAACTGTTTGGAAGCTAATCCGTCGTGCCAATAAGTATGTAGATGAGACTGAGCCTTGGATACTTGGCCGTGATGAGGCAAATCTTCCAAGACTAAATAGGGTTTTATATAACCTTGCTGAGACCTTAAGAATTGTTGCCCAATTAATCGAGCCAACCATGAAGGATACTACAAAAATAATCCTAGAAAAATTAGGTACTACAAATAAGGGAATCGAATCTGCCAAGACTTTTGGCCTTCTTGAAGAGGGAAGCAAGGTATCAAAGGGTAAGAACCTATTTGATAGACTTGATGTTGATGAAGAGCTTGCAAAACTTCACGAGAAAAACAACGCTCTTATCCAGGAAAGACTTGTTGATAGCAAGGTAGATGATAAGAAGGAAGATGAAAAGGCTGAAATTGCCTACGAAGACTTCACCAAGCTTGACCTAGTTGTAGGAAAAATTGTAGAAGCAGACTTCCATCCAGATGCTGACAAGCTTTTGGTTTTTAAAGTCGATATAGGTACAGAGACCAGGACAATCGTATCAGGCATCAAAAAATGGTACAAGCCAGAAGATTTGCTTGGTAAAAATGTAATTGTTGTCAAAAACCTAGCCCCAAGAAAGATGCGTGGAATTGAATCTCAAGGCATGCTTCTTGCAGCAGACTTTGAAGATGATTTGACCCTTCTTTCAACCCTAGCCGACATCAAGCCAGGAAGCAAGGTATCTTAATGAAGCTAATAGATTCTCACGCCCACCTAACAAGCGAAGAATTTGACCAGGACAGGCTCTTTATCCTAAGAGACCTGTCTAATTTCTTTGTAGAAGCAGTGGTAAATCCAGGGACAAATCTCGCAAATTCAAGGGCAAATATTGCCCTTGCCAAGGACTTTGACAATTTTTATGCCCAGGTAGGAATCCATCCATCAGATGTGGATCAGATGGGAGAGGCTGACTTAGAGGAAATTGAAAAACTAGCCAAAGACGGGGCGGTAGCCATTGGAGAGATTGGTCTTGATTACTATTGGACCACAGAAACTAAGGACCTCCAAAAGGAAGTTTTTATCAAGCAATTAGAAATAGCCAGAAGACTTGATCTGCCAGTTGTAATCCACAATAGGGATGCCACAGAAGATATTATGGAAATTTTAAAAGACTATACAGACTTAAAGGTGCAAATCCACTGCTTTTCGACAGATGAAAAGACTCTTAAAACCTATATGGATTGGGGCTTTTACATCTCTCTTGGCGGAGTTGTAACCTACAAGGATGGCCTAAATGAAAAGCAAGCCGCAGCCCTTGTGCCTCTTGATAGGCTCATGCTTGAAACAGACAGCCCCTATCTTACTCCAAAGACCTTTAGGGGCCTTAGGAATGACCCACGCAGGATAATAGAAGTAGCCCAAAAAATCGCAGAAATCAGGGGCCAAAAGCTATCAACCATTGCCAAGTGGACCAGCAAAAATTCCAAGGAGTTTTTCAATTTATGATAAAAGAATGCCTAGTAGTAGAAGGAAAAGACGATATAGCCAATGTCAAAAGGGCGGTAGACTGTGAGATTATAGCTACAAATGGTCTTGCCTTTGATAAGGACCTCATTGATAGGCTTAAGGCCATCAACGACAGGTGCGGGATAATAATTTTAACCGACCCAGACTATGCTGGTAAGAAAATCAGGGCCAAGATTGGAAGAGAAATCCCAACAGCCAAGCACGCCTATATTGACAGAAACAAGGCCATTAAAAAGGGCGACTTGGGTGTTGAAAATGCTGATCCAGAAGTAATTATTGAGGCCCTAAAAAAGGCCAAGGCAACAAAGATTGATAAGCTAAGCGAATTTACCATGGCAGATTTATTTAATAATGGCCTTGCCATTGGAGAAAATTCTAGGGAAAAAAGGGCTAAGCTTGGAGATTTTCTAGGCATCGGCTATTACAATGCTAAGGGCCTTTTGTCAAAACTTAATTCCTTTGGAATCAGCAGAGAAGAATTTGAAAGGGGAGTTGAAGCTTTATGAAAAAACTATATTCACCAAAAGTTGTAAAAGATATAATAGACCTTTATGGCTTTAGATTTTCAAAATCCCTTGGCCAAAACTTCCTCATAGACAAGAATTTCGTCGATAAAATCGTGGATGGGGCAGATGTGGCAGGGAAAAATGTCATAGAAGTAGGCCCAGGCATCGGGACAATTTCCTATGAGATGGCAAAAACTTGCAAAAAACTCGTCCTAATAGAAATTGACTCGACCCTAATTCCAATCCTTGAAGAAAATATGGAAGAATTTGACAATGTAGAGATTATAAATGCAGATATTTTAAAGACAAACCTAGTAGAAATCCAGGAAAAGTATTTCGCAGGAGAGCCCTTTGCCTTTGTTTCTAATTTGCCATATTATATAACAACACCAATCATAGAAAAAATCTTTGAAGATGGCATAAATTGCACGTCTATGACCGTTATGGTCCAAAAGGAAGTGGCAGATAGGATGCTAGCTGATGAGAAAAGCAAGGACTACTCATCTCTGTCAGTCTTTGTAAAATATTATGCAGATGCCAAAAGGCTTACCAATGTGCCAAAATCTGTCTTCATGCCAGCTCCAAAGATAGACTCGGCAGTCCTAAGACTAGATTTAAGGGCCTATGATAAGGATGTGGACAGGGATAGGCTCTTTAGCCTAGTGAGGGCAGGCTTTGCCAAAAGACGCAAGACCATCCTAAATTCCCTATCAGCAGTGGCAGATAAGGAAGATTTGAAGGAGGCCTTTGCCAATTTAGACTTAAAAGAAAATCTAAGGGCAGAAAATCTCTCCCTAGATGATTTTATAAATATAGCAAATAGCTTAGAAAATTGTTAGGCTAGAGGGATCGTAGAGCATCTTATCTATGATCTCTTCTAGGCTTTTTTCTTCGATAATAATTTTATCGAGGGCAGCAAAAAGCCTATCCCTGTCATCAAAGTCAGCCAAATAAATATTATCACCAGGACTTGATAAGACCCAGGCATTTTCATGATTTTCATCGCCCAAATTATTTATAGAATAAGGGACATTATCAAAAATAAATTCGATCTCATGGCCTATTTCTAGTAGCTTTTTAAGGTCCTTGTAGGAAAAATTTTGAGTTTTCATGGCTCCTCCTTGTTTATAATATAAATTAGTGGGTATATTTCTAATTGAGACTTCGGTCTTATTTTTATTTTATACTAATTTTATTTTTTGGGTATATATAAAATAGAGAAAAAGAAAGAGGGAGTATATGCACGATATTACAATTTACACATCAAATACTTGCGTATTTTGCAAGGCAGCAAAACAATATTTCAATGAAAAAGGCATTGAATACACAGAAAAAAACATCGACAAAGACAAGGAAGCAGTTAACTACCTTATAGAAAAAGGCTACAGGGGAGTACCTGTAATAAACATCGATGGCGAAGACATCGTAGGCTTTGATAAGGAAGTTATCGAAGAAAAATTAAAATAGTAAGAAGGGCCAGGAGACTGGCTCTTTTTTGTGTGGGGATTTATCGATTAAAACATTGATATTTTTATAGATAAATATATAGTTATTATATAGGAGGGCCTTATGGATTTTGTAAGAAATATTAAAGAAAAAACTGTAGCTATTTCTGATTTTAACAAGGGTCAAGCTGGAAAAATTTTTGATGAGGTCAATAAAAAGGGCCCTAAACTTGTTTTCAAAAATAATTCTCCAGAATGTGTCCTAATATCAGTAGATGACTATAGCAAGTTATTAGATGAGATAGAAGACTTAAAAGACTTAATCTTAGCAGAAAAGAGGATGAAGTCCCTAAAAGAAGAAGATTTAATCAGCCAGGAAGAATTTGAAAAACTTGCAGGTATTAGTTTGGAAGATACCCAAGCAATTGATTTAGATGAAATCCTATGAAATACAAATTAGTTTTAACTAAGGATGCTTATAAGGACTACATGAGCCTTGATGGGTCTATGAGAAAACAAGTGGATAAGATTTTAAAAAGAGTCCTAGAAAACCCACTTCCGGCAAGCCAAGGAGGTTATGGAAAGCCTTTAAGGAATAAAAATGGTCTTGATTTGTCAGATTATCTAAAAATCAAACTTAGGTCTTCAGGCCTTAGAATTGTCTATAAATTAGTTGAAGTTGATGGACAGATGCTAGTAATAATAATTGGAGCTAGGTCTGATTTGGATGTTTATAAAGAAGCCTATAGAAGAATAAATAAATAAGCAAAGGGCCGGGTGACTGGCTCTTTTTGTGTGAGGATTTTCCTTTATCAGCTAATTTTCTTTGTTATATAAAAAATTATTTTAAAAATTTGTCCAAAAGTATTATAATTATAGGTGGGTTAATAAATATAAGTAAAATTTACATAGAAAAGAAAGAAGGAAATATGACTAAATACAATCCTGCCTCTACTAAGGCAGTTGAATTTATAAATCACGAAGAGATACTTGAGACCCTAGATTATGGTAGGGCCAATGCTCACAACAGAGACCTTATCAAAGCCATCCTAGAAAAAGCGAGAAAGGCCAAGGGCCTATCCCACAGGGAGGCCTTTGTACTTTTATCATCCAAGGAAGATGACCTTAATGAAGAGATTTTCAACCTTGCCAAAGATCTTAAGCACAAGTTTTACGCCAATAGGATTGTCTTATTTGCACCCCTTTACCTATCAAATTATTGTGTAAATGGTTGTGTATATTGCCCATACCATGGACAAAATAGGACTATTCCAAGAAGAAAACTTAGCCAAGAAGAGATTAAAGAACAGGTTATTGCCCTCCAAGACCAAGGTCACAAGAGACTTGCCTTAGAGGCTGGCGAAGATCCAATAAATAACCCAATAGAATACATCCTTGAATCTATCAAGACAATTTATGGAATCAAGCACAAAAATGGCGCTATAAGAAGGGTAAATGTAAATATTGCCGCTACAACTGTAGAAAATTATAGGAAGCTAAAGGAAGCTGAGATTGGTACCTATATCCTCTTCCAAGAAACCTATAACAAAAAACAATACGAAGAACTCCACAAGTTCGGTCCAAAATCAAATTACGAATATCACACAGAAGCCATGGATAGGGCCATGGAAGGTGGAATTGATGATGTGGGAATGGGAGTTTTATATGGACTTGATTCCTACGAATATGAATTTGTCGGCCAATTGATGCACGCTGAGCACCTTGAAGCCAGATTTAACGTAGGTCCTCACACAATTTCTGTCCCAAGAATCCAGCCTGCAGATGATATAGACCCTGATGATTTTGATAATTCTTTATCAGATGATATGTTTGCAAAAATTGTAGCCTGCATAAGAATTTCAGCCCCATACACAGGAATGATTGTCTCAACTCGTGAGTCTGAAGCCATGCGTGATAGGCTACTTGAGCTTGGTATAAGCCAAATTTCTGGAGGATCTAAGACATCAGTAGGTGGTTATACAGATGATGAAACAGTTGGCTCTGACCAATTTGAGCTATCTGACAATAGGAGCCTAGATGAGGTTGTTGACTGGCTTATAGCCAAAAACCATGTTCCATCCTTCTGCACAGCTTGCTATAGAAAGGGCAGGACTGGTGAAGTCTTCATGGGCATGGTCAAAGAACACGGAATAGGTAATATCTGCCATCCAAACGCCCTAGTTACCCTAAAAGAATACGGAGTGGACTACGCAAGCCCACAAACCAAGGCTGATATTGACAAGCTAATCGAAAGAGAGCTTCCAAACATTGAAAATGAAAATGTAAGGGAGTCCACAAGAGAAAATATCAAAAAAGTTGAGGAAGGCATCCGTGACCTCTATATCTAAGACAGGCTTTAGTGAAAGATGTCATATAGGGATTTTTGGTAGGACCAATGCTGGTAAATCTACCCTTTTAAATTATCTGACAGGTCTTGACCATGCTATAGTCTCTGAAAAGGAAGGAACAACTACTGACCCTATCAGAAAGGCCATGGAGATAACAGACTTTGGGCCGGTTGTCCTTGTTGATACGGCAGGTTTTGCAGATAGGAGTGACCTATCAGAAAAAAGAATAGAAAAATCTCTGGCAGAGATAGATAAGATTGACATATTTCTTTACTGCTTGTCTGAAAATGATGACCTAAAAATCTTAGAAAAAATCGACAAACCTGTGATTTTCCTTGCCATGCACATGGATAAGGAAAGGGGTGAGAAAATCCTTGAAGAATTTAAGGATAAGGCCCCAATCCCTGTTGATATTAGAAATACCCAGGCAAGGGATGAAATCTTTGCTAGGATTAGAAAGATCTACAAAAAAGAAGACCTATCTATCACCAAAAACCTAGTCAAATCTCACGATACGGTAGTCCTTGTCATGCCGATAGATGCAGCAAGTCCTAAGGATAGGCTCATAAAGCCGCAAGTCATGACCATAAGGGAAATAATAGATAAAAATGCCACAGCTATTTGTACAAATCTGGAAAATTTTGAGGCGACTATTAAATCTCTAAATAAAATAGATTTGATAATCACAGATAGCCAGGTCTTTAAGGAAGTCTATCAGAAAAAGCCAGAAGGAGTTTTGCTTACAAGCTTTTCAGTCCTATTTTCTGCTTTTAAGGGGGATATAAATTATTTTGTAAAGTCAGCTGCAAGGCTAGATGATGATATAAAGAACATTCTAATAGCAGAAGCCTGCACCCATCCGCCTATAGAAGAAGACATAGGCACAGTCAAGATTCCAAAGCTGATAAGAAAGACCCACCCTGATGTAAATATAGATTTTGTAAGGGGAAATGACCCTATAGATTATGCAAAATACGACCTAATCATCACTTGTGGATCATGTATGTTTAATAGGACCCATGTCCTAAATAGGCTAGCAAAATCAAAAGAAGCTGATGTTCCTATGACAAATTATGGCATAGCAATAGCCAAACTTAGCGGTATCCTTGATAAAATCACCCTTCCAGATGAATAAATAAAAATTATGCCTTATAAATTTGACATAAAAAATTAAAGATGGTATTATATGACTATCAATTCGATAATAGATTTACAAACCATTTGAAGAGAAGAGTAGTTTAAGTGGATTTTCTACAGAGAGCCCCGGTTGGTGCAAAGGGGTGAATTAAAGCTTAGATGAAGATGGCCTCGGATGGGATGAGTCGATATGAGACTCATACGGGAATTCCCGTTATAGAAGAAGAGTATGTTTGTACTTGATGAGTGTATATTTGGGGTGACCCAGGTATAAAATAAGGTGGTAACGCGTCAAAACGTCCTTATGTTTCCTTTTGGAAATGTAAGGACGTTTTTTTATAATCTATAAGAAGAGAAAAGAGAGAAAGATGATAGAATTAAAAAATATAAGCGTAGACTTTGACGGCTTTAAGGCTGTTAAGGATGTAAGTCTAGAAATAAAAGAGCAGGATGCCTTCGGTATTGTAGGCTTTTCTGGGGCGGGCAAGTCAACCTTAGTTAGGACTATCAACCTCCTCCAAAGACCAAGTGAGGGAGAGGTCCTAATCGATGGGGAAAATCTCCTAGATTTAAGCCAAAAAGACCTAAGGGCAAGGAGGAAAAAAATTGGAATGATCTTCCAACACTTCAATCTCCTAAACAATCTGACAGTAATTGACAATGTAATATTTCCAATCAAAAAAGATAAGAGCCTAAGCCCTGAAGAAAAAAGAGCTAAGGCCCAAAGGCTATTAGACAAGGTTGGAATTGGTGATAAGGCAGATAACTATCCGAGGGAATTATCAGGCGGCCAGCAGCAAAGATGTGCCATAGCAAGGGCCCTAGCATCAGACCCTGAGATTCTCCTTTGTGATGAGGCCACAAGCGCCCTAGACCCTAAAACAACCAAGCAAATCCTAAAGCTATTAAAAGAGCTCAACCAAGAGCTTAAGCTAACCATAGTAATAATAACCCACCAGATGGAAGTGGTAAAGGACCTTTGCAACAAATGTGCAGTCATGCAGGGTGGAGAAATCATAGAAATGGGCACAACCCTTGAGATTTTCGCCAATCCTCAAAATGACCTAACCAAAGAATTTGTTGAAACCAGTACCAACACCAGGGAGACAATAGAGGAAGTAAAGGCCAACATTGGAATCTTAAAGGCAGATGAGCAACTAGCTAAACTAGACTACCTGGGAGATGCCACAACAGAGCCAATCATAAATGAGCTAAATGAGAAATTTGGTATAAAAACCAATATCCTTGCAGGCAACATCGAATTTATAAATGGAACACCTGTAGGCAACCTCATCGTAACCATAAAGGGTGATGACAAAAACCTAAGCCAGGTAAGGGCCTACCTAAAGGATAAGAAGACAAACATAGAAATTTTAGGAGGTAAGGATGGGATTCTTTGATTATTCCCTATCGATTAAAGATAGGATAATAAGTGACTTTGGGATAACCCTCTACATGCTAATCGTATCTGCCATATTTGCAGGAATCCTTGGACTAATCCTTGGAGTAATAATGGTAGTTACAGATAAGGGAAGGATCTTAGAAAATAAAACAATCTATAGCATCTTAGATAAGCTAACAAACCTCTTTAGGGCTATACCCTTTGTAATCATGATAGCCCTAGTAGTCCCAATAACCAAGGCAATTGTAAATACCAGGATAGGGCCAACAGCAGCCATAGTTCCCTTAGTATTTTCAACAGCTCCATTTTTTGCAAGGCAAGTAGAACAAGCCCTAGCAGAAGTAGAACCAGGCAAGATAGAGGCAGCAGATGCCATGGGGCTAAGCCCCTTTGAGATAATAATAAGAGTATACCTAAGAGAAGGCCTCCCAAGCCTAATCAGGGCATCATCAATAACCCTAATCTCCCTCCTAGGCCTTACAGCAATGGCAGGCATAGTCGGTGCAGGCGGTATAGGAGATTTGGCCATAGCCCTAGGTTATCAAAGATACAAAGATGATGTGGTAGTGGTAGCAGTAGTACTAATACTTGTAATAGTTTATATAATCCAAGCCATAGCAAACTACCTAATAAGAAAAACAAGTCACTAATCTAAAAGATTTTATATATATTGTTGGAACGTTACTCAAATTCATAAAAATATAAAGGAGAAAGAAATGAAATTAACAGCAAAAATCGCACTAGCCCTAGGACTAGTGGCAACACTAACAGCTTGCGGATCTAACAGCAAGACAGAAGAAAAGGCAGCAGAAGCACCAAAGACAGAAACAGCGGAAAAAGCAGAAACAAAAGACGATAAAGGCCCAATCAAAATCGGTGTAGTAGGAGAATACAACGAAGTCCTAGAAGAAGTAATAAAAAGATATGAAGAAGGAACAGGTGATAAGGTAGAGCTAGTCAAATTTGCAGACTACAACCAACCAAACGAAGCCCTTCTAGCAGGAGATATAGACCTAAACGCCTACCAACACTACAAATTCTTAGACGAATTTAATGCAGATAGGGGAAGTGATCTAGTATCAATCGGTGATACAATGCTAGCACCAATTGCCTTATTCTCAAATAAAGTAAAAAGCCTAGATGACCTAAAAGAAGGCGCAAGAATCGCCATACCAAATGACCCATCAAACGGATCAAGAGCCCTATTCCTCCTTCAAGATGCAGGACTTATCAAAGTAGAAGGCGAACCAGGCGAGATAGTAGGTCTAGATAAGATAAAAGAAAATCCAAAGAACCTAGAAATAATCGAAATGGACGCATCACAAACATCAAGAAGCTTAGATGATGTAGACGCAGCAGCAGTAAACGACACCTTCGCCCTAGATGCAGGCCTAGATAGAAAGACAATAATCTATGAAGAAAATCCAAAAAGCGAATCAGTAAAACAATATATCAATATAATCGCAGCAAGAAAAGAAGACGAAAACAACGAAAGATACAAAGAATTCGTAAAATACTATCAAACAGACGAAACAAAAGCTGATTACGAGAGAATAACAAAAGGATCTTGGATACCAGCTTGGTAAAAAAATAAGGTTTTAGGGTACCTTCCCTAAGACCTTTTTTTTATCCAAGGTAAAAGTATTATTTCATTTCATTAAGGCCACTTACACAATGTTTGCATGAGATTTTATTCATCTAACCTAAATTATGTGATATAATTAGCTAAAGAGATGAATAAATAAGGAAGGTTGTCTATGAAAAAAATACTCTTAATTGCTTGTATGGTTTTTGTTTTTACATCTTGTGATTATCAAACAAAAGTTGATGAAGTTACTGATGATTTGTCGCAATTAGGCCAAGTTGTGAAGGATAAGGTGGATGAGGTTGTTGATCAAGATAAGGGAAATGACCAGGAGAATCAAAATTATCAATCAAGTAATGAAAATCCTAATATTGAGGAAGATTATCCAAAAGAAGAAAATGTAGAAAGCAAGGTACAAAATGAAAATATTGTTGAAAATGAGGAAAAGACCTATGATGACCTATCTTTTATAGATTGCTATAGGGACATATTAAATTCTGACCTACCCCTTAGGGATTATATTTCGACAGAGGATAATTCTCACATAATTACTTATCTAAATGATGATACCTATGTTGATGGAAAGTATTTTAAAACTTCATACCAACACGGGTCCTATTATTTTAACCTCATAGACCATAAGGATTTTAAATACCCTCTCTTAGTCTTAAAAGAAAAATCCAAGATGTTTTCATCAATAGTGATTGTCCAATATCTAGGAGATGGAAAATACAACACCATGGGCTATCTAGGTGGATCAGAGATAAGCTCACAGCCAGAAAATTTATACTTTGATGAAGAAGGTAATCTTTATGCGGATTCTTCTTATTATCAAGATGAAATATATGGCATAAACAAGGTAGATGATAGGCTTATGGCAAACTTTCTATACACAGCTGATAGCAAGGGAAAATCTACCAAGCTTTACGCAGACTATTATTCAGAACCACCAATAGAAAAAATTGACGAAAATTATCCAAACGGGGTTGATAACTTTGATAGGCTAATGATTTTTGATGATACAAAAGAAGATTTCAGCCTGGAGGAATTAAACGCCTTCAGGGAAAAATTAAGACCTGTAGAACTTTTTGACCTTAGCATAGAAAAATACAACGAAGTTGCCAAGGAAAACTTCGCCAATAAGAAAAACATAGCAGTAGGCCCTAAAACAAGGGGCTCTAGCATCGAAGATAAGGATGCCTATGCCAAAATGCTTAATTTTATAAGGGAAAATCTTACTATCTCCCAACCAGAAGGCAAGGAAGAAGAAGTCTATATAGCAGATTATGATAATAATGGTAAGCTTGCTGCCTTTGTAGTAGCTATGAATAAAGATTATAAGCCTGAACTTGTCTTTGTAGATGAAGACTTAAATATAAGCAAGGTCAAAGATTTGATAGATATGAAGCCTTATGCTGATGGTGGTGGTTATTACAAAATCTTAAATGAAGGGGCCTTTGATGCAGGCAATGATCAATACCTCGCCATAGAAGAAAATTACGGATCAAGCAATTCAGATTGCTATATATATTCGGTTGCAAATAACAAGGTCTATGAGCCTGATATTTCTACAAAGGTGGCGACCTTTTATAAAGATGGGGACACCTACGCTAACAAATATTATTACCATGAATACACAGAAATGGGCGGATCATTGCAAGAAGGAATAGAATATTATAAATATTATCAAGTCGATAGGCAATTTGAAAAAAATTCTGCCAATGCTTCAGAAGAAATTGACCTAAATGAGAAAAGTGATGAAAATTCAACTATTGAAGAACCTATTAATCTAGAAAATGAAGAGGAAAATTCTGAACAAAAAATAGCTGAAGAAAAAATAGAAGAAAAAGCAGATAATAAGAAAATTGATGAAGAAAAACAGGTTGAGATTGAAGCGAATGATAAAATTAATCCTAAATTAAGGGCAAATGTTAAAGATGTAAACCCCATCATCTCCATAGTTGGGGCAGAGGATGGCCTAGATTATGTAAGAAATATATCATTAAGAGTCCTAAATTATAAGGACTATCCTCCAACAGCTAGAATAATAGTAAAGGCTATGGAATTTATTAAAGAAGATAAGGATGGCTACTTGATTAGTGAAAAACCAATTGATATAGAAGTTAAGCAGTTGTTGCTTTTTGATTGGGGCAAGGATAGGACCATTTCTCTTTCTATTCAAATTGTAGATGGAGAAAATAAATCTGAAAAATACACATATTGTTTAAACCCGGTCTTTAATAATAATATGAAGAAAATTTCCTCTGGAGATTATTTAAGAGAGACAAATTTTAGATCATATATGGGCCAGATTAAAGATATAAATACAAAATCAAGAGATAAATATGCCTTTATACAAGATATATATAAGCCAGGTAAATACGATAAAGCTACTATAGAATTAAGAGATAAGTGGTTTGACTACGCTGAGACAATGACCTATTTAAAATTTCTAGAAAATATAAAGGTGGCAGAATCTAGCAAGTATACAAAAAGTGATTTTAAGAGCTTAAGCCGCCTATCTTCGCATTTAAGAGATATTTCTCTAGCCAAAGAAATCTTATCTTCTATTAAAGATGAATCAGTTGATAAAACTATAAAGTTTGCTGATAAAAAGTATATATTTCATTATGATATGATATCGGTGGGAATGGCAGTAAATTTCGATGGATATATATCTGATGAAGATGGCAACCTTATAAAAGGACTCGACCTTTTAAAGGCTACTAGCAAAGTTGATCCTGATACAATGAAGATAAATGATACTTATATGAAAGTTATAGGGACACAGATATTTGTAAACTCAGTCGGTGCAGGAAATGCTGTAAAGGAAGCAAATAGACTAGTTAATTTGAGGGAAATTAATATAAGTGATGCTGAAAGAGTATTTAATATGATATATTCCTGTTTTGACGATGATACCATCAAATCAAAGAAAAATAGGATACTTATATCAAAAAGCTTAGGCTTATACAATGAAGGAATAGATTTCTTCACAGTCTGCGAAGCCTTAAATAATATAAGTAACTTTAAAAATGAGAATTTCAACACTACTCTAGCCTTTAACGTAGAAAAAAGAGATTTAAACGACCTATACAAAGATAGCCTTACAGTTATGAAATATTTGGGAAAGCTCGATAAAAATAAATAGGACTTAAAAAATTAGGGGGCAAAGCCCCCTAAAATTAAATGTTAATTTTGCTTTAAGCAAGCTTTCTCAAGAGCTTGGCCTAAGTCTGCGATTATATCGTCGATATGTTCTATTCCTATTGATAATCTTATGAGGCTTGGGCTGATTCCTACACTTTCAAGCTCTTTATCTGATAATTGTCTGTGGGTGGAGCTTGCTGGGTGGAGGGCTAGGCTTCTGGCATCTGCTACGTGGACTGCTAGTCTTACTAATTTTAGGGAGTCTATGAATTTTACTGCTGTATCTTTCCCGCCTTTTATTTCAAAGGATAGGACTCCTGATCCTCCCTCTAGGTATTTTTGAGCTAGGTCATAGGATACTGATGATTTTAAGAATGGGTAGGATACCCTATCTACATAAGGGCTACTTTCTAAAAATTCTGCTACGGCTAGGGCGTTTTGGCTGTGTCTTTCCATTCTTAGGGCTAGGGTGTCTAGGCCTAGGAGGGTGAGGTAGGCGTTAAATGGTGATTGGATTGTGCCTAGGTCACGTAGGCCTACTGTACGGAGTCTTGCTGCATAGGCTGCCTTTCCGAAATGGTCTGCAAAGACTAGGCCGTGGTAGGATTCATCCTTTTCTGTTAGGGCTTTGAAATTTCCCTTTTTCCAGTCGAAGTTTCCGCTATCTACTATTATTCCACCCATGGCTGCTGCATGACCATCTAGGTATTTGCTTGATGAGTAGGTTACTATATCGCATCCATAATCTATTGGACGGAGAAGGGCCGGGGTTGCTAGGGTATTGTCAAGTATTAGTGGGATATTATTCTCGTGGGCTACTTGGGCGTATTTTTCAATGTCTAGGACATCTGCTTTTGGATTTGTGAGGGATTCCCCAAAGATTAGCTTGGTATTATCCTTGATGGCTGCCTTTAGGGCATCTATGTCATTACAAGGAACAAAAGTAGCTTCTATGCCAAAATTTTTAAGGGTGGTGCCTATGAGGTTGTAGGTTCCTCCATAGATGTTATTTAGGGCTATGACATGGTCTCCTGCTCCTGCTATATTTGTTATTGCAAGAAGGTTTGCAGCCTGGCCGCTGCCTGTGGCTACTGCGGAAATTCCTCCATCTAGGCTAGCCACTCTTTTTTCTAGGGCATCAACTGTAGGATTGCCCAGCCTTGTATAGAAAAATCCTGCTTCCTTTAGGTCAAATAGGTCTGCAACTTCCTTGGTAGAATTGTACTTAAAGGTTGTGGATTGGGATATTGGTGGGATGTTCGCCCCGCCATTTTCAATTTCATAGCCTGCTCTTAGGCAAAGGGTCTCGATATTTTCTCTTCTTTTGTCTGTCATTTTTCTTACCTCTTTTATAATATTTATCATAAGCTTAAAAAAAGCCCTCATTATTCCTACAGGAATAACAAGGGCGTAAAATCGCGGTACCACCTTAATTTATTATATAATCACTCATATAATCTCACCGAGTACTAACATACTCTCGCTCTGTAACGTAAGCTGACGTAAATCCCTAATATCGGGAAATCCTAAATGAGAACCATCTTCATACAAACTCTCTCCACTTCTTTCACCACAACGAAGCTCTCTTTGCTTGATTATCTGTACTACTCTTTCTCATATAAAGTTTATGATATGCTTATAATATATGCTACTTAAATCTTTTGTCAACTGAATTTATCTGGAAAAGTCGTATAATATAGGAGATAAGTTAATCGTGATAAGGAGATTAAGATGACTACAGTTTATGATTTTAAGGTAAAAAATGATCAAGGAGAAATGGTTTCTCTTGAAAAATATAAGGGCAAGGTCCTACTTATAGTAAATACTGCTACAAAATGTGGTTTTACCCCACAATATGAAGGCTTAGAAGAACTTTATGAAAAATACAAGGATAGGGGCTTTGAAATTCTAGACTTCCCATCAAACCAATTTGGAGCTCAGGCACCTGGAGATATAGAAGAAATTAATGGTTTTTGCGAGCTTAATTTTGGAACAAGCTTTGATAGGTTTGATAAGATAGATGTAAATGGAGACAATGAAGACCCACTCTACACCTTCCTAAAAAGCCAAAAGAGCGGCCTAGCAGGACCTGCCATAAAGTGGAATTTCACCAAGTTTTTGATAGATAAAAATGGCAATGTAGTTAAAAGATACGGCTCAGCCAAAAAGCCAAAAAATATAGCAAAGGACATAGAGGAAGAATTAAATGCATAAGGATAAGCTAGTAGAACTTGCCTTCGAATCTATAAGATATTATCTTGAAAATGGCAAGTATTTAGAAAAATATGACGAGGAATTAAAAAATAACCACAACGGTGTCCTAATCCAAATTACCAAGGGTGATAGGACAGAAAGGTCTGGCTCAATCTACCCAACCAGGGCAAATATAGCCTTAGATATAATCTATGAAGCAGTAAATCTAGGCGTCTTTGACAATGCCTTTGCCCTAAGACTTGATGAATTAGACGATATCTATATCCAAGTTTTGGAAGTAACAAAGGTAAAAGCAATGGAAAAGCTCGAAGACTTCGGTGTCTACTCAGGTCTACTTTTAAATTACTCAAATAACCCAGCCCTAGTCTTTAGGGAAGATTATGAGACAGACTTTCAGATGTTTGAAGATGCCAAAGAAAGGGCCAATGTCGATGCCTACGACATCTTTAGCATGGAGAAATTTAAAATAAAAAGACATATCTAGGTCGCTTTAAAATTTGACAAAAGCAAGTAAAATAGTACACTATTTGAGAAAGTATATAGATTAGACTATATAAAGAAGAGTAACTTATATCAAAGCTTCAGAGAGGCATGGTTGGTGAGAATGCTAGGGGAGATATGAGTGAAGATCATCTTTATTGTTTATTAGGTGAAATAAGTAGCCTAGTAGGAATGCCAATCCTTAAGAGCAAATCAGGAAATAAGTGGACCGTCTGTATGGACGGTCCTTTTTTATTAGAAAGGAAATCATATGTGCAATCATCATTTTGAAGAAATTAACAGTAAAAATGTCAGAGAAAGAGAAGCCCATATCCAAAAGTTTTGGGAAGATATTGACCTTCTTGATAAGACGTTTGAAACAAGAAAAGACGGGAAAGATTATGTAATCTATGACGGCCCTCCAACAGCCAACGGCAAGCCAGGAATCCACCACGTTATTGCCAGAACCCTAAAGGATATGACAAGCCGCTATAAGAACATGAGAGGCTACAGAGTCCTTAAAAAGGCCGGTTGGGATACACACGGTCTTCCAGTTGAAATCGAAGTAGAAAAGCAACTTGGCTTTCATGACAAAAACGACATAGAAGAATACGGTATTGAGAAATTTAACAAATTATGTAAGGAATCTGTTTGGAAATATTCTGATATGTGGAGAGACATGTCAGATAGGATGGGATATCTTTACGATATGGACCACCCATATGTAACCATGAACAATGACTACATAGAAAGTGAGTGGTGGCTTTTAGATAAGGCCTTCAAGGAAGGTTTAATCTATGAAGGAGCCAAGGTTATGCCTTATTGTCCAAGATGTGGTACAGGTCTTGCCAGCCACGAGGTAGCCCAAGGCTATGAATTTGAAAAGACCATCACCCTTACAGTTAGGTTCAAAAAGAAAGATGCTGACAATGAATATTTCTTAGCATGGACCACAACTCCATGGACCTTGCCATCAAACCTTGCCCTAGCTGTAAATCCTGAATTAACTTATGTAAAAGTTTTTGATAAAGAAGATGATTGCTATTATTACATGGCCAAATCTCTGATGGGAAAACTTATGGATAAGAGAGACTATGAACTTGTTGAGGAAATGAAGGGTACTGACCTTGAGCTTTTAGAATATGAGCAATTGATGCCATATGTTAAGACCCAACCAGGCAAGGCCTTTAAGGTCATCCTAGCTGACTATGTATCCGCAGAAGATGGTACTGGTATTGTCCACATAGCACCAGCTTTTGGTGAGGACGACTACCAAGCTTGTAGAAAATATGACCTAGACTTCGTCCAACCAGTTGACCTAGAAGGTAAATTTACCACAACACCTTGGAAGGGTGAATTTGTTTTCGATACCAACGAGAAAATCTGGAGACATTTACAAGAAGAAGGCAAAGTATTTGCCAAGGAAACAATGGAGCATAACTATCCACACTGCTGGAGATGCCACACACCACTAATTTATTACGCAAGACCATCTTGGTATATCGAAATGAGCAAGTTCTCAGATAAGATGGTAGAAAATAATGATGGAGTAAACTGGTTCCCACAAACAATAGGTGAGAAGAGATTTGGCAATTGGCTAGCCAATGTCAAGGATTGGGCAATATCTAGGTCTAGATATTGGGGTACACCACTTAATATCTGGAGATGTGAGTGCGGCCATACTGATACAGTAGGCAGTCGTGCTGAGCTTAAAGAGCGTGCAATCGAGGATATTTTAGAAGATATAGAGTTACACAGACCATATGTAGATGATGTTCACATCAAGTGCGATAAGTGCGGGGGCACTATGTCTAGGGTTCCAGACGTAATGGATGTTTGGTTTGACTCAGGATCTATGCCATTTGCCCAACTCCACTACCCATTTGAAAACAAAGAACTCTTTGAAAATGACTACTATCCAGCAGACTTTATCTGCGAGGGAATCGACCAAACAAGGGGCTGGTTCTACTCACTAATGGCTATTTCAACAATAACCACTGGCAAGGCTCCATTTAAAAATGTTCTAGTAAATGACCTAGTAGTAGATAAAAACGGTAGAAAGATGTCAAAATCTTTAGGCAACACCCTAGACCCATTTGAATTATTCGACAAATATGGGGCAGATGCGGTAAGATTCTACTCCTTATACGTATCACCAGCTTGGATGCAAACCAAATTTGACGAAAAAGGCCTAGTAGAAGTTAAAAACAACTTCTTCAGAACTTTTGAAAATGTCTACAACTTCTTTGCCCTTTATGCAGGCACAGATGGCCTAAGCCTAGAGGATATCAAAGGATTTTCTGATGTAAAACTTGATAATATAGACAAATGGCTATATTCAAGACTTAACAGCCTAATCAAAGACTACGATTCTTATATGGATAGCTTTGATTTCAACAAGGTAGTTCACGAGATAAATGACTTTGTAGTAGAAGATTTGTCAAATTGGTATATCAGACGTAATAGGAAGAGATTCTGGTCTCAAGATATGACTGATTCTAAAAAGGCTGTTTATAAGACAACTTACGATGTCCTAGTGACCCTAGCTAAGCTAATAGCGCCAATCACACCATTCTTAGCAGAAGAAGTCTTTAAGAAGCTAACAGGTGAAGAAACAGTTCACACCCAAATCTTGCCAGAAGCAAACGAAAGCTTAATCGATGAAAAAATCGAAGCTGACATGGACCTTGTAAGAAAGATTGTAAACCTAGGCCGTGCTTCAAGAGAAAAAGAAGCAATCAAGGTACGTCAACCTCTATCAAAGATTGTAGTAGATGGTTCTTATAAGGAAAGATTAGAAAATCTTCTTCCACTTATAAAAGAAGAGCTAAATATCAAGGAAGTCGACTTTGAAGATGACCTATCAGAATTTATGAACTACTTCCTAAAACCAGATTTCAGGGTAGTAGGTAGGATTTTCCAATCCAAGGTAAATGACTTTGCCAAATACCTTGCAACAACAAATGCCAAAGACTTTATAGAAAAGGTCGAAGAGGGCCCAGTAAAGGTAGAACTTGCTGGTGAAGAATTTGAAGTAAGTAAGGATTATCTTGATATTAGAATCTCAGCCAAGGAAGGCTTTGATGTGGAAATTGACGGCAATGTCTTTGTAATCCTAGATACAGAAATTACAGAAGACCTAAGAGATGAAGGCTATGCTAGAGAATTTATCTCAAAAATCCAAAACCTAAGAAAAGACTCTGGTTTTGAGGTTACAGATAGGATAAATATTGCTTTCGATGCTGATCCTGACCTTACAGGCTCTCTTGAAAAGTTTGCGGAAGTAATCAAAAAAGAAACCCTAGCAGAAAATCTATCAAAAGCGGAACTTGATGGTGAAGATCTAGAATTAAACGATAAGAAAGTAAAAATAAGTCTAGAAAGATTATAGACTAATAAGGGGCTGGCATTTGCTAGCCTCTTTTTAAGTCTGTATAATCTCTAAGAGAGGTATAAAAATGCAAGTATTACTAATGAACATGATAAAAATTTATAATAAAGACACAGGCGAGGTCCTAGTCTTAGATAAGGTCAAAAAATATGGCTGGGAAGGGCTTACCTTTCCAGGTGGCAAGGTCGAAGAGGGAGAATCTTTCGAAGATGCAGCCATAAGAGAGGCCAAGGAAGAAACTAATCTTGATATCAAAAATCCAAAGCTTGTAGGCATCATCACCTGGATCACAGATGAAAGAAAGGATGTGGGCCTTCTTTATGAAACAAGCGACTTTACTGGTGACCTTATCACAGATAATAGGGAAGGCAAGCTCTTTTGGCAAGACTATGAAGACTTCAAAAAGACCAATCCCAAATCTATGTCTATGAACCATATCCTAAAAATCTATGAGGGAGAATGCAGGGAAGTCTTTTGGGACTTTAGAGGCGGCAAAGAAGAGATAAATTATTTTTAGTCCTAGAGATAGGACTTTTTTCTTACAAAAATTTTAAGGCTAATTGCATATAATTATCAATATTATTTAAATTAAGTTCTTGCCTATGTACCTTTAGTGTGATACAATTATCATAAGTGTATTACTATAGACCAAACATTAAGAATTGAGGTAAGCAATGATACTTGATTTAAAAGATAAAAACAAAGCTCTAAAATACAATAACTTTATAAAAACATCCCCCTATGGCCATTTCCAACAAGACATGCGTTGGGCAAGGCTTAAGAAGACTTGGGAGAGTGTATATTTTTATTTAGAAGAAGACTGTAAGATAAAGGCAGCCTTATCTGTAATATATATAAGGGATAAGAAAACAGGCAAGAATTTCTTCTACGGCCCAAGAGGCCCTGTTTGCGACCCTTATGATATTGATTCTATCAAAAGCCTAATAGGAGAGGCGAGCGATTTTGCAAAGGCCAATGACGGGTTTTTGCTAAGGCTAGACCCCTACTATGCCTATGATGAAAATTTAGTAAAGCTCTATGAGGAAAATGGCTTAAAGGTCCGTTTTGATAAGGAAAAATCTAGCCAACCCCTCCTAAATATGGTCCTAGACATAAAGGGGAGAAATGAAGATGAAATAATGGCGACCTTTAGCAAAAATACCAGAAAGCATATAAGAAAATCCTATAGGGATGGGATTGTTACGAAAATTTTACCAAAAGAAGATATAAATATCCTCTATGAACAAATTGTAGAAACATCAGAAAGAGCTGGTATCGGTCACAGGCCACTTGATTATATGAAAGACCTCTACGACCTCTATGAGGATGAGTCAAGGCTTTCTGTTTGCTTTTATGAAGGAGAGCCGGTTTGCTCATCTCTTCTGATAAAATATGGCACTTGGGCTACTTCCCTTTATGGAGGCTCCTCTGATAAGCATAAGGACATGAGCCAAAATTACCAGATAAATTTTGAAGAGATTAAATATTGCATAGAAAATGGCATAAAATACTACGACATGGGTGGGATTTTTGAGACTGATGGGACCGATGGACTCTATGATTTTAAGAAGAAATTCACCGAAGATAATGTAAGAAAATCCATTGGGGAGATTGATATTATAATAGATAAGCCAGCCTACGACCTTTACATGACAGACCTAAATCCTCACTACCAAAGGAAAGATGATGAGCTTAATAAAGATAAGAAATCTTAAAAAATATTATAAGGTCGGAGGGTCTATTATAAAGGCCCTGGACGGGATAAACCTAGACATAGAAAAGGGAGAATTTGTTGCCCTTCTTGGTACATCTGGATCAGGAAAATCCACTCTTTTAAACATGTTGGCAGGTCTTGAAAGGCCGACAAAAGGCTCTATTGAATATGGTAAGATTGACCTTACAAAACTGACAGAAGACCAAATAACCAAATTTAGAAACCTAAACATAGGCTTTGTCTTCCAATCCTACAACCTACTTCCTTATTTGTCAGCTTGGGAAAATGTGGCCTTGCCCTTAACCTTTAAGGGCCTAGATGCCAAGGAGAGGAAAAAAGAAGCCATTAAAATCTTAAAGGCAGTAGGCCTTGAGCACAGGATTTATAATAAGCCAAATGAGCTTTCAGGCGGCCAGCAGCAGAGGGTATCCATTGCCCGTGCCTTTGTAGGGGCACCTCCAATAATATTTGCTGATGAGCCTACAGGTAACCTTGATACCAAGACAAGCTTTGAGATAATGCAGCTTATAAAAGATATCACAAGGAAAAATGATCAGACCTTCATTATGGTAACCCATGATGATGAAATGACAGAATTTGCCGACAAGACCCTCTTCATGAGAGATGGCAAGCTAGATAAGATTCACGAAAAACTAACAATTGATGAGGTACTTACAAATGAGTGAAAATACAAACGAACAAATGACCGTAAATGTCAAAAACCAACCAAAGATAATGATATCATCCTATAGGCTAGAGCCAAAGATAGCCGAGGCTGGGAAATCATTTGACCTATATTTTGACCTATACAATACCAATTCCAAAAACACCATCTACAACCTAAAGGCCACCATCGAGCAAAATCTAGGAGCCCAACCTCAAAACACAGGTGAAAATTCCTCCATGGTATCAGATGGGTCTGTGTTTTCGCCAGTTAACCAATCAAATTCATTCTATGTAGCAGCCCTCTATCCTTGGAATACCGCCCACAGACAGATAAGGATGAATGTTCTTCCAAATGCGGTAGCAGGCAATTACGTCATAAATATGACCATAGAATATGAAGATGCTGACGGCAATCAATACAAGAGTGCTGAAGCAATAGGAATCCCAGTTGTCCAAAGGGCTGGGGTGACCATGGGAAATATTAAATCAGAAGACCTAGCTGTCGGCCAACCTACAGAAATGTCAGTCAATATCTATAACACCGGCAAGGACAACCTATCCACCTTCATGTGCGATGTCATAGGCAAGGGTATAAAGATAGACAATGATAGGAAATTTATAGGTAATTTTAAGACTGGCACTCAAGAGACATTTTCTTTCACAGCAACCCCACTTAGGGAAGGCGAAATAGAAGGCCAAATCATGCTCTCCTACGAGGACTCCACAGGCAAGCTCCACACCCAAACCCTAGACTTCAACAAAGAAGTATCAGCTGGCATGGGAGAAGAGGCTATACCAGGAGAAAATGGAGAAATGGGAGCCTATGACCCAAATATGGATCCAAATTCAGGCCAAGGAGGCGGCTCTTTACTTACATCCCCATTTATATGGATAGGCCTCATAGCCATAATAGTATTATCAGTAGTACTTTATAGGAAGAGAAAACACAAAAAAGAAGATGAGGAGCTTCTAATAGACGATGAAGATTAGTGACAGGCTCCTAATGGCTCTAAGAAATCTCTCCAGGAGAAAGTCAAGGACAATCCTTACAGTCCTTTCAGTAGTCATAGGGGCAACATCAATCATACTCATGCTAGCCTTCGCCAGCGGCATTTCAAATTCTCAAAAGCAGATGATAGAATCATTTGGCGGTCTAACTAGCATATCTATAGTAAATGACCAGCAAGATGACAGGATCGAAGTCAAGGAAGCAGATATCGATAAACTTAAAAAAATCAAGGGAGTAAGGGCTGTAGTCCCATCCAAAGAATTTTGGTCAGACCTAGTCATAGATGATGGCAAGTCCTACGCCCTATCAAGCGGTTTTGAAGTCATACCTGATGAAATCTTTGCCATGCTAAGCCCTGATATGTTTGAATGGGGTAAGAGCCTAAGTCCATCAGATTCTGACAAGCTAATACTTAGCCAGCAGGCCAGGGTTGATAAAATAGAAGTAATGCCTGGTGGGGGCTGGTCATCTACCGGAAGTGCAGATGATTTTAATTTCAATGACCACAAATTTAGCATTAGACTTGGCTATATGGACCAAGAAGATGATGGGGTCCACTTTGGCAATGATGAAGAAAATCAGCAAAGCTCAAAGCCAACCTATGTAGATGTGCCGGTAAAAATTGCTGGCAAGTTAAATAATGCCTCCCTGCTCAAGGGATGGACATCCTACATCAACGAAAGCCTTTATAAAAAGCTTAAAAAAGAAGATGCCAAGCTAGAATCTCCACAGATGGGATCATTTGATGAAAAAACCGGCCAAACCATAATCGATAAGTCAGATAAGGTAACCTATGAAAAGCTAAGGGTCATAGTAGATGATGTAGATAATCTAGAAACAATTGAAAATAACATAAAAAAGGCAGGCTTTAAGACCCAATCAGAGGCAGGCTCTGCAGAAGAGATCAAAAAGCAAACCATGCAAGTCACACTAATCCTAGGTGGAATCGGGTCTGTAGCCTTCATAGTGTCAGCCATAGGCATCATAAATACCATGCTCATGTCAATCTATGAAAGACAAAAAGAAATCGGAGTTATGAAGGTAATCGGAGCATCAATAGCTGACATAAGGTCCATGTTTCTGATAGAATCAGGCTTTATAGGTTTTTTTGGAGGAGTAATTGGCCTTATGATATCCTTTGGAGCAGGTGCTTTTATAAATAACCTAACCCAAGGGGGAGGATTTTTTGGAGGCGACGGGGGAGAAATCATCTCCATAAGCCCAGGCCTTGCCCTAGTAGGAGTAGGATTTTCTGCCCTAGTAGGGGTCATGGCAGGCTATATTCCAGCTAGACGTGCTACCAAATTATCAGCTATAGAAGCCTTAAGGAGTAATTAATATTTTAGAGGAAATCACAGCCAGCCTGTGGTTTTTTCTCTAATAAAGAAAAGAGAAGATAATGAATGAAAAGATAATAAAAGATAAATTAGTAGAAAATTTCCTAAAATACCTGGCAATCCCTAGCCAGTCTGATGATAAAAATGAAATAGTCCCATCAAGCCCTGGTCAGTGGGAGATGGCCAAGGTCTTAGCGGCTGATTTAGAGGACGTGGGCCTAGTAGATATAAAGGTAAATGATTTTGGAGTCGTCCAGGCAAGGCTTCCTAGGAGGGGAGATAGATCTAGGTCTATTGGCTGGGTAGCCCATCTTGATACAGTAGATGTGGGCTTATCAGATAAGATTCATCCGCAAATCATCAAAGCTTATGATGGCAAGGATATAAAATTAAACGAAGAAATAACCTTTTCGACCAAAGACAATCCCGAAGTCCTAGCTTATCTAGGCGATGATATAATTTTCACAGATGGGACTTCAGTCCTAGGGGCAGATAATAAGGCGGCTATTGCAAATATCATGACAGCCCTATGGTTTTTAAAAGAAAATCCAGAGATTGACCACTGTGAGATTTTCATAGCCTTTGTCCCAGATGAGGAGATAGGACTTAGGGGATCAAGAAAAATTGATTTTGATAAGTTCAATGTCGACTATGCCTACACCATAGATTGTTGCGCCCTTGGAGAACTTGTCTATGAGACCTTCAATGCAGCAAGCGGGACCCTCAAAATAAAAGGAGTATCAGCCCACCCAATGTCAGCCAAGGACAATCTAGTAAACCCAATCATGATAGCCCACGATTTTATTTCTATGCTAGATAGAGCCAAGATGCCTGAAAATACCGAAAATAGGGAAGGATATATTTGGATGACAGATATAAAGTCAGATGTCCTTAATCTAAGGCTTGACTTTAATATAAGAAACCACGATAGGGAAAAATTTGAGGCTAGCAAGGCTTATCTCTATAAAATAGCTGACCTATTAAAAGAAAGATACAAGAAAGCTCAGATAGAAATAGAGATATCAGATGTTTATGACAATATAGCTGACTCTATGAATGATGAAAACAAAATCGCTGTAGAAAGGCTTAGGGAGGTCTTTAAAAGCCTAGAGATAGAAGAAAAAATAATCCCAATGCGAGGAGGAACTGACGGGTCCTTCCTATCAAGAAAGGGAATCTTTACCCCAAATTATTTCACAGGAGCCCACAACTTCCACTCAAACAAGGAATTCTTACCAATCCATAGCTTCTACAAGTCCTTCCTAGTTACTTTAAACTTAATGCAAGATAATTTTTAAAAGCCCATTGCGGGCTTTTTTTGGCAATTTTAGCAAATTTCCTAAGCTTATCAAAAGTATTTTCAAAAGACATTAAAAAATTGAAAATAAATTGCAAGAGTCTATAATTAAATTAGGAAAATGTTTTACCAAGGAGGTATTATGTATAAAAGCCAGACAATAGATTTATTTTATCCAGGCCTTGAGGAATCGCCATATTATAGGATACCAAGCCTTGCTCTCCTTAAAAATGGTGACCTCTTGGCTGCAGCTGATCAAAGATTAGAAAGTGAAAGCGACTGGGGAGGTCTGATAGAGCCAGCCCTAAGGATCAAAAAGAAGGGTGATGATGATTTTTCAGGCCTCTTCAAAGCCTTTATGGAGCCAAGATTTAAAGACGCCAATCCCACCTACACCATAGACACCAACCTAACTCCAGCCTATTATGAACCAGGCAATAAGGTCTACATGGTAATTGATAAGTTTAGGTCAAGCGGCAACTACCTTACATCCAAAAAAGGCACAGGCTATGTAGAATTTGGCGGTGAAAAATATCCGATTTTATTCTATAACAGTGGAAATATCCTCCTTTTTGAAAAGGCCCAGGCTAGGTTCTACATAAAAAATGGCAAAGTCTATGGGATGGATCATTCCCCAAGCCCATACAGGGTATGTATGGAGGATTCCTATCCCTTTGATAAGCTGGGCAATATTTATGAGGGTGACAAGTTAGTAGGGAATATTTATTCTGAGACATCCTTCCTTATAGTTCACCAAACATCCTACCTATGGTTTACCCAATCAGAAGATGGGGGCAAGACATGGGCAAGTCCTGTTGATATATCCCACTTTGTGGCAGATGATAGGATGATTTTTATGGGAGTCTGCCCCGGAAGAGGCCTCCAATTACCAAGCGGCAGGATCCTAATCCCTCTTTATTACACCACAGAAAATAAGGATGACATCTATGATTTAAGGGAACATGCCTGTCTAATTTATTCAGATGACTTTGGCAAGACCTGGACTAGGTCAAAGTCTGTAAATGATGGAGAAGGCTACTCTGCCCTAGATGGAAAAACTCTCACAAATACAAGTGAAAGCCAGCTAGTAAGCCTAAATGACGGGACCCTAATCCTATTTTCGAGGACAACATCGGATAGGATTCTTTATTCATATTCATACGATGATGGAGAGACTTTTGAAAAGGCCCTTTGCCAGACAGATTTTGATTCAGAAGCCTTCTGCATGGTATCGGTCCTAAAATATGACAAGGATGGCAAGGAATATATCCTAGTAGCAAATCCCAAAGGTCCAGGCAGAAACGATGGCTATATCAGGGTCATGGAAGTAGGAGAGGGAAATAAACTAAGGACCATCATACAAAAGCAAATCACAGACACAAACTTCACCTATTCCTGCCTAGAATATACAGGAAAAGCCGACACCTTCGCCCTTCTTTTTGAACAAAGACAAAAGGATGGGTCAGAAGAGAAAGAGTTTTTAAAATATATAGAATTTGACTTTGAATATCTGATGAATTAGAAGAATCTTTATCAAAAAAGATAAAAAATAAGGGCATATTTAAAAGTACTTTCAAAATTAACGAAAAATTTGAAATTATTTTTAATATGTCCTATAATGTAGATAGTTAGGAAAATGTTTTTTAGGTATATAAGCTTATAACTTCAATCTTACATATATACTTAAAAAACCTTATCACGAAATCGAATTTCAAGGAGGGAACATGAAAAAGAATTACGTTTTAGGCCTAGCCCTATCAGCTATCATGCTACTAACATCTTGTGGTGGCGCAAAGGCACCAGAAAACAAGGAAGCAGGAGATGCTAAGCAAGAAACAAAGGTGGAAGAGACAGCAAAGACAGACGAGTCTAGCGAAAAATCTCTAAGGATGCTATTTGACAAACAAGGTGAAGGTACAAACTTCGATACACCTTGGTGGAACCGTGGAGATATCTATAAGGTTATAACCTTCAGATCTCTATTTAAGGCAAATCCAGAACTAACAGAATTTAAAGAAGATCTTCTAGATTCTTACACAATGGCAAAAGATGGCATGAGCTATGAATTCAACATTAAAGATGGCCTAAAATGGTCAGACGGCTCTGACCTTACAGCAGAAGATGTAAAATTCTCAATCGAAGGTGCCCTAAAGGCAGCTAAGGTTAACTCAATTTACAAATCAGCCTTCTCATCAATCAAGGGAGCAGAAGACTACAAAGAAGGTAAGGCAGAAGAAGTTGCTGGTCTAAAGGTAGAAGGCAACAAGCTAACAATGGAAATGGACAAATCTGTTGGTAACATGATTCCAATCCTATCACAATTTGCAATTCTTCCAAAGGCAGGCTTTGAAGGCGTAGATATGACAGAATATCACACAGCAGACTTCTGGAAAAACCCAATCACAAATGGTATGTACAAGGTTAAAGAAGTTGCGACAGACTCCTACCTAGCCCTAGAACCAAACGAAAATTACGAAGGTCAAGCACCAAAAATCAAATCAGTAGTAGTAAATATAGTACCATCTGATGCTAAATTAAATGCAGTATTAGGTGATCAAGCAGACGTATTTAACTCAAAAGTTCCTACAGAAATCCAAGCAGTTTCCGAAAAAGAAAACTGGGAAGGCCAAACTGTAGACACACTTTTCTACTACTACCTAGTATTTAACCAAACAGGCAATGACCAAAGACCAGCTAGCGAATGGATCAAAAATCCTAAGTTTAGACAAGCAATCTATTACGCTATAGATAGAGAAAATCTAACCAAGAGCCTCTTCCCAGGTCTTGCAGAAGTATCAACCTTCGGTGTACCAGCAAAAGATGCTGACAACAAAAACGAAGAAGCTGAAAAATACGCTTACAATCCAGAAAAAGCTAAAGAGCTTCTAAAAGAAATCGGCTACAAAGCAGATCAACCACTAGAATTTAGATACTACATGGCTGACCAATCATCAGTAGACCTCTATAACTCTATAGCTCAAAACCTACAAGATGTTGGAATCCCTGTAAACGTACAAAAATTTGCGGGCGATGCTACCCAAGAACTTATGGAACTAAGAAACTACGACATAGCCCTAAAAGGCCTATCAGCATTTGGCTATGAAGAATGGTACGGAGAATATGTTCCAGCCAATAACAACCTAGTAAGAGTATTTGGTGAAGAAGTTGGTAAAAAATACGAAGGTCTATATTCTGACCTCCTTCAAGAAACTGACAAGACAAAGAGAGCAGAAATCCTAAAAGAACTTCAAAAAATCGAATCAGAAGACCTATCAAAAGAAGTAGTCTTCATGCTTAAAAATGAAATATTAGTAAATACAGACAATGTAAATACTAACGGAGCTAAGTTTACAAATCCATGGTTTGCAGCAGACATCGGATTTGAAAATTGGGAGCTTAAATAGTTATTCAATTAGGGGCGACAACTGTTGCCCCTTAAATTTTGAAAAATTGCGCTTTAAGGAGAAAATAAATGAAAAATGGCAATATTTTTAAATACATACTAAAGAAATTAATACAAATGATACCAATGCTTGTAGTAATTTCTTTTCTAATATTTGTTGCCCTCCAGGCTATGCCAATAGACCCAATCAACTACCTCTTGCCACCAGGCTCAGCTAGAGACCCACAGATGATAGCAGAACTAAGAGCAAGATATGGCCTAGATGATCCAATCCTAATCCAATATGGCAGGTGGATTGGCCAGGTAATAAAGGGAGACTTTGGCTATTCTATAATAAATGGACAACCAATAAAAGATATACTGGCCCAAAAACTACCAGCGACAGTAGAGCTTGCCCTAGCAGCCCTAATCATTTCATCAATCCTAGGTATAGTTTTAGGAATCCTATCAGCAGTCAACCAAAATGGACCAATTGACTATATAGCAAGAGTTATAGGTGTAATCGGCCAATCCATACCAGAATTTTTATTTGGTATAGTCCTCATATCTGTCTTTGCCCTTTCCCTTGGATGGTTTCCGGTAGGGGGAAGAAATATATTTGGCATGACAAGCTTTTGGGATAAGAGCAAAAACTTAGTGCTACCAGCCCTAGCCCTATCCATAGCCATGATTGCAACAGTATTAAGGTATACTAGAAACTCCATGCTTGGAGTAATGAACCAAGAATATATCAAAACAGCTAGGAGCAAGGGCATACCAGAATGGAAAGTTTACCTAAAACACGCTTTCAGAAACTCAATGGGACCAATCCTAGTCACAATCATGCTCAGGATTCCAGGCCTTATAGGAGGTTCTGTAGTAATAGAATCAGTATTTAACTGGCCAGGCATAGGCTCAACCCTCATGGGAGCTGTAACAAGCGGTGACTATCCGATAATAATGGTCACAACCCTACTCATAGCCACAGTTATGCTTGTAATCTCCTTCATGGTAGATGTCCTAAGTGCGATTCTTGATCCAAGAATAAGATTGTAGGTGAAATTATGACAGAAATAAATCTAGTAGAGAAAAAAGAAAAAAAGTCATCCTTGGCAAAGAGGTCTTTGCAAAAGTTCTTATCAAATAAATTGGCAATAGTAGGACTTGTAATAGTTTTGCTAATGATCTTATCAGCAATCTTTGCACCCCTACTTGCAAGCCATGACCCAAACCAAATAGATATGGGAAAACTTAACCAAGCCCCAGGCAATGGCCACCTATTTGGGACAGATTCCACAGGACGTGACCTATACTCAAGGCTCCTTTATGGTGGCAGGATTTCAATCCTAATCGGTATATCATCAGCCCTTACCACATCCATCATAGGCACAATCTTTGGCCTAATAGCTGGATATTTTGGCGGTCTAATTGATGTCATCCTCATAAGAATATCAGAAGTCTTACAATCATTTCCTATGATAATCCTTGTCATGGTCCTTGTAACCATCCTTGGCCCTTCAGTATCAAATATGATCCTAGTTTTCACCCTCATAGGCTGGATGACAGTCTTTAGGATAGTAAGAAATGAAGTTTTAAGATTGAGAGAAGAAACCTATGTAGATGTAAACAAGGCCTTTGGTATATCAGACTTTGCTATTATGTTTAGGGATATCTTGCCAAATACCCTAAGCCCAATAATAGTAGCAACAACCATAAACATAGCCTATTTTATACTCCAAGAAACAGGCCTATCCTTCCTAGGACTAGGTGTTCCAACCAATGTACCAACTTGGGGAACGATAATAAATGCGGCCAAGTCAATAACAGTCATCCAAATGTATAAGTGGCAATGGATAATACCAGGCCTCTTTATATCCCTATTTGTAATGAGTATCAACTTTTTGGGCGATGGCCTAAGAGATGCTCTAGACCCAAGAAATTAGGTGAAATATGGACAATATAATCAAATTAAGAAACCTATCCACAGAATTTAAGGTAGGAAAGAGATACAACAGAATAGTAAAAAACGTAAGCCTAGATGTTAAAAAGGGTCAGATTTTATCAATAGTAGGCGAATCTGGCTGCGGCAAATCAGTCACAGTCAATTCCATGGTCAAACTCTTGCCAAAGACGGCAAGGATAAGCTCAGGAAGCTCAGAATTTTTTAAGGAAGATGGTAAGACTGTCGATATATTAAAGGAAAAAGCCTACGGCAAAAAGATGAGAGAGCTTAGGGGTAAGGAAATCGGAATGATTTTTCAAGACCCAATGCAATCCCTAAACCCAGTCTACACGGTAGGCGACCAAATCCTAGAAAATATCCTAGAACATAGGAAGATTTCCAAAAAAGAAGCTAGACAAATCGGCATAGAAATGCTCAAAAAGCTAGGCATACCTGAAGCGGAATCAAGATTTGACAACTACCCTCACCAATTTTCTGGTGGTATGAAACAAAGGGTAATGATTGCCATAGCAATGGTAAATAACCCAAATCTTTTAATAGCCGATGAGCCAACCACAGCCCTTGATGTTACAATCCAAGCCCAAATCATGGATCTTATGAAGGACTTAAGAGATAAGGAAGGCAAGTCAGTAATCCTTATAACCCATAACATGGGCCTTGTGGCAGAAGTAGCTAACCAAGTTGCAGTCATGTATATGGGAAGAGTTATAGAATATGGGGAAGTGGCAGATGTTTTTAATAGCCCTACCCATCCTTACACCAAGCTTTTATTAAAATCTGTTCCAGTACCAGGCATGGATAGGAATAAGAAGCTATCAACCATACCAGGCGAAACCCCAGACCCAGCCAATTATGTAAAGGGCTGCGAGTTTGCAAATAGGTGTGCCTATGCCACAGAAGAATGCCTAAAAAGAGACATTCCACTTTTTAGAGTAGAAGGTAACCACACCGCTAGATGTCTCCTCTTAGAAGGAGAAAAGGAGGTCGTAGATGAAGGTAGATGATAAAGTTATAGAAAAAAATGACGACCTATTAGTAAGAAACGAAATAAAAGATCAAATTGTCTTTGATGTCAAAAACCTAGAGACCCATTTTCCAATCTATGAAGGTACCTTTTTTAAAAAGCAAACAGGAGCTGTCAAGGCGGTTGATGGGGTATCATTTAAAGTCAGACGTGGAGAGACAGTCGGTGTTGTAGGTGAGTCTGGTTGCGGAAAGACAACCCTAGGCAAGTCTATAATGAGACTAGAAAACCCAACCGGCGGAGAAGTTTTATATAATCTTCACGGTAAGATGACAGATGTAACCAAATTTAATAAAGAAGAGCTCTTTGATTTTAGAAAAGAAGTACAAATGGTCTTCCAAGATCCATATTCAGCCCTTAACCCAATGAAAAAAATCTATGATTCCTTCAAGGCACCCCTAGTTGCCCACGGGGTCAACCAGAAAAAGGACATAGACATGGTCATAGAAGATAGGCTAAAGAGAGTAAACCTAAGACCTGATTATATGTACCGCTACCCACATGAGTTTTCAGGTGGTCAAAGGCAAAGGCTATGTATAGCCAGGGCCCTCTGCGTGTCCCCAGAAGTAGTAATCCTAGATGAGCCTGTATCAGCCCTAGACGTATCAATCCAGGCCCAGGTAATAAACCTACTCCAAGGTATCCAAAAAGAGCTTGACCTAACCTATATTTTCATAGCCCATGACCTTTCGGTAGTAGAATATATTTCTGATAGAATAATAGTAATGTACCTAGGCAATATCATGGAAATATCTACCAGCGAGAAGATTAACAAAAACCCAGCCCATCCTTATACCCAGGCCCTCCTATCAGCTGTCCCAATACCAGTAGTGGGAGCTGATTCAAAAAGGATTGTCCTAGAAGGGGATGTGCCAAGTCCAATCCATAAGCCAGCTGGCTGCCCATTCCACAATAGATGCAGCAAGTGCATGGATATTTGTAAGAGTGAAATCCCAGAAAGAGTCCTAATAGACGAAGACCACGAGGTAGCTTGCCACCTTTATAGCAAGAAAAATTAGAGGAGAAAATTATGAGCGAATTTACACTAAAAGACTTCAGGGGAGTAATACCAGCTTCCCTATCAATATTTGATGAAAATGAAAACCTAGACCTAGAAGCTACAAAAGAATTTACAGAATTTCTTTTAAAATTTGACATAGGCGGCCTATATTTAACAGGATCAACCGGAGAAGGCTTCTTGATGAGTGCTGAAGAAAGGGAAAAATCATCTCAGACTGTAATAGAAGCAGCAAAGGGAAAGGTGCCAGTTGTAGTTCACATAGGCGATATAGGTACTAAAAAATCAATCGACCTAGCAAAAGCAGCCGAAGAAGCTGGAGCTACAGCCGTTTCATCAGTCCCACCATTTTATTGGAGATTTAATAGCGAGCAAATCTATAACTACTACAAGGATATAGCAGAAGCTGTTGATATTCCAATGGTAATCTACAATGTCCCACTAGCAGGCATGATGAGTGCAGACATGATCAAAGACCTATCCCAAATAGAAAATATCAAGGGCGTAAAATACACAAATTCAGACATTTACCAAATCCCAGCTATCAAGGAAGCTTGTGGAGAAGACTTCATGGTTTATGGTGGAGCAGATGAGCTAGCAAGCTCAAACCTACTAATAGGTGTAGATGGTATAGTAGGATCATTTTATAACCTAATCCCAGATTTATTCATTCAAATAAATGAGGCTATAGCTAATAACGAAGTCAAAAAAGCCTACGACCTTCAGAAAAATGCCGTAAGGATAATAAACTACCTAGTAGCAGGTGGTAACATGGTAGCAGGTATCAAGGCTGTCCTAAGGGAAGCAGGTATAAATGCAGGATATGCTAGAAGACCATTCATTAACTTCTACGGGGATGACCAGGTAAAACTTGCCAAGGGTCTAGTAGAATTGGCTAACAAATACGAGATGAAAGATATCTATGTAATAGATAAGCTAAGAGAGAAATATTAAGATGCCAGTACTTTGCCTAGACATAGGGGGCACAGAGATCAAGGCCATGCTTAAGGGGGAAGGTTTTGAAAAAGACCTTCCAAATTTCCCATCAAAGGCAGGCACAAATGCCCCTGATATCAAAGAAGATGTCCTAAAACTCATTAAAGACCTAAATCCAGAATACAAGGTAGAAGGGGTTGCCATTTCTACAGCAGGCATGGTTGACTACAAGACAGGAATCATAGCAGGCCACGGGCCAACCTTCAAAAACTACAAAGGTTTTGATTGGAAAAAGGAGTTAAGAGATGCTCTAAACATCCCGGCTGTAGTAGAAAATGATGTAAAGGCAGCAGCTATGGGCGAGCTATCCTATGGAGCTGGCAAGGGCTATAATTCAGCTTTCGTCCTTACAGTAGGAACAGGCATAGGAGGCGCCCTAATCCTAGATGGAAAAATCCACAGGGGTGCAAGTGGTCATGCAGGAGAAATTGGCTACATGCCATTTGAAACTGATAAGTTTGAAGCCCTAGCCTCAACCAGCGCCCTAGTTAAAAAGGCAAAGACCCTTTACCCAGACAAAAACCTAAACAATGGCAAGGAAATATTTCATGCCTTAGATAAGTCTGACCCTGATGCAATAAAATTAGTCGATGACATGACAAAAATACTCGCAAGGGGTATTGCAAATATCATGCTCATAGTAAACCCAGAAGTGATCATAATTGGTGGAGGAATAAGCGAGCAAAAAGAGAAATTCCTCGACCCAATTATTGAAAAGATAAGGGCCCTTGTGCCAGAAAATATCTCCGCTTCCACAGAAATAAAGGCTACAGCCCTAGGCAATAAGTCAGGGCTTTACGGGGCCTACAGCTTATTTGAAAAATCAAATGAATGAAAATTATGAATCAATACTCCCTCTAATTGAATCGAAGTATGAAGAATTAACTGAAGTAGAAAAGATAATAGCAGAATATTTCCTAGAAACAGAAGACACAGACTTAACAAGCAAGACAGTCTCAAACAAGCTTTTTATCTCTGAGGCAGCCCTCACCCGTTTTGCCAAAAAGCTCAACCTTTCTGGCTATAGGGAGTTTGTCTATAAGTACCAGTCATCTAGACAGAGCAATTTTAAGAGGAAAAAGGACATAGGCCTTCCTGTATTTGATTCCTACAGGGAAATCTTGCTTAAATCCTATAACCTCTACAATTACAAGGACTATGAAAAGCTAGCCGAAGCCATGCTAAATGTCGACAGAATCTACATCTACGGTGTAGGCTCATCAGGCTATTTGGCCACAGAATTTGCCCAAAGACTCATAAGGCTGGGTCTAGATGCAGAAGCTATCACAGATACCCATATGCTCTTATTAAATTCAGTAAGGCTAAAAAGAGACTCTCTAGTCATGGGCATCTCCTATTCAGGCAAGTCCATAGAGGTAATAGATGGCCTAAAGAAGGCGGGAGAGAAGGGTTGCAAAACAGTACTTTTTGTAGCAAATGATAGTGAAAAATGGGACCAGTATTTTGATTTTGTAATCCTAGTAGCCCACAAGCAAAACCTAGAATATTCAAACATCATCTCACCCCAATTTCCTACCATGATAATGCTAGATATACTCTTTAAAAAACTCTACGACAGACGTCTTACCTCAGGAGAGGTCTACATGCAATCAGTTAATGAAATGTTAAAATTAATAAAGGAGAAGGACGATGGAAATTAATGATAGATTAAAAAATGGTCTAATAGTATCCTGCCAGGCCCTAGAAGATGAACCCCTCCACTCTTCATTTATAATGGGCAGGATGGCCTTAGCTGCCAAAATGGCAGGAGCAAGCGGTATAAGGGCCAACACAGTAGAAGACATCGAAGAAATCAGGAAAAATGTCGACCTACCAATAATCGGTATAATCAAAAAAGACTATGACAATAGCGAAATCTATATCACTCCAACCATGGATGAGATAGATAAGCTAGTGGCAAGTGGTGTAGAAATAATAGCTACAGATGCCAGCAATGCCAAAAGACCAAACCACGATGGCCTAGATGCTTTCTATAAAGAAATCAGAGCCAAATATCCAAACATAAGGCTAATGGCAGACTGCTCAACAATCGAAGAAGCAATCCATGCCGATAAGCTTGGCTTTGACTATATAGGCACAACAATGGTAGGCTATACCCCACAATCAAAGGGTCATAAGATAGAAGCAGACGACTTTAAGATCCTAAGGGAAATCATCAAGGCCTGCGACCATCCGGTAATAGCAGAAGGCAATATCGATAAACCAGAAAAGGCCAAGAGAGTCCTAGAACTTGGTGCCCTCACAGTAGTAGTAGGCGGAGCCATAACCAGGCCACAAAATATAGCCAAGAAATTTGTCGAATGCATCGACACTCTAAAAGACAAATAAGATCTAAAAACGGTTTTCAAAATGAAGGCCGTTTTTTTATAGAGAATTTTGATAAGAGATATTTATATTTATTGACTATTTGTAAAATAATAATAAAATTCATTTTGTTTTAGACTTGAAATATGATAAAATATTAGGTAGAGAAATATTTAATAAATCAAAAAGACAAGGATTTTATCAAGCAAGTTTTTTCATAAATAGAAAATTTAGCTAGATTTATGCCTAGGGATGTTCGTAAGTAAGTAGCTTACGGGGATCCCTTGCTTTGTCTTGTAAAAAAACACTTATAGATATTATAGAAAAAATCAATAAAATTTAGGCTGATACTAAACTAACTAGGCAAGTGTAAGACGTTGAAATAAACGCTTTTTCCTTGATTAAAAAGCCTAAAAATTATATAATAAGTGTAAGAAAATATGATTTTAAATATAAGTAAATATATATAGATGCAAGAGGAGTATTTTGTGATAAAACTCAAAGAAAAATTTATTAGAAATTATTTTTATAGACAAGAAGAACGTTCAAGGAAGGGAGGGTTTTATGAAAGGTAAGATTAGCATATTTGCTAGAAAAACATTCGCCCTAGTCATAGCCATGTCCATGTCATTTCCGACAGGAGTCATAGCAGCGGGCGAAGAAACGAAGACCTATGACCAGGCCACGTCAATAATGGGCCTAAATGAAAAACCAAACGAAGAAAGACACCAAGCGCAGCAGACAGACAATAAAGACAAGCTAGAAACTGATGCTTACATAATGCAAGCGAGGGCAAGCTTAGACCAAGAATTAGAAAAGATATCCTATCAGGTCAATATCTCAAATAAGAATAAAGATACAAGCGATAAGGACCTAAGCCTAAAGTTTAGCCCAAATCCAAACTCAAATATCACAGATATTAGAGTTAAATCAGCCAAGGCCAAGATTGAAAATAAGCTAGCTGACATTGACATCAAAGAAAGATCTAACAAAGGCGAGATATCAAGCCTAATAGTGGACACTAAAGCCTATGACGAAATAATCATGGAAGTGGAAGCAAATGTTAGAAAGGCAAAAGATGCCAGGACCTATGATATGTTAATAGGCCTAGACGATGGAGAAAATAAGGCCGACCTCAATTACAGGCTCATCACAAACAAAGGGACTGTAAATGAAGAGGATAAAGAAACCATAAGCCTAGATTTAAACAAAGACCCAAGTCAAAACCTAAGGGGAGAGATTAAATCTGGCGAATTCTTAAGTTTCTTGCAAAGTACAGACACCATAGTCTGGACAGACTACCTAGTAAATAGCAAAAATGAATCTGAAAAGATTAGCTATGATCTAAAGTTAGATGATAAGCAAGATACTAAAAATACCAAAATAAACCTAGACTACTTTGAAAACACCAAAGAAGGATTCATCTTAAAAAAGGAATTCTCACAAGCAATCCCATTTGCAAACAAGGTAGAATTTGAAATCCCAGCTGGCTACATAGCCAAGCTAAGCCTATCAACAAGGGTAGATAAGAAAAACACAAATGTCAAATCTTATCATCTAAATAATAGACAAGTTAAAAACCCTATATATATAGAAGGAAATAAAGAAACTTCTGAAAGTGACGATGAAGAAGGCGGACAAGATAAGTCAGATGACCACACCCACAAAGAGAGTAAGGTCACCACAAAAAATGAAGACGATAAGAAAAAACAAGTAGAGAAAAAAGAAGAAAATAAAAGTCAAACACAAATCACAGCAAAGGATTCATCCGGCAATGAAATCCAAGTGATAGAAAAAGACAAAAAAGGCGAGAAAAAAATCTCAGCCCTAGCCCTAAACAAAGACAGCCTAATCACTAGACTATCTGGCCAAGGCAAACTTACACAAGAATTAGAAACTGCTATAGAAAAACTAGCCAGCAATCTTGACTCATATAATGATGAAAAGATTACAGACAGAGAGTTAAAAGACTACACCAAGGCCCTAGCAGAAAAATACAATATCGAAAAATCTGACCTAAGATTTTATCTTGAATCAATCCTATCTGGTGTAAACAAAGAAAAGAATAAGGCAGCCAACTTAAACTACGATGAAATAATCACCTATGCCTATCCAGAAAAGAAAGAGGAAAGAAAAGCAGAGTCAGTAGATAAAGAAACAAAAGAAAAGGCTCAAGTAGAAAATAAGGCAGAAAATAAAATAGCAGAGCCTAAGAAAGATGCAAAAGAAGAAAGGAAAGATACACCAAAGGAAACTCCTACAGAAAACAAATCTTCTAAACCATCTAATCAAATAACAAGCAAAGAAGCAGTAAAGGCCTATAAAGAAGACCTAGCTAAGTTAAAAGAATCTGCAAAAAATGAAGAAAAAAAGGGCGGCCTAATCGAAGGCATCAAGGACCTATTCGGTCAAAGCGACCTAGCCAAGGCAGACAAGGAATTAAAGGCGGCGCTCGCCGATGATAAAAACGGCATAGAAGAAATCCAAAATCTCCTAAACAGCTTTGAGAAAAAATACAAACTCTCAAGAGCCGACCAAGCAAGATTAATGGAAAATAACAACGCTGCCATAGAAGCCCTAGTAGCAAAAGATAGAAACAACAACTTCAGACCACACATCTTTGCAGGTACAGAGTCAAACAAGCTTAACCTAGAAGGCAAGAAATTCCATATCCTAACTCGTTTTGATACATCAAATGCGACTGGACCAATTCAACCCGGACAATTCTTTAATATTATCTTAGACAAGGCGCTTACTGTAAAACCAACAACTAAGCTTGAGCCTATAAAGTATAAGGGAGAAGTGATAGCAGAGCCAAAATACAACTCTAAAGACAATACCATTGAATACAAGATAGTTAAGGAAATTAAAGAAAATACCCAATTCCCGCTAAATATACCTGTAGACTACAATGCAGGAAATGTAGAACTTGATAAAGATGGGAACTTTACAGTTATAAACAAGGTATCAGGCCTAGGACTAATCAATCCACCAAAAGACCTTTTGCCACAAAAGGTAGATGTAAATGGTAATCCAGCTGGTTCAATCATAGAACCAGGCAGGAAAGATGTAACACAAATCATCGAAGCAGCTGATTCAAACTACAAGGTAGACATGGATGCATATGCAAACCCAGTAGTAAAAGATGGAGAACTTCAAGGTTACAACTGGACTATAAGAATATCATCAGACACAGACCTAGCAACTTTGGGTTTGAAGACAAACTTTACTACAGTCAAAGGATCAGGGCTTGGAGATATCAAAAGCAATGACACAAAAGTAGATTTAAAAGACAACCCAATTAAGGGAGCTTTTGGTATCCACGATTCCAAACACCATGCTCCAACAGGTACAAGAGAAATCACCTACAATCTCTACACACCAGTCGAAGGTATGCAAGAAAAGTACATGATGGATATTTCTGTCATCCTTACCAATAAGAAGGACAAGGAAGGTAAGCCTAAAGTAGGTGCAAAAAGATTTGTAGTAGACGGCTGGCCATTAGATAAGGTCAAAGATGCCACACCTACAAGAGCAGGTATGAACAACAGGACAACAATCCTAGGTGAATTTACAGCAGAAGATGCTGCTAGATGGACAGTAACAGATGCAGTATCAACTGGTGATGTAAATGAAGGCCTACCTCTTGAAACAAGAACTCTCGGTGGAAATCAAAAATATAATGACCCTGCAAATGGAAAAATTGGTATTTATGAAATAGATGCTGAGACTGGTATTATGAAAGATGTATCCCCTAAAGGTTATTCAAATGGATTTCCAGAGGCAAAGCACTCTCCATCAAAGAAACAAGCTGTGGGTACTATAGTTGCATATCAATACGATACTAAAATTAAAGATCAAAATTCAAAAGAACCCCTTAGCTTAGCAGGAGTAGCTATTTCCAAATACCAAGATGTAAGTGTAGAACAAAATTGGAACCTTGATAAGGGTCTAAAAATGCCTGAAATGACATTAAAGGCAGTGGACGGATCAGGGAATGAAATCGGAGAAGCTAAATTTGAAGAATCAAAAGAAGCTAACCCAGACCCAGCTACTAGAAATGTAACCATACCAGATGTAAAAGTGTGGAATATTTCTGATGGTGGTGAGTTTTCTAAAAATGATATAAAAATCAAACAAGACTTTCCAACAACCAACACTGATTCTAGTGGAAACACAATAAATTATTATGAAAATAATAATTTTTATGACTTTAACAAAAAAGGATATTACATCCACAACAAGGCAACAGTACAAAAAATACCGAAATTTGCAAACTTTACCCTTATAAAAAAGGATGAAAAAGGAAATCCTCTACCAGGAGCATACTTTAAGCTCCTAGGTCAAGGTGAGGCAGAAGTTGTGACAGATAAGGACGGTCAGGCACAATTTTCGAACATTTCCCCTGGAACCTACACTCTTTTTGAAACTAAGGCTCCAAAAGGCTACAAGCTTAATCAAGAAAAAACTACTGTAAGCGTAGATGATGCGGGAAGAATATCTACAAGCGGTAGTAAGGCCGAATTGTCAGTAGGAAATAATCCAACAGTAACAGTAGCAGATCCGAATTGGCCTGACTACATGAATGCTATGCAATATGCAACAAAAGATAAAAATGGCAATGTTACAACCTATATCTTCCTAAAAGCTAATGAAGCAAGATCTGGTGGGTCTACAAATAGGGACACCAGACTTAGCCTAAGGGTAAATGGTGGTGAAATACAAAACCTAGATGACGTAAAGGTCTATGACGTAATCCCTGACTATTATAGGGGTCCTGTAAGAACAGCCATGATCCAACAGACAGTTGATCAAAACCTAATAAATCAGCTTGGAGCAAGTGTCTTAAACGCACCTAATAATAATAGAGTAATCAGGGGTACCCAAAATATTAAAGATCCATTTACAGGTCAAGTTGGATACGAGATCACCTTGCCTAAAGAAAGATTTGCAAATGATTGGGGATTCTTAGTTGTAGCAAAATCAAAACCTTTAGGTGGCGGTGCAAATACCCTAACCTATGACTGGCTAACTAGTAAAGAGACTGGAAACAACGCTAAGCTACAAAACCAAACTGTTATGCCAACATCAACAGCACAAGCATCAAAGGGTACAACTATTACAGTAAAAAATGAAGCCTTTGAAACTCGTCCAGTAGAAATCAGAAAAATTGACAAAAAAGATAATCCAATTGTCGGAGCAACCTTTGAAATAAAAGATGAAAACGGCGAAGTGATTTCTACAGTAACATCACAAGCTGCTGATGAGAAAGGCCAAAACGCAGGTCTCGCATCCTTTGGAAAACTTCCAGAAGGAAAATACACCATAGAAGAAATTTCTGCACCAGATGGCTATGTCAAATCTGACGTTATATTTGAAGTGACAGTAGATGATTCTAAGCAAGTAACCTACAAGCCTAAATTTAAAGATGGGCAAGGCTCACCAGTAAATGGTGAAGACTACTTGATAACAGATGAAGAGCAAGCACAAGAAGAAGCTACTGCCAAGATAAATGTTGTAAAACAATCTTTAGTTATAAACGAAGGTGACTCAGGAGATATAGGTGTTAGGCCACAAGTATGGGAAGCCTATAGGCTAGAGTCTCTTAAGTATAATGCTACAATAGACCTTGAACAGTCATCACCAGGCCAAAGATTTTCTATCCAATTTGATAAAAACTTAGACTTTACCCAATACTTTGGAGAATTTCCAAAACTAAATATAGGTGGAGTCGATGTAGCAGATCCATACTTTGACTACACAACCAACAAATTGACCTATGTATTTAACGATAAGTCAATAGGAGGAAAGACACAGGCAAAAATTGAACTTAAGGGTATTATCCCATCTAAATACTATGCTCAAAATGATGGAACCTATCCATTTACAGTAACTGTAGCACCAGGTCAAACAGGAATTACTGGTCAACAAAAAATAAAAGTGGATATACCAGCAGACTACGAGCAATACGACTACGATGGTAAAAATGCCCAAGTACCACAATCCTACTACTTTAGGGATGTATACCAAGATGATAAGGGAGACTGGTATGTAGCAGTACTCGCCTACTACAACCCAGTTCATGTTAGAACAACAGGCCAAAAAGAGCTTAAATTTAACTGGCTATCAACTAACTACCAGGGAGCAACTAAGAACTTCTTTACATGGGAAGGTAATGGTAACAAACCAGCCTTCTCCCTAAGAGATGTTAAGATTTATCGTACATCACCATATATGACGACCATAAAGGCAGGTAATTTTGATAAAAAAGTCAACCTAAATATGCCTCTATCCTACGGTGTAAGGCCAAGTCAAGACCCTGCCAAGTACAACTTGGTATATTCAAAGGCAATTGACCCAAGATATGCTGTAAATAATGATAGACAAGGATCAATCACCCTAAACTACGACCCAGGCCAAATCCAAGAATGGGGAGTAATCACAAAAAATGCTCCACTAAAAATCAAGATGCCAGCAATTGATGATAAGAGCAAGGATGGTTATATCATAGAGCAGACCTTCAAGATTGATAACTTGTATAACTTCAACAACCTCTGGAGAGTCTTCTGTATGACAAACAATGACTTTAAGTCATCCTTTATCACCAGAGCCAACTACAATAAGGCAACAGGTGACCAGGCAGGCGGCGAGATACCAAAATTCTACAGCCAAAAGGTAGCACTAATAAACAAGAGGTACACACCAGGTTCTTTTAAAATCAAAAAACTTGATGAATCTGATAGGAGCAAAACCCTACAAGGCGCAACCTTTAGCTTGACAGATAAAAACAACAATGTGATTTATAGATCTTCTGGTCAAGATGGTATAGTTGATTTTTCTAATCTAAAGCCAGGTATCTATACTCTTAAGGAAGAAAATGCTCCGGCAGAACATATCAAATCTGACAAGACTTGGAGAGTAAACGTCGGTATAGACGGTTATGTAACAATAATAGAAATAGGTCTAGGCTCAACAGGAGATACCCTAGTTGGAAAAGACACTATTGAATTACCAGTTACAAATAAGCCAGTTGCTACAAAATTTACAGTCTATAAGAAAGACAATGAAAATGTTCCACTCCAAGGAGCGAAATTTAAGATAACAACAACTGATGACACAGAAGTTACCACAGGTACATCTGATAAAAACGGTGTAGTTTCATTTGATAAAAAACTTGAAAAAGGAACTTATTTATTAGAAGAAGAATCTGCCCCAGCTGGTTTCAAAAAACTTGACAAAAAATGGGTAATAGAAATAGGTTCTGACAATAAAGCCAGAGTCTACAACTATGTAAAGGGACCTGAAACAGGAACTGACCCAGATGTAAATAAGTCAATCCTAGGAGAAGATGGAACAAAATGGGTAAATGTTGACAAAAGACCAATTGATAGTTGGAATCTAGGAGATAATAGACAAACAGGTTACTACAACAACTGGCCAGTACCATTTAAACTCGGTACAAGAATTGTTGGTAAAAATACCAAAGACCCTAACAACAAATATGTTATCCAAAGATATGTAATAAACCCAGAAGCAGATACAATAACACTTAACCATGCATCAATTCACAGGGAAAAACCTTGGTATAATAACATGGATTGGTATGCAGGCAATGGAGTCTACAAGATATTTGAACTTAATAATGCTGTTGATGGAAAGGTACAAGATATCAGACTTGAAAACTACAGTTTGACAGATATTACAGATGAAGTTAGGACAGAGAAAAGAGTCATATCAGGTGATAACAGACTATATTTAGATTTCAAAGATAGACAAATTACAAAACCTATTGTAATAGATGTCAAAGTACCATACACATCAGAAAACGCTGGAGTAGGTACAGGAATGGACCTTCAAACAAATAAGGGACTATTCTGGAAATCTGATTACTACGAAAGTGCAAGTCAAATTGTAGAAGGAGAACCTGTAGTAACAAAAGGTGAAGCTGGAAACATCAAGGGAGCCTATATATCGGAAGGATCACTAGATGTTAGTAACGAAAAGATTGTCCAAGAATTCTCCTTCACAAAGGTAGACGCAGACAAAGAAACAGATGGTATAACAGGGGCAACATTCAAACTCCAAGGACCAAAGATAACTGATGAGGACCTAGGCAAGGAAGTTTGGAAGAAATCTGGCACAGGCGGAATTGTCAAATTTGACAACCTAGTACCAGGTATCTATAAGCTAACAGAATCAGGAGCCCCACAAGGTTACGAGAAATCCAACACCGATTGGACAGTAACAGTAACCAAAGATGGAAAAATCTATATCAGGGATAATAACCTAGGATCAACAGTTCCTGACCAAGGAGCTAAGTGGCAAAAACTATCAGCAGACCAGCCTAATAGAAACTCTAGCAATAATCCTAGCAAAGTAGCAAGCAGGATTACTGAAGTCAATAAGGCAACAGGCAGGTTTAGGCAAACTTTCTTAGTTAATAACCAACCTGAATACCTAGGTGGGTCACACATAGAAATCCACGCCCAACCAGAAAATAGAAATCTTGACTTAGATAACACTAAAATCCTATCCATTACAGAAGTGCCATATAAATCAAATATAGATAAGCTACCAACAAATGGTAATCCTATAAAATATAATCCTGAAGTAATTGAGAAAAATGGCTACAAGAGGTTAAAGATAACACCTGAAATTCCATATGGTCAAAATAAAACTTACGCAGTGACCATAGAATCCAATATCCCAAACTCTGGTGGAGTAGGAACAGGTATGGACTTCTTTAATAAGTACAATGGAGCTAATAACGGTTATTGGGGAGCAGAGTGGTATGACTCCTTAGACGCTATTAAGCTAGAAAATCCAACATCAAGCTCTACAGACAAAAACACCAGAACCTATGTAGGAAATACAGATGCCTCAGGAAGACAAACAGTAATGTATGCAAATCCTACATCAAAACCAGTCCTATATTTAAATAGAGGACTAATGGAAAGAGCCCTTGGATATAGCCTACTAAACTCACCAACCCCACCAACAGACCTAAACTCAACTATGAACTTTAGGTCAAGAAGTATAAACACCTTCGCAGATGGCCTAGAAATTGGTGATGAAATAGTAGGACAACCTGTCCAAGCGAGTGGATGGCAAGCGGTTGATCCAGCTAATTCAGATAATCCAGATACAAAGAATAGACAACCTAATCAAATACAAACTAAGATAACTCATATAAATAAAAATGAAGGCAAAATTAGGCAAATATTTTTAGTAAACAAAGAAAATATAAAAATGACCAAAGCCAGATTAGACTTTCACCCAGAACCTCAAAACATGCACCTTATAGGGAAAGGAAACAATCCAAATAACTTCCCTGTAAAGTTAAATGTTATAAGTGTAAGGCCAGTTTCTACGAACTCTACTTTAGATAACATACAATATACAGGTGGAGAACTTTCCTATTTAAGTACAAATTACAACGAATTAAAATATTGGAGAAACCAATTAACTTTAAATCAAAATAACTACCAAAGTCCTTTTGTTGTCGAAGTAGAATTTGAGTATCAAAAAGCTGGCGCTATAGGATTAGGTGCCAACTACAGGCCAAATCGTGCTGATTCTGGAAAAGATTACTGGGCAGCAGAAAGTTATCAAAATGGACCTTCAGGCATCAACAAGAGCCAACCAAAGATAACTTATAGAGATGGCTACGAAGATACAACCATACCAATGGAATATCAAACCAAAGATGACCCTAATCTAGAAGAAGGTCAACAAAGAGTTGAACAAGGTCATGATGGTGTAAAGAGAACCTTCTATAAGTATGAGCAAAGTGATGGTGTAGACACAGGTAAAAAGACCCTTGATACAACAAAGGGTAACAACGGTGTTGAGATAATCAAAGAGATGAAACCTCAAATAACCTATAATGGTACAAAAAAACCAGGACAAACAGGTTACTCTGTATCTTACAACACACCAGAAAATGGTACTTTGGAAGTAAGTCCAACAACGGCAAATGCTGGAGACATAATTACAGTAACAGCTACTCCAAAAGAAAACTACAAATTAAAATCTCTATACTATAGAGATGAAAATGGAAATCAAGTTGCTATTAACGGAAATACTTTTAAAATGCCAGCTGCAAAAGTAAATGTATTTGCCGAATTTGAAGAAGTTTCAACTCCTACTAACTACACGATTACTGTTACTCAACCAGAAACCGGTGGTACAATCTCTGCAAGTCCAGAATCTGCAGCAGAAGGAGCAGAAATTACATTAACTGCAACTCCTGCTGTAGGATATGTCCTAGACAAGTTCACAGCAACTTCAAACGGGCAAGAGATTGCAGTAAATGGTAATAAGTTTACAATGCCAGCAGGCGATGTAAGTGTATCAGCTAGCTTTAAAGAGTCCAAGGATCCACTTGATAGCTTTGTTCCTGAAGAAGGCAAGGATATACTTGTTCCAGATGGAGAAACAGCTGAGATAGTAAAAATTACCAACAAAAAAGCTGGTATTAATCCTAAGATTCTTAAGAGATCTCCAGGTGGTGAAATTCTTCCAGGTGCTACATTCACAATTAATAAAATGGAGGATGCGACTTACTCAACAATCGACAAAGGTTTTGGAACCCTAACAGCAACATCTGATGAAAAGGGTGATGTAATATTTAAAGACCAAGCTGGCAATGATATCAAGCTTCAAAAAGGCTACTACGTTCTTAAAGAAACCACGGCCCCAACAGGCTATAAGAAAAGTACAGCTGATTGGAAGATTGAGGTCAAAGATGATGGCGGAAGAATGTATGCCGAATACCAAGGACCAGAAGCAAGTCCATCAAGCTTTATAAACGATAATAAGAAGTCAAATGCAGGATATTCTGCTGATAATGCTGGTATCAAGTATAAGTCAAGGCTAACCTTTATAGATACAGAAT
>OJLY01000033.1_pt1 | contig 132389 bp, 122 predicted proteins | sample 1597031 | NCBI WGS metagenome assembly OJLY01 (sample SAMEA3904673, study PRJEB24821) | metagenome | biome: Builtin; feature: hospital; material: surface | place: USA | collected 2013-06-03
CAAAAAGGCCACATCTAACCCCGCGACACGCCGATAGCAGACACACATTTTGTCGATTAACCCTCAAAAAGCTAGCGACCACCATTGGTGGTCGCTAGCTAAAGGTGTAGGCAAGTCTTCTGAAATTACCGTTGATTTCCACTCATATTATTCCTCAAGCGGTAAATGTCAGCGGCTAACCCTGAGGCGATAAGCATAGCGCTGGCTGCAAGAAAATTTCGGCTAAAAAGCACGACGATTCCCGCAATTGCCATAATCACTGAAGATATGATGTATAGTTTATTTGCTTCCATTCATGCCTCCGGTTTTACTGTGTCTTAGTTGAAACAGTATTCAGAAACCCCGGCCACGCCGATTAGTTCAGCACCTAAGTCACGAAGCGCTCCTCCGGTCTGTTGAATGCTGGGCCAGTGGAATCCCTTTTGTGCTAGCTGAGAAACAGCAGCTTTTACACCACCTAAAGCTTTGATGGAGTTCTTAATTCTGATAATCTTTGCGACGGGCAGCAAGGTCGATCCAATTGTCCACAAAATGGCCCCTACACATGCTACTTCGGTAGCGATATAGGGCACAATCTCTTTGGAAGCTAGATTTTCTTGAACCCATTCGGCTGTGGCTTCGTCACCTTCAGCAAGCACTTCGTCTGGAATGGAGTCAATTGCAGTTAGCAGCTGTTCAACTTCATCATCGGGAATCCCGAGACTCGAAGTTGCCCCTAAGGTCTGAGGCGCTGATGGCATGGATGACTGGGCATTTGCGGGAGATTCAACTGCAGATAGAATCAACGCCATGCTGAGCGGAATAGACAGAAGTCCGAATTTCTTCATGATCTCTCATTTCATAAAGTGATCTACCGTTTATTGGTGGCCATTTCCATTAGCCAATCATAAGAGTATCGGCTGAGTCTAAGCCTAGCAACAGATAGACGATTTTATGTGAAAATTGCATAAAAACGCCAAGATAGTTAACCTGATCTTCATCTCAAAGTAACCTTTTATATACCTAGTTTTAATGTTTAGTAAAGGGTTAAGGGTCAAAATGTGTGTCTGGCTCGGCGTGTCGTGGGACGGACACACTCTTTGCTACTTAAGCGCGAGAGTAGCTAGACAGGTGGCCAGTTTCTCTGGCATGAGTGAATACCTCCGGTTATTCGCAGGCGACGCCGTCGCCGTCACGGTCAAGTTTCGAGCTGTAGCCCGGGTCGCCGGCGTACAGCGGAGCCGCGCCAGCGGAGCGTGCCGCCGCGCAGTTCGGGTAGTAGGCCGACTGAGCCGGTGCGGGCTGCTCCGGTTCTGGGGCAAAGAACTGTGCGCGCTGCTTGTCATCATCATCGGACGTGTCGACTTCGTTGTTGACGTCCGCTGCCGGCTCTTCCTCAGGCTCATCGGCGGCCACACTCGACGTCTCTGCTGTGGCCGTTGTAGATGAGGCAGTGACTGTCGTTGTGGCCGTGGTGGTCACGGTCGAAGCCGAAGCGCCCGTAGTAACGGTGACGGTCTGCGTCTCTACTGCGGTGTCACCATCTCCATTGCCGCAACTTCCGACAATGCTGAGGAGGACGAGCAGGCCGGCCCCGATGCCTCCCCATTTCAGGCAGCCATTGCCAGGCTTATTTTCCTCAGGCAGGGGCACTCCATTGCCGGGGGTGTAGATCGAGGTCATGCGATTCTCTTTTCGAGGTCGGCTCACCAGGTGGCGAGAAGGGAAACAGTGACACCAAGGTTGGCGGCGATGGCGCCGGATCGGCCGTCATACATCATGTCAAGTTCCGCCTACTCCCGTGAATCGATAAGTAAATCCACTGCGTACAGGTCGGCGCGGTGTGGAGGTATGCCACTCTGTTTGCACGCAACGGAGATAGCGTAGTGAGTATCTCTCGTGACGGAGTAATTGATCACGTCCCATGATGAGGAGGGAATAAATGGATTTCGACGATGCTATCGATCAGCTGAATAATGAAACTGGAGTAGTCGATAATGACTACCTCTCTCCTCAGCGTGAAGAGCGCCTTCTGCGGGCTTACCTCGATGCGGTTCGATCAGGGAAAACTGTTACGAATGCAGAGGCTAAAAGGGAGTTCCTCGAGATTTTCGAAGAGCCGATCTATTTCGAGGAGAACTTCTATTCCGAACAAGGTGTCTTGGACGCCTTTGAATTGGCGCGGACGTTTGGAGCAATGGAGCCTGTGGTTTCGTTGAGCTTCCCGAGCCTTGAGGATATGGACCTTTATCGCAGGCACTAGCCGACTGCCAAAGAACATCCCCCCATCACTTGTGAATTGCTCCCCACTAGTCGGTAACTGATTTCTCAGTCCAACTATGGGGGCAGTTCATTCGGAGGGGTCTTCTTCGTATGTAGACGTCGGGCTGTGGGTCCGGACTTACAGCGATCGGCTCTCGATGGCGGCGAGGATGCCCAGTTCGAAGACAGGCGAGTCGCCGTCGAATTCCACGTCTGCGACGTCCCACTCCGAGAATTGCACCCGAGCTGAGCCGGTGGTGGAAGTGGGGGAGTCGGGGACGATGGAGATGCTGTCAAGAGAACGGTCGAGGGCGGCGCATGCGAGGGCGGCACGTGTTGTCAAGGAACCGCCACGGGACAGGGCGAAGAGCGGCTGACCCTCAGGTCCCGCAAGGAGTGACAAGGACGCGAAGGGGCGATTGGCGAAGGCGGTCGCGTGGTCGAAGGCGGCGTCTTCAATATCGGCTGGTTCGACGCCCGGAGCAAGGACGACGCCGGCGTCGGCGAGGGTGCGGAGGACGGAATCGAGCGGCATCGGAACCCCTTCAGAGACCATGGGACAGAGTTAGCGTTCTTGTTCCTTATCGTATGCCTTGGCCCACGGGTTGGCGCGGGAGGAACCGTAGCGCTGGCGGGGGCGTGTAGGAGTCGCGGCCGGGGCCTGAGTGGACGGCGCCGAGGCCTGAGTGGACGGCGCCGAGGCGTTGGCGGCCGGTTCGGCGGCGGGGCCCGCACTGGAATCCTCGCCGGGGTCGGGGCTGCTGCCGGCGACGGTGTCGTCGTTAAGCAGTTGCTTCTGTTCCTCGGCGAAGCGGCGGCGTTCGCGGCTTTCGGAGTAGAGGAAGTAGAGCAGGGCGCCGGGGGCGGCGACGCCGAACAGGATCCACTGGAGGCCGTAGGAAAGGTGGTTGCCGGTTTCGAGTTGGGGCAGGGGGATGGCGGTGAGGGTACCGGGTTGGTCTGAGAGTAGTTGGAGGTACGGCTCGACCATGACCGCCCCCGCGTCGACTCCGGTCAGCTCCCCAACCTGGGTGGGGTTGATGGAGTGGACCATGTCGAAGCCCTGGTCGTGGATGGGCGCGGTCGGGTGGGTCGCTTCGGCGGCGCGCAGCATGCCAGTGATGGTGACGTCGCCGGTAGGTGCTGCGTCGATGTCCGGCACACCGGTGGAGCCTTCGGCGGGGACCCAGCCGCGGTTGATCAGGATGGTGCGGCCGTCGTCAAGCGTGAACGGCGTGAGCACCTGGAAGGCGGGGGTGCGGTCGACGGAGCGCAGGCGCAATAGCACGTCGTGGCCGGTGTAGTGGCCGGTGGCGACCACGCGCGACCATTCGTCGGCAGGTGCCAGCGTGGTGCCAGGCAAGCGGTCCACGAGCGGTTCGGGGTCGTGGTCGAACGCGGCGGAGATGTGTTCGTTGCGCTCGACTAACTGTTCGTTCTTGCCGAGCTGCCAAGGCGCGAGGAACGTGAAGGCAAAGTAGGAGAAGATGCCGACAATGATCGCCGCGATGATCCAGCCGGGGTTGAGCAGTTGGCGCCACCACGGCTTTTGGGAGGACTTGTTGGCATTCACGCCCATCTAGCCTAGCTGCTCGCGCACCCAGTGGATAATGCCGTCGGCGGCGGCTTCGATCTGCTCGCGCACCACGGTAAAGCCCTCGGGCCCGCCGTAGTAGGGGTCCGCAACGCCGGCGCCAGCGGGGGCGTCGGGGTCGAAGGAGCGCAGCAGCCGCACCTTTTCTTCGGGCACGCCGCGCACGACCAACTCCGACACGTGGTTGGTGTCCAGCGCGACGATCAGGTCGGCTTGCTCCTGCTCGTAGCCAAACTGTTGGGCGCGGTGGGCTTCGCCGTCGTAGCCGTGGTTGGCCAGTTCGCGCCGGGCGCGTTCGTCGGCTTTGTGGCCGACGTGCCAGTCGCCGATGCCTGACGACGACACGCGCACCGCATCGCCCAGTCCCGCGTCCTCCAACTTGGAGCGCACGATGACCTCGGCCATCGGGGAGCGGCAGATGTTGCCGGTGCAGACGAAATCAATATGCAGCACGGATGATCCTTTCCAACTCGCGTGCGTCCGATGCTACGTAGGTCGCCTCGTCCCACTCGGATGCGGCACCGTAACCCCAGGTCACGGCAACACTCGGGATGTCGAAGGTGGTGGCGCCGGTGAAGTCGTGGGTGCGATCCCCAATCATCAGGGGACGTTTTGGCGCGACGTTGTCCAGCACGTACCGGATCACGTCGGCCTTCTTGGCGCGTACGCCGTCGTTAGATGCAGCGCCCAAAAAGTCGATGTGTTCGAGCATCCCTGCGCGCTCGAGGGCGGCTCGCGCGAAGCGTTCGCTTTTCGACGTCGCCGTGCACACCCCAAAACCTTCCCCCTTCAACCTGGCCAGCAGGTCGGCCATGCCGTCGAAAACCTCGAAGCGTTGCCAGCCTTCGGTGGACATGTAGGCGGAGTAGGCCTGCATGGCTTGTTCGACCTGGTCAGGCGACATGCCGAGCGCGCGCATCGATTCCGGCATCGGTGGCCCGGGGATGCGTTTGATGAACTCCTCGTCCGGTTTATCCCAGCCCACGGCCTCTAATCCGAGGAGGAATCCGTGGCGGATGCCGGGGAATGAGTCGATGAGGGTGCCGTCGACGTCGAAAAGCAATGTGGTGTTCACACCTCACCACTGTTCCAAATTTGTAGGCTGGCTGCCATGACTGCTGTGACTGTGCAAGACGTTGTTGATGCCCTCGAGGCTGCCTACCCGCCGGCGTTGGCGGAAAGTTGGGACCAGGTTGGCCTGGTTTGCGGTGATCCGGATGCTGAGGTGACCAAGGTTGCGTTCGCGTTGGATTGCACGCTGGAGGTCGCCGAACGGGCCGTGGCGCAGGGTGCGCAGTTGCTCGTTGTGCACCACCCGTTGCTGCTGCGTGGTGTGCATTCGGTGGCGGCGAATACCCCGAAGGGCAAGGTTATCCACACGTTGCTGGCTGGCGGCTGCGCGCTGTTCGCCGCGCACACGAACGCCGATTCGGCGCGCCCGGGTGTGTCGGACAAACTCGCCGAACTCGTCGGCATCGAACCCGGCCGTCCGATCAAGCCAGTGCTTCTTAACGCCACCGACCGCTGGGGCGTCCACGTCCCGCCAGCGGATGCCGATGCGTTGAAGCGTGCCCTGTTCGAGGCCGGCGCGGGCGAGATTGGCAACTACCGCGAGTGCGCCTTCACCACCGAGGGCACCGGCGAGTTCACCCCGGTCGAGGGCGCGGACCCCACCGACGGCACGGTCGGCGAGCACTACACCGCCCGGGAGCTACGGGTGGAGTTTGTGGCGCCGGCGAGGTTGCGGCGTGGTCTCGTCGATACGCTGCGCGCGCACCATCCGTACGAGGAGCCGGCGTTCGACATCGTGCAGGTGGAGCACACCGCGGATCTGGACAACGCGACGGGCCTCGGGCGCATCGGCACGCTCCCGGAGCCGATGACCCTGCGCGAGTTCACCCAACAGGTGGCCAACGCCCTGCCGGAGACCGCCTGGGGCGTGCGCGCCGCCGGCGATCCGGACCAGATCGTGCAAAAGGTCGCGGTGTCCTCCGGCTCCGGCGACTCGTTCCTTTCGGATGTGTCCAAACTCGGTGTAGACGTGTATGTCACCTCCGATCTGCGCCACCACCCGGTCGACGAGCACCTGCGCGCTGGTGGGCCTGCCGTGATCGATACCGCCCACTGGGCCAGCGAGTTTCCCTGGACCGAGCAGGCAGAGAGTATCGTGGCCCCTCTAGGCGTGGACACCGAGATCCTGCACATCCGCACGGATCCCTGGACCGTGTCCGCGCACCCCGCGAACTAAAGGAGTACTGATGCACCTATCCCAAGACCTGCAACCCGTCCTCCTGGAGCTCGCGCTCGCCGACGCCGCCAAGGGCCAGACGCGCGTTCGTCCCGAAGTCCAAGAGCTACAGAAGCTTCTCGACGAACGCACGCGCATGACCGAGGCTTCCGCCTCCGCCCAACTGGCCGTGGATGACATGGAACTAGAAATCCTGCGCATCCAGGAAGACGAGCGGAAACTGAAGAAGCGCGAACTCGACGACAAGCGCCAGCTCAGTGCAGAGACCGACCCGGAGCGTCGCAAGGACCTGGAGCACGACCGCTACGCCGCGAAGTCGCGCATCGCGGACCTGCTCTACGAACTCAAGGAAGCCCACAACGAGATCGCTGCGCTGCGCAACAACCGCGACATTCACGCCGCCCGCGTCGATGAACTCAACCGCAAGGTCGAGGCCTCCCAGCGCGCCGTCGATGCGTTGCCGGAAGAAGAAGCGGTGGACACCGACGCGCTGCGTTCCCGCCTGCCGGAGGACGTGCTGAAGGCGTACGACGACATCGGCGCCGCCAAGTTCAACGGCCGCGCCTGCGGCGGCTGCTTCATCCAACTCCCGCCGTCCGAGCGCGCCGAAGTACTCGCCGAGCCGGAGGACACCCTGCCGGCCTGTCCGAACTGCGGCACCCTGCTGGTGCGCGTGAACCCGGCCACCGACGAGGTGTAAATGCAGGTCAAGATGTACTGCGACGGCGGCTCCCGCGGAAACCCGGGGGTCGCCGGATCCGGCTCCGTGGTCTACGACGCCGACGGCGAAACCCTCGGTGAGATCGCGTATGTGGTGGGCAAAAAGTCCACCAACAACGTCGCCGAATACTACGGACTGATCCGCGGGCTGGAGGCGTGCCGCGAGGTCGGCGCCACGCGGGTGGATGTATTCATGGACTCCAAGCTCGTTGTCGAGCAAATGACCGGCCGGTGGAAAATCAAACACCCGGACATGCAACAACTCGCCCGGGAAGCCCGCGACCTCGCCTCCTCCTTTGAGAAGGTCACCTACACCTGGGTTCCGCGCGCCAAGAACAAGAAGGCCGACGAGTTGTCCAACGTGGCCATGGACGCGGCCGCGCGTGGCGACAAGCCGGGGATTGTGAAGGGCACCGGCGTGTGGGGCGGCGGTGGCAAGGCTTCGGCCCAAGAGGAGAAGCCGGCGGAGGGGCCGGTCGTCGAAAAGAAAAAGCGCGATGCCGCTGGCCACTGGGCTGGAAACTCCGAACCGCGAACGCGGTTCATTCTGCTGCGGCACGGGCAGACGCAACACTCGGCTGAGATGCGTTTTTCCGGCGTTTCCAACCCGGACCTCACTGATACTGGCCGCGAACAGGCGAAGCGTGCCGCCGAGGCGCTGCGCACGTTCGGGCGCATCGACGCCATCGTTGCCTCCCCGCAAGCGCGCGCTCAGCAAACCGCGCAGTTCGCCGCCGAGGTGCTTGGCCTTGAAGTTCGTACTGACGAGGGCTTCCGCGAGCTCGACTTCGGCGACTACGAGGGCCTGACCCGCGACGAGGCGATTGCGAAGGGGGAGGAGACGTATGCGACGTGGCAGGAATCGCCAAACAACGCGCCCCCTGCCGGTGAGTCGCTGACAGCCTTCCACCGCCGCGTCACCCGCGCCCGACTGAAAATTCAGGAGCGCTACGAGGGCCAGAACGTGCTGGTGGTGACCCACATGACCCCGATCAAATCCATGGTCCGCCAGGCTCTCGGCGCGAACGCCGAACTGTTCAAGCACCTGTTTTTGGATCTTGCCAGCATCTCTGTCGTGGACTACTTCGGTGAATTCGGTGTGGTTCGCTGTGTCAACGACGTCGCCCACCACCGCGGGTAGAGGAGACTGGGGCTACGGACTGGGGGGGCGACCGCGGCGGACACCAACGCCGCCGCAAAACCACACGAAATGGCGCCGGCAGTCCAACGTTCGGGGGTGTGTGGGGTGTGGCGCTATTGACCTAACGCTCAGCTGCGGTTTAGGTTGTTCTGCACATGGTGCAAACGTTTGCACGCATCAATAGCACCCAACATGATCCGGACACACACGGAGGGACCCATGGCAGCACGGGCCACGTTGCGCGAGGTTGCGCTCGACGCGGGCGTGTCGCCGTCCACGGTATCGCGGGCGCTAGCGGGGAACCCGGCGATCTCGAAACAAACGCGGGACCGGGTGTTTCATTCGGCGGCGAAGTTGAATTACGTGCCGAATTTGCAGGCGAGGGGGTTGCGCTCGGCAGCGTCGACCGCGGTGGGGCTAACCATCCCGAGCCTGGTCAATCCGTTCTTCGCGCAGATGGCGGCGTCGATTCAGCAGGCAGCGGACACCGATGGGTTTTCGGTGATGATCGCCACCACCAACGAGGACGCCGGCCAACTCGACGCCGCCTTGCAAACGTTTAGCGGCCAGCAGCTGGCCGGGGCGATCATCGTGCCGTCGATGCACAGCGCGCCGATGGTGCAGTCGCTGCTGGATCGGGGCCAGAAGATTGTGCAGGTGGATCGGGTGCTGCCGGGGCTGGAGGTGCCGTCGGTGATTACGGACGCGCGACCTTCCATCCGCAAGGCCGTCCAGCACCTCAAGGACAACGGGCATACGCAGATCGGCTATATCGCGGGCCCGTCGAGTACGTCGACGGGGCTACAGCGACTGGAAGGCTTCCACGACGCGATCCGCGAAACCCCAGAGACGAACGGTCTGATCTTCCGCGGCGGCTACAGCAGCGCGGAGGGCTTCGCGGGTGCCGCGGACCTGCTCAAGCGTGGCGCGTCGGCGATTATCGCGGGGGATTCCATGATGACGGTCGGGGCGCTGCAGTACGTGCTGGACCACAAGATCGGTCTGGGCGAGGACCTCGCGCTGGTTGGGTTTGATGACCAGCCGGCATTTCAGATGCAGCCCGTTCCGTTGACGGTAATTGAGCAACATGTGGAGGACGTCGGCAGACGTGCGTGGGAGAAGATCGCCGCGCTGATCCGCGGGGAGCCGACCTCGCAGCACGAGGTGTTACCCACCACATTGACTATCCGAGAATCCAGCAATTTCAACTTCACTCCAAGGAGGTGCAGCAGATGACCACAGCGGTAAAACCCCTGATCCGGTTGGACGGCATTTCGAAGTCATTCGGGCCGATCAACGTGATTGATAACGTCTCGCTCGCCGTCGAGCCGGGTCGCGTGCTTGCGCTGCTCGGCGAGAACGGCGCGGGTAAATCGACGCTGATCAAGATGATGTCGGGCGTGTATCAGCCCACCTCGGGGCGCATTCTTATCGACGACCAACCGGTCACCCTGCCCGACACCAAGGCCGCAGAAGCGCACGGTATTGCCACGATCCATCAAGAGTTAAACCTGGTGCCGACGCTGTCGGTGGCAGAAAACATCACGCTCGGGCGCACGCCGCGCCGGGCAGGGTTGGTGAACTTCAAGGAGATGCGCCGCATCGCCGCTGAAGCCATCGACCGCATCGGCCTGAAGGTGGACCTGGACACGCCGGTCGGCGAGCTCGGTATTGCGCGCCAGCAGTTGGTTGAGATCGCGAAGGCACTGTCCATGGATGCGCGTGTGCTGATTCTCGACGAGCCCACCGCGGCCCTTACCGGCCACGAGGTCGACCAGTTGTTCATGGTGGTCGACGACTTGAAGGCCAACGGGGTGGGCATGGTGTTTATCTCGCACCACCTGGACGAGATCGCCCGTATCGCCGACAGTGTGGCGGTGCTTCGCGACGGCAACTTTGTCGCCGAGGTCCCCGCCACCACCCCAGAGGCGGAACTCGTGCGCTACATGGTCGGCCGCGACATCGAGGACCAGTACCCGAAGGTGGATAAAGAGATCGGCAAACCGCTGCTGACCGTGGAAAACCTCACCTCGGAGGGCAAGTTCAAGGATGTCTCCTTCGAGATCCGCGCTGGCGAAGTTGTCGGCCTGGCGGGCCTTGTCGGTGCGGGCCGCACCGAGGTCGTGCGCGCGATCGCGGGTGCTGACCACGTCGATTCAGGCACCGTTTCCATCAACGGTGAGCAACTTCCGTCCGGTTCGGTCGCCCAGGCGATCAAGCGCGGCATCGGCCACGTGCCGGAGGACCGCAAGGCGCAAGGCCTCGTGCTTGGGGCCACGGTGGGGGAGAATATTGGGCTGGCCACGTTGCGGTCGTCGTCACGCGCGGGGATCGCGGATGTGGGTGGTCAGCGCAAGCGTGCGGATGACGTCGCCAAGCAATTGCGCGTGCGCATGGCCGGCATCGACCAGGAGATCCGCAACCTGTCCGGCGGCAACCAGCAAAAGGCCGTGTTCGGTCGTTGGGTGCTGGCAGGCTCGAACATTTTGCTTCTCGACGAACCCACGCGCGGTGTCGACGTCGGCGCCAAAGTGGAGATCTACAACATCATCAACGACATCACCCAGGCCGGCGGCGCGGTGCTCATGGTGTCCTCGGAACTGCCTGAGGTTATTGGCATGTCGGATCGCATCCTGGTGATGTCCGGCGGCCGCATCGCAGGCGAACTGCCCGCGGGTGCCACCCAGGACGAGATTATGGCGCTGGCGGTGTCCAACGTCGAAGACCACGTCGAACCACTGACAGAAACGGAGGCCCGCGCATGACGGGAACGACTACGGATGAGCGCTTGAGTACTCGCCAGCGCGTCATCAACTGGATCATGAACAACGGCGCACTCGTCGGCCTGATCGTGCTGTGCATCGCGCTGTTCATCGCTACCCCGCACTTCCTCACGGTGAACAACCTGATCAACGTGGGCGTGCAGGCCGCGACCGTGGCTATTTTGGCGTTCGGCATGACGTTCGTCATCGTCACCTCCGGCATCGACTTGTCGGTCGGCGCGGTGGCGGCGCTCAGTGCCATGGTTTCGGCCCACTTCTTCGTCGAGGCAGGCTGGCCCGGTTGGCTGACGCTGATCGCGGGTCTGCTCACCGGCTTCGCCGCAGGTGCCGTCAGCGGTATCGCCACCGCTTACGGCAAACTCCCGGCGTTCATTTCCACCCTGGCCATGATGTCCATTGCCCGCGGCGCGACCTTGGTGATCTCCCAGGGCTCGCCGATGGCTACCGCCGAGGAGGTGAACTGGCTCGGCTCCAACGCCGGAAAGTTCCCTATCCCGATTCTGATGATGCTGCTGGCCGGCGTGCTGTGCTGGTTCATCCTCTCGCGCACCGTGCTGGGCCGTTCCATGTACGCAATCGGTGGCAACGAGGAGGCCGCGCGCCTATCCGGCATTCCGGTCAAGCGGGTGCTCGTCGCCGTGTACGCACTCAGCGGACTGTTCGCAGCGCTTGCCGGTTTGGTCATGGCTGGCCGCCTGTCGTCGGCGCAGCCGCAGGCCGGTGTGGGCTACGAACTCGACGCGATTGCCGCCGTGGTCATCGGTGGCGCGTCGCTAGCCGGAGGCACCGGTAAGGCCACCGGCACGCTCGTCGGCGCGATCCTGCTCGCCGTGATCCGCAACGGCCTGAACCTGCTCAACGTCAGCTCGTTTTGGCAGCAGATTGTCATCGGTGTGGTCATCGCCGCTGCCGTTGGCTTCGACGTGCTGCGCAAGAAGACCACCGTATAGACCCCCTTTTCACAACTTCAAGGAGAACCCGAAATGTCTTTCGCTCGTAAGGCCACCGCCATCGTTGCTGCTGCGGCCATGACCCTGTCGCTTTCCGCCTGCAACCGCGACTCCGCCGACGAGGGCGCGGTCACTCTGGCGCTGTCCACCCAGACCAACCCGTTCTTCGTCCAGCTTCGCGACGGCGCCCAGGAGAAAGCCGACGAGCTCGGCATCGCCCTGAACGTCCAGGATGCATCGGACGACGCTGCGACCCAGATCGACCAGCTCAACAATGCGATCACCTCCGGCACCGACGCCGTGATCGTCAACCCGACCGACTCCGACGCCGTCGTCCCGGCCGTCGAGGCCCTGAACAACGCCAGCATCCCGGTCATCGCCGTGGACCGCTCCTCCAACGGCGGCGACGTCGCCTCCTTCATCTCCTCCGACAACGTCGCTGGTGGCAAGCAGGCAGCCGACGAGCTGGCCAAGGCCATCGGCGAAGAAGGCGAGATCCTGATCCTGCAGGGCATCGCCGGTTCCTCTGCCTCCCGCGACCGCGGCAAGGGCTTCAAGGAGGGCATTGCTAACTACCCGAACATCAAGGTTGTCGGCGAGCAGACCGCTAACTTCGACCGCACCGAGGGCCTGAACGTGGCCACCAACCTGCTGCAGGCGTACCCGAACGTGAAGGCCATCTTCGCGGAGAACGACGAGATGGCTCTCGGCGCTATCGAGGCGCTTGGTGATCGTGCCGGTAAAGATGTGAAGGTCATTGGTTTCGACGGCACCATCGACGGGCTCAAGGCAGTCACCGACGGCCGCATGCACGCCACAATCGCTCAGCAGCCGGGTGAGCTCGGCGCCCGGGCGGTTGAGGAGGCAGCGAAGCTGCTTCGCGACGAAGACGCCACCGCCATCGTCCCGGTCGACGTTGTCACCGTGACCAAGGAAAACGTAGGCGACTTCGAGTAATGCGCAAGACAGGCATTCTCAACGCCCAACTGGCCCGCGCGATCAACGGCCTCGGCCACACCGACACCTTCGCTGTAGCGGACTGCGGCCTGCCCATCCCCGCCGGGGTAGAGGTCGTGGACCTCGCGCTGGTCTTCGGCGTGCCCCGCTTTGCCGATGTCGTCGAAGCGATTCTGGATGAGGTTGTGGTGGAAGGTGCGGTCGTCGCTACGCAAGCGCCCGATGAGGTCGCATTACTTTGCGACGACCCCACCCGCGTCGACCACGAACACCTCAAACAGGCCCTTGCGGACTGCAAGTTCGTGGTCCGCACGGGGGAGACGACCCCGTACGCCAACATCATCTTCCGCAGCGGGGTCCCGTTCTAACCCGGCGTGTTTGTGGCGGTTCCGCTCTCACGCCCTAAAGGCGTATGCTTTAGACCGCGAATGAGCCGGCCGGGCGGCCGCGGCGGCGCGAACCACCTCAGTATTGGGGCAGGCGCACGTCGAGGAAAGTCCGGACTCCACACGGCACGGTGGTTGCTAACAGCAACCCGGAGTGATCCGCGGGAAAGTGCAACAGAGAGTAGACCGCCCCGCCTTGTGCGGGGTAAGGGTGAAAGGGTGCGGTAAGAGCGCACCGGCATGCGTGGCAACACGTGTGGCCAGGTAAACCCCACCGGGAGCAAGGCAAGAACCCCTGCGCGTGCGCAGAGGTCGTCGGATGTGATGAGGCTGCCCGCCCAGTCCGAAGGTAGCTGCTTGAGGCACCCAGCGATGGGTGACCCAGATGGATGGTCGCCACCCCGCTTGCGGGGGACAGAATCCGGCTCATAGGCCGACTCATTCGCCCACTTCGTGGCACGATGGCGTTTTATGAAGCTCTACGCCGCACCCCTGAACTTCCGCGCAATTGCGCACGAATTCGACGTGCCCACCGACTTTGCGCCATCGTTGCACGCAGAGGCCTCGGAGTTGGTGGACCGTTTCGCAGATGTGCGTATCGACGCCCGCGATATCCCCTTTGTCACCATCGACCCGGCCGGCTCTAAAGATTTGGACCAGGCCGTGTTCGTGGAGCAGCGTGCCGGTGGCGGGTACCGGGTGTGGTATGCGATTGCGGACGTGGCGGCGTTCGTGGACAGTGACTCCGGCGTGCACGAGGAGTCGCTGCAGCGCGGCCAGACGATCTACCTGCCCGACGAGCCGGCACGCCTGCACCCGGAGGAAGTCTCCGAAGGGTCGGCGTCGCTGCTGCCGGACGTGGATAGGCCCGCCGTGCTGTGGACCTTCGACCTGGACGGGGAAGGGGAGGTCGACTCGGCCCACGTCGAGCGCGCCCTTGTTCACTCGGTGGCGCGCCTGGACTACGAGGGCGTGCACGCCTCCCTGGCGGATGGCTCCGTGCACCCCTCGATTGCGCTGTTGCCGGAGGTTGGCCGGTTGCGGCAGCAGTCGTCGCTACGCAGGCACGCGATCAACCTGCGCGTGCCGTCCGTGCGCGTGGCTCGCGACGGGGACGCCTACGAACTCGCCATTGAGCCACGCCATCCGATCATGGACTACAACTCGGAGATCTCCCTGCTCACCGGCATGGTCGCAGGACAGATGATGGTGGACGCCGGCGTGGGGTTCCTGCGTACCCTCCAGCCGGCGTCTGCGGAAAGTGAAGCCGAGTTCCGCCGAGAAGCACGCAACCTGGGCTTCGACGTCACCGGCGACATCGGCGAATTCCTGGCCGGCGTGGATGCCGATACCCCGCACGGCATGGCCATCATGCGCGAAGCCCAAAAACTCCTGCGCGGCTCCGGCTACGTTGACCTGTCCGAGGACGCCCCCGAGGTCCACGCCGGTATCGGCGGCTACTACGCCCACGTCACCGCACCGCTGCGCAGGCTTATCGACCGCTTCGCCACCGAAGTCTGCCTTGCCATCTGCGCCGGGACGCCTGTGCCGGAGTGGGTCACGCGCGACGCCGCACGCATGCTGAAGACCATGGGCCGCTCCTCCCAGTTGGCCAACACCGTGGAAAAGGCCTGCCTGCACCTCACGGAGGCGACGGTGCTCGAGCCGTGGGTGGGCCACAACTTCGACGGCGTCACGCTGAAATCCGGCGAGGAACAGTCCCGCGTGTTCATCGTCGACCCGCCGGTGCTCGCACCCTCTGCCGGCGCGCCTGAGGAAGGCGTATCCACGAAGTTTTCACTCGTGCACGCCGACATCGACGCCCGCGAGGTCGGCTTCGCCTGGCCCGCGGACTAGCGCTGCGGTCCAGGCGAGTGCTTAGTCCTCGAGGCGGGCGACCTCACCCGGGGTGATCTCCACGACCTCGAGGTCCTTCGCCATTGCGGCGGCGAACTCGTCGGCGGCTTGCACCGGCACGAACGCGATCACCGCGTCGGAGGTGCCTGTGGCGGCCGGGCGGGCAGCAATGGCACCGCGCTCGCGCGCCAGGGCGACCAGCGCGTCCGGGGTTGTCAGATCGTGCGCCTCGGCAGGGGAGTTCAGCAGCGTGAACAGTTCGTTGGCGCGCCGGGAGCGCAGCGCCTTGGCTGCGGCAAGGGAGCGCAGCGTTTCGGTTTCGCAGAACTGCACCCACTGGCGGGCAATGTCGGGATCGGGTGCAGTCTCATCGCCGACGGAGCGGCGCGCTTCGACCCATTGGACGACGCGGTTGGTGGCATCGGGCAGTTGACGCAGGGATTCGACGCCGAAGTTGGAGCAGGCGGCGTCGATAAATTCGTGGCGGTTCGCAATCGCCTTGGTTTGCACGTCGTACGGCTTGCCCAATTCCTTGGACAAGGAGAACACGCGTACGCCGTGGCGGGCTGGGTGGGGTGCTTCGGTGAGTGACCCGTCGGCATAGTCGAGCACGCTGACACCCTCGCCACCGCCACGCAGGGCGACGGAGTGGCGGGCGCGCAGCACCGCGAGCGACGAGTACGTGGCCACGGCGTGCGAGCAGATCTCGGCGAGCCGGGTGCGGAAGGGGGCGGTATCGATGTCGCCGTGACCGCCCGCCAACGCCAGCGCGATCGCGGCGTCGGCGGCGTACAGCGAGCCAAGACCGGCACCGAGCGGCACGTCGGACTCCACCGTAATGTCCAGGCCTGCAGTGTCGCGGGAGAGCACCTGGCGTTGGATCAGCGACTGCACCAGCCCAGTCCAGCGTCGTGCGAGCGGATCTGTGACCTCGTCCTCGTGCAGCGCGGCCAGGGTTGTTTTGGCGGTGAAGTCGCCGAAGGGGCCGCGGGCGGTCAGGGCGATGGTGTCGTCGTCACGCGGGCTCGCCGCCGCAGCCGCACGTAGCGACGCCGTCCCAGCCAACGTCACACCACCAAAGTGGTCAACGTTCTCGCCGATCAACACCCACGTCGCCGGTGCGGACGCCACATGTCCGTCACCTGGGTGAGCTGCGCGGACGCGCTGGGCGGGGGAAGTTTTGGGGGTTTGAAATGCTGCCATTACACGCTCCTTAACGGCCACCACACTACCAACCGTCTCGGTAGGGTAGGGGCGGTAAAAGCAACGAACATAAAGGAGCAGATCATGGCTGACGAGCAGTACTACTACAACCCGTCTACCGGCGAGGTCACCCAGGGCAAGGAAGCATCCTGGGATAACCGCATGGGCCCGTACGCCTCGCGCGAGGAGGCCGAGAACGCGCTGGCGATCGCGGCGCAGCGCAACAAGGCTGCAGACGCCGCCGACGAAGCCGACGACGACTGGGGCGAGGCTCCTTCTTGGGAGAAGTAATCCCCGCCGGGCCGTGTCTTACGGCTTGATCTTCTTAAACGCCTTGCGCACTTCGCGCACGGTGTCGTCGTAATCGCGAAGCGACGCCTCGCCGCGGTCGAGTTCGCGCTGGTAGAGCATGCCGTAGGAGAAGGTGTCCTCGCCGCGCTCGCGGGCCTCGTTAGCGAGCCGCTCGATGCGCTCGCGTGAGGTCACCGCGTCCTGGAAGTCACCCAACTGGCTTTGCAGCGCCTTGCATGCCTTAGCCAAACGCCCTGCCTTCAGGCCTGCTTCCTGGGCTGCGACGGCGGAGTAGCGCAACTTCTTGGCAGCCTTGCGCACGTCGTGGACGTAATTCTCGCGCTCGTGCAGCGGCAGGGTGGTGTCGTCGTAGTATTCGGCGACCTTCTTGTGGCGCTTCTTCAACTTCTTGTAGCCGCGCTTGAGGTGGTCGTAAAGGACCTCCTTGGATTGCTTCTTCTCCGACTTGGCGCCGTCATCATCCCCGGCGCCGTCACCAACCGCCACTGGCGGCTCCGCCAGCAGGGCATCTACGGCATCCAGCAGCGACATGAACCGCTCGGAGTCCAGCATCTCCACAATGTCGGCGTGGGCGGCCTCGTAGTCGCGGCGCATGTCGTGTTCGATATGGGTGCGCGCGGTGTCGTCGATAAGCCCAGATTCGTCCGAATCCAGCAGGGCGAGAAAACGCTCCTCCACAACCTCCGCATCGCGCGCGACACCGAGCACGCCGGCGGAGAACTTCAGTTCATCCTCGAGTGTTGCTAGTGCTTCGCCTTCGAGGATGCCCTCGAACGTCTCCAGTAGGGAGCGCATCTCGCGGGTGGCCACGCGCAGTTGGTGGACGGAATCGAACTCATCGGCGCGCACGCGTGGCTCCCAACCCACGATCGCATCGCGCTGTTTGCGTAGCGACGACACCACCGCCGCCGCCGGCGTCCCCTCCTCAACTTCGCCTTGGACGTGTGGGGGCAGGGGAGCGGACTTGATCGAATCACCAAGCGCGGTGGCCAACTTCGACGGCGAGGAGGACTTGCGCGCGCCCGCGGAGATCAGGAAAGACCCTGCCTGGGTAATCAGGTCATCGCCCGCCTCGGTGCCAGCCAGGGCGTCGGCGAGTTCAAGCTCCCATTCGCGCCAGGTGGTGCGCTCACCGCCGGGCAGGAGGGACCAGGCGGTGACGTGGTCGTCGCAAAACTCCGCAACAGGGCGGCCCTCGCCTGCAAGCGTGATCTCTACGCGGCGGTTATCCACCTGTGCGATCGGCTCGAGCGGTTCCGTGCGCACAATGGCGCGAACTTGGGACAGGAGGGCTTCGGGCACGGTCGTTGGGTCGTCGAGAGGCATGCGCACCTCCTTGCGCCCACCTTCCTGCGGCAACTTGATGTGCCAGCCGTCATCCGAACCGCCGGTGCGGCGACGCAGCGTGATCTTGGAGCGCGTCAGGCGCAGATCCGCAGTGTCGTAGTAGACCGCAGACAGGTTGTGCTCCTGCGTGGACTCAATCGACGTCACCCCCGGCAGTTGGATGAGATCTGGAATGCCGGTGTCCTCATCCACCGCCAACTTGATCTCCACCTCGAGGAAGTTTTGGGGTGTCTGTTCAGCCTGTTCGGACATGGTGCGTGTGTTCTCCTCACCGACGCGGGTTCGACATGTGATCGACGCAGTTTCAGCGCATGTAATGCCTCCGAGTCTAGCGCGCACGCCGATTTGCGCTTGGCCCGTTTTCGAATCGCGGCGCCCGCTACAGTTATGTGCCATGAGCGCCCAAACCGACAATGTGCTGCGACTCGTCGAGCAGCAAGACATCGCTTTTATCCGCCTATGGTTCACCGATATTTTCGGCTCGCTGAAAACGGTGATGATGTCGCCTGCGGAACTCGAGAGCGCCTTCGAGGAAGGCGTGGGGTTTGACGGTTCTTCCATCGAAGGCTTCTCGCGGGTCTCTGAATCGGACACGTTGCTGCGCCCGGACCCGTCGACGTACCAGCCGTTGCCGTTCGATGAAGATTCCGGCCTGCAGACCGCTCGCATGTTTTGCGACATCACCATGCCCGACGGCGGTCCGCTGTTTGCAGATCCGCGTCAGGTGCTACGCCGCCAGATGAATAACGCCCGCGACATGGGATTCGAGTTTTTGGCTAGCCCCGAAATCGAGTTCTACGTGGTCAAACCCGGCCAGGGCGACCAGCCACCAACCCCTGCGGACAAGGGCGGCTACTTCGACCAAGCCAAACGCAACGAGGCCCCGCGCCTGCGACGCATGGCGGTATCCGCGCTGGAGTACATGGGCATTGTCACCGAGTTCTCCCACCACGAGGGATCCCCAGGCCAGCAGGAGATCGACCTGCGCCACACCGACGCGCTGACCATGGCGGACAACATCCTGACCTTCCGCTACCTGGTCAAGACCGTCGCGGAGATTAACGGGGTGCATGCCACGTTCATGCCCAAGCCGTTCGCGGACCTTGAAGGCTCGGCGATGCACACGCACTTCTCCCTGTTCGAAGGCGACACTAACGCGTTCCACGATCCTGATGACGAAATCAGCCTGTCTGCCACCGGCCGCCAGTTCATCGCCGGCATCATCGAGCACGCCAGCGAAATCTCCGCGGTGACCAACCAGTGGGTGAATTCGTACAAGCGCCTCCAGTTCGGCTCCGAAGCGCCCACCGCGGCGACCTGGGGCATTTCGAACCGTTCCGCGATGGTGCGCGTGCCCACCTACCGTCTGCACAAAGCGGAGTCGCGCCGGGCGGAGGTGCGCTCGCTGGATTCGGCCTGCAACCCATACCTGGCATACGCAGCCATCCTCGCCGCTGGCCTGAAGGGGATCGAGGAGGGCTACGAGCTCGACGAGCCAGCACGCGACGACGTGTTCGCGCTGACCCGCCGCGAGCGCCGCGCCATGGGGTACCGGGACCTGCCGACCTCGCTCGATCAGGCGTTGCGCCACCTGGAGCGCTCCGAGTTCATGGCCGAGGTGCTTGGCGAGCAGGTCTTCGAATTCTTCCTGCGCGCCAAATGGCAGGAGTGGCACGAGTACACCTCGAAGATCACCCCGTGGGAGATCGAAACCGGGATTGATTTGTAGTGAAGCCCGCGAAACTTGGCCTGACCAGCCCGCGCGCCGCCGAGGACTTAGCCGAGCTCGGTTTTGATTCCGAGGAGCTTGGCTACACGTTGGCGGGTGCCGCGGATCCGGATCTGGCGCTCAACAACGCTTACCGCCTGCACGAGGCACTGGATTCGTGGGACGAGCTGCTTGCCGAACTGCGCGTGAACTCGATCTTCCGCACGCGCTTCTTCGCGCTGCTCGGCGGCTCGACAGCGCTGTCGGATCACCTCATTGCCAACCCCGAGCAGTGGCGATTGCTTTGCGACGACCTCCCGTCCCGTCCCGACATGTTCCGCACCATGCTCGGCGCGGTTGGCGTGGATGCGGACACCCCGGGTCTGTATCGGGCTGAGGTAGGTGAGGTTGGCGTCGCAAAGCAAAAGCTTCGCACAGCCCATCGCAACCTCGTGATGCGCGTTGCAGCCGCGGACCTGGCCGGCACTTTCGCCGCGGTGAAGGGCTTCGGCGAGGGCGAACCGATGACGTACGCCTACACCACAAACCGGCTCACGGACTTGGCGGACGCGGCGCTCACGGCGGCACTCGCGGTCGCGGTGCGGGAAGTCTACGGCGACGAGGACATCGACGCTGACCTGGCCGTGATCGCCATGGGCAAGTGCGGCGCGTGGGAGCTGAACTACATCTCGGATGTGGACGTCGTGTTCGTCGCCGAGCCTGTGACCACCAAGATCACGCGCGTGGCCAGCGAGATGATGCGCATCGGCTCCGCCTGCTTCTTCGACGTGGACGCGAACCTGCGGCCCGAAGGCGCAGCCGGAGCCCTGGTGCGCACCCTGGATTCGCACGTGGCCTATTACAAAAAGTGGGCGCAGACCTGGGAGTTCCAGGCACTGCTCAAGGCCCGTCCGATGACCGGATCGATGGACCTGGGCCAGGCGTATTCGGACGCGTTGTCGCCGCTGGTGTGGGAGGCCTCCCAGCGCGACTCCTTCGTCGAAGACGTCCAAGCCATGCGCCGCCGCGTGCTGGAAAACGTGCCCGCAGACGTGCGCGACCGTGAACTCAAGCTCGGCCCCGGTGGGCTTCGCGACGTCGAGTTCGCCGTGCAACTCCTCCAACTCGTGCACGGGCGTATCGACGACACCCTGCGCGCCCGCAACACCCTCGAAGCCCTCGCCGACCTGGCCAAAGGCGGGTACGTGGGCCGCGAGGACGCCAAAGTGCTCACCGATGCCTACGAGTTTTTACGCCTGCTCGAGCATCGTCTCCAACTGCAGCGGTTCAAGCGCACCCACCAACTGCCAGATGCCGATGATGAGAAGCGCAACCGGTGGCTCGCCCGCGCCGCAGGCTTCTCAGCCGGGCCACGCGGTACCGCCCCTGAGGCGATGAACCGGCATCTCAAGGCCATCCGCCACGAGGTGGCCACGCTGCACGAGCGTCTCTTCTACCGCCCGCTGCTGGACGCCGTGGTGGACCTCACCGTCGGTGAAGCAACACTTTCCGCCGCCGGTGTGAAGGACCAGTTGGCAGCCCTGGGCTACCGCCACCCGGCGCGCGCGTTTGACCACCTGACCGCGCTGATCAAGGGCACCTCCCGCAAGGCGAAACTGCAGGCCATCCTCTTGCCATCGCTTATGCATTGGCTGGCTGATACCGCCGACCCCGACCAGGGCCTACTCAACTACCGCAAGCTGTCCGAGGCAGCGGTGGATCGCAGTTGGTTCTTGCGCATGCTTCGCGACGAAGGCGTGGCCTCCCAACGTCTCATGCACATCCTTGGCACCTCCCCGTACACCTCCGACCTGATCATTTCCGCACCTGACGTGGTGAAACTGCTTGGGGATGGCTCCGCAGGACCGCGCCTGCTTGAGGTGGCTCCGGATCAGGTGCATAAGGCGATCATTGCCTCGGCGAAGCGCCACCAAGCCGACCCGGAGAAAGCGGTGTCGGTGGCGCGCTCCCTGCGCCGGGCCGAGTTGGCCCGTATCGCTGCGGCTGATCTGCTGGGCCTGATGGAGGTACGCCAGGTCTGTCTGGAACTGACGTATGTGTGGGACGCGGTCCTTGAGGCCGCGCTGCAGGCAGAGGTGTATTCGACCACTGCCGCCGCTGGTCTCGACGAGGCCCCCGCACGAATCGCAGTGATCGGGATGGGCCGGCTTGGCGGCGCCGAGTTGGGCTACGGCTCTGACGCCGACGTCATGGTGGTCACCGAACCAGCAGACGGCGTCGACGAAACAGAAGCCATCGCTTGGGCCACGAAGGTGCTCGACCAGATCCGTACCCGCCTGTCCAAACCATCCGGCGACCCGCCGCTGGAGGTGGACCTGGGTCTGCGCCCCGAGGGTCGCTCCGGACCGGTGACGCGCACCATTGCCTCCTACGTGCGTTACTACCGCGAGTGGGGCGAAGTCTGGGAGCGCCAAGCACTCCTTCGCGCCAACGTCGTCGCCGGCGACCGCGAGGTAGGGGAGCGCTTCCTTTCGGCCATCGCCGAGTTCCGCTACCCCGAGGCCGGCGCAACACCTGCCGATATTCGCGAGATCCGCCGCATCAAAGCCCGCGTGGATAACGAGCGCCTGCCCCGTGGCGCCGACCGGGCCACCCACACCAAACTTGGCCGCGGCGCACTTGCCGATGTGGAGTGGACCGTCCAACTGATCACCATGGCGCACGCGCATCGTCATCACGAGTTGCGCACCCCGTCCACACTCGACGCACTGGACTTCCTCGTGGAGCTCGACGACCCCGAGGTGCTTTCCGCCGACAAGGCGCGAACCCTGCGCACCGCGTGGCTCACCGCGACCCGCGCCCGCAACGCTATTGTGCTCGTCTCCGGCAAGCGTGAGGACCAGCTCCCCGCACCGGGCCCGCAACTGGCCCAGGTCGCTGGCTCTGCCGGATACGACCCCGACGACCAGCAAGAGTTTCTCGAGGACTACCTGCGCATCACCCGGCGCGCCCACCGCGTGGTGGAGGAGGTGTTCTGGGGCGAAAAGCAGTCTCTGGAATTCGACTAGGCGCGGCGGTTGCGGAATCAATAAGCTCTGTGGGCATGGCAGTGAACATGACTATCGACCTTGACAACGCAACCTTCGCCGACCTCGTCGCACTCGTCGACGCCGCCCGCGTCGCCGGCATCGACCCGTCCGCAAAGCTCGAACTCGACGACACGACGCTTAACGTCACCGTCGAGCCGAGCCCGCGCCGGGCATCCACACCGGAGCAGCCGAAGGAGCGCTCGGTGGCACCGCTTGGCGACGCCGCAATCCGCTCCGTCGTGGACATCCTCACCGGCCGCCAGGAGCCCCCGCGCCACTAGCACCCCGGCACCGCCGCAGCACCCCGCCGTCGCGCGCTCACGCACCACCGCCCCTCCAACGTTCATATGCAGGGCTCGATATGCGTAAGTCCTGGTCACGGCTTTGGAGATACCTTTCAGGCCGTTTTCCCGATTTTGTGCTGACCTGCAGTTACGCATATCGAGCCCTGCATATGAACGAATCGAGGCCCCACGACCGCACCAAAGTGCGGCTTTCCGGGCCTGCCGACGCTGAACGTAAATGCCCATTCCGACCAAGGGCATACACCGATCACGTAGACTGCCCGGCGTGGACTTCATTTCGACGCGCGACGCAACTGCCCAGGCCCGTTCCTTCACTGACATCCTGCTCACCGGCTTAAGTCCGGACGGCGGGCTGTTTATGCCGGCGGTGTACCCGACACTTTCGCCGGCGCTTCTCGACGAGTGGCGCACCCTTTTGGCCAACGACGGCTACGCCGCACTTGCCGCAGAGGTGTTGAAGCTGTTCGTCGATGACATCCCGGCGGAGGACCTCGAGGCGATTGCCAAGCGTGCGTACCGCACCCCGGTGTTCGCGGACGAGGAGATCGTGCCGGTTACGCGTCTGAACGACGGCCTGCACATCGCGCACCTCTCCGAAGGTCCGACCGCTGCGTTTAAGGACATGGCGATGCAGCTGCTCGGCGAGCTCTTCGAGTACGAGCTCGGGCGCCGCGGCGAAGAGATCAATATTCTGGGCGCGACCTCGGGCGATACCGGCTCGTCGGCCGAGTACGCCATGCGTGGCCGCGACAACATCCGCGTGTTCATGCTCACCCCGGCCGGGCGTATGACCCCGTTCCAGCAGGCCCAGATGTTCGGCCTGGACGACCCGAACATTTTCAACATCGCGCTCGACGGCGTTTTCGATGATTGCCAGGACGTGGTCAAGGAAGTCAGCGCGGACGCGGAGTTTAAGTCGAAGTACTCGATCGGCGCGGTCAACTCCATTAACTTCGCGCGTTTGCTTGCGCAGGTGGTGTACTACATCGCCACATACCTCAAGACGACGAAGACGAACGAGGAGCAGGTTTCGATCTGCGTGCCTACCGGTAACTTTGGCAACGTGTGCGCAGGCCACATTGCCAAGCAGATGGGGCTGCCGCTTGATCGCCTGATCGTGGCGACGAACGAGAACAACGTCCTGCACGAGTTCTTCACCACCGGTGATTACCGCCCGCGTTCCGCAGCCGACACGTACGCCACCTCGTCGCCGTCGATGGATATTTCCAAGGCGTCGAACTTTGAGCGCATGATCTTCGACGCGCTGGACCGCAACGCCGACACCACCCGCGAGCTCTTCGGCACCAAGGTCAAAGAGGGTGGCTTCACGCTGGACACCGACACGCTTGAGCGCATCACCGACAAGTACGGTTTCGGCTCGGGCACCTCGACGCATGCGGACCGCATTGCCACGATCAAGCGCATCAAGGACGAGTACGGCGTGGTTATTGACCCGCACACCGCCGACGGCGTGTTCGTGGCGCAGCAGCTGGCAGACAGCGTAGAAACTCCCATTGTTGTGCTGGAGACTGCGCTGCCGGTGAAATTCGCGGATACCATTGTGGAGGCAATTGGCGAGCTTCCGGAGGTGCCGGAGCGCTTCGCCGCGATTATGGACGCCGAGCGCCACGTTGTGGATCTGCCGAATGACGCCGAGCAGGTCAAGGCATTCATCGCCGACGCAATCGAGCGCACGGACGTCTAGGAAAGGATCCTTACCGATGGCACAAGAGCAGTTCGCAGGCCCTGAGCAGTACACGGAGTTCGATCCGGAGAAGTTCCTGCGCGACATCAAGATCCAGGCCGAGGAAGCCGCCAAGGGTGACAAGTTTTTTCTTGACGACGACTCCGACGCCGACAAGTAAGGCTCGCGCTTGACCTTCCCTGAACATCAGGCAGGCGGCGACAACCTGGCGAGGCGCTACCAGCCCGAGGATGGCCAGCAGTGGCAGTTCCCGGACATGCCCGGCGTGCCCGGCATGCCTGCGCAGCCTGCCCTGTCTGCGCCGTCCATTCAGCGGCGTACGGGTTTGCGGACCGGTGGGTGGATTACGGTGATCGTCGCAACGCTTGCTGCTGTTGCGATGGTGGTGTGGCTCGGGCTGACCACGAGCCAATTCCCAACTCCCACGGTGGAGGAGCGCCACGCGCTTGAGCGTGTGCAAACGCCGGATGAGGCCCCGCCTGCACCGGTGGAGGAGAGCAACGTGCTCGTGCCTGCGTTCGCGCCGTGGGCGCCGGGTACGCGCATTCAGTCCACGGACCATTACCCGGAGCCGGGTGAGCACTTCACCGCGCAGTCGTGCACTGCAGCGTTCTCGTTTACTGGCGCTGACGGCCGAGCCTATGCCGTGACTGCGGGCCACTGCGGGCGTGCGGGTGACCTTGTGTGGCCGACGAATGCGGAGACCGCCTTCGACTACGCGCACGAGGTAGGCAAGTTCATCTATTCCGGCATGTACGGCGACGCGAATGAGGAAACGAAAGGTATCGATGTCGGCATCATCGAGATCACCGATACCGAGCGGTTCATGGATGTCGTTGGTGCTCCGATCGCGACCGGTATCGTCAAGGACCTGCACGATCTCGACCGCGTGTGCAAAACCGGCGCGACCACCGGCTATACCTGCGGCAAGTTTGAGGCGACCCAGCGTGTGCAGATCGTGAATCTTGACGACGACGCCGAGGCCCAAACCCACGGCGACATCGCCTCCGTCTGCGCCGCTTCGGGCGACTCGGGCGGGCCAGTGTTCACCGAAATCAACGGCCGGGCCACGGTCATCGGAGTGGTCTCAGGCACCGAGGCTGGCCGTGCGGGGGAGGAGTGTTTCGAAGGCATGGAGGATCCGCTGCTGATGAGCTACTCCAACATCAACCAGGTGATGGCCGTGATCAACCACGTCGTGCCTGACGCGGATCTCGTGCCCCAGCGCTGGTAATGAGCGCTGGTAGTTAGCGCTCGAGGCCCCACTTCTCGTTGAACGCCTCACCGGCGGGGAACGTCTTGGTGGACCTGCCGTCCTTCTTGTCGTTGTCCACCACGATGACCTCGTCGTCGTAGTAGCCGAAGAACGCGATGCGGTCGATCTCGTCGGGGCGGTCGAGTTGCTTCCACTGCCGCTCGAGTTGCTTCGCGTCGTAGCCGGTTGCTTCCGCGTCGGTCCAGATCAGTCTGATTTCGTGGAAGTTGTTCTGGGCGGGGTAGACGGCGAAGGACGCGGAGTCAGCGCCTTGGGCCACCGCGAAATCGAAGGTGTTTTGGATGGTGGTAGCGGGTATCGTCGCAAAGCAAAAGCCCCAGAAGTTCACCCGCATGCCGTCTGGGGTGGTCAGCTCGAGCGTGTCCAGGCAGTTTTGCTCGAGCAGGCGTGAGACGTGGCCGGCGAACTCGGTGGAATCGCTCATGACGTACTCGGCGAGATCGCCACGCGCCATCACACCAGTGTTGGTTTTGCCCACCTGCAGGTTCTGGATCAGGTGGGGGCGCACACTCGCCGCCACATTGGAAGGATCGGCCGGGGCCGGGTTAAACGGGCGCACCGGTTGTGGCAGGGACGCCTCGGTGCTTTCCGCGTCTGCGGTGTATCGCAGCCCGAACACGGCCCCCACCACCGCGGCGACGACGAGTGCGCCGTAGACCGTGACAAACACCGGCGTGGGCACGCGCTGCAGGAAGGTGCGCGTGGGCTGTTCGGGTTCGGTCACGGAAGTGCTCATATCGGAAGGGATTGTACACTCGCACCCATGCCTATCCCGGAGTTCATTGTGGAGACCCGTAAAAAGATCGGCACCGACCTGATGTGGGTGCCAAGCGTGTGCGCGGTGGTGTTGCGCGATTCAGCGGACACCTCCGACTGGGCGGTGCCGGACGTGCTGCTCGTGCGCCGCGCCGACAATGGGAACTGGACCCCGGTGACCGGCATCGCGGACCCGAGCGAAGAGCCTCACATGGCCGCGGTGCGCGAAGTGCTCGAGGAGACCGGTGTGGAAGTCGAGCCGGCGGCAATCCTCGGCGTTGGCGTGGTTGGCCCGGTCACGCACGACAACGGGGATAAGGCGACGTACATGTCGGTGCAGATTCGTTGCGAGGCTACAGATCCCACCGCCGTGCCCATCGTCGGTGACGACGAGTCGATCGAGGTCGGCTGGTTCCCGATTTCCAACATGCCGGTGACCGACCCGAAGTGGCGCCTGACCATCGCTGATGCCGCAGCGCAGCGCCGCCACCCAGGCAGCTTTACCCCGCGCATGGGGCTGAAGAAGCGGTGAGATTCGGCGTCGACGTCTCCGAATACCAACGAGGCTTCGACTTCACCGGCTTCGACTTCGCCATCATCCGCACCACGGACGGCACCTACCGCGACCCGTGTTTTGAGCAATTGCTTCTCGACGCCACCGCCGCCGGCTGCGTCACCTCCACCTACCACTTTCTCCGCGCCCCCTCAGAGGGCACGACGGTGCAGCGGCAGGTGGAGGTGGCGTGTGAGGTGCTCGTCGATACGCAATTGCCCATGTGGCTCGACGTGGAGTCACCCGCGGGGCTTACGCTTGACGACGTCCACACCGCTGTAGAGTGCTTCACCCAAGCTGGCGTGGAAGTGGCCGGAGTTTACACCAACGCCTGGTACTGGCGCCGGCACATGGGGCTGGCCAGCCCTGCACAGTTTGGGGAACTGTGGCTCGCGCACTGGGGCGACAACACCGTGACGGACCCGGCGCAGTTGGGGAAGTGGCCGCGCCCGCTCGGGTTCCCGGAACCCGCGGTGTGGCAGTTCACCTCCCGCGGGCGCGTTGGCGGGATCGAGGTCGACCTCAACGTGGCGCGCTAGGCCGCCATCTGGCGCGCAGCCTTCGAGGTCTGGGGCGTCTGCGTCGACTGCGAGTTGTTGTCCCGGCGACCTTCGATAACCCAACTGATAAACCTGCTCGAGCACACCGTCCAGTGAGCGAGCAGCAGGAACGGAATTGCCAAGGCAACGGCGTCCAGCCAGTGCGACCCGTTGACCAGCGCCACCTGGTGGCCACCCATGCTCACCGTGCCCGGCGGGAACGTGCACGACCACCAGGCGGGGGAGTACTGCGTCCAGCGTGCGACGTTGGGGTAGAAGGTGACCATGGCGTAGATGGCCAGCGGGATGGACAGCATAAGCGCCACGTAGCCGTAGTGGACCGAGAAGTAGCCGGGGTAGAGGATCTGTAACGCGGTAGTGGATTGGCCGATCACGCCGAGCGGCACCCATGCGGTCGCAGAGTTCGGGCCCGACAGATCAACCTCACCGTGCCAGGCAGCCCAGTAGACGCGCATGAACACCGGCACTGCGGTCAGCAGCGACATGAAGAAAAACACTGTGCCCATGACGTGGTAGATCTGCCCGTAGTCGCGGGCCAGCCAGCCGGCCACAGACGCGGAGATCATCGGGCCGACAAGCGGCAGCCCCCACGTAAACCGTGGTTTTCCTTCGAATCGCGTGAGTTGGATCGCCCAGGTCAAGGTGGTGACGGGCGCGCCGATCCAAAAGCCGACCAGGCGGTACACCGGCACATCCGTCAACCCAGACAGTGCGGCGCCGAGCGCGAGGATTCCGATGAAGAACATCGACCATTCCGCCATTGAGGTGCGTTTGAAGCTCGGCTGGCGGTATGTGACAAAGCCAACCACTAATACAACGAGGATTGCGGAGGCGATCGCTGCGAAGATGCTCGCGCCAAGCATCATGTTCTTTTCGACGAGCAGTCGCGACACGATCGACGTACCCATGAGGCTGCCGCCCCATGCGGGGCCGGCCGGAGGAAGTTGGCGGAGCTTGTTCATCACCCCATGTATGGTAATCCCTTTTGTTGTACCTGGCCATTCGGCAGTTCGGGATACTCATCCTCTGGCACGCGCAGGATGTCGGCGACACTACCGATGTTATGTGAAGTTATGTGGTTTGTGTGGAGTTGTGTACTTTGTGTGGAGTTGTGTGGTTTGGGTGTTTTCCCACGTCAAACGGATACGATCCAAATCGCTACCGCCACTCTGGACACTAAAGTGCAGCGGCGCCGAAGAGCGAACCCACCGCAAAAGTCATCGCTAGGCCGAGTGTTCCACCGACGACGATGCGCAGAACCGGGCGGAGCACCGGGGAATCGCCAAGCTTTGCCGACAGTGCGCCGGTGAGTGCAAGCGCAACGAGCGTCACAGCGAAGATCGACACAATGCGGACGGACTCCGGCGCCAGTATCGCGGTCACAAATGGCAGCACCGCACCCAAGATGAACGACAGGAACGACGCGATACCGGCTGACCATGGATTGACCTGCTGGTGCTCCGCAAAGCCCATGGAGCGCTCCGAGTCGCGTTGCGACGACACCGAGACGTATTCGCCAAGCGCCATCGACACAGCACCACCAACGACGGCGGCCAAACCGGACATGGCAATCGTCGTCTGGTTCGCGGTCGCGCCCGCTACACCCACGACGACAGCCGCCGTGGAGACAATGCCGTCGTTCGCGCCAAGGACGGCCGCGCGGAGGCGGTTGAGCCGCTCGCTGGTGCCAGGCTCAACGTGCTGCATCGGGTGCAGGTCGTACACCACCGGGCAGTCGGCGGAGCAGTCATTGGGGCGTGCCATCAGATCAGTCATAGCGCCCACTATGAACCGATTGTTTTGCCTGCGCAAGCATGTATAGCCTGACCTTCAGCAGGTCAGGCTATACAAAGTTATCTAAGGCTTAGCGGAGAACGAGGCTATTTCAGCCACCATCGAGCCGCTGTTTTGCCTCTGATTTAGCAGTCGAAGTACATCTCGAATTCCTGCGGCGTTGGGCGGAGGCGCACCGGGGTGATCTCGTTGTCGTACTTCAGCTTGATGTAGGTCTGAATGAGATCCTCGGTGAACACGTCGCCCTCGGTGAGGAAGTCATGGTCAGCCTCAAGCGCCTGCAGGGCAGCCTCAAGCGAGGTCGGTGCCTGCGGGATGTCCTTGGCCTCTTCTGGTGGCAGTTCGTAGAGGTCCTTGTCCACCGGGGCGTGCGGCTCGATGCGGTTCTTGATGCCGTCGATACCTGCCATGAGCATGGCTGCGAAGCCGAGGTAAGGGTTGCCCGACGGGTCCGGTGCGCGGAACTCGATGCGCTTCGCCTTCGGGTTCGCACCCGTGATCGGGATGCGGATGGCAGCGGAACGGTTGCGCTGGGAGTACACCAGGTTGATCGGGGCCTCGAAGCCCGGCACCAGGCGGTGGTAGGAGTTCAGCGTCGGGTTGGTGAAGGCGAGTACGGCACCTGCGTGCTCGAGCAGGCCGCCGATGTACCAGCGGGCGATGTCGGACAGGCCACCGTAGCCGGACTCGTCGTAAAACAGCGGCTCGCCGTCCTTCCACAGCGACTGGTGGGCGTGCATGCCCGAGCCGTTGTCACCAGCGAGCGGCTTCGGCATGAACGTGACGGTCTTACCGAACTGGGTGGCAGTGTTCTTCACGATGTACTTGAAGTCCTGCAGATCATCCGCCGCATGCAGCAGGGTGTTGAAGCGGTAGTTGATCTCCTGCTGGCCGCCGTTGCCCACCTCGCGGTGGAAACGCTCGATCTCAAAACCGGATTCAGCCAGGTTGCGCACCATCGCGTCGCGCACCTCGACGGTCTTGTCGTGCGGCGGGACGGGGAAGTAGCCACCCTTCACACGGTTCTTGTAGCCCAGGTTCGGGCCGCCATCGACATCAGCCTCGGCACCACGGTTCCACCAGCCTTCTTCCGCGTCGATCTCGTAGAACGCAGTATGGGCGTCCACCTCGTAGCGGATGGAGTCAAACAGGTAGAACTCGGCCTCGGCGCCGATCGAGCAGGTGTCTGCGATGCCGGTGGAGCGCAGGTACTCCTCGGCCTTCTTGGCTACGTTGCGCGGGTCGCGCGAGAACGGTTCGTGGGTGAACGGGTCGTTGACAAAAAACTTCACGTTTAGCGTCTTCGAGCCACGGAACTGGTCGAGCTTCGCGGTGGCCAGGTCCGGCATGAGCGTCATGTCGGACTCTTCGATCGTGGTGAAGCCGCGGATGGAGGAGCCGTCGAAAGCGAGGCCCTCTTCCATCACGTCTTCGTCGAACATGGAGGCCGGGATGGAGAAGTGGTGTTCGATGCCGGGCACGTCGGTGAAGCGCACGTCAACGAATTCCACCCCCTCGTCGACAATGAACTTTTTAACGTCTTCGATGTTGTCGAAGGACACGGGCGGTACTCCTCGTCGGTCGGCTGTCATAAGCGGTTACAAGTGTAGACCTGTACACCGCTAGGCTCATAGAGTATGGCTGCTAATCGACGACCTGACTGGCGCAACGGCCCAGAAATCCCTAATCAATTCAACGGCGAGGACCATCTGCCGTCCTATCCGGGGGAGTTCCTCGGCATGCCGGAGAAAGGTGCCGGCTCGCAAGCATCGGTGGCGCGACGCATGGGCGGGGTGCTCATCGACTGGACAATCTGCGCGATCGCCGCATCCCTGATCACCCAGAACACCTCAGCGTTGGGGGACAAGTACACGCTGACCTACCTGCTGTGGATCGTGCTGGGAATCCTGGGAGGCTGGTTGTTCGCCCGCACCCCAGGTATGGCTGCGCTCGGCATGGGGGTGGCGCGTGTAGACAAAGAGGCGCCGGTGGGACTGTGGCGCGCAGCGTTGCGCACCGTCCTCACCGGCTTCGTGTTGCCCGCAGCGCTTGTCGACGCCGACGGGCGCGGCATGCATGACCGCGCCACCACCACAACAGTGATCCGCTCCAGGTAGCGAGCGGATCATAGGGGGGATTCGGGGGTTACTTTCCGCCCTTGCGCTCTTGCATACGGCGCATCTTGCGGTTCATACCCGCCATGTTCTGTGCCTGCTTTGGCAGTGGACCACCCGGCAGGCCCGGCATCTGGCCGTTGCGTGCGCGTGAATCCATTGCGTCCAACTTCGCTGCGAGGTTGTATACCTCGTTCTTCTGGTAGTTCTTCGGCAGCTTCAGCAGGTGCTTCTGCAGATCGCGAGTGCGCACCTGGTCTTCGCCTTCACCGACATACACCTCGTAGATCGGTACACCAGCCAGCAGACGGTCGACGCGCTTGTGCTCCTTGGACATCAGGGCCTTCAAACGGTTCGGGTTACCCTCGCCGACCAGGACCACACCCGGGTTGCCCACCACGCGGTGGACGGTGTCCATGGAAGTATTCGCCTGCACGCCGGTCTTAGTCAGCCACACGATGCCCATCGTGTTGCGCATGTTCTCCAGTGTCCAGCCGGCAGCGCCTGGGGTGTCGCCGACCTCTTCGTACATGGAGCGCTCCAGGCGACGGGAGAAGACAAACATTGCCAGCACGGCACCCAGAACGAGGCCGAAGACGAGCCAGAGCCACTTCATGCCCCACCACAGGCCGAGGAGGAAGAATAGCAACCCGACGCCGAGCACACAGGCCAGCATGATCGGGATAAGCGCCTTGTCGCGCTTACGCTGAATATTAAACGCCTGGACGATTTGCCCGCGCGTTGCCTTGCTCTTCGCGCGCTTCGCCGCGCGCTGTTCCTGTTTCGCAGCCTTTGCGGCTGCCTTGTCCTGCGTCTTAGCCATGGCCAATACTGTATGCCACAGCTAAGACGCGGGCCAAAGACCCCTAACGGGTCTCTACAGGGTGGTCCTCAGACGCGCCGTACTTCTTCAGCAGCGACGAGGCTTCCTGCGCGGTCTCACCCTGAGACGTTTCCGCGAGGTGCTTCAGGTTCTCCGGCAGTTCGAGCCCACGGTGCTTCATTGCTTCCACGTAGAGCTTGCCTGCACGGTAGGAGGAGCGGACCAGCGGGCCGGACATGACAGCGCCGAAGCCCATCTCGTAAGCAGCGTCGCGGTACTCGATGAACTCTTCCGGCTTCACCCAACGATCGATCGGGTGGTACGTCGGGCCTGGGCGCAAGTACTGCGTAATGGTAATGATGTCGCAGCCGGCATCAACCAGGTCCTGCAGCGCCTCAAGGATCTCTTCACGGGTCTCACCCATGCCGAGGATGAGGTTGGACTTGGTGATCAAACCGAAGTCACGTGCCTGGCGGATAACGTCCAGAGATCGCTCGTAACGGAATGCCGGACGGATGCGCTTGAAGATGCGCGGGACAGTCTCCAGGTTGTGGGCGAAGACCTCAGGGCGTGCCTCGAACACTTCCTGGAGCAGGTCCGGCTTGCCGGAGAAGTCCGGAGTGAGGTTCTCTACGCCGGTGTGCGGGTTGAGCTCGTGGATCTTGCGGACGACCTCTGCGTATAGCCAAGCACCCTCGTCGTCGAGGTCGTCGCGGGTCACACCGGTGATGGTGGAATAGTTCAGGTTGAGGCTCTTGACCTCTTCTGCCACGCGACGCGGTTCGTCGCGGTCCAACGGATCCGGTTTGCCGGAGGCGATGTCACAGAAATCGCAACGGCGCGAGCAACGCGATCCGCCGATGAGGAACGTTGCCTCACGCGATTCCCAGCACTCGTGAATATTGGGGCAGCCGGCTTCCTGGCACACGGTGTGCAGCCCCGCTCCCTTGACCTTTTGCTTCATGTCCTCGTATTCGGGACCGGTCTTTACAGAGTTGCGGATCCAGCGTGGTTTCTTCTCAATTGGTGTCTGCGAGTTGCGCGCCTCAACGCGCAGCAGCTTGCGTCCTTCTGGTGCTACAGTCACGCCCCCTACCGTACATGTTTTGTCAAACCCTTCGACGGGTCCGGCCGAGTGGCAAACGTATGGTCCGCTACCACCAGTTCACCAGCCAAAGCTCGCTTGAGTTCGTGCACGACAGGGCCAGCCATATCGGCAGGCGTGATGTCGCGTCCGAGTTCGAGCGACATGGTGGTCACGTCGGCGTCGTCGATACCGCAGGCGACGATGTGTTCGTAGTGTTCGAGGGTGTTGTCGCAGTTCAGGCTCAGCCCATGCATGGTCACCCCGCGGGTGATGCGGATGCCAAGTGCTGCGATCTTGCGCTCACGTGTCGAGGCCTCAGGGGAGGCCGCCTTGGTTTCAGCGGGTACCCAGACGCCCGAGCGGCCGTCGATACGCCCTGCGGTGGTCACCCCGGCTGCCCGCACGGTCTGAATGAGGGCTTCTTCGAGGCGGCGCACATAATCGACGACGTCTACCGGCTCGGCCAACTTAATAATCGGGTACACCACGAGTTGGCCTTCGCCGTGCCAGGTGATGCGACCGCCACGGTCCACCGTCACAACCGGGACGGGGTAGGAAGCATCCGGCATATCCTCCGGCTGGGTGCGCTTGCCGGCAGTGAATGTGGAGGGGTGCTCCAACACCAGGATGGTGTCGCCCACCTCATCCTTGGCGCGCTGCGCGGCAATCTCGGCCTGAAGATCCCAGGCCTGCTGATAATCCACGAGCCCCAGCTCGCGCACGTCAATGGGCGAGTCTGAGGCTCGGATGGACTTCTCGGCGGGGAAAAACGGGTCACGTGGCGCAGTCATGCGCCCAACCCTAGTCCCCGGCAGAGATGTGTACTACACGCCGTTAGCGGCGCCGTACTCGTCGGCGGTCATGAGCGGGCCGACCTCTTCGACCTCAACCTCGTAGAGCCAGCCTTCGCCGTACGGGTCGTTGTTGATGGCCTCATACGCGCCGTCGATGTCCTCGTTGACAGCGGTGACCGTGCCGGTGACCGGGGAGTACAGATCAGAGACCGACTTGGTGGACTCGATCTCACCGCAGGTTTCGCCTGCGGTGACGGTGTCGCCGACCTGCGGCAGTTCCGCGAACACAACCTCACCGAGGCGGTCAGCAGCGACGTGGGTGATGCCCACGCGTACGGTCTGGCCAACGGCGGTGTCCGGGGTGGCGTTGATCCACTCGTGGTCCTCGGAGTAGTAGAAATCCTGCTTCAGAGCCATAGTTATGCGTCCTCTCGGGTGTAAAACGGGGTTGCTGCAATAGTAAACGGGTAACGGCGTCCGCGGATATCAATTTCCACTTCGGTGCCCACTTCCGTGTGTGCCGGATCCACATGTGCGAGTGCGACCGGGTAGCCCAGCGTCGGCGAAGGCTGGCCAGAGGTGACCACGCCGATCTTGTCCTCAGTACCCGCCAGGTACACCTCGGCGCCCTGACGTGCGGCACGGCGCTGCTCAGACGTCAGACCAGCGATAACGACGCTTGGTTCACGACCAGTGAGCGCCTGCTTACCGACGAAGTCCGCCTCCTTCTTTGCAAACGCACGGCCCATCCCGGCCTCCACCGGGGTGATGTCGGTGGTCAATTCGTTGCCGTACAGCGGCATGGAGGCCTCGAGACGCAGCGAGTCACGTGCAGCCAAACCACACGGGGTACCGGAGCCGATGACGGCGTCCCACACGGCAACGGTGTCTTCGGCCGCGCAGAACAGTTCGAAGCCGTCCTCACCGGTGTAACCGGTGCGAGCGACAAACACGTCGATTGTCGCTTGGTTCGAGCGAAGCGAGAACCAAGCGCCGGAGTAGTACTCAAGGGCGCCAGCATCGCCGTCCAGCAGCGGGTTGAGCACCTCGAGGGAGCGCGGACCCTGGACGGCAACCAGGCCGGTGGCTTCGGAGTCGTTGCGCAGCTCGACGTCGAAGTCCCCCTTGCGTGCCTCGAACGCCGCCCATACGGCTGCGGTGTTGCCAGCATTGGGCACAACCATGAAGTGGTCGTCGTCGAAGCGGTAGGTGATCAAGTCGTCGAGGATGCCGCCGTTTTCATCGACAATCATCGAATACTTCGCCTTGCCCACCTTCAGGATGGACATGTTGGAGATCAACGCGTAGTCCAAAAACGCTGCAGCGTCGGGGCCCTTGACGTCAATTTCGCCCATGTGGGACAGGTCGAAAATGCCAACGTCGTTGCGCACCGCGCGGTGCTCTTCCAACTCGGAGGCGTACTTCAGCGGCATGGTCCAGCCACCGAAGTCGGTGAAGGAGGCGTTGAGCGCCTCGTGCTTAGCAAACAGGGGAGTCTGTGGCATGGGTGTTCTCCTTACTCCTAGTTGTCGGTGTCGTCGGTGATATCGAAGGCCTCCGGCGGCGGGCATGCGCATTGGAGGTTGCGGTCGCCGAATGCTTCGTCAACACGACGCACTGGCGGGAAGTACTTCTGGTGGACGAGGCGATCCACCGGGTAGGCGGCCTGCTCACGGGTGAACTCGTACGGCCACTCGTCACGGGCCACGCTGTGCGCGGTGTACGGCGCGTTGTGGACCACGGACTTTTCGTACTCGATCTTGCCGTCAATGATCTCCTGGATCTCCGCACGGATGGAGCGCATTGCCTCGATGAAGCGGTCGATCTCAGCCAGGTCCTCGGACTCGGTCGGCTCCACCATGAGCGTGCCCGCAACCGGGAATGCCAGGGTAGGGGCGTGGAAGCCGTAGTCCACCAGACGCTTGGCCACATCGGCGGCGGTCACACCGGACTGATCGGTGAGTTCGCGCAGGTCCAGGATGCACTCGTGGCCGACAAGCCCGTTGTTGCCGGTGTAGAGGACCGGGAAGGAGTCGTTGAGTTCCTTCGCAATGTAGTTCGCGTTCAGCACCGCGTGCGCCGTGGCACTGCGCAGTCCTTCCGCACCGGACATGGCGATGTACGACCAGGAAATCGGCAGCACACCAGCCGAGCCAAACAGGGTGGAGGCCACCGGCACGCCAGCCGAGCCGTCGATCTCCGCAGCGGCCTGCTCCAGCGGCACGTTCGGGTTGGACGGCAGGAACGGGATGAGGTGCTCGGCCACACCGATCGGGCCAACACCCGGACCACCGCCACCGTGCGGGATGGTGAACGTCTTGTGCAGGTTCAGGTGAGACACGTCGCCGCCGAAGTCACCCGGGCGGGCGATGCCGGTCAGGGCGTTCATGTTCGCGCCGTCGATGTAGACCTGGCCGCCAGCCGCATGCACCTTGTCACAGACCACGCGCACGTCTTCCTCGTACACGCCGTGCGTGGAGGGGTAGGTGAGCATGATCGCTGCGACGTGGCCTTCGTGCTTGGCCAACTTTTCGTCCAAGTCGTTGATGTCAATGGAGCCATCGTCCGCAGTCTTGACCACGACCACCCGCAGGTTCGCAAGCGTCGCCGACGCCGCGTTCGTACCGTGCGCTGACGCCGGAATCAGGCAGATGTCACGCTCGGTATCGCCGTTGGCCACGTGGTAGCGACGGATCGCCAACAGGCCGGCCAACTCGCCGTTCGCACCGGAGTTCGGCTGGACGGACACCTCGGCGTAGCCGGTGATTTCGACCAGCCAGGAGCGGATTTCGTCGATAAGCTCGCGCCAGCCCTCGGTGTACTCATCCGGGGTGTAGGGGTGCACGTTGGCAAAATCAGGCCAGGTAATCGCCTCAAGGCCCGCGGTCGGGTTGAGCTTCATCGTGCAGGAACCCAGCGGGATCATCGTGCGATCCAGCGCCAGATCCTTATCACCAAGTTCACGGATGTAGCGCATCATCTGGGTCTCAGAGTGGATGCGGTTAAACGTCTCGTGGGTGAGGAACTCGGTCTTGCGCACAAGTGCCGCAGGGATACGAGACTCGCCGGTCGCAGCCTCCGCGCCGAAGCCGGCCAGCAGCGCCGAAACATCCGCATCCGTGGTGTCCTCGCCAAAAGACACGCCGACCGTGTTGTCGTCAATCGCGCGAACGAGGTAGCCCGCCTGCGCAAACTTATCGACGACACCACGCGCCCCGTCAACCTCCACCGCAACAGTGTCGAAGAACTCAGCATGCTTGACCTTCACGCCAGCCTTCTCAAGAGCGGCAGCAAAATCCGTCGCGCGCTGGTGAATCGTGCGAGCGATCTGCGTCAGCCCCTCCGGGCCGTGGTAGACCGCGTACATCGACGCCGTCACCGCCAGCAGTGCCTGAGCAGTACAGATGTTGGACGTCGCACGCTCACGACGAATATGCTGCTCGCGCGTCTGCAACGCCAGGCGGTATGCGGGGTAGCCCTCCGCATCCTTGGACACGCCAACGAGGCGGCCTGGCATCTGACGCTGCAACTTCTCACGCACAGCCATGTAGGCGGCGTGCGGGCCACCGTAGAACAGCGGCACACCAAGACGCTGCGTGGTGCCGATTGCGATATCCGCACCGAACTCACCAGGGGACTCCAACAGCGTCAGCGCAAGAATGTCCGCGTCAACCGCAACCAGGCCACCACGCTCGTGGATCGCCTCGATCACCGGACGCGGATCTGCAACGTCGCCCTCGGTACCCGGGTAGGCAAACACCGCGCCCACCAGGTCCTCGCCGACAACACCCTCGGTGAGGTCAACAACCTCAACCTCAAGATCAATCGCACGGGCGCGCTCTGCAGCCACGTTGATCACCTGCGGATGCAAACGAGCATCCAACAGCACACGGCGACCCTTCTTCACCACACGAGCCATCAGGCCAACTGCTTCCGCGGCGGCTGAGGCTTCGTCGAGAAGCGAAGCGTTCGCAATATCCAAACCAGTCAGATCCTGCACCATGGTCTGGAAATTCAGCAGCGCCTCCAGGCGCCCCTGAGAAATCTCCGGCTGATACGGGGTATACGCGGTGTACCAGCCAGCATCCTCCACCACACCACGACGAATCACCGGTGGCGTGAGAGTCGAGTTAAAGCCCTGGCCATAGAACGCGCGCAAGACCTTGTTCTTGCCAGCCAACTCACGCAGTCGAGCCTGAGCCTCGTATTCCGTAAGCGCATCCGGCAGATCAAGCGGCTGCTCAGCCAGGATCCCGCCTGGCACCGCTGCAGCAATCAGCGCATCGATACTTTCGTAACCCAGCGCGTCCAGCAATTGCTGCTGTTCATCCTGGTTTGGGCCAATATGACGGGAAATGTAATCCAACTGAAGGCTCCTTATCTCGGGGCGTACGAGCACGCCCAAGCATAGCGGGCAAACACGTCCGTGACACCCACCAATAAGACAAAGCGGTCTACCAGGGTTTTAAAACTCCGACACGTCCGCCGCACCGAACAACCACGTCACCGCAATCGCGCCAGGATCCGGCACATCCTTTGCGCTTTCGCCCAGGTAGGAGGCCCGACCCTTCTTCGCCTGCATACCGCGGGTGGACTTTGCGCCCTCGACGGCAGCTGCGAATACGTGCTCAAGAACGTCCTCCACAGTGGCAGCGCCATCGAGCGATTCGGCGGCCTTTGCGGCGGGCACGAGCGCGTCGATAAGCGTGTTGTCGCCCTCCTTCGCGCCACCGAGCTCAGTAATGGCAGTCACGCCGCTCTGCAGCCCCTCAGCCAGTGCTGTTCCGAATGCCTGGCCGTCCGCGTCCCGCGAATCCACATTGGCGCGCTCAAACACGTCAGCCATCTCGCGGAAGAACGTGCCAAGCACCGCACCGGAGGTACCACCCGCGCGAACCAACATCCGGTGGGCAAAGAAGTTCAGCACCTCAGGGTCGTTGCCCCGAATCGGGGTAGCCACGTCGCCGAAGGCCGCCTCCATGTTCTGGCCGAAGTCGCCGTCGCCTGCCTCGCGGTCTAGCGCCGTCAGGTCGTCGTAGGCAGCTGCGAGGCGATCCACAAAGGCCGAAAGCCACACGTTTTCCCCACCGTTATCGGGCTGTTGCTCGTCATCCGTCATGGTGGCGTCCGCATACTGTGGGTCACGCACCAGATCAGGCCACGCTGGTGCCAGTGTCTCAGCGTCGAGCAAGTCGATGAGTTCATCGTCGAGCGCCGTCACCGTAAGCGAAATACCAGCCATGTTCAGCGACGTCACCAACGACCCACGCATGCCGCGACGCACCGTCACGCCACGATCCGACAGCTGTTTGAGCGCCTCGCCGAAGACCAGATCGAGCTCCAGCTCGCTTGTGCCACCCAGGCCGTTGACAAAGAGCATGGCATCACCCACCGCAACACCACTTTCCTTGAGCGAAGCCAGCACCGCATCGAGTAACTCCTCAACCAGCGCCTGCGCCGACGGCTTCGAATCTGCCTGATCACGACGCTCCACACCCGGCTCACCGTGAATACCAACACCGACCTCAATCTGGCCCTCCTCCAGATCAAACGTTGCACGGTCGCTGGTCGGGGAGTGGCCAGGCTGCAGCGCCACCGCCATGCTTCGCGACTGATCCGCCGCCCGCTGCGCAACCTTCGCAACTGCGTCGAGGTCGTCGCCACGAGCCGCTGCAGCGCCCGCAATCTTCTCGACGATCACCGTCGCCCCCGTACCCCGCCTCCCCGGCGAGTCATCGTTATCGATCTCAGTGGCCACATCGTCAGCCACCAACACCTGCTTCACCTCCGCATCGGCGTGGTTGCCCGCCACGGTGAAGTTCATGACGTCGCCCGTGTAGTTCTTCACCACATGCACAACACCACGGCCACGATCTGCCCACTCCGTTGCCGCGCCAATCTGCACCGCGTTCGGGGACGTAAACAGCAGCCCCGGGCAAGCCGCGTCCAGCATCCCCTCGCCGACGAACCCGGCGTGCATCGGCTCGTGGCCCGACCCGCCGCCGGAGATGACGGCGACGCGGGCGGGGGAGTCGTCGTCACGCAAAAGCCCCACGAACCCCTCGTTGTGCCACTCCGCAAAAGGATGCGCGGCCACAAGGCCGCCGAGTGCCTCGCGCATGAAATGTTCAGTGTTGTTGCGGAAAGATTTGAATGTGCCTGTCATGCGCGCCAGTGTAAACATAAAAAGAAGGCCCGGCACTGACATAAATCAGTGCCGGGCTTTCGCCTGCTAGAGGTTAGATATCGAGGTCAGCCTCGAAGTCACCCTCCTCGATGCGGTCCTTGATGGTCGTGACGAAACGACCAGCGTCCGCACCGTCGATCAGCTGGTGATCGTAGGTGAACGGCAGGTAGCACATCTGACGGATCGCGATGGAGTCAATGCCATCCTCGGTCACGATGACCGGGCGCTTCTCAATCGCAGCCGTACCCAGAATGCCAGCCTGCGGCGGGGTCAGCACCGGAGTATCCAGCAGCGCACCCTCGGAACCAATGTTGGTCACCGTGAAGGTTGCGCCAGACAGGTCGTCCGGACGCAGCTTCTTGTTGCGTGCGCGCTCGGCCAGGTCGGTGATCGCCTTCGCAATCTCCGCAAGGTTCTTCTTCTGCGCCTGCTTGATCACCGGCACCAACAGACCCATCGGGGTATCAACAGCGATACCGATGTTGACGTCCTCGTGGTAGGTGATCTCCTTCGCATCCGCGTCGTAGGAAGCGTTCACGTTCGGGTGGGACACAAGCGCCTCTGCCGTGGCCTTGATGAAGAAGGCCAGGTACGTGATGTTTGCGCCATGCTTCTCGACGAACGCCGGCTTCACCTTCTTGCGCAGCTCCGCCACACGGGTGACGTCGACTTCCTGCACGTGGGTGAGCTGAGCAGTGGTCTGCAGCGACTCGACCATCTTCGCAGCCGTGATCTCGCGGATGCGGTTCACGCGCTGAGTGGTGCCGATGAGCTCTGCCTTCGCCGGATCCACAGACTTGGTGGACCAGTTCGCACGCTCGCCCTTCGGCTGCTGTGTCTGCTCCTTCGTCGCAGACGCAGCGGTGGTGCCCTCAGCCTTACCGCCCTCAGCGGCAGCCAGGACATCCTGCTTACGGATGCGGCCACCAACACCGGTGCCCTCAACCGTGTTCAGGTCAACGCTGTGCTTCTCAGCCAGCTTGCGCACCAGCGGGGTGACGTACGGGACGTTGTCGCCGTTGTTGACCTTCGCCGAAGCGTTCTTGGAGTCGGTGGATGCAGCCTTCGGCTCTTCCTTCTTCGGTGCTTCCTTCGGCTCCGGCTTCTTCTCTTCAGCCTTCTCCTCGGCCTTTTCCTCAGCCTCTTCGACCTCGGCTTCGTCTTCGTTGGAGTCGTCGGAGGAAGCAGCAGCGGCGTCAGCGTCGCCGATGATCACGATCACGTCGCCCACCTCAACGGTGTCGTCCTCTTCAGCGAGGATCTCGATGATCGTGCCAGCAACCGGGGACGGGATTTCGGTGTCGACCTTGTCAGTGGAGACCTCGAGCAGCGGCTCGTCGACCTCGACCGTGTCGCCGACTTCCTTCAGCCAAGTGGTGATGGTGCCTTCGGTGACGGACTCGCCGAGCTCCGGCATCTCAACCTTGGTGCCCTCACCAGAGGACTTCTTCGGAGCAGCCTTCTTCTCTTCCTTCGGCTCCTCTTCCTTAGCCGGTGCCTCTTCAGCCTCGGCCTCGTCTTCGTTGGAGTCGTCGGAGGAAGCAGCCGCGTCAGCGTCACCGATGCGGGCGATGACATCGCCGACCTCAACGGTGTCGTCCTCTTCAGCCAGAACCTCGATCAGCGTGCCAGCGACCGGCGACGGGATCTCAGTGTCAACCTTGTCAGTGGAGACCTCGAGCAGCGGCTCGTCGACCTCAACCTCGTCGCCGACTTCCTTCAGCCACGTAGTGATGGTGCCCTCAGTGACGGACTCACCGAGCTCCGGCATCTCAACATCGGTAGCGGAACCGGAAGCCTGCTTCGGAGCAGCCTTCTTCTCTTCCTTCGGCTCCTCAGCCGGCTCTTCGTCCTTCGCCTCTTCCTTGGCGTCGGCGGAGTCGTCGGACTTGTCGTCGCCGGCCGGGGTTTCGCCCTCGTCGCCAATAATCGCGATGACGTCGCCGATCTCGACGGTGTCGTCCTCCTCAGCCTTGATCTCCAGGATCACACCAGCGACAGGGGAGGGGATCTCGGTGTCGACCTTGTCAGTGGAGACCTCGAGCAGCGGCTCGTCGACCTCAACCGTGTCGCCGACTTCCTTCAGCCACGTAGTGATCGTGCCTTCGGTGACTGACTCGCCCAGCTCGGGCATCTCAACAGAGTGCGCCATGTTTAAAGTCTCCTCATTGAAACGTTGGAAGCTATACGGCACAAAGCGTACCTGCATCCACACACGTTCGTTGCCCAAGGGGTGACCTAATTGCTTAGACAGGCCCGTATGATGTGGGGCGTGTTCAACCTGTTCGGCAAAGGCAAGAAGTCCACGACGTTCAAACCGCCACGGGCACCGGGCGAGACAATCCGCCCCGACGACGCGCAATACTTGCGCGATTGGGTCGCCGGCCGTGCGTTCGTGGAAGGCTTTGTCGAGCCAGAAACCATGGTCAACGAGATGTCCGTCGTTCTTGTCGACGAGCACGGCAACTACACCCGACGTCGCATCGGCGGGCCCAAAGGCATCGACGCCGTCTCCGACATGTTGGGCATTCTGCTCTACGACGTCGAAGAGACCGGCTACCCCGACCGTATGCGCAAGAAAATGGAGCAAGAACGCATTCTGCGCAAGCGCGAGGAACAAAAAGAGCGCCGCGCCCGGTTCGAGCGCGGCGAAAACCCGTACAGCTAGACGGCTTCTGCGCCGTCCCGTGCCTGCTACGCTGCCCCCGCCCGGCCCATTCTTCACCGAGGATGGTAACCGGAGGGTGGTAATCAGCCGAGTACGAACGAGCACCGCGGTCCAGGTACTCGGCTGATTACCATCTGGTGGTTACCGCCTAGGGCGGGAAAGTGAGGCCACAAACGGTAAAAACAGCGAAATGTGCCGTGTACCGTGTGCCGTTTAGGAGGGGAGGCCTAGCAGGACTATGCAGCGGCATAGTCCTGTCGGCTCGAGAGCGGGGGACTATGCAGCGGCATAGTGGCCGTATTGCCTCAAACGCCTACTTCGCAGCCAGGCGGTTGAGCGCCTCGAGGATTGTGCGGACCGGAGCGCCGGTTGCACGCTTCGGGGTGTAGCCCCAGGCGCCGCCGCCGTTCCAGGCCGGACCGGCGATGTCGATGTGAGCCCACTCGACGTTCTCCGGCACGAAGCGGGAGAGGTAGAGGCCAGCGAAGAGCATGCCGCCGGTGCGGGCGTTGTGGGTGTTGCGGATGTCGGCGATAGGGGACTTCAGCTCGTCCTCCTGCTCCTCGAGCAGCGGCATAGCCCAAGCCTGCTCACCGACGGCACGGCCGGTCTCGGCGATGAGGTCGCGCAGGTCGTCGGAGCCCATCACGCCGGAGGTGCGGTTGCCCAGGGCGACCAGCTGCGCGCCGGTGAGGGTTGCGGTTTCGATGAGGTAGTCGGGATTGTCTTCGCAGGCGCGGGCAATGGCATCCGCAAGGACGAGGCGGCCTTCGGCGTCGGTGTTGATGACCTCGCTGGTGATGCCGCCGTAGTGGGTGATCACATCACCCGGGCGGGTGGCGGTACCGGAGGGCATGTTCTCGGCGAGGGGCAGCCAGGCGTCGATACGCACTGGCAGCTCAAGGCGGGCGGCAGCGGCGATGACGCCGAGCTGTGCTGCGGAGCCGCCCATGTCGGAGATCATGTCCTCCATACCGGAGCCCGGCTTCAGCGAGATGCCGCCGGTGTCGAAAGTGATGCCCTTGCCCACAAGCGCGACCTTCTTCGTCGCGCCGGACGGCGCCCACGTCAGGTGCACCAGGCGTGGGGTGCGTGCGGAGCCGCGACCGACGGAGAGGATGCCGCCGAAGCCTTGATCTTCAAGCGCCTTGTCGTCGAGCACCTCGATGTCCAGGCCGACCGCCGAAGCAACCTCGCCCATGACAGCGGCGTAGGACTCGGGGTAGAGGAAGTTTGACGGGGTGTTGACCAGGTCGCGGGCCAGGTTGACCGACTCGGCGACGATGACGGCCTGCTCGAACGCCTTCTCGTCGGCGCCGACCACGGTGACTTCGGTGGTCTGGGGGAGTTCGGCGTCGGTGTTGTCGTCGTCAAGCGTGTTGGCGGTGGACTTCAGACCGTTGTAAACGTAGCCGCCGAGCAGGAGGCCCTCGACGACCGGCTGGACGCCGAACTCGGCGGAGATAGCTGCCTTTTCCACCCCATTGAGGGTGCGGGTGGCGGCGCCGACGGCGCGGCGCACGGCTTCGTCGTCAATGTCGTTCGCGTCGCCGAGGCCGTACGCGATGACCAGCGTGCCGTCGACGACAACGCGGGTGACCTCGTTAGCCGTACCCTTCGCGCCGACCGCAACGAGGGCTTCAAGCAGGCCCTTCGGGGCAAGTTGGGTGACAGGAAGTTCGACTCCGTCTTCGCCCTGTGCGACCGGAACCAGCAGCACAGCGCCCTCAGGGGCGGCAGAACCGGCAACCGCGCGCACCGTCGTACCGCGGGCAGGAAGTGTGACATCGAACGACATAAACAACACCTTTCTGACAATTGAACAGGATTGCCTCCCGAGGGTACATAGCCACGGAGTAACGTGGGCCACATGTCTAACCTCGAATTCGCAGTTACCCCGTCAGACCACCCCGCAACCGATGCTGAGCGTGAAAAGATCCTCGCTAACCCGGCGTTCGGCCAGGAGTTCACCGACCACATGGTTTCCATCGACTGGACCGAAGACAAAGGCTGGCACAACGCCCAGGTGCGGGCGTACGAACCGATCGCGCTCGACCCGGCCGCCAACGTCTTCCACTACGGCCAGGCGATCTTCGAGGGCCTGAAGGCGTACCGCCACACCGATGGGCGCATCACCGCGTTCCGTCCGGAGCAAAACGCTGAGCGTATGCGCAGCTCCGCGCGTCGTATGGCAATGCCGGAACTGCCGGATGAGGACTTCTTGGAGGCCGTGCGCCAGTTGGTCACCATCGACCAGAAGTGGGTACCTGAAGCTGGCGGCGAGGCGTCGCTGTACCTGCGTCCATTCATGATCGGCACGGAGAAGACCCTGGGTGTGAAGCCGTCGTCGTCGTACTCCTTCTACATCATCGCCTCCCCGGCAGGCGCCTACTTCAAGGGTGGTGTGAAGCCGGTCAGCGTGTGGATCTCCGAGGACTACGTCCGTGCAGCACCTGGTGGCACCGGCGATGCGAAGTTCGCCGGCAACTACGCGGCGTCCCTGCTTGCGCAGCAGCAGGCTGCGGACAAGGGCTGCGACCAGGTTGTGTGGCTGGACGCGATCGAGCGCAAGTACATCGAGGAAATGGGTGGCATGAACCTCATGTTCGTCGAGGGCTCCGGCAAGGACGCGAAGATCATCACCCCGTCCCTGTCCGGTTCGCTCCTGCCGGGTATTACGCGTAAGTCGCTGCTGCAGGTCGCAGAAGACTTGGGTTACACCAGCGAGGAGCGCAAGATCACCGTCGAGCAGTGGCGTGCTGGTGCCGAGGACGGCACCATCTCCGAGACCATGGCGTGCGGCACCGCAGCTGTGATCACCCCGGTTGGCCGCGTGCTCAGCAACGAGGGCGAGTTCACGGTGAATAACAACGAGGCCGGCGAGATCACCCTGGCAATGCGCGAGCGTCTGCGCGGCATCCAGACCGGCGAGGTCGAGGACACCCACGGTTGGAACCTCACGCTCGTCGAGGGCTAGTCGCTTATCGACGATCCCCCGGCGAGCACCTCGCCAACCATCTCCGCCGCCAGATTTAATTGCGGCAACGCGGCCAGGGCCCCAGCGCCCTGGCCCGTTTTCATATCCAGGTGTTGCAGCGGTCGAAGCCCGAGCGCTTCGAAACAGCCAGCCTGCGCCGGCTCGTTCGCCTCCTGCGCTGCCATGAGCCAGTCTTTGGTGTCGGGTGCGAGGCGTTCGGCGACGTATGCGGCGACGGCGGGGTAGACGCCGTCGATAAGCAACGGCGTGCGGCGCGCGGCGGCCTGGGCGATGAAGCCGACCAGGCAGGCGAAATCCGGTCCGGTGAGTTCGGCGCAGACGCGTTCGGTGTCGTCGCGGAACCAGCGCACGCGGAACATCGCGTCGCGAATAGCGGCGACCTTGATCTTCCAGACCTCATCGTTGATGCCGGAGCCACGCCCGATCGCCTTTGCGGGCTCAGTGCGCGTAAACGTGCCGTACACCGCCGCGGCGACGGTGGTGTTGCCAACGCCGATGTCTCCGGGGATCAGCAGGTCAGCACCGCCGTCGATTTCACTATCGGCGATCTCTGCACCCGCAGCCAACGCCGCATCCCACACGTCTTGCGACACGGCGGGTCCCACGTCGATGGCGCCGGTGGGGGTGTCCAGGTAGTCGTCGATAAGCCTGATGCTCGCTCCCGCAACCCGCGCCGTCGTGGAGGCAGGGCCGACACCGGCGCGCAGCTGCTCAACCTGAGCGGCGCCGGCATCCGATGTCCACGCCGACAAACCTCGCGTAGCAATGCCGTGATTGCCAGCGACGATCACGGCACGCGGGCGCAGAAACGGCGTGGGCACGTCACGGCCTTGTACGGAGGCAACCCACGCACCGATCGCCCCCAGCCTTCCAAGGGCAACGCCACTCGTGCCACCTGCCAACGCATCCGCCACCGCACGGGCATGCGCGCGTTTCGGCGGCTCAACCGGGGGAAACTGCATGGGCTATACCTTCGCGCCCAACGCCACCCGCGGCTTGGGGGAGCGCCAGTTACGCGGCTGAGTAGCGCGGGAGAACGCGTACATACCCAGGCTGAAACCAGTGTTCGCCTCCGGGAACTTTGCACGGACCGCACGGTTGGCGCGGATGCCGATGATGATGCCCTCGATGAAGATGGTGACGATAAACAGCAGGCTCACCAGCTCCAGTGCTGCAGCGACGCGAGGCAGCCACGTGCCAATCAACAGCACGACTAGCAGCACCAGCGCCATCGGCATGACGTAGTTGTTGAAGAAGCGTTGCGAGTCCACCCAGTCACGAATGAAGCGACGCTCCTCGCCCTTGTCGCGCTCCATGAGGTAGCGCTCGTCGCCCGAGTCGATCTTCGCCTGCATCTCGCGGTTACGGGCCCGGTTCTGCTCGCGCACCTCCTTCTTGTGCGCCTTCCACTCCTCTTTGGTCATGGACTTCTTCAGCTCTTTTTCACGCTGACGAATCTGCGCCGGGGTGGCCGCATTCGGGTCGCGCACAACACCGCGCTTGATCTCCTGATCAAGTCGCTTTGGCGTCGGCTTGCCCTTCGGCGGGGTGTAGCCCTTCGGAAGCTTCTGCTCTGCGGCCTCTGGGGTGTCTGCCGCGGGCGCGTTGTCGGTCTGGGGCAGTTCGGCCTTGGTCGAACCAGCCTCAGCGGTCTGCTCGGATTTTTGCCAGGGTAGTTTCACGCCACCTAGGCTACAAGGCCACCGCGACATTCCTGTAACCAGTGGGAATAGATTGCGGGGGAGAACCGTTACACCGGCTATGAAGGGGCGCGCGTAGCATGGGCGCCACTCGAACGCGTAGCACGAAGGAGTACCCAATGACTGCACCTACTTCCGCAACTGGCGTGAACCTCACCGAGGCAGCGGCGGCGAAGGCGAAGGCCCTGCTTGATCAGGAGGGCCGCAACGACCTGTCCCTGCGCATCGCCGTTCAGCCTGGTGGCTGCGCTGGTCTGCGCTACCAGCTCTACTTCGACGACCGCGACCTGGACGGCGACAAGGCCGATGAGGTTGGCGGCGTGCGTCTTGTCGTGGACAAGATGAGCGTGCCGTACCTCACGGGTGCGACGATCGATTTCGCGGACACCATCGAGCAGCAGGGCTTCACCATCGATAACCCGAACGCAGGTTCCGCTTGCGCTTGTGGCGATAGCTTCAACTAAGCCGCTGCTTATCGACGCCAACACCCCGCGCCCACCTCATTATTGAGGGGAGCGCGGGGTGTTTCGTCTGTGTGGACTATTTGCAGCCGTGCTCGGTGGCAAGCCACTGCTTCGCTTGCTCTAACGGCGTATCGGTTTCGACGTCCGGCTGCACCGGATCTTCGGCGAACTCCTCGCCAGTGCGTGCCTTGTCCTTCGCGATGGTGAGCATCAGCAGGCTGCCATCCGGGAAGTCGTACACCATATTAGCCGAGGCGTAGCCCGCGGTAGGGGACCCGAAGCTTTGGGAGTGCTCAAGCCCCCGGAACGACAGCATCGTGGCCTCGCCCGACGAAGCAGTGTCGCCATCGACTAAGACCGCCACCGGCGCCTCCCACTTCCCTCCAGATGTAGTCACCGGGGTGCCCCCGCCGCTCACCGAGTTTCCCTCAACCGTGACCTGGCTGGTGTTCGTCCGCGATACGAATTCGAGCACCGTGCCATCCGGCAACAGCGAGGAGAGACCGGCGATCATAGGACCCATGTCGCCCCCGTCGTTGCCACGCAGATCAACGACCGCCCCGCATGCCCCGGCATCACGCGCGGAAGCAAGACCCGTTGCGAGCGTGTCTGCGTACCCCTGCACATCCGAGTGACGGTCGACGCCAGGCACCGTTGCCACCGCAACGCGGTCCTCGACGCTGACTGTGGCTTCCGACTTCTCTTCCATAGTCCAGCCGAGGTTAGGGTTATCAGGTTCAATCAGCCGGGAGTGCTTCCCGCCAGCAGCTTTGACGGCGTCCTCCAGGGCGGGGTAGACGTCGAAAAGCGTATCTGCTTGCTTGGCGGCCTCCTTTGCGCGGGCCTTCGCGTCCTCGAACTCCTTCGAGTCGGAGTAAATGCCCTGCTCTGCCAGGTTAAGCACCGTTGAAGCGTAACGCTTCGGGGTATCAGTGCCCATGAACTTGGCGGTGCCGGTGAACATCGCCGTCACAGTCGGCCCGTACACATAAGCGACGGCGCCGGCGGCGATCAACAGGACGCCGAACACCGCGGCGATGGTGGTGAGTACTTTCTTTGCAGTTGACATACACCACATTCAACCGGCGAACGGGCAGCCCGACAATACAGACGGCTGCCCAACTGGGGTAGTGCTGGCACTACCTACAGCTCGACCGGGTAATCCTTGTGCTCGATCTGGGGGTCGATGCGGTTTTCCACGAAAATGCCGTGCCAAACCATGAACGCCAGCACCGTCCAGAGACGACGCGAGTGGTCGGACACACCATCGTGGTGCTCCTTGAGCATCTCCAGGACCTGGTCCTTGGCAAAGATGTCGTCGGTTTGCGACTCGCGAATCGTGTCCTGCGCCCAACCAAAGAGCTCGTCGCCCGCCAGCCAGTGACGCATCGGCACCGGGAAGCCCAACTTCTTGCGATGCAGCACGTGTGGCGGAACGATCTGCTCCATCGCCTTACGCAACGCGTACTTCGTGGTGCCGTTGGCAATCTTCTGGTCGTACGGGATCGTCTGCGCGACCTCGAAAACTTCCTTGTCCAGGAACGGAACGCGCAGCTCCAGCGAGTTCGCCATGTTCATCTTGTCTGCCTTGACCAGAATGTCACCACGCATCCAGGTGAACAGGTCAAGGTTCTGCATACGTGCCACCGGATCCATCTCGGTCGACGTTGCATAAATCGGTGCGGTGACCTCGCGGTGGTCCCACTCGCGCTTCGCCCACGGTAGGACGCGCTGGAGCTGCTCAAAGTTAAACGAGCGCGCATTGCCGTAGTAACGGTCTTCCATCGGGGTAGTGCCTCGCTCGAGCAGGCTCTTGCCCTTCATGCCCTCCGGAAGTAGGCGGCTGAGGCGGTTCAACCCCTTGTTCAGCGCGCTCGGCAGTTTCTCAAACGGTGCCAGCGACAGCGGTTCCTTATAGATGGTGTACCCACCGAAAAGCTCATCCGCGCCCTCACCGGACAGCACAACCTTGACGTGCTTGCGTGCCTCCTGCGCGACGAAAAACAGCGGCACCAGTGAAGGGTCAGCCACCGGATCGTCGAGGTACCACATGATCTTCGGAATCGCGTCGGCGTACTCCTCCGGGGAGACAATCTTCACGATGTGCTCCACACCAATCGCCGCAGCAGACTCTGCAGCGACGTCCACCTCGGAATAGCCCTCCCGCTCAAAACCAGTGGTGAAGGTCAACAGGTTCGGATTGTGACGCTTCGCCAGCGCCGCGATCGCCGTGGAGTCGATTCCGCCAGACAAGAAGGAACCAACCGTCACGTCAGCGCGCATATGCTTTTCGACGGAATCCTCCAACGCCCGGGCAATCCTGTCGTACAGGTCCTGCTCCTTGCCCTTTGGCACAGGCTGGGAATTGAAGTGTGGCTTGAAGTAGCGGTCCGAGTGGACCTCGCCACCAGGCTTGATAGTCACGGTGCAGCCCGACTCCACGCGACGGATCTCGCGGTGCAGGCTCTCCGGCTCCGGGACGTATTGCAGGTCCACGTAGTGCTCGATCGCACGACGATCAAGGTCGAGGCCTAGACCAAGGTCGTCTGCCATCTCCAGGATCGACTTCTTCTCAGAGGCGAAAACGGTGCCCTTGTCGGTCGTCGCATAGAACAGTGGCTTGATGCCAAACTGGTCGCGCGCTGCGAACATCGTCTTGGTCTCGGTGTCCCAAATAGCGAAGGCGAACATGCCGCGCAGATGCTCAACCACGTTGGCGCCCCAGTGGTGGAAACCGACCACGATCGGTTCGCCATCACCTGCGGTGTTGAAGGTGTATCCGGCCTTGGTGAGTTCCTCGCGCAACTCCACGTAGTTGTAAATCTCGCCGTTAAACGTCAGGGCGTAACGTTCGGGGTTTTCTGCCGGCCCCCAGCGCAGTGGCTGGTGGGAGTGCTCGATGTCGATGATCGCCAGGCGGTTAAAGCCGAAAACAGCGTCATCGTCGTTCCATGTTCCCGCAGCGTCAGGGCCGCGGTGATACATGCAGGAAAGCGAGCGACCGACCGCGTCGGTAAACACTGGGGCATCGCCGCGGGCAGTCAACAGTGCAACAAGACCGCACATCGTTGTGAAACCTCTCCTATATATAAGGTGCGCCGCCTCGAACCGTGCGGCACCGTCATGACGCATTCCACAATAGGGTTTTCAACGGCGAACTCGTGAACCGAACGCGTCGCGGAGTGTCCACCTTTTGCGGTGCCCCATAAGGGGGCCAACTAATGGTTGAGGGGTCAAAGCGAAGATTTCGACTGATCTTCGCAACGCCTTGCTTATGAACTTAATGCCCAGCACTGCGGGTTAATTTGCGGGGGAGAGGTGGTTTTGTTCGGAGGGGCGATCGTCGAAAAGCGTGAGGCTCGACAAGATTCCGTAGCGACGATCTGTTTGAACTATTCTGGCTCCGTAGGAATGTTCTGCCATCGGCATGTGCATTCGATGGTTCTAGTGTGGACAGGAAGGCAAACACACGTGGAAAAGGAAGTTAAGCGCGGATTCGCCAAGAAGGCTGCCGTCGCCGGTTCGCTGCTCCTCGGAAGCTTTGCGCTGACGGGCTGTGATGTAGCTCCGCCGGAGTCAGTCGCGCGCATCCTCGACATGGGCTGGCCGGACCCGGTCACCCCTGAAGGTACCCAGATGTACAACTTCTGGGTTTGGGTCTGGGTAGCAGCCTGGACAATCGGCATCATTATGTGGGGTCTTTTCCTCTGGTCCATCGTTCGGTGGAACCACAAGGCCCGCGAAAAGCAGGGTGCCGGCGAGTTCCCGAAGCAGCTGCAGTACAACGTGCCGCTCGAGCTCGGTCTGACGATCCTCCCGATCGTCATCGTTATGGTCCTGTTCTTCTTCACGGTTCAGGCACAGACCCGCACGACCGCCCTGGATAAGGATCCGAAGGTTACCGTTGACGTCACCGGCTACCAGTGGAACTGGAAGTTCGGCTACGCAGAGGTCGCAGGCGATCTGACTGCAGACGGTCGCGACTACGACGGTCTTGACGCTGAGCGCCAGGCTCTTGCAGAGGCGACGAAGTACGACGACGAGGACATGCACAACGCGAACCCGATCCACGGCACCTCGATGGGCGACCTGTCCTACCTCAACTTCAACGAGATCGAGACCGTTGGCTCCACCGAGGAAGTTCCGGTCCTGGTTCTGCCGACCGACACCCCGATTGCATTCCGTCTCGCGTCCGGTGACGTGAACCACGCATTCTGGGTTCCGGAGTTCCTCTTCAAGCGCGACGTCTACGCGCACCCGGAGTCGAACCAGCAGCAGCGTGAGTTCCAGATTGAGCGCATCGACAAGGAAGGTGCATTCGTCGGCCGCTGTGCTGAGATGTGCGGTACCTACCACGCAATGATGAACTTCGAGATCCGTGCAGTCACGCCCGAGAAGTTCCAGCAGTACATCGAATTCCGTCGCCAGAACCCGGAGGCACCGAACTCCGAGGCACTGCGCTCCATCGGTGAAGCACCGTACGCAACCAGCACCCGTCCGTTTGTGTCCGAGCGCGAGGGTTCTCGTGACGGCGTCAACACTGTCGATCCGAACGCGACCGTTTAAGAAAGAGAGAACGTAGCCATGGGAACCGGTTCAAAAGTTTTCTACGCCATTGGCACATTTCTTGCCCTGATGGCAGTGTTCTACATCCTCGCAACGGCGTGGATCGGCGAAGATGCATACCTCTTCGGTGTTGAGTGGATCGGCGCAGTGGGCCTCGTGCTTGCTACCGCACTCTGCTTCATGCTCGGCGGTTACCTCCACATTGCGGAGTCCCGCTCTGACGTCCTCCCGGAAGACTGGGAAGAGGCAGAGATTGAAGACGGCGCTGGCGTGCTGGGCTTCTTCTCGCCGGGCTCGATCTGGCCGTTTACGATGTCTGCATCGATTCTGTTCCTCGGCCTCGGCATTGCCTTCTGGCAGTTCTGGCTGATCGCCTTTGGTGCGGTCATGCTGATCTGGGCTACCGCCCAGCTGAACCTGCAGTACGGCATTCCGCGCGAGAAGCACTAACGCAGAAAGAGTGGGTCGCGGCCTTCCCGGCCCACGATAGTGCCCCTTCCGAGTTATCGGAAGGGGCACTTTTGTTGTTAAAGAGATATCAATCAATCGAAAGTTTAGGCACGAAGCGGGGGTGTGCCACAATGTGATGTCGGGCACACTTGGGAACTTTCTGGAACCCCAGCGCGACTCCTATTTGCTCGAGTAATTGGAGGAACTATCTTGTGGGGGAGCCGGCGACTTTGGGTGGCGGGGCAATGACCTGCGTTGATATGCGTCGGATAGACGCTATAAAAAGTTCCCGAAATTCTAAAAATTATTTTTGCAACCAAAATGTTTTTAAATGCTGCTGGTTGGGCCCTGTCTCACAGGGAAATCGTGGGGGTGAATGAGATGAATATCAGGAAGAAATAGGGGATAATCGCATGCGTGACGACCGCAACTACTAACCCAAATATGGCGACTCCGCAGAATCGTCTTCCGGCGCTGAACCGGCCGAACATGGTCAGCGTTGGCACGATCGCGTTCCTCGCCCAAGAGCTCATGTTCTTTGCCGGCTTGTTCGCGATGTACTTCACATCGCGTGCAAACGGCCTCGCCGCAGGTGACTGGAGCAACCAGACGGACCACCTCAACGTCCTTTTCGGCGGAATCATTACCGTCGTGCTGATTGGTTCCTCTTTCACCTCTCAGTTCGGCGTGTTCGCTGCAGAACGAGGTGACGTATACGGCTTGCGCAAGTGGTTCACCGTAACCGTTGTGCTTGGCGTCATCTTCCTCGGTCTGGTGGCATTCGAATGGACCGAGATGGTCATGCACGGCGTGACCCCGCAGTCCAGCGTTTATGGATCGGTGTTCTACATCATCACCGGTTTCCACATGGCGCACGTGACTGCAGGCATCATCGCGTTCATCGTTGTGCTGATGCGAGTAGCCAAGTCGAAGTTCACCCCGGCACAGGCAACTGCTGCCATGGTGGTTTCGTACTACTGGCACTTCGTCGACGCCATTTGGATCGGCGTGTTCATCACCCTGTACCTCGTCCAGTAGCCGTGCCCTGGGTATAACCCGGGCTGCAGACGTGTTCTGAAAACTCGTTAATAAGGAACAAAATGGAAAACTCACCCAACAAGAAGCGTCGCGCACGCAAGGCGCAGCGCACCTTCGCAGGTGCTGCTGCGTTGACGCTGGGCTTGTCCGGCGCGGGTCTTCTCGCATCGGCGTTGGCCCCTAATGCACAGGTGGCCACCGCCCAGCGTGACGACCAGGCCCTTATCCAGGAGGGTAAGGAAATCTACGACGTCGCTTGCATCACCTGCCACGGTGCGAACCTGCAGGGCGTTGCCGACCGTGGTCCGTCTCTGATCGGTACCGGCGAAGGCGCCGTGTACTTCCAGGTCAACTCTGGCCGTATGCCGATGATGTCGAACGACGCGCAGGCTGAGCGTAAGAAGCCGCGCTACACGGAGAACCAGGCTCTCGCCTTGGCTGCATATGTCGCAGCCAACGGTGGTGGCCCGGAGCTCGTGTACAACCCGGACGGCACCCTGGCTAAGGAAGAGCTGCGCGGCAAGAACTACGACGGCAAGGTTCAGGAAGCAGACGTCGCACGTGGCGGCGAACTCTTCCGTTTGAACTGCGCCTCCTGCCACAACTTCACCGGTCGTGGTGGCGCATTGTCTTCTGGTAAGTACGCCCCGGTGCTCGACCCTGCGAACGAGCAGGAGATCTACCAGGCGATGCTCACTGGTCCGCAGAACATGCCGAAGTTCTCTGACCGTCAGCTCAGCGCTGATGAGAAGAAGGACATCATTGCCTTCATTAAGTCGACCAAGGAGACCCCGTCCCCGGGTGGCTGGTCCCTCGGTGGCCTCGGCCCGGTTTCTGAAGGTATTGCGATGTGGATGATCGGCATCTCGCTGGTCGCCGCTGGTGCTATGTGGATTGGATCCCGCTCATGAGTGATGTGAAGAAGAATTACACGAAGGAAGAGCTTGACCGCATGAGCAATGCGGAGCTCGCTGCTCTCGGCACGGAGCTTGACGACGTAACGGTTGCTTACCGTAAGGAGCGCTTCCCGGTCGAGGGTGACCCTCGCGAGAAGTCCTCTGAGCGTGGCATCAAGATTTGGTTGGCCATCTCGGTTCTCGCCGCGATTGCTTTCCTCGGTGTTTACCTGTTCTGGCCGTGGGAGCCGAAGTTCCACGGCGACGAAGGTCTCTGGATCTACACCTTCTACACGCCACTGCTTGGTCTGACTGCAGGCCTGGCCTTTCTCGGCCTGGGTGTTGCAATCATCCAGTACGTGAAGAAGTTCGTCCCTGAAGAGATCGCTGTACAGCGTCGCCACGACGGCCCGTCCAGCGAGCTGGATCGTCGCACTACGACCGCACTGCTGAACGATGCTTGGGAGACCTCGACGCTTGGTCGTCGCAAGGCGCTCAAGGGTCTGCTCGGCACCGCTGGTGTCCTCGCCGGTCTGATGGTCATCGCTCCGCTTGGCGGCATGATCAAGAACCCGTGGAAGGTCCGCCACGAGCTGAACTACTTCGGCGACGGCACCCTGTGGACCCACGGCTGGACCGTCCAGGATCAAGGCGTGAAGGTTTACCTCGGCCGCGACACCGGTGCGATTGCAGAACTTCACAAGGGTGAGGTCGGCTCGCACTACACCACCGCCGGCGTGTCTCGCCTGGTGCGTATGCGTCCGGAGGACCTTGCCGCCGCTGCGATGGAGACCGTGTTCCCGCTCTACCCAGAGGACGTCAATGACGGCAAGGAATACGACCCGAAGCGCGATGTGTATGAGAACCACATGCACTCCATCCACGGTCCGCGCAACGCTGTCATGCTGATCCGTCTGCGTTCTGAGGACGCGAAGCGCGTCATCGAACGTGAGGGTCAGGAAGACTTCCACTACGGCGATTACTACGCCTACTCCAAGATTTGCACGCACATTGGTTGCCCGACCTCGCTGTACGAGGCTCAGACCAACCGCATCCTGTGCCCGTGCCACCAGTCGCAGTTCGATGCGTTGCAGCACGGTAAGCCGATCTTCGGTCCCGCCGCTCGTGCACTGCCGCAGCTTCCTGTGACGGTTGACGAAGACGGTTACCTCATCGCCAACGGGAACTTCATTGAGCCCGTCGGCCCGGCATTCTGGGAGCGTCAGTCCTAATGAGTACGAAACTTCAGCAAGCCGCAAACAATGCGGATTCCCGCTTTACCGTTGCGGGCGTCCTGCGCCCGCAGCTCAACAAGGTCTTCCCGACGCACTGGTCCTTCATGCTCGGCGAGATGGCGCTCTACAGCTTCATCATCCTGCTGCTGACCGGTATCTACCTGGCCTTGTTCTTCGACCCGTCGATCACCAAGGTAATCTACGACGGTGCATACCTGCCGCTCAACGGCGTCGAAATGTCCCGTGCATACGCAACCGCGCTTGACATTTCCTTTGACGTCCGCGGTGGCCTGTTTGTTCGTCAGATGCACCACTGGGCTGCACTGATGTTCATGATGGCCATGTTCGCCCACATGATGCGTGTCTTCTTCACCGGTGCGTTCCGTCGCCCGCGTGAGGCAAACTGGCTCATCGGTGTAACCCTTGTCCTCCTCGGCATGATTGAGGGCTTCATGGGCTACTCCCTGCCGGACGATCTGCTCTCCGGTGTTGGTCTGCGCATTATGTCCGCGATCATCCTGGGCCTGCCGATCATCGGCACCTGGATGCACTGGGCTATCTTCGGCGGCGACTTCCCGTCCGATCTGATGCTGGACCGCTTCTACATCCTGCACGTGCTGATCCTGCCGGGCATCATCCTGGCGCTGATCGCAGCTCACCTGCTGCTCGTGTGGTTCCAGAAGCACACCCAGTTCCCGGGACCGGGTCGCACCGAGAACAACGTTGTTGGTGTCCGCATCATGCCGGTGTTTGCAACGCACGCAATCGGCTACATGATGATCGTGTTCGCAGTGCTGGCTGCAATGGCTGGTCTGACCACCATCAACGGTATTTGGAACATCGGCCCGTACAACCCGTCGCAGGTGTCTGCTGGTTCGCAGCCTGACGTCTACATGCTGTGGACTGATGGTGCCGCCCGTGTCATGCCGGCTTGGGAGCTCTACATCGGTAGCTACACCATCCCGGGTGCATTCTGGGTCGCACTGCTCTGTGGTCTGATGGTTGCGCTGCTCATCGCCTACCCCTTTATCGAGAAGAAGGTCACCGGCGACGACGCACACCACAACTTGCTGCAGCGTCCGCGTGACGTTCCGGTACGTACCGGCATCGGCGTGATGGGTCTGACCTTCTTCCTGCTGATGACCATCTCCGGTGGTAACGACCACGTTGCTCACTTCTTCCAGATCTCGCTGAACGCGATGACCTGGGTGGGACGTATCGGCATCATTGTTCTGCCGCCGCTGGCATTCTTCATCACCTACCGTCTGTGCATCGGCCTGCAGCGCTCCGACCGCGCTGTGCTGGAGCACGGTATCGAGACCGGCATCATCAAGCGTTTGCCGAACGGTGCCTTCATCGAGATCCACCAGCCGCTTGGCCCAGTGGACGAGAATGGTCACCCGGTTCCGCTCGAGTACGCAGGTGCTCGTGTGCCGAAGCAGATGAACCAGCTTGGCTTCGCTGACTCTGAGACCATCGGTAAGTTCTCGCCCGCCGAGATCGGCGTGTCTGAGCGTGTACGCGATGCAGAGAAGCAGAAGCACGAGGAGGCTGTCGAGACGCTGCGTGCTCTCGAGGCCAACAAGGATCGCGACGACCGCGACGTATCGCCTCGCTAGCATGTAAGTAGTTGCGTGAATCGCCCCGCACCACACTGTGGTGCGGGGCGATTTTCTTTGTAACAATGAGGTTAACAAGCAAGTGTGAGTAAGATCACACAATCCGTTTTAATTGGGTTGTCTTTAACTTTGCGGAGATCAACTTGCTTCTTGGTTTGGCGGATAAATGCGCAGCGTATGGCCGTGTTTTGAGGTTGTTGGACCGTTCTTAGTTTTCATTTAGAAACGCAGACTTCGACGCTGTTTCGCATCAAATCTTTTGATAACGGAACTGTAACGGCGTGTTGGCTGGACACTCTTGTTGCCGTTTCGTAACCTGTTCGAGACATTGCGACAACAGCCGTTGGAAGCATGGATCGAAAACAACATATGAGCCGTAACTCTGAAGTGGAGATCGGAAAGGCCGATCGAAGCCGAAGGGGACCGGGGAACCAGAGTGGAGCACTTGCTCCCGTGGGGCGTAGGTCGTTCGGACCGAGGGTCATTTCTCAACACCCCGCCCGACAGCTAACCCGGTTGGCGAAGAGAAGATATGGAGAAAATCTAAAGTGGCAAAGCACCGTCGCCAGACCAACACCGCAGCCCGCGCAGCAGCGGCCACCACCGCTCTCGCAGCAGGCGCTGCGCTCATCGCGCCGGCCGCCGCCTCCGCAGCAGAGGTCCGCGTCCCCAACTCGCCGATCGCAGTACAGGTCCCGGGTATTGAGACCATTCCAGGCGTAGCGGCAATCCCGGGCATTGACGCCTGGATCCCGTCGCTGAAGGGCGCAGCCGCTACGGGCGACGCTCAGGCTGCTATCGCTCGCGTGAAGGCTCTGCCGGGTGTGAACAACGTTCCGGGCTTCAGCGCCTTCATCGCGAACGTCGAGAAGCAGGTTCTGCCGGCACAGGCCGCAACCAACTACTCGGCACCGGCCGCTGCGCCGCAGCCGGCTCCGGCCCCGCAGCCGTCCTTCGCTGAGCGCGTCGTGTCCATCGCGCAGTCCAAGGTTGGTTCCCCGTACGTTTACGGTGCAGCTGGCCCGAACGCATTCGACTGCTCCGGTTTCACCTCCTGGGTTTACGCTCAGGCTGGCAAGTCCATCCCGCGTACCTCCCAGGCTCAGGCTGCTGCTGGCCAGCAGGTTGCGCTGAGCAACATCCAGCCGGGTGACATCGTTGTTTACTACGGTGGTGCATCCCACGTTGGCATCTACGTTGGCAACGGCCAGATCATCGATGCGCTGAACTCCGGTATCCCGGTGGGCTACCGCGATCTGCACCTCATGCCGATCCACTCTGTGGTTCGCTTCTAACGGCACGTTTTCAAGCCCCGACTCTGTGTTTGGAGTTGGGGCTTTCGTGCGTTTTGGGGACCTTGACACCTCGTGCGTCACATCAGTGCTCTTGATTCACAATATGCTGTGTGGCCATGTTTTTTGCTTGGACGGTGGGGCCGATGTCGCTATAGTTTTTGTGTTCTCACAAGTATTGCGAAAAGGTTTTGGTCGTGGGTAAGCACTCTTTTCAGTCTCGTCGTCCTTCTGCTCAGAAGACTGCGGTGTCCGCGCTCGTCGGCGCCATTCTCGCCGGCGGCGTCGCGGCCCCTGTGAAGGCCGATGATGTCGATGCTCTCATCGATGAGATGGAGCAGATCTCCCACGACGCCACTGCGAAGTCGGAAGAAATTAAGGGACTCGAAGAGAAAATCGCCGATTCAGAGCGCAAGGTTGAGGAAGCCAATGGCCGCGCTGCAGAGGCGAAACAGGAACTTGCCGCTATTCAAGAGGTAAGCAACGAGCATCGCAGGAATGTCGGTGACATTGCGCAGTCCCGTTACCGTATCCCGAAATCTGACGCGATCCTGACCACCCTGGATTCGGGCAACCCGCAAGAGGCGATCGACCGTTCTGCCTATTTGGCGGCGCTCACTCGCAAGTCTCAACGCGCGTTGACCGAGTTGGAGGATGCCAACCGGATGGCGGCAGAGAAGTCCAACTCGGCCAATATTGCGGTGGCAGAGGCACGCCATGCGCGCAATGAGCTGGAGATCCAGCGAAAGAAGCTGGAGCGTGAACGTGAAGAGCTGGATGAGAAGGTTCGTGACATCGAACACCGCGTAGACAACTTGAGCGAGGCCGATCGCCTGCGCTGGATCAATAAGGACAACCCGATTAGCGGCGCGTCGCTTCCGGGCGTGGACTCCGGAATCGTTGGTGCGGCGTTGGCTCAGGTGGGTAAGCCATATGGCTGGGGCTCCGCTGGGCCGGATGCGTTCGATTGCTCTGGTCTGATGGTGTGGGCGTATGGGCAGAACGGCATTAGCATTCCGCGTACCTCCCAAGCGCAGCTTGCGGGTGGCACGCCGGTGTCACTGGATGCGTTGCAGCCGGGTGACATCATTGGTTACTACCCGGGCGTGACTCACGTGGGTATGTACATCGGTAACGGCATGGTCGTGCACTCGTCTGACTACGGCATTCCGATCCAGGTAGTGCCGGCGAACTCCATGCCGATTCAGGGGGCTGTGCGCTACTAGCGCGATTATGACCACGTTGTTGGTAACGAATGATTTCCCGCCCACTGTCGGCGGGATTCAGTCGTACTTACGGGATTACGTCGACGAGCTCGTCAAGCGCGAAGGCCCGGAATCAATCATCGTGCTCGCCTCCGTCCAGGAAGCAGATGCTGCGCGCGAGTGGGACGCCGAGCAGAGTTTCGCGGTGATTCGTTGGCCTCGCAACATCATGTTGCCTACCCCGGGGCTTGCTCGGGAGATGGCTCGAATTATCAGAACGCACAGCATCGACACTGTGTGGTTCGGTGCGGCTGCACCGTTGGCAATTCTCGGTGCCCAGGCGAAACGTGCTGGAGCAAAACGTGTGGTGGCCACCACCCACGGCCACGAGGTGGGCTGGGCGATGATTCCTGTGGCCCGTCAGGTGTTGCGCCGGATTGGTCGTAGCGCGGATGTGGTGACGTACATTTCACGGTTCACGATAGAGCGCTTGCAGGCGGTGTTCGGCGATGACGTCGACTATGTTGCACTGCCGTCGGGGGTGGACACGGATTTCTTCGCGCCAGCGAGCGCGCACAAGCGGGATGAAACGCGGCGCTGGCTCGGCGTGGGCGATGCACCACTTGTGGTGTGTTCGTCGCGGTTGGTCCCGCGCAAGGGACAGGATGTGTTGATCCGTGCGTTGCCGGAGATTCGTCGATACGCGCCGAATGCGAGATTGGTGATTGTGGGGGAGGGGCCGTACGAGCAGCGGCTGCGCAAGCTCGCCGCGTCTTCGCCGGGCGTGGAATTCACGGGCCGGGTGTCGCGCGAGCGGTTGCGCGACATTGTGGCTGCCGCCGATGTGTTTGCCATGCCCGCGCGGACGCGGTGGGGTGGTCTTGATGTGGAAGGTCTGGGGATTGTGTATCTCGAGGCGCAGGCGTGTGGGGTTGCGGTGGTCGCTGGCGATTCCGGTGGTGCGCCGGAGACGGTGGTGCCGGAAAGTGGTGTCGTCGTCAGTGGTCGCGATGTGAATGAGGTCGCGCGATCCATTGGGCAATTGCTTTGCGGCGACCACCGCACCGCCATGGGCACCGCCGGGCGCAAGCATGTGCAACGGGAGTTTTCGTGGGGCACTCTGGGGGAGCGCCTGCGCGACGTGTTGGCGGGTTAGGGCTGACCGCTGTCAGGGGCATAAACTGTCCGGCTATGACTTCACAACGAGGAGACCAGGCGCTGACAGTCGGCTTTGACATTGGCGGGACGAACGCTCGTGCATCTGTGGTCGCGCCGGATGGGTCGATCCTCGACACGGTGAGTACGCGGACCCCGCAGGACGCTGACGGGCTGACCCGCACGATCGTGCAGATGGTCGAGCAGCTCCAGGACAAACATGAGATCGGGGCAGTTGGCGCTGCCGTTGCGGGCTTCCTTGACCCGGAGTGTGAAATCGTGCGTTTTGCCCCGCATTTGCCGTGGCGTGATGATCAGCCGGTGCGCAAAGATTTGGAGAATGCGCTGGGGCTGCCGGTCCGGCTCGAGCACGATGCGAATGCAGCGGCCTGGGGCGAGTATCGGTTCGGTGCCGCTCGTGACACAGAGACGTGGGTGTTTTTCGCCGTCGGCACAGGGATCGGTGCAACGCTGATGCACCGTGGCGAGATCTACCGTGGTGCGTTCGGCACCGCGCCTGAGTTTGGCCACATCACGGTGGTGCCGGGAGGTCGGGTGTGCTCGTGTGGCAAGCAGGGCTGTCTTGAGCGATACGCTTCTGGCACCTCGCTGGTCGATTGTGCGATCGAGATTGCCAGCAGGGGAGGGTATCGAGGTTCCGATTTGTACCGGGAGGTCGTCGAAAAGCGAGCAAGCGGGCACGACATTATGGCCGCAGCACGCGCAGGCGATGGGCTGGGTGTGGCGGCTCTGGAGAGTTTCTCCATCTGGCTGGGACGAGGCCTGGCAATGGTGTCCGACATTTTGGATCCATCGCTGATCGTCCTCGGCGGTGGTGTGAGCGAAGACGCTGATCTTTTCCTTGACGCTGCCAAAGCGTCCATGGCGTCGAACATCGTCGGCGCTGGATACCGTCCGCTGCCGGAGATCCTCTGTGCTGAGCTCGGAGCGAAGGCGGGTATGATTGGCGTTGCTGATTTGGCCCGCCAGCTGCGATAAAAAGGGGAGAAACAATGGCAAACAAGTGGTATTCCCTGTTCAAGGCTATTTTCGGGCCGCCGCTGTTGGTGTGGAACCGCCCGCGCATTTACGGTGTGGAGAACATCCCGGAGGAAGGTCCGGCCCTGTTGGTTTCTAACCATCAGGCTGTGCTGGATTCCTTTTACTTGCCGTTGATGGTTCGCCGACAGCTGAAGTTCCCGGCCAAAATGGAGTACTTCACTGGCACGGGGCTCAGTGGACGTTTGCAGCGGTTTTTCTTCACCGCCGTAGGCCAAGTTCCCATTGACCGAAGCTCCGACACCGCCGGGGACGTCTTGCTGGAAACGGTGAAGAAGATTTTCGACGACGGCGAGCTCTTCGGCATTTATGCCGAGGGAACCCGTTCGCCGGATGGGCGTGTGTACAAGGGGCGCACTGGCATGGCGCGCATTGCTATGCCAACCGGCGTGCCTGTGATTTTGGTCGGCATGATTGGATCTGGTCGCGCGAACCCGATCGGCACCAAGCTCATCCGGCCGGTCAAGGTGCAGATCAAGATTTCGGAGCCGATTGATCCGCGAGCTTGGGCGGTTGAAAATGGCTACGACCCTGACTCGCGCGAGGCCGTGCGTCCCTTTACGGACTACTGCATGCATCGCATTGCAGAGATGATCGGTGAGGAATACGTGGATGTCTACGCGACCGATGTGAAGAAGTCCCTCGAGCAGACGGGGAAGTACCCCGAAGGTGCTGAACCGAAAACTGGGCCGAAAGGTGTGCAGTAATGAATAAACCACTTGTTACCCGAATCGCGTTGGTATGCGTCGTTGTTGTGATGTTCCTGATTGCGTCTGAGCAGGGCTGGTACCCGAAACTGTCGGGCCCGCTTGCTGTCGTTGCGGTGGCTGCAGTGATGTTTTGGCCGAGGCGTGTTGAGGGTGAGAAGGGCCCTTCGCGGCGCGAGGTGTTGGGGGATATTCGATCGGAGCAACGGAAGTAGTTCGACGCAGTGAGATTCTTCTACGACACCGAATTCATTGAGGACGGCGAAACCATCGAGCTGGTGTCCATCGGCATTGTTGCTGAGGATGGCCGCGAATACTATGCGGTGTCCGATGAGTTCGACCCAGCACGCGCCAACGCTTGGGTCAAAGCGCACGTGTTGTCGAAGCTCCCTCCGAAGAACCAACCAGTGTGGAAGTCGCTGGAGCGCATCCGTAACGAGGTCTATGAGTTTCTCACCTCGGGTGACACCAGGCCAGAACTATGGGCTTGGGTTGGCGCCTATGACCACGTGGTGCTCGCGCAACTATGGGGTGACATGTCCGGTCTGCCGCGTTCGCTGCCGCGCTACACCTGCGAGCTGAAGCAGTATTGGCAGATGGCAGGCAAGCCGCGCCTGCCACGGGTGCCGGAGGGCAACCACGATGCTCTCGTTGATGCGCGCCATAATCTGCGGAAGTTTCGTGTATGTGCGGAGCATTTGCCGTTGAACCGCGACGGCACCGTATCCAAAATGTGAGACGATAAAACCGCCTTGTGAGAAGTTGCAGGCTGTACCGCCTGTACTGGGGCAGTAATCCGTGCTAAATATAGAACGGTGAGCTGGACTATTGATATCCCCAAAGAGGTACTGCCCGATCTGCCGCCGCTGCCGGGAGATTTAAACGCGCAGTTTGAAGATGTTATTTCCCGCGATGCGAAGCAGCAGCCGTCGTGGGACCCTGCCCAGGCTGAGTATGTTCGCAAGATTTTGGAGTCCGTCCCGCCGGTCGTGCTCGCGCCCGAGGTTGAGGGGCTCAAGTCGCATCTAGCGGACGTCGCCAACGGCAAGGCGTTCATGCTGCAGGGTGGCGATTGTGCTGAGACGTTCGAGTCCAACACCGAGCCACACATCCGTGCCAACGTGCAGACCCTGCTGCAGATGGCTGCGGTGTTGACCTACGGTGCGTCGATGCCGGTGGTCAAACTTGCTCGTATTGCTGGCCAGTACGCGAAGCCGCGCTCGTCTGATCTTGATGAGAATGGTTTGCCGAATTACCGCGGTGACATCGTCAACGGTGTGGATCCGACCGAGGAGTCTCGTCGCCACGATCCGGCCCGCATGGTGCGTGCGTACGCGAACTCGTCGGCGGCGATGAACTTGGTGCGTGCCCTGACGGCGTCCGGTACTGCGGACCTGCACAACATCAACAACTGGAACCGAGAGTTCGTGACTAACTCGCCGGCGGGTGCGCGTTACGAAGCACTTGCTCGCGAGATTTCGCGTTCGCTTGCGTTCATGGATGCTTGTGGCGTCAGCGACACGAACCTGCGTACGTCCAGCGTGTACGCATCCCACGAGGCGCTGTTGGTGGATTACGAACGTGCGATGCTGCGTTTGGCCACGGATTCGAAGGGTGAGACGAAGCTTTACGATCTGTCCGCCCACCAGCTCTGGATCGGTGAGCGCACCCGCGGTATCGACGATTTCCACGTCAACTTCGCCGCGATGATCAGCAACCCGATCGGTATCAAGTTGGGCCCGACCACCACTCCAGAAGAGGCTGTCGCTTACGCAGATAAGCTTGATCCGAACCGCGAGCCGGGTCGTTTGACCATGGTGATCCGCATGGGGCAGGACCGGATCCGCGAAGTACTGCCTGGCATTGTCAAGGCGGTTGAGGCCTCCGGCCACAAGGTCATTTGGCAGTCGGACCCGATGCACGGCAATACGTTCACGTCGAGCAATGGCTACAAGACGCGTCACTTTGACAAGATCATCGACGAAGTTCAGGGCTTCTTCGAGGTCCACCGCGAACTCGGCAGCCACCCGGGTGGTATTCACATCGAGCTCACGGGTGAAGACGTCACTGAGTGCCTCGGCGGTGCGCAGGACATCACTGATGTGGATCTGCCGGGCCGTTACGAGTCCGCTTGCGACCCGCGTCTGAACACCGAGCAGGCACTCGAGCTGTCCTTCCTCGTTGCAGAGATGCTGCGCTACTAAGACAGCGCTACTCGGCCAGCGCTACCGCGGGATGACGATCTCCGGGATGTCGCCGTACATCCCGGAGCCGAACCACCACGCGCCCAGACCAACCGCAGCTACCACGGCGATTGCAACAGCGGTGTAGAGCACGACACCGATCAGAGAGCGGTTAGTTACCGGCTTGACTGCGGGGCGCTTTGCCGGATTGGGAGCGGCAGGCCGGGGTGCACGTGGTGGCACGGGTGCGGGCACGGGGGCGGCTGCAGGCGGAACGGGGGCCGGAACCGGAGCCGGAGACGCCTGTGCAGCGGGCCATTGGCTGCGTGACGGCAGTTCTGGGGACGCCTGCTTAGTTGGCCTCTCAACTGCGGGGGCGACTCGCGTTGGCGCCTCGTCATCGGGGAAGAGGCGTCGCTGTGTGGCGTTGTTGACTAGTCTGAAGTTAGTCGGGTGTGCTGCGGCTCGCGTGGCTGCGGCGTTGCGCGGGGCAGGCACGGTGTAGTCCGGCAGTGCAAGTTCGGCTGCTACGTCGTCGAGTGCGGCGAGGAATTCTCCCGCATCGCGGAAGCGCGCTTCGGGGGTGCGGGCGGTTGCGGTGGCGACGAGCTCGTCGAAAAGCATTGGCACCCCGGCAATGAGTGAGGACGGCGCGGGCACATCTCCATGGAGGCGTGCGTACGCGTGCGCGATGGGGGTGTCGCCGTGAAATGGCGTGCGGCCGGTGAGGAGTTCGAACAACACGATGCCGGCGGAGTACACATCCGACGCGGCTGTGATGGGGCTGCCGTCGACTTGTTCGGGGGAGAGGTAGGCGACGGTGCCCACGATTTGGTCGGTCGAATGTGTGTTTTCGGCGGCTGCGCGCACGAGGCCGAAGTCGGAGAGTTTGACGCGGCTGGAGGCGTCGATAAGCACGTTGTCCGGCTTAATATCGCGGTGCACCATGCCTTTCTCATGCGCGACAGAAAGTCCCGTGAGCATGCCGCGCATCACCTCCGCGGCTGCGTGGGGAGGCATCGGACCACGCTCGGCGAGCAATTCGCGCAGCGTGCCGCCGGTGATGAGTTCCATGATGAGAAACACGTTGTTGCCGGACGCGGAGAAGTCGTACACGTTGACCAAGTTAGGGTGGCTGAGCTGCGCCATCGCGCGGGCTTCGCGCCGGAAGCGGTCGCGAAACACAGCGTCGTGGACGTATTGCTCGTGCATGACTTTCGCAGCGACTTCCCGGCCCAGGCGGGAATCGATGCAGCGATACACCGTGGCCATGCCACCACGGGCGATGGCGCGGTCCACGACGTAGCGTTCGTCGAGAGTTGTGCCTGGAGCGAGTGTTGCCATGTACCCCAGGGTAGAATCGTGCGCCGTGAGCACACAAACGAATCTCGAGCAATTGCTTAGCGACGAAACCTTGCTGGCCTTTCCCGACGCCGCCGAAGCGTTGGGCGTTCCGGTCACTCGTGTGCACGACTATGTCGGTGCCCGCAAACTTGTCATGTACATCCGGGATGGTAAAAAATTCATCCCGGCTGGGCTGATCGGTGAGGATGGGCTGTCGAAGTTCGTCTCAGGCGCGATCACCGTGCTTGCCGATGGCGGCTACAACGACGAGGAGATCCTCACATTCCTCTACACCGAAGAGGATTCGCTGCCGGGGCGCCCGATTGACGCCTTGCATGGTCAGAAAGCGCGCGAAGTTATTCGTCGTGCGCAAGCGATGGCGTTCTAAACACCCAGCGAGTCGCTACCACGGCGACGATGAAGGCTGCGGCGAGGAACCACACGTCGTAGAGCCTGTGGTTGCCGCTGCCTGTAAACGCGAGTGCCACGACGACGGATGCCCCGGTAGTAATTCTAGCTACCCAGGCCGGTGCCCGGAACGTGCCCACGAGCGCCAAGATGGAGGCGTAGTACCACGGCAGCGTTACCGCATTGGTGACAAACGCTGCCGTATACGCCACGGTGGTGCCCGCCAGCATCCGCGGCGCGTAGTCCTTGCCGCGCGCCGGGCGGAACCACCACCACGTGATCACGAGCGCGAGGAGCATCGCGAAGCTGAACACCGTGCGGGTGGCTGCAAGCGTTGTGTTGTAGCTGAAGTCGTCGTTGACCAACTGCACGAGCGGGGTAATCAGTTCTGCGGCGAACGTCGGACCAGCCAGCGGATTGATCACCTTCGAGTTACCGGTGATTTCCTCGAGCCAACCCCACGTTGAGCCGCAGACCCACGTCACCACCTGGATGACGGCGACCGAGACCGCCAGCGCCCAGGCTCCAGAGACGGCAAGCGCGGCGAGGTGGTGGGGCACATCGTGGACGCGGGCGCGACGCATGACCATCAGCCACACCACAAACGGCAACGCGAACGCAGCCGTGGCCTTGAGCGATACCGCGCATGCGATGAGCACGATTCCGGGGGTGCACCACGTGTGTCGCATGCACAGGTACAGGCCCGCGCACACCAGGCCGACCATGACCGCCTCGTTGTGCATGCCGCCAATCAGGTGCAACAGCATGACAGGGTTGGCTACACCTACCCACAGTGCAAACCCGGGGCTAGCACCTGCGAGGCGCGCGATGCGCGGTACCGACCAGACAATGAGCGCGAAACCTGCCAGCGCGATCAGCCGGTAGGCAACGACGCCAAACGCGACGTGGTCGCCGACAATCGTGGTCACCGCTTTGCCAATGCCCAAGTGCAGTGGCCCGTACGGCGTTGTGGTGTTGCGCCAGTCGTGGGAGACCTCCCACAAATACGGGCCGGGGTTGATAGCGGCGCCTTCGGAGTAGGGGTCGAAGCCGTCGCGAAGCATTGCCCCCTGCATGAGGTAGGAGTACACGTCGCGCGACATGATTGGTGCGCTCAAGGCGAGTGGAGCGGCCCACGACCACACCGCACGGAGCACGGTCTGCTCGCCTGGGCGGGTGCGCCACAGCCACAGCCAGGCAAACACGAGAAGACCAGTGCCCGCCATCAGGAGGCCGTCCATCATGCCGCGGCCGTGGCCGTAAGTGAGGAACTCAAGGCCTATCGAGCGCATGAGGCCGTCACGGTAACGCGTCGCTCCGGCACCAAAGGAACCGATCGCGATGAGAACGGCTGCGACAACGCCGAGGGGGATCGGCCGGATTTTACCGGCCATCACATACGCCGGTCTGTGGCCTTGTGGGCCAACTCGGACAGTGCCTGGCGAGCTTCAGCAGTAATACCGGCGGTATCCAGGTGAGCAATGCCGGACGCGGTGAGACGGTTAATGCGCTCTTCGACCGCATCCTCCGCACCACTTTGGCGGATGAGATCGGCGAGGCGCTGAAGCACCTTTGGGTCGGTGGCGGTACCTACACCGGTGCGGAGCTCGTCGGCATCGTTGGCATCGAGAAGCTCAAGCGCCGTCGCGTAAAGGACAGTGCGCTTTCCTTCGCGCAGGTCATCGCCCGCGGGTTTTCCGGTGATTGCTGGGTCGCCGAAGACACCGAGAAGGTCGTCGCGAAGCTGGAATGCGATGCCAATATCGCGTCCGTAACCACGGAATGCCGCAATGGTCTCATCGTCGGCACCAGCAATAGTCGCACCAAGATGAAGCGGACGCTCGATCGTGTACGCGGCGGTCTTAAACCGGTTCACCCGATCCGCCATGTCCGCAGACTCGCTGCCACGGCTTTCCAACGAAATATCAAGGATCTGCCCACCGATGACTTCCGTGCGCATGCCCACCCACGGTTCCGCGGCGCGTTGCAGCGCCTCCAACGAAACACCGGAGTAGCGCCACATATCTTCCGCCCAGACTAAGGCGAGATCGCCGAGCAAAATCGCGGTGTTCACGCCAAACGTCGCAGCGTCGCCCAGCCAATGGTTTTCGAGGTGCTGGGCCTCCACACTGCGGTGCACCGTGGGGTTTCCGCGACGGGTATCGGAGGCGTCCACGATGTCGTCGTGGACCAGCGCACACGCCTGGATGAACTCAAGCGCACTCATCGCGCGCAAGACCGCGTTTGGGTCCTCGCCGCTAGTTTCCAAACCACCGGCGCCGACAAAACCGGCCCAGCCGTACAGCGGACGCACTCGCTTGCCACCACCCAGTGTGAACGCGCGCAAGTGCGCGACTGCTTCCGAGACAGGCTCACCGATCGCGGAAATTGCCGGCCCGTGTTCGTCGAAAAACTGCTCCAAATGCTTTTCGACGACACCAGGCACCGCACTTAAGTTCCCAATCCCCAATTCGTGTGTAGCCACGCTGCTCCTCACCGTCGTCTACGAAAATCTCTCTGGAACGTACCCTAGTCAGCCTCGCCGACATGAGGTGTGCCCGCCATGTCGAGTGCGAGAATCGCAAACGGGCGAGGGTCGCTTCCGTAATAAAAATTGCGAGCAACGTCCTGGAACCCAAACTTGCGGTAAAGCCCAAATGCGTTATTAGCTTCGCCGTCTACCTCGGGAGTAGATAGGACAGCCCAACGAGCTGATGTCGATGCGAGCAGTTCCCTGAGCATCGCCGCACCAATGCCGCGGCCCTGGTGCCTCGGATCCACATGCACTTCGGCGATTTCGAAGTAGTTGGCCAGTAGCGCACGGTCGTCGTCAGAAAGCATGCCGTCTAGACGTTGCTGAGTGAGTGCTTTGACGAGTTGTTGGTCCCACCAGCGCTCCTGCGCGCCGAGAAAACCGTAGGCCACTCCGATGACGCTGTTGTCCGAGATTGCGGCCACGGCGGAAAAGCCTGGCCAGGTGACCTCTCCACGCCACACGCGTAAACGCTGCGCGCGCATGGTTTGGGGGTACCCCATAGCTTCCATGTAGATGTCCACCAACCGTGGCACGAGGAAAGAAAACTCCGCCTTGGTCAGCCTTTGGATCTCAATGTGCACCCCACTATCGAACCACTTATGTGCCTGTTGCGGGGCTTGACCACACATCCTCGTTCGAACAGTCGAACACACGTGCTAATTTTTGGTTGTGGTGTCGTGGGTGACTTCTAGGGTCATGGGCAATCAAAAGGCGACATGCACTGGTAACAGCGAAAGGGGAAAGTGTCATGGGAAGCGTAGTTTCAGCCACAACGGGCAGGGCGTACGGGGATATGGGGGCGCCGCGAAAGTTTGACTCGTTCATCTTCTCTGCGGAGGCACTGCTTGCACAGGCACACACCGACTTTGCGGCAAGGCGCTACGACCTTGCAATGGAAAACGCATACCGGGCTGCACTGCGCATCGCTGGCGCATGCAACGCTCGCAGCGTTGTGCTCCGGAAGCGGAAGCGGCTGCCAACTAATGCGTGGGACAAGCTCGCGCTCACCGGGGAAAGTGGCCAGCACTGGGCGACGGTATTTTCTGCATACTCGGCGCGCCGGGCGAGGGTGGCGTCTGGGATCGACGACAACCCGTCGCCGGTCGTGGTCTCAAGCCTTATCGGTTCGGCTGAGGACTTTCTCCTGGACACCACTGGGGGTGATGCGCCGATGGCGGCGTAATAAGGCGCGGGAACAATGTGGGTACGATGTTCGTTGTATCCATACATTGTTCATTCATAGCTGGGATCTGGAGAGAAAGTAGTGTCTCTTTCTGAGCAGGAAATGCGCGCACTGCGCGAGATCGAGCAGTCGCTCCTTGCAGACGACCCGAAGTTCGGTTCCTCGGTCGCTCCGTCCTCTGGGTATGGTGCTTCGCACCCGTCGGGCCGGCTGACTATGCGTAGCCTCGCCCTCATTGTGCTGGGCCTTGTCCTTCTTCTTGGGGGAGTGGCGCTGGCGTCGTGGAGTCTGTGGACTGTGGTGTTGAGCATCGTCGGCTTCGGTGTGATGTTCTATGGGGGGATCATGGCGCTCCGTACCCCGGCTGCCGCTGGTGTTTCGCTGCAGCGAGCGCAGGCTCAGTCCAAGTCGCGCTCGCCGCGCAGTGTTAGCCTGGAGGAGAGCTTCCGTCGACGGTTTGAGGATCGTCAGTAGCTTTTAGCTTTCCCTTCGCCCTCCCGGTCTCTTCGGGAGGGCGATTTTTTATCCCCACTTCGCCCCACATTCCCCACTTTGCCCCACCCGTTGGTTTGATCCGGCCATTTTGCCTGTTAAAGGACGTTCGGAGCGGGTTGCGTCTCGTGTGCCTATAGGTGATTGATGGGGTTGTAGTGGGGGATGTGGCGGTAAGTGGGGGACATTGGCGGGTAATTGCCCCACGGGGATTGTGGCCGTTGACCTGCGTATTCTTCTTGTTGTGGGAACTAAGTTGCTCAGAGTGTGGCGTTTGTGGGGGGAAGTGGGTTAAAGTGGGGCACAGCGGAGCACCGTGGTGCGCATCTTGACTACGTGCGTAATGCGGAGCGAAGCCGAGAAAACTGCAAATGCCAATCTCTGAAGGTGAAGGAAGGTAGGTCGCCGGATGTTTCTGGGAACCTACACTCCCAAGCTCGACGACAAAGGGCGCCTGACGCTGCCTGCGAAGTTCCGTGAGGACTTGGCAGACGGCCTGATGGTGACCAAAGGGCAGGACCACTCCCTCGCGGTGTACCCGCGGGACGAGTTTGCTGCACGCGCCCGCAAGGCCGCTGCAGCATCAAGGACGAACCCGAAGGCGCGCGCGTTTATCCGCAATCTGGCTGCCAGTGCGGATGAGCAAACGCTCGATGGGTCCGGACGTATCACCCTGTCGCCGGCACACCGTGAGTACGCAGGCCTTTCCAAGGAATGCGTAGTTATCGGTTCTGTGGATTTTCTCGAGATCTGGGATCTTGAGTCCTGGAATAAGTATCAAGAAGAGACTGAAGCCGCGTTCTCCGCGGCGGATGACGACGACATTCTCTCCGGTCTGCTGTAGGACTGACTACCCAACAGCGGGCAACCAATTCGGAGAGTGTGTACGGACTCTGTCCGGGGCGTGAAGCATTCTGGTGTACTTCCCCGACATCAGAACAGCCGCCCCGGACAGGGCTCTACATACTCCCCGGCTTAGAAGGAGCCGACGACTAACTGACCGCGAGGGGTGAGCCCGGATGGTGTACCGCACACACGCTGCAGACCCTCATGGGCATGTGCCGGTCATGCGCGACCGCATGGCCGAACTCCTGGCCCCAGCTGTAGAGGCGTTCGGCGCCAACGCCGTCATTGTCGATGGAACCCTTGGCGCTGGTGGCCACACCGAACACTTTCTCAACGTATTTCCGCAAGCGCGCGTGATCGGTGTGGATCGCGACCCGAATGCGCTGCAGCAGGCGACTGAGCGCCTGGCTCAGTTCGGTGAGCGTTTCACTCCGGTGCAATGCCGGTTCGACTACATCGGCGACGAGATCGCATCGGGGGAGGGCGAGACCTTCGACCTTGTGAGGCAGCACGGTGTGGCTGGTGCGCTGTTCGACCTCGGTGTTTCATCGATGCAGTTGGACCAGGAGGAGCGTGGCTTTTCCTACCGCGGTGACGCACCGCTGGATATGCGCATGGATCCGACCACCGGCATCACTGCGGCCGAGGTACTTAACACGTACTCGCACGGAGACCTGGCGAGGATTCTGAAGTCCTACGGCGATGAACGTTTCGCAGGCAAGATTGCGTCGGCTGTGCTGAAGGAGCGCGAGCGTGCGCCGTTTGACCGTGCGGACCGGCTCGTGGAACTGCTGTACAGCACCATCCCGGCCGCCACGCGACGTACTGGCGGTCACCCGGCGAAGCGCACCTTCCAGGCGCTGCGGATTGAGGTCAACCGCGAGCTTGAGGCTGTCGAGCGAGTGGTTCCGGTGATTACGGATTTGCTCGGCGTCGGCGGGCGAGCAGTGTTCATGAGTTACCAGTCGCTCGAGGACAAGATCGTCAAATCTGCCTTCGCTGAACTGACAGCTTCAAAGACGCCGGCGGGACTTCCGATGGATCTGCCGGGCACCGAGCCAACGTTCAAACTCATCACCCGCGGGGCGGAAAAGGCTCCGCAGGAAGAGATTGAGCGCAACTCGCGTGCAGCACCGGTGAGGGTGCGCGGCGTCGAGAAGCTTAAGCACTCAACGACAACCACATAACCCACAACAAACCACGTACGACACACAACCATCTGAGGACGGACACCATGGCAGCACGAGACACACGAGGTGGCTCCCGCGCGATGACGCTGACGCGCGATGGCAGTGCCCGCACCAGCCGTACAAGCGCTCCGGCACGTCGTCGCACGATGCCGGGTGTGAAGCCGCATGTGCCGCACTCCCGAGGACGGGGGCGCCTCGGCTCGCAGCAGGTTGTGTCTGTGCGTGGGCGTCGGGTTGGCACGGTCGCGGCGCCGTCGCGTTTTTCCGCAGTGTCCGCACTTGCGGTGCCTCTGCTGGTGATCGGTATTGCTATAGCGATGCTGCTGTCCGGCGTGGCCACGACACAAACCTTCACCATCCAGCAGCTGCAGTCGAAGGAGCGTGAACTTGCCAACGAGGTCGAGTCGCTCAACCGTGACTTAGAGGATCGTCGTTCTGCTGCGGAGATCGCACAGCGCGCTGCAGGCGCAGGCATGGTGGTCGCTGGAGAACCTGGCCTAGTGGAGGTCATGGAAGATGGTCGTGCTGAAGAGCGCCGGCCTTTCAACCCAGAAAAGGTTGCCAAGATTGTCGACGTTAACGGCGAAGCGTTGCGTCAGGGCCGTGCAAGCAGTGATGACCGTGCAACCCGCGAGCTGGCGGATGCGCTGACTCAGGTTCCAGGTGGCAATCAAGCTCCGCCTCGTCCGCAGCAAGCACCGCAGGTTGCCAACGTGGCGCCGTATCAGGCAAATGTGCCCGCCGGCGAATAGACGTTAACGGTGGGGTTGTGCCGCAGGCGTGTGGCGCAACCTCGTTTCGCATTTGTGCGGGGCATGATAAACGAGTCAATGAGCAGTTTTGGTAGGTGAGGAGGGCACGTGACATCCACGGGCACACCCCGGAAGCGTTCGGCGCCACGGAAGAGTCAGCGTCACATCACCAACCACCGTGTATTCCTTTTGACGCTTGTGTTCCTCAGCGTTGCAGCCTTGCTGATCGCACGCCTGTTTTGGGTCCAAGTGATCATCGGCGGCGAGTTGCGTGAAGTTGCCAAGGTGCAACGCCAGCGCGAGTATGTTGAGCCAGCACGTCGCGGTGAGATCGTGGACCGTGACGGCAAGCAGTTGGCGTACACGATGCAGGCAAGGTCGTTGACGGTCTCGCCGAAGCAGTTGCGTGAGGAACTGCGACAGCAGCAAGAGCTGCAGATGCGTATCGACGGCGTCCCCAAGGCAGATATCGACGCGCAGCTCGACGCCCGCGTTGAAGACGTGCTGCGCACAATGGCGAATGAGATCCCCGGCATGATCGGTGGCGAAACTGATCCACAGCCTACGGGTACAGACACAGAGCAGTTGCGCACTGTGGGCAGTGTCAGTGCCAAGGAGATTTTGGACAAGCTCCACGCCGACACGTCGTACGAAGTTTTAGTGCGCAACGTTGACCCCGATGTCGCTGCGAAGGTGGCGGCGAAGTTCCACGGTGTGGCTGCTGACCAGCAGGACATCCGCCAGTACCCGAACGGTGCTGTGGGGGAGAACATCATTGGCAAGGTTTCCATGGACGGGCACGGTCAGTTCGGCCTTGAGGCCTCTAGCGATGCGGTGCTTACCGGTATCGACGGCCGCTCGACCGAGGACGTCTCGGGAGGTGGGCAGTCCATTCCGGGCTCCCTGCGCGATGTGGTGCCAGCGGTACCTGGTGCGCGCATTGAGCTCACGGTAGACCTCGACCTGCAGACGTATGTGCAGCAAGTGCTTGAGCAGGCAAAGGCAAACTCTTTGGCAAAGTCGGCTGAGGCTGTCGTCCTTGACGCTCACACGGGTGAGGTGTTGGCGATGGCCAATACGGACACCATCAACCCGAACGGGGATATTGAAAAGCAGATCAAGCAGGGTAAGGATTTTGAGAACCCAGCGATCTCGCACCCGTTCGAGCCAGGCTCGGTGGCAAAGGTCATCGCTGCAGCGGCTTCAATCGATCAGGGGTTGACTGACCCGTTCGAGGTGCACCAGGTGCCGGGCTCGATCGACATGGCCGGTGTGACAGTGAGCGACGCCTGGCAGCACGATGTTCTGCCGTACACCACCGCAGGCATCTTCGGTAAGTCCTCCAACGTGGGCACATTGCAGTTGGCGCAGCGCCTCGGCGAGGAGCGCTACTGGGATTACCTCAACCGTTTCGGTATCGGTGCTCCGACCGGCATTGAGTTGCCCAATGAGTCGCCGGGTCTGCTGCCGGTGCTTGAACAGTGGTCGGGCGGTACCTTTGCCAACTTGCCAATCGGTCAGGGCATGAGCTGGACTGCGCTGCAGATGGCGAGTGTGTACCAGGCGTTGGCCAACGACGGCGAGCGCATCCAGCCACGCATCATCGAGCGCATCGTCGGACCGGACGGGCAAGATATCCCGCAGGATGAGCCGCAGCGCAACCAAGTGGTGAGCAAGGAGGCGGCGCGTACAACGGTGGATATGTTCCGTGCCGCATTCCAAGAAGACCCGACCGGCAACCAGTCGGGTACTGCACAAGGAAATGCGCTAGAGGGCTACCAGTTCTCTGGCAAGACAGGTACTGCACAGAAGGTGAACCCGGAAACGGGCGCATACTCACAGAGCCAGTATTGGATTACGTTTGCGGGTATTGCCCCGGCGAACGATCCGAGATTTGTTGTGGCGGTCATGCTGGACGAGCCGCAGCGCGGTGTACTCGACGGCGGTGCCGGTGGCCAGTCTGCGGCGCCGGTGTTCCGCCAGATTGCGAGCTGGATGTTGGATAAGGAAAATATCCCGCCGAGTCCGCCCGCGGAACCGTTTGTTCTGCAAGCCCAGTAACGGCCCTGAAAGGAAGGAATTATCATGTCCTCAGCGCCCACGCTGACATCCCTCGCTGAGATTGCGGGGGCACGCATCGTCAATGCGCCGCAGGCACCGTTTGAGGTGTCGTTTATTGGTCTTGATTCCCAAAACGTGGAGCCCGGTGGCTTGTTTGCTGCGCTGCCTGGCACGCGGGTGCATGGCGCGTCGTACGCGTTTGACTCGGCCGCAGGTGCGATTCTGACTGACGAGGAAGGTCTTGCGATCATCCAGCACACGTCGGATCGCCGGCCGGTGTTGGTCGTCGATAATGTGCGCGCGATTCTTGGCCATGTTGCCGCGGAGGTGTACGGGCATCCGTCGAAGGACTTCACGCTGCTGGGCGTGACTGGGACGTCGGGCAAGACCACCACGACGTACATGCTGGAGCGTGGACTGACGCAGGCTGGTTGCAAGGTCGGCCTGATTGGTACGACGGGCACGAAGATCATGGGCCGCGATGTGGCCACCGAGTTGACCACGCCTGAGGCGCCGACGTTGCAGGCACTGTTTGCCCGTATGCGCGACGAGGGCGTTACGCATGTGGTGATGGAGGTGTCCTCCCACGCGCTCATGCTTGGGCGCGTCACGGGTGCCCAGTTCGACGTCGCTGGTTTTACCAATCTGTCGCAGGATCACCTTGATTTCCACCCGACGATGGAGGACTACTTCGAGGCGAAAGCCTTGTTCTTTGACCCGTCGAGCGACCTCCACGCGAAGCGCAGCGTGATCTGTGTCGACGATTCTTGGGGTCAGAAGATGGCCGCGCGCGCGGAGCACCCGGTGACGGTGGCAACCCGCGGTGAGCATGCAGATGTCACTGCGGAGCTATTGCGTATCGACGACACCGGAACCCAGCACATTCGACTTCACACTCCAGAGCGTCAGGTGGAGTTTGCTCTGCCGATGCCGGGTGCGTTTAACGTCGCCAATGCCGCCCTTGCCACCACGCTTGCGGCGCAGGTTGGTGTCGATGTAGCAGCGTTTGTCGCAGGCCTAGAGCAGGCGGCGGTGCCGGGGCGCATGGAGCGAATTGATGAAGGCCAGGATTTTGTAGCTGTTGTGGATTACGCCCACAAGCCGGCCGCTGTCGCAGCAGTGCTTCAGACGCTGCGTGGACAGGTCGATGGCCGGATTGGTGTGGCGATCGGCGCTGGTGGTGACAGAGATTCCTCGAAACGCCCGCTCATGGGAGCGGAAGCAGCGAAGGGCGCAGACTTTGTTGTGGTGACTGATGACAACCCGCGCACCGAAGATCCGGCAGCGATCCGTGCAGCGGTGCTGCAAGGCGCACGCGACGCAGACACGGCAGCCGAGATTATCGAGGAAGGCTCCCGCGCGAGGGCGATCGACGCGCTCGTCGAGTGGGCAAAGCCCGGCGATGCCATCATTGTCGTGGGTAAAGGCCACGAGGTTGGACAGATCATCGGCGACACCAAGCACCACTTTGATGACCGCGAAGAGATGCGGCGCGCACTTCGCGCCCGCCGAGAGAAGAGGAACGCATGATTGCACTGACGCTTCGCCAGATCGCGGAGATCACCGGAGGACACTTGAGCCCGGAGGCTGATCCGGACGCCTCGGTGACCGGGTTTGTGGAGTTTGATTCCCGCAAGATCGGCCCCGGCGGGCTATTCGTTGCGTTCCCGGGTGCGAACGTGGATGGCCACGATTTTGTGGGTAAGGCGGCTGCGGCGGGTGCCACGGCGTCGTTGACCACGAGGGAGGTCGGTCGGCCGGCTGTGGTCGTCGAGAAGCGACCGCCCAGTGCCGACGACAACTCGGACCTGGCGGTCAACGATCCAACTGGCTCCGCAGCAGGCGTTGTGGATGGGATGTCAAAGTTGGCCACCTATGTGGCCCGCGAACTGACGGAGAACCACGGGTTGCGGATCATCGGCGTGACTGGTTCTGCCGGCAAGACCTCGACGAAGGACCTGATCGCGGCGGTGCTGCAGCGCGCGGGCGAGACGGTGGCTCCTCCGGGGTCGTTTAATAACGAGATCGGCCACCCGTACACGGTGCTGCGCTGCACGGAGGAGACGAAGTTCCTCGTCGCGGAGATGTCGGCGCGCGGTATCGGCCACATTGCGCACTTGGCCACGATTGCACCACCGCAGATCGGTGTGGTGCTTAACGTGGGCTCGGCGCACCTGGGGGAGTTCGGCTCCCGCGAGAACATCGCGCAGGCCAAGGGCGAACTCGTTGAGGCGCTGCCTGCCGATGGCATCGCGGTGCTCAACGCCGACGACGACCTGGTCAACGCGATGGCTCCGCGGACGAAGGCACGCGTGGTGCGCTTTTCCGCCAACGGCAATACGGCAGCGGATTACTACGCCACCGATGTGGAACTGGATGCGGTGGCGCGTGCGTCGTTTATCATGCACACCCCGAAGAGCGATCCGCAGCGCGTAACTCTCAACGTGTTCGGTGCGCACCAGGTGGGCAATGCGCTGGCTGCAGCTGCAGTCGGCATTGAATCGGGCATGGATGCCGCAACTGTCGCGCAGGCGTTGTCTGATGCACATTCCGTGTCGGTCAACCGCATGGACGTCAACACCCGCGCCGATGGCGTGACCGTGATCAACGATGCCTACAACGCCAACCCTGAATCGATGCGGGCTGCCATTGCCGCGTTGGGTTACACCGCCGCGGCGCGCCCAGGTGTGCGCTCTCTTGCGGTGCTGGGGGAGATGGGCGAACTTGGCGCCGGTGCGGAACACGAGCACGCGGCGCTTGCCGATGAGTTGGCGCGCTACAGCGTCACCGACCTCATCACTGTCGGGAATAATGCGTCGATGGAAGCGCTGGCCGAGCGTGCTGAGCAATTCGGCATCCGCACCAGCAGCGTCGCCGATGCTGCCGAAGCCAGCGAGGTAGTGCGCGAACTGTTGGCTATGCCGCCAGCGGGTATCGACGACTGGCAGTCGCGCACCGACCGCGATGTCGTGCTGGTAAAAGCATCAAACGTTGCGCGACTGTGGGCAGTGGCCGAGGCGCTACTGCAAGGGCATACGCTTAGATAGTTCAACATGAATAACGAAACAGCAGCGAGGTAACACTTCATGGTTCAAGTCATTTGCGCCGGGATTCTTAGTTTCCTGGTCTCGATTTTTGTGACCCCGCTGCTCATTAGATATTTCCATCGCCGCGAGATGGGGCAGGAGATCCGCGAGGACGGCCCGAAGTCGCACGCCCGCAAGCGTGGCACGCCAACAATGGGCGGCATCGCTATTTTGTTAGCAATCGCGCTTGGCTACGTCGGCGGCAGTCTCTCAGCCTTGGCTACGGGCCACACGGCGTTTACTGCCTCGGGCCTGATCGTGCTGGGGCTTACGCTGACGCTCGGCCTCGTAGGTTTTGCCGATGACGGCATTAAGTTGTTCATGCACCGCAACCTTGGCCTCAATAAGACGGCGAAGCTTGTGGCGCAGTTTGCCATTTCGATCGCCTTCGGGCTGCTTATCTTGCAGTTCCCGGACGAGAACGGTCTGACACCTGGCTCGACGTTCTTGTCGTTCGTGCGCGACATCGACACGATCAACCTCGCCATCGGCGGGGGTGTGGTGGGCACCATCATCTTCCTAGTGTTCATCTACATCCTGCTCGCCGCGTGGTCGAATGCAGTGAACCTGACTGACGGTCTCGACGGGTTGGCCGCTGGTACGACGGCACTTGTGATGGCTGCCTACTCGGGCATTACGTTCTGGCAGTTCCGTAACTCTTGTGACGCTGTCGCGACCGCTGGCTGTTACTCGGTGCGCGACCCGTTGGACCTGGCTATCCTCGCGGCGGCCGGTTTTGGTGCCTGCGTGGGTTTCCTGTGGTGGAACGCCGCACCCGCGAAGATCTTTATGGGGGATACTGGCTCGCTGGCACTCGGTGGCCTTGTTGCGGGCCTGTCGGTTGCTTCGCGCACCGAGTTGCTGATGGTTGTCATCGGCGCGTTGTTCGTCCTGGAGGCCGCCTCCGTGGTGATTCAGGTTGCGTCCTTCAAGACCACCGGCAAGCGAGTGTTCCGCATGGCGCCGTTCCACCACCACTTTGAAAACGGCGGCTGGCCAGAGACTGCCGTAGTGGTGCGTTTCTGGATCATCTCCGGGATGTCGGTCATGCTTGGCCTCGCCGCGTTTTATGGTGAGTGGCTCTCGCTGAACGGAGCGGGCCTGTGACGCTGCCAGATCATGTTTTAGTCGCCGGTGCCGGTGTTTCTGGCCTCGGCGCAGCGCACTTGCTGACGAAGGCGGGTGCGAATTTCACGGTTGTCGACGACAACCCGGATGGGCGCGCAGCCGCTACCGCAAAAGGCTTCGCGGTGTGTTCCAGCGCTGAAGCGCGCGAGCGCTTCGCTGACACTGGCCTTGTGGTCACCTCGCCCGGGTGGCGACCTGATACGCCATTGCTTGTCGACGCCACCGCCGCCGGCATCGACGTCATCGGCGATGTTGAACTGTGCTTCCGCCTTGACCGCGCCGGCGTGTTTGGCGCACCGAGGACGTGGCTCGTCGTCACGGGCACCAACGGCAAAACCACGACTACGGGCATGCTGGCGGCGATGATGACCGAAGTCGGCGCCGACTCCGGCCGTATCGCACGTGCCTGCGGCAACATCGGCACCGCGGTCGGAGAGGTGCTGCTTCTCGACGAACACGTCGATGTCCTCGTTGCCGAGCTGTCCAGCTTCCAGCTGCACTGGTCCTCTGAGCTTGTGCCGGATGCGGGCGTGCTGCTGAACTTGGCCGAAGACCACATTGATTGGCACGGCTCGTTTGCGGAATACGCCGCGTCGAAGGCGAAGGTATTGCAAGCAACGCATGCGGTTGCAGGTATCGACGATACGGAGGTGCAGCGTTTAGCTGAGCAGACTGGTCGCGACGACATCATCGGGTTCACACTTCAAGAGCCTGGCGACAACCAGGTCGGTGTTTCGGGCGGCAGGATCGTGGCCAAACTCGGCGGCGAAACTATCGACGTTGCAAGTGCCGACGGCATCGAGCCCGCCGGAGCCGCCGGTCTGCTTGACGCACTCGCGGCCGCTGCGGTGGCGTTGACCCAGGGGGCCAAGCCGCATCACATCCAGCGGGCACTGGAGAAGTACCGCGTGGCCGGTCACCGTGGGGCGGTGGTGCACTCCGGCGGCGGTGTGGATTGGGTGGATAACTCCAAGGCCACGAACCCGCACGCGGCGGATTCTGCGCTCACCGGTGCGGGCACGGTGGTGTGGGTCGCGGGCGGCCAACTCAAAGGCGCTGCCGTCGACGGTGTCGTCAAAGCACACGCTGATCAGTTCCGCGCCGTTGCTCTGCTCGGTGTGGATCGTGAGCTCATCCGCGCGTCTGTCAACGCGGCCGCCCCGGACGTTCCGGTGTTTGTCTCTGACTCCACGGATCCGGAACAAGCCATGGATGAGGTTGTTGCGTGGGCGGCGACCCAGGCGCAGCCGGGCGATACGGTGCTGTTGGCGCCGGCTGCTGCGAGCTTGGATATGTTTTCGGGCATGTCAGCGCGTGGCGACGCCTTCGCAGCGGCAGCGATGCGACACTGGAGCCCGGATAACAAGTAAGCTCAACTTCACGTTGAGACTTCTCGAATGAAAGGGCAGCTGCATGGCGGTGCAACAGGGGACAACGCGGCGTGCCCCGCGATCGACCGAGCCAACCTCAAAATTGGCGCTTAAGGTGCGCAAATTCGAGGAGTTTCTGGATTCCCGGCCGCTCATCGACTACACCATGATCCGCAGCATTGTCCTGGTGCTTGCAGGTCTTGGTGTGGTCATGGTGATGTCGTCGTCAATGGCGACGTCGTTCGCAGATTCCGAGAGCGTCTGGGGCGTGGCCATCCGTCAAACCGTCATGGTCATCGGTGGCCTGATCGCGTTTTGGGTGGCGCTGAAAACGCCGCCTGAGCGGCTGCGCAGCTTCTCCGCTGTCCTGATGGCCGCTTCCGTTATTTTGCTGATCTTGGTGCTCACGCCCTTGGGCACCGGCCGCGAAGAGGTAGGTTCCCAGTCGTGGATTGTGCTGGGCCCGCTGCGCCTGCAGCCATCGGAGGTGGCCCGTGTGGCTATCGCGATGTGGGGCGCGAAGGTGCTCGAACACAGAAATCCGCAACGTTTGTTCCAGGCCAACAACGGTTTCCTCGCGTTCTTTATCGTGGCTGCAATCTGTGTCGCGTTGATTGCCGCACAGGGCGACATGGGTATGGCTTTGTCGTTCGCGGTTGTGGTCGCCTTCATCCTGATCTTCGCGGGTGTGCCAAAGAAGGCAATCGTTTACCTGGGAATTGGTGGCGCGTTCTCACTGATTGTGGCGTTCTTGTCCGGAGGTTTCCGCTCTGCGCGTTTCCACGTGTACTTCGACGCACTGCGCGGCCACTTCGATGACACGCAAGGTATTGCGTTCCAGTCCCACCAAGGCTTTTTGTCGCTCGCAGACGGTCACATTTTCGGTGTCGGTCTTGGCCAGTCCCGCGCGAAGTGGTTCTACCTGCCTGAGGCACGCAACGACTTTATTTTCGCGATCATCGGCGAAGAGCTCGGCTTGTGGGGCGGCACCTTGGTTATTTCCCTGTTCGCCTTGCTCGGCTTTTTCGGTTTCCGTACCGCTCGGCGTGCGCAGTCGCAGTACCAGACGCTGATGGCGGCGGCGCTGACGGCAGCGGTTGTTTCGCAGGCGTTTGTCAACATCGGCTACGTCATCGGTCTGCTGCCGGTGACCGGCATTCAGCTGCCGATGCTCTCTGCCGGCGGTACCTCGGCGGTGATCACCCTGGGTGCGATGGGTGTGTTGGCAAACGTGGCTCGCCACGAGCCGGATGCGATTTCCGCGATGCAGAACTACGGCCGCCCAGTGTTCGACCGCATGCTTGGCGTCCAGGAGCCCCGTCCGATCACACAGCAACGCCAGCCTCGCGAGCACCCACGTGAGCAGGTACAGCGCAATCACCGCCCGACGGCGCCGGTGCGTCAAGCCACTGGTGGGCCGCGCCGCGTGCGTAGATAGCAGGAGGATTACATGAGTGAACTCAACGTCGTCTTGGCAGGCGGCGGCACCGCAGGCCATATTGAGCCGGCGCTCGCCGTGGGGGAGGTGTTGCGTGATCAGTTCGGTGCCAATGTTGTCGCGTTGGGCACGGAGCGTGGTTTGGAAACCACGATTGTTCCCGCCCGCGGTTTTCAGTTGGCGTTGATTGATCCGGTGCCCATTCCGCGCAAGAAGCCGTGGAAGTTGGCTGCGGTGCCGGCGAAGCTGCTGCGTTCGGTCAATCAGGCCAAGGATGCGATGAAGTCTTCGGGTGCTCAGGTGGTGCTCGGTACCGGAGGGTATGTGTCGGCGCCGGCATACTTGGCGGCGAAGTCGCTGCGGCTGCCGTTTTTCGTGCTGGAAACAAACGCGCTTGCGGGGATGGCGAACAAGCTTGGGGTCAAGCTCGGTGGCGTTGGCCTGAATGCGGTGGCGAACTCGGGGATGGCCGGCGACGTCGTCGGCATTCCGGTGCGTCCCGGTGTCGGGGTCGACCCGGATGGGGCAAAGCGTGAGCGTGGCCTACGCACGTGGGGGCTGGATCCGGAGAAGACGACTGTCCTCGTCACTGGTGGTTCCCAGGGTGCGGTGAGCATCAACACGGCGCTCGCCGATGCGGTTGAGCGCATTACCGCCGCGGGACACCAGGTGCTGCACGCCTATGGGCGCAAAAATGATGCCCCTGCACCCCACGAGGGTTATGCGGCAGTGCCGTACATCGACGACATGGAGGCGGCCTATGCGGTCGCAGATGTGGTGGTGTGCCGCTCGGGGGCGATGACGGTTGCGGAGAACTCCGCAGCTGGTGTGCCGGCGATCTACATCCCGTTGCCGCATGGTAACGGTGAGCAGGGGTTGAACTCTGCACACTTGGTGGCCACAGGGGCGGCATTGCGTATCGACGACGCGGAGCTGACCGGCGACGTACTCGTCGAGAAGCTGCTGCCTTTGTTGAATAACGACGACGTGCGCGCCGAGATGCGCCACGCTATTGCTCAATCCGGTGCCGGCAATGTTGCCGAGGACCTCGCGCGCCGCATTGCTGATGCGGCTGGAAAGGAAAACTGATGACGGATCTCTCACGCGTGCACCTCATTGGCATCGGCGGTGCTGGCATGTCGGGCGTGGCGCATATCTTGTTGGACCGAGGCGCAACCGTGACTGGCTCTGACGCGAAGGACTCTCGTCCGGTTCGCGCACTGAAGGCCAAGGGCGCGAAGGTGGCGCTTGGCCACGACGAGGCCAACCTGGAGCTCTCTGGTGAGCTTCCCACCGCGGTGGTGACGAGCTTTGCTGCTATCCCGCAGGACAACCCCGAACTCGTCCGCGCCAAGCGGGAGGGTGTTCCGCTGCTGCGCCGCTCGGACCTGCTGGCCGAGTTGATGGAGGGCCGTACTCAGCTGTTGCTCGCTGGCACGCACGGCAAGACTTCGACGACGTCGATGGCGGTCGTGGCGTTGCAAGCAGCAGGGAAAGACCCGTCGTTCGCGATCGGCGGGCAACTCAACCGTGCTGGCACGAACGCTCATCACGGCCAGGGCGAGGTTTTTGTCGCGGAGGCCGACGAGTCGGACGCGTCGCTGTTGCGTTACTCCCCAGATGTCGCCGTGATTACGAACATTGAGCCGGATCACCTGGACTTCTACGGCACGCGTGAGGCGTATTTCAAGGTGTTCGATGATTTTGCGGACATTGCGAAGAACATCGTGGTGTGCCTAGATGACGAACACGCCGCAGCTTGCGGTGAGCGCGCAATCGAGCGTGGTCTGACGGTTTACGGATACGGCACTGAAGAAGCCGCAAAGCGCCACCCGAGCGTGCCGGCAGCGGCGGTGATTACCGAAGAGCGCCAGGAAGGCGAGCACACCGCAGTCGGTGTGCGTTTGCGCACGCCTGATGTCTCCGGCGAGGTCACCTACAGCATGGCTATCCCGGGCCGCCACATGGTGCTCAACTCGGCAGCAGCGCTGCTCGGTGGGGTACTCGTCGGTGCGAATCCGGAGAAGCTCGCCCAGGGGCTCAGCGAGTTCACGGGCGTGCGCCGTCGTTTCGAGTACAAAGGCAGCGTCGGCGAGACTCGCGTGTACGACGACTACGCCCACCACCCGACCGAGGTGGAGGCGGTGCTTACCGCGGCCCGCGACAAGGTGGAAGCAGAAGGCAACGGTGCGCGTGTGGTCGTGTGCTTCCAGCCACACCTGTACTCGCGCACCCAGGAGTTCTCCAGCGAGTTTGCTAAGGCATTGTCGCTGGCAGACGAGTGCGTGCTGTTAGATATCTACGGTGCCCGTGAAACCCCGGTTGAGGGTGTGACCTCGCGCATTATTAGCGACGAAATGACCATCCCGGTGCACCTTGAACCGGACTTCTCTGCTGCTCCTGCAACCGTTGCGTCCGTGACCGAGCCGGGTGACTTGGTGCTCACGATGGGGGCGGGCAGTGTGACCATGCTGGCAGACGAGATCCTGGATGCGTTGGCGGGCAAGTAATGTCCACAAAAGTTCCCATGCCTGACTCAACCGAGGAGCAGCCGAAGCACCGGAAGATCCCGTACGGTGCGATCGCAGCAACGGTGGCCATTGTTGTGGCTGTGTGCGCGGCCGTGCCGTTCACGCCGCTGATGAGCGTGAACGATATTGCCGTCGAGGGGTCCGTGAACCTGCCCGAGGAGGAAGTACGCAATCTCACCGGGATTGATTACGGCACGCCGATAGGCAAGGTGAAGCCGCGCCGAGCCGCCGAGAATGTTGCCGCAAACCCCTGGGTGGATTCCGCAACAGTGTCGCGCGCGTGGCCGAACGGCGTCAGTGTGGAGATCACAGAGCATGATCCGGTGGCGTGGGTGGACATTGATGGCCAGCCGCACCTGATCGACCGGGAGGGCCGCGATTTCATCGTTGCGGCGCCGCCCGCAGGCGCTGTAGAGATCCAGGGCGTGGCCCAGGAGCGGTTTGCGCAGGCGGTGGAGGTGGCGTCGTCGATAAGCGATGTTGCCCGGCCCCGCGTCCGCGCGCTCAAAGCCAACGGTGACTACACGTACACACTCGTGCTTGACGACGACCGCGTGGTCCAGTGGGGAGCCGCAACCGATAATGCGAATAAGGCATTGGCTCTTGAGACCGTGCTCCAGTTGGAGGGGCGTGAGTTCAATATTTCTAACCCCGAGTTGGTGACCTCGCGCTAAAACCCCAGGTCACAACCCTAAAGTACAGGTTTAGGGTTGTGACACGCCGGGGGAGAACACAAAAAATGCTTCGCTTTCAAACATGATGGGACGCAACTGAACACCCGAGTTTTGAAAGGCGAGACTTACGCTATGACTTCTCCCGCCAACTACCTCGCCATGATCCGCGTCGTCGGTGTCGGCGGGGGCGGCGTCAACGCTGTGAACCGAATGATTGAGGAGGGGTTGAAGGGCGTCGAATTCGTCGCCATCAACACTGACTCGCAGGCGCTGCTGTTTACCGATGCCGACACCAAGCTCGACATTGGTCGAGAAGCCACCCGTGGGCTGGGCGCAGGCGCGAACCCCGAGGTTGGCCGCACTTCCGCCGAGGACCACAAGCAGGAGATTGAGGAGTCCCTGAAGGGCTCCGACATGGTCTTCGTTACCGCAGGCGAAGGCGGCGGCACCGGTACTGGTGCGGCCCCGGTCGTCGCAGGTATTGCAAAGAAGATGGGCGCACTGACTATTGGTGTTGTGACCCGCCCGTTCACCTTTGAGGGCAAGCGCCGTACCCGCCAGGCGCTGGCTGGCATTGAGAACCTGAAGGAAGTTTGCGACACCGTCATCGTGATCCCGAACGACCGCCTCCTGCAGCTCGGAGACGCGGAGCTCTCCATGATGGAAGCGTTCCGCGCGGCTGACGAGGTGCTCTACAACGGTGTTCAGGGTATTACCAATCTGATCACCATCCCGGGCATGATCAACGTCGACTTTGCGGACGTGCGCTCCGTTATGGCTGACGCTGGCTCCGCGCTCATGGGCGTCGGCTCTGCGCGCGGCGAGAACCGTGTGATGACCGCAACTGAGCAGGCCATCAACTCCCCGCTGCTGGAGACCACCATGGAGGGCGCCAAGGGCGTGCTCATCTCCGTCGCCGGTGGCTCCGACCTCGGCCTGATGGAAGTTAACAACGCTGCTTCCATCGTGGAGGAGAAGGCCGACGACGATGCGAACATCATCTTCGGCACGATTATCGACGACAACCTGGGCGACGAGGTCCGCGTGACCATCATCGCCACCGGCTTCGACGAGAAGGCCAACGCTCGTCCTGCCGAGGACGCCCCGCAGGCAAGCGTCATCGCTCCAGCCGAGGAGCTCGAGCCCCAGCCGGAGAAGCCGGCGGAGCCGCGCACTGAAACCCGCACTGAGATTCGCACCGAGCAGCCGTCGGAGAGCTACCAGGCTCGTCACCGCTACGAGCCAAACCGTGGCCTGTTTACGGACCGTGAGGATTCCCGTCCGCGCCGCGACGAGGAGTTCGGCGGCGGCTTCGACGACTTGGATGTGCCTGATTTCATGCGCTAGTTAGACTGGCTGGCATGCCAGATCTTTCCAACCGCCCCGTCCGCATGGTGTTTACTTCCCGTGCTGGCGGGGTTTCGCGTTCTCCGTACGATGCGTTCAACCTGGGAACGCATGTTGGCGACGACCCAGCCGACGTCGCCGCGAACCGTCAGCGTCTCGCCGACATCTTGGGCCTTCCCGCCGAGCGTTTCGTGTGGATGGAACAACTCCACACCAACACCGTCACCGTGGTCGACGGGCCCGCGGATGAGCCGGTTGCGGCCACTGACGCGATCGTGACTCGCGAGAAAAACCTCGCGTTGTGCGTGCTGGTTGCGGACTGCACCCCCGTGCTGCTGTCCGACCACAGCGCAGGTGTGATCGCCGCAGCCCACGCGGGCCGTATGGGAGCGCGCAACGGCATTGTGCGCCGCACCGTCGAGGAGATGGTGGCGCTTGGCGCAGCCCCGGAGCGTATCCAGGTGCTGCTCGGGCCGGCGGCGGCAGGTGAGTCCTATGAGGTGCCTGCCGAGATGGCTGCGGACGTCGAAAAGCATTTGCCCGGCTCGCGCACAACCACCAAGCAGGGGACCGCGGGCATCGACGTCCGTGCCGGGCTTGTGCACCAACTGATGAGCATGGGCGTGACCCACATCGACGCAGATCCGCGCGATACCATCACCGATACCGATTTCTTCTCTCATCGCCGCGAGGGCGTCACCGGACGTCAGGCCGGCGTGATTTGGATGCCAGATGCATAACCTTGAAACCGTAACCAAGCAGATTCACGACGCTGAGCGCGCCGCCGGCCGCCCGGAAGGCAGCGTGCAACTCTTGCCCGTGACCAAATTCCACCCCGTTGAGCGCATTATTGAACTCGCCGAGGCAGGCATCACCCTCGTCGGTGAGAACCGCGAGCAGGAGGCTCGCGCGAAGGCTGAAGCTCTGGATGGGCGGTGTCAGATCGCCATGATCGGCCAGATCCAGTCCAAGAAAGCTAACGCCGTCGCGCGTTGGGCGGCTCAGGTCCACTCGCTCGACTCGGTCAAACTCGCCCACGGCCTTGACCGTGGCATGGCGCTTGCCCTCGAGCGCGGCGACCGCACCACGGACACCCTGCCGTGCCTGATCCAGCTTTCCGACGACGGCGATACCGCCCGCGGCGGCGCCTCCTACGACGACGTGCCGGAAATCATCGAGGAGGTCGAAAATTCCGAGCATCTTCGCCTCGACGGGTTCATGGTCGTGCCCCCGTTGAACTCCGACCCCGAGACGGTGTTCCGCAGGGCACGTGAGCTTGTCGACGAGACCTCCGCCCACCTCGGCCGCGACCTCATCTTGTCGGCCGGTATGAGCGGGGACTTTGAGACAGCAATCGCGTGCGGATCCGATCTCGTGCGTGTCGGAACAGCGCTGCTTGGGCCGCGCCCCGTAGGCTGACCTTCATCGCAAAACCACCCCCAAGGAGCCCCACTATGTCCTTCTTTGGCAGCGCAAAAGAATTCTTCGGCCTCGGTCCGATCGAGAACAACGAGGACGACGCCTACTTTGAGGATTCGCGCTACTCCGAAACTTCCTCGACTGCTGGCGCTGGCGCGTACGACCGTGCTGAGCGTCCGTCGCGTTATGAGCGTGACCACCGCGAGGTGTCGTCGACACGCGCCAGCTACCGTCCGACCCCGCGCATCGTCAACGTGTCTCCGCGTAATTACAACGATGCCAAGGAGATCGGCGAGCCGTTCCGCGATGGCGACGCAGTGGTTATGGATCTGACCGACCTGGATACCGCCGACGCGAAGCGCATCGTCGACTTTGCTGCTGGCCTGTGCTTCGGCCTGCGCGGCAGCATGCACAACCTGTCCCGTGGCGAGGAGACCCGCAAGCGCCTGTTTGCCATCGTCCCGGAAAACGCCAACGTGGACAAAGATACGCTGAAGCGCTCCGCGGGCCTGCGCTAGACAACCTGTAGGGTGTGAACGCGTGGCACTTATCGGAGCAATTCTCTACGCCGTCATCGGCATCTACTCGCTGATTGTCGTCGTGCGCATCATCATTGAGATGATTCAGGCATTTTCGAAGCACTTCGACCCGCCCCACTGGTTCATCATGGTGGCGGAACCACTGTTCAAAATTACCGACCCTCCAGTGTTTGCATTACGCAAGCTCATCCCCCCGTTGAGGTTGAACGGGGGAGTAGGGCTCGATGTGAGCGTGATCGTGCTTTTCCTGGCACTTTCCCTGCTCCAGATGGTTATCCGGGCGACGATGATCGTTCCGGCACTGCATTAGCGCGCTGTCATGTGCGTTGTGTAGACGAAACAGTTACAATTCAGCAGACAAATTAAGTACGTTCCCGTAACGTGGGGCGCATTCGCGACCCGCAGACGCGGGTCCGTTACAAGAACATGAAGGGAACGCAAATGCCGTTGACGCCAGCTGACGTGCACAATGTCGCTTTCAGCAAGCCCCCGATTGGCAAGCGGGGCTACAACGAGGACGAAGTTGATCAGTTCCTCGACCTGGTTGAAGACGCGCTTGCACAGCTCCAGGATGAAAACGAAGAGCTCCGCGCACGACTCGAAGAGGGTGGCGCTGGCGTAGCGGCACCGGCAGCAGCCGGTTCTTCCGCAGACGAGGCTGCAATCCGCCGCGAGGTGGAGCAGAAGATCCGCGCTGACTACGAGGCGCAGCTGCGTTCCGCGAAGGAAGCCAAGGACAAGGCTGAGGCTGAGGCTAAGGCTGCCAAGGAAGATGCGGCAGCAGCCCGCAAGCAGGCTGAGGAAGCTCGCGCACAGGCTGCGAAGCGTCCGGCTGAAGGCGTGTCCAAGGCGGTCAACACCGCCCCGCAGAAGGCAGAGCCTTCGCAGGATTCGCACATCCAGGCTGCCAAGGTGCTCGGCCTTGCACAGGAGATGGCAGACCGTCTGACCAGCGATGCCCAGGCAGAGGCAACCTCCATGCTGGCAGACGCACGCAGCGCTGCAGAGCGTGAGGTGGCCGAGGCTGAGGCGAAGTCCAAGAAGCAACTGCAGGACGCTCAGACCCGCTCCCAGTCTCAGCTGCAGGAGGCGGAGACTCGCGCCAAGCAGCTCGTCGCCGAGGCCCAGAAGAAGGCCGAGGAGACCACTGGCGAGGCCGCTTCCCGCGCCGAGGCCCAGATCCGCCAAGCGGAGGAGAAGGCCAACAAGCTCAAGGCAGACGCAGAGCGCAAGCACACCGAGATTATGAACACGGTGAAGCAGCAGCAGACTGCGCTGGAGAACCGCATTGCGGAGCTGCGCACCTTCGAGCGCGAGTACCGTACTCGCCTGAAGACGCTGCTTGAGTCCCAGCTCGAGGAACTCGAGGCCCGCTCAACTACGGCGCCGAACGAGAAGTAAAACCTCAACGCCCGGGAGTGCTACACTTCCGGGCGTAACGCTTTGATCCGGCTATCACCGGGGAGCATTCCGGAAGAACGGCATCATGCTTATTAGAACCGGACGTTAAATGGGAAGACGTCACTTCCTTCACCACAAATGAAGTGGGGGCTTTCGCCCCAAGCAGGGTGGTACCGCGCAGCACATGCGTCCCTGCAGATTGTGTGTGGAGGAGTGTCATGGTTGGCAACGTCTACCCTAAGGTCGATATGACCGGAGGCAGCGACAAGTTTCCCGAGATGGAACGCGCTGTGCTCGACTACTGGAACAAGGATGAAACGTTCCAGGCATCGCTTGAGCAGCGTGAAGGTTGCGAAGAATACGTGTTCAATGACGGCCCGCCGTTTGCTAACGGTCTGCCGCACTACGGCCACCTGCTGACGGGCTACGTCAAGGACATCGTTCCGCGCTACCGCACGATGACCGGCTTCCATGTGCCGCGTGTGTTCGGCTGGGACTGCCACGGTCTGCCTGCGGAGCTTGAGGCAGAAAAGCAGCTCGGCATCACTGACAAAGCCCAGATCCATGACATGGGTCTGGAGAAATTCAACGAGTACTGCGCCAAGTCCGTCATGCACTATGCCGGCGAGTGGGAAGAGTACGTCACCCGCCAGGCTCGTTGGGTCGATTTTGAGAACGGCTACAAGACCATGGACCCGGAGTACATGGAATCTGTCATGTGGGCGTTCAAGGAGCTCTACGACAAGGGCTTGATCTACCAGGGCTTCCGTGTGCTGCCGTACTCCTGGGCAGAGCACACGCCGTTGTCCAACCAGGAGACGCGTCTCGACGATTCCTACCGCGACCGCCAGGACCCTACCGTCACCGTCACCATGCCGTTCACCGGCGGGCGCGCCGGCTACGCTGCGGAGAAGACGTGGGCTGAGCACCCTGAACTGCACGATGCGGCTGCGATCGCCTGGACCACCACGCCGTGGACGCTGCCGTCGAACTTGGCGTTGGCGGTTCACCCGGAGGTTGAATACTCGTTGGTGAAGCCGGGGGATGAGGGTGTCGTCGATACGCCATTGCTCTTGGCGACGAACCTGCTCGGCGCATACGCGAAGGAACTCGGCGAGTACGAGGTCATCTCCACGTTCACCGGCGCCCAGCTCGAGGGCCTGGAGTACGAGCCGGTCTTTGACTACTTCCGCGACCACGAGAACGCGTTCATGGTGCTCAACGCGGACTACGTCACCACCGAGGACGGCACCGGTGTCGTCCACCAGGCACCCGCCTTCGGTGAAGACGATATGTTCACCTGCCAGGACTACGGCATCGATTTGGTCATCCCCGTCGACGCCGACGGCAAGTTCACCTCGCTGGTTCCGGACTACGAAGGCAAGTTGGTCTTCGACGCGAACCGCGACATCATCCGCGACCTGCGCGCCAAGGGCCGTGTCGTGCGTGACCAGACCATCGTCCACTCTTACCCGCACTCCTGGCGCTCCGGCGAGCCACTGATCTACATGGCGCTGCCGGCTTGGTTTGTGAAGGTCACGGACATCCGCGACCGCATGGTCGAGCTCAACCAGGAGATCGACTGGATCCCGTCGCACATCCGCGATGGCCAGTTTGGCAAGTGGCTCGAAGGCGCTCGCGATTGGAACATTTCGCGTACCCGCTACTGGGGCTCCCCGGTGCCGGCGTGGGTATCCGATAACCCGGAGTACCCGCGCGTGGATGTCTACGGTTCCCTCGATGAGCTCGAGCGTGACTTCGGTGAGCGCCCCAAGTCGCTGCACCGTCCGCACATTGATGAACTGGTGCGTCCGAACCCGGACGACCCGACCGGTAAGTCCATGATGCGCCGCGTGCCGGACGTGCTCGACTGCTGGTTCGAATCCGGCTCTATGCCGTTTGCGCAGTACCACTACCCGTTTGAGAACCGCGAGGAGCACGACGCTCGCCAGCCGGCTGACTTCATCGTCGAGTACTCGGGCCAGACCCGTGGCTGGTTCTACGTCCAGCACGTGCTGTCTACCGCGCTGTTCGACCGTGTGGCGTACAAGAAGGTCGTCGCCCACGGCATCGTGCTTGGTTCCGACGGCCAGAAGATGTCCAAGTCCAAGGGCAACTACCCGAACGTCAACGAGGTTTTCGACCGCGACGGTTCCGACGCGATGCGTTGGTTCCTGATGTCTTCGCCGATCCTGCGTGGTGGCAACCTGATCGTCACTGAGCAGGGCATCCGCGAGGGCGTGCGCCAGGCGCTGCTGCCGATCTGGAACGCGTACACCTTCCTGCAGCTGTACTCCTCTGAGGACGCTCAGTGGTCGGTGGATTCCGACAACGTGCTCGACCGTTACATCCTGGCCAAGACCCACGACTTGGTGGAGGCCGTGGGCGAGGCTCTCGACGACACGCGCATCGCCGATGCTTGCGATGAGGTGCGTCGCTTCGCGGACACCCTGACCAACTGGTACGTGCGTCGCTCCCGCGACCGTTTCTGGGAAGGCCAGGAGGCCCACCCGGAGGCGTTCAATACGCTTTACACGGTGCTTGAAGTCGTGACCCGTACCGTCGCGCCGTTGCTGCCGTACATCTCTGAGGTGATCTGGCGTGGTCTCACCGGCGGCCGTTCGGTGCACCTGACTGACTTCCCGAAGACAGACAACCTGCCGGCGGATGCTGACCTGGTCGCTGCGATGGATGCGACGCGTGCGGTGTGTTCGGCGGCGTCGTCGGTACGCAAGGCGAACAAGCTGCGTAACCGTCTTCCACTGCCGAAGCTCACTGTTGCTCTGCCAGAGGCTGATCTACTTGAGCCGTTCCGCTCCACCATTCGCGACGAAGTGAACGTCAAGGACGTTGAGCTCACCGCGGATGTGGACTCGGCTGGTTCGTTCGAGGTCGTCGTTAATGCGAAGGTTGCTGGTCCGAAGCTGGGCAAGGATGTCCAGCGCGCGATCAAGAACGTCAAGGCTGGCAACTATGAGCGTCGTGGCGACGACGTGGTGGTCGACGGAGACATCGTGCTGACTCCGGAGCTCTACACCGAGCGTCTCGTCGCCGAGAACCCGGAGAGCACTGCGCGTGTCGACGCCGACGCCGCCGTCGGCCTCGTCGTCCTGGACACCAACGTCACTGAGGAACTCGAGGCTGAAGGCTGGGCCGCCGATGTCATCCGTGGCCTGCAGGATGCGCGCAAGCGTGAGGGCCTTGAGGTCTCCGATCGCATTGCGGTTGTGCTTGCGGTGCCGGCTGAGAAGGAGGAGTGGGCTCGTCGTCACGCAGAGCACATCGCCGCTGAAACGTTGGCAACCTCCTTCGATGTGGTCACCGAACCAGTCGAAGGCCATGATGTTGTCGACGGTGTGACCGCCACCGTTCGCAAGAATTAGGCGCTGACGGACTATGCCGCTGCATAGTGGATCCTGACCCGGATCACTATGCAGCGGCATAGTGTTTTTAGGGGCTAGCCGTGAAGCGTGAGGCCCCAGTGCTGCATTGCGCCGGCGATTTCCATGCCGCTGGTGAGCGTCTTGTTGTAGTCGCTGCCGTTCGACGTCACCCCTAGTGCCCATGCGTCCGTGCCGTCGAACGCGAAGATTGCGCCGCCGGAGTCGCCTCTGTCAGCGATGTTGCGAAACACGAATTGGCCGGCCCTATCTACCTCGACGAATTTGCCGCAGGAGTAGCCGGTGGTGGCACCGAGACGGCAAATGGTCATGTTGCCTTGCCCCGCTTGTGCTGGGGTGATCCAGCCCTTCAATCGGGAATTTACGGGCAGTGCGGAATCCACGTACGGCTTGGCATCGTCGTAAATCTCAATCAGTCCGATGTCGGTGCCGATAAAGCCCGTGTTGTCGCGCTCGTAGAAGGATTCGACCATCTCGCCCACAACCAGTGACCCGCCGTATTGGTCATTGACGTAGAACTGGTCACCCACATCGCCGCAGTGCCCGGCAGTAACGATGAATGTGCGGTTTTCCCGCGACGCGATAAAACCAGTAGAGCAGTAGCTTTTGTTCACGTTGTAAATCTTCGCGCCAGGTACAACCTTGCCCGGAGCCTCGAGAAACAGCCAGTCCTGTTTGTTGTGATAGTAAATGCCCAGGTTGTCGTCCCTGCCGGTTACTCCCGCGCCGTTGTTTCGTGGGTCGATGCGCTGCGGGTCCACGGCCTGCGCCTGTGGTTGCTGCGGCTGTGCGTGCTGTCGCTGTGCTTGCCTTGTGGGGCTGGATTCCGATTGCGGGGCGAGAAAGCTCTCGGGAGGGAAATAAAAATTGCTCACTTGGGCGTCGGAGTCGTCGATCCTGCAACGGAATGTGAATTCACCGATGTATTCGTCATTGCTGAGAAAACCGGAGATCTCGCTGTCGAACGTCTGTCCTGTGATTGCGTCGGTGGGCACTTCGTGTGCATAGACCGTTAGGGCGTCGTAGGCAACGCCGTCGGCGGTGGACGCGTTTCTGGCGGCGTTCTGACATAATTCGGCGACCTCAGTCGGTGTCAGTTTGGTCTCGGGAGCATCGGCGGCGATATCTTCTGCATCGGAACAGGCAGTGAGCGCAGTGAGCGTGGTCGCGGATGCGAGCGCTAGCGAGATTAACGTTTGGATGATCTTCACAGATGTCATGGTGACACATCGTGGCGACGAATGTGTCGACTATGCAGCGGCATAGTGAATAGGCTGGGCAGCCAAGGTGGGGGAATGGCCTCTTTGGGTAGATTTGAGGAAAACTATTGACTCGCACACCTATTCGATATATAAAGGTATCAATGTTTGTAAACAAGGGGTGTGAACATGACAGTTGCAGTGAGCCAGTGGGTGGCTGATCGAACGAATGATTTGTCGGCAGAGGTGCTCGAAGACCGGATTAAGGTCAACCACCTTTCGGCCAATCACCATCGTGCGCGGATGCTTGAAGCAGTCGGGCAGTTCGATGAGCAGGATCTCGCGTCGCAGTATGGGGAGAAGTCGACCGCGACGTGGTTGCGTAGGGAACTCAACCTGCCCGAACCGACGGCCTTTGAGTATGTGAGGGTTGCCCGGGGCCTGCGCAGGTATCGCCGGTTATTCGAGGCGTTTGAGTCTGGGGTGATGCCGTATTCGACGGTTCGTTTTCTCCTGCAGTTTCTAGACGAGCAAAACGAAGAGGAGCTTGTCGCTCTTGCGTTGTCTCTGGCGTTTTCGGACCTGAAACTTGTGCTCGCCGGTGCCGGGCCGAAAGGCGATGAGCCGACCGAACCTTTCGCCCGGGCCAGAGAGTGCGACGATGGCATGCTTGCGTTCGAGGCCCGTCTTCCCGCCGTGGCTGGGCAGAAACTTCTGACCGCGCTGAAAATGGCGCAGTTGGCCAGTTTTGGTCTGGAGGACGTCGATCCGGAGGATCTCAACGATCCTGAAAAGGTGCAACTGCTTATCGACGACGCCACCAACGCCAAGGATGCTGTCGCCTCTGAGCAGGATCGCGAACCACGGAAACGGACAAAGATCACCGCCGAAGACATCGCGAAGACGGTTTCGCGCTACGGGCCTCCGGAGAAACAGGACGTTTACGCAGCGTTGCTGGCCATGGTGGATATGGTGCGGGCTCACCCGATTAGTCCGCTTCGTAGCCCCGGTGTGCAGGTCAATCTCATGGTGAATCAGGGCGGGGGCTGTTGGATGCCCGAAAACCGTGCCGCACGGTCAGAGGATGTGCGAAGCTACCTTGCTAACGCCGTGGTGCGGTTGCACTTGATGGACAAACATGGGCTGACCATCAACGTCGGCCGTGCACAGCGGTTCGCCACTGACGGCCAGGTGCAGGCGTTGCTAGCAACGTGGGGGTATCAATGTGCCATGCCTGGGTGCTCGCATCGCCGGTTTATTGAGATCCACCACATCCGAGAATGGGAGCATGGTGGCTCGACCAACATGGATAACCTCATTCCACTGTGCTCGAGTTGTCACTCGCAGGTTAGCCACGGGACGATCACAATTGAAAGCAGGGGAACCGACCTGTTCTTCACGTTTAACGATGGTGCGCGGTTTGTTTCCCGCGGGCGAGGGTTGCCGCGTCGCCTGGATTTCATCACGGGTACCTCATTCGATGAATGACGAAATTGGAACTCGGCGGTAGCGGTGGTGCACAGTGGTGGCATGACTCGCTGGGTGCTGCATATCGACATGGACGCGTTCTACGCGTCATGTGAGCAGCTCACCCGTCCCACGCTGAAAGGGCGGCCAGTGCTCGTTGCGGGTGTGACCGGCCGCGGGGTCGTGGCGGGCGCCAGTTACGAGGCAAGAAAGTATGGGGCGCGCTCCGCCATGCCAACACACCGGGCGGCACGTTTGGTGGGGCCAAAAGCAGTTCTTGTGGCACCCCGGCGGGCGGTGTACACGACCGCGTCGAGGCGAGTGTTCGAGGTGATTAGCAAGCACGTTGATGTGGTGGAGCAACTGTCTATCGATGAAGCCTTCATGGAGCCAGCTGAGCTCATTGGTGCTACCCCTGACGAGGTGCGTGAGTGGGCGAACCAGTTGCGCGCGCAGATCAAGGAGGAGACTGGCTTGCCGAGCTCGATCGGAGCTGGGGCGGGCAAGCAATACGCCAAGATTGGTTCGGGCCGTGCGAAACCGGACGGAGTGTTTGTCATCCCGCATGAAGAACAGTTAGAGATCCTGCATCCGATGCCGGTCAATGAGCTGTGGGGTGTGGGGCCGGTGACGGAGGCGAAGTTAGCGTCGGCGGGGATCGAGACGATTGGGGATTTGGCGGCGCTGACCGAGAAAGAACTCGATATCGCGATTGGTGGTGCGGTGGGCAAGCAGCTGTGGTGGCTTGCTCGCGGTGTGGATGAGCGGCCGGTTGCCCCGCGTGCTGTGGCGAAGCAGATCTCCTCCGAGCACACCTACCCGAACGATTTAACCCAGCCGTCGGAGGTAGACACTGCGCTGGAACGTGCGGCAGCGGATTCGCATCGACGGTTGCTCAAGGACGGGAGAGGGGCTCGCACGGTGACAGTGAAGCTGCGGATGGCGGACTTTCGCATCGAATCCCGCTCGGCGACCCTGCCGTATGCAACCGACGATGCGGAAACCCTGCTCGCAACGGCGTTTCGACTGGTGCGTTACCCGGACGAAGTCGGGCCAATCAGGCTTGTCGGGGTGTCGTATTCGGGCCTGGAGGATGCGCTGCAGGATGTGTTGTTTCCGGAGTTGGATCAGGAGATTGTGAAGCCGGCGCCGGTGGCGGAGGACTACGAAACTGGGGTGAGTGATCATGCCGCACCGGCTGGACTCGAGGTGGTCTCAGAGATGGGAGACACGCCAGGGCAGTGGCGGGCTACCCAGGACGTGTTTCACCCTGAGTTTGGGCACGGTTGGGTGCAAGGGGCCGGCAAAGGGTGGGTCACGGTGCGGTTTGAAACGCGCGCGACGGGGCCTGGCAGGGTCAAGAGCTTGCGTAGCGACGACCCCGCGCTCGTCCCGGCCGACCCCGTCGATTCGTTGGCGTGGGAGGACTGGCTGTCAGAGCAGTGAGCTGGGATTCACACCGGTGGCCAGGGCGGTGAGCAGTGCGATACGAGCTTGGCCGGGGGAGAGATGGCCGGCGGGCAGCGCGCCGAGGTCGCCGAGGGTAGAGCCGCCACCTGCGCCGCCGTAGGCGAAGGTCACTGCACCGTAGGGGGCAGAAGTGGCAATCACTACGGGGATGCCGCGGCGCAGCATGTCGCGAAGTGCTTCGCCGGTGCCGTCGGAGACGTTGCCGGCACCGAGGGCCTCGACAATGACGCCGTCGGGGGACTTCGAGGCGACAAGATGTGCAACGGTGCCGTCGTCACCTGGCCATGCACGCAGGATCGGCACGAACAAGCCGTCCAATGGCGCAGCGGGGACAGGCATAGGTCGGCGCAGTGAAACGGGGACGTCGAAGGCGTCCAGATCGGTAGTGTGCCGCTTGCGTAGGCCGCGTGCAGGCAAGGTTGCGCCACCGAAGTGAACGAAGGCGCCACCGCCGCGTTGGGTGGCGGCCACCTCGATCGCGCCACGCAGGTTTGCGGGTCCATCAGGGTGGGGATGATCGGCGGAGTGCATCGCACCGGTCAACACGACGGGACGTTCATCGCGGTGGACGAGGTCTAACGCGAGGGCGGTTTCTGCCAAGGAGTCGGTGCCGTGGGTGATGACGAGGCCGGTGAGGGTGTCGTCGTGAAGCAATGCGCTCGTGAGCGCACGAAGGCGGTCGATGTCGGCGAGCCCCATTGACGACGAATCCAGGCTCGCGATCTCGCGAGTTTGCACGTCACGGGTGGTTTCGCTACGGGCGACAAGTTCATCGGCGGACAAGGTCGGCACAAGCGCCCCGGACACATCGGCGGTGGAGGCGATGGTGCCTCCGGTGGAGACAACGTAGACGGTCATGTGCACCAGAGTGCCAGAAATGGGCTTCAGTGCAGTAACGTTGAGCAAGTCAATCAAGGTATGCAAGGAGAACACGTGAAAGCACAGCGATTTGCTGCGGCACTTGCAGCGGCCAGCCTCGCGCTGGGTCTGACCGCCTGCTCGGGCGAGTCCGACAACACGGAGAACACCACCACCGCAGCCGAACAGGCAAGCGCATCCGACGCAGCGCCCGTGGCAGAAATGCCCACGGCGGAGGAGCTCAACGCAGTTCTGCAACGCGCCGCCGACCCGAACCTGCCCATCGCAGAACGCGCGAACACCGTCCAGGGTGGCGAAACCACGCCGGAACTGTTCGATCTGATGACCCAGTCTCAGCAGGAATCAGGCGCGAACTTCCAGGTGGTCAACCCGGTGTTGCCGGGCTACACCACCAACTCGGTGTTGGCGACGGTGAACTTCACCCGACCGGACGCGGAATCGCAGCTGGCTGAGGATGTGGAGTTTGTGTACGAGGAGGGCCACTGGAAGATCTCGCAAAGCTGGGCGTGCTTCCTGGTCAGCAACACCTTGCCGCCGGAGCAGGTGCCGGACATGTGCAACACCGGCGCACCGGCCGCACCGGCTGAGGCCCCGGCCGAAGCCCCAGCCGAGCAGGCGCCTCCGGCAGCTCCTGGCCTGTAAGTTAAGCGCCGTACCGCACAGCCCGCGTGATGTCTTGGACCACGCGGGTTGTTTGCTCCCCGCCGGAGTACACCAGGTGGGTTGTCGCTTCCACCTCGCCTGACACTGGCAACGGGCGGGAGAAATCGACGGTGATGTGCCCCTTCGACGTGGTGGAAGAGGACTCCACCTCGATGTGCTGGCCGTTGAGGTCCCCGGCGGCATCGGCGTCGATCGTCATGTCCTTTTCCGAGGGGCGTTCCTCGACGTCGACGGCAAGGTCAACGGTGGAACCGGTAAGCGACTCGACAGTGTAGGTGGTGGTGCGCAACATCGTGTTGTCGCCGGCGACTCGGTTTTCCACCTTCCATACGCCACCCTCACCGATTGGCTCGGTGGGGAACACGACGTTTTGGGTGATCAGCGCCAGCAGGGCTGGCTCCACATGCTGCAGGCCGCGCTCCGGTGCTTCCGGTGGGGCGAGCAGTTTGATGGTGGAGATCTTCCCAGAGTCGTCGCCACGCCAGCTCATGCGGAAGCCTTCAGTGGCGGCGACGTCCTGGCCGATGTCCAGGTTGGAGTGTTTGCCGGAGCCGACGGTGAAGTCGATTCGTCGAGAAGCAGCTGCTTCTCCCTCGCCGGGTTCAGGTGCGTCACCAACCGAGATGTCCAGCGGCAACGTCGTGATCGCCACATCGCCGCCCCGGACCTGATCGCCCACTGTCTGCGCGACACCGGACGAGACCGCAACCGTGGTGGACCAGGGCTCGGCGTTCTCGGTGTACGACAACACGCGAGCATGTTCGCCCGTATCGACGACAGTGACACCCGGCTCGTCCACAGGGAACGCGGGCACGCCCTCGATCAGGTCTTCCTCGCCCGCGCATGCGGTGAGGGACAGTGACAAAGCAACGGCGGCAACGGCGGCAGTTAAACGAGACATCTTTAAGAACGTACCGCACGGCATACGCAGGGGTAGCGTCCGAGGCGCTAAGGTGGGACGGCGATGGAACAGGCAACGAAACCCCGCTCGACACCCCGCTACCTTGGTGTCGTGATCGCTGTGATGCTCATCGTGGCGGCGCTGGACCAGCTCCTGAAAATCATCATGGTCGCATGGCTGGAACCCGGAGTGCCCCACCCAGTGATCGGAGATTGGTTCCGCTTCTACCTGCTGTTTAACCCGGGCGCCGCATTTTCAATGGGGCAGAATTCGACGTGGTTATTCACCACCCTCCAACTTGCGTTTGTCATTGGTGCGCTGTGGTTTGGTCCTCGCATGTCCACACGTTGGGAGGCGTTTGGTCTAGCGCTGGTCGCAGGTGGCGCACTGGGCAACCTGTGCGACAGGTTGTTCCGTGAGCCTGGATTCTGGTTCGGACATGTGGTGGACTACATCTCCGTAGGCAGTTTCGCGGTGTTTAACCTGGCCGATGCTGCTATTACGGTCGGTGTGGTGGTGTTTGTCGTGGCCACCTTTGTTGCAGAGCGGAAGGGGGACAACGATGGGTAAGTTCCGGGCGCTTCCAGTGCCGGAAGGGCTGGACGGGATGCGTGTCGATGCTGCGATGTCGAAGCTGTTCGGTGTCTCCCGTGCCGTCGCCGCAGAAATTGCCGCGAACGGTGACGTGCTTGTCAACGGCACTGCTGCACAGAAATCGGAACGAGTCCACACAGGCGCCATGCTGGAGGTCACGCTGCCCGAGCCGAAGCGGGCGCCGCAGCCGGTCACCGAACTCGTTGAAGGTCTGGAGATCCTGTACAAGGATGCCGACGTCATCGCGGTGGATAAGCCTGTGGGCGTGGCGGCGCATCCGACCCTGGGCTGGGAAGGCCCCGATGTGGTCGGTGGGTTGCAAGCCATGGGATTCACGCTTCCCGATGCCGGCCCGCCGGAGCGCAAGGGCATCGTGCAGCGTCTCGACGTCGGCACATCCGGCGTCATGATCGTTGCCGCAAGCGTGCCCGCTTACTCCGCGTTGAAACGCGCCTTTAAAGAACGCACCGTGGACAAGACCTATAACGCGTTGGTGCAGGGGCTGCCGGACCCGACAGTCGGCACAATTGATGCACCGATCGGACGCCACCCTTCCGCTGGGTGGAAGTTTGCCGTCACGCAGGACGGCCGGCCGAGCGTGACCCACTACGAGGTAATTGAAGCGTTCCGCCGGGCGAGTCTCATCGAGGTGCACCTAGAAACGGGCCGGACCCACCAGATCAGAGTGCATATGTCCTCGGTGGGCCATCCCTGCGTGGGAGATCCGATGTATGGGTCGGACCCGACACTGTCGAAGCAACTCGGGTTGAAGCGTCAGTGGCTGCATGCCACCAGCCTTGGGTTCGTCCACCCGCGTACCGGTGAATATATGGAGGTCACCTCCGAGTATCCGGAGGACCTTCGTGTGGCGCTTGATGCGGTCCGTAACGGGTAGGCGGGTCGTCGCAACGCTGCTTGCAGCTGGTGTTGCGCTCTCAGCGTTGTGGGCGATTGGCGTTGCGACGCCACCACTGCCATCTGTGCTGCAAGGCGACACCCTCGGGCCCGAAGACGGGGAAGAGAACTACAAGCAACGCGCCGACGACACCTTGCGTGCCGCCGACGCCCCCGCGTTCGCGCTTGTGACGTTCGATACAGCATTATCTGTTCACGATGCTGCGGTGACGGTTGCGCCGGCGCGCCGGGCGAGTGCTCTGGTCGCGAACGGCGGAGCGCCTATCGCGGTTGGTGAACCGCCTGCGGGGCAGCTACGTGACGAAATCTTCCAGCAAGCAACCACGCAGCCAATTGACGCAGTGATCGTTTACGGTTCAGGCGATGAACTCCGCGCGGTTGCCGAACAGCCAGCTGTTTTCGCCGTGGAAGTATTGCCTTCTGATGCTGTGTGGGGAGCGTTTGCATTGACCCGAAACGTCTCTGGGGGCCGTGTATAGTTTGCGGAGTTATATGCCTGCTACCGGGAGGAGACCCCTTGGCTTCCGAGACCAATCACTCGACCGCACGTCGCCGGCTGACACGCGTGAGCCTGGCAATTGTCACGTCGTCCGCACTGCTGCTCGGCGCGTGCGGATTCGGTGGCGATGGCAACGGCGAAGGCGAAGGTGACGGGCTGCAGCCCGGCGATTACACCGTCGTGTCCCAGGAAGGCGTCTCTGACAGTGTTGTCGTCTCCGGCAAGATTGAGCCGGTGCGCACTGTCAACATCACCTCGGCGGTGCAGTCTGAGGTAAAGAATGTTGCAGTGAAGGCTGGCGACAGGGTCCAGGCGCAGCAGTTCCTCGTTGCCATGAATACCGAGGAGCTGGAGCGCCAGTTGGCGGTCCAGCAAAAGCAGCAGGCGAACGCGCAGGCTGATGCGCAGGCCAACGTGCAGCAGGCGCAGCAGCAGTTGAACGCGTATCAGGCAAGCATCAATAACGGGACGCACCCGGCGATTGCTGCTGCTCAAGCGCAGGTCGACCAGGCGCAGGCGGCTTATAACGCAGCTGTTGCTGCAGAGGGCGGCCCGCGCTTGATCAACCGCGGCATGGCGGCTGTGGAGCAGATGGCGGGTCAGATCTCCTCGCTTGGCAATGCGACGGCAAAGCCGGGTGTTCCAGCACCACCGGCACAGCCGGCACAACCGGCACCGCAAGCTCCGGCGCAGCTCGCTGGTGGTTCGTTGAGCAAGCAGGAGGCTCAGGCGGCGCTGCAGCAGGCTCAGGCGGAACTTGAGTCCGCACGTGCGCAGGCGGCGCAGGAACGTGACCAGTTGCAGGCGCAGGTGAGCTCCGCTACCCGTCAGGCCGAGTCGGCGCAGCTTGGCGAGGGCGACGGCACCCTCGAATACCAAGTCCGTGAAGGCACCGTGTACGCCCCGATCGCGGGATTGGTGACCGAGGTTTCCGTGCACGAAGGCGACATCCCGCAAGGCAAATTGCTCAGTATTGCCGACGATTCCTCCCTGGTCATCCGGGCAGACGTCCGTGAGTCGGACGTGCCAAACATCTCGGTCGGGGACCGGGTTGATTTCACGTCGACCGCAACTGGCAAGAAGCAGTTCAAGGGCAAGGTCACGCGCATTGCGCCGGCCGCGAGCGGTTCTGGTTCTGCTGAGGTTCCTGGCATGGCGATGGGCGGCGGCGGATCGCAAAATTCGAGCGAGGTGACGTTCCCGGTCGAGATCGAAATCACCGGCGACAAGGAAGGTCTGCTGCTGGGTGGTACCGCGCGTGCGGAGATCATTACCGCTGAGGCGAAGGACGCGCTCAACGTCCCGCTCGACGCCGTGTATGAGGAAGACGGGAAGAAGAAGGTTCTCGTCATGGCAACCGAGGGCGAAGATGCGACCTCTGGCAAGGTCGAGGAACGCATCGTGAAAACCGGTGCGTCCAACGACGTCGACATTGCCATTACGGGCGGCGACCTCAAGGCTGGCGATATTGTCGTGAACTGGCCGGACGAGTACCGCGAGCGTATCGGGGAGACCGTTGAGATCAACGACCCGAACTTCGACCCGGAGAAGGTCCGCGAGGCTCGCGAAGGCAAGAAGAAGCAGGACGGCGAGAAGGAGCAGCCGTAAGTGTTTCGCAGGAAAAAGCGTCCGCTTGACGACGACACCCTGACCGACACGACAGACACCCACGACCCGTTCTTCCTCGACGGCGAAGAAGACCCAGCCGATGAAGACGAACCGGTAGTTGAAACTGTCCCGGTGGAGGAAGTCGTCGATACGCAGCCGCGCATGGAGAACACCGGCAGGTTGATCGACATGCGCCGGATCGTGAAGACGTACAACGTTGGCGAGCCGAGCGAACTGACCGTACTGCACGGCGTGGATTTCTACGCTGAACAGGGCGAATTTGTTTCTATCGTGGGTCCTTCGGGCTGCGGTAAATCGACGTTGATGAACCTAATCGGCATGCTTGATCGCCCCACGGAAGGTGCGTATGCCTTCAACGGCGAACCTGTGTACGCGAAGCAGGACAAGGAACTGGCGCATTACCGCAGCCAAAACATCGGATTCATTTTTCAGAACTTCAACCTCGTGGGCCGCATCGACGCGCTGCAGAACGTGGCCATGCCGATGATGTACGCCGGTGTGCCGAAGCGCGAGCGCGAGGAGCGCGCCGCCGAACTGCTGGATCGCATGGGCATGGGGGATCGGTTGCACCACAACCCCAACGAACTTTCGGGTGGCCAGAAGCAGCGTGTGGCAATCGCACGCAGCCTGGCCAATGACCCAGGGCTGCTGCTTGCCGACGAGCCCACGGGCGCCCTGGATTCCAAAACCGGACGCATGGTCATGGATCTGTTCCACGAACTCAACCAGGAACTGGGCAAAGCCATCGTGTTTATTACCCACAACCCGGAGTTGGCTGAAGAAACCGGCCGGATCGTGGAAATGATGGACGGAAAAATCGCTCGTGTGCGCCAGCCGGGTGGGGTGAACTAGGTGAATATTCGCGAATCGCTACGGTTGGCGCTGTCCAGCCTGAATACCAACAAGTTGCGCTCGCTGCTGACGCTTTTGGGCATCATCATCGGCATCATGGCCGTGATCATCATCATGACGTTGGGCCGTGCCCTCGAGAACGATGTGATGGGTGGTCTGGAAGACGCCGGCACGACCACGTACCCGGTGATGGTGCACGAACGCGCGGAAGAAGGCGAGAAATCCGAGGACCCGTTTGCGGCGTTTGATCTTGCCCCGCCGACAAACGAGAACGATGCTGTCACGTTTGATCAGCTCAACGAGCTGCAAGCGTCGTTCGGCGACCGCGTGCAAGGCATCGATCTGGAGCTTTCCGGTGGTGGTGACGCACAGGTCGGGGACAACACTTCAAGTGTGTCGATCTACCCGTCGCTTGCGAGTTCGCTCGACATGCGTGGCCTGAAGGTTCAGTACGGTCGCGGGTTGGATCAAGACATCATTGATAGTCGTCGCCCCGTTGCCGTTGTGTCGCCAGAGCTGGTCGAGGCGTTGTTCGACAACGATCCGAGCAAGGCGCTCGGCTCCCGCTTCGACCTCATCATCCACGGCAAGCCGGCGGTGTTCACCATCATCGGTGTGCTGGAAAAATCGGAGAGCCAGCCCATGTTCGGGGAAACCGCGTTTGCGGACGCCTACATTCCGGTCACGGCCGCGGACAGGGTTGGCTTGGAGGCGGACTGGGTGTCGTCGTTTAGCGTGCGTGCTGCTGTGGATGAGGACCCGGAGGCGTTCCGCGCAGACCTGCAAACGTACCTGGATCGCATGTACGCCGGTAACGACAACTACGAGGCCGAGGTGTTCGATATCTCAGCGAGCCTCGAAGGCTTGACGACGATCTTCCGCACCCTGTCGACCGTGCTCTCCGCAATCGGCGGCATCTCGCTCCTCGTCGGCGGTATCGGCGTGATGAACATCATGCTGATCACGGTTACTGAACGCACCCGCGAAATCGGCGTGCGTAAAGCGCTCGGCGCAACCCACAATGATATTCGTGTCCAGTTCATCGTCGAGGCGATGCTGGTGTGCCTCATCGGCGGCGTCATTGGCGTCATCCTAGGTGGCGCTGTCGGCATGATCGCCAGCTCGGCGCTTTTGGAAATGACATGGCCGCCGATCGGAGCCGTGGTGTTCGCGCTGCTGTTCTCGCTGGCGACCGGTGTGTTCTTCGGCGCATACCCTGCGTCGAAGGCCGCGAAGATGCAGCCCATCGACGCGCTGCGCTACGAATAATTCGGACTTGCGTAGCCGTCTAAGATGAGCCGCATGGCCAAAAAATCCTCCTTCGTTCATCTTCATAACCACACCGAGTTCTCCATGTTGGACGGCATGGCAAAGGTGGACTTGCTGGCTGAGGAGGTGTCCCGCCAGGGCATGCCAGCAGTCGGCATGACCGACCACGGCAACATGTTCGGCTCCAATGCGTTTTACCGTCGCATGGTCGATGCTGGTGTGAAGCCGATCATCGGCATTGAGTCTTACATGGCACCGGACTCTCGTTTTAATAAGAAGCGTGTGCTGTGGGGTACGCCGGATCAAAAGCGTGACGATGTCTCCGCGTCCGGCGCATACCTCCACCAGACCATGCTCGCCGAGAACGCGACGGGTCTGCGCAACCTGTTCAAGCTGAGCTCCCTTGCGTCGTACGAGGGACAGTTGGGCAAGTGGCCTCGCATGGATGCGGAACTTATCGCCGAGCATGCTGACGGCATTATCGCGACCACTGGCTGCCCGTCCGGTGACGTGCAAACTCGCCTGCGTCTAGGCCAGTTTGACGCCGCGTTGGAGGCTGCGGCGATGTGGCAGGACATCTACGGCAAGGACAACTACTTCCTTGAACTGATGGACCACGGGTTGCACATCGAACGCCGCGTGCGCGACGACCTGTTGCGCATCGGAGAGATGCTTGAACTGCCGCCGCTGGTGACCAACGACTGCCACTACGTCCTCGAATCCCAGGCGCCCGCGCACGAGGCAATGCTGTGTGTCCAGACAGGCAAGACGCTGCTGGATCCGGACCGCTTCAAGTTTGATGGCTCCGGCTACTACATCAAGACTGCCGAACAGATGCGTGAGTTGTGGGATTCCACCGTGCCTGACGGGTGCGACAACACCCTGTGGATCGCGGAGCGTGTCGGCGACTACAGCGAGTTGTGGGAGGAACACCCGCACGATCGCATGCCGATCGCGGACGTTCCGGAGGGACACACCCCGACGACGTGGCTGCGTGAGGAGGTTCGCCGCGGACTGTCGGAGCGTTTCAACGGGGGAGAGGTTCCGCAGGAATACACCGAGCGTGCGAACTACGAGATCGACGTCATCGACATGAAGGGCTACCCCTCCTACTTCCTGATCGTTGCGGAGCTGATTAAGCACGCCCGCGAGATCGGCATTCGCGTTGGTCCCGGTCGTGGTTCCGCCGCTGGTTCGTTGGTTGCGTATGCGTTGACCATTACAAATATTGACCCGATGGAGCACGGCCTGCTCTTCGAGCGATTCCTCAACCCGGAGCGTCCGTCCGCACCGGATATCGATATCGACTTCGACGATCGCCGCCGCGGCGAGATGATCACCTACGCCGCCGAGCGTTGGGGTGAGGACAAGATCGCCCAGGTGATCACCTTCGGCACAGTGAAGACGAAGCAGGCCATTAAGGACTCGGCAAAGGTGAATTTCGGCCAGCCGGGCTTCCAGATGGCCGACCGCATCAACGGTGCCTTGCCACCAGCAATTATGGCGAAGGATATTCCGCTGTCCGGCATCACGGACCCGGAGCACGAGCGCTACGCGGAAGCGGCTGAGGTTCGCTCGCTGATCGAGACAGATCCGGATGTGGCCAAGATCTATGAAACCGCCCGTGGACTTGAAGGCGTTGTGCGCCAAGCAGGTGTGCACGCATGTGCGGTGATTATGGCTTCGGTGCCACTCATGGAGCACATTCCGATGTGGAAGCGCCCGGCCGACGGGGCGATCATCACGGGTTGGGATTACCCGGCGTGTGAGGCCATCGGCCTGTTGAAGATGGACTTCCTGGGGTTGCGCAACCTCACGGTGCTCGGTGACGCGCTGGAAAACGTGGAGAAGAACCGCGGCGAGACCATCGACCTTGAAGCCTTGGACACCGACGACGAGGCGGTGTACGAGTTGCTGTCTCGTGGCGACACCCTTGGAGTGTTCCAGCTCGACTCCGGAGGTATGCAGGAGCTTCTCAAGCGTATGAAGCCGACGGGCTTTAACGATATTGTCGCCTCGCTCGCTCTGTACCGTCCGGGCCCGATGGGTGTGAACGCTCACTGGGACTACGCCGACCGCAAGAATGGGCGCAAGCCGATCACTCCGATTCACCCGGAGCTTGAGGAGCCGCTGCGCGAGATTCTCGACGAAACCTACGGCCTGATCGTCTACCAAGAGCAGATCATGAACATCTCGCAGAAGGTAGCCAACTACACGGCTGGTCAGGCAGACGGCTTCCGTAAAGCCATGGGTAAGAAGAAGCCGGAGGTGCTGGCGAAGGAGTACGAGACGTTTTCTGCCGGCATGTTTGAAAACGGCTACTCCAAGGAAGCCGTCGATGCACTGTGGGGAACGATTGAGCCGTTCGCGTCGTACGCGTTTAACAAGTCGCACGCCGCAGGCTATGCGTTGGTGTCGTACTGGACTGCCTACATGAAGGCGAATTACGCCGCCGAGTACATGGCCGCGCTGCTGACCTCTGTGGGTGACAAGAAGGACAAGTCCGCGATCTACCTGTCGGATTGCCGCCACCTGGGCATCAGCGTGCTGCAGCCAGATATCAACGAGTCTGAAGAGAACTTCATGGCTGTCGGCAAAGACATCCGTTACGGACTTGCGGCTGTGCGAAACGTCGGCGCGGAAGTGGTGGAGTCCATCAAAGAGACCCGCAAGTCCAAGGGGCACTTCACCAGCTTCTCTGACTACCTGGACAAGATCGATCTCCTTCCGTGCAACAAGCGCATCACGGAATCGCTGATCAAGGCAGGCGCGTTCGATTCTTTGGGTCACCCGCGTAAGGGCTTGATGCTAATCCAAGAAGACGCGGTGGACTCAGTCTTGGCGACGAAGAAAGCCGCCGACAAGGGCCAATTCGACCTCTTTGCGGGCCTTGGTGGCGAGGACGGTTCCGCGAATTCTGCGTTTGCCATCGAAGTACCTGAAGACGAATGGGACCGTAAGCACAAACTCGCCCTCGAGCGCGAAATGCTTGGCCTATACGTGTCCGGGCACCCGCTTGATGGGTACGAGGAAGCCATCGATGCACAGACCGATACGCAGCTCACCACCATCCTGTCCGGTGAACTGCGTAACGGCGCAGAGGTCACCATCGGTGGGTTGATTTCGAATGTGGACCGACGCTTCTCTAAGAAGGACGGTTCCCCCTGGGCGATTGTGACCATCGAGGATCACCACGGCGCGCAGGTGGATGTGCTGCTCTTCAACAAGGTGTACGCGCTCGTCGCTCCGCAAATTGTGGAGGACAACATCATTTTGGTCAGAGCACATGTCTCAATTCGCGACGAGCGTATGAGCTTGTTTGGCGACGACGTCAAAGTCCCCGAACTTGGCCCCGGCAACGGTGCTGGCCTGCCGCTCCGTCTAACGCTGCGGACGGACCAGTGCACCATCGACAACATTTCGAAACTCAAGGGAGTGCTGTCGAACAACCCAGGCGACTCAGACGTCTATCTCAACCTGGTCAACGGCGAACACAGTCAACTGATGATCCTCGGCGACCATTTGCGAGTGCACCGTTCTGCGAGCCTGATGGGTGATCTCAAGGCAACCCTGGGTGCGGGGATCTTGGGCTAGGGCGGACTATGCCGCTGCATAGTGTGCGGGTTTGGGGCTCGTGCGGTGGTGACTATGCTGCTGCATAGTCGGCTTCGGCCGCCATCTGCGGGTGTACCGCGCCGCGAGCTTGTTGGGTTACGCCTTGGGAGCCGGGATGCTCGGCTAGGAGAAACTATGCCGCTGCATAGTGCGCGGGCTCGAGGTTCCAGCGGTAGTGACTATGCCGCTGCATAGTCGGCTTCGGTGATTCTCTGCGGGCGTACCGCGCCGCGAGCTTGTCGGGTGACGCCTTGGGAACCGGGATGTTGGGTTAGGGGAAACTATGCCGCTGCATAGTCGGCACAGCAAAATGCCCGCTGGCATATTGCACAGCGGGCATGAGGAGATGAAGCGCGTGTCTTACTTGAAGAACTTACGCAGTGCCTCGCGACCACCAGGGATCGAGTTGATGAAGACAACCAGGCTGCCAATTGCAGCACCAAGCGTCGTCACAATCACGCTGATAGTCGTGATTGATTTCAGGATCTTTTCCTCGTTATCGACAGGGCCGATGCTTCCGTGCGGAGCCAGCGTTGCCGAAGGCTCAGCGGTCACCTTCGTCGGTGTAGGAGCGGTCGTGGTCTCCTTCGTCGTGGTTTCGGTCGACTGGTTGGTGGTGGTTTCCTCCGACGTCTCAGTGGTCGTCGTCGAGGTGGTGGTTTCCTCCGTGCCCTCGGAAGGTGCCGGTTCCGCCGGCGCCTCAGTGGTCGTCGTCGGTGCCGGTTCCGAGGTGGCGGTGGTAGTTGCCGAAGTGGGTTCGGATGTGGTGGTCTCTGCAGCGAGAGCTGAAGTGCCAAGAGCGCCAGCGGCGACGGCGGCACCGGCTGCGGAAACCAACAGAGTGCGGAGCTTCATGCTTGAATATTCCTAGCTGGGGTGGAGGTTTAGAACGGGAGCTTCGGGAGCTGGACCTGCGGCACGTGGACGTGCGGGATGCCCAGGTGGAACTCGCGGTTCAGTGCGTCGATGATCTTGTTGATGCCACGCGGGTCAGAGAACACGATCAGACCGGTGGTCAGAACCGCAGCGAGGGTGCCAGACACTGCGCCGATGATGTGGCCCTGGGAGGAACCGGAAGTCTGCTTCTGGGGAGCCGGCGGGTTGTTGGTCTCGTCCTTGTTGTCCTCGCCCTTGCCCGGCTTGTCGGTTTCGCCCTCGCCCGGCTTGTCGGTTTCGCCCTCGCCCGGCTTGTCGGTTTCGCCCTTGTTGTCCTCAGGTTGGTCAACCGGAGCGGTGGTGTTGGTGTCGATGGCCCCGTTGCCGGTGTTTTCGGCGTCCTCAGCGTAAGCCGGGGTAACAGCCAGGGTCAGCGCGGTCGCGGCAGCGACCATTGCAGAAGAAATGCGCTTCATTATGAAAAACTCCTATGGAAATTTAGGGGGTTTGTCGCTGTCGACCGTGCGCTCGACAGATCACTCGGAAGAACCTAGCAGGTTCCCAGAAGAAAACATAGTGATATAGGCAATGTTTTCAGTGATCCCCGCATCGGATTGGCCAACACCTGGAAGTCAGGGGTTTGGTCACGGCGAGCAGTGTACCCCAAATCATCTATATGTCTAAGTCCTGTGGAAGCGGGGTAAATCGAGGTTTGAACAAACTGAAAGCTCGTCGCGCGTACACTGATCGACCATGCGCCCATCTGACACATTCCAAGAGGTCCATGCCGCCGATATCCAGTTCGCGCAGGGAAGGATTTCTTCTGTCATTACTCCGTCGCCGCTGCAGTACTGCCCGCGGCTGTCTCAGCAGTACGGTGCTGAGATTTATCTCAAGCGTGAAGACCTGCAGGATGTGCGTTCGTACAAGATTCGCGGGGCGTACTTTGGCATTTCGCAGCTAACCCCGGAGGAGCGGGAGGCTGGCGTAGTGGCGGCGTCGGCAGGCAATCACGCCCAGGGCGTGGCGTACGCGTGCCGTGCGCTTGGGATTCAGGGCAAGATCTTTGTCCCGAAACCCACCCCGAAGCAGAAGCGTGACCGCATTTTGGTGCACGGCGGTGATGCGATTGAGCTCGTCGTTACGGGCAACACGTTTGACGAGGCTGCCCAGGCTGCGCGCGAAGACGCTGCGGCACGGGGAGCGACGGTGATTGAGCCGTTCGACTCGCGCAATACCGTGGTCGGGCAAGGCACCGTCGCGGCCGAGATCGTCGCGCAATTGTCCAGTATGGGCAAGCAGCTCGACACTGTTCTTGTGCCGGTCGGTGGCGGTGGCCTGATGTCAGGTGTGATGTCGTATGTGGCGGACATGTCGCCGTCGACGAGGGTGGTTGGTGTTGAGCCGGTGGGGGCGTCGTCGTTACGCGCTGCGATTGAGGCGGGCGAGCCGGTGACGCTGGAATCTATCGACCCATTCGTAGACGGTGCGGCGGTGAAGCGGATCGGTGACACTCCCTGGCAGGTGTTCCAAGCACACAAAGATCGTGCTGAGGTGTTTTCTTGCGACGAAGGGGCAGTGTGCACGGAGATGCTCTCGCTGTATCAAAACGAAGGCATCATCGCTGAGCCCGCGGGTGCGCTGTCGGTTGCGGGCCTTGCACAAACGACGATTAAGCCAGGCTCGACCGTCGTCTGCATCATCTCTGGGGGCAACAACGATGTGCTGCGCTACGCGGAGGTCATGGAGCGCTCCTTGGTCCACCGTGGACTGCGCCACTACTTCCTGGTCAACTTCCCCCAAGAGCCAGGGCAGCTTCGCATGTTCCTGCGGGAGATCCTGGGTGAGGAAGACGACATCGTCTTGTTTGAGTACCTGAAGAAGAACAACCGCGAAACCGGTGCTGCGCTCGTCGGTATTGAACTTGCGCATGCGGACGACCTTGCCCCGCTTCTAGAGCGCATGGACGGATCGCTGATCGGCTGCCGCCGTCTAGAGCCGGGAACGCCGGAGTACGACTTCATCGTCGCAGGTTAAATGGTTACGTCCTACGTTCGCCCGAAGGCAGGCGAGACTGCCATCCGCGAACTTGAAATCAAGCGTTCGCGGTTTATTACCTGGGTGACGCGTGCGACCACTGAGGAGGAAGCGCGCGAGGTCATCCATGCCGCGCGTGAGGCGTACCCGGATGCGCGCCACCATTGTTCGGCGTTCATCGTTCATGTCGACGACGCACAGCCGATCGAGCGCTCTTCCGACGACGGTGAGCCCTCCGGCACGGCAGGAAAGCCGATGCTTGAGGTGCTCAAAGGATCAGGTATGTCCGACATTGTCGCCGTGGTTATTCGCTACTTTGGTGGCATCAAGCTTGGCACAGGCGGCCTTGTGAGTGCGTATACGAACGCGGTGTCTGAAACACTGCCGAGCGTTGTCACCACCACACGTGCCATGCGTGAGCAAGTTGCCGTGGACCTTCCGCATGCTGAAGCCGGCCGAATCGAAGCAGAACTACGCAACGCTGGGGTGGAAGTCGTAGACGTCGAATACGGCGCTGCCGCCACATACACGCTTGCGTTCGAGCCAGGGGAGCGCGAGCGTATCGACGACCTCCTCGCCGCCGCCACCCAAGGCCAAGCAGAAAGCAAAACGCTCGGACCACGGTGGGTCGAGTTGTCTACTTCGCGCTAGAATTGCATGCCATGACTATGCAGCCGCGCCCAAACAACCCGATCGACCAACGAAAAGCCGCCGTGCGCAAATACTCGCGCGACGCGCTGGTGTGGGCCGGTGGCGGCCTCGCCGGCGGCATCGCGTTCGGTCTGCTGATGCAGTCCTGGACGATCCTGGTGCTTGGGCTCGTCATCGGAGTTGCGGGTGGTTTTGTGAATTGGAACAAGGTCCAAAAGATCGTCAATCACCAGGACCGTTACTAGCGCCTTGATCGAACCGTCAGGCAAAGCCGTCCGTGTCGACGCCTGGCTGTGGGCCGTGCGGATCTTCAAAACACGCAGCCAGGCCGCCGAAGCCGTTCGTGCTGGGCACGTCAAGATCGGTGGCAAGGCAGTCAAACCTGCCGTCCAGGTCGTGCCGGGAGACACGGTGCGGGTATGGAAGAACCACCACGAGTACATTCTCGAGGTTACGGCGACCGTGTCGAAGCGCGTTGGCGCCCCGGTGGCGCGCACCTGCTACATCGACCACAGTCCGCCACCACCACCGCGTGAACTCTTCGCGGCACCTCCTGTGCGCGATCGCGGAACTGGGCGCCCCACGAAGAAGGAACGCCGCGAAATCGACCGCCTCATGGGGCGGCGTAACTAAACGCAGCTAATCGATGCTGCTGCGCAGCCGGGCTAGACGGCCGTTCAGACGCTCGCGGCGCACCTCTGGGCGGTTTCCCGAATCCCAGGTTTTCTCGATGTGTTCGGTGCCGAACCGGTTGAGCAGCAGATCGTCGATAATGCGCACTTGCCCCGGGACGAATGAGTAGTTCATCGAGTTGGAGACAGCCTCGATGTCTGCCGGGTTGGTCAGGTCCGCAACGTCCGAGACAAGCTCAATGCCGTGGGCACGCAGCAACTCGGTGAGGAAGCGGTAGTCGCCCGCGCGTGAGAGCGGAAACTGGCTGCCAAGCAACACGGTCAGAATGCCCGGCAGTGTCTCAGGCGAGATTTCGGTGTCCACGTCGGTGTGCACCTTTTCCTGCGGGTCTGCCAAGGTTGAAATTTGGTCAAACTGCTGATCGGCTAGCTCGATAAGTCCCGCGGCGAGGGTGAACGCGCGGTCCACCTGCGGGTCGAGTTTTTCCGCTGAGCGTTTGTACCTGATGTCGTGCTCAAACTCCGCCCACGCATGCTGCAGCACTGTACGAATCTGCACCTCGAAGACTTGGCCGACGAACTCCTCAAGGCCCTCGGATTGCTCCTCAACACGGACGACAAGGTGGTGCGAGCCGTAGCCGAAGTTGCCGGCGACTCGGGTTTCTTCGGCTTTGTCCACGCTGCGCAACACCTCAAACTCGTCGGCGAGCAGGCGCTGCACTGCAGGGATCTCGGTCGAGTGCAGCACGGTGATTCGGGCGCCGATGATGTCTTTGATGTCGTGCCACGGGTCGGGGTAGAGCAACTCACCGTCGCGAGTTTTGCGGGCTTTTTCCTTCAACGAGGTCCAGGACTTTACTCGTGCATCTACGCGGTCGAAATTCACGCCGGCATCGCGCATGAGTTCATGGAGGGCGTGGCGGAAGGTCATCGCCACGTCCTCGTGTGCGTTTACCCAAGCGAAGTAGGTGGAGCCGAGACGTGCGATTGTGTCGTCAGCTTCCTTGTTTCGCTTGGCCGGTTGTTTTGAAGTGCTCATGTCGGCGGGTGAGCTTACCCGGAAACTGGTGGATCGTGCATTAGCGGGAAGCCGACCGAGTATGTCATCAGCGCGCCGCGCCCCAGGATGTCGCGGACGTGATGCAGCGGTGCGTCGAAGATAAACAGTTCCTGGTCGTCGCGGGTGGCGTAGACCAGCTCGTGGTGGGGGTCGAGCACCGTCTGGAAATGGCGGTGCATCACCGTAAACGTTTTCGGGTGAGCGAGCCACGCGGTGGGTGGCACACCGTGTCCACCTACCTCTAAACCGGGCGGAAGGCCGGTCTGCTCCAGCGCGGCAGCGGGATTGCGCACCAAAAACTCGACGCCCGTGTCGACGAGCGCCCGCTTCGCCAACCGGTCAGCGGCACCATTCCAGAGCTGGTTCATGCTCGGCGTGAGCTCACCGATTTGTTGGTGGGTCAGCGCCGGACCGTCGTCGACGGTAAAGACACACACCAGGCGCGGTGCAAGGTTGATAAACGCGGTCGAGGCCGAAAAGCCAGGCGTGAGCCAGGAACGTGACGACGACGATGGCGCGACGTCGTCGCGACGCGCCAGCCGCAATTCAATAGCATCTTGGTGGACAGGGCGGGGAAGAGTTTCTACTACGTACATACTCAGTTAGACGTAGCCAACACCGCCCCGGTTCCATCCGAACCAAAACTTTTTACAGACCGAGTACCTCGAGGAGTTTCGGGGCCTGCCAAATCTGAATGTCCTGGCCCTTTTCCTGCAGTTCGCGGGCTCGTTTCTCCTTCGAGGTCACACTCGACCATTCGCCGACAACCAGGATGGTCGTTTTCTTGGTGACGTTCTTGCCCACCTGCGCGCCCTGCTTCGCAATCGCGTCCCACAACTCGCACTTATCGTGCGGTTCGAACTCACCGGTTAAGGTGACGTGCTCGCCGTACAGAGGAGCGTTCGGGTCGGCTTGAGCATCTGGCTCCGGCACGGTGTCCGGGGTGGCCACCGACTGCCACGGAGCGGGTTTGCGCTCCTTCTTCACCGGCCCGGCCTGGTTGGAACCACGTGGCTCGGCGGTGGCGGCAACGGCAGCAGCGACACCACCTTCGGCGACCTGCTTCGCCTGCACCGCGCGGCCGGCACCGGAGCGGTCGCGGAGGACAGGGGTGACGCGGGCGTCGTCGATCGATCCGAGCGTGAACCCGGTGTCGTGGATGAAGCTCATCAGGCTGCCAGTGTGGCCGGCCTCCCGGGCGAGACCAACCATCACACCGGCGCACGCAGCGGCATCTTCGCAGGCATCGTGGTGGTTGTCCAAGGAAACGCCGAAGTGCTGCGCAAGGGTTGGAAGCTTGTGGTTTGCCACATCCAGCTTGGTAGCGCGGGCCTGTGCCAACGTGCACGCGAACAGCATCTTCGGGACGGCGATGGAGGAGGCCAAGCAAGCATCGCGAAGTGCGGCGGCATCGAACTGTGCGTTGTGCGCGACAAGGGGTAAATCCCCGACAAAGGTGGTCATTTCCGCGATACAGTCGCGCACGTCTGGGGCATCAGTGACATCCTCAGCAGAAATGCCGTGGATAGCAACGTTGCCGGATTCGAACTCGTCTAAACCGGCAGGCGGCTTACATAACCAAGACTTTCGCTCGACCTCTTCGCCGTCGACAATCTTGACCAACCCGATCTGACAGATCGAGCCCCAGCGACGGTTCGCGGTTTCCACATCGAAACCGACGAAGGAGAAGCCAGGAATGCCTGCTCCGCCGTCGGCGGTAGCGGTGGTGGGGGCCTTGCCGTGCTTGGCATCGTCGAGAAGCGTGCGTAGCTTCTTTGCGCCATCGACGTCTCCCGGTGCGAACCAGACGGTCAGCGGAGCACCGGTGGTGGCAACATCCACTTTGGTCGGCGACCATGCGTCACCTTCGGTGATATCCACGCCGGTGATATCCGCAATACTGACGGTGCGGTCCGAGGAGTCGCCGCGCAGCGAGGCGAGGAGGGCAGTTGGGGTCACGGTGAGGGCGTCGTTGGTCACAGTCAACGTTGCACCATGAGCGGAAATCATTTAGGCGTTGTCTTCCTTTCGGCCCGCTCCAGCGGGCGGTTGCGTACGGCGCAGCACCACGGTCGAGCGCTGGCCGACGGTGACAGTCGAATCCGGACCGATGGGTTGTGCGTCTTCACGGTAGCCGAGGGGGCCAGTCGTATCGACGACGATCTCCCATTCGTCGCCAAACTTTGCGCCGGGAACAGTGAAGTCAATGTCCTCATAGTGGGCGTTGAACATGAGAAGGAATGAATCGTCCACGATGCGCTGGCCGCGGCTATCGGGTTCCGCGATCGCTTCGCCATCGAGGTGAACCATAAGTGCACGGCCGAAGGCGGCGTTCCAATCGTCTTGTGTCATGAGACGGCAGTCGGGGGTGAGCCAAGCGATCTCTCGGCCGTGTTCGTCGTCGCCAAGCGCACCGCCCTCGAGGAACCTGCGGCGGCGAAACACCGGATGATCTCGGCGCAAAGCGATGAGCCGACGCGTGAATTCGTGCAGGTCTGCTGCGCTTTCAAGGTTGGGCCAGTCCATCCAAGCCGTCTCGTTGTCCTGGCAGTACACGTTGTTGTTACCGCCCTGGGTGCGTGCGATCTCGTCGCCGTGAGCGAGCATCGGGGTGCCCTGAGATAGCAAGAGTGTGGTCAGGAAGTTGCGGCGCTGCCGTGCGCGCAGGTCGAGCACCACAGGGTCGTCCGTGTGGCCCTCCACACCGCAGTTCCAGGACCTGTTGTGGTTCTCGCCGTCGCGGCTGTCTTCGCCGTTGGCTTCATTGTGTTTGTCGTTGTAGGACACCAGGTCATTCAGGGTGAACCCGTCGTGGGCGGTAATGAAGTTGATCGACGCGGTGGGGCGGCGCCCGTTGTGCTGGTACAGGTCCGATGAGCCGGTGAGGCGCGAGGCAAACTCACCGAGCGTGGAATCTTCACCGCGCCAAAAGTCGCGCATGGTGTCGCGGTATTTGCCGTTCCACTCGCTCCACAGGGCAGGGAAGTTACCGACCTGGTAGCCGCCTTCGCCCACATCCCACGGCTCGGCGATGAGTTTGACCTGGCTCACCACCGGGTCCTGTTGAACCAAGTCGAAGAAGGTGGCCAGACGGTCCACGTCTGAAAACTCGCGCGCGAGGGTCGAGGCGAGGTCGAAGCGGAACCCGTCGACGTGCATCTCGGTGACCCAGTAGCGCAGCGAATCCATAATCAACTGCAGGGAGTGCGGGTAGCGCACGTTCAGTGAGTTTCCGGTGCCGGTGTAGTCCATATAGAGGAACCGGTTGTCGTCGACAAGCCTGTAATACGCCTCGTTATCAATGCCACGAAACGCAATTGTCGGGCCCATGTGGTTGCCCTCCGCGGTGTGGTTGTATACCACATCCAGGATCACCTCGATGCCGGCCTCGTGGTAGGCGCGCACCATCTGTTTGAACTCGGCCACGGCATCGCCAGGGGCAGAGGAGGAGGCGTAGCTGTGCTCCGGGGCGAAGAAACCGAACGTGTTGTAGCCCCAGTAGTTGCGCAACCCGAGTTTGAGTAGGCGGTCGTCTTGCAAAAATTGGTGCACCGGCAGCAACTCAATCGAGGTCACACCAAGGTCGGTGAGGTAATCCACCATTACCGGGTGCGCCATACCCGCATAGGTGCCGCGCAACTGCTCAGGAATGCCCGGGTGGGTCTGTGTCATGCCCTTGACATGGCACTCGTAGATCACCATCTCCTCATCAGGGATCTTCGGCGCGCGGTCGTCGCCCCAGTCGAAGAACGGGTTGATCACCACCGACAACATCGTGTGGCCGAGCGAGTCTTCTTCATTGCGACCGGTACCAGGTTCTTCTGCGTTGACGTCGTAGGAAAACAGCGAGGAATGCTGATCAAACTCCCCATCAAAGGCGCGCGCGTACGGGTCCACGAGCAGCTTGCTGGGATCGCAACGCTTGCCGTCGGCCGGGTCCCACGGCCCGTGCACGCGGTAGCCATAACGCTGACCTGGGCCAACACCGGGCAGGTAAGCGTGCCAGACATGGTTATCCACCTCGTCGAGGGAGATACGCGTTTCGGCGCCGGTGTCGTCGATAAGACAAAGCTCAACTGCATCAGCAACCCCCGAAAACAGTGCAAAGTTCGTCCCCGCCCCATCAAACGTCGAGCCCAGCGGATGTGCGGAGCCAGGCCAGACTTGCTGCTGCAGATCCGGATGCGTCGTCTCAGTCATGCTGCCCGAGCATAGTGCACCCGCTCGACACTGCCCGGGCTACGAATGCTGCGCCAAACCGTCCAGCAAAAACTTCACGGCCGCAGCATGCGTCTGCGCAGAATCGTCTTCGTACGTGTCCGAAACACTGCCGGTCGCTTCCGCAAGTTGTGTGCTTGCTTGGTGCACGGCGGCATCCCCAAGCGTCAAATGCAACAGGCCGAGAGCCACAGCACGCATCTCGCTTGACGACGACCCCTCACCCGAATACTCACGCACCGACGCAATAAACAATTCCGACAACTGGGCGCGAACCTCAGCGTCCGGCTGACTCACTGCAGCCACAAGCACCTCTGCGCCATCGCGGATGCCGAGCACCGCTTCCCGCAGCGCGCGACTTAGCTCAGCTGGGTCGGCAACTGGATCGCTCATGAGAGGGCGCACAATATGCTCCGCCAACGACGCGAGCAACTCCTGCTTGTTGGCGATATGCCAGTACAACGCGCCGGGGGCGACGCCCAGCGACGACGCCACACGCCGCATGGAAACATCAGCCAAACCGTACCCAGACAGCAGCTCAAGCGCCGCCTGCGTGATGCGCTCGCGAGACAATTGCATGACACACCACCCTAGACCGAAGTGGCCGAAACATGGGTTTACGTGACTTCACAGGAACCATTCAGAACAATAGTACGGACGTTCAACCGTCAGGTAAGCGTTGCGTTGGTACTCTTTGGGACGAACGTCCCGTCGTGGCGCCAATCCACGCCCAAGACGGTTGCCCGCGTCCAGCGAACGGATGGGGTGAAACTAGGAAGGTAGTCAAAGATGAAGATGAACACTACGTCCGGCATGGCAGCATGCGTAGCTGCAGCAATGCTCGTACTTCCGCTTTCGGCATGCGGATCCTCCGACGAAGGCAAGTCCGGAGGGCTGTCCACCGCTGCTGAGGCTGCTCCGGCCGATACGGCTGTCGAGTCCACGGTGTCCGAGAATGCCGATAAGAGCGAAGGAAAGAAGGACGACGCAAAGAAGGACGAGAAGAAGGCAACCGCCACGACTTCGAAGAAGAAGGAGTCGAAGGAAGAGGGCGGCAACCAGGGCGAGGCGCCGACCCTTGCCAATCCGTTTGAGAACGGCATGCCGGAAAACACCAACCAGCCGCTCGAGGGCGCACAGGAAGGCACCGACGAAGACCGCAAGCAGATGGAAGACACTGCACGTGCTGTGCTGAACCCGGGTTCTTTCGCTGACTGGACCCGCACCATCTTGGACAATTCCTGTAAGGCAGTCGCTGACCCGATGATGGAGGAACTGGAGCGTCAGGGTCTGACCCTTGAGCAGGTTGAAGAGGCGGGCCGCCTTGCTGAGCAGCAGGGCCAGGCGCTCGAGCTGCCGAAGTCTGAGGTCAGCATCTCCGACGTTCGTGTGGACGGTAACCGTGCGTCTGCCAACCTGACTGCAAAGAACGCAAACGGTGAAGAAACCCAGGTCATGATCTTCGAGAAGGAAGACGGCCGCTGGAAGTTCTGCAACTAGTGATGGGATCTGGTGCAGGGCTGCTCGCGCTAGCCCTGCTCCTCGGTATCGCTGGAGGTTTCGCCTGGGGTGGTCTTCGTCCCGCATACGTCGGCGTGATCACAGAAAACGGCGGTATCGGGGTCGACGAAGTGGCAAGCCCTGTGAATGTACAGTTCACAGGGTTTGCGTGGTTTGTGCTGCTGGCACTCCTGCTCGGGGTGGTGCTTGGCGCCGTGGGGTGGCGCAGCGTGCGCCGCGGCAGGGTCGGCGGTTCTGTGTGGTGGATGCTGTGGATCATGACCGTTGCCGTACTCGGCGCGATCTCGATCTACTTGTTTGGTGACTGGTTGAGCCTCAAACTGCACCCCAGGCCTACCCACGATGTCTTGGAAACCGGATCGAGCTTCACGCTTGTCCCGCCGGTTTCGCCGGGGGTCGGGTGGGCTGTTGCGCCGCTGACAGCTGGTCTGGTGTTTTGGATCGGCAACCTGCGCGCCTATGCGCGTGAACCACGCGGGGATGACGACAGCCGTCTGTAAGGCCCCGAACGGCCGGAATCGGACTGCGTCGTTACACTGACGGCGTACACAGCTTGAACGCGCCAATAACGCAGGAGGTTCGCCCAGTGACAGGTGCCGGAAACACATTCTTCATTCTTTTGCTGTTCCTCCTTGCAGGCATCCTCGTCGGTGGAGTGTGGTCGTCGTATCAGAACGGCTCCTCAAGAGCGGTGACTGCCGTCCTCGCGCTTCTTGCAGTTATGGCAGCCCTAGGTGGTGTGCTGATGTTGGTGGAGGTGATGTGAGATGTTCGGAGTTCGGCCCCTTACCCGCGACGAGGTTGATTCGCTAACCAATGTGTGGCGGGCCCGTGGTTTGATCCCGGTGCTCGTCGCCGTTGCATCCGCCTTCGCCGCCTGGTCGCTTCTGTTGCCGGTAGTGCCCACAGCCGTCATCGATGCCGGACAGTCTGCATCCCTTGCCGGGCTGTCCACTGGTGTGTTCATGCTGGCAACAGTGCTCACGCAGGTTTGTACGCCGTGGGCTCTGCGGAGGTTCGGCTACAGCATCATCATGGCAGTGGCCTCAATGCTTCTGGGTATCCCGGCGTTGGGGTACATCATCGGCATGGATGCAGCGCCGCTGCTGACGGTTAGTGCGATTCGTGGCATCGGCTTCGGTGCATTGTCCGTGGCTGAAGCGGCGATTATCGCGGAGCTGGTACCGCTGCGCCTGCTCGGCAGTGCCACGGGAATTTTCGGTGGTGTTGTCGGCCTTGCTCAGATGATTGCGCTGCCATCGGGCTTGGCCCTGGTGGACAGGATTGGCTACGACGCCGTGTACATGATCGCGGCATCGATCGGTGGCATCTCGCTCATTGCCTGTGCGGCGATCCCTGCTATTCCACCACCGGATTCCGAGCCAGAGACCACAAACATGGTCCATGTGCCCATGTGGCATCTGGTGCTCGTGCCGGCACTCGCGTTGATGTTTGTGACCACTGCTTACGGTGCGATCACGAACTTCTTGCCGGTCTCCATGCGTGATCTCGACCCGGCCACGGGTGCCGCGATGGGCGGCGTAATGCTCGGCGTGATGAACTTTGCGTCGATGATCTCGCGCTACACGGCAGGCAAGATCATGGACCGTCGTGGGCAGCCCGGCACCGTGCTCATCCCATGCCAGGTCCTTTGTGCACTCGGCGTGTTGCTCATGGCTGCCATCTTGGCGCTTGAGCTACCGGTGTGGACCATGCTGCTGGCCGCCCTGTGTTACGGCGCAGGCTTCGGCGCGGTGCAAAACGAGGCACTGACCATGATGTTCTACCGCCTGCCGCGCTCGAAGACCTCGGAAGCTTCTGCTATCTGGAACATTGCTTTCGACGGCGGAACGGGCCTAGGTTCTACCTTCTACGGCATGCTCATTGCCACGATGGCGTTCGCGCCGATGTTCGGCATCGCCTCCGGTGTCATCGCGATTGGGCTGATTGTCACGTTGCTTGACCGTCAGTTGGGCCGCCACCGTGTGGTGGAAGTTAACAATCTGTCGGCTCGTTTGAAGGCTGTGCAGGCGCCGCGTCGTTATCCGTCGAAGAATAAGAAGCAGCCGAAGAACCAGTAATCGGGGGAGCGGATACACTACGCAACCATGACGAACACCCCGGCAAGCCCGACAGTCGCGGTACTTGATTACCTCGGCAGTGAGACCACCACCAGCCTTGTCAGTGCTTTGGTGAATGCAGGTGCTGATGCTTTTGCCACCACTGACCCCGACAAGGCTGTGCAGGCAAGCGGTCTTGTCCTGCCTGGTGGGGCATCGTTTGCAGACGCTGCTGCGGCGATCAAGCGCATCAAAGGGGATCGCATCGTAGGCCAGCGTCTGGCAGGGGGTAGGGCACTGCTTGCGGTCGGCACTGGAATGCACGTGCTTTTCGACGACGCCGTGACCGGCAGCCGCACCACACCAGGCCTTGGGGAGTGGCCGGGCCAAGTTGTGGAGGCAGCATTTGAAGCGGGGGAGTACCCCGTCGTGGCGGCAGATGGTTCGAAGCTGCTGGCCGGAATTGTTGGAGACGTGTTCTTCGACGCGCCACAAGCCGTGAAGTCGTTCCCGTTGGCAGAGGATGACTTCATCGCCTACCCGAAACTGTCTTGGGCAGACATCAACGGCGAGCGCATCCTTGCCGCTGTAGAAAATGGGCCATTGTGGGCGATGGCGTTCGACCCAGCCATGTCCGGTGAGGTTGGTGTGAGCGTGCTGGGCAACTGGGTGCAGCAGCTGCAGCCGGAGGTGTCTCATGCATAAGCCGGCGGAGCTGCTTGATGCTGCATTGTGCGCGGTTGATGAGGCGCGTGAGGTATTCGTCGACAAAGTGGGGGCTGCTCCTGCACTGCGCAAGGGGGCCGGCGACTTTGCCACAGAGGCTGATCTGATCATTGAGAAGCTGTTGCGCAAGCGTCTGACGGACACGACTGGCATTGCGGTGTACGGCGAGGAACAAGGCGGGTCGTTTGATCCGGAGGCGTGCTGGGTTGTTGACCCGATCGACGGTACGTCGAACTACTCGTCCGGCAATCCGAACTGCGCCATCCTGTGCACGCTGCTGCTTGGTGGAAAACCGGTCGCAGCGATTACCGATGCGCCGCTGCTGAACATGCGCCTCACCGCGGTCGATGGCGAGCCCGTGCACCTCAACGGCAACGCCTTGCCACCGGTTGGTGCGCTGACTTCCGCTGCGGAGCAGGTGGGGATTGGCTCGTTGGCCTCGGCGGATAGGCAGCGATACCCAGCATCGTTCCGTCTCGACTTGGCAGGCGCACTCACGGATTCGCACCTGCGGCCGCGCATCAGCGGATCGGTCGGCGTTGACCTGGCCTTCGTCGCGCAGGGGATCTACCAGGCTGCGGTCAGTTTTTCCCCGCACATCTGGGATAACGCAGCTGGTGTGTTGTTGGCACGCAGTGCAGGGGCGAACGCAAGCGCGTTTGATGGTTCGGAATGGACTCCGACCACCGCCGGTGTGGTTATCGGTACACCGCATGCGCATCGTACTGTGCTCGATGCGATCCAGATGGTTGCAAAGTAGCGGAAGGACGCTTCAGATGAAGAAGAACAAAACCGGTGCACTGCTGCTCGGTGTGGCGGGTGCGGTGATGTGGGGCTTTTCCCGCATGGACTGGGTGACCGCGAAGTACAACGACGACCTCTCCGGCGAAGGTGTAGCAACCATCACCGGCGCGGAGTGGTCCACCGAGATCACCGCAGTGGCGGTGCTGCTGCTCGCCGGTGCGATTGCCGCGTTTGCGTTGCGCAAGGTCGGTCGTCGTGTTATCGGCGGAATTTGCGCGCTCGCCGCCGCTGCTGCTGTCATCCCAGCAGCAGCGCTTCTGGCGCGTGGTGCTGACCATGAGCGTATCCACGCCATCTTGACGGCAGGGGCGGAACAGGCAGCCACGGATACGTCCTCCGCTGCTATTGCGAACTGGGCGGAGATCACCGCCGCCGACGTTGCTGTGGTAGGCCCAGTACTCACGATCGTGGGATGTGTGCTGGGGGTGATTGGCGGTGCGATGCTCGTCGTCAAGCCTGGCGAGGATGCGCCGAAGCAACACAAATACGAGAAGGAAGCTGTGCGCAAAGAAACCATCCGTCACGACCTGAAAGAGGAGCCGGATTCCGGACGCGTGATGTGGGATGCGCTCGACGCGGATATCGACCCGACCGAAACTGGTGACGAGGATTTTCGTCCTACGCAGGGCAACCGCTAACCTATAGCGCTATAGGCCGTATCACCTGGAGGTAGGCGCATGTCGGCACCGAGCGCGGTATCAAACGTTGTCGCTGGTGTGCTCCGTGATGTCGAAAAACGCGAAGCGGTCGTGCCGTTCCAGGAAATCAAGGCCCGCTCGCGCGACATGCCCCCAACCCGCGATGCTAAAGCAGCACTTTTGCGCCACGGCTGCGGGGTCATCGTGGAGATCAAACGCAACTCGCCAGTTTTTGGCCCAACCGCGGTAGGCAGACGCTCGATCGAGTCGGTTGCCCAAGACATCGAGCGCGGTGGCGCCCACCTCATCGCTTGCCAGACAGAGCGGCTGCGTTTCGACGGCTCCCTGGCAGATCTGGCCAACGCCCGCGCAGCCGTAAGCCTGCCGATGGTGTGTCGCGATGTCATCGTCGACCCGTACCAGATCCACGAGGCCCGCTGCTACGGCGCCGACATGCTCCCGCTGCAGGTAGGCATCCTCGAACAGCCGCGCCTGGAGGCACTGCTGGACCGAGTGGAATCGCTGGGCATGGTCGGTGTGGCCGAGGTGCGCACGCCAGCGGAGGCGGATCGGGCCCTTAAGGCCGGCGTGAGTGTGATCGCGGTGAACTCCTGGACCTTTGACACCAACGACCTCAACCGCAACGCCTTTGCGGATATCGCGCCGGGGCTTCCCACCGAAGTGATCAAGATCAGCCTGGGTGGTGTGACCACTCCGCGTGACCTGATGGACGCCGCCGCGTGTGGTGCGGATGCCGTGTTGGCAGCGGAGGCTGTGATGGCGTCTGGCGATGTGTACGAGGCAACCCGCTCTTTGGCGGCCGCGGGACAGCACCCAGCCTGTCCATCGCGGAATTAAACTGGCACACTGTTGGGCGTGCAAACAACACTTCTGGCAAACATTCCTTCCCCGCCGCAGGGGGTGTGGCAGCTCGGACCGATTCCGATTCGTGCCTATGCGCTGTGCATCATGGCGGGCATTGTTGTCGCGCTGTTGATTTCCCTGCGTCGCTACAAGGCCCGCGGTGGTAATCCGGAGACGATCTGGGATGCAGCGATCGTGATTATCCCGACCGGCATTATCGGCGGGCGCCTTTACCACGTGATCACGGATTACGATAAGTACTTCGGTGAGGGCAAGAACCCGTGGAAGGCCTTCGACATCACCTCGGGTGGGTTGGGCATCATCGGCGCAGTCGCGCTGGGAACCCTGTGCGTGTGGGTGATGATGCGCCGCAAGGGCCTTCCGTTCGCGCCACTTGCGGATGCAGTTGCGCCGACGGTGATTCTCGCCCAAGGCATCGGCCGGTTGGGCAATTACTTCAACCAGGAGCTCTATGGGGCCGAAACCAATGTGCCGTGGGCGCTGGATGTTTACTACCGCGTCAACGAGGCGGGGGAGTTCGCGCCGCTGACCGGCCGGTCCACCGGTGAGGTGATCGCGAGCGTGCACCCGACGTTCCTCTACGAGCTGATCTGGAACGTTGCGGTGTTCTTCCTGCTCATCTGGATTGACCGCCGCCGGCGCCTGGGCCATGGCAGCGTGTTTTGGCTCTATGTCGCGGGTTATACCCTTGGCCGGTTCTTCATCGAGCTGATGCGTAGCGACGAAGCCACGCTCATCCTCGGCCTGCGCGTCAACACCTGGATGACCGCAATCTTGTTCATCATCGCGGTGGTGATGTTCATGCGCACACCGAAGGGGCGCGAGACCCCGGAAGAGGTCGATCCGGATTACAACGCACCGTCCACGGCAGAAGAGGACAATCCGGAGTACCGTGTTGCGGTGGAAGACACGCGAGAAGCCTACGAAGGTGAGGTTGGAAAACGTGGATAGGAAAACGAAGATCGTTTGTACGCTCGGTCCCGCTGTGGCCAGCAAGGATGCGATCTTAGGACTCGTGCGCGACGGCATGGATGTCGCGCGCCTGAACTTTTCGCACGGCGATTACCCGGATCACGAGCAGAATTACCGTTGGGTGCGCGAAGCCACTGATGAGACCGGCCATGCGGTCGGCATTTTGGCGGACTTGCAGGGCCCGAAGATTCGCCTTGGCCGCTTTGAAGGCGACGGCAAAACCTACTGGGAGACGGGCGAAACCGTCCGCATCACCGTCGACGATGTTGTAGGTACGCACGACCGTGTGTCTACGACGTACAAGCAGCTGGCCAAGGATGCGAAGCCGGGGGACCGTTTGCTTGTCGACGACGGCAAGGTCGGCCTCGTCTGCACCGACATCGACGGCAACGACGTAGTCTGCCGCGTCACCGAGGGCGGCCCGGTGTCGAACAACAAGGGCGTGTCGCTTCCGGGCATGGACATCTCCGTGCCTGCGCTGAGCGAGAAGGACAAGGAAGATCTGCGGTTCGCGCTGAAGCTCGGCGTGGACATTATTGCGTTGTCGTTCGTCCGTTCGCCGTCTGATGTCGAGCTCGTGCACGAGATCATGGATGAGGTCGGCCGGCGCGTGCCGGTCGTCGCAAAGCTGGAAAAGCCCGAGGCTGTCGACGCGTTGGAGTCCATCATCCTTGCATTCGACGCCGTGATGGTCGCTCGTGGTGACCTGGGTGTGGAGATCCCGCTCGAGCAGGTGCCGGCTGTGCAGAAGCGTGTGATTCAGATTGCGCGTGAGAATGCGAAGCCGGTGATAGTCGCTACGCAGATGCTCGACTCGATGATTGAGAACTCCCGCCCGACCCGCGCGGAGGCCTCCGATGTGGCCAACGCTGTGCTCGACGGCGCGGACGCCGTGATGCTGTCCGGCGAGACATCCGTGGGTGTGGACCCGCACAACGTGGTGCGCACCATGAGCCGCATCGTCCGCTCTGCTGAAACGATGGGCAACGTCCCGCCGCTGAACCACATTCCGCGCACCAAGCGTGGCGTGGTGTCCTACTCGGCTAACGACATTGCGCAGCGACTTAACGCACGTGCGATTGTCACGTTTACGACCTCCGGCGATACTGCACGCCGCGTGGCGCGTCTGCACCCGGACCTGCCACTGCTCGTGTTCACACCGGTGCAGCAGGTCCGCTCGCAACTCGCCATGACCTGGGGTGCGGAGACGTTCCTGTGCGATGAGGTCAACAGCACCGACGAGATGGTCAAGGTTGTGGACAAGCAATTGCTGGCCATGGACCAGTACCACGAAGGCGACACCATGGTGGTCGTCGCGGGCACCCCGCCAGGAGTTGCGGGCACTACCAACACGATCCTCGTGCACCAACTCGGCGAGGACACGCGAAACCCCTAACGCGTTACCCTGGTGGGCATGCCTGAAACACATGCTGGAATCCAAGTACGCGATGCCCACCTACACAACCTGCGCAACGTGGACGTGGATATCCCACGCGGCACTCTCGTTGCGGTGACAGGGGTGTCAGGCTCCGGCAAGTCGTCGCTGGCGTTCGGCACCATCCACGGGGAGGGACAACGGCGCTACCTTGAATCGGTGGCGCCGTTTGCGCGTCGCCTGATTGGTTCTGCAGTAGACCCGCAGGTCGGCGCGGTTGAGGGACTGCCGCCGACCGTGGCGCTCGAACAGTCCACCTCCGGGGGCGGGGCGCGCTCGACGGTGGGGACGGTCTCGGCGCTGTCCAACAGCATCCGCCTGCTGTACTCGCGCGCTGGCGATAACCCGAAGGGGCTGTACTCCGACTCGTTTTCGCCCAACACGCCGGAAGGCATGTGCCCGACGTGCCAGGGCACAGGTGTCGTGCACGAGCCAACCGAAGAGTCGATGGTGCCGGACCCGACGCTATCCATCGAGGAGGGCGCGATTAAAGCCTGGCCTGGCGCGTGGGCAGGTAAGAACTTCCACGACATTTTGCAGACGCTGGGCTACGACCTCGATTCACCCTGGCAGGATCTGCCGAAGAAGGACCGTGACTGGATCCTGTTCACCGACGAGCGCCCCGTGGTGACCGTGAAACCGCTGCGCGGCGCGGACCAGATCCAGCGAAACTACAAAGGCACCTGGCGATCTGTGGCGTCGTATCTGACCAGTACACTCGCCGAAACACAGTCCGATACCCTGCGCAAACGCGTGCTGTCCTACATGGAGTCACGCGTCTGCGAGACCTGCCACGGCCGTCGCCTCAACCCGGAAGCACTCAAGGTTACCTATGCTGGCATGCCCATCGACCAACTCGGCGCCTTGCCTCTCGACCGTGTCTATGAGGTACTCGCGGCACAGAAGCCCTCGGAGGGCTCCGCCGAAGACTTGCTGCTCAAACAGATTTTGCCCGCGGTGCAGTCCGCACTCGACTTGGGCCTTGCGCACTTGAGCCTGGATCGGCCCGCGCCCACGTTGTCCGCGGGTGAGTTGCAGCGCATCCGTTTGTCCTCGCAGCTGCGCTCCGGCCTGTTCGGTGTGGCGTATGTGCTCGACGAGCCGTCAGCGGGCCTACACCCGTCCGAGCGTGGTGCGGTGCTGGATATTTGCCGCCGATTCATCGACGCAGGCAATTCCGTTCTCTTGGTGGAACACGACATGGAACTCGTTGCCCAGACTGACTGGCTCGTCGACGTCGGGCCGCTCGCGGGTGAGCGCGGCGGCGAAGTGGTCTATTCCGGCCCCACCAGCGAATACTCCGGCGATGCGCCAACTGCCCGCGCGCTTGCCAACCGCAAGCTCTCGCTTAACGACGACCCCCGCGCCGCCACCGGCGAACTTTCCCTGTCCGGTGTCTCGGCCCGCTCCATCGACGGCCTGGATGTGTCGTTTGGGATGGGGCAGTTCATCGCCGTGGCTGGTGTGTCTGGTTCAGGCAAGTCGACGCTGGTCAGCACCGTTCTCGCCGGTGTCCTTCGCGACGCCGCCTCTACCGTTGTTGATGAAGACGATGAGGTGGGACAGGAGGGCGAGTGGGGCGTCGATAAGCATGATGGCTTTGACGCTGTCACCCGCGTCGTGCAAATTACCCAAAAGCCGATCGGGCGCACCCCGCGGTCAACCCTGGCCACCTACACCGGACTCTTCGACGGCGTGCGCAAACTCTTCGCCGCAACCGACGAAGCAAAGCGGCGCAAATGGAGCGTGTCGCGCTTTTCCTACAACGTCAAGCAAGGGCAGTGCCCGACCTGCGGCGGCGCCGGCAAGATCGAAGTCGAGCTCGTGTTCCTGCCCGGCTCGTACACCACCTGCCCCGACTGCGGCGGTGCACGCTACAACGACGAAACCCTCGAAGTGACCTGGGAAGGACTCAGCGTTACGGACGTGCTGGAGTTGACCGTCGACGAAGCCGCGGACGTATTCGCCGACGAACCGAAGATCCTGCGCGCCGTCGAAACTCTGCAAGCCGTGGGGCTGGGGTACCTGCGCCTCGGCCAGGGCGCGCCCGAACTGTCCGGTGGCGAGGCACAGCGCATCAAACTCGCCACCGAGTTGCAGCGCTCCCGCAACTCGCGCCGGGGCCACACCGTGTACCTCCTCGACGAGCCCACCACCGGCCTGCATCCGGCCGACATCTCACTGCTAGTCAAGGAACTCAACAGCCTCGTCGAAGCGGGCCAAACCGTGATCGTGGTCGAGCATGACGTCTCCGTGATCGCGCAGGCGGACCGTGTCATCGAGATGGGTCCGGGCGCTGGCGCCGACGGCGGACAAGTTGTGGCTTCGGGCACCCCGTCAGAGCTCGCAAAGTGCGACACCGCAACAGGGCGCGTGCTCGCCGAGCGGTCGGCATAGTCCCGGGGGCTCGCTGGGTTTCGGACCCGGCGGTGGTGCGAGGCTATGCAGCGGCATAGTGTGTTGGCGGTTGTAGAGACTATGCAGCGGCATAGTGTGTTGGCGGTTGTAGAGACTATGCAGCGGCATAGTCCTGGGGACCCACGGTGTTTCGCTATGCCTCGATGTGCCATTCGGTCGTAAAACTGCCCCACCACCAGTCGCGCCACTCGTTGAAACTTGGGTGGACCGGCGGAGTGATCACATCGCCGCCTACATGCAGTTCGCTGACGGGGCTAATGCCGTGGAGCGAGTTGAGGAACCACAACGGGTGCTTGGCGGCGAGTTCGGGTTTGAGCTGACGGCGCTCCACCCGCATATCTAACTTCTCGGCGCGCGCGACAACCTGGTGCAGTGTGACACTCGGCAGCCACACGCCGTCGGGGATGCACAGCGTGTCGCCGTCCCACATCACCAGCGCGCCGGTGGTTGTTTCCAGCATGGCGCCATGCTTATCGACGACCACCGTGTCGTCAGTTCCCTCCACCTGGTACCGCGAACGGTACGCGCGGAACGCGCCGAAGTCGGGGCCTTTCACCTCGGGCTGGGTGCGCGGGTCTGGGGCTTGCGTGTAGGTCAGTGAGGTGGTGGGGCGAGGGGATGGGGCTGTCTCTTATACACATCTGACGCTGCCGACGAGCGATCTAGTGTAGA
>OJLY01000034.1_pt1 | contig 128702 bp, 133 predicted proteins | sample 1597031 | NCBI WGS metagenome assembly OJLY01 (sample SAMEA3904673, study PRJEB24821) | metagenome | biome: Builtin; feature: hospital; material: surface | place: USA | collected 2013-06-03
CAAGAGGTCGACATCCAGCGAATGTCGACCCTTATAGTGTTCCGGAGGAGGGAGTGCGGGGAGGGTGAGCGTGAGAAGCAGTGAAAATTAGGTTATTACCCTGCAGCACAAGGTAGCCTCTACAGGCTATCCCCACCGCGCTGCCTTCCATTTTCGCCTCGCCTCTAGTATAATATAGCGGTGATGCCGCTGTAGCTCAGTTGGTAGAGCGGCGCTTTCGTAAAGCGTAGGTCACCGGTTCGAGTCCGGTCAGCGGCTCCATTTGTTTATGACCAAAGAGAAGAAGGATTTTCTGCGCACCCCTCTCCGCACGATCGCGGCCGATCGGCCGTTCTTTGCGGCGCTAATTGGCGTGTTTGTCGCGGGCATCATCTATATGCTGGTGATGGGCTTTACGCTGCAGGTGCGCGATGTGCAGGTTTATGTGCGCTACACCGCCTTTGGCGAGGCGCATTTTTATAAGAGCTATTGGTATTATTTACTCAGTTTTGTGTTGTTTGGTGCACTGGTAATGGTGGTGCACATTGGCCTGATGGTTAAGCTGTATAGCCTGCAGCGCCGCCAGACAGCGCTTTTTGTGGGGGCGGCAGCAGTATTGGTGCTGCTGGTTGCTGCCTCGTATGGATTAGCAGTAATGCACCTGGCGTATCGATAAATGAACCACAACGATCTCGAGCTGCCCATGGGCAAGCGCACTCTCCTCTACCGATTATTTGAAATTCTCCCAGCATTCTTGAGCTATGGGATGCTGATTTTGTTCATCATCTTGTCTTTGATAAATCCACTGTGGGCGTCTATCTACCTTCTCGTCTTGGTGATGAGTGTGATTGTCCGCTCAATTGGCATTGCCTACCGTACGCTGACAGGCCACCACCAGCTGGAGAAGGCACAGATGGTCGATTGGCGGCAGCGCCTGGAGCAGCTCGAAGACCCAGTAGCGAGCTATGCTGCCATTCAGCAGCAACCACTACCGAAGCGGCATCAGCGTGAGTTTCATGCCCAAGAGCATCGCGAGAATCTCCGCCTTATGGCGGCCGACCCAGCAAGCTTCCCGCGACCATCGCAGCTCTACCAAGCAGTGATTGTAGCGGCGTACAATGAGTCGTATGATGTCTTGCAGCCTACCATCGAGTCAGTCAAGAATACGACATACAACAATAAGCAGATCATCCTTGTCCTTGCCTACGAGGAGCGTGGTGGGGTGGATATTGCCCGCACGGCCGCTCGCCTTCAACAGGAGTATGGTGATGTATTCTTCACCTTCCAGACTATCATGCACCCCAAGGATATGCCCGATGAGGTGATTGGTAAGGGTGGTAACATCACTTATGCTGGTAAGCAGCTCCAGCGCTATTGTGACGAGCAGGGGATTGCCTACAGTGATGTGATGATCACCACGCTCGACAGCGACAACCGTCCGTATCCATCATACTTCGACTATGTGGCGTATGAGTATATCGTTCACCCCGAGCGCAAGCGTTTGTCGTATCAGCCGATTGCACTATACTTTGGCAACATCTGGGATGCCCCAGCGCCAATGCGGGTGATTGCGACGGGTAACTCCTTCTGGACGATCATCAGCAGCATGCGCCCCCACACACTGCGCAACTTTGCCTCGCACTCACAGCCAATGGACGCGCTGGTGGAGATGAACTTCTGGAGCACGCGCAGCATCGTGGAAGATGGCCACCAGTACTGGCGCAGCTACTTCTATTTTGCGGGGGACTATAGCGTTCTGCCTATCCATGTGCCGATCTACCAAGATGCCGTGATGGACAACACCTTCTGGGGGACGGTGGTAGCGCAGTTCAAGCAGCTCCGACGCTGGAGCTACGGTGCGTCGGATATCCCCTATGTGGCAATACGCACCTTTACGCGGCGGCGCAATGTACCATTTGCTGAGGTGTTTGCCCGCTTTATACGCTTGCTCGATGGGCATGTGACCCTGGCTGTGATGGCCTTTTTGGTGACCTTTGGTGGGTGGGTGCCACTGTTGATCAACCAAGAATCATCACGCAGCTATGCAGTACACATGCTGCCCGAGGTGATTAGTAATTTGCAGCGCTTTGCGATGATCGGTATCTTTATCACCGTCTTCTTGATGCTCAAGATGTTGCCGCCACGGCCCGAGCGCTACAAGCGTCGGCGCAGCTTTGCCATGGTGGCGCAGTGGATCCTTATGCCTGTCACATCCATTTGCTTTAGTGCAATTGGTGCCTTTAATGCGCAGACACACCTGGCGTTTGGTCGCTATCTTGACAAATTTGACGTAACAATTAAGGCTACAGCCGGCTCGCGCGACCGCGCCAAAGCCGCCAAACAAGCCCAAAAAGCCGCTAAGAAACAGCGCAAGAAAGAATAGAATTCATGCTTTTGTAGCGGCATATATATAACCGGCCAGAGAATGGCCGGTTTTTGTATTGGCGAGGATTGGAGCGTAGAGTATCAGCTATCTTATATTCTCTGCCGTCCTTGGCTGGGGCTATAAGAGCTGCGGTGCTTAGAGTAGAATTTCTCATGTTGACGGGTGGTCTGGCAGGACTTTGCGGCAGATTTATGCGCCGCTGAAGACTGAGAGAGGAGGGGTGGTACTGAGGAGTAGGTAAGACTCTGGCGCTAGAAGGCCGTTCATTAGTGGTATTTCGTTCACATCTCTTATATCTCTTCTTTGGCCTGTAGAGGCCAATTAAAGTATCGTTCATTAATCGTGTGAGAGAGCTGGCATGAGTATTATTGACACCGCTGAGGCTGTTGGTTCGCTAGATAGCTCAGAGCAAGGCCGCCTTGAGGCTGTAGCGCCATGAATGAGTGGCTCGTAGGGCTTGTGGCAACAATGCGAGTAGGGCACTCTGGCAGATTTTACAGAGGCCAGCTTATCAAAATACATGTTATACTACAAAAATATCAAAATACAAATGCAAACTGTGCGTGCATTATATCACCAAACGAATATGATGCGCAGCAAAATGACCATATGCAATGTGGATAACTAATGATGTGGTGTGGATGAATATTTGGTGAGAAACCACAGCTATGCTTGCTAGGTGGTACTGTGAAAAGGGTGGGGCGCTCAAAAAGTGGTGGCATGCCAGGTTTCTTTATGCCGCTCAGAGTGCGATAGTCTGGAGTGGGTGAACTTGTGATAGTTTAGCGACAGGATGTATGAGTGATGTGAATATATACACCAAATTTTCATTTGTTGGCGCTGGTTTTTACTGCTTCATTCGTAGAGATAATGGGGAGGAGTATACAGATAGTGTGTAATATTGATAAGCATATGCTTTATATTATATAGTTGATGCGTGCGTTTGATGATGGTGTGAGTGACTTCTTGGGCTGGGCAGGTGGTCTGGGTGAGTGTTGTGCAGCGTGTGAATCTGCGTATGTTTTGTTCATAATAAACCAGCAAATAGGTTGCAACACAGCTCATCATTTTGCTTGTAATATGCAAGCGATATGATGGGCTGAGGGAATACAGGCATGGTCTATCGCGACGGTAACAAGGCGCTTGTGAGCGAAGGATAGGTGGCGACAAGAAGACGCTATTATGTGAATATTTTTTGTTATAATTCATATAATGTGAATTTGCGAGAGTGCGGAAGGTAGGCTCATGAGGAAAAGTAGCGATGCCAAGCAGGGTAAATCACTTGCAATTTGCAACTAAAATATAGTACATGTTTTTACTATGTATCAATTTTTTGTGAGAGGCTCTACCCCTGTATACCCATGGTGTTGTGGTAGTAATCGATGAAGGTGCCAGTTTTTGCGGCGAGCATGATTTCTTGTTTGAGCAAATCTTTTTCGTGGGCGATGGTGGCACGATAGTCGTCGCTCACGGCAGCATGCGGGTCGGCACAGGCACCCCAAAAGAGCAGTTCGACGAGTAGCGGCAAGAGCTGCCAGCTGCTGTCTGTTGGGCTATAAATGTATTGATTGCCTTGGAGTGGATCGCGTTGCTTATCAAGCAAGCCAGCTGATTCTAACCGCGCCAAGCGATCGGCCAAAATATTGCTGGCAATGCGCTCATCGCGTGCGAATTCGCGGAAGTAGCAGCGCCCAAAGAGCAGCACGTCGCGCATGATGAGGAGTGTCCATTTGTCGCCAAAAAGGTCGAGGCTGTAGCTAATGGGGCAGGCTGAGCGTTTGTGAGCTGTTCGTGTCATGCCTTTAGCGTAGCATCAAGGCTTGCGTTTTGCAAGTTTGTGGTGTGAGCTGGTAGCGAAGTAATGTTACCAGGCTTTGCCATAACAAAAAGCACTTACTGTAGTAGTAAGTGCTTTCGCGCCAGCGCATCTTACAGACCGACATGGTGCACTAGCGAATAGACCGAAATGGTGGGCAATAGAGGATTCGAACCTCTCACCTCTTCAACGTCAATGAAGCGCTCTAGCCAAATGAGCTAATCGCCCGACACGTGTATTGTAGCAGAAGATGTAGGGGAGGGCAAGGGTAGATAAATGGAAGGCTCGAGCAGTTATTATGCATTCGCGCGCCCCACACTTCATCCGATGGAGTGTGAAAACAGATTGCAATAATCTGTTTTCAGCCCAGCGCAAGAGGTCGATACTTGGGAAGTATCGACCCTTATAGTGTTCCTGAGGAGGGAGTGTGGGGTGGGTAAACGTGAGAACGCTGCGTGATTGATGCTTAGCAATATTTGCACCCACCCCCACTCTCGTTATACAATAGACGGTAAGTGCTGACGGGGCCTCACCAGCCTCCCGAGCTTCGTGGGCTGTCGTGATGTGCGAGAACGTTGCGTCATGAGTGCTTGGCGGTAAGCGCCAAGAAGTCCGGTGGAACCGCCGTTTGCGTGCAAGCGGCCCGAGACATGCGAGATTGGTCGGATGGAGTATATCCGTGCCAGGGCGCATGTTTTTTATTTTTATCAACATAATTTATATACAAGGAGGAGCGAGTCGGCTTCTGGCTGCCAGCGCGCAGCGGAGAAGTTGATGAGCAAACAAAGCAATGAACAACGAGCAGCAAGCAATGCGCCATAGCTTGGCGCACATCATGGCGCAAGCCGTCCAGCATTTGTGGCCACAGGCGAAGTTTGGCGTGGGGCCAGCCATCGAGCAGGGGTTCTATTATGACATTGACCTTGGTGATGTGACGATATCTGAGGCAGATTTTGGCAAAATCGAGAAGGAGATGCGGCGCATTATTGCGCGCGATCTACCCTTTACACACCGCGATGTGCCGGTAGATGAGGCGATTGCTTGGGCGAAGGAGGCAGATCAGCCATATAAAGTTGAATTGCTCAATGACCTGAAGCGCTCGGGGACAACCATTGCCAAAGAATTGTCTGGAGAGGCCCTTGGTAGCGCTGCAGAAGGTGAGAGTAAGGTAAAGACGGTATCACTCTACTCTCAGGGCGATTACACCGATCTGTGCCGTGGTGGGCACGTGGAGAGCACAGGTAAGGTGGGAGCTTTCAAGTTGCTGCGTGTGGCTGGTGCGTACTGGCGAGGCGACGAGACCCGGTCGCAGATGCAGCGGCTCTATGGCGTGGCCTTTGCAACACAAGCAGAGCTTGATAGCTACCTACAGATGCGCGAAGAAGCCAAAAAGCGCGACCACCGCAAGCTTGGCAAAGAACTCGACCTCTACACAATGTCGCCACTGGTGGGGGTGGGTTTGCCACTCTTTACACCGCGTGGCACGATCTTGCGCGACAAAGCAGCCCAGCTCTCTAACCAGCTGCGCGAGAAATACGGCTTTGCCAAAGTCTGGACGCCGCACATTACTAAGAAAGATTTGTATGAGACGAGCGGGCACTGGGCGAAGTTTGGCGACGAGCTCTTCCTCGTGACGAGCCAAGAGACGAGCGACAAGATGGCCCTCAAGCCAATGAACTGCCCGCACCACACGCAGATTTTTGCCAGCCAGCCACGGAGCTACCGCGATATGCCCGTGCGCTACCTCGAGACAACGACCGACTACCGCGACGAAAAAACTGGCGAGCTGGGTGGCCTGAGCCGGGTGCGTTCGCTGACGCAGGATGATAGCCATGTGTTTTGCCGGCCAGATCAGATCGAGCAGGAGATGAGTAATTTACTGGCCTGTGCTGAGGAGCTGTACCACATTGTCGGGATGAAGCTGCGTGTCCGCCTGAGTTATCGCGATGAGGGTGAGGGCTACCTTGGGGCACCAGAATTGTGGCAATCGGCCCAGGCTCAGCTCAAGGCAGCTGTGATGGCTAAGCAACTGGATTATTTCGAGCAGGAGGGCGAAGCGGCCTTTTATGGGCCGAAGATCGACTTCATGGCGACGGATGCGATTGGCCGCGAGCACCAGGTGGCGACGGTGCAGCTCGACTTCGTCCAGCCCGAGCGCTTTGGCCTCGAATATACCGATGAAGCGGGTGACATGGCTCGGCCAGTGATGATTCATAGCGCGCTGCTGGGCTCGATTGAGCGTTTCCTGAGCGTCTTTATTGAGCACACAGCGGGGTGGTTCCCTTTCTGGATTGCGCCCGAGCAAGTCCGTATTCTCACAATTAACAACACCGTAGAAGACTATGTTGATGAAATAACATCGGTGATCAAAACAGTGGTACTAATGCGTCCTATAAAATACAACGAGGTAAGATATACAACAGATATGCGCAATGAATCGCTCGGTAAAAAGATCCGCGAAGCTACTGTTGTAAAAATTCCGGTGCAGATTATCGTTGGCCCGCGCGACAAAGCCAACCGCCAGGTAAGTGTGCGTACCCAGCAGGGCGAGACAACGATGCCGTTGGATGAGCTAGCAGCCTATCTAGAGGGGCTCAGCTAATGCGCCGCCTGCGTATTGCTGTGGATGTTGACGACGTGCTGGCGGAGAATGCTGCTGGCATCGTCGCCTTTAGCAACCAGCGCTGGGGGACGAACCTGACGGTCGATGACTACGATGAGCATTGGGCTAAGATGTGGCAGGTGGATAATGCTGAAGTGAAGCGGCGCAGTGCCGAGCTGATGGACGCTGGCCTCGGTACGGGCTATGGACACATTGGCGGCGCGCTGGAGGTACTGGAGCGCTTGGCACAGCAGCATCACTTGATGATTGCGACATCACGTCACTTGCGAGTGAAAAGCGATACAATGGCCTGGATCGACGAGCATTTTCCGGGTATCTTTGCCAGTACATCAGTCTACTTCTCAGGCATTTGGGATGAGCTGACAGATGGTTCGCACCTTGCTACTAAGGCAGAGTTGGTGGTGCAGATTAATGCCGATGTGCTGATCGACGACCAGCTCAAGCACTGCCAAGCGGTGGCAGCGCATGGCCGCAACGCGCTGCTCTTTGGCGATTATGCTTGGAACCAAGCCACAACACTGCCAGCTGGGGTAGTGCGCTGCACAAATTGGTACGAAGTGGAGGTGGCAATTGAGCGACTTGCCAGCGATGAGCCTGCGTGATGCCGTCTACGAGCTGATGGCGCAGCTGCCAGATGATAAAGTGACAACCTATGGCGACTTGGCGGCTTTTGCTGGCCACCCATACGCCGCGCGGCGAGTGGGGGAGATTGCTCATGGTGGGCCGGAGGAGCTGCCGTGGCATAGACTTGTAAATTGCAAGGGAGGCCTTGCGGTCGGCTTTCCAGGTGGGCAGGCAGTGCAGCGGCAATTGCTCGAGCACGATGGGATCCAGTGTGATGATTCGTACCGCGTGGTTGATTTTGCACAGCGTCGCTGGCGGCCACATGCCACGCCGCATAATAATCTGAAAGGTAGCTCGCATGTTCACAAAAAATAACACACTACCTCTCGCGCCTGCCACTCTGCCACTCATTGCCATCGTTGGGCCGACTGCCAGTGGCAAGACTAACTTGGCGATTCGCCTTGCCAAGCAGTACGGTGGTGAGATTATTTGTGCCGATTCACGCACCATCTACAAGGGTATGGATATTGGCACTGCCAAGCCCTCGCCGGATGAGCAAGCTCTCGTGCCACACTGGGGGCTGGACTTAGTAGAGCCAGGTGAGCGCTACACAGTCGTGGATTTTCAGCGTTATGCCAATCGGCAGATTGCAGCTATTCGCCAGCGTGGGCGCATCCCATTTCTCGTCGGTGGGACGGGCCTGTATGTCGATGCAGTGTTGTATAAATTTCAATTTCCGACGGTGAACAAAAAGCTTATGCAGCAGTTACAGAGCTATTCTATAGAAACTTTGCACGAACATTGTCGAGTACACAACATAGAATTGCCCAATAATAAATACAACAAAAGGCATGTCATTAATACAATAGTGCGAGAAGGACAACAGTTACAGAGGTCAGCGCATGTTGATAAAAATACCTATGTTGTAGGTATTGCAACGCAACGTGATGTGCTGCGTGAGCGCATTGCTGAGCGGACAGAGCAGCTTTTTGCGCATGGTGTTGTGCAGGAATCAACGAAATTAGCTGCCCACTATGGCTGGGACAGTGAGGCTATGACAGGGAATATCTACCCAATTATACATAAATTACAACAGGGCGAGTATACGCTTGAGCAAGCCAAAGCGGCATTTTGCACAGCAGACTGGCGCCTGGCCAAGCGGCAGATGACCTGGCTGCGGCGCAACCCAGACATCATATGGCACAGCCTGGAGGATGCCGAGGCGTACCTTGATCGGGTGCTCGCGCAAGCGCACCAGATGTGATACCATAAATCTAGTTGGTGACCGTAATGATAGATGCACTGTTTGGATCAAAAACTCGTGTGAAATTGCTCCACCTTTTCTTGAATAACCCAGGAAAGGCATTTTATGTGCGCGAGATTACGCGGCTGATTAATGAGCAAATTAATTCGGTGCGCCGCGAGCTGCTCAATATGCTGGAGGTGGGGATCATTACGAGCGACAGCGTAGATAACAAATTGTACTACGAAGTAAACCAGCAGTACGAATATTATCCACCACTGCGCGTCATCTTTGCCGATCAAAAAATCGCTCCAGCCAAGAACAAGTCGGGTTACCGGCCTGCTTGGCAAGATGCGATTATGCAGCTACCACGCTTGCGTGTAGCGATTGCGGCGGGGGCGTTGGTGAAGGGGTCTGCCAGTACGATCGATCTGCTGCTGGTGGGTAACCTCTCGGCTGCTAAGGTGCGCAGCGTGGTAGCAGTTATCGAGCGGCAGGAGGGGCGCGAGTTGACGTATAGCATCCTGAGCTACGACGAGTTCTATTACCGGCTGAGCGTGCGCGACCGCTTCATCACTACCATTCTGACCAACAAGCATACCGTATTGGTAGACGTTGATAATATATTAAAAGAAGACGAAGGAGAGAATCATGCTTGATATCGAATACAAAGGTGGCAACACTGTCATCATTGCGACGAAAAAAACCACGCTTGCAGTTGACCCCAAGCTATCGCTGCTCGGCCTGAAGGACGCCAAGACGAAGGACGCGGTGGAGCTTGCGACCGAAGAACGCTTTGCAGTAGCTAATCCCGAGGCGCGCCTGATCATTGACCAGCCTGGCGAGTATGAAGTGGGTGACTATACCATCCGCGGCATTGCAGCCACGCGCCACATCGACACACCAGAGAGTGAGCAGCTCTCTACGGTATATCGCATTGAGTGTGGCGATATTCGCATTGCGGTGATTGGTAATATCGCGCCGGAGCTGACTGACGCGCAGCTCGAGGCGCTGGGGGTGATCGACATTGTCATTATTCCAGTGGGTGGCTATGGCTACACGCTGGATGCGACAAGTGCCGCCGCTATTATTCGCAAGATCGAGCCACGAGTAGTAGTGCCCGTTCATTATGCCGACAGTGCGTTGCAGTACGAAGTGCCGCAAGACACCGTGGGGGTCTTTGAGAAGGAGCTTGGTGCGCCAGTCGAGCAAAAACCCAAACTCAAGATCAAAACAGCGAGTAACCTGCCCGAAGTGCTGACGGTGTTTGAGTTAGCTCGAAGCTAGGATTCATATACCCCAAGCGCAACCAGCCTCATAGAGAGGCTGGTTTTTTTGTGATACATCTTTACTCCGTTTTTCTCCTCGCTGTTTTATCTGGTGGAGTATGAATATTAGTTGTAGCCAGCATGAGTGTTGGTGGATCGATGGACAAGATGGGGCCGGCTTCTATAGTTTTCTCAAGGAATGAGCGTGAGACAGTGATGAGGATTGTGAGATTCATAGTGAAACCATCGCCATAACGTGGTCGATTTGACACAACGCAATAATTTCGATACACTTCGAAATATCACTATTATTTCGATTTATATCGAAGAAAGGAACGGTTTTATGGAGCAACAATCAACCACGCCGTGGGGTAAGATTGCGGTGCTAGCGCTGGGAGCCTTCGTGATTGGGGCGGATGGATTCATGCTGGCAGCGGTATTGCCACAAGTGGCGCAGCAACTGGGGGTGTCGCTGGGGCAGACTGGCCTCTTGGTGACGGTGTTTGCGTGGGTGTATGCACTGGCGGCACCACTGTGTGGTATGCTGATGGGGCGGCGCAATCGGCGGTCGACCTTGGTGCTAGCACTAGCGATATTTGCAATTGGTAATGGAGTGGCAGCGCTTGCGTCGTCATTTGTATGGATGATGGTAGCCCGAGTGATGGCAGCCTTGGGCTCAGCCATGATGATGCCAACGGCGATGGCTTTGGCAACTAGCCTTGCCCCAGTCAAGCATCGTGGCAAGGCAATCTCCGTCGTTACAACAGGCATGACGATGGCAACGGTGCTCGCTGTGCCGCTAGGCTCGGTTATGGGGGAGCGCTATGGCTACCATATGCTGTTTTGGGCGATGGCGGTGGCTGCCGTGCTGGTGTTGTGTGGCATTGTGCTGGGCATTCGGGCACGTGAGGCACAGCCAGCGCAGCAGGTACAAACGATTCGCACATTAGTAGCAGGCCTGGCTAATCGTCAGGTTGCACTGACGTTATTGATAACAGTAGTGATATTTGTCGCTGGCACCAGCGTGATTTCGTATCTGAGTGCGGTGGTGCAGCAGGCGGGTCTGCACGAATACTTTAGCTGGATTTTGCTCATCTTTGGTGTGGGCTCACTCCTTGGTGGTGTGCTAGGTGGCTGGCTGACCGATCGTTTTGCCCACATTTGGCTGGCCCGCTGGGCAATGCTTGCCTTTGCGTTGGCGCTTGCTTTGCTTGGTGTGGCAGCTGGAATGCTAGGCGCGCTTGGGCTCGTTGGTGGCAGTGTGCTATTATGGACAGCTAGTGCTTGGATTGCCACGATTGCTCAGCAATACCGCATCATTGCGCTTGCTCCAGAACGGGCTCAGCTGAATCTTTCACTCAATTCATCCAGTATTTACATTGGTCAAGGCTTTGGTGGTATGCTGGGTGGCGCGGTCATTAGTAGCCAGCCAGCGCAGGTCATTCCGCTCATAGCGTCCGGCGTAGTAGTGCTTGCCTTGGCAATGACCAGCAGGTATGAGACAATACAAAGGAAATGACATCCCAACAAAACACCCCAACTGACGCACTCGCACCAGAGCATATCTTTGCCGCCCTGTCCGATCCGCTGCGGCTGCGGATTGTCCGCCGCTTGGCTGCGGAGGGGCGGCTTGGCTGCAGCCAGATTGATCATAATCTCTCACTCTCGACTGTCTCGCACCACTGCAAAGTCCTGCGCGAAGCAGGCATTGTCACGAGCGAAGCGGTTGGCACCCAGCGTGTCCTGGTGCTGCGGCCAGAGTTTGCTCGGCAGTTCGCTGGTGTGCTCGCGACAATTGCTGAGTTAGATAAAGCGAAGTGATTACCAAAATATCCCCTGTAGAAGGGGATATTTACAGTTATCGTTTGCTCTGGGCGACTATGCCGCAGCCTTGGCCTTTGTCTTGGCGCTGGTGAGCAGGCCTTTTTTCTTGAGGGTACGGATCGCCTTGGTCGAGAGAACCATGGTGACCTTTTGCCCATCTACAACGAAGGTCTTTTTCTGAAGGTTTGGTTTGAAGACTCGCTTGGTGCGTCGCAACGAGAAGCTCACATTGTTGCCGAATTGCTTGCCCTTGCCAGTCAGTTCACATCGTGCTGCCATATTCTTATTCCACTTATAACTTATATTATTACAATCTGTATTAGTATACGCTGCCAAGGGGGCAATGTCAAGGTGAGGTGCTGAGACATCTTGCCGTGTCGCTAGCCTCCAGATATTTTCTTGAGTGGTTTATGTAGTAGGGGCGTAGGGGTGTTTTCGGGTTCCGTGTCTATGATATTATGAGCCAAATACCTCATCAATGATGGTTTGTGGGTCATCGATGGGGAGTCGCTGCGTATCGCTACCAGTATGCCGCAGGAGGTTGATTCGCACACTGCTAGGCGAGGCAAAGACCATGATGTGCCGGTCTGAGCCATCTGCATTGCGAGATTGCCAGCTAGCGGTTGCGTAGTCTGGCTGCTCTGCTTGCACCAGTGCACACACCTGTGCGAGGGTGGTTGGTTGTGGCAGCGGCTGGTCGATAAAGACGTTCCAACTGATGCTATTGTAGCCAGTGTGGCGTGTGGCATCAAGTGTTGTTTGATGAGAATCAACAGTGGTAACAATGGTTGTACTCTCTACATCATTGTAATATTTACTGTATTTTCGCATTGATGCTGGTAATTCTATCGTGTCCTCGTCTGCTGGTTGGAGTGTGCTGGCAAGGCTGAGCGCGCGCTGTGCGATATCCTCGAGTACATGGCGGCACTGCGTAGGCTCGGTGATCTCGATATGGTCGATCGGCTTGGTGTCGGTATGGTAGGTGATTATAGACATAGCACCAGTATATATGACGCTACATAGCAAGGCAAAGCCTTGGGCACGGCGAGTGGTGATGGTACAATAAAGAAATGCATATTGATATCGCTCACCTCATTATCGTCCTTGTCGTTATTCTTATCTCAATGACGCTGCACGAGGCGATGCATGGCTTTATGGCGTACTGGCTGGGCGATGATACGGCTAAGGAACAGGGGCGTTTGACGCTCAATCCACTGCATCATATTGATCCATTCTTGACCATCCTTTTGCCACTGAGCTTGGCACTGCTGGGTTTACCGGTGTTTGGTGGGGCCAAGCCAGTGCCGTACAACCCCGAGCGAGTGCGGGGTGACGAATGGGGCGCAGCGCTGGTGGGGCTCGCTGGACCGCTGACGAACTTCGTCATTGCCTTCATCTGCTTTGGCCTATATGCGACGGTCGCTGGGCCAGTGGTGCAGCCGCTGCTTGCTACAGCGGTGAGTGTGAATCTTGGTTTCTTTGTATTTAATATGCTGCCTATCCCACCGCTCGATGGTTCGCGCGTGCTGTATGCTTTGGCACCGGAGTTTGTGCGCCGCGGCATGGAGGTGGTGGAGCAGTACGGCGTGATGCTGGTCTTTGTGCTGGTATTGGTCGGTAGCTCAGCTATTGGCAATGTGATGATGGCGGCTATCAGGGGTATCTTGCAGCTTTTCTCGCTGGTGTTTGGCGTGTCGCTTGGTTAGGATAGGAGCAGGAATTGAGCCTTTTGTCTGGCTTGGTACAGGGTTTAGATTGTAGGCTAGCTTGGTGGGAGATTGAATGAGGCTGTCTCTCGTACAAAGGTGAGTGTCTGTTATGAGCACTAGTAGATTAAACATCAATACAAGGGGTTAATATTCAGCAGATATTGACATGTTTAGTACTAAGGAAGAGGGTGTGAGGATCTCAACATCGCAAATGTGACGCCGCTTACCATTCTGTGGTATACTAAGAGTGTCCCAGACGAATATCGGGCGTGTATGATTTTCCTAACATCATATGATAGGGATTCCAACATTCACCATACCCGTGGGTATGGATGAGGAAACCCACCTTGCATCATGCAGGGGAATATCAAGCGCCTGGGGTGAGTCTGGGATTTTTTGATGGTCGAAGGCTAAGAGTATCACTATCACACACGGGCCCTCTTCATCACTTCCCCCGATAGAACGCTATAAGGGTCGATACTCTCCAAGTATCGACCTCTTGACACTAGGGCTGCTAATCGGTTATTACAACCGATTAGCACACTCCATCGGATGAAGTGATGCAGAGGGCCCTGCACTGAAGATGAAGGCTTTGACATCCACTCGTCATAAATCCCTTATGCTATAATAGGGAGGCAGTCTATTAGATGATCGCTTGCTACTTGGCAAGAGGAAAGTCCGGGCAGCACAGGATACGACAGTCGCTAACGGCGACCGGGGGCAACCCTAGGGAAAGTGCCACAGAAACGATACCGCTCCGCAACACCAATACTCGTGCGCAGTAGCGCTCTAGTAGCGGGGTAAGGGTGAAAGGAGTGAGGTAAGAGCTCACAGCGCTGCATGGTGACATGCCGCGGAGGTAAACCCTGTCGGCTGCAAGGAGATAGCCACGGATGAGTGATCCGCTTGTGGTTATCGCTAACCGCTCGATTTGCAGAGCAATTTGCAAACTAGATAGATGATCATCCACGACAGAACCCGGCTTATCGATAGGCTGCTTTATGGTATGATGTGTTAGCTCTAACTTTGGAGCTTTGTTATTTTCTCAACCTCCTCGCCGCACAAGAGAATATCTGGAAGCCAGCAACTGTGGGGACGGATAGGCTCTGTGATTCATCTGACCGAAACATCTTCGACGCAGTGAGGAGGTTGATGGGATGAGGTAACACAGGCGAGATGTTATGTCCCATTGAGTGGTTGCTCATCTACAAATAAATACACACCCCTGTTACAGAGGTGTGTATTCTTCACAAAGTCGTATAAATTGCTACACTACTTGCGGGTGACGTGCTTAACGACAGCTGCAAAAGCCTGTGGCTCGTTGACAGCTAGCTCGGCGAGGACCTTGCGGTCGAGTGCCACACCAGCAGCCTTGATATCAGCGATCAGGCGGCCATAGGTGGTGCCATTTTGCCTGGCAGCAGCGTTAATGCGAGTGATCCACAACTGGCGCAGGTCGCGCTTGCGGTTGCGGCGGTCGCGGTAGGCATATTGCAGGGCACGGATTACCCCTTGCTTGGCAAGGCGGAAGCTCCGGGTGCGATTGTGTTGCATTCCTTTGGCGGCTCGCAGCATCTTGGCATGGCGAGCGTGGGCGGTTGTTCCTCGTTTGACGCGCATATGTTAGACTCCTAAGGCTCGTTTAGCATTTTTGGCCATACCACCAGTGATGGTAGCAGGGGTGTTGATATTGCGCTTGCGCGATTTGCTCTTCTTGGAGAGCATGTGGTTCCCGAAGGCACGCCGACGGGTCAGTTTGCCGGTACTGGTTAGCTTAATGCGCTTAGCAGTGCCCTTGTGGGTCTTGAGTTTTGGCATTACTTACTCCTTATTACGATGCTGAGGTTGCGCCCAGCCATCAGTGGTTTTTGCTCGACAATCGCTTCGTCCTCAAGGGCGGAGACAACCTGGCTAATTAGGTTGTAGCCAAGCTCACGATGCGCCATCTCGCGGCCGCGGAAGAAGATCAAAACCTTGACCTTGTGCCCCTCAGCCAGGAACTTGCGAATCTTGCGTAGCTTAATCTCCAGATCATTAGCGCCAATCTTTAGGCCAAAACGCATCTGCTTGAGCTCATTGGCTTTGTTGCTTCGCCGGTTGCGCTGCTGCTCCTTCATCTTTTGGTACTGATATTTGCCCCAATCGATGATCTTCACAACGGGTGGGTTAGCATTGGGCGAAAACTCCACCAAGTCTACGCCAGCTTGCCGCGCCTTATCCAGGGCTGCCTGCCGGCTCATGATGCCAAGTTGTTCGCCGCTTTCGCCAATGACGCGCAGCTCGCGTGCGCGGATGGCTTCGTTGATGCGGGTGGTTGATTTGATTGTGCTCTCCTTTGCTTGAGCTTAAAACGAATTGACTCCCCAAAAGTTTACCAGATGTCGCCGCAAAAGGCAAATAAAATATGCCGTGGTTTGGTGATTCTTCGCGGTGATTGCTCGGCGAGAGACGCTACAGGTGGGGTTATGAGAATAAAAGCCCCTTGGTTGACAGCGTTTTTCTCTTCTGTGCGTTTATAGATAACGAGCTGCACACCCCACCAAAGGAAGTGTAAGAAACCGGTAGGGCGAGATGCAGATGAGCGGCTAATTGCCCTGCGCTTGCAGCGCCCGAGCACAGGCAATTGCCTGCGTGATTGTCTCTTCGAGTGTTGTGCCTGGCTGCCGCCCAGTGTGCTCGGTGTAGAGCGCGTCAAGGTAGCGTGTCTTGGGCGCGCCCTCCGGATGGCCGTAGACGACCTTGGCTGGGTTCTTGCCGATATGGAAGCCAAATTCTACATTGGTGGTAAAGGCGGGCATGCCCAGTGTGGGTAGCGACCGGTCAATTACACGTGGCACCCAAAAGAGCACCACTGTTGCTGCATCGAGCGCTTCCCACTCCCAGCGTGCTTGCTTGAGGAGGTCGAGCTCGCGCTGGGGCGAGGCATCGTGGTTCTCTGGCGCGTAGACGATCCCGTCATAGCCTAGCGCTGCAAATATTCGCACCGCCTCGGGCCGCCACGACGCAGAGATGAGCTGCTGCGATGCTACATCGAAGCGTGGTGTGGGGCCAGCGAGGAAGATCGCTGACTGGCCTGGAGTAGGGTGGTGGAGGGGTTGGTCGGAGTAGTTTGCTTGCATGACTCTAGTATGGCTGGCTGGCGAGGAGTTTGTCAAATGTTGTGAATTGCACTTTATTGCCAAGTTTTCGCTGATATACAGAAAATACAGAGGTAGAGTGTGATGTAATATACACGACGATATTTTTACAACGCTTTGACCGGCGCGGGTTGTCGATATTGCAACGCCTCGGAGATATGAGCAACGGTGATGTGCGGCGCTTCGTCAAGATCGGCAATGGTCTGGGCTACCTTGATGACCTTGAAGTAACCGCGTGGGCTCAGAGCAAGCTTGGTGCTGGCGGCATCGAGGAACTGCTTGACCTCTGATGAGAGTGGAATAGAGCGCCGCACCTGGGCCGAGCTGAGGCGGCTATTGCGCATAGCGCTGCCACCATAGCGGGTGGCTTGAGCGCGGATGGCAGTGGAGATAGCGGCTATCGCATGGCGCTGCTCGTGATCGGTGGTGGCGCGGTGTGAGAGCAGTTGCTCATTAGGGATGCGATTGACGGGGATGATCATATCAATCCGATCCATCAGTGGCCCAGACAGGCGTTTCTGGTAGGCGATGATCTGCGTACTACTGCAGGTGCACGCATGCGTTGGGTCGCCGTAGTAGCCACAGGGGCAGGGGTTCATAGTGGCCACCAGCATAAAATCGGCTGGGTAGGTGGCACGCCCACGCGCTCGGGTGACCGTTACTGTCGTGTCCTCGAGTGGCTGGCGCAATACCTCAAGCGTCGTGCGTGGGTATTCGGGCAACTCATCAAGGAAGAGCACGCCCAGGTGGGCCAAGCTCACCTCGCCAGGCTGTGGCACTGACCCGCCGCCAATCAATGATGCGCGGCTTGCTGTGTGGTGCGGCGCACGAAATGGCCGCGTCTGGACACTCTGGTCGAGTGATAAGCCCGCCAGGCTGTGCAGCTTCGTTACGGCCAGTTGCTCATCTGGAGTCAGGGGTGGCAAGAGGCTGGGCAGCGTCTTGGCCAGCATCGACTTGCCGGTGCCAGGTGGCCCAGTGAAGAGGATGTTGTGGTGGCCCGCTGCGGCAATGGTGAGGGCGCGCTTGGCTTGGGCTTGGCCGTAGATATCGTCGAGTAGGGGTGATGGCACAGGTGTTGTTGGTTTATCATCAGTGGGTGGTGGCTGGTAGATTGGTAGCAGTTTTTCGCCCTTGAGGTGGAGAAAAAGCGTTGTAAGATCTGGCACACCATAGAGCATCACCCCTGATACGAGTGAAGCTTGGGCAAGATTCTCTGTGGGTAAATAGACAGTGTTGTAATTATTATCACGAGCGGCTTCGGCAATGGTAATGGCACCTTTGACTGGGCGGAGCGTGCCGTCAAGCGCCAGCTCGCCAGCAAAGACTGCGCCAGCCACTTGCTCGGGCCGGAGCTGGCCGCTGCTCGTCAGGAGGGCGAGGGCAATCGGCAAGTCGTAGTGTGTGCCATCCTTGGGCAGCTCGGCTGGTGCGAGGTTGATAGTGATGCGCTGGGCTGGATATTCCAGCAGGGAGTTGGTGATGGCGCTGCGCGCTCGTTCGCGCGCTTCGTCGATGGCTTTGTTGCCCAGGCCAACGATCTGCAGAGCGGGCAGGCCCTTCGTCATGTCGCTCTCGACGTCAATCATATGGCCAGCGAACCCCACGGGCGCAACCGACCTGATTTTTGCGACTTTGTTCATGCTGTCTATAGTTAAGCATATTGGCGGGGTCTGTGCAAATTGTTTTTGTATGAGTTTGCATGAGCTCACGAATCTATGAGAATACGATGCTGTATACAGAGATGAGCAAAACCGTGCTATAATATATGCAGACGTGGGGCTGATATAGCGTTCGACGTTTGGACTTTGTCATTGTATTCTGCGAATCGGATATGCACGACACGCATAGATATAACTGCAAAAAATAAAGTTGCAGCAGCACTCCGCAGTGTTGAGGAGATCTTCGCTCCCAATACCGCGGCTGCACTCGCCGCTTAGTCTGGCGATCGCTATGAGGTGCATGGCAACAGGGCATCTCGTAGTGTCATAGCTATGTTGCTTGCTCTCCTGGTGGCAGCGGCACGAGGAGAGGACATATACCGCGCAACGATAGGCTGTATTTTTGGTTTGTTTCTGATCGGCCTCGCGTTGTCAAATACATAAACAAACCTATGTTCGTAGACGAATACGAGGGCACTAAGCGGACCCGGGGGCAGTACCCGGCAGCTCCACCATAGAGGAGATGATTGCTCACCAGGCGTGGGCGATTTTTTATTGCACCACAACCCAGGAGGCTGCATACGTACAAATCACAAACACTGCTGCGAAGTATCACCAAAGGCCGCGGACTAGCCAAACCTCTCTCGCCAAAAAAACAACCACCTGCGAGTAGTGGTTGTTTTTGGATGTGGAGTTTTCGTATATTGTTTATTTTTGGCCTCTGCATAATTTTTTTATTCAGAAGCTACCCTTATGATATGGGAGAAAACTGCTTGTGTCAACGATTTTTGGCAATATTTTTGCGTAAAAAATACCACATCGAACATATACCCAGACCGACCGCACATCGCTCAAAATCTGTGTTATAAATACAACACGAGTAATGAAATACAACAGAGGTAGCATACAGTACAGAGCCAAAAACGAACAAAAAATTATTGCACTATATACAACAAAAACGCCTGTGTACAACTCTCGAAAGTACAGGGGTGCGAGAGGTGGGCACGCTGCCGATGTTCGTGTGGGTGAGAAAGAGGGTGGCGAGGCAATGTTTTGCGATAGTTCGCACGATAGCGATGTCGCTTGTGCTTTGCGTTGGTGCGATGTATGGCAACCGCAAACGACCTGTGCGTTGGTTGAGCTACCATAAGCAATAGTGGCTCGATGCCCATTGCTGAGCGTCAAAGCCGAATATCGTCATAACCAAGCGTGCTGCACACAATAACCATAGCGCGTAAGCCCTGCTGGGGTTTTGTAGTTCAGCCGCAAAACACATTGACTTACCATAGTGCTTGTGCTAACTTAGAAGTAAGCTTTGACAAACACAAACACCCAAGAAAAAACGGAAAAGCTTACCCTACATAACCCAACATGGCGTCGCCATTGGCGCACACCAGGCAGCGGCAGAGCGCGGCATAGCGCTGAGCTTTGGCACTGCCTGCGCTCCGCCAATACTATATAGAGTACCCCCCCCAAGTAGAAGTACTTTTGTCATCGTTGGCGTCGACGCGTGGTGGCCTCTTCATACATGACGCATGCCGAGGGCTCACCACTCATGCTCCACACTGTGGAGCACCTCTAGCCCGTAGTGGCTGCCGGGCGTCCTAATTATATATCTATAGAGGACGCTGCAAGCGCGTTGCTTTGTGCGGCTGCTCGGGCTTCTCACCAGGCGGATTGCTTGGTATAGTGATAGATATGTCTCGAAGAATCCTGCTTGCCAGTATGAGCATAGCTGCAGCGGCGCTGCTAGCGATTGTGCTGCAGACCACCACACCAGCGACGATTCACCCCCTGGGGATCGTGCTGGTCTTTGTGCTGTGCTATGTGGTAATGCTGGGGTTGCTAACGTACCTGCTGGCGGGCATTGCAGCGGCGCTGCGGCGTTGGTTGCCCGAGGCGCAGCGGCGAGCAGTGACACTCAGCTTTCGGCGCTGCTATTATTTTGGCTCGGTACTGGCGCTGGCACCAGTGCTGCTGATTGGGGCACGCTCGGTGGGGCGTGGTGGCTGGTATGAGCTGGCACTGGTTTTTGCTTTTGAGGCAATTGCATGTTTTTATGTAGCAAAACGGTGATGAGGCGCGTATACTAGGCAGAGGAGGACGGTTCTATGCCACGAAAAAAATCAACCCCAGCAGCGCCCACCGCGCCAGAGACACAAGCGACATCATCCCCAAAGAAGCGCAGGGCGCAGCGCACCAAGCAAAAATCACAACAGTCACAATCTATTGCGAAGAAAACAACAAAGGCAGATACGACCTCTGTTTCATCACCTAGCACGCAGCTAAGCAGCTCATCACAAGCTGTCGTAGATAATACATCACCCAGCCAAACAAACGGACAATCCCCATTATCTACCTCTGTTACACATGCGACAGCCCGCCGCCGACCAGTGTTGGAGGCGTTTATTGCGACGGGAGCAGCAGGAATGCTGATGTATGCTGCGATGGTGAGCTTCTATGGTGCACTGATGGTGGGGCAGGTAGACCGCACGTCACCAGAGCGGGTAGCTGGTTGGCTCGTCCTTATGTGGAGCGTGAGCTTGGTAGTGCAAGGGATCAGCACGCTGATGCAGCTCCACCGGACAGATCATTATATGCAGCGCTTCCTTGCCTTGCTCCTAGTGGCGGGTAACCCAGCCGCACTCATCATGAGCGAATGGCTATACAATTTGTTCTTTGTGAGCCCCGGACAAAAGGGGGTTGTATGGATAAACAGTACAGTCATGCAGGTAAGTACTGTCATTGCTGTGTTTGGCTCCATCTACCTCTGGTACTTATTACTCTGTACGAAGCGGACAATCGCGCCGCGCACTGCACCTGATGTGCCCGCTACAACATATGCTCGTTTGATGCGACGTCGGCGGGTTGGTCTCTGGCTGATTGTGACGGCATTTGTACTTCCGGCTCTTGCGCAGTTTTCGGGGACGTTGATGCTGATGAGTAGCACAAGCCGAGGTACTACGATCTTTACGTCAATACTATCGTTTTTCAGCATGATTCATTTTATCTTTATGATCGCTGGCATGATCTTGATTGTGCCATGTATCGTCATGCTCATCATTGGTATGGTGCTTGTGGCAAACAGCCAGCGCGAATAACTTAAGTACCAAAACCACCGCCTAACAGAGGAGAACCGCCCCATGCCAACGCAATCCATCGCTACAACTACTGCAAAACAGCATAGCCAAACAGGCACATCTGATGTGTCTGCGCCGCCGCGTCGGGCTTGGCTCGAGGCCTGTGTGATTGCTGGTGGAGTGGGGACGATTGCCAGTGCAGCCATCGTATGTCTGCAGGGCGCGGTGCTAGTGAGTGGCCTGACAGTGGTGGAGCAGGTATTTGGCTGGCTACTCGCCGCTTGGAGTGCGAGTATACTAGTGCAGAGCGTCATCACACTGCGGCAGTCGCACCGCACCGATCGATACTGGCAGAGGATTGGAGCGCTTGGCTTGTTGCTAGTGAATGGGGCGCTGTTTATTGTGGGTTGGCTCAGTGGTGGTGTACTGCACACACCTGTAGGATTAGTAGTTAATAATACAACAGTTCTCATGAGCAACATACCGAGCTTCGTTGGTTCGCTCTACCTCTGGTATGTATTGCTGGGTATGCAGCCAGCGATACCAGCAAAACGTAATGATGTAGATGATACGACGCTCAATCAAATGATGAAGCGCAAGACTGGCCTCTGGCTGATGCTTGCAGCAGCTGTACCGATGATGGCGCTGTATGGTATGCTTGTGTCGGTGCTTTTTGGTGTGACTAACTTTCTTGATACACATCGGCATGTTTTGAGTACTCTTGTCAATGAACCGACGCTACTGATGATGGGGATGGTGGCGTCGATCGTGATATATGGTGGCATCGCGTGGTTTGTCGCATCACCAGTGATGGCTGTCGCTGGCTTCATCTTTGTTGCGACAAGTAAGTATGAGTAGCCTGAATCTTAGGGTTCTTGCTTTATCTCACGCTTCACCTTCCCACACTCCCTCCTCCGGAACACTATAAGAGTTGACATTTTCCCAAGTATTGACCTCTTATGCTGAGCTGAAAACTCGCTATTACATCAAATTTTCACGCTCCATCGGATGAAGTGATGGGGGTGGAGCTGATACAAAGAAGGTGAGTTCTTATGATTTAAATCACTCTCTCCACCCCTGTTATTTTCGCTGCCTCGGCGATTATGATACAATAAGGTGCGTGTAATGTAACCCGAATGACCTAATAGTGAGGGAAATGAATGAACAAACAAGTAGATAATGGATCGTATGACGGTTCGCAAATTCAGGTGCTCGAGGGTCTCGAGCCAGTCCGCAAGCGCCCGGGGATGTATATCGGTAGCACGGGCTACGATGGCGTGCACCATTTGATCAAGGAGATTGCTGATAACTCCATCGATGAAGCGATTGCCGGCTATGCCTCGCGCGTCGATGTACGTATCTTGGCCGATGGTGGCTTGATGGTGACCGACAACGGGCGTGGTATCCCGGTGGATAAGCACCCCAAGACTGGCCTGAGCACACTCGAGACCGTGCTGACGGTGCTGCACGCTGGTGGTAAGTTTGGTGGCGGTGGCTACAAGGTGTCGTCTGGCTTGCACGGTGTGGGCTCGAGCGTGGTGAATGCGCTATCGAGTCGCCTCGTTGCAGAGGTGGTGCGCAAAGGACGCCTCTATCGGATTGAATTTGAGCGTGGCCATACTACTGTACCGCTCAAGAATAAGGGCAAAACCGACCGGCCTGATGGTACAACGATTATCTTCTATCCCGATCCGACCATCTTTAAAGAGACAGTCGACTTCGACTATAAGTGGGTGGTACACTACCTTCGCCACCAAGCCTACCTCACGAAAGGCGTCTACACCACTGTGTATGATGAGCGCACCACGCAGCGCCAGGCCTTCTATTTCGAGGGAGGGATCCGCAGTTATGTCAAGAACCTGAACGTTGGTAAGGATGTGCTGAGCGACGATGTCTTTTATGTGGAGAAGCAGGTCGAGGACTCGATGATCGAGGTGGCGGTGCAATACAACGATACTTACGCCGAAACCGTCCGACCTTTCGCTAACAACGTGCTCACCCCTGATGGTGGGACACACCTGGTGGGCTTTCGCGCAGCAATGACCCGTGTTATCAATGACTACGCGCGCAAGAATGGTCTCCTCAAGGAGAAGGATGACAACCTCTCGGGCGATGACATCCGCGAGGGGCTTACTGCCGTTATCCTCGTTAAGCTGCCCGACCCGCAGTTTGAGGGCCAAACCAAGAATAAGCTTGGTAACCCTGAGGTGCGGCGTTACGTTGACCAAGTGATGAGCGAGTATTTCTCGTACTATCTAGAAGAAAATCCGGCGGTGGCTAAGAAGATTGTTGGCAAGGCGACGCTGGCCGCTCGAGCTCGCAAGGCTGCCCGAGCGGCGCGCGATACCGTGATCCGCAAAGGGGCGCTTGATGGCGCAAGCCTGCCAGGCAAGCTGGCCGACTGTTCCAGCAAAAACCCCGAAGAGTGTGAGCTGTACATTGTGGAGGGTGACTCGGCTGGTGGCTCGGCCAAGACTGGGCGCGACAGTCGTACTCAGGCTATCTTGCCACTGCGTGGTAAGGTACTTAACACCGAGCGTGCCCGCCTCGACAAAATGTACGCCAACCGTGAGATCCTCAGCCTCATCAAGGGTATGGGTGTGGGGATTGGCGACACCTTCGACATCAAGGGGCTGCGCTACAACCGTATTATCATCATGACTGATGCCGATGTCGACGGCAGCCACATTGCCACATTGCTCATGACCTTCTTCTTCCGTTACATGCAGCCAGTTGTGGAAGCAGGGCATATTTATTTGGCCAAGCCACCTCTGTTTAAGCTCCGTCTCTCGGGCAACAAGCAAGAATATATTTACAACGAAGAAGCTCTCGAGGCCTACTACGACGAGCAGATTGCAGCGCGCAAGGCTCGTGGGGTAGAGATAGACCCAAGCGAGCCCCGCATCAAGCAAGCTGGCCTGAGTGAGTCTGCCTTGCAGCGTTACAAGGGTCTCGGTGAGATGGATGCCGACCAGCTGTGGGAGACGACGATGAACCCCGAGCACCGTGTGCTCGTGCAGGTTCAGCTGGAGGATGCCGAGCGTGCCGACGCGATCTTTACTAAGCTAATGGGCAACGAAGTAAGCGTGCGCAAGAACTTCATCCAGGCCAACGCTGCAAAGGTCAGCCTAGAGGAGCTTGATATCTAATCTATGAACGAGGAACACACAATGCAGCCAGAAGACAACCAACCAACCACCCCAGCTACCATACCTGACCAGAGCCACTCGCGCAGTGTGGAGGTACGCACCGTCGAGGACGTGATGGAGGATAACTTCCTGCGCTATTCGATGTCGGTCATTGTTGATCGCGCGCTGCCTGATGTACGTGATGGTATGAAGCCCGTCCACCGCCGCATCGTCTATGTGATGGACAAAATGGGCATTGGCCCGACATCTAAGACGATCAAGAGCGCCCAGATCGTTGGTGAGGTGATGGGTAAGTACCACCCACACGGCGATAGCTCTATCTACGATGCCATGGTGCGTATGGCCCAAGACTGGGTTGAGCGCTACCCACTAGTACAGGGGCAGGGGAACTTTGGCTCGATGGACGGTGACCCGCCCGCCGCAATGCGCTACACCGAGGCTAAGATGACACGTGTGTCGGAGGCGCTCCTGGCAGATATCGATAAAGAAACCGTCCCATTCCGCGACACCTACGATGCCACGCGCCAAGAGCCGACCGTCTTGCCGGCCAAGCTGCCCAACTTGCTACTTAACGGCCAGGTTGGTATTGCCGTTGGTATGGCGACAAATATCCCTACCCACAATCTTGGTGAGGTGGTTGATGCAACAGTTGAGCTTATCAACAACCCTGATGCCACGCTGGATGACCTCATGCAGCACATCAAAGGCCCGGACTTTCCAACTGGTGCCGTGGTCTATGGTGGCACGCCAATGCGTCAAGCCTACGCCACTGGTCGTGGTAGCGTGACGATGCGCGCCGTAGCAGCTATTGAGGAAACGAAGAAGCGTGGACGCTACCGCATCGTCATCACAGAAATGCCTTACGGTGTTAATAAAGCAACACTGATTGAGAAGATTGCCGACCTCGTCCACGAGAAAAAGCTCACTTCCATCAGCGACTTGCGCGATGAGTCGGCTCGGGGTAATGTGCGTGTTGTTATTGACCTCAAAAAGGATGCCTACCCCAAGAAGGTACTCAACCAACTCTACAAGCTCACCGCACTGCAGACCAACTTCCACTACAACATGCTGGCGCTTGTGCCAAGTAGCGAGAACGCGATGCGTCTCCAGCCACGGGTACTTGGCTTGCATGATATTCTCGGTGAATTTATCACGCATCGGCGCATTGTGGTGCGTCGCCGCACCGAGTATGAGCTCAAGAAGGCCAAGGCACGAGCTCATATTCTTGAAGGGCTCAAGATCGCGCTTGATAACATCGATGAAGTCGTCAAGCTAATTCGAGCAAGTAAGAATTACAACGATGCTTTGCAGGGGTTGATGGAGCGTTTTGCGCTCAGCGAGATCCAAGGTAAGGCGATTCTTGCCATGCAGCTGCGCAAGCTAACCGGCCTTGACCGTCAAGAGATTGAAGACGAGCTGCGCTATCTGCACGAGCTCATCAAGCAGCTTGAGGCCATTCTGGCCGATGAGAATGAGATTCTGCGCCTCATCAAAGAGGAACTGCTTGAGATGAAGGAGAAGTACGGTGACGAGCGACGCACCAAGATCATCGACCATGAGCTCGGCAAATTCAGCGACGAAGAGCTCATCCCTGAGGAAGAGACCGTTGTTATTCTCACAGCAGAGAATTACATTAAGCGCACCTTGGTGAGCGAATACCGCCGCCAAAACAGAGGTGGCAAGGGCAAGCGTGGCATGTCTACCAAGGAAGAAGACGGCATTGACCAGCTCATTCCGGCCAATACCCACGACTGGCTGCTCTTCTTTACCAACAAGGGTCGAGTCTTCCGCCTCAAGGCGTACGAAGTGCCTGCTGCCAGCCTCGCGGCCAAGGGCGTTGCGGCTGTCAACTTACTTCAGCTCCAACCTGAAGAGAAAATTACATCAATTATTAACCACGCCAAAGATGCAAGCGATGATGGCTACCTCTTTATGGCAACAACTAAGGGCACTGTGAAAAAGACAACATTACGAGACTACGCCAACATCCGTACGAATGGTCTCATCACTATCAAACTCGACGATGGTGATGAGCTGCGCTGGATAAAGCAGACCAATGGTGACAATGATGTAATAATCTCAACATCAGCTGGTCAGGCAGTGCGCTTTAGCGAGACAGAGTGCCGACCAATGGGTCGAGTTGCTCGTGGCGTGCGTGGTGTACGCCTCCGCCCCGATGATACGGTGGTGGGGATGGACATTGTCACCAGTAGCGATCAGCAATTGCTTGTCATTAGCCAAAACGGTTACGGCAAGATTACCAAAGCGGCCAACTTCCCCTGTCATAAACGAGGTGGGGTTGGCATCAAAGCAGCGGTTGTCACCGCCAAGACTGGGCCGATTATCGCTGTGCAGACTCTCGAGCCTGACGCCACTGAGGCACTCCTCATTAGTCAAAACGGCCAAACTATCCGTGTGGCGCTCCAAGATATCCCAACGCTTGGTCGCACCACTCAGGGTGTGCGAGTGATGCGCCTTGCTAAGGATGACACTGTCTCATCGATCGGCATTGTGCGCGAAAAGGACGAGGATAAGGAGACATAATCATGCCATGGTACCTCTCGCCATATATTGTGGCTATCGCCATCAGCTGGGCAATTGCTCATGTCATTAAGTTTGCAATTGCCCACGCCAAAGGCAAGGTGCTTGACTTCACCCACCAGCTCTTCATCTCTGGCGGCATGCCGAGCTCGCATGCCGCCACATCGTTGTCTGTCTGGACGGTGCTAGTGCTGCAGCAAGGGCTACAGTCACCGCTTGTTGGTGTCACGACACTACTCGTGTTGATTATTTGCTACGATGCTGTCAAGGTGCGGCGCTCATCAGGCGAGCAGGGTATTGCCATCCAGCAGGTCATCAAGAAGACTGGGGTCGACGTCACGTTGCCGCGGGCTGCACAGGGGCACACACCGCTCGAGATCTTCGTTGGGTCGCTGCTTGGCGTGCTTGTGGGTGTAGTTGTATTTTTTGCGACAAAATAATGGCAAAAAAGTGTTGACCATCCGCAAAAAATACGCTATGATGGTTTCAGTCTGGTTGAGGGAACGAAAACAAGGGCCAACAACGAGACGTTTTGTATCTTAACAATTTAGTTGTGCAATAATCATCGTCAGTCTATTTTTGAGTTATAGACGCTTCCCAACAGGGAAGCATCTTTTATGAAAAGTACATCTTTTCTTTTTATGGAGAGTTTGATCCTGGCTCAGGATGAACGCTGGCGGCGTGCCTAACACATGCAAGTCGAGCGGCAGCGCGAGTAGTTTACTACTTGGCGGCGAGCGGCGGACGGCTGAGTAACGCGTGGGAACATGCCCCAAAGTGAGGGATAACTGCCCGAAAGGGTAGCTAATACCGCATATGATCTTCGGATTAAAGGATTTATCCGCTTTGGGAGTGGCCCGCGTCGGATTAGGTAGTTGGTGAGGTAATGGCTCACCAAGCCGACGATCCGTAGCTGGTCTGAGAGGATGATCAGCCAGACTGGGACTGAGACACGGCCCAGACTCCTACGGGAGGCAGCAGTGAGGAATCTTCCACAATGGGCGAAAGCCTGATGGAGCAACGCCGCGTGCAGGATGAAGGCCTTCGGGTTGTAAACTGCTTTTATAAGTGAGGAATATGACGGTAACTTATGAATAAGGATCGGCTAACTACGTGCCAGCAGCCGCGGTCATACGTAGGATCCGAGCGTTATCCGGAGTGACTGGGCGTAAAGAGTTGCGTAGGCGGTTTGTTAAGCGAATAGTGAAACCTGGTGGCTCAACCATACAGACTATTATTCGAACTGGCAAACTCGAGAGTGGTAGAGGTCACTGGAATTTCTTGTGTAGGAGTGAAATCCGTAGATATAAGAAGGAACACCGATGGCGTAGGCAGGTGACTAGACCATTTCTGACGCTAAGGCACGAAAGCGTGGGGAGCGAACCGGATTAGATACCCGGGTAGTCCACGCCGTAAACGATGGATACTAGCTGTTGGAGGTATCGACCCCTTCAGTAGCGAAGCTAACGCGTTAAGTATCCCGCCTGTGGAGTACGGCCGCAAGGCTAAAACATAAAGGAATTGACGGGGACCCGCACAAGCGGTGGATCGTGTTCTTTAATTCGATGATAAACGAAGAACCTTACCAGGGCTTGACATCCAGGGAAGGTCTGCGAAAGTGGACTGTGCCTTTTGGAACCCTGTGACAGGTGCTGCATGGCCGTCGTCAGCTCGTGTCGTGAGATGTTTGGTTAAGTCCATCAACGAGCGCAACCCTTGCAACTAGTTGGATTTTTCTAGTTGGACTGCCCCGGTAACGGGGAGGAAGGAGGGGATGATGTCAGGTCAGTATTGCCCTTACGTCCTGGGCTAGAAACACGATACAATGGCTAGTACAATGCGCAGCGAAGCCGCAAGGTGGAGCAAATCGCATCAAAGCTAGTCTCAGTTCGGATTGGAGGCTGAAACTCGCCTCCATGAAGTCGGAATCGCTAGTAATCGCAGATCAGCAAGCTGCGGTGAATACGTTCCCGGGTCTTGTACACACCGCCCGTCAAACCATGAAAGTGACCAACACCCGAAGTCCGATTCGTCGGCCTAAGGTGGGGGGCATGATTGGGGTTAAGTCGTAACAAGGTATCCGTACCGGAAGGTGCGGATGGATTACCTCCTTTCTAGGGAGTATGAATGCCTGATAGCTGAGTAATCACTATCAGAGCTAGGTCGGTCTCGTAAATATGCTGAGCTTACATATTTACAGTAACCCTTCGGGGTGAGACAAAGCTTACATCAAAAGACGTGATGAGGATTGCACAACTAAGTTGTTAAGAGATAGCCCAGATTGCTGGGCTATTTTTTGTAAGAGAAAATAATACAACAAAACTTCGATAAAAGTGAGTGGTGTAGGATTAACAACACTCGTTACTGATAGTGGCTACTGTCTTATGTAGTTAGTTACTCTCGCGAGGTGTTATGACGGTTGAGTCGTTGTTTATCGCTCTTTGTATGAGCTCTCGATCTGTTATTAGATAAAAGATGATTACTATGAGCATACTTCCTCGGATATCTAGCTACGGCTATACTATGCACCATAAGAAAAACAGATCAAACATTATTCTACGATAGGGTAGGGCAAACACTAGTAATCAAAAAGGAGCGCTATAGCACTCCTCATCGCCTCTAAGCGAGGTTCTAGGTTCTCTAGCTAAAGTGAAAGAATAGCCCAAGAAATGCTCGCAGGATCATATCATGCAGGTTGGTCATGACAAGCAGACCCAGCCCACAGCCGATCAACCCCCACATCTGGTAGCGGCTGTAGCTGCCAATGTCATCGCTAAACATATCAGACAACTGGCGGTGCCATACGACAATACAACCACCAACGATCAAGATAAGCGTACCGATGAAGAACGATCCCCAACTAAATGTATATTGCATAATATCTAGTATACTCTTGTACTGGCGAAAAATCTATGCTAATATGGAACAGGTTCAGCGACAGAGTGCGCGAACGAACGCGGGGATATAGCTCAGTTGATTAGAGCACCTGCTTTGCAAGCAGGGGGTCCAGGGTTTGAGTCCCTGTATCTCCACCATTCGCATGGGGTGGTATGGGCTTACGTCCATCCCACTCCACCAATTTTTTTGCTTGATGGTGTAGGGGCGATTAGCTCAGCTGGTTAGAGCGCGTCACTGATAATGACGAGGTCGGTGGTTCAAGTCCTCCATCGCCCACCAGATAAGCAATGTGGCATCACAGCATGCGGGCGCTTAGCTCAGTTGGCTAGAGCATCTCGTTTACACCGAGAGGGTCGGGGGTTCGAGTCCCTCAGCGCCCACCACAAGCTCCGTATACGAACCCTTTGGAGCGTGTCACACTCGCAGTTGTAGTTAATCGCCCGTTCATGTATGAGCGGGTGTTTTTTATGAGTAATATTTGTTGATGTGTATTTTGTGTGCGGTATTCTCCTTTGGGGTATGATAAGGAGCTGAATATTCACTAAATATGAGCTCCTAGCGTAGAGTTGAAAGTGGCTAAGTAACCCGCGCTTTATTGGACCATTGGAGATGTAGAGAGGATACGAGGAGTAATCGAGATATGCTACGCAAGTTATTGCGCTAAAAACAGCTGCTCATTGAGCGCTCAGTACCGCCAAGAGAAATATAGTAGCGAGCAATGGCGATATGGCTTGTGAGTAGCAGCCCTCCGCGCTGCATCGCAAAAAGCCACTGCCAACGCCTCCACCTCTGATCGCAAGATGCAATGGAGCGAGCGCTCATCAAGAATAATATTTTCTGCAAAAATCGCTCAAAAAAGCCTTGCCAAATGCCGATGATTCGTGTAAACTTAAGTCCAGTGAGCGCATGTTCGGCAACGAACCTCTGGCAAGAGGGTAATGATGGAGTGGGTACAATAATCATTGCCAAAACTACAACGAAAAGCTACTTTACACAGGGTAGCCCAAGTGGTAGAATAGACAAAGTTGCGAGTTTGAGCACAGGCAGACAGACATCATACCAATGGTGTTCGCAGGTGTGTGCTTACAACAAGACACATGCAGTTTAACAATTTAGTGATGTAAGAAAATAACGATTGACGGCACTATCAGTTGGTCTATACCAATTGCTAGTTAAGTCAATGCATAAAAAGGTACTCAAGGGCACACAATGGATGCCTAGACGTATATTACCGATGAAGGACGTGGAAGACTGCGATAAGCTTCGGGTAGCTGTCAACAAGCTGTGATCCGGAGATTTCCGAATGGGGAAACCTAGCATGAGTCATGTCATGTTGCCACGTGCTGAATACATAGGCACGCGAGCGGGAACCATCTGAACTGAAACATCTTAGTAGGATGAGGAAAAGAGAGTAAATAACTATTGCGAAAGTAGTGGCGAGCGAAATCGCAACAGCCCAAACCTTTTAAGTTTTTGCCTATTTATTTAGGCAAATAAGTTGATAGACGAATACTTAAAAGGGGTTGTGAAATATTATATGACCAAGCCAGAGCACTTGATTCTTCTGAATCGAGCTATCTGGTTTGCGACTACTGGCTATCACCGGTAGGTAAGGTAAAAAATCGGCGTGGTTAGCAGAACAAGTTTGAATACTTGGTCAAAGAGCGTGAAAGCCGCGTATGTGAAAACAACGCTGACCTTATGTATGGTGTTTCGAGTAGGTCGGGGCACGAGAAACCCTGATTGAATCCGGCTGGACCACCAGCCAAGGCTAAATATAATATACGATCGATAGCGAACTAGTACAGTGATGGAAAGGTGAAAAGAACCCCGGGAGGGGAGTGAAATAGATCCTGAAATTGTGTGCCTACAAGGAGTCGGAGCCGGCTTGTCCGGTGACGGCGTGCTTTTTGTAGAACGATCCAGCGAGTTAATTTCGTGCGCAAGGTTAAGCCAATTGGCGGAGCCACAGTGAAAGCGAGCCTGAATAGGGCGAATGAGTGCACGGGATTAGACCCGAAACCGGGTGACCTAACCATGAGCAGGCTGAAGCGACGGTAACACGTCGTGGAGGGCCGAACCAGGGTACGCTGCAAAGTGCTTGGATGACTTGTGGTTAGCGGTGAAATGCCAATCGAACTCGGAGATAGCTGGTTCTCCTCGAAACAGTTTTAGGACTGGCGTCATGTAGTAGCAGTCGGGGGTAGAGCTCTGTAAAGGACTGGGGCTGGCAACGGTACCCACCCTTAACAAACTACGAATACCGACTGTGGAATCATGGCAGTTAGAACGGCGGAGCTAAGTTCGTCGCTCAAAAGGGAAACAGCCCAGACCATCGTCTAAGGTCCCTAAATTTACGTTAAGTGGGAAACAAGGTGAGATTTCTTAAACAGCTAGGATGTTGGCTTAGAAGCAGCCATTCATTTAAAGAGTGCGTAACAGCTCACTAGTCAAGAGATCTTGCGTGGAAAATGTAACGGGGCTAAACGTAATACCGAAGACATGGATTGTATGCTTTGCATACAGTGGTAGAGGAGCGTTCCTATCAGCAGTGAAGCAGTATTGTAAAGTATTGTGGAGCGGTAGGAAGTGAGAATGCTGGAATGAGTAACCATAAGAGAGGTGAGAATCCTCTCGGCCGTAAGAGCAAGGTTTCCTGAGCCATGGTAATCATCTCAGGGTTAGTCGGGCCTAAGCCGAGGCGCAGAGCGTAGGCGATGGACATCAGGTTAATATTCCTGAACCGGTATATACTTGTATGCTATTCACGGCGAGATATCCGGAGCGGATTCATGGTTTATCCGTCCAACCTCGTGGGAACGCGAAGGGAGTGAAAGTTACCTTTTTTGGGTGACGATTCTGGAGAAGGCGCTGGCAAGAAAAGTAGACATACGCGTGGTATATGCCGCCCGTACCGCAAACCAACACAGGTGCTCGAGTCGAGTAGACTCAGGCTTACGAGAGAACCTTCGCTAAGGAACTCGGCAATACAGCGACCGTAACTTCGGAATAAGGTCTGCCCCCACTTCGGTGGATATGTTGTCAGTTTCATAGCTCTATAAGGTGTGGTTAAAGAGTATCTTTAATACATCAATTCTTCTTGAGATAGAACCAAGCTTTGGAACTGAAGCTCAACACATCTAACGATGTGGGGGCCGCAGCAAAAGAGCCCACGGAACTGTTTATCAAAAACACAGCTCTCTGCTAACACGAAAGTGGATGTATAGGGGGTGACTCCTGCCCGGTGCTGGAAGGTTAAGGGGAGTGCTTTACGGTGCGAACTGAAGCCCCAGTGAACGGCGGCGGTAACTATAACCGTCCTAAGGTAGCGAAATTCCTTGTCAGGTAAGTTCTGACCCGCACGAATGGAGTAATCATGTGGGCACTGTCTCAGCGAAGGACTCGGTGAAAGTGCATTGGCGGTAAAGATGCCGTCTGTCCATACCAGGACGAGAAGACCCCATGGAGCTTTACTACAGCTTTACATTGATCCGGGTTTCAACATGTGTAGCATAGTTGGGAGACTGCGAAGCAGATACGCTAGTATTTGTGGAGTCGCAATGTGAAATACCAACCTTGTTGTGATCTTGATCTCACTTGTGCCGTTATCCGGTATGAGGACCGTGTATGGTGGGTAGTTTAACTGGGGCGGTTGCCTCCTAAAGAGTAGCGGAGGCGTTCAAAGGTTGGCTAACTTCGGATGGAAATCGAAGTGATAGTGTATGCGCACAAGCCAGCTTGACTGTGAGGACTACAATCCAAGCAGAGACGAAAGTCGGAGCAAGTGACCCGCTGTATGTACTTTGTACAATGTATGTGGGAACGACAGCGCACACGGATAAAAGTTACCCTGGGGATAACAGGCTTATAGCGCCCAATAGTTCACATAGACGGCGCTGTTTGGCACCTCGATGTCGGCTCATCACATCCTGGAGGGGGAGCACCTTCCAAGGGTTCGGCTGTTCGCCGATTAAAGTGGTACGCGAGCTGGGTTCAGAACGTCGTGAGACAGTTCGGTTTATATCCGGTATGGACGTTAGGAAATTTGAGAGGATCTGCCCCTAGTACGAGAGGACCGGGGTGGACGCACCTCTGGTGTACGGATTGTGGCCACCTGCTGCATTGTCCGGTAGCTATGTGCGGACCAGATAAGCGCTGAAAGCATATTAAGCGCGAAACTGACCTCAAGATGAGATTTCCCTATGAGGGCCGTGAAAGACGATCACGTTGATAGGTGCAAGGTGGAAGTGCAGTAATGCATGGAGCCGAAGCATACTAATCGCCCCATTGCCTTTTTATGTCCTTGTCTACGATGCTAATGCTTGCATTGGTGGCGTGGATGAGGTAGACTTAACTAGTGATTGGTGTATATCACCACTGTCAATCGTTGACACGTACATATCATACCGTGCAGATGGACATCGAAGCAGGGGTTTGGCCCACCGAGGAAATATATCGGAACCAAGCGTCTAAACCCCCACTTCGGTGCCCATGGCGAGGAGGAAACACCTGTTCCCATTCCGAACACAGAAGTTAAGCTCCCCAGCGGCGATTATACTGCTTTTAGTGGGAAACTAGCACGGTGCCGAATTATATAAGAGCCATCCGAATAGGGTGGCTTTTATCTTTGGAGATGATTTTTATCAATAACTTGATGCTTGCCAGTATGATTTGCTGAAATGTGATACTAATATACCGGACGATACTTTGGCCGTGCGTTACTACTTTCATTAATATGCTGGTGTCTTTTGTCGGTGAGACGTAACAGAGGTTGAGGGAAGTGACGGATTCAACAGTGGTCATAGGTGCGAAGTTTGCTACTTGCTTGCAAAATCCAGAGAGAGAGAGAATTATATGGAGTGTCTAAGTAACAAAAACAAGGAGAAGCAACATGCCAGTCAAACACGCCGAATCATACCCACGAACGCCAGAAGCTCTTCGCGAATACAATGCGAAGTGTGACCCAGAATACTTGATGGAGCAAGCCAGTCAGAGCTATGAGGGTGGCAAGACAGAAGAAGCGGCACGAACGCTTGGTTACATTGGCTGGACGCTAGAAGGGCTTGAGGCACTGAAGTTGGCAGAAGAAGTCGAGCAAGAATAACGTTATTTTAATTGAAATGAGCACAAACCAGCCTATCAAAGAGATGAGGCTGGTTTTTTGCTGTACAAATTACCAAAGTAGGTGCATTTTCTATAAAATTCAGAACGTTTTTGGTACAAACGTACTATTCTATTGTATAATCGCTAGAGAGGGGTGCTTGCTCTGCGACTTGGAGTATCTTAGATGAGTGAGGCACTACCGCTGGTGGGCCATGAATATCTTGATGGCAATGCAGTGATGATGTGATAACCATAACCAAAAAGGAGTGTTCTTATGACAGAACAACGACCACCATCAATCGAATACCGCTATGGTGAGCCACCAATTCATTCGGCGGGCGATGTATTATATTATGACAAGGAGATCACTCGGCAGCTGAGAGTGTTTGCTGCACCAGCTGGCAGTAACCAGTATGGTCAAGAGGCGCTTGTTACTGGCCCAGATGGAATGCAAATTGATATAGAGCGAGAAGCCCGACTGTTGCCACAAGACGGGGGTGATATGCTCTATACACTATATACACCGGAGGCGGCGCTGATAATTAGTCATGAGTACGGTATTGGCTTGCTCTACCCCTGTACTTCAGATGAGGATGGCCAGCCAGTCGCCCAGAGAACGGAGAGCAATACAATAAAGACCCACGCAGTTGATATGACACAGCTTCCTGATGCGCGGTTCATTACGCTTGGAGAGCCGTATATCTCGCTTACAGATCCACAGTATCATCATGCTGCGCTGAGCATTGTGCCGGAGCAAGTGGGCATTTTTGGTGTTGGCACGGCAGGAGGTGTTGGGAGTGAGATGGGTATAATTCAAGATGATGCGTCACCTGGTGCGAAGAACGTCATGAATGTACTATACCCACAGCTTGTAAAAGGGTATGAAATCCTCCAGCAGCGCCGTAGTGGCGAGCGACCGCACCCTCGAAAAATTGGTATTGGTCGTCGAGCAGTCCAAAGCGGCGGGTATAGTTGGTTCTAAACCCCAACAAATAGCAAAGCGCTTTCAATATCAAAAACAACCCTGTATGCTCAGGGTTGTTTTTTCATTCTCGAATCTCGCAGCAAACGAGAATTGTTGTGGTGGACCTTGGTGGAAACGACCCAAACCAAAGCTAATACTTAGTATATAGCATAGACGTCTTAAATGCAATACCAATAATGCAATCTGAAAATGCTCATGTAAACGTTGACAAAACATATACAGTATGCTATATTTAAATCATGATACATATCATATATGGTATGTAGCGAGGATTTGCTAGCCTACACTGGCAACGTACCTCTGATAAATATATAAATAAGGAGTAACCCTATGGCGGGAACAAAAGCTGGCGGCCTGAAGGCTGCGCAAAAAAACATCTCTAAAGACCCTAACTTCTACGCCAAGATTGGCGCCAAGGGCGGCAAGAATGGCCGTACTGGCGGCTTTGCGGCCAACCCACAACTCGCTCGCGTGGCTGGCGCCAAGGGCGGCCGGATCTCTCGCCGCACCAAAAAGGCCGATGATGCTACCGCGGCTGCTCCACAAGCGGACGTTGCGCTCGCCGCTTAGAGGCGGCGCAGGCATTGCTTAAAACACCTCCCGTATAGCTGGGAGGTGTTTTTTGGGTGCTGGGGGTTTGCAGTTTTCTTGCGTGGTGGCTTTGCATTGCTGCTATGGCTGCCTGAGCGACATTCTCCCGCATTGTGCTGGTGGGGGCAAAGTGGCGGGCAGTGTGCGAGAATTACTGCGATAATAAGGCTGAGTTATATTATCGTGCTTTTTACAACATAACGCCGGAGTTGGCAGGTAGTGGCGCTGTTGGCGTGCCAGTGGGTGAAGCAGGCGAGGCAGGTGTATGTGCCATCGCTGCGCTGTAAGCCAGTTGCGTTGCAGTGTGGGCAGCGCGAGCGGGCATGGAGCCAGTCGCGGTAGGTGTCGAGGGAGGACTCAATAAGATCATCGTCGACCGTCAGCTGCCAGCCAGCTCCGACGCGGCAGCCAGTGCTCCATGCAGCGCGCTCCATTGCAACGAGCTGCACATCGCGCGCATAGCCGCAGTGCCCCAGGAGTGCATGACCGTACTCGTGGAGGAGGTAGGCAGAGGCCTGGGCGTCGTGTGGATCGTAATAAACCGTGCGGCTTGGGTAGTGCCAATGAAAATGGCTGCTTGAGCGAAAAGTAAGTGGTGCAAGGCCCGACGCATGGGCATGCTGAGTGAGGTGAGGGATGAGCTGATCGAGTGGCATACGTGGTGGCGATATAGACACGTCTATCGGCATGCGAACCAGCGAGCGAAACAATGATTACTTCGCATGATTTGACAGAGGTGGAGATTATGATTTGTTCGTATATTGTACGTGTCATGATTAGTGTAGCACAGCGCGCTCGCGATGCCTAGTAGGCGGTGCGAAGTATCGATGTATGGTGAGCTCCAGAGAGGCAGAGCGAGACGCATGAGTAATAGAGTGCGTGCGTTGCGTTTTGCGATCGAATACGGTATAATAGAAAGGGTAACGTAAACGAAGGTTTGGCAATGAAGCAGCAAGGATCAATTATCGGATACGTCGTCGTCGGGACAGTGCTGACACTCGCACTGGTTGGCGGGGTATTAATCGTCAAGAATAGTCACAATAGCAGTGCTCGACAAGTGGCAAGCACCACTGCTACCGACGCCAAGAAAAAGGAATCAACGCAGAGCAGCAAGAGCGCCAACGACAAGCTGGTCGATAGCCTCAACAGCAAATCAACAGAGGCCAGCAAGAGCAAAGAGACGAAAGAAACTCAGTCACAAGACAAGAAAAACACCACATCGACTGCAACTAATAGCGAGACGAGTGGCGCATCGAGCACAACTACGCAAAGCCAATCGACTCAGTCTACTCAATCTCAACCCTCAAACACACCTGCTGCAACACCATCGACCAACTCCAGCACCCCTTCGCAGACCCAATCTACCCAGCACGTGAGCGCTTTGCCGCAAACCGGCCCAGCTGAGAGCCTGGCAGCCGTTGTGGCGGTGAGTAGCCTGGCTGGCGTAGCACTGGCCTATCGCAAGTCGCGCACACCCGCGCTGTAAGATATACAACATCGACGCTGTTTCATCAAAAACACAACAATTACCCCTGTGCAAGACAGGGGTAGTTGCTATTTGGGAGGGGTAATATAGATGTTGTTATTATAGCATCGTTGTGTATATAACTGCATGATGGTTTGTGTTGTGTATAGTGTGAGTGAGGGGAGCGAGCTGGGGCAAACAGCCTGGTATTCCCGGGCTGCCGAGCCAAAGACCTTAAACCTTATGTATAATCTGGAGATACAACAGCAAACCTATCGCACAAGAGAATATCTAGAGGTCAGCGACTGTGGGGTGAGCAAGGTCTGTTTTTTTACCGGGGTGGAGTGCTTTTGGTGCGATGAGTGTGCTGTGTGGGCTGATTACTCATAGAGGTGAGACTGAGAAGCTCCGGGTTTTGACGCTTGCAGCGACTTTGTGTATAATACAGAGGAATGGTGCGCCGCTCGGCCGGCGTGTCTCATAATATAATTAACAAGAGGAGTCTGTACCAAGACTTATGGCAACACAAGCCTTAACAATGGATGATTTGCTCGCTGGCGACGGCGTCAAGCAATTAGTAACCGGCGAGGTCGTGACTGGCCGCGTATTATCGGTGCGCAAACGAGATGTATTAATAGACCTAGGCCCGCAAGGGGTTGGCTATGTGCCACGGCGCGAGATTGGCGCAGCCAAGGCGCTAGCAGTTGGTGATGAAGTAACAGCCAGTGTGGTAGATAGCGAGCTCGAGAATGGCTATAGCTTGCTGAGCCTACGCAAAGCAGCCAAGGACCGTGGCTGGGAAGAAGCAATGGCCAAGCTGGATGCTGGCGAGATCATCGAGGTGGCGCCATACGACGCTAACCGTGGTGGTATGCTGGTTGAGTACGAAGGTGTGCGAGGCTTTTTGCCAGTGTCGCAACTGTCGGCCGAGCACTACCCACGGGTGGGTGGTGCCGATAAGGATGAGATCTTGGCACGGCTCAATACCCTGGTAGGGCAGACGCTCAAGGTGCGCATTCTTGACTGCGACCGCAAGGCTAACAAGCTGATCTTTAGCGAAAAGGAAGCCATCAAGGATGGCCTGGCGGCCCACTTTGAGAAGCTGAAGGTTGGCGACACCGTCAAGGGTGTCGTGACCGGTGTGGTGGACTTTGGTGTCTTCGTGAATGTCGAAGGGATTGAGGGGCTTATCCATATCTCAGAGATTAGCTGGGAGCGCGTCAACAACCCAGCCGACTACGTGAAGGTGGGCCAGAGCGTTGAGGCGAAGATTATCAGCATCGACAAAGACCGCCTAAGCTTGAGTATGAAGCAGCTCACCAAGGATCCATGGCTTGATGAGGTGGATCAATTCACCAAGGGCCAGACTATCGAGGGTACAGTCACGCGCATTACCCCATATGGTGCCTTTGTCCAGATTAGCCCAGCGGTCGAAGCGCTGGTGCACGTGAGCGAGCTGGGCAGCGGTGGTGCCGACCCCGAGAAGGTCTTTACCCTCAATGAGCGCAAGAGCTTTGTCATTCTCGACATCGACAAAGATGCGCACAAAGTGAGCCTAAGCCTCGCTGACAAGAAAAAATAACCTAGTAAATTACAAAAGATGACCGGCTGTGGCCGGCAGAAAGGAGTGTGTATATGAGTCAGTCTGAAAAAGTGTTGGTCATTGCCGATTCGATCACCGTTGGTGAGCTGGCCCAAACCCTGAATCTGCCGGTCACGAAGCTGATTGGCGAGCTCTTCAAGAATGGCTTTACCGTAACGATCAATCAGCGGATTGATTTTGAGATTGCTGAGATTATCGTGGAGGAGCTAGGCCTGGCAGTGACGCTGCAGCGCAAAGCCGCCGAGCAGCATACTATGCAGCACCTGCATAAACCGTCAAGCAATGCCGTGCCACGCCCGCCAATTGTGGCGGTGATGGGGCATGTCGACCACGGCAAGACAACGCTGCTCGATACTATCCTCGAGATGAAGACGGTTGCTGGTGAGGCTGGTGGCATTACCCAGCACATTAGTGCTTATCAAGCTCAAAGGGGTGGTCGCACGATGACGCTGCTTGACACCCCTGGCCATGAGGCCTTTGCGGCGCTACGCCAGCACGGTGCAGCACTGACCGATGTGGTGGTGATTGTTGTGGCAGCCGATGATGGCGTCAAGCCACAGACGGTGGAGGCAATCCGCTTTGCACGCGATGCTAATGCCAAGATTATCGTTGCTATCAACAAGATTGACAAAGACACGGCCAACCCTGATATGGTCAAAGCGCAGCTTGCGAGCGAGCACCACCTCAACCCTGAGGAGTGGGGTGGCGATACCATTATGGTACCAATTAGCGCTAAGACTGGCCAGAATATTGATAAGTTGCTCGATACCATCCTACTCGTGGCCGACATGGAAGAGCTCCGCGCCGATACGGACGTGCCAGCTGAGGGGCTCGTTATTGAGGCGCATATGGAGAAGGGTCGCGGCTCGGTGGTGAATTTGCTCATCGAGCAGGGCCGCTTGGCGCCAGGGCATTTCTTGGTGGCGGGGCAGGCCTATGGCAAGGTGCGTACTTTGCTCGATTACACTGGCACGCCTATCAAGGCAGCCACGCCTGCTACACCAGTGACGGTAACAGGTTTTAAGGAATTGCCGCAGTTTGGTGATATCTTCACAGTGGTCAAAAACGAGAAAGAAGCTCGCCTAGCTGTGCAGAAGGCTAAGCTCGACCAAGCGCGTAATGCCGCCACCACCAATGTGACTGGTGCTGACTTGCTCAAGCTTATGACGCAAAAGCATGATGCTCAGGAGTTCGATGTTATCGTCAAGGCCGATGTACAGGGGTCACTTACCTCAGTGATGGATAGCTTGCGCCTGGTGGAGACGGGCGGGGCGATCACGCTGCGGATCATTGGCCATGGCGTGGGCAATATTACCGAGAGTGATGTGCGCTTGGCTGGTAGTAGTAATGCAATTATCTATGGCTTTAATGTCGACCTGCCACCAGCTGTCAAGCGCCTAGCAATGCGCGACAAAGTGACGGTGCGCCGCTACCAAGTGATCTACGAGCTGCTCGACGATGCACGTAGCAGCATGGAAGCACTGCTTGCACCAGAGGTGGTGGAGACGGAGATTGGCCAGCTAGAGATTAAGGGCGTCTTCCGGACGATGCGCGATGCGGTTATCGCCGGCGGGCAAGTAACGAAGGGCAAGGTGACAGCAGGGCTACTGGCCCGTGTGATGCGCGGCGAGGAGCAAATCGCCGAAGTCACAGTGGCCAGCGTGCAGCGCCAGCAGCAAGAAGCTAAGGAAGTCTTTGAGGGTGAGCTCTGCGGTCTCAATCTCACGACCAGCAAGAAGCTCCAGCTCGAGATTGGCGACACCCTCGAGTTCTTCACCCGCGAGCTGGTGAAGCGCACGCTACAGTAGTGGGTTTGGCGGTGCTTTGCCCTGTAGAATCTTAGTATATTTATATTGGGGATAACCCTGTTTTGCTGCTGGTATATAAAACTCGCTATGGGGTGATGGCGGGTTTTTGAGATTGGAGCATCTCCCTCATTGACACATCACCTCTGTTGTGGTAGGATGTGGGCAGAGTATATAAGGAAAGAAATTAGGACGGGTAATATGGCAAAAGGACATGAGGTACCAGGAACAAGCACAGTAACCTCGAATGAGTCACAAACATCTGGGTCAAGACGATTGGCGGGCCTGAAGGGTGCTTTTGAGGCATTGAAGGAAGTTCCTCGTGCATATAAAAAAGCAGTGGAGGCTCAGGATAAGATCAATGTGGATGATGGACGGTCGTTCCCAGTGCGTCAGATTGATCGACTAGGCAAAACACTTGCAGCACGCCTAGAAGTGACAAAGACGAAAAGACAAGAATTGGCGCAAGGTACAGGCAAGGAAGTGGGTCCACGCGCTACAGCAAGGTTGCTTGGCAGGCAGATTGTTGATTCTGTGATGCGTGGTGCATACGAAAAGGCAGTTGAGTATAATGCCGCCGTGGTCGAGGCTCGAGTAGAGCACATGCCAGGAGGTACAGAAAAGACGCAGCAAGTTGTTGGAGAAGCTGCCCCTGTTGAGACTCAGGACAACGGTACTAGTCACATAGTAAGTATGCCAAATGGAGAGGCGTCAAAAGGTACTATCTATAATATTGTTCCACCAGCACCTGCACCAACAGAGGCTGATTTGCGCGCTGCTGCAGAGGATACTGCACGTAAAGAGCAAAAAGCAGCACTTATCGAGGCAAGAAACAGTGCACTGCGCAACATTGTCCACGCCGAGACTGATGACGATGCGAAGGCGATTAGAGACCAAGCTTACGACGGTATTGTTGCGATGGCTGGTGATGACGAAACACGCATTAGCATGCTCGATGCGATCGAGGCAACATATGCGAAGCGCGTCGCTCATCCCGAGGTGTATGAGTTTGCGCGGCGAAGTGCGCGTGGGGACTTTGCGCAAAGTGAACCTGTTCCAGTAGAAGTACCAAAAGTGGAGTCTGCAGAGTCACAAAATAGCAACTCCTCTCACGAACAAAGTGACAGTGCTGCGAACCGTACGGCCGCAGTTGAGGCGGCTCAAGCTGTGGAAGAGAAAAAAACAGGCTGGAAGGAGCGTATGCAGAAGATCAAGCAGGCTATCGGTGAGAAAGCTACGCGAACTAAGGAGCGTGTGATAGCCTGGCTAGATTCGGAAGATTGGGGATCTGGAGAGCCAGAGTCACCCGAGGCACCCTCAGAAAATCACTCCGAAGGCATGTCAAAAGCACCATCGCACGAGCAGTCACAAACTCAAGCAGCCACACCACAAGAAACTCAATCTTCACCAGCCCCTGAAGCTGATGGCTCTAAAGTAGCTGAAGTGATTGACCTTAATCGTGCTGCAGGTATTCCAGACAGAGAGAGGCCAAAACCATCAGAGTTTGATCTATTTAGCGTCGATTTTCGTAACCATATAGCAGAGCTTGGTATGAGTATTACACAGGCGCAAACGCAAGAAGAAGCAACGAATAAAAAAGCTGATGCCTGGGAAGAAGTTAAGCATTTTGTAGAAGAAGCGAATAAGAAGTTCCCCGATAGACACCTTCAAATCTATCAAATAGCAACAGCGACAAAACAGAACCTATTGGTAGCAGTGAAGCACAATGACGAGCTTCGCCGTCGATTAGAGCATCGTGCAGCCTAAGCTGATTTTGTAGTAGTACTTAAATGAGTATAAAAAGTTAACACATAAAGATCGGTACGCTATCGAGCGTATGGTATGTAAGAAAAGGATTCTATGCCGACCACTCAGCCTCAAACTACCCCTCTCATCACCCAACACGACCTCGATCGCCTTGGGATTACAACGCGCGACTCGGCAGCGCTGCTGCAGGAGGTGAATAACACGCTCTATGAGCGGGTGGGGCTGGAGGTTATTGGCCGCTTGTCGGATAATGACCTCGATGAGCTAGTGCGCCGCCAGGAAACGGACGATGGCGCAGCGCTATTTGCCTGGCTGTCGCAGCGGGTTGCGCACCTCGACGAGATCCTGAGCGACGAGCGCACCCTCATCCTCGGCGACCTAGCCAAGAAGGCTGATGAGTTGAACGATACAGCATGAGTTCTGTGTGAGGGCTGTAGGCTCATTGGTGCGAATGTGTTGATTGATGACCACGCAAAGCATCTCAATACCATTCTCGCGATGAATGACGAATACCCAGTCCCTGTGATGCGCCGCATTGTGCATACCATTCTCTTTGGTGAGTACCCGTGGCAGCCACGCCTGGACGAGCGTGATAGTCGCATCATCATCTACTTCACCTGGCTGACTATCGAGCACACGATAAAAAAGATTGCTCAGGGCGAGGGTGTAACAGAGATAGACAGCACCCGCTGAGGGAAATTACACCACATTTTGCCATTTTTATTGTGCAAGGGGTGGATTGTTTGGTATACTAAGGATGGGAGGAATTGAAAAATATGTTTCAATTAGACGATGCTTTTTTGCAAAAAATCGGTATAGCAGACTGGCCGCCAGAGGTACGGCAGCGCTTTGTTGACAACTTTCGCCAAGTGCTGGAGCTGCGCGTTGGCACGGTGCTGAGCGATGGCTTGAGCGAGGTGCAGCTGAATGAGTTTGAGTCGTTTATGAACCAAGACGCTACGGTCATTACAGCGTGGATCGACGAGCACGAGCCTGACTACGAAGATGATGAGATATACCAGAACCAGCGCAAAGCCTACGAGAAAGCGGCAGAGCAGCGTGGTGTGGAGGTAGACCAGCTGGCGCTTTTTGCGGATTATGCACAGCTTAAGTGGCTCACCCACAACCGCCCAGACTACACGACCGTTGTGCGCGAGACCTTTGAGGGCCTCGTGGATCTGGCTAAGGCAGATCCGCAGAAGTTTCTTACTCAAGAGGGCCTTGCTAGCATATTCCAGAGCAGCGATGCAGCAGGTAGTGATACGCCAGACAAGCTTGAGGGTGGCCACCCCGACCCTGATGTAGCGCTTGCTGCGTAGTGATAATGACCAAGTAAAAACACGTATGACCCCTGTGAATGCAGGGGTTATGTATTGGGTTAGCTTCTTTGATTGGCGCCGCAATATCTCACTGTCGCACCGAAAATGTTCCGGCCAGATAGTAGAAAGAGCTTGTCCGCCTGTCTTACCGCTGGCCTCCAGATATTTTCTTGTGCGACAGTGAGATATTGCACTAGCTGCATACACAAACTGGCTGCCCTTATGGCAGGGAGCGTTAGCTATATTGCTCTCTATTACCTCCAAGATCTTGAGGAGGATAGCAAGTTGCTAGGTTAAGATGGCTGCGACCTAGACCCATCTCTCCAAGAGGAAGTAGCATAGTGCCAAGAAAGCGTAAGAAGAGCCTGTGGCTGAGGTTATTCAAGCCTCTATATCTTCACTATTCACACCCGATACCCGCGCAAAAATGCTGCGGCGCTGAGCTCTTTGCCGCTGGGGGCGATGAGCTGGTCGATGACGAGATAGGCGCCATCGCTGCAGCGTGGATCGAGCGTGGTAGCGGGCGCCGGCGCGGTGTGTGCCTGAGTGATGATATAGTGCCGCTCGCCCAGCTGGAGGCGAGTGCGTGGGTAGTGATGGTAGGCGCGCACCATTGCTTCGGCCGCTGCAGCAGTGTGCTGAGCGGGGTTGATAATGCCGCTGGCTTTGGTGAGGAGCTGGCAGTAGCTCGCAGCTGACTCGTCTTGCGGTGTGGGCTGGAGGCTACCACTCACGATGCGTGGCAGGAGTTGCACTAGTGCCTTGCTTCCAAGCTGGCCTAGTGTGTTGTAGAGCTCGAGCTGCTGCTCGTCACCGCGTAAGGGGTGGGTGAGCTGCGCATAGACCGGTCCGGCGTCCATAGCGGCGCTGAGCTGCATAATGCTGACGCCAGTGGCGGTATCGCGATTGGCAATGGCGCTCTCAATTGGTGAAGGGCCGCGATAGCGTGGCAGGAGCGATGGGTGGAGGTTGATAATCCCTGGGGAGAAGCAGTCGATCACTACTTGGGGGATAATCTTGCCAAAGCTCACTAGCACGCCAACGGGCTGGCCGAGCGCTTGGATATCGGGGATAATATCGCGCAGTTTGGTGGGTTGTAATACTGGAATACCATGCGCCAGAGCAAGCCGCTTGACTGCTGGCTGGCAGAGCTGCTTGCCGCGCCCCCGCCGGCTATCTGGCTTGGTGATGACCAGCCGAACAGGGAAGCTATGCTCTAGCAGCTGCGCGAGGCTAATGGCGCTAAAGTCTTCAGTCCCAAAGAATACGATTGGTCTTGATATGCTCGTCATAATCAACTGGTTGGAGCTCGCCCTTCTCATCGAGCTGATAAAATGCGCTGGTATCATCGCGAATGCGGTCAATAAATACAATGCCATTACAGTGGTCAATCTCGTGCTGTAGCACTCGCGCTAAGAAGCCGTCGGCCTTGAGGCGGATGGTATTGCCATTGATATCGAGCGCCTTGACCCGGACGCGGCTGTAGCGTGGCACTTTGCCATAGATTCGGCCTGACACGCTGAGGCAGCCCTCATAGTCACTGATTAGCTCGCCCTCATATTTGACAATCTCTGGGTTAATGAGGGGGATGAAGGTGCGGTTGTCTTTGTCGTCGAAGTCTTCGCGCACAATAACGACCCGCTCCAGCCGATCGATCTGCACTGCCGCCAGTGCTGCGCTAATCTCGTGCGGGCGGGAATTCTCCCAGTCGATGCTGGCGCTGGTCATATCGGCCACCAGCTGGCGTGTCTCGTCGGTAATAACATGTACCCGCTGCGACTTCTGGCGCAAGTGCGAGTTGGGTAGGGTGATAATAGCGTCTTTTTTCATTAGCTTTATTATAGCAGATGGTGGATGGGGTGAGCGAGTGGGGGTGTGGTGAGAAATACCAAAACCTCACGAACACTCCTGTAATAACTCACCGCACCGAAAATGTTCCGGCCAGATGGCAGAGAGAGCTTATCCGCTGGCTTTATCGCTGGCCTCCAGATATTTTCTTGTTCGGTGAGTTATTACAGGAGCTCGGAATTATGCATGGTTGCGAAATTTGATGGTAGATAATTGTGGTCAGATCTACCTACAGCAGCGACTGTGGGTCGATATCCACCTGCCAATGTTTGGTGGGCATGTCGGCAATAACAGCGAGGAGGTCGCGGCGTTGGGCGGCTTTGATGATAAGCTGCCAGCGGTAGGTGTTGCGCAGCCGCTCGTGGAAGGCGGGCGTGGGGCCAAGGATGCTGACCGCGGGGTGGTGCTGGCGAATCTGCTGAGCGAGTGCTTGGCTATTGCGGATGGCGGCTGCCTCCGTCTTGTATACGCAAGTGAGTTTAAGCAGGTGGACGAAGGGCGGGAACTGCCCACGGCGGCGCTCGGCCAAGGCTTGGTGATAAAACGCGGTATAATCTTGAGCCAGGCCAGCCTGAATCACTGGGTGCTGCGGCTGATACGCTTGTACGATAACTGTAGTGGCGTGAGCAGAGCGCCCCACTCGTCCCACCACTTGAGCAAGCAGCTCAAAGATGCGCTCGTTGGTGGTGTAATCGGGCAAAGCCAGGCCAGCATCGGCTTGGATCACCCCAACGGTGCGTAGCTGCGGCAGGTCGAGTCCCTTGGCTACCACCTGCGTGCCAATGATAATATTGGCTGTGCCATCATAGAGGGCTTGATATTGCTGCTCGAGGCTGCTTGTGGGGCTGCTGTCGCCATCAAAGCGAACAATACGCGCCTGGGGCCAGCGCGCTGCTACCTCTGCCTCGATGAGTTTCGTCCCAATCCCACGGTGGACAATATCTGTGCTATGGCAGGTGGGGCACATCGTTGGTACTGTGGTGTGGTAGCCACAGATATGGCACTGTAGCTGGTGGCGGTCGGCGTGGAGGGTGAGGGGAACAAAGCAGCGTGGGCACTCGGCTGCCCAGCCGCAGTTGGTGCAGAGCGATACATTGGCGCTGCCACGGCGGTTATGAAAAAGCAGGATCTGCTGGCCCGCCGTAAGTGTGGTATCAATGGCGGCGATAAGCTGATTTGACAAAAAGCGGTGTTGGGTGAGGTTGTGCCGCTGGGTGAGGTCGACTAGTTGAATGGTGGGAGCGATAGCCTCAGGCCGAGCTTTGCTCGGTAGGGTAGCGATTGGCCGCTTGGCTTTTTGCGCTAGATAATACTCGCTGACCAGCGGTGTGGCTGAACCCTGCACTACGGTCGCACCATGTTGCTGAGCTAGGACACTTGCGGCTCGCAGCGCCGAGTAGCGGGGGGATTTGTCTTGCTTGTAGCTAGTCTCGTGTGCTTCGTCGATGATGATATACCCCAGATGCTGCAGTGGCAAGAAGAGGGCAGAACGTGGGCCAATTGCCACCCGAGGCTGTGTACTTGTCAGGGCAGCTAGCCAGGCACGGTGGCGCTCGGCCTCTGTCTGGCGCGAATGGGTGAGGATGATATCAGCAAAGTGCTGCTGAAACTCCGCCACCAGCTGGGGCGTGAGGGCGATCTCTGGCACGAGGACAATCACCGACCGGCCTGCAGCCACAGCGTGGCGTGCAAGCTCGATATACACTGCTGTTTTGCCGCTACCTGTCACACCGTGAAGCAGTACTGTGCCAGGACTGGCTTGGCGAATGGTGCGAACGGCCTCTTCTTGCTGTAGATTGAGTGAGAAGGTGGGCGTGTGGCGCTGTGGCGGTGGGCTGGCAGGGCGGCGCGGCGTGCGGCGCTGCTTGGCAATGCCAGCTGGTAGCACTGTCTGTAGTACGGTGGCGAGGTGCGTAGCATAATAATCGCTCAGCCATTGGCTCGTCGCTAATAGGGGAGCAGGCAGCGGTGGCAGTGGCACGATGGCATCAAGCGGCTTGGTAGTGTACGTCGGCTTTCTGGCGCGCGTCATGATGATGCCTACCACCTGCTGCGCACCAACGCTCACCTGCACCACCTGGCCCAGCGGCAGTGTATTTGCCCAGTGGTAGGTGAAGCTCTTGCTGGTAGCGCGGATAATCTTGAGCGGCGCAACTTCGTAATAGTGCATAGGATTTATTATACCCGACAGCAAGCAAGAGTGCAGAGGGGCTCGTCTCTCCGTCGCTACTTCATCTGGGCGGCGTGCAAAACGTGCACATCAATCTTGCTCGCTTCGCCCAAAGCTGGTATGATAAAAAGCAGACACGTGTGTCGTGTGGATGGTTGATGAGTCGCAGTTGCGAGAGACGAAACGCACAATCAATTGGTGGGTGGTCTTGCCAAATTACCATCAAAAAGTGTAGAATAAAAAGCAACAGTTGAGTAGAGGTAACGGAAGCGAGAATTCGCTAAGGGAAGCATGTTAGAAACGTTTATTACATCACGGGTGCGGCGCAAAATCATTGTGGTCTATGCTAAGTATCCGGAGTTCCACACCCATGTCCGCGGCTTGGCGAAGTTGATCAAAGAAGACCCGGGCAACATCCAGCGCGAGCTTAAGAATCTCGAGAAAGCTGGTTTTTTGATGGCCGAAAAACAGGGTAATACCAAGATGTATTACACAAACAAGCAATATATCTTCTTCAAAGAATTGCAGAGCATGGTGATCAAATCCTCGCAGCAGCAAAAGGGCCAGCAAGCGGCGGATACTGTGCAGCTCTGATGAGTTTATTTGCACAGATATTAGCGGCGCGGGGCTTGCATGGAGTAGCTGCTGAGGAGTTTTTGCACCCCGATTATGACGCGAAGCCCGATCCATTCCTGCTCTCCCAGATGCAGATGGCGGTGGATCGCTTGGTGCAGGCGCACCAGCGGCGCGAAACAGTCGTGATTTATGGCGATTATGATATCGACGGCCTCAGTGCGACGGCACTGTTGCTTGATGCCTTTGCGAGCTTTGGCTTTGCCGCGGTGGAAGCCTTTATTCCTAATCGCTTCGTAGAAGGTTATGGCATGACTAAAGGTGCGGTGGATAAGGTGGCGGCGATGGGGGCGCAGCTCATCGTCACGGTGGACTGCGGTAGCCTCTGTCATGAGGAAATTGCCTATGCCAAGGAGCGCTACGGCATCGACACAGTAGTAACCGACCACCACAACATTGCACCAACTCGCCCACCCGCCATCGCCACGGTTAATCCGAAATATGACGACCACCACTATCCCTTCCGTGACCTCTGTGGGGCAGGCGTGGCTTTCAAGCTTGTCCAGGCGCTGCAGACGGTGCTGCCGGGCTTGCCAGCTGGCTACGAGAAATGGCTGCTGGACTTGGTGGCGCTGGGTACGGTGTGCGACATAGTATCGCTACAGAATGAGAATCGCGCCAATGTGTACTGGGGACTCGAGGTGCTGAAGAAGCAGCGTCGTCCTGGCCTTAAGGCACTGCTGGCGGTGGCTGGTGTGCAGCCAGCCCAGATTACTGCTCGGACGCTCGGTTTTGGTCTTGGCCCGCGCATGAATGCGGCAGGGCGATTGGCATCGGCTGAGTATGCCCTCGATATGCTGCGAGCGCGCGATGGTTTGGCGGCGCTTGAGGCAGCTCAGCGGCTCGATAGCTTCAATACCGAGCGCAAAGCCATCCAACAGGCCATCTACGACGAAGCTTGCCAGCAGGCCGAGCGTTATGCTACCGACCCTGTCCTCGTTGTGAGCCAGCAGGGGTGGAATCATGGCGTGATTGGGATTGTGGCATCCAAGCTGGTAGAGGCGTATCACAGGCCAGTCTTTATCATTGGCGAGCGGGGCGAGACGGCAACGGGCAGTGCGCGTAGCTTTGGCGATTTTTCGGCTGAGCGGGCAGTGCGCGCTGCCGATGATGTCATCCTGCGTGGCGGTGGCCATGCGGCAGCGGCTGGTGTAACACTTGAGACGCGGCAGATCGTCGCCTTTCGCCAGCGAGTGAACGACTACTACCGCTCGCTCCATCTCTCCGACCAAACGCACTACCTCTTGCCGCAGGCTGATGTGGTGATTGATGGTCTATCAGAGGTAACAGAGCAGCTGGTGGCCGATATTGCCCGCCTTGAGCCCTTTGGCAATGGCAACCCAGAGCCTGTTTTGCAGCTGCGCCGCGGCACCGTCTCGCAGGTGCGCCACATGGGTAGTGATGGGCAGCACATCAAGCTTACTGTGCAGGATGGGCAGGGCACAGCGCTGCAACTATTGGCCTTCAACGCACCACCGAATTTTGTACATCAGCCGGGCGATGTTATTTCGGCTTGGTTCCAGCCAACTATCAACGACTGGCGTGGCATGCGCAGCGTAGAGGGGCGGTTGCTCCATGTAGAGCTGGTGGATGAGTAGCGTCGCATAGCTGGTAGTGCTTGATACCACGGATTTATAAAGCCAAAGATTTTAATTGTTCTAAAGTACACTCTCGTTTGAGGGTGTTTTTCTTGGGAGTTGGCGGTGAGGTTTTGAAGGCAGGGTAGCGTAGTTTGCAATAAAACCTCTCCCATTGCATAAATATATTGACAAATCGAGAGAGAGAGCAATATGGGTTCTTATCAATTATAACAATAGGAACCACTACTCATGCACGAGCGCACCGCAATATCGACACACGATGCCAAACCAGCTATACTACCACCAGAGCTAACTCAGGAGACCGACGCAGTGCCACCCCTCTACCTCGATACCAGCGTGCTCGACTTTCGCGCCATTACCGATACCTACACCAAAATTGCCGACCCGAGCAAAGCGGTACATCCGGAGTTTGCCACCGAGCGGCAGGCCCTGACTACTAGCTTCGCACGGGCGGATGGTCAGCAGTATGTAGAGACAGAGAACATTGCCGAGGTGGGCGATGCCATTATCACTGGGCCAGAAGGTGAACGCTATAGCATCCCGGCAGCGGATTTTGCCGCCCTGTATGAGCCGCTGCGTGGTGAGGATGGTGCGGTGGTGCCTGGCGCGTATCTGCCGAAGAATCAGATCAAGGCCATGCCCAACCCAACTGGCCGCGAGATCGTCATCGATGCACCGTGGGGCGGCCAGCAGCACGGCGAAGCAGATTGCTGGCTGGTGGAAAGCCAGGTCAATGGCAGTCGCTACATCATCGAGGCAGCTGCCTTTGCTCAGACATATCGGCTGAGTGAACGGTAGAGAAGGTGTGCTCATTTATCGCTAAGTGAGCCGATTATTAACAGGGGTCAATAGCGATTGGCTCCTTTGCCTTGGTTGCCTATTATTAGTACAATTTGCACCAACCCGATCATCTGTGCTATAGTAGGGGGCAAACAAACCATACCAACAGAACATCCACCACATAACCACGGGAGACCCCATGGAAAAATTTGTTCGTCCGATATATGAATCGCACAAACCAGAAGAAGCGCTGCAGCCACTTGCTGCTGCATTGCTAGAGAGTGCCCAGTGGTGGCGGCTCAACAAAGCCGAGGAGATGACTGCTGAGGGCGTGCAAGAGCTAGCGAGCGCCCAGGCTGCTCGGGCAGAGCAACTGGTACCATTCTTACAAGGGTATGGTGATGATGCGGATAATAAACCGCAGCCAGCCAGCGAGCAGCTGGCCAACCGAGAGAGTGCGCTCTACCGCGACGCGCTTGCAGCGAGCTATATCCAAGAGCTTGAGGCTCAAGGGCTAGATCTGAATGATGACGAATTAGTTGCAAACGGTGTACCTCTGTCGGATGAACTCTCTGAGAATGAGCAGCGGCGCTTGCTACTGCCGATTGAGCATGCTTTGCGGGCAGCGGAGCACGAGCAGCAGGAGGATAAGAAAAACGAAGAGCCTGAAGTGTCTGAAGAGAATAGTATATCAGCATCGACGGCAGCGTTTGTTGGCAAAACGGCTATCGGGAGCGATGGTGATGGAACCCAAAAAGTTATGTGGGGTAATCGGTATGAAGTCGGTGTAACGAGCTCGTCAGACAAGAGCGCATGGGAGGGTGCTAAGGCTGCGGCAGCATAAAACCCTATAAAAGCAAAGAACAAAACCAGCTACAAAGGCTGGTTTTTTTACTACTTGTATTATTTGCAGATGGTGTGGCGTTGTATCAAAATTATGAAAAATAGGAGATGAGAGGTGTAGTTCCACTCCATGTAGCACCTGAATCCCAAAACGATGCACAACGAGAGGTTGACACCAATACACATTAAACAAGAAAATATCTGGAGGCCAGCGACCAAGCAAACGGACCAGCTCTGTGATATATTCTGGCCGGAACATTTTCGGTTTGGTGTGTATTGGTGCTAGCATATTCGTGGGATTGTGGGGTCAGATTTCGCGTACACAATAGGGTATAGACAGGAAAATCTAAGCCAGCAGGCATGTCGTGCTGCGTTGGTGATGCCACTCTCAGCCAGAATATATCCATACTTCGCACCCTCGTATCACATCTCTACCTCTGTAATCATGCGCACAAATGTACTATGTTCCAAAATTAGACAAAATGGTTGTATAACTTTGGCAAGTACGTTACAATGGAGGCATGATGCAACAGGAAGGACCAAATCGCAATGAGTTTTGAGGCAAGTATTAGGCAACTGCGTGGCAATGCGGGGCTTTCGCAGCAGGCGGTGGCTGATGCAGTTGGGATTGCCCGCGCGACGTATATCAAGCTAGAGAATGGTGGTCGTGAGCCAAAGCTTGGCGAGCTGACGAAGATTAGCCAATACTACGAAGTTGGCGTGCAGGAATTGATTAGCGGCATTGCCATGACGGACATTGTTGCACAGCAAGCTCAGCACAGTCCGTGGCGGGTGGCGGACGATACAGCACTGCATGTGAGCGATGCACCAGCCGAATACCACCACGATGATGCGCAGGGTGCCCAGCCTGTGGCTGCTCAGTCGCGCGATGCTATCCCGCGGCTCCACACCACCAAACTGCGCCAGGTGTTACTCTATACGCTGGGCAAGATTGGTGCGCGGCCCAATGTGGGCGAGGCGGTGCTGCATCGGCTGCTGTACTTTATCGATTTTGATTATTACGAGCGCACAGGCAAGAGCATTACTGGCCTGGCGTATCTGCACGAGACCTATGGGCCCGCGCCGGCTGCAGATTTGCAAGCTTTGGTCGATGAGATGCGAGCCCGCGATGAGCTGGACGTCATTGAGACGAAGCACTTTAGCCACAAGCAGCGCAAGTTCCTTCCGCTCAAGAATGCCGAGCTGAGCGAGCTCAGTGCCAACGAGATCAAGCACATCGATGCCGAGCTAGAGCGCCTCGGGAGCAAGAGCGCTGCCGAACTGAGCAACCTTGCCTACAAAGATGCGCCATGGGTGATTGCGAAATATGGACAGACGATTGATTACCGCGACACGTTTTATCGGACGGACGTTACCTCTGTAATCGAGTCAGATGATGATCTATAAGCAGGCAACAGAATTTTCAAGTGATCTCCGAACGCTGGCACAGCGCATTCCCACGCTGCCAGCCGATATCGAGCGCGTTAAGCCGCGGCTGGTGCGTATCTTTGCTGAGCCAAGTGAGACGACGGTGGCGGATTTTCGCCAGCAGCTCTTTGCGTGCGGCAAGGCGGCCATTATACAGCAAACTGCTCAGTGCACAGTAGTGCAGCTCTGTCTCGATACCGACACAGCAGCCTATCGACGGGCGGTGTGGCTGGTGTTTGCGGTAGTGCGAGCACTGCCTCGTAGTGCACCGTCGCGGGCTGCTCGAGCTGCCAGCATGATTATCCTTATCGAGGTCTACGCCACCCCTAACAAAGCGCATGGGGACAAGCGGCGTATCAAGCGAATTATGAACAAGTTGGAGGAAGCATAATGTAGAGTAACAGGGTACTCACACTGGTCGAAAACAAGCTGCGTAGAAGAGAAGAGAGCCGCGCATGGCTGATGGGGTTGACAAACAAGACGCGATTTGCTAGAGTAGTGTCCTTGGGTCTGGGGTATAGACAATACTACTCTTATCCGGTTTGCTGTCTTGTGACTGTGTGATACCATTGTTTTTTGCGCTCCGCTTTCTACCGCTTATGCTTCCTCCGACCAAATACTCGCTCTAGGCTCCCAATATTAGAGCGAGTATTTGGGCTGAGGCATCCATACCTCTCGAGATGCGAGAGGCGCTCCATCGATGTGGTGCGCTGCGTGGCCACCACCAGACCATCTGCAATCACCTACCACAAGCTATTCATAACAGTGTAGCATGTTTGTTGCAATTTTGTGCAAAATAAGCAAATAAGTATCAGTCGCTAGCGATACATACCACGCTTGCGATTTTGCAAAAATAGCACAAGACTAACGACGAAGGCGATGGCATATACGGTGATGAAAAAGGCATAGAGACATAATGAGATAATTGCCTCATGAGAAGGGACATTCCAAAGGTTTGGTGCTATCGCATGAGTTGGCGTGGTATAGTCTCCGCCAAGCATCCCGATTGTGGCGTGGGCAATCATCTCAAATAGACTAATAATGAGCATGCCACCAGTGACGAATAGCCCCTGCGACATACTGCTATCACCCTCCGTTTGCTCTGGTGCAACAATGAGCAGAATCGGCAGTATGCCAAGGTTTACATAAATAATGTAGCTGTACGCTGCGCCAAGAATACCAAAAATAGCGGCAATGACGATGTATAGTACCAACAGCGCAAATAATAGCCCGGCAGACACCCAGCGGATAACTGCACCAAATGACGAGCCAGTGCGCGGCATGGCTGTAGGCGAATAAGCTGGTGGCATTGGCGCTGGTGCGCTTTGTAGCTGCTGAGGTGGCTGTGGGGGGTGTTGTCCGTATGGCTGTGGTGGTTGTTGCTGGGGATATGGTTGCTGGGTGTACGGCTGAGGCTGCTGAGGTTGCTGTGGATATGGTGAGGAAGGTGTCATAGTAGATTGATTATAATACAGAGACAAGCGATGCGCCAAGCAAAAATAGCCCAATAGCCCAGCCCTAGAGTATCTGTGCTAGCACCAGAGTGGTGAGAGGGATGCAGTGTACTTGAGGGCTGGTTTTGTGGGCGACACAGCAATTTGCGCAACTTTGCGTGCGATAGAATTGCAAAAATTGTCGCATCTGCTATAATGAGGAGCGATATGGTACAAGTAACACGAAAAGACGAGCGCGAGGCGAATGAGAACATCATCCGTCGGTTTAATAGCCGAGTGTTGAAGAGCGGTGTGCTAGCGAAGGCACGGGCATCGATGCGATTTGCCAAGCCGATCAGCAAGACCGATCGCCGCAAGAAGGCGATTACCCGTCGTCAGCGCAAGGCTGACAAGATGGCCAAAGTTCGCCTGGGGATCCGCTAGGTGACGACGCTTAAGCAGCGCATCAAAGACGAAATGAAAGCCGCTTTGCTTAGCGGCGATCGTTTTGTTGGTGACACCTTGCGCAACCTTGGTGCTGCTATCCTTGATGAAGAGGTGAAGCAGGGTGTGCGCGAGACTGGCCTGGACGATGCTGCCGTCGAGCAGGTGATCGTCCGTGAGGTGAAGAAGCGGCGCGATGCCGCAGCAATCTATCGCACCAATGGTCGCCCTGAACTTGCTGAGCCCGAGGAGCGCGAGATGGCAGTACTCCAGCGCTACCTGCCGCAGCCACTGAGTGATGAGGAGTTGCAAGCCGTGGTGACCCAGACGATTGCCGAGCTTGGGGTAGATAATCCACGAATGACGGGCCAGGTGATTGGCGCTGTCAAGGCCAAGGTGGGTAACCGAGCTGACGGTGGGGCGATCGCTCAACTGGTACAACGTGCCCTTGCCCCGTAGTTTTATGACAAGAGCAATAATTTTTCTTAATAATAACGATAACCACATAATAACAAGGAGGCACAGATGATTCTTTTGTTTGGCCCAACTGGTGCCGGTAAGAGTATGCAAGGGCAGATGCTGGCAGTACGCCAGGGGTGGAAGTGGCTCTCGACGGGTGAGATGCTGCGCCAGAGCACCGACCCAGCGGTGATTGCTACACTCAAGGCTGGTGAGCTCGTGAGTGACAAGCTTACCTACCAAGTCTTCGATCATGCGGTGCAAGAGGCGTATCGCAAGCATTACCAAAATATTATTGTTGATGGATTCCCGCGTACGAAAGAGCAAGCTGCGTGGCTCGATGACCATCTCGCGCGTACTGGTGATAACATTGACCTCGTCGTGGTACTGGAAGTGCCTGAGCAGGAAATCATGCGCCGCTTAGCCAAGCGAGGCCGAATGGAGGATACACCCGAGACGATTGCGCGCCGCATGGCCATCTACCGCCAAAAGATGTACCCAGTCCTTGGTATCTTTGCTGAGGCTGGAGTGAAAATCATTCACCTCGACGGGACTGGCACCGCGGGCGAAGTGCACGACCGGATTTATGACGAGGTAATGCACGCATGGCCCAACTAATTACTGGCATCAAGACACCCGAGCAACTCGAGGCAATGCGCGAAGGGGGCAAGCGCTTGGCGCAGATCTTTGCTGATATCCGCCAGTTTGTCCATGCCGGGGTAAGTGAGAAGCAGATCGATGCCTTTACGGCCGAGCGGATTGCCGCCTATGGTGCTGAGCCAACCTACAAAACCCCAGAGGTGAACTTCCCTGGGGTGATTTGTATTAGCACCAACGAAGCAATCGTCCATGGCGTACCAAGCGATTATATCTTGCAGCGGGGCGATGTCGTTAGTTTCGATCTCGTCATTACCTACCAGGGAATGAAGACAGATAGCGCCTTTACTATGGTGGTGGATGACGCACCCACCGGGGCTATTAAGCACCTACTCCACACTACTGAGCGCAGCCTCTACGCTGGCATTGATGCGATCAAAGGGCCAGTCCGGACGGGCGACATTGGCGCAGCGGTGGAAGCTGTGCTGCAAAAGGGCCGCCTTGGGATTATCCGCGAGCTGGTGGGGCACGGTGTGGGCCTCGAGATGCACATGCCGCCCGATGTGCCCAACTATGGCCGCAAAGGCACTGGCCCGCTGCTCCAGCCTGGTGATACCATTGCCATCGAGCCGATGGCTACCCTAGGTGGCGGCGCCATCTACAGCGACACCGCTGGCGACGGCTGGACGATCTATAGCCGCGACGGCAGCCTGGCTGCCCACTTCGAGCACACTGTCCTCATCACCGAGACAGGGGCGGAGATTATGACGAAGCTGTAGAGTGTTGATTTGCCAACACAGTACCAGGTCTAGAAACTCGTCAGGATAATGAATGACGAGTTTATGCTATACTAAGCATACATTAAAGTAACTACAGAGGTATAGATATGGCGACAGACAAGACAACAATACCAACACCGCGCACGCTAAAGATGTGGTTTAATGTAGAAAAGGTCAACACTGAGTGTGATCTTGTGATCGATGGCCTAGATGATAGCGGTAAGTTTATTTATGTACCATTTACAAATTGGTATAGCTTAACTAATCCTGAAGATATGCATCGTCTCTTTACGAGAGACCTTAGTCCTGGCTTTTTCCCGTATGGCTTTGCAGCAGGGACATTCGAGCTTGAGCAGTGGTATGTTCAAATTGCCTTCCGCCCAATTGATAGAACTATAGATAAATATAGTGCTGTATCAGTTGTCTATATGACGGTTGTTGGCGATGGAGTTAGGGATGATGGTATCTGGGATGTACCGGTTGACCCCGAACAGGTGCGCAAAGAGTACTGCCGTGCCTTTCAGAAATTCTATAAAGAGAGACATGAGGAGCTTGCTAAGGAAGGGGTTCGACTCGGAGAGGATGATTTTTGGGGTAATAGCGATTACCCTTTGCATGATTAAGATTTGTCCTCCCATATTGTACAAGACACAGCATAACCTGTATAATGGTACTATGCATGAAAATTCTCAATACGCAGTAGGAATAGATGTCGGGACGACGACGATTCGATGCGTGGTGGGGCATATGAATCCAGAGACAGGCACGCCGACGATTGTTGGCGTAGGGCAGGCACCGAACAGTGGTATGCGCAAGGGTATGGTGGTCAATCTCAGTGGCCCGGCCCGCACGATCGACGAAGCGCTGGGCGAGGCCGAGCGGATGAGTGGCTACGAAGTCAACAGTGCGACGGTGAGTGTCAATGGTGCGCACATTACCAGCACTCGTGCCACTGGGATGATTGCCGTGGGCACGATCGATCACGAGATTAATGATGATGATGTGGCACGCATCGAAGAAGTTGCCACAACAGGCAAAGTACAGGCCAACCGCGAGATCCTCGAGGTCGTGCCGCATAGTTATACACTTGATGGCCAAGCGGGCATCAAAGACCCACTGGGCATGACGGGCACGCGGCTGGAGATTGATGCCAATGTCGTCTCGGCTTTAGCGCCCTATGTGGCGAATTTGCAAAAAGCGGTGGAGATGGCGACCGTTCACCCTCATGCCATTACACCAGCGGTATTGGGGGCGGCTAAGGCAGTGCTGAATGAGCGGCAGATCGAAAGCGGTGTGGCAGTGGTCGACCTTGGTGGAGCAACGACCAGTGTGGCAGTCTTCGAAGAGGGGGACTTGCAGTATGTTGGTGTCATTCCAATGGGTAGTGTGAATGTCACGAACGACCTCGCTATTGGCCTCAAAACTGACCCTGATGTCGCAGAATTGGTCAAAGTCAAGCATGCTGCGGCCGGCATCAAGGCAAGCGACGCGGTGGCCAAGGTGCGGCGCGATAAGGAATCGTACGAGTTTGCGACTGAGGAGATTGACGAGATTGTTGATGCCCGGCTGGAGGAGATCTTTGAGGCAGTACAGAAGGAACTCAAGAAAGCAGGCCGGGCTGGCAAGCTGCCCAGTGGTGTTGTGCTGACCGGTGGCATGGCCCAGATGCGTGGCATGGCGAGCTATGCCAGGGAGCAGCTGGGAGTAGCCGCTCGGGTAGGCCGACCAACTGGCTTTACGAGCGGGGTGGCTGACCAGATAGAAAAGCCGCAGTTCGCCACCGCAGTCGGCCTGATGCTCGCCGATAGCGAAGGTGGTCAGCAGCCCACCCAGGCCTATACCAACAGTGGTACAGCGCATGCCAAGGGTGCACTGAGCTGGCTACGTCGGCTGCTGGGAGGGCTCAAGGCCTAGAATCATACCGATGAGGATGATATACTAAATGGTAATGGTAAAGTTGATAGTTGCACAAGGGGAGAAACGTGAATGCCGGAAGTAAAACCAAGCGAGATCCAAACCTTTGCTAGTATCAAAGTCGTTGGCGTCGGTGGCGCTGGTGGGTCTGCTGTTAATCGAATGAAAGACGCTGGCCTAGCTGGTGTGCAGTTCATTGCTATGAACACCGATGCTCAGGCGCTGCATAATTCGCAAGCTGATATTAAGATTCATCTTGGACACAACACCACCAATGGTCTTGGTGCTGGTGCTGACCCCAGTGTAGGTGAGGCTGCGGCACGTGAGTCTCTCGACGAGATTCGTCAGGCGCTTGAGGGGGCAGATATGATCTTCGTGACGATTGGTGCTGGTGGTGGCACAGGCTCGGGGGCTGGCCACGTGGTAGCAGAAGTAGCGCGTGATCTCGGTATTCTTTGTGTGGGCGTAGCTACCAAGCCTTTTACCTTTGAAGGCGAGAAGCGGCGCATCAATGCCGAGTGGGCTATCAAGCAGTTGGGGCGGCAAGTCGATACACTCATTACTATCCCCAACGATCGCTTACTTGACACGATTGACCGCCGGACGCCACTCCTTGAGACCTTCAAAATTGCCGATGATGTGCTGCGCCAAGGTGTGCAGGGAATATCGGAGTTGATTACCGAGCATGGGCTGATTAACTTGGACTTTGCGGACGTCAAGGCAATTATGAGCAGTGCTGGTAGTGCATTGATGGGGATCGGCCGGGCTAGTGGCGAAGACCGAGCTCAGATGGCAGCCCAGCAGGCAATTGATTCGCCACTGATTGAGGTGTCGATCAACGGTGCCAAGGGCGTACTCTTCAATGTGACGGGTGGCTACGATATGAGTATGGCCGAGATTCAAGAAGCAGCTGAGATTATCACTGGTGCGGTGTCGTCCGATGCCAACATTATCTTTGGTGCGACGCTCAAGCCCGAGCTGGAGGATGAGCTGATTATTACCGTTATCGCGACTGGCTTTGACAGTGATTCGTTCTTTGATGACGACGAACCAAGCGATGCCGAAGATGACGAAGAGTCGGCCGAGACGGTTGACGAAGCAGTCGATAGTGTCGATATGGCCATCGACCCCGAGGCGGCTGCTCACTTTGCCCAGGAGAATGAGACGAATATTTGGGATCAATCGATGGATGACGATGAGGATGATACCCCAGCCTTCTTGCGTCGACGCCGCAAAAAGGAGGCGGACGCGTGACAACCCATCGCGACAAGATTGGCAACAGCCGCGTGTTAGAATCGCGTGAGTCAGCTGATGGCGTGACGATTCGCCGCCGCCGCGAGACTCCTGATGGACACCGCTTTACTACCTATGAGCGGATCGAATACCCAACGATTGCAGTGCTTAAGCGAACGGGATCGCGCGAGCTCTTTGATCGAGCTAAGCTCCGCGCCTCGGTGCGCCGCTCGGTCGGTAAGTTCTTCAAATCGGAGCTAGAGCTGGAAGCAATTATTGATGCAGTGGAGGACCGGATCCACGATGCGGGCGAGAATGAGATTGAGTCGCGCGTGATTGGTGGCTTCGTGCTCGATGAGCTCGCAGCGCGTAATGAAGTGGCGTATGTGCGCTTTGCGAGCGTGTTTTATAAATTTAAGACGCTGGACGATTTCGTTAAGATACTAGAGCAGCGTCGGAGTGCTAAACAGCAAGAAAAACAGAGGTAAAATATATGCGTGTCCTCATCATCTACCGAACAGAAAGCGACTATGCGCGCCGTGTCTTCGATTATCTGCGCGACTTTAGTCGGCGCACAGGTCATGCCATTGAGGAATTTGACCCAGATACACGTGAGGGGCAGTCGCTCTGTCGCACGTACGACATTGTAGAGTACCCCACTATCCTTGCCTTGGCGGATAACGGCCAAGTGCTGGGCATGTGGCGCGGCCTGCCGCTGCCAACTATCGACGAAGTGGGGTACTATGCCCGCTAAAACACCCAAAGCACACACCGCGACCACTGTGGTGGTGGATGATGTGAGCCCCACACCATGGCTCCGTCGCCCTGGCATGGCGGCATTGCTGGCGGCAGCTTTGGGCAGTGGCCTGGGGCTTGTGGCATCCTTTGTTCTCTCGCTTGAGACACTGCATTTAGCGCAGCACCCAGGTGGGGCGCTCAATTGCGACGTCAATGCTGTGCTGAGCTGCTCCACAGTAGCACAGCATTGGTCGGCGACGGTGTTTGGCTTCCCCAACAGCTTCGTTGGTATGATGGCCATGCCAGTGATGATAACGGTAGTGGTAGCACTGCTGGCTGGGGCACGTCTGCCGCGCTGGTTTGTGCGGAGTGCCTGGGGCGGCGCTGTGCTGGGGATGATTTTTGCACTGTGGATGTTTTATATGAGCTTCGCCGTTATTCGCGTGCTGTGCCCGTGGTGTCTAACACTTGATGTTGGTATGCTGCTGATCTTCTTTGGGATGACGCGCTACTGCATTGAGGCCGGGGTGATTGGTGGGGAGCGCACCAAGCGCTTTGCTCGCCATGGCTACGACGTGCTGTGCGGCGTGAGTGTGCTGGTGCTGGCGGTGGCGCTGATTATTGTCAAGTTTGGCGCGGAGCTACTATAGATAAAGTCGTTTTTTGTACGGTAAATATTGTCGAGCTTGTCAGGATTGGCAAGCTTTTTAAAATGAACAGAATGTTATATTATTCAGCACGTTTTTTTGTGTCTATTGGTGTAATGGTGAGTATTTTCTCACACCAGGGATACTATGATATAGTGGCAGCTGCCACTATATTGATGCAAGTGAGTTACCTGTTAGCTTGAGCTGCTTGTTTGGCGTAGTAGGAAAACAATACGTGAAGATAATGTATGATGAATTTTAACATAGTTATGAAGCCTTTGCGAGACTTAAACACGACGCGCTGTTAATGTATAGGCTATTGTTGCGTGACGCAACCGAAATAGCAAAATAGCGGGAGGAAGATGTCGCCTATTGGCGATACTGTGCATATGAATATAGATAGCATTCTGTTCATTATGCACTATTGATAGCGAGTGTGTTGGCAGGCTTGTGCGCATCGTGGATTTGCTAGCAAATATGATGATAGCATGCTAATGCTGCTATGCTGTAGTAGATGAACATTACCTGAATAGCAAGCACAACACATTCAGCGAGAGGTGAGTGATATGTTTTGCTAGGTGGTGCAATTTTGAATGAAAGAAAAGGTATGTTCAGTTTGATGGAGATGTGAAATCGATAGAGTTGTATGGGTTAGTTTGATTTTTATCGGCCAATTGCCAAGCGTGTTTGCAAAGAACAATTCAACGTGCTGGAAAATGAAACGATTAATACCTGAAAAATGAGCGGGTTAAAACGACATGGCTATGATGACGATATGCGTGCGATAGCGGTTGGCTGTTGTAAGCTGTGAAGTAGACGCGCGTGATGTCATAGCTTAGCATGGTAGTGAAGATTCTTTGCAAAGCAAGTGAGTAAGTTGCAGCACGATGCTAAAAATGCAGTGAGGTTCTTGGCTGGGCGATGGTGGCTGCGCATTGACTGATATTTGTTAAAGAAAACTGATTAGTATAAGGGCGCTATAGAGCGAGAAGCAAGCAAAAATACTGCTGCGCCGCAGCATGTAAATTTCATAGAATTGTGTAGATGAAGTGGTGTATCAAAAAAATCATTTCGGTTGCATAATGAAAGCAAGATGCTACGCGTGAGAAATATAGCGCGCACGATAAAGCGGGCGCTATCATAGCACAATGTGGTGCCCGCAGGCAGATACTATGCGAAGCAAGACGCAGGTAGGATTGTTGATACGTGCTCATATTTTTTTAAAAATTCTGAGTGACGCTCATGCTTAGTTACTTGTTACATCAACTACATCAAAACAGCTTGCATCTATTTTTACATACAGTAGTAACAGAATATGCGCATGTTTCTATAGCGCAAAAATGAGGCTATAGGACACAACACAAGGTGGAAGGAAGACGATCAACTGCTATAGCGAAGTATCGTGCAGCGCGGCATACTCATCACTCTATATTTTATACCAAACAAAAAATGCAAAATAGCTAAAGATATGTAAGGTATACAAAAAATAAGCTATATGCAAAATATGAATATGCTAAGCGGAACCGTTGCAGAAAACTGGTTACAAGCGTAAGCGCACCAATGGGTGCTAGATATGTACAAGAACGTTATATATTCCGCTCTAGATGGACAGGAGTGCCTGTTATAAGCGCTGTAACGCGCTAAACCCTAGATAAGGGAAAGAAGCTATATGAGCACTATGTTAGGCGTCTATGGCCTCTTGAAAGGCAGATAGACCGTTGTTTGTCGTTGATAGGAGAAAATGAGACTATGTATATGATGTGTAGAACACGACATAGCTATGTTGTAAAAAATAGAGTAGTGTGAAGAGAGTAAATTGAGATTGTGTTGTATAAAATATAGGATATCATTGGTGGCGCGAGGTGACGAATAAGGTGTGATATATACAACAATAACTCTCAGATGCACGCGCTCTATATGTGTATAAAAAACAACATACATAACCACAACGAAACAAATTCGAAAACAGAGACGGTAGAGCGACAATCTGACAACGTTGTGGGTAATAATGAATATTGTATATATAACAACGATTGATTTGATGGCACCAAAAGAGAAATAACAGGGGTAAATGAGGCAATGTTGTTATAATTATAACGTTTATACAATTATGGATAGGAGAGGATGGTGTCTCTTTGCGAAGTATGGGTTGGCATATAGTAAGGACTTTTGGGTAGCGCTTCACCAGTGTATTAGCAGCTTTGCGGTGGTGGTTGGGACAGAGGTGGTCTTATTGTGTGCTACCTATAATAATGGTATGCTAGTGATATGAAGAACAATACAATTTTACGCATTGGTGCTGGCGCGGCGTTTGTGGCGCTGGGCGGAATATTATTAAGCGAGAGCTTTGGTGTGCAATTCCATTACTGGCGGGAGTTTTGGTATGGTTTGTGTGCATTCGGATTTATCATGGTTGGTGTGCTCACGCTGCGCAATCGCAATTGGCTGTGGGGAGCGCTCTGGGTAGCAGTTGGCCTAACAATTGGTGCGAATGCATTTTTGCATAATAACGTTAATATTTGGCGAATGTTTTGGCCGCTGGTACTGATAGCGATCGGTCTGACGATTATTTTTAATTTGTCGCAGCGTCAGCGTCGTATTGCAAAACAATCGTCGGACGATAATATGGTTGCTTCCTTCTCGGGCAACACGCGCAAGATAAAAGGCGAATTTGCAGGTAACTCGCTTTCGGCAGCATTTGGTCAGGTGGACCTCGATCTGCGCCAAGCCAAGATAGAGGATGGTGCAGTGATTGATATTTTTGTTGTGTGTGGTGGCATCAATATTATTTTTCCAGACAACGTCATCGTCAAGACGCAGGTCAATAGTATCTTTGGCGGGGTAGAGGACAAAACTAACGCTGCCAAGAGTGCAAAAAAGACTGTCTACATTCGCGGCGACTGTGTTCTTGGTGGGCTCGAAATTAAATAATAAGAAAAACAATAATTCGCTACAACACGCTTCTTGATAACAACGAGAAGCGTGTTTGTTTTTGTGTTGAGATAGTGCAGGCAGCGGAATGCGGGTTAAAGCTGGCGCGATAGTATCGCTACTCGATTTTTAACTTCGCATTTTGCTGAGGAGTCTTACTAGCGCTACTGGCAACGAGCCATATGTTTGTTGTATACAATTGATAAAATTTTTTGTTGCTGAATTGCTCATTGCCAAATATTGATTGTGGTATTGTAATGTGAGAGTGGTTTCGTAACATGCGTTAATGTTTTTAATTTTTGTGTACACTAATCGGCGAGAATTGCGATAGCTTTGTGGTACTTGCATATAATGGATTAATACGCTTCGCTAGTAATAATAAATGTGCGCGACAGCAACGCACACAAAAATGTACTACTTACAAAAAATAGTGCGCAGAGTCTTATGGTTTGCTAATTCACTTGCCCTTCTTGCAAACTAAATAAGATGAACATAATGCAAAAAGCATTCAAACTTTACACAAGCACGTCTTGCAAGACTACCTTAGCTACAGCACATACACAAAGCATAAAAATGTGATGGTAAGATTTTTGCGCAAGGTATACTTTGAGGCAGGTGAGCCAGAGCGCCACGAATGCCAGTATGTTGTGCCAAGCATTCTTGCTATACTAGGATTATGAATCGTTGCCCCTGGGCCGAATGTAGCGATAATGAGCGCACCTACCACGACACCGAGTGGGGTGTGCCGCTCTATGATGATCAGAAATTATTTGAACTACTCTGCCTGGAGGGTGCGCAGGCTGGCCTGAGCTGGAGCACGATTTTGGCCAAGCGGGCGGGGTACCGGCAGGCCTTTTATCAATTTGAAATCACAAAAGTAGCCGCCATGACGGATGCGGAGCTGGAGGCGCTTGCCCAGGACGCGCGCATCGTCCGCAACCGGCGCAAAATTTATACGGTGCGCACCAATGCCCAGGCAGCGCTGCGGGCTATTTACCAGCATGGCAACCTGCAGGCGTACTTATGGGGTTTGGCGGGTGGCGCGCCGGTGCAACATCACTGGCATACTGCAAGTGATGTACCCACCGATACGACTACGTCCCAAGCAATGAGCGCGCAGCTCAAGCGGGATGGTTTTGCCTTCGTCGGCCCAACCACGTGCTATGCCTTTATGCAGGCCGCGGGGATGGTGAACGACCACGTAGTGGGGTGCTTTCGGCACAGGGAGTGCGCGGCGCTGAGCATTCACCCTGCATGAGAGTAAAAAGATATAGCTAGTTAGATTAATTGGGCTATATCTTATATCTTGAGATGTAAGTACTTTTGGTTTTGCAGCTAGTGCGCTACAATAGACCCAGAGGCATTTTTGCGTAGCTTGTGGTGCGCAAAATGAGTGGCTATCACCCACGAAGCCTGCGGGAAGAAATTGGTTTGTTATTTTCATAAAGAGCTGTGAATCTAAAGAGCCAAGAATAGACCCCGCCGCGAATGCTGCGACAAGGCAATAATCAAGTGCTGAAAGAGTATAGCTATTTCTGTCATTTTGCCGGGAAATGCTAGAATCACTTCTTTTGGAATCGAGATGGTACCGTCCGCGCGAATACCCAGCGGATTCTCGAGTTCAGAAGAGGTGATTTTAATTATATAAGGAGTAGCCATATACCGCAGAATAATCGCGTGACGAGCTTTGCAATCGATCGGGAGTATGATTACATTATGTATGATACGACTGACATGATTCGCGCTATGAATTTTCCGCGGGAGATTGCGGGATTGCTTCTAAAGACTGATGAATTTCATCTGTCGCTGTTTGAGGTACTTGGCGAGTATGGGGTGGATGAGGCTGGCTATGAGCAGCTCGAGCGACTCTCGTGCACGGCTGGTGCAGCGATGACGACAAAGCCAGAATTGACGGGTAAGTTCTGTAGATTGGTCGACAATGCAAAGGGTCGCGAGACAATTATTGCGCTTGCCCAGTGGGGCGAGCTTGAAGCGTGGCGCGATGCAATTCGTGAACTGATACCTCAGGCGGAGTTCATTATTCCACATGTCACGTTATATACCAACCATAATGGCGCAATTGGCTATAGCGACAGAGATGCGTATCGAGCCCAGCCGCTTGATGCAACAATAAAAGCAACGCTCCACTCTGTATACCAAAAGCGAAAAGAAATGGAGTACAACCATGCATGAATATTGGCAGCCGCGTACCCACGAGAAAGCACCTGCCTGCATTACAACAGTCGTGCCAGGCAGCGAGCAGTTTGCGTTACTTAAGCAAGATATGGGTATTTCTGATCGTTATGAAGCAACGCTTGCAGAGCTGGCTATGCAGGGCAAGGCGGTGGTGTTTGCTGCAGTGGAGGACGGCCGTTATGTGGGACGGGTGACACTGCGGCATGATTGGACTGAGCGACCAGAGATTGATGAGCCATCAGTGAGGATTGAAGATGAATACCCTGGCCTGCCACAGATTAACGCACTTGAGGTGGCAGAGCAGTATCGTGGCCGCGGCATTGCCTCGCAGTTACTCGCTGCAGCGGAGGATGAAGCGTGTCAGCAGGGGTTTGACCAAGTTGGCTTGGCGGTGGATGTTACCAACAAGAGGGCGATGGGTATCTACGAGAATCGTGGCTATAGGTATCGATTGGTGGCAGACAAGCCAACCTTTACCAGTATATACCACCGGACAGATGGCACTGACGAGGCTGGCGAGTATTACTTAATGACAAAGCAAGTGCGAGGTGAGGGGTGATGCAACCTGGGCGAATCCTTATCTACGGTGACTCGAACGTCTGGGGCGACAAGGGTTTTGGCGAGAATGGCGTTCTGTTGGGGCGCTATGCTGCCAAACAGCAATGGCCGAATATCCTCCAGCGATTGCTCGGTGATGAGTATGACATTATTCAAGCGGGGCTGTGTGGACGGACAGCAGGGGAGTATGCAGGGCAACCGCCATATCTTGGTGGTAAGATTGGCTACGAAATAGCACTGCGAGAGGCTAGCCCGGTGAGCGGGGTGATCATCGCGCTTGGTGTGAATGATGCACAAAATGAAAGTGCTTCTGGCGAGCAAATTGTAGCTGATTTACAGTGGTATAGCGCCTATACCCAGGCCTATGCAGCTGATAGCGAGAATGACATGGCTGGTGGTGGTAGTGTGTGGTATATTGAGCCTACTGTCGTGCCAGCTCAGCGCTATAAGCCGCTTGCTAGCAAGCTACAGTGTATTAGCGAGATGCTCCGCGCTACTCACACAACCATTAGTAATTCACTTGATCACAATGACGACTATGCGCCTGATGGCATCCATTTCTCACTGCACGGGCATCGGCGAATGGCGCAGGCAATGTATGATGCAATAAAGCAGGTAGAAAATTCGCACAAATATACAGTAACCCACACTAAGCAAGGAGGAAATGTATGACAAAAATAACTTATTTCGTCCATGGTACGACGACGGATAATGAAGCTGGTAAGGCGACTGGCTGGTTGCCTGGTGAGCTGTCAGCAGTGGGGGTTCAGCAAGCGCAGGCGCTACCAGAGCAAGCGGCTGATACTAGCTTTACTGTGGTATTTTGCTCGGATCTTGGTCGAGCGATCGATTCAGCCCGGCTTGCTTTTGGTGCAACGCATCAGATTGTTATTGATAAACGGCTGCGCGAAGCAAATTATGGTGATAATAATGGCAAGGATGGGGCCTTTAAGGCTAGTCTGCTTCCCTTTGTTGATACACCATTTCCACACGGCGAGAGCTACCGCGATGTAGAGGCGCGCATGCGTGACTTTGTGGCGATGCTGCAGCGCGACTATGCTGGCCAGCACATTGCCATCGTGGCGCACGAAGCACCGCAGCTTGCGCTGGACGTTATCCTTGGTGGTAAGACCTGGCCAGAGGCAATAGCAACCAATTGGCGCGAAGTTGGCTCATGGCAGCCCGGGTGGGTGTATGATACAGAGGCAATAGCATAAGTACATTACTCATGGAGAAAGATATGACTGATCAACAGCAAGAATGGCTTGATTTTGCAAAAAGTGTGGCACACGAAGCGGGTGATATTATGCGAAAATATTTTGGCAAAAAGCCAGATGCTCACCTCAAAGCAGACAACACAATTGTGACTATCGCCGATGAGGAAATCAACCAGCTTGTTATCCGACGCGTGACAGAGCAGTATCCAACCCACGATATTGATGGAGAAGAAGCGAGTGCTCGCCGTGGCTCGGACTATGTGTGGGTATGTGACCCGATCGACGGTACGGCGCCCTTCGCAATGGAGCTACCGGTATCAGTGTTTTCTTTGGCATTAGTGATCGATGGCCAACCGGAAGTCGGTGTGATTTATGCGCCGTTTAGTGACCATTTGTATTGGGCGGTGCGCGACTATGGTGCATATCTGAACAATCAGCCAATTCATGTTAGCCAGAATAGCCTTGACGATCGTGTGGAGATGAATGTTGATTGGTGGTCGAGTGCCCAGTGGGATGTAATGCAGGTTGTCCATGATATTGCTTGCGAAAAGGGTGTCTATGTGATGTCGCCGTGCAGCACGACGCATGCAGCAGCATTGGTGGCGCGTGGTGAATTTGTCGCATCGGTCTTTGCTGGCACGAAGGGTAAAAATGTTGACATTGCGGCAGCAAAAGTCATTGTCGAGGAAGCTGGCGGCAAGGTGACTGACCTTTTCGGCCGGGAGCAGCGGTATGATCAGGATATTTGCGGAGCGGTACTAAGCAATGGAATTGTTCATGAGGAGATAGTGGAGGCGATGAGGAAACTATGAGCAATGATATAAAGCAGCAACGTGCGAGCTCTATCGTAAAAATCTGTAACGCTCTCTCAACTAACTGGTCGGGTGAGACGTCCTACTGTGATGATTGGTCGTCGAGTAACCCAAGCAGCGGGCAGTGTGCCGTTTCGGCTCTAGTGCTGCAGGATTACTGTGGTGGCGAGATTTGCCGCTGCGTGGTGGCGGGCACGCCGCATTATTTCAACCGCATTGATGATCAGGTAGTGGATAGCACGGCCGCGCAGTTTGGCACGGTAGCGATTGATTACGATACCTCTACCGTGCGCAGCCGCCAACGGATTCTTCGTCACGCCGACACCCGCCGGCGGTACGAGCTGCTGAAGGGACGAGTCAAAGAAGCGATGTGGGGACGAAACAGAGAGGAGATAAAATGATAAAAGATGTGCAGCGTCAAGATAGCTATGTAACACACGCTTTTATTGATGCCCAAAACATTTATAAGGGTGTTCAGAGTGATGGCTGGTCACTTGATTGGCGTAAATTCCGTGTTTACTTGCGTGATAAATATCACGTTGAAAAGGCATTCATTTTTATTGGATATATGTCTCAGTATCAAAGCTTGTATTCACTTTTACAAGAGTGTGGCTATGTTTTGATATTCAAGCCGGTTATTATGCGAGCGACAGGTGAAGTTAAGGGCAATGTCGATGCAGAGCTTATTGTTGAATGCTGGCGGCGAGAAGGGGAGTATGACAAAGCAGTGATCGTGACGGGCGATGGTGATTTTGCGCCGCTTGTAAGAATTTTACAGGAAAAAGGCGCGTTTGAGCATGTTATTGCACCGAATAGGAAATATGCATCAAGTCTGCTGCGGAAGGCGTCTGGCAGTAATATAACCTTTATGAAGGAAATACGTGGAAAGGTGAGGCGTCGATGAATAATATACTATGAAAAGACCCCGCAGGGACAGAACCGCAGCGAGGGATTTTCACTATTGAATACCTACATTGTACGACACAATTGATAATAAATCAAGGAGGAAACCAATGAAATTCACACACGGTACACGCCGCCGGGCGGCAGAATATGAAAAGGATTGGGTGCAGCGATGGAAGGATGACCAGACGTTCGAAAGGTCGGTGGCGCAGCGGCCGGCAGATAATGCCTACGTTTTTTATGACGGGCCACCGTTTATTACTGGCGTGCCGCACCATGGGACGCTGCTCAGTAGCATCGTCAAGGATGCGGTGCCGCGCTACTGGACGATGAAAGGCAAGCGTGTGGAGCGCCGCTGGGGCTGGGACTGTCATGGGCTGCCGGCAGAGAATTTTGTCGAAAAGCAGCTGAATATTGTGGATCGGCGGCAGATTGTGACGAGTAGCGACCAGCCAGCACCGCTGGATAAGGATGGTAATCCGTTGCCGACTATTAGTCTGGAAAAATACATCACCAAGGCCCGCGAAAGCATGGTGGCGAATAGCGAGACGTGGCAGGGCGTGATCGATCGTATCGGCCGCTGGGTGGATTTCAAAGGCGCCTACCGCACCATGGACAAGGATTTTATGGAGAGCGTCTGGTGGGCCTTCAAGCAGCTGTATGAGGCTGGCAAGATCTACGAAGGCGAAAAGGTGCTGATGTACGACACCAAGTTCGCCACCCCAGTGAGCAAGGCCGAAGTGACCATGGACAACGACGCCTACCAGACAGTGACTGACCCGAGCGTGTATGTGAAGTTTAAGCTAAAAGATGGTAAGACGAGTCACAAAATAGTATTAAACGAGCATTCAAAAGTCTTGTTTGTATGTAATGCAAATGCCGCGCGCTCGCAGATGGCGCAGGGATTTTATAACCACTATTCTCGCTCTCAAAATGCCGATTCGGCTGGGTTGAACCCAGAGAAAAAATGGGACGAAGCTCCAACGTTGAGTGATTTTGAAGCCATGAGTCATAAGCCAGCTAGAAGCAGTGAGACGATGCAAGAAGCGGGTATTGACATCACTGGACATAAGCGGCAGTTGCTTACCGCCGACAAACTGGGTGATTATGATTTGATCGTTAATCTAGCAGAGAAGTCTCAGACACCAGACTGGCTCAGGGGGGATAATGTTATTTGGTGGAATGTGGCTGATCCACGTAACGAGAGTGCTGAAAAAAATCGGATGGCGCGTGATGAGATTGAGCAGCGCGTTAAAAGCCTACTAAATGGCGCTGTTATTGACGATACTGATAGTCTATCGCAGTACAACTTCGTCATCCTTCACGGCTATACGGGGAGTAATAAGACGAATTTCATCCCGTGGCTCAAGGCTGAGTTGGAGCAACGAGGAGCGAGAGTACAGGCGCCGCAGCTCCCCAATACGGACAACCCAACAGAGGTTGAGCAGGTGCAATATGTGCTTGACAACGTTGCATTTGATGAGAATACTGTCCTAATTGGCCATAGCCTAGGTGGGTTGGTTGCGATGCGTGTGTTGGAGAAATTGCCGCACAAGATTCATCACCTCATGTTGGTAGCACCATCAGTCTTGCCGCAATTTTATCAGGGAAACGATGATATCGACACAAAAACTGGTGAGAGAAAGCGGTTTATCGATCACTTTAGTTATGACTTTGATTTCGACAAAATAAGTAGCCAGGCGGTGCATAAGACGATCTTGCAAGATAATAACGATTCGAAATCACGTAAGCCGTCTATGCAGTATATTGCTGATAATATTGGTGCAACATTGTACAAAACAGTCGCAAACAAAAGGCATTTTGTGGCAGAGCAAGAACCATTTATTCTTGAAAAATTGTTGGCAAATGAGGGTGGCGATGATCCTTTCCTCCTCGCCTGGACAACCACGCCATGGACACTACCAGCCAACCTGATGCTGGCGGTCAATCCGGAGATGACGTACTGCGAGGTGCTGGTAGGTGGCGAAAAGCTGATCATCGCCGAGGAGGCCCTCGAGCGCACCCTGCAGGACGAAAAGCACCAGCCGCTTGATTACGAAGTGCTGCGCAAATTCCCCGGCAGCGAGTTGGTAGGCAAGAAATACCAGCCGCTCGATACGGGCTCGAATTGGCCAGAGAATGATAAGATTCACACTATTTACATGGCGGATTTTGTTTCGAGTGAATCGGGTACCGGTATCGTGCACATCGCGCCAGCCTATGGTGAGGATGACTTTGAGCTTGGTAAGGCCAATGGCATCGCGCCCTTCCATGTGATTGACGATAACGGTTACTACACCGATAGCAATTACAAAGGCCTGGAGGTATGGGACAACAACAAGTTCATTGCCAAAGATCTGAAAGAAAAGGGTGCGGTGTGGAAAATTGAGTACATTCGTCACGAATACCCGTTCAACCCGCGTAGCAAGCAGCGCATTATGTACCGGGCTATTCCAAGTTGGTTCTTCGACATCCAGGGGCAGAAGCCGCTGATGCTGGAGCAAAATGAGCATATCAATTGGTTCCCGCACCACCTCAAGCACGGCCGCTTTGCCAAAAACATCGAGCAAGCACCAGACTGGAATTTGAGCCGCGACCGCTTCTGGGCGACGGCCATGCCGGTGTGGAAGGGTGACCGTGGCACCGTCAAAGTGGTTGGCTCGTACGCGGAACTCAAGGAACTGAGCGGTGTGGAGTTGGATGATTACCACCGTCCGTGGGTGGATGACATTACTTTTGAAATCGACGGCGAAACATTTACGCGTATTGATAAAGTGCTGGACTGCTGGTTCGAGAGCGGTAGCATGCCGTTTGCGCAGCTGCATTATCCGTTTGAAAACCAGGCCAAGTTTGAGCAGAATTACCCGGCGGACTTCATCGTTGAGTACATTGGCCAGGTGCGGGCGTGGTTTTACTATGTGCATGCTGTCAATGTTGCTTTGGCAGAAATTGGTGCTTTTGGCGAGGCTGGCGTGCAGCACAAAAACGCCTACAGCAACGTCATTACCACCGGTGTGGTGGCGGGCAATGACGGCCGCAAGATGAGTAAGTCGCTTGGTAACTTTACCGATCCGAACGAGCTGATGGATAAGTTCAGCGCTGATTCCTTACGCTTCCTATTACTGAGTAGCCCGCTACTGAACGGCGAGGACTTTGCTTTGCACGACAAGGACGTGGGCGACGTGGCCCGTAAGCTGAGTATGATTTGGAATATGTATGATTTCTTTACCATGTATGCGGAGGTTGATGGTTGGGAGTTTGACGGTGAGCTGGTGGATCCACTGAGTGGCAAGCCGGTTTGTACGTCCCTCTCATCCACCGAAACGGCTTCCGCGCACCGGGAATCTCGCTCATCAACCACAGGTGATACTGCGGAACTCGCTGCGCTCAAACAGTCCTCGTATCTGCCTGATGTTGACGACCTCAATTCTCGGGCGCGTGCAGATGTTTCGGAAGATGAAGCGACGATCGGCTCTGTGACCAACCCGCTCGATATCTGGATTATCAGCCGCTTGCACGAGCTGGTGGCGGAGGTCGAGCGGCAGATGGATGCCTATAACATCCCTGATGCACTCAGCCCAATTTTGCCGTTCCTGGACGACGCCAGCAACTGGTACGTCCGCCGCAGCCGCCGCCGCTTCTGGAGGTCGTCGAAAGGGGCCGCGGGCGCTGAGGACGATGGTGATAAGAGCGATGCCTACCGCACGCTGCACTATGTGCTGGTGCGCCTGAGCCACCTGCTGGCACCGTTTACGCCGTTCTTGGCCGAGGAGCTGTACCACAACCTAACCGGTGATAACGAGTCGATCCACCTCAAAGATTGGCTGCCAGCCGGTGCGGTGAATGAGCAGGTGCTGGCTGATATGGAGACGGTAAAGGATATTGTGAGTGTTGCACTACATATTAGGTCAAAAGCAGGAAGAGGCTATGGGTCGCGTCAGCCACTTAGCGAAATGAGGTTATACGGAGTTAATCCAATAGGAGACTATTCTGATATTCTTAAAGATGAAGTCAATGTTCAAAAAGTGACCTTTATTCAGACAAATGAATTGTCTAAGGCGCTAGATGGGATGAAAGAGCCCTCTGGAACAGAAGGGACACGCAACTACATCTTTGTAACGCTTGAATTGTATAGGTCACCTGAACTCAAGCGCGAAGGCTTGATGCGTGAGGTCATCCGCCACGTCCAGAGCGCACGTAAGAAGGCGGGGCTGCAAGTGGATGACCGGATTGTGCTACACCTCGCGGTCGGGGCTGAGCCCACCAGCCAGGCGCGGCCAGCTAGTGACGCAGCCGCGCAGCTGCGCCAAGCCCTCACCGAGCACGCCGACACCATCGCCAGCGAAACCCTCGCCACAATGGCGCCCGAGCAGCCCGGTGATGCGCTCTACCACACCACGGCCATGGTAGACGGCGCTGAGCTGCAGGTGAGCCTGGGGAAAGCATAGGTCTGCGAGAAACACATGCCAAGCTCGGGTGGCACACCAGTCGTGAGACGCCACTCGAGCTTGGTAACTGGGCAAGATTTGAGTTTTACAGCATACTCACTCCTTGCGCCAGCCTAGCATGCTCACCGAGCAAGAAAACATCGAGAGGCCAGCCACGAAACAAGTAGAAGCGCTCATTTTATCAACATATCCGACGCAGTCAATGTATGAGGCTGGCTACCAGTAGGGAGTATTAAAAGCCAGCCCCTCGTTCGATCGCTTCCTCTCACGTTAGCTCTCACCCATGTTTTTCTCCAAAATATTAAAAAAGTACAGAGCGGCAATCGCTACAATGGGGCTATAAGCCTGCACGATAATTGAATATCATGACTAAACTGTCTACCACCATACCTACCTCCTCATTACGTCAGCGCTTGGCGGGGTTGTGGCTGGTGGTGCGGATTATTTGGCGGGAGGCACCGCTGACGATTGCAGTCCAAGCGGTGGGAGCGGTGCTGTCGGCGGTGCTGCCACTGGCCACGGCATACTATGCGGCTCTTGCGACAACGGCTTTGGCTGAGGCATACGCGACAGGTGGGCAGCCGCAACTCCTCATCTATGTAGTAGTGACTGTGGTACTGGGCGTTGTGGCGAGCGTGTGGTCGGTGGTGCAAGGGTATTATGATCAAGTGTCGCGCTACCGCATCGAGGCTGCCATGAGCGATCACATGTATGCCCGTCTCCATGCGCTGGATTTTTGGCGCTACGATGACCCTACAACCATTGATATGTTTGATAAAGCGCAGCGCTTCGTCCAGTCATTTTCGTACCTCTTTATCCAACTGGTGCGAATGCTGACGGCGCTGGTGTCGCTGGCAACAAGCCTGTGGATGATGGTGATGGTGAGCTGGTGGCTGGGGCTGCTCGTGCTCGTGGCGCTTGTGCCAAGTAGTGTGGTGCAGGTGCGGCTGTCGCGCTTGCAGGCTGGCCACTGGCGCGAGCAGGTGGCGACGCGGCGGCGCATGGCGTGGATCGAGCACATCCTTAGCCGGCCAAACTTCATTGCTGAGTTGCGCCTCTATGGAGTGATTCGCCATCTGCTTGGTGAGCGTGCCGCGCTGCGGGACAAAGATCGGCTGCGGGTGCTTGGCTACGAGCGTCGCTTTATGGGGCAGCGCCTCGGTGGTGAGGTTATCCAGGCAGCAGCGGAGGTAGTGGCGCTTGCTTGGGTGGTGCTGGAGATCGTGGCGCACCGCCAGCCGATTGGGCAATTTGTGCTCGTGCAGCAGATGGTAGGGCGAGTGATGAGCGAGATGGACAGCGTGATCAATACATATAATATGATTGACGAAGACCTCGCCACTATGGCAGACTACCAGCAGTTTATGGCATTGCCGGTTGCAAGCCAGGCAGCCACCATCGATGAGGTAACGCTGCGTGATGCGATCGCGGTGCAGCAAGTGTCATTTTGTTATCCGGGCACGCAGACAGCGGTGCTGCGTGATATTTCTCTCACCATTCGCCGCGGTCAGCACATTGCCATTGTGGGTGAAAATGGCGCTGGCAAGAGCACGCTCGTTAAGCTGCTCACCGGTCTGTATCAGCCCAGCAAAGGCAGCATTACCATTGATGGGGACGATCTCCGTCACATCAGCTCAGCGGCTTGGCACCGGCAATTGGCTGTGCTGGGGCAGGAGTTCATCCGCTATGACTTCGCCACAGCGCACGAGAATGTCTGGTATGGCGATGTCTCGCAGCCAGTGGATGCAGCGTGCCGCGATGCTGCACTGCGCCAGGCCGAGGCAGCCGATTTTGTCCGTAAGCTCCCTCAGGGTGGGAACAGCTACATTAGCAAATGGATGGAGGCAGATGACCACGAAACAGGGGTCGATCTATCTGGTGGGCAGTGGCAGCGCCTGGCCTTGGCGCGCAACTTGTATCGCAATGCGCCTATCATCATCCTCGACGAACCCACCAGCGCCATTGACGCCGCCGCCGAAGCGCGCATCTTTCGCCACCTCTTTGCTCAGCAGGGCAAGACCATCATCACCATTAGCCACCGCTATAGTACTGTTAAGAAGGCGGATGTCATCTACGTTATCGCCCACGGCCGCATCGTCGAGCATGGCACTGCCGCCGCATTAATGGCGCAGCGTGGTGCATTCTACGAGATGTTCAAAGAACAGATATAGTTTGGTATAATAGGGGTGTGGCGCGTTGGCGGAGCGGTTACGCAGAGGTCTGCAAAACCTTTTAGACGAGTTCGACTCTCGTACGTGCCTCCACAATTGTTGATGAATAGCTCTCTCGATGGAGCTATTTTTGCTCTAGTAGTTCTTTTAGCTCTGGGAAGGTTGGCTGGAAGAAATGGTTGCGATCTTCGAAAATATGCACCGTAGCGGTTGGCAAGTCTCGCTGAAATTTAGCAAGTTCGGTAAATGGCACGACTGGATCGTCTTTGCTGTGGAATAGGTGAATTTCTTTGGAGGATTTTTCGAGCCCAGTGGCGCTTGTTACTTGAAAGCTACCGAGGTCTTCATTCGATTCGTCGTCATAGCACGGCGAAACTAGCACGAGCCGCCGGACTGGCATATGCAGTGGCGATTCATGCAAGTACTTTGCCAAAAACATTGCGCCCAAACTATAGCCAACCAGCTGAACGTCATCGCCAAGCAGGAGCAGTAGCTTTTCAAAATATATTTTCCACTCAGCGTAGCTAGCGTTTTGCTTATTAGGGAAATCTGGCAGTAAAACATCAGCATCGACGATTTCTTGCGCCAGCCAGTCACGCCATTTTTGTACCCACAGTAGTCGTTCATATTGCAGCTGACTATTCTTGAGATTATTCAAGTAATTTTCGTAGCTATTAAAGCTTGATCCGCCGTGAATTATTACAATTTGCTTCATAAACATAGTATAATACAAGCAGCACATGGCTGCTATGCCAAAAGTGCGGCTGCACGCGCGAGTGGCGGAACTGGTAGACGCGAGGGACTTAAAATCCCTTGGCCAAAAGCCGTGCGGGTTCGATTCCCGCCTTGCGCACCAGACATGATATAACAGAGAAAACCACTTGAGGAGAGTGGTTTTCTCGTGTGCATAGCCAGAAGGGTAGAATATGGTGGCGGTCGTAATAGCTATCAGCCCAAGATTTATTGTAGAATTACCCCAACCGCTGGCGAAAGCCACACAATTTGCTATAATAAAGCTATAACCAAAAAGGAGAAACGACACTATGACAATAGCATTAATCGTTTTGCTCGGCGTGATTGGCCTGCTCGTTCTGTTTGGCATCTTCATGTGGGCAACGTACAACAGCTTGGTCAAGCTGAAGATCCGCGTGGACGAAGCCTGGAGCGACATTACCGTCCAGCTCAAGCGCCGAACAGACCTCATCCCGAACTTAGTCGGCACTGTGAAGGGCTATGCATCGCACGAGAAAGAAGTCTTCGAGAACGTTGCAGAGGCTCGCAGCGCTATCATGAATGCCCAGGGCGTGCAAGAGACAGCTGCGGCAGAGAATATGATCGAGGGCGCTCTGAAGAGTTTGTTTGCTGTAGCAGAGGCTTACCCAGAGCTCAAAACCAACCAAAACTTCATCCAGCTGCAGCAAGAGCTGGTGGACACCGAGGATAAGATCCAGGCTGCACGCCGCTTCTACAACGGTGGTGTGCGCGACCTCAACACCCGCATCGCCATGTTCCCCGCCAATATCGTGGCTGGCATGCTGGGCTTCAAGGCTCGCGAGTTCTTTGAGGTGGAAGACCGCGCTAGTGTCGAAAACCCAGTGCAGGTGCAGTTCTAGGCATCGCGCACAGTATAGCGAAACCGCCCTCGATGGAGGGCGGTTTTTTTGTGGCTTTGCAACAGCATAAGGGTTGTGATGTCAGGTTGTATGTCGTTCTTGGTGAGGGGTGCTTGAGAAGAGTTATGGCTACAGTGAGCGGCTTATCGCTTGGCTGAGAGTGTTTTATCTAGAAGGTGGGGGATTTGAGTAATAAAAATAATTGCAATGATTAGAGTGCTAGAGCACTGCCAGCAGGCGAGAGCACCGCAAGAAGCGAACATGACAAGCAGAGCAAGAGAGGGTAGACACCCTTCTAGGATGGATGTCATGTTCGATAGGGATGTCACACGAAGAAGTGCACAAACCACCCTGACACTAGCGTGAGAGTAATGAGGATAAATAGTCTCAAATACTTCTCTAGGTCAGAGCAATTGCTCCGCTCCCCTGATGACGAGCCATTAATAAGACTCGCAGTTAGCATGATGCCAAGGGCTTGTGCAATACCTATCCTGGCAACTCCTAGAACAGGAGCGATGTACCACCCCCAAAGCAGACTGAACGTCCATGCGCCAAGAATACCGGATATGACTACAAGCACACACTCAGCAATGACAGTGCTTCTAGTCTTTCTCGTTTTCTCGGTAATGGTGATCTTGATGTTGCTCATGACACTACTCTCTCCCCACCCAAGCGGACGCTTGTGCAAATAACACTGGTCGACGCTTGGATGCGGCGACTCAAGGTGGGGTGCTGGGGCGCGGCTATGGTAGCCATGCCTGGGCAGCCCACCTTGAGTGGTATGCTCTGCTTGTCAAACAACACTTTTGGACAAAATGCGAACATATGTCAACAAAAGCTGATATATATATCAATATATGAAAGGCTAGTCAAGTGGGTGCGACATAGGCCCAAAAACCTTACCAATAGTTAGCGCGCTATACGCATCGAACAAGAAAATATATGGAGGCCAGCACTGACGTACGCGGAGGAGCTCTGTGGGGTATCTGGCCGGAACATTTTCGGTTCGACGTGTATAGTGTACTGGGCTTGAATTGATCATTACAATCGATTGCCACATTCCATTGCAAGCAGTGAGGAGGGCGAGCGAACGTAGAGAGAGTGGTGCTTAGTGATTAACACGAATACCTGCAAAACCACCATTATCTGCTACAATATATCTATGTACAGAGCAATTGCACACAACAAACGTAATACAGTTATTTTGATGATCGTCTTCGTCGCGATGGTGGCGGTGATTGGCCTAGCGGCGCAGTTGATTATGAATAGCCGCGGCATGCAGGGCAACCTGACGATCTTTTGGGGGACGTTTATTGGGGCGCTGATCTATGCATTGGTGCAGTACTTCATCGCTTCTAAGCTTGCTATGAGTATGACTGGTGCGGTGGAGATTCGCAAGGCAGATAACCCCCGTTTGTGGCGCACCGTCGAGAATCTTGCCATTACCGTGGGGCTACCTATGCCGCAGGTGTATATTATCGATGACCCAGCACCGAATGCCTTTGCCACTGGCCGCGACCCCAAGCATGCCATTGTAGGCGTGACGACTGGCCTGCTGGAGATTATGGATGATCGTGAGCTGACCGCTGTGCTGGCCCACGAGATGGGGCATGTCCAAAACTACGATATTCGGGTGAGTATGATTACCTTTGGCCTGGTGAGTGCGATCGGCCTTGTGTCGGACATTGCGCTGCGCATGCTGTGGTTCCGCGATAATGACAACCGCGAGACCAATCCAGTGCTACTGGTGCTTGGTATCGTCGCCATCATCCTTGCACCCATCGTGGCAGCCATTATGCAAATGGCGGTGAGCCGCCAGCGTGAGTACCTGGCCGATGCGACTGGTGCACTGACGACGCGCGACCCAGCTGGCCTGGCTAGCGCGCTGGGTAAGCTGCAGGCATACACTCGCCCGATGGAGAAGCAGGTCAGCTCAAGTGCTAATATGTTTATGGTGAACCCGCTCAAGCCAGGGTTTTTTAGCCGGTTGTTTAGCACCCACCCACCGCTCGAAGACCGCATCAAGCGCCTCAACGAAGATATGAATAAATGGTAGGGTGGTGCCTGTGGCAAAAAAAACAAAGTCAACTCGCCGCTCATCATCACGCACCGCTCCAGCGGTTGCTACGAACCAACATCGCTCAAAAAAAGAGGCAAAACACCCTGGCATTGCAAAAAAGGCAACACCATCCTCTCGTGGTACTGCTTCCGCAAAAGCCCGCTCGCAGCACTCGAAGGATGCTCCATCGACGCGACCCAGCTGGCGCACCAACCTCCACTGGCGGACCTGGCAGGCTCGCAGTGGTAGGGTAGTAGCGAGCAGCCGTCAATGGTTGCATAATTTACAACGGCGACGACCGCATCGAAGCTTCCGTCGCACCCGCCGACGTGATTATGCGCGGTCACTGCAATTGCCAGGCTACGTCGCCTTTACTGCACAAGTGATGCGGATGGTGCGGGCGCACTGGCGGACGTTGTGCCTCTTGGCGGTGTTTTATGCCGTGCTGCTCTTGGCACTGGGGGCGATTACCAACCAGACAATGTACGACCGTCTGCAGAGTATGCTAGCAGAGTCGGGCAAGGATATTCTCACTGGTGCCTGGGGTAAGCTAGGTGAGGCAGGGCTCCTCATGGTGACGGCCTTTGGTACGGGCAGCGGCAATCTCAGTGCCGACCAGCAGCTCTATGTGGTGCTGGGCTTTTTGCTAGTGTGGCTCACCACAGTGTGGCTGCTGCGCGAGTACAAGGCAGGGCGAGCGCCACGCCTGCGCGATGGGCTATATAATGCCTGTGCACCACTGGTAGCCACGCTGATGATTGTCCTCGTCTTCCTCGTGCAGCTTATTCCGCTAGGGGCGATGGCGCTGGTGTATATTGGTCTGTCGAACAATGGAGTAATTAGCGAGGGCTTTGGCTCGATGCTCTTCTATGTGCTACTAGCTACTGTGGCAGTACTGACGCTTTATTGGGGCACGAGCACCTTCATTGCGCTTGTGGTAGTGACGCTGCCCGGTATGTACCCCATGCGAGCGCTGGCAGCGGCGGGCGATTTGGTGGTAGGGCGACGGCTGCGGATTTTGTACCGGCTGCTGTGGCTATTTGGCAGCGTGGCAGTGCTGTGGTGCGTGGTGATGATCCCCGCTATTCTCCTTGATGCCTGGCTCAAGCACCTTTGGCAATGGTACGCCTCTGTGCCAGCGATGCCCGTCCTGGCGGGCTTCATCAGCTCGGTGACGGTGGTATGGTGCGCGGCGTATATCTACCTCCTTTATCGCAAAATTGTTGATGATACGGCAGCGCCAGCGTAAGGTAGCGTGCCTCGGCAGCGTGTTGTTGGATAAGATATGTGCGTGATTGGTGGGAAATAAACCACCTTCTCTAGTATGGTGGTAGCTCGTCCTCTCCACATCCCTCCGATAGAACACTATAAGGGTCGATGTCTCCCAGACATCGACCTCTTGCGCTGGGCTGAAAACTCGTTATTACAACGAGTTTTCACACTCCATCGGATGAATGTGGAGAGGACGAGCGCGAGATGCAGCAAGGAACTACTTTTAGATTAAATATATACTGCAGCATGGTTACAATGAATCTTCTCTTAAAACACTGCACTCATTGCCAAATTCCGCTATACTAAAGCAGTAAGGAATCACTATGACACAAGACAAACATCTAGCATCACCCAACCTATCGCTGGCTCAGCGCAGTGCTGAGCTACGCCAGCTACTCAATCGCTATAGCTACGAATACCATGTGCTTGATGCGCCCAGCGTGAGCGATGCGGTGTACGATAGCCTTTTTGCCGAGCTCAAGCAGCTCGAAGCTGCGCACCCTGCGCTCATCACGCCCGATTCGCCTACCCAGCGGGTTGGCAACGTCCTTAAAGGAGGCTTCGTCAAGGTGCAGCATCGCCGGCGGATGGTTAGCCTCAATGATGTCTTCGACACGGCAGAGGTCGAGGCGTGGGTACAGCGCATGGATAAGCTCTTGCCGGGTCACAAGCACGAGTTTTTTGCCGATATCAAGATGGATGGCTTGGCCTGCGCGCTTATCTATAACGATGGCGTGCTTGTGCAGGCCGTCACACGGGGCGATAGCTACGTTGGCGAAGATGTAACGAATAATGTACGGACGATTCGCAATGTGCCGCTACGTCTGCGTGAAGCACCTGGCTTTGAGCACTTACTGCAGGGTAGGACGGAGATCCGTGGGGAAATCGTCATGCTCAAGCGCGACTTTGCAGCACTTAATAGGCGACAGCAAGCTGCTGGCCGGCCAGCCTTCGCCAACCCGCGTAACCTCGCGGCTGGCACTATCCGCCAGCTTGACCCAGCACTCGTGGCGCAGCGCCCACTCCATTTTCGGGGTTACGATGTCATCCGTGATGATGCGGCTGAGGTGCCGACCAATAGCTACGCTTATGATGCCTTGACAGCACTAGGTATCACACGTAACCAGCAAGCAGCGGTCTTTACCAACCTAGCCGAGGTAATGAACTTCGTCCAGCAGTGGGGCGAGCAGCGCCACGATTTGCCGTTTAATACCGATGGCCTCGTGATCAAGATCAACAATCGCGCTCTCTATGACCGCCTGGGCATGGTAGGTAAGAATCCGCGTGGTGCAGTGGCCTATAAATATGCAGCCGAGCAAGCCACTACCATCGTGCGCGATATCGTCATTAGCATTGGCCGGACAGGTGCTGCCACACCAGTAGCGGTGTTCGACCCAGTCGTCGTGGCCGGCACGACGGTGCAGCACGCCAGCCTGCACAATGCCGACGAGATTGCTCGGCTCGATGTGCGGCGTGGCGATACTGTGGTTATATTCAAGGCGGGGGATATCATCCCGCAGGTCGAGCGAGTGCTGCCAGAGCTGCGCCCAGCTAATACCGAGCCGATTGACTACCCAGCTGAGCTTCAGCGCCAATATCCCGAGCTGCAGTTTGAGCGGCCTGCTGGTGAGGCAGTGTACCGGGTGCGCGGTGCCAGCAGCTCACTCATCCTCACGCGCGCCCTCACGCACTTTGCATCCAAAGGAGCACTGGATATCGACACACTTGGTGAGAAGAATGTCGCTGCATTGGTCGAGGCTGGTTTGGTACATGACCTAGCTGATATTTATACGCTAGGGAAGGAGGATCTTCTCCGACTTGATCGCTTCGCTGAGGTCTCGGCGCAGAAGCTCATCGATGCCATTGCTGTTGCAAAGCGTCCACCGCTCGAGCGCTTCCTCTACGGCTTGGGTATCCGTCATGTGGGTGCGCAGACGGCAATTGATATCGTGAAATATTTTGCAGATAATTCAAAAAACGATGTGCCTCAGCAAGGCAGTGTGAATAATAATCATAATAATTCAGAAAAGAATACATTAAATGATGAGCCGCAAGCACCCGTCAATACACTTGCGAATGACAAGCAATTGCTTGGCTTCCTGCGCTCTGCCACACTCGACGAGCTGCAGGCGATTGATGGCATTGGCGTGGTAGTGGCTGAATCGATCGTCGCGTGGTTCAGTGATGCAGACAATGTTGCTTTACTGGATAAGTTTACTCAATGTGGTGTCGTGCCACGGCTCGTGCAATCGTCACAGCAGCTCGCTGGCCAAAAATTCGTCATTACTGGCACATTGCAAGCAATGAGCCGCGACCAAGCAGCTGAAAAAATCCGTGCTCTGGGTGGCACCTTCCAGAGCAGTGTCAGTAAAGACACCACCTACCTCGTTGCTGGTGGCAAAGTTGGTGTCAGTAAGCGAGCCAAAGCAGAGAAGTATGGTACAATGATCCTCACTGAAGAACAATTTTTAACACTTATCCAATAAACAGGAGAAAGATATATGGCAACCCCAGAACAACCGCAAAGAGATGAATTAATAGCTGCAGCGAAAAGTATGGCGCCATTCCCAATACTTATGGCAACCTTTATGCTTATATATGCTGTGTGGTTTGGTGTGGCGTGGGGCACTATTGGCTGGGCGGTCTTTGCACTATTTGGTGCGTATGCGGCATGGCTGATTTTTTGCGGTGTGCAGCATATCCGCGCAACGAAAAAATTGCCCAAGCCAGCACCAACGCCAGTTAGCAAGCGGATCGCTAAGCAGATGCAGCTGCTGAGTACCGTGTCGTATGCACCACTGTGGATTATCTTTGCGTTGCTTGGTATGTTTCAGCAGCAGATTTATATCATGCCAGCGCTTGTGTTGATTGTTGGGCTGCACTTCATTCCGCAGGCAAAGATCTTTGACCGGACGATTGATTATTATCTTGCACCTCTCCCCATCTGCACGGCATTAATTGGCTTCTACCTTGCCTTTGGAACGAGTACTTCGTGGCAAGCGGTCTATGCTGTCAGCAGCATTGGTGGTGCACTCGCAACCGCAGGGTATGGCTTGTATATGGTACTAAGCCACAAGCAGCTCATGAACGAAATCAACCACGCGTAAAAGTGTATGAGAACCAGTGCCAAATCGGCTAGCTTGCAAAATGCAAGTGAAAATAAGTATATAGAATCATCTGAATATATCACAGTATGATTCAAAAATTAGACAGAAAAGAGGAGAAATAGCGAATAATAGAGGTAACAGTAACAAGAGCAAAATCACACTAGATATCAGTCTATAACAGAGGTAGTATTATGAATATGACAGAAAATATACACAATAAATCAACTATGGCTGGCTTTTTCTTAGATGGCTGGTATGTCTTTGATAATTTCGCACCATGCCAAGTTGAGTGGCGCGGCGTGCTGTACCCGACGAGCGAACATGCCTACCAAGCAGCGCATTTTTTTGACACCAATCCAGCTCGGGCTGAGCAGGTGCGTGCGTGCCGCTCACCGCGCTTAGCGTCTGATTTTGCCAACCAGCACAAGGCTGAAGAAGACCCCAATTGGGACGATAAGAAAGTAGCAATTATGGAAGAAATTGTACGCTGCAAGCTTGCTCAGCACGATCTTGTGCGTGAGACACTCATTGCATCGGGCGATCGATATATTGTGGAGATGAATGACGATGACAGCTTTTGGGGTTGGGGTAGCGACCACCAAGGGCGCAATGAACTCGGCAAAATTTGGATGCGCCTGCGCGAGGAGTTGCAAAATGCAAGCAAAAACAACACTATGAACGGTGATGCGTAAAATTCATTATGCAATATATGCTATGATGGCAACCCGGCAATAGCAGGGTATAGAATACACAAAAGAACTCAACAATAAACAAGCAAGGAGGATAAGACAATGGTGCGATTCTATCTCGAAAAGCTCGTACGTGACAAGGTTGTCGAAAAATGCAAGGTCGACCCGCAGGTGCTCCATATGGAGTATCATCAATTGGATCGCGCGGCGTATCGCCGTGAGTTACAGCGCAAGATTCATGAGGAGGCAAACGAAATTCCACTAGGCGATGATAGGCTAGAAGAGGCGCTGCAGGAGCTGGCGGATGTGCAGGCTGTTCTCGATGCACTGCGCGATGATTTTGGCTTTTCACCTCAGCAGGTGCAAGACGCAGTGGCGCGCAAAGCTGCACATGCTGGCGGTTTTCAAGGGCGCTATTATATTGCGTACAACGACCTAGCGGAAGATAGCAAATGGGTCGAGGTTTTTCGGGCACAGCCAGAGAAATATCGAGAAGAGAAGCACGAGGGAGATAAATGATGCAACAACCACTATTCATCACGGGCAACCAGCACAAGGCCGACTACCTAGCGCGCATGCTTGGTATGCCGCTGGAGCATCGCAAGATTGATTTGGTAGAGATTCAATCGTCCTCACCCGAGGAGGTTGTTCGACACAAAGTGCGTGAAGCGTACGAAATTGCCCAGCGGCCAGTCCTTGTGGAAGATGTGTCACTGGGGTTTGCGGCGCTGAATGGATTACCTGGCCCATTCATTAAGTTCTTCGTTGAGGCACCAGATGGACTGGAAAAAATATGCCGTATGCTTGATGGATTTAATGATCGATCGGCACTGGCGGTAGGTGTATTTGGTTACTATGATGGCCACGAGATGCACATTTTTCGCGGCGAGTTACCTGGTAGTATTGCAGCACATCCGCGAGGTGATGGTGGCTTTGGTTGGGACAAAATATTTTGCCCAGATGGCTACAATGGCCGGACGCGCGCTGAGTTATCGCCAGAAGAAGACGCAGCGACGTATCACATTATTAAACCAATTGCGGCAGTGAGCGAATTTTTACAAACTCATAAGTAAGATTTTCTGCAACTCCTACTACTGTTATTTTTATGAATCGAACATTAATTTTATTCATGGAAATTAATAGATAGCAGTATATTGATGGTGTGGTAGGTATAAGAGTTTGGATCGATTATACAATATACTGTTGAATACTTTTTTGTTTATATTCAATACAATTGTATATTGTGCGGAGAGAATAGTGTTGTGCACTGCTTGATAGCAGGGCGTGTATGGGTATGAATCTTACAAAGAGTGAGATATTTTGCTTGCAATATGCAAGCAAAAAAGCTCGGTCATTATGCTGTGAGGCAGTGGAAAAAGTAAGTAGCAGAAAGGCATTTTGGCGCCGCACGAGGGCAATAGGTAAGCCAAAATAATCGCTGCAAAAGAGAGTGCAAAAGGAACGCAGCCCGACAATCACTTGCAAAAAACAAGCAAAAAATCACTAGCCTGCGTGAATGAACTCCACAATCTATTCAGTCGCCATACTACCAACGATTAAGCTCGCGCCAATCACATCATCGACGCTCGAGCCACGCGATAGGTCGCTGATTGGCCGTGCGAAGCCTTGCAGAATAGGGCCGTAGGCATGACCACCAGCCAGGTGTTCGGCGAGCTTGTAGGCAATGTTGCCAGAGTTGAGATCGGGGAAAACGAGGACGTTGGCTTGGCCAGCGACAGGGCTGGTAGGGGCTTTTTTGTGGCCAATAGCGGGGACGAGAGCTGTGTCAAACTGGAGCTCACCATCGATACAGAGTTCTGGCTGATGGGCTTGTACTTCTGCAAGAGCGTGGCGAATTGTTTGGATACTTTGGCCACCAGCACTGCCGAGCGTCGAGTAGGAAAGCAGCGCAACGCGGGGCTGCCAGCCAAGCCGGGTGGCGCTCAAGGCGCTGGCTCTAGCAATGGCGGCTAGGCCAGCGGCATCTGGTGTGATGTTCATCCCGCAGTCGGCAAAGATGAGTAAGCCGTCCTCTCCGCCAGCGAAGTGGGGTATATCCATCACGAAGAAACTCGATGCATAGCGCACCCCGGGCGCTAAGCCAACAACCTTCAGCGCAGCCCGCAGCACCGCAGTGGTGGGGTGATCAATGCCCGCTACTATAGCATCACACGTGCCATCGTGGAGCAGCTGAGCGGCGTAGGTGAGTGGGGTAAGGGGAGGTGTGTTGGTAGTATTTGCAGGTGGAGTATCGTGTTGGTAGGGTATCGTCATAATCTCGACACCTTCGAGCGAGATGCCTGCATCGGCAGCGGTTTGCTTGACGGCAGTTGGGTTATCCGCAACAAGCACAGGCCGCACGGCGTGCCAATCGGCCAGCTGACGCACGGCGCTGAGGATAATGGGGTTGGTGCCTTCTGGGTAGGCGATGCGCGGCGGGTGAGTGGCGAGCGCATCACGGAGGGTGAGTATACGCTGGTTCATACATATAGTATAATTGATACATGGAAGAACTCATAATCGAACAGGCAACCGCCGTCAGCCAGGCTGATGTGGCGGCAATTGCAGCACTGGGCGATGTGCTGCGCCAAGCCGGAACAACCGCGCCAACTACTCCAACCACCTCTGATGCAGCGGCGATGGACGCTTTGCGTCAGGCGCTAGAAGCAGTGATTGCTGCTGAGAATCAAGTTCTGCTCCTGGCTCGTCTTGATGGTAAGGTAGTAGGCATGGCAACACTCGCGCTGCTGGTGGGGCCAATCGCTGGGCGCAAGATCTACCTCGATGATTTTGTGACCGACCCATCGGTGCAGGGCAAGGGGGTTGGCTCACGGCTGTGGGATGCGATGCTGAGCTGGGGCCGGCAGCACGGTGCCGCCAAACTCACCTTCACCTCCAACCCCAAGCGCCAGGCAGCTCATCGCTTTTATCTCCACAAGGGCGCAACGATCTATAACACGACGGTGTTTGAGAAGACAATTGAATAGTATAGGCTGAGCTGCAAAGCTTCGCCTTCTCTTGCACCAATTTGCCTTCAACAAATGGAGTAGATAGCCGTTAGTTCCATCAGCTCTAAAAGGCTAAATCTAGGGCATTTTGTAGTACTTTCAGAGGAGGTGGGGAAGAGAATGCGATATTATTCAATCATCGAGATGCCCCTGTTTTATTGCTAATATAATGCGTCGCTTGCTGTGACAGAAAAGACAGATGAATGACACGAACTCAAGCCCAAGAAGTATTCTTCACCCTACATAGCACCCCGCGCGAACGAGTGACCGCGGCTGATCAAGCAGCGGCAGTGATGCGGCTGAGCCAGATTGCTTTGCATATGATGACGAAATTTGCCGATACGGTTGATGTATATGGCTACCAGATAGACAATGCTGCGCTAGCAAAGAAACCAAGTCACCTCTGTTTTCGAACCAGAGCCGTGCCATCCTCATGCTCATGGCACCATATCATGATGGCTCGAATCTGCGGGTAAATGTTGAGACGGCGACATTTTGGCGCGAGCCAGTGCAGCCAAACGCAAGCGACAATGCGATTGCCGCTACAGCGCATGAGGTTAGCTTGGTGAATGGCTCAGAGCAGCTGCGCTACCGTATTGTTGCAGAGGGCAGCCACCAGCGGGTGGTGCGCTCGCTGATTGGTCTGGCGCATAGTGGCCAGCCTGCCACACGCACGATCGGCGAGAGCCAACGAATCGGCCGAGGCGACCAAGTGGTCAGCGAGGCAGAAGTACAGCAGCTCTGGAAGGTTCTGAATAGAGCAGAATCGCTTGACGCACTTGATGCAAATCGAAGTAATTTGTGAAGCTTCAAGATTTCGCTTTCTTAGTGTAAACCGCCTTTGATCACTTCAGACAGATAGGCTCAACAACTAGCTGTCACAGCTGGTGTTTGCTTTCGCGCTGGAGCCACGACTTGGAGAATGTCATTAATTCTTAATGTTGAAGAGGAAGGGACGATAGAGGGCGTGAAATTACCAAGAAGAATCTCTAGATTCAATTGAAGAGTAACATTCTTCTGGGAAGGCAAAAAACCGGCTATTATAGCCGGTTTCTTCTCTGTCTGAGCAAGTGTTTTCTCTCAGATATTCTTGCTTATCCTCTCCTAGCGGCAGAACTGCATGGCAATGTAATATTGGTCGCCTTTTTGCGTCAGGCCAATGCCAGCTTTGTCGTAATCGCCCGAGAACATGATCTTGTTGTGTGGCGGGGAATTGATCCATACATCCGTGGCTTGTTGCTCATTGTACGAGATGGGCACGAGCTCGAGAATCTCACCACTGGTGCGGCAGGTGTAGAGTTGCTTCAGGCGGTCGAGGCCACCATCGTGGCTGAGCTTATTAATCTGCGCATTGTAGGCCGACTGAGCGCGCGAGCTGGTATCGATCTGCTCGATGCGCTGCACCGTGCCGAGCGAACGGGCTGCCCGCTCCTTGTTGACCGTCGCAAAGACGCGGTCGACAAACTCCGGCGATGGTGTGTTGGAGTTGGAATTCGACTTGTTATTCGACGGGTTGCTCCTCTGAGCGTTGCTATTCGAGCGCGTGTTCGAGCCAGACGAGGCGCCGTTGGTTGCGGCTGGCTTTTGCTCTGCGGCTGGCGTTGGCGTTGGTGTCTCACTGGGCTTCGACGCTGGCTTGATAGCCTTGGGAGAAGCGTTGGAGGCGATGATTATCTTGATAGCTTGGTTGCGCTGGGCGAGTGTCTGCGCGGACGGCTGGTCGGACGGCGCTAATGCCTTGGCCATATGTCCACCGGTTGTTGCACTCGTCGCATTGTATGCAGGCGCTGACGAACCACTCTTTGGCTGGGCTGCTACGATGACGCCCGCGCCTGCGAAGACGATCATTGTACCAGCTATGCCATACACGAGTCTCTTCATACTCATACTACCCAGCGTAGCATAGATATGACAGGATGTGAAATAAGATTTGTGAAAAATCGGCCCGCAACAGAGGCAAAAATCGTGAGAAATAATACGAAAAATAACAGGATATAACCCAGTGCCGTAGTAGCGTATACTATATATATGAACTCCACTCCACCAGCCACCCCGCCTGCTGTCTTTTGCTCCTATGCCTTTACCGGTGAGGACGAAGCAGTGGTGCGGGCACGGATGCGTGGGGTGGTGGCAGCGCTCAGGCAGGTGGGTTGTGCGGTGTATTGCAATCTTTTCGACCCAGCATGGCCTAGCTACCATACGCCAGGTGAGTTCATCCGCCGTGCGCTGAGCGTGTTACCCCAGTACGATATGGTATTGGTAATCCAAGCGTCGCCGCGACGCAGCGAGGGGATGCTCATGGAGGTGGGGGCGGCGCTGGCGCTGGGCAAGCCAATCGCCCTGGCGCAGCACCACAGCGTGGGCCAGCAGAGCTACCTGAGCGACCAGCTCATCGCCACGCGGACGGAGGTATGGCGCAGTGAGGCGGAGCTGCCAGCAGTGGTGCAGCGGCTGGTGAGTAAATAATAGTGAGATATACCAATTTTGACATCCGCCGCCGTCTCTGCTACAATCAGTCGGAAGTATTAATAATTATAAGGAATCAGATGAAAGCAGTCATTCAGCTTGGCGGCAAGCAATATCTCGTCGCCGAAAAAGAGACCCTCCTGGTGGACCGCCTCCCGGACGGCACAAAAGCGCTCGAAGCCGATGCACTCCTGACCATCGATGGCGAGACAACCACTGTTGGTACGCCGCACGTTGCAGGCGTCAAGGTCAAGGCCGAGGTCGTAGAAGCGCTCGTTAAGGGCGACAAAATCCGCGTCATTCGCTACAAAGCCAAAAAGCGCGTTCACAAAGAGCGTGGCCACCGCCAGCAATACAGCCGCATTATGATCACATCGATCAAATAATCACGGTGTATTGAACAGTAATAATACGAAACCACCCAGCTGATGGGTGGTTTTTGGTATAGCAAAGGCCTGTTCTTAATTTGATCGGTTGACTTTCAGAGAGAGAGAGAGAGAGCATTATAGGTGTCATAGTATATAACACAACAGAGGTATACCATGGCACATGAGCAGCCCGGAACAAATAATCAAGAGAAAATCGCTACGGTAGGGCAGTTTGCTGAGCGGCTCTCCAAAGAGGAGAAGGCGCAGGCAGCGGCAGATTTTGACGACTTAGTGCAGGAGACGCTGCTGCAATTTGCTGGTGAAGCGAATACATACGATCACACGGTTCTCACTGACCGCGTGAAGTCGAGTGTCTTGCTGTATGCAACACAGGGTGAGAGAACGGTCACAATCCTGACCGAATCGACAACACTAGACGATGGCACGCAGGACCGAATGATTAGCCTTAGGGAGCGGGGTGGCGACAGTTTTCGCTATCATCTTGAGGATGGTGTGGTGCGGCGATTTGATACACCGCAGGGGAGCGAATCTCAGCGCAAAATACCACAAGAATTGACCATTGGTAGGAATCTACCGCCAGAGGAAGCATATGAGCGCACGCTTGCAACGATAGATCATCTCAAGAACGAACTAGCAAACCAAAAACTCGAGCGCCAAATGGGTATCAACGACCAACCAGTCGACACGCATGAGGTTGCCCAGCTGCGCGAACTGCTCGCTACAGCAGAATACAGGGAGCGGTATTAGAATTATTCTGAATATGGTATAAAATTGTTCATTTGTTCACCTCTGTTATTTGCATGCAGCTATGCTTCTATAGTATGCTAAAAGAGAAGTATATCTAACACACAGAGGGAGCAACATGACATACAATACACCACCCCGCGCGGGCGATGCTTTGCGTCGCACGCCATATACAGCCAATACTGACGCTGAGTGTGCACCACCGGGCCAGCACGAGCGGCCGGGCTTATTGGCTGAGCAGCTCACCGCAGTCGTCCAGGATATTATTACCACCCAGCACAGAAGCGCGCGCCAACGTGGTGCAGCTGGCCGGCGGTATTACGACGGTGGTGAGGTGCGCAGCGTATACTTTGGCCACGAAACTGATAGTGGGCAGCGCCTCACACTGAGTGCCCGGGCTGCCTTGGATGATGATGGCCAGGTGCATGATCCGCATATTATCATCTACGAGGTAGATCGATACGGCGCGTATGCTGGCGTAGTGCGGTCGTATTACCTCGACGCATCTGACCATAGCGATGCATCGCTGGCTGAGCCACAGGTATTTTGCTATGAGTATGATTATACCGAGCTAACTGATGCATTTGCACCAGTAAAGAAAGTGCAGCCAACAGAGGTAGATAGCCAAGAACTGGCCGATGTGTGCGATCTGCTTCAACACGCGACGATCCAATCACCAGACTATTATACCCATCAAGCGCTCGACAAAGGGAGTCGTATGCTGCGGCCCGAGCGTTGGCCGCGAATAGCTGTGGATACGGTAGGGCAGATGGCACAGCGTGCATTGCAGTTGGTAGGATAGCCTATCGCTATTTTGTGAAGGCCAGCGCATACCCCTCGCTTCGCACATGAGTGAGCTGGTGCGCGGCGGCGCGAGCAATGATGCGTGAGTGCTGGCAGGGGTCAGCCTCGAGGATGAGCAGGCCGCTGGGTGCGAGCCATTGCTCCGTCTGGGCAAGGAGGGCAGAGATGAGCGCCAGCCCATCATCCTCGGCAAAGAGTGCCAGGGCTGGCTCGTGCGCTGTCTCGCGGTCGTCGCGCTGCCAGGTGGGATTGACATAGGGGAGGTTGGCAAGAATGACATCATAGCGCTGCTGCGCTGCCGCTAGGAGATCACTCTGAATAAAATGAACAGAGGTAGCGCCATGCTGTTTGCTGTTGTGCCGAGCGATGGCGATAGCTTCAAGGCTTACGTCGTATGCATCAACTTTGCACGGTGGGAGCTCGAGCTGCGCTGTGATGGCGAGAATGCCGCTGCCAGTACCAACATCGGCAATGGTGCTCTGCGTGGGCTGAATGAGCTGCAGTAAGAGGGTGATCATTTGCTCTGTCTCGGGCCGAGGTACGAGCACAGCGGGTGAAACGACAAAATCGCGCCCATAGAATTCCTTGTGCCCCACCAGGTAGGCCAGTGGCTCATGCTGGAGGCGGCGGGTAAGGAGCTGCTCCGCCTGCACCTGTTGCTCGTGCAGGAGTGTGCTATCGCCGTGGGCATGGAGCCAGTGCCGAGGCCGCTGCAGCACATGGCTCAGCAAGAGCTCACTATCGAGCCGGCTGCTGGCAATACCAGCCGTCCGTAGCTGGGCAGCCGCCGCAGCAAGCCAAGCATCGACAGAGGTAGGTGAGGAGGTTGAGAGACGCATTAACGCATTATATTGTAGCATAGTGGGCGATGGTGTAGATGGGGTGATAATGATTCTACGACACACCAATATGCTGTTAGGATTGGTGTTCCACTGTATTGCTCTTGATGGCCTACGTCCTCTTGCTTTCTCGCCCCATTCTATGGTACTATGGTAGCTGTAATTTATTACGTAATAGCAACTCATCCCAGGACGAATTGGTAAGTCTTGGCCAGCGAAGCGTGTAGCCACGCAGTGCTGGTACCAAGATACTGCTAGTCGCCGGGGATTTTACATGGGAGCAAGAGGGCAATGAAAGCACTTCTCGGTACCAAGATTGGTATGACCCAAATCATCAGCCAGGATGGCACGACGATTCCTGTCACGCTTATCCAGGCTGGGCCTGTCGCTGCGACTCAGGTCAAGTCCGTCGAGACAGACGGCTACAACGCAGTGCAGGTGGCGTATGGTGCGGGTAAGAACCTGAGCAAGGCCGTGGCTGGGCATGTGAAGCCAGCCGGTGTCACCCCGAAGCATATTCGGGAATTTCGTGTCGATGACCTTGGCGATGTCAAGGTAGGCGACACATGGAGCGTTACGGAGTTTGCGCTCGGCGATGTCGTGGATGTCACAGGCATCAGCAAGGGTAAAGGTTGGGCCGGTACGATCAAACGGCACAACTTTAAGCGCCACCGCAAAACCCACGGTGGTAAGGGTAACACGCGTAAGGTCGGTTCGATCGGTAGCATGTACCCACAAAAGATTTTCAAAGGGAAGCGCATGGCAGGCCAGATGGGCCACGAGCGTGTCACTGTCAAGAATCTGACGGTTGAGTTTATCTCGGCTGAGGACAACTTGATCGGTGTCAAAGGCGCTGTCCCAGGCCCCAAGAAGGGCTTAATTATCCTAGGAGGTGCTAAGTAATGGCTGAATCTACCAAGCCAGCAAAAGCAACCTTGCCAACCAGCGTCTTCGGCGTCGATGTGCCGAACCACGAGCTGCTCAAGCTCGCTTACGACGCATTCTTGGCAAACGCCCGCCAGGCAAGTGCAACCACCTTGCAGCGGGGCGAAGTCCGCGGCGGTGGCAAGAAGCCATGGCGGCAGAAGGGCACTGGCCGAGCCCGCTTCGGCAGTATCCGCAACCCAATTTGGCGGGGCGGTGGTGTGGTCTTTGGCCCACGCGGCAACGAGAACTACCGCAAGAAGCTATCCAAGACCAGCAAACGTGTCGCCATCCGCCAAGCTCTCACACTGGCTCACCAGGCTGGCAAGATCCAGGTCTTGCCTTTTGAGGACAAGGTAACTGGCAAGACCAAAGATGCTGCAGCGTTTCTCCGCCAGTTCAAGCTCGAGCGCAAAGTGCTGCTCGTTGCTGGCGAGAAGTCGCCCGAGCTGATTCGCTCCACCGCCAACCTCCAGCAGGTGTTGGCTGTGAGTGCGATGTATCTCAATGTCTATTACATTCTTAATGCCGACCATATCGTCCTGTCGCCTCAGGCGCTGGATGTTATTACGGCGTGGCTCGCACAGGAGGACAAATAAATGCAACTCGTATTAGTCACTCCCCGCGCCACCGAAAAAGCCTACCGGCTCATTACTGGCCAAAACACCTACATCTTTGATGTGCCACTGTCGGCCAACAAGCAGCAGATCGCTGCAGCCGTTGAGGCACAATACGATGGCACCAAGGTAGCCAATGTTACCACTGCTGTGCAAAGCGGCAAAGCTATTCGCTACAGCCGGGGCAAGCGCCGCTACCCAGGCACCACACACCGCCACGACAGCAAAAAGGCGTACGTGCGCCTAAGCGAAGGCGAGATCAAGGTGTTTGAGACCGAAGAGCAGCCGCAAACAGAGCAGAAGGAGGATAAGTAATGCCGATTAAGCAGTACAACCCAACCACTCCCGCCCGCCGCGGCATGACATCGCAAGATCTGAGCGATGTAACGACGCGCAAGCCACTCAAGAGCCTCGTCAAGGCTGGCAAGCAAAAGGCTGGTCGCAATAACACGGGTAAGATCACCGTCCGGCATCGCGGTGGTGGCGTCAAGCGGCACTACCGCTTGCTCGACCATCGCTTGGCCGCTGGCTTGACACTGACGGTAGAGGAGATCGAGTACGATCCGAACCGCAGTGCCCGGATTGCCCGCGTCAAGGATCAGCACGGCCTCTACCACTACATCTTGGCTGACACCCAAATGACCAAGGGCAAGGTGCTCCAGACTGGTGCCGATGCGCCAATCGAGGCGAGTAACCGCATGCCACTGGCTAACATCCCGGTTGGTAGCCAGATCTACGCTATCGAGATCAACCACGGTAAGGGTGCGCAGATGGTGCGCAGCGCTGGTACCAAGGCGCAGCTCATGGCCAAAGAAGACGGCTATGCCATGGTGCGGATGCCTAGCGGTGAGGTGCGCAAGTTCCGCCTCGAGTGCGAAGCCAGCATTGGTGTGGTGGGCAACGTCCAGCACCAGAATGTTAAGCTTGGCTCGGCCGGTCGCCGCCGCCGTATGGGGTGGCGCCCAAGCGTCCATGGTAAGGCCATGAACCCAGCCGATCACCCAATGGGTGGTGGTGAAGGCAAGACGGGCCCAGGCCGCATCCCGAAGACGCCATGGGGTAAGCCAGCAATTGGCTTCAAGACCCGCCGTCGCAAATCAACGAATAAGATGATTGTCCGCAGTCGTCACGAAGCTAAGAGGAAGAGGTAGTCTATGAGTCGTTCACTCAAAAAAGGCCCATTCGTCGACGCGAAGCTTGCCAAAAAAGTGGCAGCGCTGAAAGTTGGCGACCGCACCGTGATAAAGACCTGGGCCCGCAGCAGCACGATCACGCCAGAGATGGTGGGGTTCACCTTTGCAGTGCACAATGGTCGGGTGCATGTGCCGGTGCTGATCACAGAAAACATGGTTGGCCATAAGCTCGGTGAGTTTAGCCCAACCCGTAAGTTCCGCAAGCACGGTGGAAAGGATAAGAAGTAATGGCCGCATCACAGACACAACAGGGGTCGAGCGATGCACCAGTCATCGTTCGGGCGCACATCAAGGGTATAGACCAGACCCCGCGCAAGGTTAGCATTGTTGCTAGCCTGGTGCGTGGCCGCAGTGTGGCCGATGCGCTAGTCATTCTTGATCACACCCCGCGCCGCGCTGCACTGCCTGTCAAGAAAGCAATCGCCAGCGCCCAAGCCAACGCCATCAACAACCATGGCCTCGACCCACGCAGTTTGCATATCCACAGCCTTAGCGTGACTGCTGGCCCACGCCTGCGCCGCTACAAGCCGGCCAGCCGTGGCCGGGCTCAGCCATTCCAGAAGCGCTCGAGCCATATCTTGGTTGAGGTGAGTGGTGTGGAAAAGCAGGTCAAGAAGGTACCCGCCAAAGCAACCGATACAGCCAAGAAAGGAGACAACTAAATGGGCCAAAAAGTAAACCCAGTCAGTTTCCGCCTCCAAGTCCACAAAAACTGGAGCTCGCGTTGGTTTGGCCAAAACAAGCGCGACTTTGCGGCTTGGTTGGCAGAAGACATTAAAATCCGTGAGCTGATTGAAGCTCGCTATGCAAGCCGGCCAACGATTGACCGGATCGAGATTGAGCGCAGCCCAAACCAGATTACCATCGCAATTCACACTGCCAAGGCTGGTGTGGTGATTGGCCGCGGTGGGGCTGGCGTGACAGAGCTCAAGCGACAGATCGAGAAGATCGCCAGCTTGCCAGTCCGTATCAATATTGAAGAGGTTCGTCGGCCAGAGCTCAGTGCCAAGCTGGTGTCGGAGAATATTGCTCGCCAGCTCGAGCGCCGCGCTAACTTCCGTCGTGCTGTCAAGATGGCTGCCCAGAACACTATGAATAGTGGTGCAAAGGGTATCCGTATTGAGGTAGCCGGCCGGCTTAACAATGCCGAGATGGCACGCCGCGAGAAGGTCATCGAGGGCTCGGTGCCACTGCACACCTTGCGGGCCGATATCGACTTCCACACTGCACGGGCCAACTGCCCTGGCGTGGGTATCGTCGGCGTCAAGGTCTGGATCTATAAGGGTGAAAGGAGTGCGAAGTAATGTTACTACCAAAGAAAACAAAATTTCGCAAAGTCCGCATTGGCAAGAACCGAGGCAACGCCACACGGGGCAACTATATTGCCTTTGGTGACTATGGCCTGCAGAGTTTGAGCAACGAGCGCGTCACAAGCCGCCAGATCGAGGCAGCGCGCCAGGCAATGACCCGCTACGTCAAGCGTGGTGGTAAGATCTGGATCCGTATCTTCCCACACACCCCGGTGAGTCGCAAGCCACTGGGCCTGAAGATGGGTGGCGGCAAGGGTAACCCTGAGTTCTTTGTTGCGAAGGTCAAGAATGGCACCGTGATGTTTGAAATGAAGGGTGTGCCAGAGGATGTCGCCCGCGAGGCAATGCGCCTGGCGAGCCACAAGCTCCCTGTCAAAACACGCTTTATTAAGAAAGAGGAGGCCTAGCGATGGCAGAGAATGCAGTCCCTGCAACAGAGGTCAAGAGCCTCGAGACACTCCAGCAAGAGCTGGCCGCCAAGCGCGCCGATCTGCTTGAGGCCCAGCGTGGCCACCGGGCAGGTGAGCTCGCTAACCCGCGGATCCTTGGCGTGTATCGCCGAGAGATTGCGCAGATACTAACGGAAATTAATCAGCGGAAAGGAACAAACTAATGGCCAAGACATTGACCGGCGTTGTTTCCTCGGCCGCGGGCAACAAGACCATCACGGTGACCGTGACCAGCCGCGAAACACACCCTATTTACGGCAAGCAATACACCGTCACCCGTAAGTATGCTGCTCACGACGAGACAAACGATGCCAATGTTGGTGATACGGTGCGGGTCATCGAGACACGCCCGATCAGCAAGCGCAAAGCATTTCGGCTCGATGCCGTGCTCAAGCGCTCGCAGGGCTCGATTGAGCTCAAAAACGATGACGCAGGCGAAGAGGAGGCAGCATGATCCAGCAAGAATCTCGCCTTAAGGTAACAGACAACAGTGGTGCAAAGTCTATTCTCTGCATCCGCGTGCTGGGTGGTACTCGACGTCGCTACGCCCGGGTGGGTGATGTGATTGTTGCCAGCGTCAAAGACGCCAGCCCAACTGGCAACGTCAAGAAGAAGTCTATCGTTAAGGCAGTGGTGGTACGCACTCGCGACCAAATCCGCCGCAAAGATGGCAGCACCATCTGCTTCGACGACAACGCTGCCGTTATTATCAACGACGACAAGACACCCAAGGCAACTCGTGTCTTTGGCCCTGTGCCACGCGAATTGCGCGACCTTGGCTACAGCAAGATCATTAGCTTGGCACCGGAGGTACTCTAATGGCACAGCGCATCAAAAAAGACGATATCGTCAAGATCATCAGTGGTGACGACAAAGGCACGACGGGTAAGGTGTTAGCCGTTAACCCCGCTCAGCAGACTGCATTGGTCGAGGGCGTGGGGCTGCGACACCGCCATGTCAAGCCAAGCCAGCTTAACCCACGTGGGGGTACCAAGGAGATTCATGTGCCCGTGCCACTGAGCAAGCTCGCACTAGTCGTCGACGAAGCAGCTGGCACGACGAGCCGCATTGGCTATACTATTAATGCTGAGGGCGCTAAGGTACGCGTTGCTCGGCAACTGAACAACAAGGAGGTCAACTAATGGCGAAGGCAACTGCATCCGCCGCTCCGACTCCTCGCTTGAAAGCCTTGTATCTGGATCAATACCGCAAGGAACTCCAGGCCGAATTAGCCTTGAGCAATGTGCACCAAGTGCCCAAGCTCGAGAAGATTGTGGTCAGCGCAGGAATCGGCAAGCACAAAGAAGACAAGCGCTACCACCAACTGGTACGCAATACCATTACTAAGATCACTGGCCAAGCACCAGTTGATCGCTTGGCCAAGAAGTCGATCGCTGGCTTCAAGATCCGTGCTGGCATGGGTGCACCGATTGGTGTGAGTGTGACGCTGCGCGGCGCTCGGATGTACGAATTCCTCGACCGGCTGGTTAATGTTAGCCTGCCGCGGGTGCGTGACTTTCACGGTGTGGGGAGCAAGTTCGACAAGGGTGGCAACTACAACCTTGGCATTACCGACCAGAGTATTTTCCCCGAGCTCACCTTTGAGGAGACGCAGATCGTTCATGGCCTCCAGGTGACGATTGCCATCGAGCAGGGTAGCCCAGCGGCAAGCCGGGCGCTGCTGGAGAAGTTTGGTCTGCCGTTTGAGAAGGAGGGGAAATAGCGTATGGCTAAGAAATCAATGATCGCACGCGATCGCAAACGCCAAAAGATGATCGAGAAATTCGCTGCCAAGCGCGCTGAGCTCAAGGCGGCGGGCGACCTCGATGGCCTGCAGAAGCTGCCGCGCAACTCGAGCCCAACCCGCTGGAAGAACCGCGATACCCTCAGTGGCCGGCCACGTGGTTATATGCGCCGCTTTGGCCTGAGCCGCATTAACTTTCGCGAGAAGGCATCGAAGGGCGAAATCCCAGGCATTACAAAAAGCAGTTGGTAACGGAAAGGAGATAGAGTTATGAGTTTACAATCAACTGACCCAATCGCGGATCTCCTCACCCGAATCCGCAACGCTGCGATGGTTGGCAAGACGGAAGTCCGTGTGCCCACCAGCAAGCTCAAGCAAGTTGTGGCCGAGCAATTGGTCAAGAATCACTACCTGGCAGGTGCTACCGTAGAGGATGGCAAGCCACGCGGTACGTTGGTCGTCACGATCAACCGCGCTGGCGAGAGCCCAGCCTTTACCGAGCTGGCCCGGGTGTCCAAGCCAGGCCGTCGCGTCTATGTGGCTGCTGCCGACATCCCCAAGGTCAAGCAAGGCCGTGGCATCGTCCTCGTCAGCACCAGCAAAGGTGTCATGACCGGTGGCGAAGCAGCCAAGCACAAGCTTGGTGGCGAAGTGCTGATGAAGATCTACTAATCTGTACATAGCCAGCAAAATGAAAGCGCCGAGGAGCAGATCCTGGGCGCTTTTTGTGATAGACAGCACGCGACATTATCACGGTGGTGCGTACGATGAACCTCAAAACCTTGCTCATTACTCATGGGTCTCTTCACGCCCTCTCAAAAACACTAGAAGGGTCGATAGTTCTCAAACATCAACCTCTTGACGCCATAGCAGAGAATCGATCGCAATGACTGGCTCTCACACCATCGGATCAAGTGATGGGAGTGGAGCTAGCGGTGGGAGAGAGGCTTTAAGGTTTATAGTATCTAATGCCGATATCCCAACTTAATAAGAGGGGGCAGCAGCTATCATCGCTGCTACCATACCAATGTACCCGAGAGGCAAGGGTGGTAGCACAATGAGTGCTGCGCGTAGTAAGATGGGCACGTCTTTTCGCCTCACAGCAAAGTATAGAGCAAACAGCAGTACATTTGCTACAGGTTGGAAATACGCTAGTCCAAGAATCAAGTCTTGAGAGCTTGAATTATGACGAGTAGCCCCCATAAGTCCATCCAAAGGATGCGCGCCAGATAGCTTAACGAGAATACTGAACACCACCACAGATACAACAAATATACCAGCCGCTACCCCGACTGCTTGCAGCCACGTCAAACGGTCGACGAACCGAGGGAGGGGGTCGGTTGGTACGTCCTTCGCTACCTCAGTTTGAGGTTGCGGTGTGTCGTCTTGGGGTTGCTCTGCTGTGTTTTGGGAGGCTGCAAGTTTTAAGATGTCTCGCCTAACGGAGAAGTGTATAATGACTGCCAGTGCACAGAGTGGGAATGTCACGAGGAATATTGTAACTATGAGCATAAGCATACCAATGATCGAGGCGGCCGAAATAGGTGAATTATGATGGGTATAGCTTAAGCTGTATATTAAACCCCACTCAATCACCATTGCTGATACATAAATACCACCTAGCCAGCCTATCAATTGCGGCCACGTCATGCGATCGAAGCACGAGCGGCGAGGTTGCTGCGTCAAGCTGTTTTGCTGATGTGCCGTCTCATGCTGAGGGTGTGATGTGCTATCGTGACGCTGCGATATAGCATCGTGAGATAGTGATGGTGTTTGTGAAGAATCCTTATCCATAGCAACATCATAGCATATAGTGGCATCCCTTTCTATTTATTTCAATAAGCTTGTAAGGCTATCTCTTGGTAGAGATTGGAGCGTAGTAGGAATAAGGACTGTTGAAGGTCTGCTAGATTAAGAGGCTTAACGCAGCGCATGGATAGGTGCTATTCCTGTGGTGGAGGGCGCTTCACATAATTTACCTGAGCGACCAGAACCTCAAAAACGACCATGAATCATAGATTACCCTCACGGCGTGGTTTTGAGCTTCGCGTATATCAACTGGACGATTAGGTGTTTTTTTTTGCTATGATTCCTGTAAGGAGAAGGATAGAATTATGGAACGACGCGTAACAACAGAACAACACAAACAAACTGATACAGCTGGTGATTTTGATTCGCAGGCTCTATGCGAGGAGGCCGATAAGAGTATTAACAAGCGACACGAAGAGATAGACACTGTTGTTCACCAGCTATTTGTTGACTACCCAGTGGTAGAAACAGCTGGCTTGGATGATCGCGAGGTTGCCAAGCGATATGGTGTTGATGAAGAAATTGCAAGCCGTGCACTAGAGAAGGCGATAAGGAGAGAGCAGTCTCACTTTGGCCGCCATCTTGATTACTAGTGTAGTAAGTGTAGCAAGAATTCGCTAAGAACTCTGATGTTTCCGTGTTGTAGCTTGCTGAGCTCTGTAGCTTATAGAATGACGATAAGGAAAAGCCGGAGAATGTACATGGGACGACTATAAGTTTTCGGTGTCCCAACCTTGCTTTTCCATCAAAAATACCGCATACTAATGCGCAAGCACTCAGAACGGAAGCAAAAAACGAAGCGAAGTATCTTATAAGAGCATCATGCCATCATACGAAGTATCACCTCCATCACCCTGCGAAGTAACGCCAGATGAAGACCAATTAATCGATGCTTTGTGGTATCGTGCAAGCGAGCGGGCTGTGGAGCTGCTGAATACGCAGGATTTACAACGAGCCGACCTCCGGTGGCCGACGCCGCTTGCGACGTTGCCGATTGCTCTGCCGCTGCGGAGTCGTGCGCACTATGATGATACGATTGACCCAATCGCCCAGATGAGTTGCGAGGAGCTCGCGAGCTACTGCGCGCCAGACAAGGTTGGGGCAGTGATGGCGCGTGGTGCTGCTTTGCTGCCCGAGCTCTTGCCTCAGGCTCAGCATGATGTAGTGCGGCAGCGCCTCTTTGAGACGATGGCGCAGTCGAGCTCGCCTGAGCAGTGGCAGCAGGCTGATCGGCGCAATCGCCAGCAGTACGAGACCGACCAACCACTGATCGAGCGGGGCGATATGATCCACGCCATGCAGCCAGCCCACGTGGCTGAGGCACTGGCGCTTGGTTTGCGCTGCAGCGAGGTTACTCACCGGCAGGGGCTCGACCCGGTTTTTCCGCTGACGGTGAGCTTCTTTGCCGCTCGTCACACGGTGCAGCCTGGGAGCGATATACCACTACCCCGCAATGACCCCTATGGCCTCGTCAATCTCATTCTGGCCCAGCCAGAGCCTGGTCAGGTGTACTTGTCGCGCGAGCATACTCAGCAGTACCAGAGCTTCGCGAGTATGGCGACAACAGGGGTCAGGAGTATCGTGATTCGCGATCGGAGCACAGACTGGACGGCGGAGGAAGTTGCCGATGCAATCAAGCACGTGCGGAAGATCATCCCCCGGAGCGGCCGCTACATCCCGCTCTACCAACAGTCGACGGGCGAGCTCCTCTTGACGCCTGAGCAGTTTGATGCTGCCCGGAGGTAGGTGTATACTATAAAGAAGAGAACCAATATGCAGTAAGGAGGTTGCTCATGACAACACAAACGACATATTCTCGCGATGGGGGAGCGCTATGCTGACTTTCTTTGCCTGTAGTGACAAAATAATCGGCTGGCTCGATTGCCAGTGGCAGCCAGGGAGTCCGCTGTGGGCACTCGCCGGGCTGGTGGGGCTGATGGTGATTGGCGCGATCATTGCAGTGGCAGTGGTAGTGCATGTCCGCCGCCGGAGCAGCGCGCAGCAATAATCCTGCATACCTATTAAGCAGCTTATGCCGGCTGATGAGACTGTGAAGTCTCTCGTGTTTTTTGCGTGAATAGTGCGGCTCGTCTTGCTTGCATCAGCTTTTATTTTTTATTTCCATGGCTTCATTTGCTGAGAATGCGAGTGAGAAGGTGTGTATTGATGGTCACAATGAAAATACCCCAGGTTATAGCACCATCTAGCTTGGTCGGTATTGGTCGCAAGCTTCGATGTAGTTTCTTATCCGGACTATACCACAGTTCTGCCGTTGGTGTCTTCTAGCCTTGCGCTTTCTCCGTCATCTGTGGTACAATTAGCAAGATATTAACTTTGCGAGTGAAACGGGAGTTTTGCGTTCTGGTTGTTCGCCTATGGAAAGCGGCCGGCAGCACGAGACAAACATTTTGCGCGCGACTAACGAAAGGTAAGCAATGAGTCTGAGTCGAATCGGAAAACTGCCGGTGGCGATTCCATCGGGTGTGACAATCACGGTTGACTCTGGTGATGTGGTCGTCAAGGGCCCCAAAGGTGAGCTCTCGCAGTTCATTACGCCAGCGGTCGAGGTGAAGGTCGAGGACGGACAGGTGACGGTTCATCCCAAGGATGAGTCTAAGGCTGCTCGAGCCCAGCATGGGCTGATGCGCGCCCTCATCAACAACATGGTGATTGGCGTAACCCAGGGGTACGAGAAGCGCCTCGAGGTCAAAGGTGTGGGCTTTCGGGTTTCGTCGAGCAATAACGAGCTGACGATGAGCCTGGGCTTTAGCCACGAAGTCCACTACAAAGCCCCAGAGGGGGTTAATGTAACGAACGAGCGAATGGTGATCGTTGTGACGGGTATCGACAAGCAAAAGGTCGGCCAAGTCGCCGCCGAGATCCGCGCTCTCAAGAAGCCAGAGCCATACAAGGGCAAGGGCATTATGTACGTTGGTGAGCAAATTTTGCGCAAAGCAGGGAAGGCAGGTAAGAAATAATGGCACACGCATTAGCAAAAAAACTCCTGAATCGTGACCTGCGCAAGCGCCGCGTTCGGGCTCGCGTGCACGGCACAGCTCAGCGCCCACGCTTGAGCGTGACGATTAGCAACCTGCATGTGAGCGCGCAGCTTATCGATGATGACGCCCACACAACATTGGCTGCTGCCACTACTGTTGGTACCAAAGCAACTGGCACCATGACAGAGAAGGCCGCCAAGGTGGGCGCAGATATCGCCAAGAAGGCCAAGAAAGCAAAGATAAGTGCAGTCGTCTTCGACCGCAATGGTCGCCAGTACGCTGGCCGCTTGAGCGCCCTGGCAGACGCTGCCCGCAAGGAAGGATTGGAGTTTTAGTATGGCAGACAGACCTGCAAATACTACACCTCGCCCAAATGACCGGCGCAACCAGCGTGGTCGGGGCCGAGGTGGTCGCCGCGATGACCGGCGCAACCAGCGTGATGACACGCCAAAGGAATTTGAAGAAGTTGTTGTCAATATCGACCGCGTGGCGCGCGTCGTTAAGGGTGGCCGCCGCTTCCGCTTTAAGGCGCTGGTGGTGGTGGGCAACCGCAAGAACAAGGTTGGTGTTGGTGTGGCGAAGGGTGCCGATGTGCAAACCGCCATTGCCAAGGCAACCTCAGTAGCCAAGAAGCACCTCGTTGTTATTCCGGTGGTGAATGAGACTATCCCACACGAGATGGAAGTTAAGCTCAGTGGTGCACGTGTGCTCATCAAGCCAGCTGCGCCTGGTACGGGTATCATTGCCGGTGGTGTAGTGCGCGCCGTCATTGGCGTGACGGGCATTCGCAACCTGCTCTCGAAGAGCCTGGGCAGTACCAACAAGGTGAACATTGCCTACGCTACGGTAGAAGCTCTGCGCAGTATGGTGCCGCGTGAGCAGTGGGTTGGTGCCAAGAAGCAATCCGCAAAGGAGGGCAAGTAGATGAAATACAACGAACTCCACATTGCAGCCAATAAAGATCGCAAGCGCGTTGGCCGCGGTATTGCCGCTGGCGGTGGTAAGACCGCTGGCCGTGGTACCAAGGGGCAGAACGCTCGCACCGGTAAGAAGCTGCGCCCGATGTTCCAAGGTGGGCAGAATGGTATTGCCACAGCAGTACCAAAGGCACGTGGCTTTAAGAGCCTGCGCACCCCTGCTCAGGTGGTGTATAGCGACCATCTCAATAACTTGTCGGGCACCGTCGATAACTTTGCGCTGTACGAAGCTGGGCTGATTGAGACGCCATTCCATAGTGTGAAGGTAATCACTCGTGGTGAATTGACTGCCAAGCTCGTGCTCCAGACGCAAGGTGCGTCGAAGAGTGTGGTAGCTGCGCTTGAGGCAGCTGGTGGCTCTTTCGAAAAGACCGCCACACCGCGCCAAACCTCACGCAAACAAGCCGAGGCAGAGGACGCAGCATAAGAAGCATTTTGCCGACACAACGACAAAGCACCTCTCGTCCAAGAGGTGCTTTGTTCCTGAGGAGACGCTTCGTATAGACGCGCGCTCAAAAATTTATCTATACGCCATAGGATTCGCCAAAAAATAACTACACGCTCTAGGTGTAGCTGATCGTAGCCAGGCAAGAAACATCATGACGCATGCGCCAGTATTGTACTGGATTAGCGTAACACCAACGATTATACTTGCCCATCCTTGTCTCCTTATGTTATGTGGTTTCTACTATATGGTTGTAGCTCCCCCTCTTGGAGATATGTAGCCCAATGAGGGTGTAGCATAGCACACACAGGGTTTTCCTCATCGTGCTATCGAGGCCACTTGACTAGAGGCCACTCGGGTAGATCCCACCAGCCCCAGTCGTACTGAATTGGTTTGCCTGTTGGCATAGTATATTTTCTCCTTTCTACTTGTATTGTAACAACGATTTGCTCACGCTGCAAATTTCGTACAAAAAACAGAGGTCACAAAAAGAGCCAGCGCTATGCTGGCTCTATTGCTTGATGATGTTTGAGCTTTAGGCTTGTGGTGGTTGTGGTTGTTGCGGCGTCTGTGGCTGCTGTGGTGGATAGTATGGTGTAGGCTGAGGTGCAACCGGCCCAAGGTACTGGCTCGAGCCAAAGCCGAGCATTGGGTATGCAATAACTGGGAGGAATAGCATCAACACACCAAAACCAGTCGACTTGCCAAAGGACTTAGCAAGCTCGAGCGCTGACACAATGGCAACGTAGATATTAACAGAGAGCACAAACAACAGCAACACTGACTACTCAGGCTGGTCGATGATCTGCAGTAGGATGACAAATATTATAGATGAGGATAAGGGTAACCCAGCCTAGTTTGCTTGCCTTAGTAAATATCCGCCACATTGAGGCAAGTACGACTGCCATCACATTAAAGCTCAGGATGAGTATGATGATAACTATGGCCTACACCAATGGGCTAGCAACACTGCTAGTCGCTGTGGCATATGAGGGGGCTAAATATAACTTGAAGGATAATCGTAGTCCACAATACTCTAAAGTTAGTGAATAAAGCTTGTTATAGCAGACAGCGTGGGATGTCGTAAATTGCGAGGTAGAAGAAGTATAGAGGTGGCTTATCGCGATTATGATTTATCTATTGAGAAAAATAGATAATACGAAAACACAAAGTAGTAAATAAGCGTATAGAAACAGAACACACTAAAAAGCTAATGCTAATATAACAGTAACTCCTTTGTGACTAAGTTTTGTCTTAGCTTCTATATTAGCTATTGCTTATCTATCTTTATCTTTCTCCATCTCATATTTTATTATTATATCTATCTATTTCTATCTATTTCTATACCCATCTCTATATTTATCTATCTTTCTATTTCTCTATATCCATCCATATCGATTTCTCTCCTATTATATATAAATATATAAAAGAAGAGAAAAAAGAACCCACGCTAACAGAGAAAAAACAGGGTAAAAAAGGCGAATTTCGAAATTCGCCTTTTTTGAAGGAAGAAAATGAGAGAAATAGAGGGGAGGAAGGGGTGAGAAGGTAGCAGAGCGAGGTGTTACTGCTCCGCCCCTTGTGCCTTCAGCTCGCGTTCGTAGCTTTGGAGGCGCTCGATGATGTCGTCGATGTCGCCACCGAGGGCAGCGGGGATGTTGCTGCGGCTATAGCGGATGCGGTGGTCGGTGATCCGATCTTGGGGAAAGTTGTAGGTGCGGATCTTCTCGCTGCGGTCGCCAGTGCCCACCAGAGCACGGCGCTCGGCAGTAAGCTTGGCGTTTTCTTCATCGATCTTGCGCTGGAGGAGGCGAGATCGTAGGACGCTCATAGCCTTCTCACGGTTTTTGATCTGCGACTTCTCATCTTGGTTAGTGACGATCATACCGGTCGGGAGGTGGGTGATGCGCACGGCTGAGTCGGTTGTATTGACGCTCTGCCCACCGTGGCCGCTCGAGCGGTAGATGTCGATGCGGAGGTCATTGGGGTTGATGGTAATGTCTGTCTCTTCCGCCTCGGGTAAGACTGCCACTGTGGCGGTGCTGGTGTGGATGCGCCCTTGGCTCTCGGTAACGGGTACGCGCTGGACGCGGTGCACACCACCCTCGAACTTGAGCTTGGCGTAGGGTGCATCGCCCGAAATCTTGAAGATGACTTCTTTGTACCCACCAGAGTCGTTGGCGGACTCGCTCAGCAGCTCGGTGCGGTAACCATGCGCCTCACACCAGCGCAGATACATGCGGTAGAGCTCGGCCGCAAAGAGCGAGGCTTCGTCGCCGCCAGCGCCAGCCCGAATCTCCATGATGATATTCTTCTCGTCATTAGGGTCTTTAGGGGTGAGGAGGACGAAGAGCTCGTCGTCTAGCTGGGCAATGGTGGCTTCGTCTTCGGGAATCTCGAGCTTGGCGAGCTCGGCGAGCTCACCGTTGCCCTGAGCGAGCTGACGCGCCTCGGCCAGCTGCTGCTCCACGGTAGCGCGCTTGGTAGCGGTAGCAATGATGGTCTCAAGCTCCGCAAAGCGCTTATTCTTAGCAGTAAAATCGGGTGCACTATACGCATCAGGCTGGGCAAGAAACTGCTCCAGCGCAGCACGCTCAGCCGTCAGGGTGGCGATATCGAGAGAAATTTTGGGCATATACTAATGATTATACCACGGGGGTGACTCTTGAGCTATTAGATATACTGAAGTTGCAAAGTAACTACCAACTCTACACAAGTGCCCACTACTTCGTCTCTTTGGAAGAAAAGAGAATACGTGTGAGGATTTAGGTATTTTTACTTGTAAATGCAGTTATTGCATAGTATCTTGACAAATTAAGAGAGAGAGTACCTTATGTGGTATTAGGTAATGCCAATAAAAATCAGGAGCGAAAGCGATGAACCAAGGTGAGCAGTCATCAGTGATGAAGTATTATGATACGAAGCATCTCACGGAGCAAGCCTATGATAGGAGTGAGCAAGAACGTGTGTCTTGTGACCTCGAGAAGGTTCTTGCTCAGCCAGATAGTACAGAGGAATATCGGATTAAATCATTTAACGATGGTAATTCCCTCGACCAGTTTAAGACTTCTCTGGAACGTACATTCTCCGAATATTCGTTATTAGAACGAGAGACATTTCCAATGTCGACAGAGGTGACTGCTCGGTTCTTTACACCACATGAAACTACCCTTCACGAAGCAGATGGTATACCAGTAGAAATGCACACGTCTGTTGTGGCATTTGATGTCTTTGATAAACATGCAGAGAACCTTAATGGTCAGCGCCCAAAGAAGGGCACGGTAATACTCTTTAAGCTTTCGGCTAATATGGTTGGTGAAACGCAGCCAGCGCCCACTATGAAAGACTTTGCCTGGAATAAAAACTGTGCAGCTGGGGCACTTGTAGTTGAGGATGGACTGGAATTCTTCCACCTAACATATAGTAGTGACGAAAAAGTGGCAATTGAAGTGCATCGCAAAGATCCAACTGAGGAAAGTGGCCATGCGGTAGATGCACAAATTGTTGAGAAAAAACCTGTATCTCCAATGATTGCAAAAATCAACCCAATGAGCGAGCACGCCGTGCAGCTTAAAATGGAGGTAGAGAAGTTTATCGCGTCGCGAGAGAGGCTGGCGTACGAGAAAGAAGAAAACAATGTCCAGCTTGCAGATGACAGAATAGAGAGTCAACAGACTACTGTTCTAGATGACTCCAAAGAGAGCCAAACTAAAGAGGCGCGTAGCACAACTAAGTAAACCTATCACTCAAGCGACATCTCAGCGATATGATAGAGAAGATTAGCAATAAACACGAGCAGCTACAGCAAAAACCATCTCAAGAGATAATACGTACTCACGAGATATCATGGCATGCCCTGCGCGGCTATGACTTTGCCGGGCTCGAATCGATCCTCCAGTACGGCTTAGAGCCTGCTGATAACCAGCAAGATCATTGTGTGTGTTTGTCTGTTGCACCTGTCGCTGCGTGGTTGGCTGATAGACCAGCTAATTCGTTTTATACCTACACACTTCAAAATGGGATTAGCCTTGCAATTGATACAAGGCATAAACGCCCAACGGGCGACTATGGCGGCTTTTTGGACGAGATAAGGGTGAGCCATGTGCAGCCAGATAAAATTGCTGGAATTATGTTGCCAGACCAAGCGCTGAGCCAACCACTTGTAGATATGACAACCCAGAGTGAGCCCAGGAAACCCCAGCAAGCAGAGAGCTATATTCGTCGTACGGCAAGACATGTGCAAGCCTTGGGTGCAACGATAGGCGAGGCAGACCAAGCGTATTTGCAAGAAGCTATCGAATTGTCTCGTGATGGAAAGCCTTTTTCTCGTGAGCAGAATGATGCTATCCAAGCAATGTTTATGAATTATTACTCGCAATGTTTGGAGCAGTTAGGTTTGGAGCCGACTGTAGGAGAGATGATACAGCTTGTTTTTGCAAGAGCAAACAAAACCCTTGATGTTTATGGCTGGACGGAGGAGCAGAAGCAGGAAATTGACCGAAGAAATACTTGGGAGTCTGTGCAAAAAGTTGGTGCTTGTGCTTTGGGTGGTAGCAGTATATTTGGGAGTGATTATGATAGGCCTCCAAGAGTTATTGGAGGATTTGATGGATTAGTAAATTATGGGGAAAACCTAGGACTTACTTCTAGTGATCTATACTTGTTGCGTCAGCGTCCTGTGAAGAAGCGTCGTCATTGATTACGTGCGAGCTGCCTGTTTTCACTATTTTATCGTAACACCCCTGTAGGCGAATAGCTAGGTGCTTGATGTGCAAAGGACCTAGGGTGGCTAGTCTTTGTTTGTTATTTAGTGATGGCAGAGGAAGAGTGAGATAAAAAGCACCTTCTAGAGAAGGTGCTGTACGCTAAATGCCTGTAGTAGATTGCTACGCAGCCTTAGCGAAATCGTCTTTGCCAGCGCTTGCTTGAGCGGCTTTGGCGGCCTTTTTGGCGTTTTGCTTCTTGGCTTTGTTGGCCAGAGCGGCGCGGCGTGCCTCGGCGGCTTTGCGGCGTGCCTCGAAGCGGTCAACCCGGCCCTCGGTGTCGATAATCTTCTCCTCGCCGGTGAAGAATGGGTGAGACTTGCTGGAGATGTGGACCTTGACGAGTGGATACTCGTTGCCATCCTCCCAGGTGATGGTGTCGTCGGTAGCAACCGTCGACTGCGTCAAAAACGCAAAGCCCGCCTGATCATCGCTAAATACGACAGGGCGGTAGGTTTGTGGGTGAATACTGCTTTTCATAACCGCTATATTGTAGCAGAGAGGGTGGGGGGTTGTCAAAGCAATGCCTTGATAGCCATAAAACTAAGCTATTCTGTTGAGAAAGTGGTATTATATCAGTATCAGATAAGGAGAATAGTATATGCCACATGCCTCAGAACATATAACATTGCCAGACCATCACGAGCAGAGTGAGCTAAAAAAAGTACTCGCCTATAATGAGCAGAGTGAGCAAAGACACATCCCCAGCGAAAAGATCTATATACAGACTAAACTTAGCAAAGAATATCCTGGTGATGGTATTCGGCCAACGTATGAGGTAGATGGGCTGCGATTCTGCTTTCGCAATAGCGGCGAGGCACCACAGTTGCCGCACGCAGTGTATGCCGACCAAACGTATAAGAATCCACTGCCATCTGCCGATCAAGAAGCTGTTGCGCAACAGATTGAGCAGTATTCTACATGGAAGCTCGATAGAGACAGTTGCTTAGTTGCAACGACAACACCAGAGGGAGTAATGAGACTGTGTGAGAGGATCATTGGTGACATTGATGAGCAATTCTTGATTGGTCGATATGAAGACGATTTGCGCCGAGGCGACATCAGTACACCACGAATGCAACGCTTGACAGATGAGATGATTGCTGCGGTTGCCTTCGATGAGGATAACGACCCAGCAGAAGAATCATCCAATACTGATGGATTGGCATTGGTGGTTGCAGCGTATTGTGGTGATATGACGGCTATGCAGTTGCTTGATCAAAAGCTAAATATGTTGTATCAAACACTCGAAGCCCAGCAACGAGAAGTGGAGATCGCGCTTGCTCGAGGATGGGCGACACGTCAGGAGAGTCGAGCCTTTGAGGGTTCTGAGATGCTGGGTGCAAGCGAAGTTGCGCTTGTCCACTCAACATCACATAGGGTTGAGCGCGATGATGAGGGCAATGTCATTTTGCGACCACTTGCTGCACACACTGATAGTGCGCAGCCTTATGCACGTTCTTCGCTACACTTTACGCCAAATGGGCAGGTTGCATCGCATTCGTATGGGGCATGGGATCAGAGCAACAAGCTTATTGTGACCAATATGCAAGAGATGATTGATAGAAATGGCTTGCCTGTATCGATGAATAGTTCAGATACATACTTTACGCGTAGCCCTGGCGAAGTTCTCGTGTTACCTGGCGCACTTGTTGTCGAACCAGTTGGAAATATAGAGGATGGTAGTATTATTGCTGAGGACAGCGAGGGGTGTAAATATGTCGCGCGAGATAACTATACTGACAAGCAGAAGCAAGTGATTGCTCAGCTCGTTGTTGAATATGGGATCACCCCTGATGGATATAGCGATGAGGCGATTGTCCGCGAAGCAGCACTCCGCATGACGGAAGAACGTCTTGGCGTGCGCGAGTATACAACAATTGGGCAGAATTATGCAATGAATGATGCGTTTGCACAGCGTTATGCTGCTCTTGCGGAGTCTTTGGGTATCGGTATGATTAGTCATATGAACTCGGCTGATTATGCGATGGAACGTGCAGTGCAAGGTTTTTCGCAGGAGAGTGATTGGCATGATGATCCAACATTACACTTCTCAATGTTCCAAAATGGTAAACTGCCATCGCTTGATGCAATGCGTACTGCGGTATGGGCTGGTTATTTACCAGCAGTCGATATTGCCAAAGCGCATACAAAAGCAGACGCGCACATCAATAGCGGTCTAGAATATTAGCAGCTTTCTTGTATGAGAAAATGCAGCCATACCTATGAGAATGACGCATAGTATGCTATAATTATCCCGTAACCAACCATAACGACACAGCTCCACACCACTCCATACCGTGTGGGGCGAGGCAAAAAGGAGTAATGCGATATGGCCCTGCAGGCAGATATCAAGGCTTTGTTTGAAGCCGGTGCTCATTTTGGGCACAAGACCAGCCGGTGGCATCCGAAGATGGCACCATATATTCATAGTAAGCGGCAAGATAGCCACATCATCGACCTCGCGAAGACGGTCGAGGCGCTGAATGTGGCGCTGCCCATCATTAGCAAGACAGTGGCAAGTGGCAAGCAAGTCCTCTTCGTCGGCACCAAGAAGCAGGCGAAGGACATCACTCGCCAAGCTGCCGAGGCAGTTGGTCAGCCGTATGTTACCAACCGCTGGGTCGGTGGGATGCTTACTAATGTAACGACCACCACAGCGCAGATCAAGAAGCTCAAGGACTTGGAGCGCCGCATGGCTAGTGGTGACCTTGAGAAGCGCTACAACAAGCTGGAGGTCCAGCGCTACCAAGAAGAGATCGACAGCCTCAACTTCAAATACGGTGGTATCAAAGACCTCAATGGCAAGCCTGGCCTAGTGCTGGTGCTTGATATCTTGGCTGACAACAACGCATTGCGCGAGGCCAAGACGCTGGGTGTGCCAGTGATTGGTATTGTTGACACCAACGCCAACCCCGACTTGGTGGATTATCCTATTCCCGCCAACGATGATGCGATTAAGAGCCTGCAGCTGATGCTCGATTACTTCAGTGCAGCAGTCAACGAAGGCAAAGCAACGAAGGAGGAGAACTAACCATGGCTGTGACGATTGATGACATTAAGAAGCTCAAGGAGCTAACTGGCATTGGCCTGACCGATGCCAAGAAGGCGCTGGTGGAGGCCGAAGGTGACTTCGACTCTGCGCTCAATGCCCTGCGCAAAAAGGGCCTGACCAAGGCGGAGAAAAAGGGCGACCGCGAGACCCGCGAAGGGTTGATCGAGAGCTATGTCCACAGTGGTCGGATCGGCGTGGTGGTTGAGGTGAACTGCGAGACAGATTTTGTGGCTCGTCTACCTGAGTTTAAGGAGTTTGCACACCAGATTGCTATGCAGGTTGCTGCAATGAACCCACGCTATGCTACGATGGACGACATCCCAGCTGAGGTGTACGACGCCAAGAAGCAGGAATTTCTCGCCAGCGATGCTTTGGCAAGCAAGCCTGAGGCAATGCATGACCAAATCGTCGAAGGGCAGCTCAAGAAGCACTTCGCCGAGCAGGTCTTGGCCGAGCAAGCCTTTGTGCTCGACGACAACAAGACAGTTGGCCAGCTCATCAAAGAGCAGGTGGCACTGCGCGGCGAGAATGTCCGCGTTAGCCAATTCAAGCGGATTGAGCTGGGCGTGACAGAGTAGTCACGAGGGAGTAAGCTTTTGCGTAGCGAGTGGCACGAAATGTGTGTCACTCGCTTTTTTCTGTAAACTCTCCTCACGCCCCGGCAAATAATGGTACAATAAAGGAAAACCAAGAAGGAGATCGCGATGTTTGATACCACCCCCTACGAAGAAAAGATGAACCATGTGCTGGAGCACCTGGAGGAGCGCCTGGGGAAGATCCGCACCGGCCGGGCTCACGCCAGTATGCTGGATGGCATTATGGTCGAGGCGTATGGCACCAGCATGCCGCTCAACCAAGTGGCTAACGTGACGGCACCAGAGGCAACACTGCTGCAGATCACGCCATTTGACCCAGCTAATTTGCAAAAGATTGCCAGCGCCATCCGAGCCGATCAAGCGCTTGGCCTCAACCCCAGCGATGATGGCCACGTCGTCCGAGTGCCAGTGCCACCACTGACGGAGGAGCGCCGTAAGCAACTGGTTAAGCAAGCCAGCGAGAAGGTAGAAGAAGCACGCATTGCGCTGCGCGGGGTACGCCAAGACGCCCTGAAGGATGCCAAGCGCCGCAAAGAAGCCAAGGAACTGAGTGAAGATGACGTGAAGGCGGTGGAGAAGGAGATCGATCGCCTCATGGCACAGCACCAAGCCACAATAGAAGCCGCCTTTGCCGCTAAAGAGAAGGATATTTTGACGATTTAATGATGCGCTCTCTGCTGACGTACGCAACCAACCGCCCATCATGGAGCCAGGCATGAGTGCTACCATGCACTTGCCGCAGCATGTTGGCTATATTGTTGATGGCAATCGGCGCTGGGCCAAGCAGCGTGGCCTCTCAGCCCAAGAGGGGCACAGCGCGGGCTACGAGAAGCTGCGCGATATTGCTCTTACTACCATCGAGCGTGGCGTGCCCTACGTCAGCGCCTATATCTTTAGCACCGAGAACTGGCACCGCAGCGGCCCAGAGGTCAAGCACTTAATGAATCTGCTGGTGACAATGTTAGAGCGCGATCTGCCGATCTTCATCGAGCATGGGGTGCGTATCCGTGTGGCAGGGACACGCCTGCGCCTAAGCCGGCGGGTCAAGAAGGCGATCGACGCTGCCGAGGCTGCCACCAAGGATTTGCGGCAGGGTACAATGGTGCTGTCATTTAATTATGGTGGGCAGCAGGAGATCATTGATGCGGTCAATCGCTTACGCAAAACGCTTTCTGTCCACAAGAAGGTAACGGCCCAGATCTTTGAGCAATTTTTGTATACACCAGACGTGCCGCCGTGTGATTTGATCGTTCGCACTAGTGGTGAGCAGCGGCTGAGCAACTTCATGCTGTGGCGCAGTGCCTATAGCGAGCTGCTGTTCTTGGATAAACCATGGCCAGATATGACACATGCCGACGTCGATGCTTTGCTGGCCGAGTATACCCGGCGGCAGCGACGCTTTGGAGGATAACGAAGGAGGAATATGGAAATAGTCATTGGTATTATTATTGGAGTCATCGCACTGACGCTACTGGTGGCAACGCACGAGCTAGGCCACGGCATTGTGGCGCGGCGCAATGGTGTGGTGGTGGAGGAATTTGGTATTGGCTTTCCACCGCAGGCCTATAGCAAAGTGATCAAAAAAAGTATTCTGGGCGAGAACGTCCGCTTCTCGCTCAACTGGCTGCCGCTGGGTGGCTTTGTTAAGCTGCAGGGCGAGCACGATGCGGCCGATCAGCCTGGTGATTATGGCGCAGCAACCTTTTGGCAAAAGACCAAAATCTTGCTGGCTGGCGTGACCGTCAACTGGTTAACCGCAGTGGTGCTCCTCACTGGCCTAGCCTGGGTGGGCCTACCCAAGATGATAGACAACCAATTTTACCTACCAAACGATGCAGTGGTGAGCAACCATCCAGTGCAGCTTGGTATGCTTACTCCTGGTTTGCCCGCCGCCAAGGCAGGCCTCCGCCAGGGTGATGCAATTAACCAGCTGGCTGGGCAAACGGTGCGCAGCACAACCGACCTAGCGCACTTTGCGAGCCAGCATAAGGGCGAAACCGTACCTGTAGTGTACACCCGCGGTGATAAGCAAGCCACTGCCATGGTGGCGCTGCGCAAAGATAATCCCGACCGCAAAGGCTACCTAGGGGCAGAGCTCACCAAGCAGCAAGATACAATCCGCGCCACCTGGTCGGCACCGATTGTGGGTGTCGTGACAACAGCGCAGCTCACTAGGGCGACGCTCCAGGGCCTGGGCGATATGGTGGTAAATCTCGCCACTAGTCTGGTGCAGCAGTTTAGTAGCGACAGCGCGACGAGCCAGCAGGCCAAGCAAAACTTATCGCAAGTGGGTAATGCCGTGGCTGGCCCGGTGGGGATCTTTGCCATTATCTTCCCGGCAGCAGGGCAGGCTGGCGTGGTTCATGTGTTGCTGCTGACGGCGATCATTGCATTATCGCTGGCGGTGATGAATATCTTGCCCATTCCTGCGCTCGATGGTGGTCGCTGGACCGTGATGGCGATCTTCCGCCTGCTGCGCAAGCCACTTAGTAAGCAGATGGAAGAGAACATCCAAGCAGCTGGTTTCTTGTGCTTGCTGGGCTTAATTGTGCTCGTGACGATTGCTGATATAGGGAAGTTGGTGCACTGATGCAGGTTACGCAGTGTAGCAGGGCAGAGCGTTATCGTGGAGGGTTGCAGCGCGGGGAGATATGGTTGCTCAATCACACAATGGTAATACATAAGGAATTCACTTCATGATACGTGTTGTTCTCCGCCCCAAAGCTGCTCACTCCTCCCAGCCCAAGCCACCGCTCACGCCACGCCAGTGCCTGCTGCGCGTTGCCTCGTGGCTCGGTTGGCCGCTGTGGGTCTGGCTGAGCTTTATGGGGGCAGGGTTACTCTGTAGTGCAGTACTCTACCTTCTCTTTCATGGCCAAGAGTCGGTACCAGTCTTGCCGCTTATTATGATGCAAACAGCGGTTTACGTGGTGGCGCTGGCGCTGCTGATTGGCCTACCATGGCTGGTGTGGTGCGCACGGCCCAAGGCACCAGCGAGCTTTCGCACGAACGTGCGGCAGCTTGGGTGGCGGCGCTCGCTGCAGTGGCGCGACTTTGGCTGGGCGCTGGTGGGCTTTATTATCTATATCGTGCTATCGATGATCGCGCTGGCGGCGGCCAAGCAGTGGCTGCCTGGCTTTGATGCGACTCAGGCACAAAATCTCGGTTTCAAGCAGCTCTATGGCGCAGAGCGTTTGCTCGCCTTTGCAATGTTGGTGGTGGTAGCACCAGTGGCCGAGGAGTTGGTGTTTCGCGGCTATTTGTATAGCAAGCTTCACGCTGCGCACATGCCACTATGGCTTATTACCGTAGTGGTGAGTGGGCTCTTTGGTTATGTACATGGCCAGCTCAATGTCGGCATTGATGTCGCGATGCTCAGCATCGTGCTGGTGGCGCTGCGTCATACGACTGGCACGATATGGCCTGGTATTCTCATTCATATGCTCAAGAATGCGATTGCATTTTTGGCGATGTTTGTCTTTATGGTGGGATGATAGGGAAGAACGAGCCGACTAATGAGCTCAATCTAGAAATCTCATGTTGTGTTGATATCTTTTCTTCTGTATCAATCCTAGAACCCCTCTTTCTCAGCGTCTATCCGCTAGCGCAATAGCTCACCAAACCGAAAATGTTCCGGCCAGATAGAATGATAGTGCTTTTCCGTATATTTCGTCGCTGGCCTCCAGATATTTTCTTGTTTGGCAAGCTATTGCGCTAGCGGTGGTTTATAAGCACTGAGCCTGGCAGCTGCATGCTACTTTTGCAATCTTGTGTTACTATAAGAGAGATTATGCGATTATCACACACCTTTACCCGTACCCGCAAACAAGCCCCCGCCGATGAGGTGGCGCACAACGCCCAGCTGCTGATTCGCGCGGGCTACGTGCACAAGACGATGGCTGGCGTTTATTCCTACACGCCGCTGGGCCTGGCCGTGCTCGAGAACATCAAGCAGATTGTCCGCGAAGAAATGAACCGCATTCGCAGCCAAGAACTGCTGATGAGCACCCTGCAGCGCCAGGAGCTCTGGCAGGAGACTGGCCGCTGGAGCGATGAGCTGGTGGACGTGTGGTTCAAGTCGCACCTGCAGGATGGCACCGAAGTCGGCTTTGGCTGGACGCACGAGGAGCCGATTATCGAACTGCTGCGTAGCTACCTTAAGAGTTACAAAGACCTGCCCATCAGCGTTTACCAATTCCAGAACAAACTCCGCAACGAGCTGCGCGCCAAGAGCGGTATCATGCGTGGGCGTGAGTTTATTATGAAGGATATGTATAGCATCCACGCCAGCAAGGAAGATCTGGAGGCCTACTACCAAGCGGTCATCGAGGCCTACAAGCGCTGCTACCACCGCTTTGGCCTGGGGGATGACACCTACGTCACCTTTGCCAGCGGCGGGGCCTTTACTAAGTTTAGCCACGAATTCCAGACGATTTGTGAGGCAGGTGAGGACGATATTTTCATCGTGCCAAGTACGAATGTTGCCTACAACGCCGAAGTTGCACCGGTGCGTGCAACGCCGAACCCGGATGCTGGTGCTGCCATGAAACCATTAGGCATGTTAGATGACGAAAATATCATCGGTGCGGAGGCACTGACGAAAGCGCTGGACATCCCGCGCACAGCTAGCACCAAGTCGATGTTGTACGATTCGCCAGATGGTATGTTGCTGGCGGTCGTACGGAGTGACTATGAAATTAACGAAGATAAGCTCAAGGCGGTGGCGAACGTACCATGGCTGCGCCTGGCGGATGGCGAGCAGATTGAGGCAGTAACAGGGGCTAAGCTCGGCTTTGCTGGGCTGTATAATCTACCAGAGAATGTGCGGCTGTTTGTTGATGATTCATGTGAAGATATGGTGAACTTTGAAACTGGTGCCAATAAAACTGGTCAGCATGCCTATAACGCTAACTGGGGCCGTGATATACCGCGACCAAGCGAGTTCGTCGAGATTAAACTGGCGAAAGAAGGTGATATTTCGCCTGAGACTGGCGAAGTCTACCAAAAACGTCGCACAGCCGAGGTGGGCAATATCTTCAACTTCGGTACCCAAAAATCAGAGGAGATGGGCCTCGTCTTTACTGGTGAGGACGGCCGCCAGCACCACGCCTACATGGGCAGCTACGGCATTGGCATTACCCGCGTGATGGGCGTGATTGTAGAGAAATTCGCTGACGACAAAGGCCTCGTGTGGCCCGAAGAAATAGCCCCGGCCCGCGTACACCTCGTGCAGATTGGCAAGGAGTCGGTCGCGGCGGCAGATGAGCTTTATGATACACTGCAGCAGGCTGGCATTACGGTGCTATACGACGACCGCGCCGCCCGCCCTGGGGAGAAATTTGCCGACGCCGAGCTCCTGGGCATGCCAACCCGCGTCACGGTGAGCGACCGGCTGCTTGAGACAGAGGAGTGGGAGGTCGTAGATCGCCGGACGGGCAAGCAGCAGCGCTTGACGACAAGCCAATTGCTTGCTACACTGGGTAACCATTGCGGAGCTTGTCGCAAGGTATAGCCATGCCCCTGGCATGCCTCACCGACTTTGCAAGAAAGGAGTATGAAGATAATGAAAAAAACCTACCAGATTACTGATGCTGGCCGCCAAGAGCTCGAGGCAGAGCTGGAGGAGCTAAAGGGCCGTCGCGGCGAAATTGCCGAGAAGATTGCTGAGGCTCGCGACTACGGCGACCTGAGCGAAAACGCCGAGTACGACAGCGCACGCGAAGAGCAAGGCGTGGTAGAGACGCGCATTGCCGAGATCGAGGAGATCTTGCTCAATGCCGAGCAAATCACCGCCCCAAGCACCGGCGCCATCCACCTGGGCAGCACCGTCTCCCTCGCCTCAGACGCTGGGCTAGAGAAGACCTATACTGTGGTAGGGCCAGTTGAGGCCGACCCGCTGGAGAACAAGATCAGTGACGAATCACCGCTTGGCCAAGCCTTGCTGGGCCACCGCGCGGGCGAGCAGGTGACGATCACTACCCCCAAGGGCGAGATTACCTACACTATTCAGCAGGTGCAATAAATATACCTCAAGACGAATCAGAGGCCGAGCAGTGTGAGCTGCTCGGTTTTTGTTAGTATTGGGGGGTGGTGGGTGAGGGTTGATCAACAGCGCGTATAATTGGCTCTTGTGATTTATGTGTGGTGCGTTGGTTTTTATCATTACTTCGTGCGATGGTATGAGAAGCTCGCTGTCATGAGTGATTGATGTAAGACAGGCTAGGTATGTAAGCGATGTTGCCTTGGGCAGTAGCTAGTCTGCTCGAAATATAGAACGATCATACTAAACCATAAGCAGTTCACCACCATTGCGTTATTGTCGATGTTATGCTATGATAGGTAATCAACCATTAACAGCCCAAGGAGACCGACGATGGCTCGATACACAGCACGGCACGCACACTACTCCCACAAGAAGCATACACATAATTGGCTAAACCATGAGCATAATAAACACCCGGCAGTGCGGCGGCTCACCGCGCTGACGGCAGCTGCTGCAGCGCTGATTGGTGGGGGCTATCTTGGTCATCAGCACTACCACCATGGCGAGAAAACCCTGGTCGCGGTGGCACACCCTACCTCTGGTGAGCTGGCGGAATATGCAGAGAACCCCTTTGTGACCGACCCGGCTACTGGAGAGACGCATTGCCGCGATACAACCCGCCAAGAGATATCTGTGACGGCAGCAAACCCGCAAACGACCATTACAAACCCTGATGGCAGCACGACGCAGCTTACGATGATCAACTTCTCAACAGGTGCGCAAGAGCGGACACAAGCGACACTGGTGTATCCATCCAGCGCAAAAGGTGAGGCGCACCAGGTGCCAATTGCCATTACAACTGGCCCAAGCAAGACTGGCAGTGGCGGCTGGAATATGACGACATCGCCCCACATCGGGCGTGCAGGTGCAGACATACAGGCTTCGACGACTGCAGCTGGCCCTGGTGAAACAGCAATTGCATGTGCACCGCTGACTACTTCTTCGCGATCAAAATAGGAGAGAGATGAGCTGCTAAGTGCCGCACTTCTCTAAGAACTTGGTAGGGTGGAGCCATGGAGCCGTTTCCCTAGTCGACAACCATCCCATTCTCCGCTATAATAGCAAGCAATTATGGCGACATTACAAGATTACCGAAACGAACGATTACGAAAATTAACTGCTTTGCGCGAGCTAGGCATCGACCCTTACCCAGCACACACTGAGCGCACACACGACTGTGCGACAGTGGTGATGCAGTACGACGAACTGGCTGGCCAGGAGGTGGCGGTGGCTGGGCGTGTGGTGTCTGTTCGTAGCTTTGGCAAACTAGCCTTCATCAAGCTGCAAGACGCGAGCGGCGAAGTGCAGCTTTACTTGCAACGCGACACGATGGCCGAGCTTGATGCTCTACGCGGCATCCTCGGTATGAAACAGCTCAAGCTGCTTGATACAGGCGACTTTGTGGAGGCGACTGGCACGGTGCTCAGGACGAAGACGGGTGAGATTTCGGTTGGGGTGCGTGAGCTGCGGCTGCTCACCAAAGCTCTGCGGCCAATGCCAGAAAAGCTCGAGAATAAAGAAGAGCGTTTTCGCCGCCGCTATGTGGATATGAATGTTAACCCAGCGGTGCGCCAGCGCTTTTACCGCCGCAGCACGTTCTGGCAGGCGACGCGCGATTACCTCAACCAACATGGCTTTACTGAGGTTAACGTGCCGGTGCTGGAGCACACCACCGGTGGGGCGGACGCCAACCCATTTGTGACCCACATGGACGCCCTGGATGGCCAGCAGTTTTACCTGCGGATTAGCCACGAGCTGCCGCTCAAGCGCCTGCTCGGGGCAGGATTTGAGAAGGTGTACGATATTGGCCCGCGCTTTCGCAACGAGAATTATTCTGATGAGCACCTGCCCGAGCACATCGCCATGGAGTGGTACGCCGCCTATTGGGATTGGCAGCAGGGCATGCGCTTTATGGAGGACATGTACAAGTATGTGCTGGAGCGAACCTTTGGCACCCTGCAATTTACCCTTGGTGAGTTTGAGGTAGATATGAGCGGCCAGTGGCAAGTGTGGGACTATGCTGAGGTGATCAACACGCACTACGGGATTGATGTGTATAATACCACGATCGACGAGGTAGCTGCTAAGCTGAAGGAACATGGCCTCGAGGTAGAAAAGACCGATTCCATCCCACGCGGCATCGATAAACTGTGGAAAAACATCCGCAAGACAGTGGCGGGGCCCGTCTGGCTGGTTAATACGCCGAAGTTCATCAGCCCGCTATCCAAAACCAACCCAGGTAACCCGCAGACGGTGGAGCGTTTCCAGCCAGTGATCGCTGGCAGCGAGCTTGGCAATGGCTTTAGTGAGCTGAATGACCCGATCGACCAGCTGAACCGCTTTGTGGAGCAGCAGCAGATGCGCGATGCGGGCGACGAGGAAGCGATGATGCTGGATATCGACTACGTGGAGATGCTGGAATATGGTATGCCGCCGGCCTGTGGCTGGGGCTTTAGCGAGCGCGTCTTCTGGATTTTTGAAGGCGTGACCGCGCGCGAGGGTGTGCCATTCCCGCAGCTACGTAGCGAGGTGGACGAGACCACCCGGGCGGTGTACCCGGGGGTGAAGCTGGATTAGGGCGGTAGCTGGGGCTATTAGCGCCTCGCATACTATACTCGTGCGGGGTGAGTGTGGGATTGCAGTAGCGCATAGATAGGCTAGTTGTGTACTATCGTGCACGATTTGTGTACAATAAGCGTGTTAGCGATGATATAAGCACAGAAATAGCAAAACGCTCATTATTTTGGGCTGAATCTGGCTCAAGCGATAATTGGTAAGGTCTGATTGGTAATGCGCGTAATGAATACAAAAACATCCTTGCTGCAATGCAAAAGCTAGCGCGTGCAGTGTGAGCAGAGAAATGCTAGAAGGGGAGACTATAGACTGCCGCAGTATGGTCACGAGAGCCTGTTTGCGCAAAACAAAACCACCAGCAAGATCTGGTGGTTTTTGTACGCTCATCGCTGTGAGCTAACCCGATACACTTGGTGGTCGTGGTGGTGGACTGCTTGGCGCGGGTCGCGGTGATGTGGGGTGCGAGGTGCCGCTCTGGACGGCGATGGAGGTGCCGCGGCTAGGTGATACACTAGAGCGGTGTGGCGGCGGAGTAGTGGTGTGTGGTGGAGCGCTCATTGCGAGGCCGCCTAGGCCGCTGGCTGATGAGCCACTTGGGGATGGTGGATTGCTTGGAGGAGGCGTACCGCTACCACCACTCGGGCTTGGTGGCCCACCAGGAGGGGTGTTATTATCTTTGCTACCCAGCTGCGTGGCGGCAGTATTCTTAGCGCGATAACGCCGGGTAAGGTAGAGAATAAGCGCGGCAATGCCAACCAAGAGAGCAAGTAGCGAGATGAGGATGAAGACCCACAGTGGCTTGTCTTCGCCAGCGAGGAACTTGTCTAGGGTGACCTTGCCGATGTGGCGCACCATTGGTGGCTGCTTCTTCTCGTCGGGCTTTTTGTCGGTGCGGCATTCTGACCAAATGGCATCGGGGTAGGCAGTAGCCAGCAAATACCAAGCGGTCGAGGCCACGGAGTATGCATTGGTCATTTGGTTGGCTTCGTCGACATTAGTAACGTACGGCCAAGCACCATTGGCCCCTTGGGAGCGGTACGTTCGCTGGGCACTGGCAGCAACTTCGTCTTTGTTGCCTGCGACGTTGTAGGCCTGGGTGACACCGAATGTCCCTTCGAACCAGACGGTGGGGGTGTACGTGCCGGTGAGGTATGGAGTGTAGCCCTGAGACCCCGCGCGGCTCATGGCAAAGTTGCGCGTGTAGGCCAGCGAGACTTTGGCTTTGTCGTACTCACCGATTGCGTTGAGGAAGATCGAGCCCCAGCTGGAGGTGTCCAGCGCTTTAGCATGGTCGTCAAGCCCTTGGTCGAAGCGGTTCTCGGCTTTGTTCCACAGTTTCTCCATAATCACTTTGGCCAGGCTGTCGGCCTCTTGGCGGTAGCTGGCGTCGCCGTAGACTTGCGAGGCTCGCTCATACACATGCCAGAGGTCGGTATTGTGCTCAGTGGAGTGCCAGGCGATCTCGAACTGCTTGTTGTTATCGTCATCATTGATATTTGTGCCACCACGGTAGAGGCCAGCACCGGGGCCGGATGTGCTTTTCTTAGTCTTGACCCAAGCCAGGGCAGAGCGCACCATGTTGCTGACGCCATTGATATCACCAAACTTCTCTTGGTAGCGGATGAGCGCGTAGAGGACGAAGGCGACACCGCCAGTGTAGTAGCGCGCCTGCTGGTTGCTGGGGTCGAGCTGGTGGGCGCTGGAGGGGAAGGCACCACGCGACCGGCCGGATTTGATCTGGATGGTTTTGAAGCCATTGACGAGCTGGTCTGCCATTGCTTTATCACCTGCACCAACCGCCACGAGCAGCGCCAGCGATTGATCGTACATAAATGAATAATGCACCCGGTGCGTGCCATAGCCATCCTGGCCAGGTGAGAACTCGTACGAGCGGATTAGCCCCGCAAGCTGTGGCTGGAAGTACTCAGCGAGGATCTTGTTGCTGCGCGTATCCACCAGGCGCAGCATTTTGTGGCCCTTCTCGGTGCCGGGGAAGCTAAAGGTGCGATTGGTGTTGGCAGCTTGCTTGGCAACGAGGTAGGTTTGGTCGGTAATCACGTAGGATTGAATCTCGACATTTTGGTACTCAGTGACGCGTGGCCAGCTCTCGCCGAGGGGTTGGCCACTGCTGGCATCGTAGAGACGGAAGCGCCACTCGCCACCAATGCTGCCATCGACCGGCGAGAGGTCGAGTGTCCAGCTGCCGTCGCCCTGCACCTGGGCAGGGGTGACCTTGCCTTGCTCATACTCGGCATCGGTAGCGCGGAATGCCTTAACGACGCGGCTCCCACCGGTGGGCGCCTTGCCCGAGACTTTGCCGCGGTAGGTGCCTGGCACAGATGACGGTGAAGTAACGGAGAGGGGGGTGGGGTTGCCAGTGGCATAACTACCATTGTTCTTAAGCTGGAATGAGCCTTTTATCTCGCCAGTGTAGTCGGTGCCGTATTGCTTGGCAGCGGTGATGGTGCTGCCATCGCCAGCGTTGCGGATGGGCTGCATGAGGCTACGGAGGTTGGCAAGGGCCTTGGCGGCGCGAGCTTTGTCGGTCGGGGAGCTCAGCGCTGTAGTCTTGAAGCGCATCGTATTAGGATCGCAGATGTCGGGCTTATTGTCTTTTTTGGTGGATGAGTTAGAGCCGGAATTCGTGGCGGGCTCAGCCATTGCCACCTGGTGCAGCTGCACAAAGCCAACTGCCAGTACCACCACTGCTGCCACGCTTGCAAACCGAAAATGCGTCCAATATCGTCTCACTCCTGCTATACTCCTCACCTCACCGATTAGCCGCTAGGTATTGCCTGTGAGTATAGCATAACCATTTGCAATATCACAGCATAAGCGGTATAGCTTGAACAGAGATTAACAGAGGTGGAAGGAAGTGATTGATGAGGATATTTGAGGATGAATAGACTAGTTGGTGGCAGTCAATTTTTGGCCTTGGCGCTGGTGGGCTGAGACCGACGAGAGGTTGATCCTGGCAAATATTCTATCGACAGGACAGTATAGCAGGCTGCGGTAAGTTGCAGAGTCTAGGCACTACATAGACCAGTGATCCTTGGGCAATTGCCCCGTTTGACATTCCTCGCCGCATGGCGCACAATCGATGCATGAGAATGACACGCGTTATATCTGCAATCGGTGTCTGCTTGGTGCTGCTTGGCACCGCGCTCGGGGCAGTGCCAATGCAGGCCGACACATCGGTACGAGCCTATTCATCATCGAGCAGTAGTAAAGATAACTTTACCATTACCAAATATGCGGTTGATATGGAGCTCGGGCGCGATAGCGAGAAGCGCTCCACCCTCAAGACGAAGCTCACCATTACAGCAAACTTCCCACCAGAGCAGAACCATGGCCTTGCACCGGAGTTTGTCACGCAGTATAAGGGCCACCACACGAGCTTTGCGCTTGGCTCGGTGCAGGATGAGCATGGTAATGATTATGAGTATAGTTGGTCGGGCAATACCCTGCGCATTGGCAACAAAGATACGTATGTCTCGGGTAGCAAGACGTACGTCATTACCTATACCCAGCGCGATGTGACGTGGAACTATGGCGATACACAGAAGAATGAGTTCTACTGGGATGTGATTGGCACATCGTGGCGCGTGCCTATTAGCAATGCCACCGCCACGCTCAAGCTAAGCCCCGAGCTTGCCGCCATCAGCCGGACGACGCCGCAGTGTTACATTGGCAGGCAAGGGAGTCGCACCACCTGCACCGTCACGTCACCAAGCGTCGACACCATAACTGCCTCGGTGGGTTACCTCGCGCCATATGCTGGTATGACGCTGGCGCTGGGCTTCCCGCAGGGTACCTTTGCGGAGTATAAGAAGACGCCTGGGGAGGTGTTTCAAGAGCGACTGGAGGCGTTTCTTCCGCTTATATTCTTTGTGAGTATGCTAGTGCTGGGGCTTGCCTCGAGCCTGGTGTATTGGCTCCATCAGCGGGCGATTGGCCGGAGTAAGGAGCTAGGGACGATTGTGCCAGAATACCTGCCACCTCCCAACACAAGTGTGACAACAGCGGCGGAGATCGTGCGGCCATTCCGGATGGTGAAGGGCTCGGCTATGGCAGCGCAGATGATCGACTGGGCGGTGCGGCACTACATTCGTTTGATTGAGGTCAAGCCCAAGACGTTCTTCTCGCGGGCGCAGTACGAGCTTGAAGTCATCAAGGATGTGAGCAGCCTCCACCCCGAGGAGCAAGAGATTCTGGGCGATATCTTTGGTCACCTGCCTGCCGTGGGCGAGCGCATCAACCTCAAGACGCTGCGCAACAATACCTCCTACGCCGTCCGCCTGAGTGATAATGCCAAGAAGCTCGATAATCTCATCGACCACACATACAAGCTGCGCGACACAAGCCGGAAGGGTACACGGGGTTTCCGCATCTTTGCAGGTGTGCTGGGTGTCTTGGTGTTGGTACTGTGTGTAGCTACGATGTTTGTGCCATTCCTCAGCGGGCTGCAATTCCTCTTCTTCCCAGGGGTCTTTATTGTGATTATCATTGGTAAGCTGGGCTTTGCTAAGCCGCTGTCGGACAAAGGGCTGGCGCTGCGCCGCTACCTGCTGGGGCTCAAGATGTACATTCGCTACGCCGAGGCCGACCGTCTACGCCTGCTGCAGAGCCCTGAGACTGCCGAGAAGGTGGATATTGGCGACCACGCTCAGCTCGTCAAACTCTACGAGCGGGTCTTGCCCTATGCGGTGCTCTTTGGCCAAGAGAAGCAGTGGAGCCAGCAGCTGGGGCAGTATTATGAGGAAGTAGGCACCCAGCCCGATTGGTACGCTGGCCACGGTGCCTTCAATGCAGCGATGTTTGTCTCGAGTATGAGTAGCTTGTCGAGCTCTACCTCTGTGGGATCAAGTGACTTCTCGTCATCCAGTGGAGGCTCGACTGGTGGTGGCTTCTCTGG